>CEUN01019427.1_pt1 | contig 174354 bp, 164 predicted proteins | sample 361501 | NCBI WGS metagenome assembly CEUN01 (sample SAMEA2622801, study PRJEB7988) | marine metagenome | biome: marine biome (ENVO:00000447); feature: marine epipelagic mixed layer (ENVO:xxxxxxxxx); material: "saline water (ENVO:00002010), including plankton (ENVO:xxxxxxxx)" | depth 120 m | reverse complement strand
AAAAAATAAAATGGGACTTGTCACTCGGGCGAGTGCGACGGTTGGTGCCAAAAAGGTTCTGAAAAAGAAAATACCCGGCAATATGGTGATCGGAGTCTATCACCCGCGTTTTGCCGTAAGGATGCTGAAAGCGAGTATCCCCGCCGGTATTGAAGCACCTTTGAGATTTTATGTTACTGAAAATTCTGATGCGACTGCCAGCCTATCATACAAAACGCCATCGTCCGTATTTGCGCCCTATAAAGTCAAAGCTTTGAACACCATGGCAGCCGAGCTGGATGTAATCTTTGCCAAGATCGCGCGTGACGCGATCCAATAGTATTGATTAATCGTTTATCCAAGCCGCCAGGCGGTTTGATTGCCGCATTCGATTGACTTGGCACGATAAAGCTCTACCGATTTCTCCTGACGTGCAATCGTTTCAGGATCGTCATGCGCAACGGGTGGCAATTCGTTCGGAAGATAATATCCAAATTCGTCCTTGCCTCTAACCAGCATTGCTGTCGCCTTAAGTTCTGTCGTCTGTTTAACATATGGCGGCAAATAGCCAGCTGACAGACCCATTCGACGGTCATCGCTAAGATTGGGCTTCGAACTGTGAACGAGACATACGTGATGCATTGACATTTCCCCGGGCTCCAGGTGCATAGACACAGCATCAGTGGGATCGAAATCGAATGTGGTTCTTTGGCCGCTGGCAAGCAAATTTTCATCCTTGCGTTCGGTATATTCGACGGGGAAACAGCCCTCTTTGTGTGTTCCCGGAAGCACCTGAATACAGCCAGTTACTTCGTTTACCGGGGTCAATGCGACCCAGGCGCTTAACAATTCCCACGGATCCATACCGTAGTAAGTCGAGTCCTGATGCCAACTCACATATGAACCGGATTCCGGCTCTTTGAACCACAACCCATGCTGATAACACAGAATGTCCGGACCGAGGACGTCCTCGACGGCATCCAGAACAGTCGACATAGTTACCAAATCATAGGCCCATGGAAATCGCAGGAATGCTTTGGTCTTTTGGGTGCCATGAATAGGCTTCCCCTGAGAAGCTTCAAAGGCTTCAATTTCACGACGTAAGGCATTCGCATCATCTTCCGACATGATCCTGATCGGCGAGACAAAGCCATCGCGATGATATTGCTCAACTTGCTGTTCCGTTAAGACTTTTGGCATTTCGATACATTCTCTTAGTAAATGCAAGATAATGGGATGTTACTAATTTAACGTTCCATCGTCACTGTATTTGACTTCTTGCGATTTTACCCGCACATAAGGGCCGCGTTTAACCCTAAAGGTACGTATTATATACATTTCGTATGACATTTGATGATCTTGGGCTCAGCCCAGAAGTACTGCGTGCAATAGACGACGCAGGATATGAAGCCCCTACACCGATCCAGGAACAGGCGATCCCATTTGTCTTGATGGGACGCGATGTTTTGGGTTGTGCGCAAACGGGTACCGGTAAAACGGCGTCGTTTACACTGCCAATGATCGAAATTCTGGCGACAGGCAGAAGCCGGGCTCGCATGGCGCGGTCGCTTATTCTCACGCCCACCCGAGAACTGGCGACGCAAATTGCTGAAAATTTCGAAATCTACGGCAAATATCATAAGCTTTCGATGGCCCTGTTAATCGGTGGCGTCTCGTTCGAAGATCAAAATGCCAAACTCGATCGTGGTGTAGACGTTCTGATAGCAACGCCCGGGCGCTTGCTCGATCATTTTGAGCGCGGTCGCATACTTCTCACGGATATAAAAATCCTGGTCATCGACGAGGCTGACCGAATGATGGATATGGGGTTTATGCCCGATGTCGAAAAAATCGTATCTCTACTACCGCCTATTCGTCAGACTTTGTTCTTTTCTGCAACGATGCCGCCTGAGATTCGTACCCTCGCCGATAAATTTCTAATGAATCCGAAGGAAATTACGGTAACGCCCAAGACCGCAACGGCGGAGACGGTTGCACAATTTTTGACAATTGTTGACAACAAAGATTGGGTCAAACGCGATACGCTAAGAAAATTGATACGCGCAGAAGATGTCGATAACGCGATAGTTTTTTGCAACAGAAAACGCGACGTCGATATACTCAATCGTTCTCTGCAAAAACACGGTTTTAAAGCGGCAGCACTTCATGGTGACATGTCGCAACCGGCGCGCCTCGAAACACTTCAAGCCTTTAAGGACAGCGAAACGCAAATATTGGTCGCCAGTGATGTCGCTGCCCGTGGTCTGGATTTACCTAAAGTATCGCATGTTTTCAATTTCGACGTGCCGATGCATGCCGAGGATTACGTACACCGGATTGGCCGGACCGGACGTGCTGGCCGCGAAGGCCGCGCATTAACGATTGCGACAACGGAAGATGGGAAATTTCTCGCTGCTGTCCACAAATTTATCGGAAAGTCTATCGACTCCATCGAGGTCGAAGGTGTTGAAAAGGCTGAAATCAGTGCAGAGAGCCCAAAACGTGTTGGCAGGCGTCGAACCCGAGACGGATCGCAAGCTTCCGGAAGGAGACGGGGACGCCGCTCCCGTTCTGAGAATTCTGACAAAAATTCGGAACCCCAACCGACCCCTAACAATAATTCGAATAAAAAGGGCAAAACCGCAAAAGGCCCAAAAAGAGCACGCAACCGCAAGTCCAGTTCTAAAAACAAACCAGACGAGGCCGCTGTTGAGGAAACTGTCGTCGGAATGGGCTCACATGTGCCAGCCTTTATGCTACGCTCCGGTAAAGAAAAAGGCGAGTAGAGCGATACCATGCAAACGATCTTCGTATTTTCCAAATGCAAACTTGGCGAAGCCTACAATGTCGCGGACGAAGCTGTCCTGAATGTAGAACAGGTTTCCGAAGTTCATTCGATATCAGGCGAATACGATTTGCTGATGAAATGTTATCTGGATGACACCGTTGATATCGGACATTTCGTGACTGAAAAAATACAGACTTTGCCGGGTATCAAAGACACTTTTACGCTGATTGGGTTTAAAGCGTTCTCTTAGTCTCTGGTTTCTACTTTGGACCTATTAAAGGTCAGTCGAAGACTAAACGCTAAAAGATTCGCCACATCCGCAACGGCCGGATTCATTGGGATTTCTAAACACGAAATTTGAGCCCAACTTTTCTTCGACGAAGTCCATTTCCGTTCCCACGAGGTACATAACCGCCATAGGATCGATGAGCAATATTACGCCATCGAGTTCCATCTCTTCGTCAGTCGGCCCTTTTTCTTCCGCAAAATCCATTGCGTAGGTAAGACCATTGCAGCCGCCCTCACTCACACCCAAACGTATTCCCGCCGCCTCGGGATTGTGTGTTTGGACCAATTTCTTTAGTTGAGCGGCGGCGGCATCCGTTACCGTTAGTACTGCCGGGGTTTCACGTACCGCTTCTGTCGTCGTCATGCCGTGATCCTCACATAAATCCGAGTTCAAGTTTTGCCGCTTCACTCATTCGGTCTGGACTCCATGCAGGGTCCCAAACCAACTCTACATGAACGCCGCCAACGCCTTCAACGCCCTGCACTACCCGTTCAACGTCTCCTGGCAACGTCCCTGCGACGGGACAAGCGGGAGAGGTAAGTGTCATATCGATGTTAACGTCATTCATACCGTTTATATCAATATTATAAATAAGACCTAATTCATAAATGTTAACCGGTATCTCCGGATCAAAAACGGTTGAAATCGCCTCAATGACCTTTCCTTCGAACTGAGCGACCGCAACATCTATTTCCGATGATGCAACGACCGTGACTGGCTCATCTACCGGAACAATTTCTTCAACAGCAGCATCCTCTATTATTACCGGCTGACTCGGAGCAATCGGGCGTTCACTGATCTTCGCCTCCGGGGCCGCCGGCTCCATCGCAACTTCGGACATAGTTTCAGGCTCTTTGGATTTCTTTTTTCTCCAAAACATCATCGCTGATTACTCATTCCGTCTTAACTTCTTCATCTGTCCCATCGATTGCGGCAACCATCGCATGCCAGGCCAGCGTCGCGCACTTAATTCGAGTAGGGAAATCTTTGACGCCGGATAGAGTTTCGAGTTCGGCCAACTCTCCGACGGCATTTTCTTCACCTGTTACCAATTTGTGAAATTTCTCGAATAGGGACTTTGCCTCATCGACGGACTTACCTTTTATCATCTCCGTCATCATCGATGCGGACGCCAAGGAAATCGCGCAACCCCTCGCATCGAATTGTGCGTCTGTAATTTTATCTCCATCGAGACTCAAATAGACTGACACGCGATCACCACAAAGTGGATTGTTCCCGCGAGCAGACCGATCCGCACCATCAACAGCGCCAAAATTCCGCGGATGACGGCTATGATCAAGGATCACCTCTTGATAAAGATCTGTCAGACCATCACTCATCAACCAAATATCTCCTGGACGCGGCCAAGACCGCCAACAAGCGTGTCAATTTCATCCCGCGTGTTGTACATGCCAATGGATGCCCGGATTGTGGCGGCAATATCAAACCGGTCCATTACAGGCTGCGCACAATGGTGACCGGTGCGAACGGCAATTCCTTCACGATCAAGAATGGTTCCGACATCATGCGGGTGCACGCTCTCGAGAACGAATGACAATATTGCCGCCTTTTCCGGAGCAGTACCAACAAGTCGTAAGCTATTTAACTCACCTAATTTTTCGGTTCCGTAAGCAAGGAGATCATTCTCATGCGCTGCGATATTCTCAAGCCCGAGACTGTTTATATAACTGATCGCCGCACCCATCCCTATTGCGCCGGAGATATGCGGTGTCCCCGCCTCAAATTTGAAAGGAAGATCCGCATAGGTCGTTTTCTCAAAGCTGACAACATCTATCATCTCGCCACCGCCCTGATAAGGAGGCATCGCTTCCAGCAACGCTGACTTGCCATATAGGACACCGATCCCGCTCGGGCCATAAATCTTGTGACCTGAAAAGACATAAAAATCAGCATCGAGTGCCTGCATATCCAGCGTCATGTGCGGCGCTGCCTGACACCCATCCACCAACACCGGAACATCTTTTTCATGCGCCAGCCGGATAATTTCCTCTATCGGGGTAACTGTACCAAGCGCATTTGAAATATGCGTCATCGCGACAATCTTGGTCTTGTCAGACAGGAGATCGCTAAAGGCGTCCATATCGAGGGCGCCATCACTGGAAATTGGTACGACTTTGATTATCGCGCCGGTTTGCTCCGCAATTATCTGCCACGGCACGATATTTGAATGATGCTCCATGATGGACACGATAATTTCGTCCCCAGCCGTCAGGTTCTGCCGGCCCCAACAAGACGCAACGAGATTAATTCCCTCGGTCGCGCCCCGGACGAAGATAACTTCTCTTACATCGCCAGCATTGATAAAGCTTCGCACGGTCTCGCGTGCTGCTTCCATCGCGTCAGTCGCTTTTTGGCTCATATAATGAACCCCTCGATGCACATTTGCGTATTCGGTTTCATAAACCGTCGAAATTGCATCGATTACCGCGCGCGGCTTTTGCGCACTTGCAGCGCTATCGAAATAAACCAATGGTTTGCCGTAAACTTCCTCAGAAAGAATGGGAAAGTCTTGCCGAACACGTTCGATATCGAAACTCGGGGTGATTACTGCGGTATCTACATTACTCGCCATGATTAAGCAGCCTCCTCGACCAACGCGCCACCTTCAAGCCACGTTTTAATCGCCCGTTCGAGATAGGCTCGAATAGCATCTTCAGGAAGAGACTCCACTAATTCTGCTGCAAAGGCATGCACCATCATATTACGGGCCGTGACGACATCAATGCCCCTACTCTGTAAATAAAACAACGCGTCCTGATCCATATCGCCGACGGTCGCACCGTGGCTGCACTTGACGTCATCGGCATGAATTATCAGCTCTGGTTTACTGTCAGCTTGTGCATTCCGCGATAACAAGAGATTACGATTCATCTGGTGGGCATCAGTCTTTTGTGAATCAGGAGCTACGTGGATACGCCCCTGAAAGACCGTACGCGCGCGATCATCCAAAACATTCTTGTACATTTGATTGCTGTGACAATGTGATGCTGCATGGTCAACATCGGTAGTGTTGTCGCAATGCTGTCTTCCGCGAACCAATGCAATGCCATTGAGCGAACAGTCTGCACCTTCGTTTTCCAGGCTCGCCCTAATTTCGTTTCTCGATAGACGAGCACCCGAAGACAAAACAAAACTATTCAAATTTGCAGCGCGACCTACCTGTACTGCGTGAAGATTAATGTGCCAGGCCGTTTTGCTTTGATCCTGATGCACGACGTGCCGAAGATTGGCGCCATCTTTTAAAATAGTTTCTGCAACCACTTCGGAGAAACCGCTTGATTTTCCAAGCGTTACAAAGGTTTGCAATAAATTCGCGCTGCTATTGACGCCGGCGACAATCAGGTTGCGCATATGAGTTTCCACTGGGGAATCATTAGCCGACACAAACAGGCACTGAATTGGCTTTTCTATCGATGCATTGTCAGCAATGCGAATAACGGCTCCGTCTTGCATCAACGCAGTATTTAAAGCGGCGAAACCAGCGGTTTCGAAATCAGCCACAGTACCCAGCTCATCTACAAGCTCTTTGTCCTCACTCTTCAGTGCTTCAGCGAGGGACGAGAAGACAACGTCATCAGGCAAATCGTCGTTTGCCGACAAATCTGGGGCAAAATTGCCGTCAATAAAAACAAATACGGCTGCACCCGGCAATTTATATGGGTCTAGATCACTTCTGGTGACTTTCGACGAAACGCCACTCGAGAACTCGGAGCGGGTTAACGGTCGAAGGTCGGTGTATCTCCATGCCTCAACCCTCCGCGTCGGCAACCCTTCGCGAGCAAAAACCTCGATAGCCTGATCTCGCAATTCAGGCGCACCCGGCAGCTGCGCTCTGAGGCTCTCATATTGCGCTTTATACTTTGCGATCACAGGATCGGCCAATGGTTGAACGGTTGAGGACACCCTTCCTACTCCGTCTTATGCTGCCGCCGTATCTTCAAGCCCGAGCATTGCGTAACCATTCTTTTCGAGTTCGAGTGCAAGCTCCTTGTCACCCGATGCCGCAATTTTGCCATTCGCCAAAACATGCACGAAGTCGGGCACTATATAGCTCAACAAACGCTGGTAGTGCGTGATAACCAGTGAAGATCTATTCGGTGCCCGCAATGCGTTAACACCATCGGCAACGACTTTTAAAGCGTCGATATCGAGGCCTGAATCCGTTTCATCAAGGACAGCCAGGGTGGGTTCCAACAATGACATTTGCAAAATTTCATTGCGTTTCTTTTCTCCACCGGAAAAACCAACATTTACCGGCCGTTGCAGCAGTTTCTCGTCCATCTCCAGTGCTTTGGCTTTTTCACGCACCAGTTTGAGAAATTCAACAGCGGAAATTTCCTCCATATCACGATATCGGCGGGTCGAGTTCAAAGCCGTTCGTAAAAAGTTCATGCTCGAAACACCCGGTATTTCGACGGGGTACTGAAATGCAAGAAAAATTCCTTCTCCGGCACGCTCGTGAATATCGAGCTCTAAAAGATTCTTGCCGTTATACGAAATCTCGCCATCGGTAACCTCATAACCCTCACGCCCGGAAAGGACATAGGACAGGGTGCTTTTCCCCGAACCATTGGGCCCCATAACTGCATGCACTTCACCAGCGGCGATTTCCAAATTGAGTCCGCGCAGAATTTCTTTTCCGTGAACTGTCGCGTGAAGGTTTTTGATCGATAACATCTATCTTTCCTAACCTACGCTGCCTTCCAGGCTGACAGCCAAAAGTTTTTGCGCTTCTACAGCGAACTCCATCGGCAACTCTTTCAGGACTTCCTTGCAATATCCATTAACGATAAGCGACACCGCGTCCTCTGCTGAAAGTCCACGCTGCATCACGTAAAACATCTGATCTTCGCTGATCTTCGACGTTGTCGCCTCATGCTCAACCTGAGCGGAGGGGTTCCCCGTCTCGATATAGGGCACGGTATGTGCACCACATTTATCACCGATCAACAGTGAATCGCACTGCGTAAAATTCCTTGCACCTTCTGCACCACCTAACACTTTCACTAATCCGCGATAGGTGTTTTGTCCTTTTCCCGCCGAAATACCCTTGGAAATGATGGTACTCGACGTGTTTCGTCCAATATGGATCATTTTGGTGCCCGTGTCAGCCTGCTGACGGTTATTGGTCAGGGCAACCGAGTAAAATTCACCAACCGAGTTATCGCCTTCCAATACGCAACTTGGATATTTCCAGGTGACCGCAGAACCTGTCTCGACCTGCGTCCATGAAATCTTGGAGTTTCTTCCCCGGCACGCACCCCGTTTGGTCACAAAATTATAAATGCCGCCAACGCCGTTTTCGTCCCCCGGATACCAATTCTGAACTGTCGAATATTTAATTTCAGCATCATCATGCGCGACGAGTTCGACTACTGCCGCATGAAGCTGGTTTTCGTCACGCATCGGCGCGGTGCAGCCCTCAAGATAGCTCACATAGGAGCCTTCATCAGCAATAATCAACGTACGTTCGAACTGCCCGGTCTTCGCTGCGTTGATGCGGAAATACGTCGATAGCTCCATTGGGCAACGAACACCCTTGGGTACATATACAAAGGTGCCATCGCTATAGACTGCCGAATTAAGCGTTGCGAAGAAATTGTCTGATTGCGGAACAACCGAACCCAGATACTTACGGACGAGCTCCGGATGGTCCCTTACCGCTTCACTAATCGAGCAAAATATGACGCCGACTTCTTCGAGCTTGCCTTTGAAGGTCGTTGCTACCGACACGCTGTCGAATACTGCATCGACCGCAACACCCGCTAAAGCAGCGCGCTCATGCAACGGAATACCGAGTTTTTCATATGTCTCAAGGAGCTTTGGATCGACTTCGTCCAGGCTTTTAGGCGCATCCTCATCCGATTTCGGAGCGGCAAAATAATATGCATCCTGATAATCAATCTCAGGATAATCCACCAAAGCCCATTTCGGCTCTTCCATCTCAAGCCATTGGCGATAAGCTTCAAGCCGCCATTCAAGTAACCATTCTGGTTCTTCTTTTTTCGCTGAAATAAACCGTACGATATCCTCGTTCAGCCCTTTGGGCGCAAACTCAGATTCGATTTCCGTAACAAAACCGTATTTGTATTCCTTGTCTTCAGCGATCTGTTCTGCGGTTTGAGGGACGACGTCAGCCATTGTCACTCTCCTCCCGCCACGGTGTTTGCCGCCGGCGCGTAGGGACGATGCGGCACAAAAGGCGCCATTTGTGGCGTCATGTCCGCCAGAGTAACGTCGCGGAGCGCGCCAACAACTGCATTGTTAATTTTCTTCCAATTGGTTCGTGTCGGACACAAGGCTTCGATCTCGCAGACACCATCTTTCTCGACAGTGCAGTCCGTCAATGCAATTGGGCCGTCGACAGCTGCAATGATTTCCGTTACCGGAATATCCGTCGCCGATCTTACCAGCACATATCCACCCTTTGCTCCACGTTGGGATTCAACCAGTCCGGCTTGTACAAGCAATTTCAATGTTTTAGCCACTGTCGGCACAGGAAGACCCGTGACCAGCGCGAGATCTGGCGCCTGCATCAAGGATGATGGGCGACCTGCGAGCTGGGTCATCAGCACGATCGAATAATCGGCAAGACGGCTAAGCTTAATCAAAGGGTTATCCCGTATTTCCTGCAAAAACGACCAAATAATTACGGTTATTCCGTACTAAATTAGTCCGAAAGGGAAAATAAGGATAATCACTGGGAAGTCAACAGGCGTTAAATAATTGTTTTTATTTATTTATATTAAATAAAGTCCGTCTGGCGACGCAAAATTTGCCCTGACAAAGCACCCGTGTGATCCCCGCCCTGCAAAGTCTTAACACCGTTTACCATCACTGTATCGACACCGGCGGCGAACTGGTGCGGGTCGTCGTAGGTTGCGCGCTCGGCAATTGTTTCAGAATCGAAAATTGTCACATCAGCGCAAAAACCTTCTTTGAGAATACCGCGCTCCTTGAGACCCAGCGCCTTCGCGGACGCACCAGTCATTTTGTGAACTGCATCCTGTAGAGGTAACAATCCAAGATCGCGGCTGTAATGACCCAATACTTTAGCGAAAGTGCCATAGAAACGCGGATGCGGACGTCCTTGTCCTGTAGTTCCTTCCGGAGCGACAGAATTGCCGTCTGAACCGATCATCACGTTCGGGTCTCTGACAAAGTCCTGAACATCTTCTTCGGAGATTGAATCTACCAATACCCGGGTCTGGCCATGATCTTCAACGATATAGTCCAAAGCCATGTCGAATTGATCGATACCGCGCTCTTCCGCCAGGCTTCCTATAGTTCTACCCGCGTACTGCGGTAGATCAGGTGAAATGGAGATCCGAACGGCATCCCATGATGGTATTCGGCCGAAATTATTAAGTCCCTCGGAATCGACCTCATTACGTAGTCGCGCCCGCATTTCAGGATCAGCCAGGCGCGCCAATGTTCCCTCGATGCCGCCCTCCTGTAACCAGGCCGGCATCAAATTCCGCAGGGGATTACTCGCTGCCGTATAGGGATATATATCGCAATCGATAGCGACACCTTTCGAGCGCGCATCGGCAAACAATTCCATCGCTTTCCGCGCACCGCCCCAATTATCAAGGCCCGAAAGCTTCATATGGACGATCTGCACGTGAACCCCGACCTGTTCAGCAAATTCCATGGTTTCCTGAACTGCATCAAAGACTGTATTGCCCTCATTGCGTAAATGCGTGAAATAACGCGCTCTTTCGGATTCCAGTAACCGGCCAAGCGCAACCAACTCTTCCGTTTCGGAGAATGATCCAGGTGCCGTAAAAAGCCCGGATGACATTCCGAGCGCACCTGCCGACAACGCCTCCGTCAGGAGCCGTTTCATATGATCCAGTTCATCGGGGGTGGGCGGACGATCTTCCATTCCCATTGCCATCAGCCGGAGTGTGTTGTGGCCGACAAGATGAATCGCGTTTACAGAAAGCGAAGGATAACTGTTCAGATAGTCGGCAAAACTTGTTTCCCGAAAACTCAGCCAAGGCGCACTTGGGCTGAGATATTCGGCCAGCGCATCTACTTTTTCAGGAAGCGCCGGTGCGCAGGAATAGCCGCAATGGCCAATGACTTCCGTTGTAACCCCCTGCCTAATCTTGCTTTCCGCCTGAGGCATAAGCGGCAACGTCCAATCGGAATGGGTTTTGATATCGATAAAACCCGGCGCGACAACTTTCCCGGAAGCATCGATCGTTTCTGCGGCGCCGGTTGCGATATCATTACCGATTTCAACGATCTTGCCATTTTCTAGAGCGACATCGGCACTAAACGGCTCGGCTCTTGTACCGTCTATAACCGTCCCGTTTCGAATCACGAGTGGGTTTGACATTAGCGCCCTATTCTCCCTTTCAAATTCACGATCGCTATTCGAATTCTTTAGCGTGTTTAATTCGCCACGCAATTGCAGGCTTATGTCCTCTGCTAGATAGGAATTTAAATATCTTCTTTGCTTGCTTTTTGTCCTTTTCGGTCCCTGTACCGGAAAGGTACAGCTTCGCTAACTCGAACATGGAATCATGATTCCGTTGGCGGGACCCTTTATAGAAAAAGCCTACGGCAGACTGGGCATTTTTTTTCACGCCTAAACCAATCAGACTCATTAAACCAAGAGTGTGGTTGGCCGCGCCATGTCCAAGATCAGCGGCTTTCTTAAGCCAAAACCTTGCCTTCGAATAATCTCTATTTCCACTTATGTCAGCATACATAGCCCCCAAAGTGAACATTCCCCGAACAACACCATTCTTTGCCGATTTCTCTAACCAATTCAATGCCACTTGACTTCTTGTATTCCCAGAATTCTTGAAAATTTTGAGACCAAGTAGAAATTGCGCGAGACCATGGTCCTGCGCTGCAGCACGTTCAAGCCAAATCATACCCAAATGATCGTTTTTCTCCGCATAGATTTGGTGTATGGCAAAACTGAATTGGTCATCTTCATTGCCATTCTGAGCGCCGCTTTTGACGCGCTTAATTATTTTCCCAGAAACCCTGGGATTACCCAACTCTGCTAATATCTTCGCGGCTTCCTCTTCCGCTTTGTTTTCGATGTCATCTGACGCTTTACTTCTAAGCTCCACCAATCGTTGTCGCGAGAGATTGTCCATCACACGATAGGAATCGAGAACAGATTTATTGGCGTGGGACAGTGATTCCAAGTCGCTCTGTTTTGCTAAGGATTTAAAAATATTGACGAAGTTTTCATTGCTTTCGGCGAGGGCTTTCATTTTCCTCTCTGACAACTCGATTGAAACCAAACTCCATTTGATCGCCTTCATTAAATCAAACTTGGGCCCGCCCTCTTTTCCATACCAAGTCGCCAGATAACCTGGCGCGTCGGTAGCGCCTCGCTGAGCTGCTTCGCGTAACCAATACTCCGCCCTCAAACGATTTTTGCGGACCCCTACGCCACGATAATAAAAAGACCCAATCTGATCTTGTGCTTCTGCGTTTCCACGACCTGCTCTCGGGAGATATATATCCAATAAGGCAGCCCAATCGCCGCCGCTCATAAGTGGTCCGATTCTTTGGTCGCCATATACGGCGTCCGAAGTAGAAAAGACGCCCAAGAAAATAAACAAACAGGTTCTGATACCGAATTTCATTTCAAATCCCAACTATAGTCATTCGTAATTCGTCTCCGTTTAACTCGGAACAAATTTCTCTGCGTGAACCATTTTGCCATCCACACCATTTTGGGCAAGCCAGCTTTCTGCTGCTTCAATCATTGGAGGCGGTCCGCATAAATAAACGTCGACGCCATCTCCAATCAAATCTTCTCTAAGCAGGTCAGTAACGTGCCCGGTTTCTCCCCCCCAGCTGTCATCTCCTTCAACGACTGCGACCTCCGTTGTAAGAGAAATCCCCTTAGCTTTGTACTCATCGAGCTCGTCGATTTGAAAAAGCTCCGCGGGATCATTGGCGCCTACTAGCAGGTTGACCGGTTGTGACGTCATGCCGGTTTCAATCATATGATCGAACATTGAAAGCATCGGTGCCAGTCCCGTTCCACCGGCCACCATCAAAATAGGCCGCTCCGGGTTGCGGAGATAGAAATGTCCGAAGGGTCCGGTCATTGTGATTTCATCGCCCGGCTTGGCACGGTCCCGAACATATTCGCTCATCACCCCCTGTTCGAGGACTTTGATAAAAAAACTGTAGGTACCTGTCTCGTGAGGTGGATTGGCAAAAGAATAAGACCGTTTATCTTCTGTCCCTGGCACAGACAGATGGACATATTGCCCGGGCAGAAATACCGGATGCTCAGCGTCGGTATCGATTGCTTCAATTTCCAGCCGATGTACTGTTGAAGATACGGGTTCGACAACGGCGACCTTGCATTCCCAGCTTTTGGGCTCCCCCTTTATCGCAACCTTCGATTCATAGGGAAACTCAATTACACAGTCAGAACGCACATGCATCTGACAGGTTAGAACTTCTCGCTGCGCCGCTTCCTCGACGGTCAGCGCCTCGTCCGAAAAATCGGCCAAATCATATTCACCTTCGACGCAAAAGCCTTTGCAAGTAGCACAAGCGCCTTCAAGGCAATCGACCAAAATTCGGATCTTGTTGCGAAGACAGGCCATGTAGATGGTGTCATTTTCATCGGCCAGAATGCGCTCGCTTCTGCCATCCTCAAACACCAGTGTGACGTTGTGCTTACTCATGGGCTTTGGGTACTACGGAAATCGTCAGGGCACAATGAGGGGCTTAGGCGCCTTCCCCTTTCCGGCTTCTACAAACTGCCAGCATTAAATACAGCCTTATAGATGATAGATATCGACCGGACCTTCGAGCTGATCATCAATTAGAGTGATCTTCTTTTGTGTGATCTTGAGTCCGGAGTCGGTTTTTCGGAATTTAAAGTCGTAAAGGCTGGCGCGGTCTTGACTACCATGCTTTCCGTAAGAATGAACGAGGCAGTTGGCGGTCGCTGTTATTTCGTCGCCTTTAACATCGGACACTAAAATATTGCTAACGATGTGTACTGTCCGATCTAAGGGCAATGAAGCATAGGAATCACGCGATTCAATCCGAAATACCCTATCCTCAATACCGCCACGGTTTCTAAGGTACATCAGGTTCAACTGGGTTTCAGGATCAGTGACCGTTGCTTCCTCGTCGGCCCAGGATGGGACCCAATATATAGCATCTTCCGCATACAACTCGATCCAGTCGTCCCACTCGCGACGATCCAATAACGTCGTTTCCCAATTAATGAGCTCAGCGACTTCCCGCTTTAAATCCGTATCGATCGTCATCTAGAAAAAATTTGTTCTTAATTGTCCGGCGCTGTCATCATGTCACGCCAACGGCGATAGAATCCGAAAAAAAGCGTTTCATTTTCCCAGCTTTCACTGCTGGATACAGGCTCAAACCCAACGGCCTTAGCGCCTTCATCGGCTCCTATTATCATCTTATTCATGCCGCGATTGAAATCGCTCCATTTCGTTTGGGTCGCCATGCTACCAACCATGGTATCTTCCAATGCCGCCATATCGTCGGAAGTGGCCATACCGGCTGTTAAATAAAAGTCTTCAAATTTTCTGAGCCGCGCTGCTCTCGCTTCAGCATCCTCACCTACTGGCGCAATGCAATAAACCGTCGCCTCGGCACGATCCGCTGAAATTGGTTTGATATATCGAATTTGCGTTGAGGGGTTATCCATCAGCATCACATTAGGAAAGAGCGCAAGATTACGCCCTTTTTCCAGAATCCACTCGACATGTGCAGCAGGCAAATTTTCCTTCAACCATTCTCTTTTCTTATAAATAGGACGCCTCTCAGGTGTCGTATGCTGTGCCCAGATCGACATATGACCATTGCCAAGGTCATAGGCTCCCGACGGTACGATGCCGACAAGACGACCACCTTCCGTCTGTTTTAGCCCTTGGAGGCCATCTCTTTCTTCCCGATTGCGGACAGTGGAGGCAAACACTCGGTGAACAGTGGAAACGTGATATCCATCAACGCTGTTTTCGAGCTGCATCTTCCAATTGCCGCGAATGACATAGGTCGAACTGCCAGGAACGACTTCCAGGCCTTCAGGGGATTGTTCAACCATCAAGTCAATCCAGACAGCGGCGGCACCCAAATACTCTTCGATGGGTTCGACGTCTTCGACCAGACAACCGAAAATAAATCCACGATAATTTGCAAGCTTGGCAACCGGCTTTAAATCATATTGTGAGCGATCGAAGCCTTCCTCGCCAAAACCCTCTTTTTCATTCTTGATACGGACGCATCGGCCGTCACAGCTATATGCCCAGCCGTGGAACCTGCAGGTCAAGGTTCTCGCCTTACCCTGTTTCTTTGGCGTCAATAAAGCGCCACGGTGCGAACAAACATTAATATAAGCACCGATTTCATCGTTTTTTTGACGAATAACTACAACAGGGTGTCGGCCGATATCGGAGGAGAAATAGCAACCTTCATCGGGAATTTGACTCTCATGGCAGAGATAGACCCAGCCTCTTTCAAAAATCCGCTCAATTTCGGCATCAAAGATTTCCTGATCCGTGTAAATCGAACGATCAACGCGAAAAACACCTTCATCAACCCGATCATCCACGAGTCCTTCAAACCCGCTTGCACGATATGAACCGTCCATACTTACTAAATCCCAGGCTCAATTCTATTTTACTGTTGCAACACAAACATATAGCGCGCCATGGCCTCCAATGGAAATACCATTCCTTACAAAATGAGCCCCATTAAAATTATTGTGCTCTTTGCAGAAAACGACACAATGGTGCAATATTAGCTCCGCTAAGAAATGCAATCGCTTACTAACTAATTGATAACAAAGGAGGCCGGCGTTGAAGGGCGCCACTATATTATTTACCGAAATGTCCCCCGACATGGATTGGGAGGACGATTTTAATCACTGGTATGATACGCATCATATTCTAAACCGCACTCGTGTAGACGGCTTTGTTAGCGCCCAAAGATACAGGGACCCGGACAGACCGACCTATCTCGCTATTTATGAGATTGCTTCAGAGGAGGTTCTCGACAGCGTTGAATATAACAAAGTCCGCGCGCAACCAAATGCGCAGACGGCTTGGATGCTTTCTAATGTCCAGAATTACAGCCGTTACGTTGGTAATGAAATCAGCGACACGCGTCAGGATGGTGTCACCGACGACGTTCTCGATGAAGCCTTCGTTTATGCCGTTTTCTTTAGCGTTCCCGACGACCGTGCTGAGGAATTCAACAAATGGTATGACGAAGAACATAGCCCGATGCTGTTGAAGTGCCCAGAGTGGAAAGCTGTTCGGCGCTTTGAAATTTTTGAAGGCGACCCGCAACCCTGGACGCATCTGGCGCTTCATTATTTGTCCGATGCAGAAGCGGCGCTATCTTCTGAAGCGCGCGAAGCTGCCCGTGATACGGATTGGCGAAAAAAACTTTCTGAAGAACCCTGGTTCCAAGGCAGCAACCATGTTTACGAAATTTTCGGCGACCGCTTCCTGGGCCAAAACGACTAGCGGTCCGCTATCTACACAATCGGTTTACCAGATGTGGAAACTATTGGCAGCGAATGGAGCTTCTGCAACACTACGTTGGTAAATATGTCCCCAACAAGCTGGAGTGCGCCATGAACCGCGCAGTATTCGCGGGCGTGTGTTGCGCCCTGATCCTAGGATCCATTTCTCATTCGTTTGCGCAAGTTACACCATCAAGCGCACCCAAAGACTTCGTCGTGGCAACAGTCAACGGCCAAAACATTATGGAATCTGAGATCAGCGGATTTTACAACACGCTGCCGCCGCAATATCGGCAAATTCCATACGCTCAAATCCGGAATCAGCTCGTCGAAAGACTGATCGATCAGATACTGGTCGCGAGCGCTGCGAAAAAACAGGGTCTCGACAAGGAACCTGCCCATCAGCAACGTCTGTCTTCGATCGAAAGAAGCCTTTTAAACGAAGCTTACATGTCGCAGATCATGAAGGCTGAAGTGACGGATACCAAAGTTAGGGACGCCTACCTAAAATCAATAGCGCTTCAGCCGAAGCGAGAGGAAGTTCGGGCACGGCATATTCTGGTAAAGACAAAGGCTGAGGCGGAAGCGATCATCGCACAACTCAAAAAAGGCGCGGATTTCATAAAATTGGCTAAGGAAAAATCGACCGGACCATCGGGTAAGAATGGTGGTGATCTTGGTTTTTTTGGACCTGGACAGATGGTTCCGCCGTTCTCTAAAGCTGCATTCGCCCTCGACAAGGGTCAAATCACCGAGACACCCGTCAAAACCCAATTTGGTTTCCATGTGATTAAGGTCGAAGACCGACGTGTATCCGGTGCCGCTAACTTTGAGCAGGCTTCGGAAAAGATTCGCGCTGAAATGCAGGAAAAGGCGTTTGATAAGGCCATCGGGAAATTACGCTCCGAAGCAAAAATTAAGATGAAAGGCGGCGTAAGCAAGATTCAGCCAGTTCGTTAAATATTTCATAAGGCGAGAATTAAATGGAGGAACGTCCAGCGAGCTGGCGTGCTCGTATCGGCACAATTATTCCGGTAAGCAATACGACGAACGAAACGGAATTTAACCGGATGAAACCTGATGGCGTGACCGTGCATTTCACGCGCGTACCGCTTCACAGCGATCCGGCAGAAGACGATTTTCACGACATGTTATCGAATGCTGCTGAGGCATCTGAAGGGTTGGCGGCCGCTGGCGCCGACATAATTGCCTATGGCTGTACCTCCAGTTCCATGGTTTGCCCAGCCGACAGACTAATTGACACGATGGAGGGCGCGTCAGGAAAACCGGCCATTTCAACTGCTGCAGCTATTCTCGATGCGTTGTCGGCTTTGGGAGTTACGCGCCTATCGATGGCGACACCCTATAGCGATGCAACAAACGAGAAAGAACGATCATTCCTCGAACAGCACGGTTTCAAAGTCGTCGCAATGAAGGGCCTCGGCTTGGGCGGGACGCTTGAAAAAATTCAAATGATGTCCCGTGTTCCACCAAATGAAATTTATGAACACGCAAAATCTATCGACCACGCAGATGCCGAAGCTGTCTTAATCTGCTGCACCGATTTCGGATCAGCCAGTATCGTTCAAAAACTTGAGGACGATCTGGGTAAACCGGTAATTACCAGCAATACAGCCTCATTTTGGAGCGCGCTCCGCAGAGCTGGAGTTAAAGACCAGCTCGCTGGCTATGGGCGGTTGTTCGAGATCTAGACTATTTTGCCTGATCCGCTTCCCAGGCATCGATAGCTTCTTTGGCATTTCTAAAAGCGTCTACACCGGCGGGAATACCGCAATAAACGGTTGCGTGCATTAAAAGCTCGCGAATTTCCTCTACTGTGCATCCATTTCGCAATGCGCCCCTGGTATGCGCCTTTAGCTCGTTTGGTTTTCCGAGCGCTGTAAGCATCGCCAGGACGAGCATTGATCGTGTCTTTCGGTCAAGAACGCCTTCCCGGCCCCATCCCATGCCCCAACAATATTCGGTAACGACATCCTGAATCGCGCCGTGAAAATCATCCTGCGCCGCTTTTTCAATATTGGGGTCTACATACTCAGCGCCAAGCACCTCCCGGCGAATGTTTAGACCTTTCTCATAGGTTCCTTTATTGGAAATAGCCAATTTAATTCTCCCTTTTGGAATGCCGGCATTTAGCCAGTTTTCAGAAATCTGTTATTGCGTCTTAAATAGGTAACGACTGTCGGATCAAACCATGAATGAGCCGCCAGCTTGCGCCGCCATTCTGTCTCCGAGGCGGCAGCCCGTTCCGGTGCCTCAAGAGCTTCCGCGCCTTGCAAGTAGTGAATGATCAGATGCGTATGCGGTTCGGGGTCCTGCTCGATGATATCGAACCGTCTGGAATAGAGCCAACCTGCGTTCTTCTGCAACATCGGCGCATGTTCTGTATCGAACCATTCTTCAAATTCACCGCGTGCTTCCAATGGCACGGTAAACAAGGCGCAAAATATGACAGCAGCATCAAGCGACGCTTCAACGTTGCCATTCGGCCCTAAAGCAAACTGTTCTGTCGCGATATAGCGCGTAAACCCAGAGACTGACTGCAGCATTTCATAGGTTGGGTTATCAGGCGTCAATTTGCGTTTTTTATATTCTTCATGCTCCAGCGCCTCGGGGCCGGTTAATTCATAGACCGCCAAAAAATGCGGTCCTGCCGGGGACTGATATCGCATCGCACTGATAAAACCCGGTACGCCTTGCACGTGGCTGGGCGAATGGTGACCATCGTACCAGTCGTTGAAGGCGTCCTCTTTTCCGACCGGTGGTGTCATTTCGGAGAATAGGACAGCCTTTCCTTTGACGTCCTCTAGCTCAACTGCCATTCGATACTCACTTCATATCGCTGCAGGCAGCATCAAGAGCCGTAATCGTATCTTCGAAGTCCTGATCTGAATGAACGATTGAAACAAAACGGCGCACTGAAGGTAAAACATAGAGCCCGCGCCGCATCTGATGCAGGTCAAGCTCTCGTGTGGCCGCCATATCCGCGTCGATAAAGTCACCGAAATTTTCCGGTTCCTTGTCCATGAACACGATTTGCCAAAGTGAGCCGCGACCGATGGCCAACGCCGGTAGTTTGTGTGCATCGATCACTTCCTGACAACGTCGCTGAATTTCCGCAGCGCGATCATGCAGACGATCATAAAAACCTGGCGTCCGAAGCTCAGCCAATGTCGCAAGTCCTGCCGCACATCCAATCGGATTTCCGTGCAGAGTACCATTGATATAGGCGTAATTGGGTTTACCGCGATTGACCGGGTTGCACTGCTCCATAATTTCCGCAGGACCACCAACACAGCCGACCGGGCCACCGCCACCGATGATCTTGCCATAGCTCGCGAGATCAGGTGTCACGCCGAAATAAGCCTGGGCACCCCCATAAGACAGACGAAAACCGGTGACCACTTCATCAAAAATCAGAAGAACATCATTCTCAGTACAGATATCGCGGAGACCCTCGAGATAACCGTCCTTGGGAAATATAATCCGTTGAGCGGGCTCGATGATCACCGCCGCTAAGTCATCCTTATTTTCTTTGACAATTTGGCGAACAGCATCAAGGTCATTGTATGGGCTGATCAACACGTTTTCAGTCATGTTTGACGGCATTCCTGCGGTATCGGGACGACCGACAGGAAAATTCGAAGCAGCATTTGGCGACACCGAAAAATTCGAATAGTCGTGATTGCCGTGGTACCCACCCTCACACTTCAGGATTTTGTTACGACCGGTATAGGCTCTTGCAATACGCATTGCGTAGAACGTGGCTTCCGATCCCGTTGTGGTGTAAGCGATCTTTTCTGCGCATGGGATAGCGTCGACCAGCTCCTTGGCCAGTTGAATCGCGCGCTCGTTTAGTGTGCCAAAGAAATGCAGGCCGTCAGGTGCAGCCTCCCGCACGGCATCGACAACCGACGGAAAAGCGTGACCAAGAATCAGAGCGCCCGCCCCGCTGACGTAATCGATATACCAATTTCCCCGTACGTCCTGAAGACGGCCCGCCTGACCACGATGAATAACGAACCGGACATCATCGGGTAACGAATAGCCGCCCAATCCACCGCCCGGCAAAAAGGATTCCGCTATCTCATAATATTCTTCATGAGACAGCGCGCCCGGCGCTGTCTGATCGATTGCCGTTTCGGCAGGGGTCATCACATTTCCTTCCAAATGCAATATGCGAATAATCGAAACCTAGTCATCCCCTATGCCGAGTACAAGCGGTACAATTAATTTCTCGCGATTTCACAAAAGAAAACGTGTGGCTTTTCAGACGCAGTATTTCTGTTAGAAATTTATAACTGGCTTCACGACCTCAAAATTGGCCATCGCACTCATTGCTTCATTGACCTCTTCCAACTTGTAGCTGCGGCTTATCATGTCATCGAACGGGAAACGGTCCCGGCGTGACGCCAAAAACTCGACAGCCTGAAGCCAATGTCGCGGTTCTCCAGAGCGGACCGTCAGATAGGTCATTTCCTGCGGCATTGATTCAACGGCAATGGTTCCTTTGCCACCGGCACCAACATCAAGAAAACGCCCGCCATCGCGCAGCATCGTCAGGCCCTCGGGCACTGCAGCATTTGTCGCCACCTGGATGACGATATCGGCCCCTCTTCCATCGGTATGTCCTGCTACCCATTCCTTGCGATCCTTGGGGTCGGTTACGTTTTCGATGTTTAAGGTGTCGTCCGCGCCCATTTTTTTGGATACCTCAAGCCGATGGTCCGGCGCCCCAAGAACCAGAACTTTCCTGGCACCATGATCCTTGGCAACGGCGGTAGCGAAATTGCCCAATGGACCGCTACCCTGAATAACCACCGTTTCATGATCTTTAATCGCGCCCAACATATCGTATGCGTGCATTACCGTCCTGTAGGCGCAGGCAGCGGCCGCAGCGGACGCCGATGACACCTCGTCAGGGACTTTAATGATCAGACATTCAGGCGGTACATACATGAATTCTGAAACACTCCCCAGCAGATAGGGGAATTCATCACATCGATTATGACCCCAGGAAGCCCGTCCACGGCAAATGCAGGGTTGCACTGCAACACTGCAGTAATAGCAGGACCCGCAGGCAACGTATGACCAAACCACTCTGTCGCCGCGTTTGAGTTTATTGCCAAGAATATCGGTGCGATCGCCGTTGATCTCCTCAATCACGCCGCATGGCTCATGTCCCGTGATAATCGGCAAGCTATCGCTGCCACCGAGCGGACCGTGCCATCTATGCACATCCGTACCGCACAATGTCGATGCCACAATTTTTATTAGCAAAGCGCCTGGTTCCAGATCAGGAATTGGCACCTTTTGAATTTCCAGTGGTTTATTGTGCTCCGTTATGACTGCGGCGTTGCATTCTTGCATTGAAGTATCCCCCTGTTTGTCACGATTTATTAAACATCGATATGTGTGTCGTCTCTAGCCTATTTCTGCTTTTTCCGCGCAGCGATTGCAGCGGCGGACCTCGGGCCCATCGGTTCGGGCTGGAAGGGGCCGTCACGCATTTGTAGATACGCCCGGACCCCCTCGTCCTGCATCGTTTTATACAACTCCTCACGATGTTCGTTGTGCGACGAATGTGCCAAAGCGCCGAGTGCCCCTTCAAGCAGCAAGGAGGCGTTAACACCCGATGCCTGCAGGCCCTGCATCGCAATCGCCTTATTCAGGCGCACCGCTGGTTCCGGTACCAACGCGATACGTGCTGCCAGTTCCTTACTTCTTGTCATCAGGTCATCATGCGGGACCACTTCATTGACCATACCGATACGGTACGCTTCATCAGCGTCGAAATGATCGCCGGTCAATCCCCACCGGTTGGCTGATTTCCAGCCACATAACGCCGTAAATAGATATGAAGTATTGGAGATATGACGCACTTCAGGCTGGGCAAACACGGCCTTATCGGATGCGATCGTCAAGTCGGCGGCGAGCTGATACCAAAATCCACCACCCATCGCCCAGCCATTAACGGCAGCGATGATCGGCTTGCCGAGTTTCCACATATGAACCCATTTATCGGAAATTTTGCTGTCGTTGCGCTGCCACCCCTCAATAAAATCGGCAATCGAACGACCTGTTGGGTCTCCCTTCTTTTGACCATCTTTTTTGGGACTCTGGTCGTAACCGGAACAAAACGCAGCACCTTCGCCGGTCAATATAATCACGCGAGCATCAGGGTTTGCATCTGCATCGTCGAATGCCGCGTGAATTTCATCTTCTAGATTTTCCGACAAAGCATTCATCACATCGGGACGGTTCATCGTGATTGTGACAATCCCATCCTCAAGCTCGTATTTGATGTCCTGGTAACTCATTAGAGACTCCCTTTGAGACGATCTATTGTTTGTGTCTTCTCCACTCTAAAGCAAACTGCGCCCGGACACACTCGCCCGGGAAATTATGCTCGAAGCATCAGTGCCCACAAATATGTTCGTTTCTTACGTGATGGTTAGAAGACGTCCAAGCATCGACGGTGGTGTCTCATAGGCGTTGTTAATACCCAGTACACGCCGAACGCCGGCCCAAAGTGACGCTTGAACGCTGGTAACAACGGGTTTTCCAGTTTTGAGTTCAATTGATTCAACAGCCTCAGTCATTGTCGTATTTGAACCGCTCAGAAAAAATCCTTCAGCATCCTCGCGGTCATTTTCTATCGCCAAATCAGCCCAAACATTTGAAGGGATGGCTGCGGACTGCTCCCGCCCGCCACGTCCCGCGGCGTGAACAACGTTAACTCCAAGAGATTCGAGATAATTCCGTTCGCGGGCCATCGGTTTTTCGCCGAGCGGATGAACCATCACCATCCGATCCAACGACAATGCGCGTACTGCTTCAACCACCGCCTGCGCCGCAGTGAAAGTCGGTGTCGCTGTTGCCTTGCAAATATCCGCTATCAGTTCAGCTTCACCTGAGGGTCCGCGTTCTATCATGATGCCGGTTCCCTGAAGGCAGATAACATCAACCTTTGCATCACTGAGTAGACGCGCTGCTTCAATCGCGTCATTTGCAATCTCTTCCATTGATCTACCGCCACCAGCGCCCATACGCATTCGAGTCGTAAAAACAGCCATGTTCTCTGGCGCATAGTGGCGAAAGTAGGGTTCGACTGTTCGGTTGCCAGACGAAAGGATGAGGCCAAGGCCCCTTGTCGGCAAAAAGCCGGCCACTTAACTGCCAATTTGCGGGTTTCGGCAATCCAGAGAACCCGCTTCCAAAACGGTAACAGTCCAACCGGGCGGCACAATCGACGTTCCGCCCGCCTCTTCGATAATGGCTGGTCCCACGAGTGAGAAACCTGCTTCCATGTAATCCCGATTATAAATCGGGCAATCCGCCCAATCGTCACCGAACCAGACCTTGCGTTCTTCGACAATGACGTCGCCGGTATTATCACTTGAAAATGCAAGTGCCGGTTTGTCGACAATCCCTAACGAGACCAGACGAATATTGACGATTTCTGCATCGTTATTGGCATCTGCATGGCCAAACGTTTCAGTATGACGTTGCGCAAAGGCGTTTCGGATATCGTTCCAATCTATAGTGTTCTCGTTGAGCGGCACCGACAAAGTATAAGATTGGCCAACATAGCGCATATCAACAGTGAAACTGTGGTTCTGTTTATCTTCACCGAAACCCGACTCAGATAGCGTTTTGCTGGCCTCCGATTTCATTTCTGTCACCGGTTCGTTGAGTTCGGCGGGATCTAGAGTGCTGAGCTTGCCGCCCCATGCGCGGACCATATCCAATCGTTGATCTGCCAACAGTTGGCCGAGTGCCGAAAGATGGCCCGGATATCGCGGTACAATCACCTGTGGCACCGCGAGTTCTTCAGCCACCAGAAAAACATGCATCGGGCCAGCACCACCAAACCCTAATAGTGCAAAGTCACGCGGATCAAAACCGCGATGAACGGAAACCTCCCGAACCGCGCCCGCCATCTTGGCAACAGCAATCCGAAGCACCCCATCCGCCAACGGCACGATGTCACTACCGCCAAGTTTTTCGGCCAACTGTGAAAACGCGGCTTCGGAAGCGGTTTTATCAAGTTGCAAACCACCCGAAAGCGTCCGCTCAGTAGGCAAACGGCCCAGCAAAAGATTTGCATCGGAGATCGTTGGCTCGGTGCCACCGCGGCCATAACAGGCGGGACCAGGCAACGCCCCGGCGCTTTGAGGGCCAACTTCAAGAGTGCCGTCTTCCTGTACCCAGGCGATTGACCCTCCACCGGCACCGATGGTGTGAATATCGAGCTGCGGCACCTGCAAAGGATAGGCATCGATCTGATTATCGTGGCTGATACGCGGCGTCCGTTGATAGATCAGTGCAACATCGGTTGATGTCCCACCCATATCGAAAGTGATGCAGTGCTGCACATCCGCCATTTCGCAAATTCGGACGGCACCACCGGCGCCACCAACAGGCCCTGACAGAAATGTGCCCGCCGCAAAATTTGCTGCTTGCGGTAGCGTCATTGCACCACCGTTGGAGCCCATAATATTGACCGGCGCGTCGACGCCGCGGTCTTTCAGTTCGCCCGCCAACGTATCGAGATATTTGATCACCACCGGTGTTAGGTATGCGTTGAGCACACAAGTGGAAAAACGATGAAACTCACCGCGTTCCGCAACGACATCGGTAGAAAAACAGACGGGCGCATTGTCCATCAATTTGCTCAGCGCAGTAGACGCATCACGTTCGTTCTTGGCGTTGGCGTAGGCGTTGACGAAGCCAATGGCTACAGCTTCAACGCCTTCAGTCTTCAGTTTTTCGGAAAGCGGACCGAAGTCATATTCCGCAATTTCGCTCAGAATTTCACCGTCAGCAGCGGTTCGTTCCGGCACCTCAATCCGCAGTGGGCGCTCAACTAACGGTTTGGGCCTTTCAAATTTGATATCGAATAACCCGCCGATCAGACGCCGCGTCCGTCCAATTTCCAACGTATCCCGAAATCCTTCTGTCGTGATCAGCGCGGTCTTCGCACCTTTGCGTTCGAGCAATGCGTTTGTCGCGATTGTGGTCCCATGAACAAAAGCGCGGATATCGCCTGCCGCAATTCCGAGTTCACCCAGAGCATTTAGAACGCCTTCCCATTGTCTTCCGGGCAGTGATGGCGTTTTTGCCGACAGTAACGACTGATTTTCGGTATCGAGGCACAGAATATCTGTGAAGGTTCCCCCGACATCAATTCCAACAAGATAACGCTGGGAAGTGTCAGCCATTACAGCACACCGTCAGGGGCTGCTTGCACGGCCCTGACTTCAACCGTGTCACCGGGGTTGGCATTGAGGAGTTTGATACCCACTGGGCCGATAACAATTACCGCGTCCTGACCGTCTGAAACACGCGCCCAACCGCGCAGTGGCGCAACGGCCTTGCCACGCAATTCGATTAGATCACCCTCGGAAATATCCAGTTTCTCCACCAGGCTCGTCGGAATTGGAATGCGGCGGCTTGGACCCTCCAGGTCATCTTCATTTGCGATCTCAAGCGTTGCTGAAATTCGGTTGGTAGAAAGTGCATCGCGTTTTTTAGCCGTTGCCGCGGCGTCGATATCACCGTCCTTGCCAACGATGACACCGTATCGGATTTTCGCCTGATTATTCGTTAAATACCCTAACCTGATATCCTCTGCGACTTTCTCCGGGTTGCGGGTTAATGGGTCGCCATATCCGCCGCCGCCCGCCGTCTCTTCGCGAACAATATCATCGGTCCGGAGCGCAAAACCCGATACCTTGCCGGGAACGTCGGAGGGCTCGATAACGTCACCATCGCGCTCGACAACAAAACGGTTGGCAGCACCATTGCTGCCCCCTGCTACGCCATAAGGTGGGATAACGTTTTTTTCGGAGAGCACAGACAACATAGCCGTTTCATCCAAAATGCGTATATCGCGCCTGAGGCCAAAACCGCCTCGGTTTTCTCCATCGCCACAGGCACCTGTTCTGATTTCACAGCGTTCGACGCGCAAAGGATATTGCGACTCAACAGTCTCAACCGATTGGATCGAATTAAAATCGCCTTCATTGTAGCTCCGCACCGCATTGCTGCCGTCAACGCCAGCTGACGCTCCGGTACCACCCGCAGGCCATTCGTAATGAATGTAGGTGCCGCCATCGTCGCGTGGACCCGCAATGTGAATGTGATTGGCACCCCCTTTGAGATCACCAACGCTCATTTCCGGAACAACCTGGCCCATTGCCGCAGCGACTACCGAGTCGATCAGAAATTTAACCTCAGCCATGCCGCCACAGGGAGCTGTTTCACGAGCGTTGATAAAACTTTTTTCCGGTGCGATGACGCTAATCGGATTGAATGAGCCATGATTGATTGGTGTCTTGGGATCGAGGAATGCTTTGACGATGGTCCCAACAGCATTGAAGGCCATTGCCGGGCCGCAATTGGTAGGCCCATTGGTTTGCGCAGAGGTCCCCGTGAAATCAGCGCCGATGGAATCACCGTCCACCGTCAGCTTTAGTCTGACAACCAATGGCTCAGGATTTGATCCATCGCTTTCGATATATCCTTCGGCAAAATAGTCACCGTCGGGGCAATCCGAAATCCTTGCCCGCATCTGCCGCTCTGATCGGTCGATCAGCGCTTCAACGCCGTACAACAATCCGTTTCCACCGAAACGCTTGAATAATCTGCCGAGATGTTCCGCTGCTTTGCGGCCCGTTCCCAGCATCGCATTAAAATCACCAATACGTTCTTCCGGTCCCCGCATATTATTGAACAGCGCATCGAGAACAGCTTGGTTCATCACACCCTTTTCGCAAATGCGAGTCGGCGTGATGCGAATACCTTCTTGATAAATTTCCTTTACCCGCCCCGATAGCGAACCCGGCGTCATGCCCCCGACATCGTTCCAATGGCAACGCATTGCGGCAAATAGCGCCAGCTTTCCATCGTGAAAAACCGGATGCAGCAACAGCACATCGTTCAAATGGGTACCACCGGTATAGGGATCATTGTGTAGGAACAAATCACCTTCATGGATATCGTCTTTAAAGGCTCTTACGACTTCGCGTGTGGAGTATGGAACGGCAAAGATATGAATCGGATGATCAGCCAATCCCTGCGCAACTTGACGGCCATCGGCAGACATCAACGCACAGGAAAAGTCGTGACCCTCATAAATTATCGCCGCATAGGACGAATGGATGATATTGGCCCGCATTTCGTTGACCACGGCCACAAGAGACTCGCGGATCAACTCGAGCTGAATTAGCGGATTCATTGAATTCCGTTTCGTATATTTCTGGGCAAGCTAGCACCTGTCCTTGTGCGCACCAACCGTTTTTGTACTACTGTGCACAGCAATCACCATGCACTAGGCCTTAAGTTCCATGTCCACCGCGCATCAAGACACCTTCATCATCGACAACATGCCACCTGAAGAGATGTGGCCAGATATGGACTATTCGGTGCTTCCGGAGCTCGCCGCCTATCCCGAACGGATGAATGTTGCGACAGAGCTACTCGACAACATGGTAGCCAGCGGGTGCGCCGATAAACCAATGATCTATTTTGGCGAAGAAATATGGACGTACACTGATCTTCTCGAGCGCTCCAACCAAATTGCCAATGTCCTTGTAGAAGATTACGGCATGGTACCGGGCGAAAGAGTTTTGCTGCGGTCCGGGAACCATCCAATGCTTATTGCATCCTGGTTCGCGGTTATTAAGGTCGGCGGTATCGCAATCGCGACAATGCCCGTGCTTCGCGAACGCGAGTTGGTCTACATGCTAGGTAAAGCACGTGTAAATCTGGCGATTTCGGATATTAAACTCTCTGACGATATTGCCGCGGCTGGCAAAAAATCTGACGATCTAAGAGACATTCTGTATTTCGGGGACGAAAGCGCTAAATCCCTGGACAAACTAATGGGCCAAAAGTCGACAGAATTTGAAAACGTCGACACCTCAGCCTGCGATCCTTGCGTCATTGGATTTACCTCCGGTTCCACCGGAACCCCTAAGGGAACACTGCACTTTCATCGGGATATATTGGCAGTCGCGGATACCTTCATCCGTTATGTCGTTAAAATTCAACCGGACGATATCGTTTGTGGCAGCCCGCAAATCGCATTTTTATACGGTTTATGTGCCTATATGACCGATACGATGCGGTTTGGTGCGTCAACGGTGATTGTTGAACGCGCAACGCCAGAGGTGCTTCTCCAGACGATCGAAAAATTTAAAGCCACCGTCTGTTTTTCGACTCCTTCCGGTTACAAGCTGATGCTTGATGAAATCGACAAGTACGATACTTCGTCGCTCCGACTGTGCGTCGCGGGAGGGGAACCCCTAGCACCCGCGGTTTTCCATGGTTGGGAAGAAAAGACCGGTGTTCGCATTATTAACGGCCTCGGTATTTCCGAACTGCTCCATATTTTTATATCCGCCTCTGGCGACGACATTCGCCCCGGTTTGATTGGCAAAGCAGTTCCAGGCTTTGAAGTCCGGGTCGTTGATGAGGAATTTAACGACACGAAACCTGGCGAAATCGGTCAAATGATCGTCAAGGGACCGAACGGATGCCGATATCTGGACGATATAGACCGTCAAAAAGCCTATATCCGCGACGGCTGGAATCTTTCGGGAGATCTCTGTATCCGTGACGAAGAAGGCTATTTCTCCTATGAAGCGCGAACCGACGATATGATCCTCACCGGAGGCTACAATGTCTCCGGCCTGGAAGTTGAAGCGGTCCTCATGGAACATTCGGCAATCCGGGAAGTTGCAGTGGTGGGCTCACCCGATAAAGATCGCGGCCAGGTCGTCAAAGCATTTATCGAATTGCGGGACAAAAACGCAGCTGGCGATCCGCTCATCGGCGAATTACAGGACTTCGTTAAATCGCAAATTTCAGCCTTCAAATATCCGCGTGCGATCGAATTTGTCGATGAGCTGCCACATACGCCAACGGGTAAAATTCAACGCGGCGCCTTGCGTCAGTTGGAACGTGAGCGCGCGGAACAATATTTAAATTTTTTAAATAGGTTATAATCATGTCTTCATCTAATACATTCGATATAATCGATACGACAATTTCCGATATTCATGAAGCCTTTCAGGATGGTCAATTGACCGCTCGGCAATTGGTTCAAACCTATCTCGACAGAATTGAGGCATATGACAAAAACGGCCCGCAAATTAACTCGGTGATCTCGATCAATCCGCACGCTTTGGAGGACGCCGATCGGCTCGATAAAGCACTGGCTGACGGTGGCATGGTCGGCCCCTTACACGGTATCCCCCTTCTGATGAAGGACCAGGCTGATGTAGACGGTATGCCGACGACCATGGGTTCCGTCATGTTCAAGGATCACAACCCCGGACGGGACTGCACGATCGCCGCTAAACTCAAGGAAGCGGGCGCAATTTTCCTCGGCAAAGCGGCACTCGGAGAGATGGGTGCCGGCGATACTCATGGCTCGTTATTTGGCTCAACCCGTAATGTCTATGACCAGGAAAGAACCGCTGGAGGATCGTCAGGCGGTTCAGGTGCAGCCGTTTCCGCCAATTTTGCGACGATTTGTATAGGTCAGGAGGGTTTTGCCTCGATCAGGCGTCCTTCTATCTGGAATGGTGTTGCTGGCATGCGTCCAACTGCAGGACTGGTCAGCCGCCATGGTGTTTATGCGGGATGGCCGATGATCAATGGTTCGCTGGGTCCAATGTCTCGTACGGTCACTGACCTCGCAAAACTTCTCGATTGCATGGTGGGATATGACCCTGCAGATCCGATAACGGCACGGGGCGTGGGTAAAACACCCGAGAGCTATGCTGCTCTCCTCGACAAAAATGCCCTGAAAGGCGCTCGAATTGGCATTTTGCGGGAATCCATGGGTCATCGGGCGGAACCAGACTCCGATGACTTTGCAAAAATCACCGCCGTTTTCGACAGCGCAGTTGATGATTTGGCAAATGCCGGTGCCGATATCGTCGATCCGGTCGAAATTCCCGGACTAAATGACCTGTTGGCCCAGCGCGCTCGCAGTAACGACGACGAAAATCAATCGTATGCCGATTATGCCGCAGGCACTGCTAATCCACCCTTTAAATCCCGGGCAGAGATTATGGCCTCACCCCTCTTTAAGGAAACGGCACACGGTGTGCAATTGCGCTGGAAAAATGAGGATACCAGCGCTGAATGGGGCAAATATCTACATGCTCGAGATTTGCTCATGACTCGGTTCCTGGCGGTAATGGCAGATCACAAATTGGACGCCATTGTCCACAAAGCCGTGGAACATCAACCAACACTGATCAAGGATGGTGTAAACCCACCCTATATCGACCAGTGGGGTGCACCACATATCAACACGTTCTTGATTTTCGTGCCATCGGTGGTCGTTCCAGCTGGATTTACGTCAGACAATCTGCCCGGCGGCATCACCTTCTTAGGCAGACCATATGATGATGAAAATATGATCCGGTTTGCCTATGCCTATGAGCAGGCGACAAATCACCGGCGTATCCCGGAGTGCGCACCCTAAATACGCTATTTGCCAACGCCAGCCTCAGCGGACGGGGCGTATAGATTGCCGATATAGCCTGCGAACTCGTTGGTTAGCGTCAGGCGGCTTTGGTTTTTTCGTCCGGTAAATCAAAGCCATAAAGCTTGGCTGTGCCATGCCACAGGATTTTTTCCTTGGCCTCATCCGTCACATCGGGGCGGTTAAGCACGTGTTTCGGTGAATCAACCAGGCGATGAGCGTGGGGGATATCGCTGGCATAGACCCAGCAATCCGTGCCGTACTTGTTGATCATGTATGGCAGCAGATCGTCGTCGACCTCAAAGCCGATAAAGATACGCCCGGCCTTGATATATTCCTCAGGCGTCATTTTCGGCAAGCCGCGTTCGATGATCGGCATATGTTCAGCGCGCAAGGCATCATGCTCGATACGCTCGCGAATAGTATCGAGCGTGAAGTCCATGACCTCGATAGCGAAATCGACCCAGGTACAACCGGTTTCCAGGAACGAAACCTTGACGTCTGGATAGCGGTCAAGAATGCCCGTGCTGCAAATCGTCTTGAAACCGCGCACAACCGACATCAGGAACTGATCGGCGGCAACACTCGGGTAGTCTTCCCAGGCCTTCAAGGCACCGGTCCCTGGATGCACATTTACCGGCATGCCAATATCATTGGCCGTCTGCCAGATAATCTCGAAGTCTGGATGATCGAGTCCCTTTTCATTGTACTCGCCGAGCACCATGACCCCGACCGACCCCATTTTCTGGGTGCGGATCATTTCGCGCGCCGCTTCTTCGGGATCGCTTGGGCAGATCACTGTCACCCATTTAAGCCGGTCCGGAGCCTGACTCGAAATATCACAGACCCAATTATTGTACGCACGTGTCAGCGCCTGATTTAGTTTGGGATCCTTTGCAATTGGCCACTGCAAAAGAAGCGTCGGATAGTTGACTGAGATAAGCGTATCTTCTTCATCCATCACCGCCAAACGGTGCGCGGCACTATGGAATTCGCCACTCTCATGCGACCCCCGCCACTTGGACATTTTCTCATACTCTAGAGAAACAACACCGCCCTTACTTGAGGGCGATCCGCCGATACGGAACAACTCACCTTCGATGTCCCACTTGTAATCGCGTTCGTTCTCGCCGGTCTCAACTACTGTTGGTCGACGATCCCGAAATTCGGGGTCCAGGTATTTATCGGAAAAGGTTTCTTCCCACTCTTCAACGTGGCCGTCGCCATCATAGGCATTGATATTGCTGTCCATTGTAAAGCACTCACCTCTGTATTGATTAATTCTTGTTGTAGGTATTTTGTGGGCAAAACCCGTTGTTTGTCCAGCGTGAAACTCACCCACTCCTTTGATGCGGCACTCTATTTGCTGTATGGAAAGGTTATCGAAAATAAGATGTTTGAGGGATGACCCGATGCCAAAATTAGTAGTGCCGACACGAAGCTACGGCCTGATGCGTGAAATGAAGACGCAGACGAAAATTAACGACGATCTGGAACTCGAATTTCCAGAAGCCGAGAATATTCTCGTCTGGGCCCGAAAGATGGTTCGTGAATTGGCATACGACATCTGCGAAATGCCCTTCACGACCTATATCGCTGCCAAATCGGTGGGCAAAAAATTCACTGCTCTCCCGCTTTTTATCACGCGAAATTTTCATCACCAGGCAATTCACGTTGCCGCAAATGCCGGGCTCAGCGCCCCTAAGGATATGGAAGGCAAAACGGCAGGTATCGTCCGCGGCTATACTGTTACGACAGGTGTTTGGGCGCGGTATGTTTTAAGTTCGGAATACGATGTCGATCTCAGCAAGGTGCAATGGACATGCACCGATGACGAGCACGTTGGGGAATTCACGCTTCCCGACTTTGCTGACTACAATTCAATGGGCAAAGATTTCAAAGACCTCTTCGGAAATGGCGATATTGTCGGCGCGGTGGGAACCCTGCCGGAGCCAATCGAGGGTGTTCAGCCGCTCATTGGCGACCCAAAAGCAGCTGGTTTTGCCTCATATCACAAAACAGGTGTGTTTCCCGTCAATCACGGAATCGTCGTCAGGGACGAACTGTTGGAACAGTATCCTGACCTGGCGGTTGATTTGTTCAACGCGTTGAAATCTTCCAAAGACGCCTACTTGGCCTCCATCAACAGAGAAGGCGATCTTTCTGCGGAAGACGCCCTTACGGTTGAGCTTGAAAACGGTGTCGGCGGTGATCCGTTCCCCTATGGGGTTGAGCCAAATCGGCTCGCTTTGGAAGCATTAACGCAAACAGCCTACGATCAACGTATCACACCGCGCAAATTCAGCGTCGAAGAGCTTTTCGCTGAAGGCACACACGACCTCGTCGGTTAAATAAATTACCAGAAAGAGAGAATTCCCATGTCAGATGGCATCAACCCCAAAGTCCGTCCATTCCATTCCGTAACCGCTGCCTTCGCTGACGGCAGCGACACACCGCGCGATTATCTGGAGAGATGTATCGAAGTTATCGATGCACATGAAGGCACCATTGGCGCCTTTGTCGCAACCAATCTTGAGGGCGCTCGTGCCGCTGCTGATGAGTCGACAGCCCGTTGGAAAGACGGAAACCCTCTCTCTCAAATCGACGGTATGCCGGTTGGCGTCAAGGATGTCATGGAAACCGCTGACATGGTCACTGAACAGGGATCGCCCTTATTCGTTGGCTGGAACATGGGCCGTGACTGCGCAGCCGTCGCTGCACTCCGTGAAGCCGGTGCTGTCGTAGTCGGAAAGACGGTAACGACAGAATTCGCGGCAACGCAGCCTCGCGGGACGCGCAATCCTTATGACACCGACCGCACACCGGGCGGCTCCAGTAGTGGATCTGCCGCTGCGGTAGGTTGCGGCATGATTGCCGGAGCCACAGCTTCTCAAGTCATTGGTTCAACCATCCGCCCTGCAAGCTATTGCGGTGCGTTTGGATATAAACCAACACTCGGTGGCATAAGTCGCGGAGGAAGTTTTGACGATTTCAGCCAAAGCTGTACTGGCGCAATTGCCGCCACCTTGACGGATGTCTGGAGAATGGCGCGCGAAATGTCCTCTCGTGCTGGCGGTGACCCAGGATACCCCGGACTTATGGGACCGATGGACCTGCCAAATGCTGATATGCCTAAGACCGTCGCTGTATTGCAAACCGCGGGCTGGGAAGCGGCAACCGACGATGCCAAGCAACAACTGCAAAAAGCGCGTGATGTTTTGAGTGGTGCCGGCATCACATTGATTGATCGCGAGTCCAGTGAGGCGGTTGAAGCCGTTGAGCAGGCAATAGCCGATGCAAATCCGTTGTCGCGAGACATCAATGCGTGGGAAGGCCGTTGGCCTTTAAACACGTATAGCCGCGATATGGATCCAAGCAAATTAAGCGAAAGTGCGCGTGAGCGGTTAGACCAGGCAAACGAAATGAATCAAGAGCAGTATGTCGAGTGCATCAAGCGCCGCGATGAAGTCCGGGCCATTCATGCCTCACTTGCGGAGCATTGTGACGTCAGCGCAACACTCGCAGCGCCAGATGCAGCGCCGGAGGGCCTCGGCTGGACAGGCGATCCCAACTTTACCGTCTTTACATCGCTCCTTGGCGTTCCGGCCCTTTCGATTCCTGTACTTGAAACGCAAGGATTGCCACTTGGCCTGCAACTTATCGGCTACCGCGACAACGACGCGGCGATGTTTGCCGGGGCAGCAGCCATCTTGCCACTGTTTGGGACTTGATTGGGAAACGCTATGCCGAGTCAGGATATTAAATACACTACCCGCAACAATGAAACTTTTGACGGCTACCTGACTGAGCCGGATGGTGACGGCAAATTTCCCGGCCTTCTCTATATCACCGCCATTTCAGGCGCAGACGAAACCAACAAAATGCTGGGTGATGCGTGGGCGAAAGACGGGTTTGTTGTCTCGATGCCCGACATCTTTTGGCGGCAACATCCCGGACCGACGGCAGACCGTGAAATTGCTCAGGCACGCTATAAGGCGTTTGACGCCGAACAAGGCATGCTCGATATCGAAGATATCATCAACGATCTGAAATCCCGTCCCAACTGCAATGGCAAAATTGCGGTACTGGGCTTTTGCTTCGGTGGCCGCTATGCGCATCTTTGTGCGGCAAGGCTCGGGGTGAATGCCGCCGGTGCCTTCCATGGCACCAAAATTGGATTGCACCTTGATGAGACGGAAAAGATTACCTGTCCCGTAAGCTATCATTTTGGCGATGTCGATGCGTCGGTTCCAATGGAAGAGGTTGAAGCGATTAAAGCCTCCTATGCCGATCATGCAAACGCTGAAATCGCCGTCTACGAAGGACAGGCCCATAACTTCTCAACGCCCGGGAAGCCGGCTTATGATGCTGAAATCGCTAAGATTTCGCGTGATGCGGTCTTAAAGTGTTTTCGGAGCATGTAGTTCTTAGAGCCAACCAAGCCCTTCAGCGCCGACCCAAAGAAGGCGGAGACCCAAAAGCGTCAGCAGAATTTTAAATATTGTCCGGAAAACCTGCTCTTGCATTCGATTGAGCAATTTACCGCCAATCCAGTTGCCAAGTGCGGCACCGGCAACCATCGAAATTATGAGCGGCACATATTTTGCCAGTGCGATGCCCAGTACGCCAAAAGCCACGATCTTGGTGACATGACTGCAGATCATGAGTGCACCCATCGTTGCGACATGATTTTGCCGGGTTGGCGCGGCGCTTGCGATGAAGGAAGCCAGCAATGATCCGGTTGCGCTGACGAACATTCCTAAAAAGGTAACGACAAAGCCGACAACCGCGAACCGCTTCAATTCGCTTCCTGCGCTGGCGATTTTCGGAACCCACGTCAAAATTAAAATAAAGATACCGATAATTCCCTGCAGGATTGCCGCTGGAAGCGCGACAAAAATTTGGGCACCCGATGCCGCACCAATGATGGACCCCGCTAAAAAGGGCAATACCGTCTGTTTCAATATATGGCGCCAGAACAACACCAAAACATGCACAGAGGTCAAAAGCATGATGATGGTGTGAAGCGGTATGAGTGTGGCGGGCTGAAAAAAGAATGCCATGACCGCCAGAAGGAGTAATCCGCCCGCAGTTCCGGTGACAATTGCAACCATTGAGGTAAAACAAGACGCCACGGATAGCCCAAAGAAAATCCATGCGTTGACGTCGGGGACGCCGAGAAAAGGAGTTTCCAACACTGCGGTTCTGTTCCGGGTTACTGATCCATCGTATTTTTGGCAAAGACTTCGTCGAGCCCGACCTGCCGCGAAATGAGTCCCTGTTCGAAAGAATAGAGTATCACTGCTTCCAAAGTTTCACGATTGGCCGTAATTCCGTGCTGAACCAACGGCTCGCACAATGCGTCATATGCATCCTGGGAAATCAGTCCCGATGCCCGGTAATAATCAACATGTTCCAATCTCTGCTGGTTGGCCAGATCATTAGCCTGATTGAATGCTTTTAAAATATTCAGCAACAGCCAGGGATGCTCCTCGGCGAGTGAGCGCTTGATAACCACAGTATGGTTGATCGGATAAATATTGGTTTTTCGGTAGTAGCGCAGGCTTTCCGCTTCGGGATCGGGGAAAAGCGGCCCAAAGTTAGGATGACTCTCTAAATCCGCAGAACTTCGATCAACCAGATTCGGATTGTTGAGATAGAGAAGCGTCGCATCAAGTTCGCCATCAAGCAGCATTTGCCCGATATTCTTCTCAATCGGAATCTGGTTAATTGTCACGCCGGGGGGCGGCTCAAACCCGGTCGACCCTCCATGGCTTACCTCAGGCAAACGCTCCATATAATATTCCATTTCGGTCTGATCCACGCCGAACTCATGTTTGAGAATGCCACGCGACCAAACGGCAGCCGTTTGCTGAAATTCAGGCACTCCGATGCGCTTGCCCCGCATATCTTCAGGCTTTTCAATTCCAGAGTCCTTGCGAATAACAATCCAGTTTTGAAAGAAGTGATGGGTCGTAAACACGGGAATGCCGACCCAACTATCATCACCGCGAGCAACTGCCTTAATCAGCGAAGAGAATGACATTTCAGAAACGTCAAATTCAGCGAATTTTAGTTGTCGCCAGAACATTTCAGAGGGATGTAAGGGTGTATGAATTAGATCGACACCGTCGACTGTGACCGAACCATCGATGATAGGATTTGTTCGCGGATTGACGTCTGTCGCGATGCTGAGCTGCAAGTTCACTGGAGCCTCCCAAATTCTATAATTTCGGTGTAGTCTGACGGACCATAGGTGTGAAGTGGGAGTTCAACACGCAAAGAAGCGTTGTTCAACCGCTAGAGAACAAACAGAAGGACGCAAAATGAGTCCCTTGGATTTTAACCCCAATGATTTTAGCGAGATCCCGTATGCGGTGTATTCCGACGACGAGATTTATGCCGAAGAACAAAAACAGGTATTTCAGGGACGTGCCTGGCATTTTCTGGGAATGGATATCGAACTGCCCAACGCCGGCGACTTCAAAACGATGTTTGTTGGCGATACACCGGTGATCGTCGTCCGGGACAAAGAGGGCAAAATCAATGCCATGGTCAACCGCTGCGTCCATCGCGGCAATCTCGTTTGTATCGAAGAACGCGGTAATCTCGACCATCTAACCTGCGTCTATCACAACTGGACTTATGATCTGCAGGGAAACCTGGCCTCAATCGCGTTTGAAAGGGGAATTCAAGGTGAAGGGGGGATGGCGGACGATTACGACAAATCCTGCCATGCCCTGCCGAAGCTCGCCGTTGAAACGTTTTGCGGTCTGGTCTTTGGTACTTTTTCAGAAAACATGCCATCGCTGACAGATTATTTCGGCCCGGAAATGTGCAGCAATATTCGGCGCCTGCTTGATCGCGATATGGAATTGCTGGGCCGTTTCCAACATGGCCTCGATGGCAATTGGAAACTCTATATGGAGAATGTGCGCGATACCTATCACGCCACACTGCTTCATTCCTTTATGACGACATTCCGATTGAACCGTTTATCCATGAAAGGTGCGGTCGAGGTAAGTGAAGGCGGCCTCCATCACCTGACCTATTCGATACGAACTCAGGACAATGATCAGGGCCAGTACGATGCCAAGGAGATTCGCGCATCAAAAGACGATTACACACTCAACGCTCCTGAACTTTTGCAAAGCTGGCCGGAATTCGACTGTGGGACGACACTCGCTATTCAAAGTCTTTTTCCCAACTTTTCGATCCAGCAGCTATCGAACGTTATTACATTGAGGCTCATCGTTCCGAAAGGACCGCACAAAAGCGAATTGACCTGGTGGGTGCTTGGCGCTGTGGAAGACACACCAGAACAACGTGCCATGCGTATTCGTCAGTGCAATCTGGTCGGTCCGGGCGGCTATATCGCGATGGAAGATGGTGCGGTTGTCGGTTGGGTCCGACGGGGTGTCAAAGGGGCACCGGACGAAAGATCAGTCCTCGCAATGGGCGGACGCGATATTGAGCGCAAATCCGAAAGCCGGTGTAACGAACTTGCCGTGCGTGGGTTTTGGCAGGGTTGGCACGGATTGATGGAGAACTAGGGTCGATGCCCGACAATGTCGTTTCATTAGAAGCTGACGCGGTTTTGCTGCATCGAATTGACACGTTTAACCGACGTTATGGTCACGTTATCGACGAAGACTTACTCGAAGATTGGCCAATATTTTTTTCGGAAGACGCGAAATATCTCATTACGACCCGACAAAATCATGAAGCGAATATGCCGGTTGGCTTAATCTATTGTGAAAATCGCGGCATGATAGAGGATCGCGTATCCGCATTGAGGATTGCCAATCTCTATGAGCCACACAGTTACCGCCATTTAATTGACCCCCCTGTTATAACCGCGCGACAAGGTAACGAACTATCGGCACAGACAAGTTTTGCCTGCTTCCGGACGGTCCAAGCGTCCGCACCGGAAATATTTTGTACTGGTAAATATCTCGATCGTATCATAGACGATGGTCAAGATTTGCAGTTTAAAGAACGTATCGTAGTGTGTGATTCAGAACGGATCGACACGCTTATTGCCATTCCACTTTAGGGAAAGTCAGATGTCTAAATTCACTATTCAACCGCACGGCCGACTAAACGATTGGGTCGCTGACGAAAAAGGTTACTTTACCGATGAAGGGTTGGACTACTTCCTGAATGTCGATGCCAGTTACAAATCTGTCCAGATGCTGCCGGAAGCGACTACGGATGCACCTATAAAAGACAATCTGCACGGTGCCTTTGAACGCTATGAAGATGGTGGTGGACGTAAGGGATCAAGAAACGATGCTGGTGATGTAAGCTGCGCCTGCCACTGGACGGTCAACCAGTCTGCCAAACTCCAGAACGGCATCATGTACGGAAAGGCCTATAGCGTTTGTGATGCCGCGATCGTTGTACCCGCCGAATCAGATGTCTTGATCCCTGACGACCTCGCGAACGTTGAAGTCGCGGTGGGCTACCATTCCGGAAGCCATTATTCTGCACAGCAAGCGTTGGAGATATTTCTGGACCCGAAAGACATCGCCCTCAAATTCGTTGGCACCAGCTGGTCTCGCGTCGATGCCGCGCTGGCGCGAAAGATCCCAGCGGTCAATGTCTGGGGACCACAGCTTTATCTTATGGAACAAAAGGGTTTCCGCCGGGTTGTTTCCACGACCTTTGTCATGGCGTTTATGTTCGCCAATGACGCCGATCCTGAAGATGTTGAGAAATACATGCGCGGTCTCATCAGGGCCCAGGCCGATATCGATGCCGAACCGGAAAAGTACAAAAAGTATTTTCTCACCGAGATACCGGAACGCTACGCGGACGAGGTTGACGTACGTCGATTTGGAAATGGCGAACGGGTCGTGCCGCAGCCTTATACGCAGGAAATGTTCGAGCAAACCCAAGACTGGATGCATGAGCGCGATTTATTTGATGTCGATATTGAAGAAGGCGTTCCCTATGCCGAGGCCGTGCATAGTTAGCAGTGGCTTTTAGAATATCGCATAACAGAATTGCCTATCGAATTCTTTAAAAGAATAATTTTATGAAAGCACCCGATAGAGAGGTCTGGTCCAGGCTGGTCTTCGACAAACTTGTTGAAGCGGGTGTTTCGCTGTTCAGCCATGTACCTGATTTCGGCAATACCGATATCATCAAGATGGCAGATGAACATAACGAAACCCGTTCGATCCTGCTCTCAAGCGAGGAGGAAGGCGTTGCCATATGCGCTGGCGCTGATCTCGTAGGCGCGCGATCTGTCGTCTGCATGCAATCCTCCGGTGTTGGAAACTGCCCTAACTTCCTGAGCCTCGTGAAAGGCGGGCGTTTTCCTATGCTCCTCATTGTCACAATGCGAGGTGACTATGGCGAGGAAAACCACTGGCAGTATCCAATGGGTCAGGCGGTGACCCCTATTCTTGAAGCAATGGGCGTGCTCGTTATTCAGGTAGACCGCGAAGACGAATTGGAGCACGCAACTGAGGCTGCCATTTCCGCCGCCTTCACTGGCGGACAGGGGGTTGCGCTCGTTCTGTCTCAGAAGTTCCTCGGCGCGAAGGCGTTCTGATATGGGAACTATCAACCGCCGTGAACTTCTTTCCCAGCTCCTTCCCAATCCGGAGGATTTTCTAATCGTGTCCGGGCTTGCTGGCGCATCGAAGGACACTTCCGAACTTACCGATGATGGCTCCAATCTCTTCACGATGGCGGGCACCATGGGAGCCAGCGTTCCTATGGCGCTCGGTGTAGCGCTGTCAGCTCCCTCTGAGCACGTCATTGCCGTTGCGGGAGACGGCGAACTTATGATGGGGATTGGTTCGCTACCAACTGTGGCCTCAATGATGCCCGAGAATTTAACGATTATCTGCGTCGATAACGGTATGCATGCTGAAACCGGCGGTCAGCTCGGCCATACCTCACGCCGTACCAATCTGGCAGTGATGGCCGAAGGCGCAGGCATTCCTTCCATCAAGACCATCGAAAATCCAGATCAGATTGCGGATGCGGCTAAATTTATAATGAATGATCCTGGACCACGTTTCTTGTGGGCCCGCGTGTCCGATGGGCCGCCATCAGCATACAAGCGTGATTTTGATCTCGCCTTGCGGCGACAGATATTTCGCGACGCCTATTTGGCGAAAACGTAAGGATCAGGTGCCAGGCTCGCGCCAGGCCTTTTCAAGAGGGGTTTCGCGTTTGGGCGGTGTAAAAATAGCCCGTTCCCTACAGCCTTCAGCGGCCTGATCAACAGGCAAAGAGTCATCCCACTGCTCTGCGACGAAACGGCAACCAGTCGTATCATTTGACGCTTCAGATCCTAGCCACACAGCCATTGGCCCAATGACGCGCGGGTCAAGACCCCTGCCGTCGATATTGCCGGTTGCAAATTTGGTATCGACCAATCCACCGGGACTCAGACAATTGAAAGTTATGCCGGATCCATACATCGCCTCCGCCCAGGCAATCGTTGCTGCTTCAATGGCTGCTTTCGAAGGACCGTAGGGTGTAATCGCCGAACGGTGCATGGAGTCCGTCCGTTTCGAGATATTGATCACCCTGCCCCAGCCCGCCGCCTGAATATATTTAAAGGCTGCGTGTGTCATCAAATAAGGCCCGAGAATATTGGTATCTATGACGTCCTTGAAACCCGCAGGGTCAACATCGGAAATTGACAACGAGCCGTCGCCAAAATGGACATAGCGGCCAGATTTACCGGCGTTATTGATCAGAATATGGAGTGTGCCAAATTCCTTCACCGTTTCTTCCACGACCCGTGCGCAATCGTCGGCGCTCGCGACGTCACCGAGCAAGCTTATTCCTTTACTTCCTTCTACCTGAATGGCCGAAAGCACCTCATCAAGTTCTTCCTGAATTTCAGATTCCTGTTCATCCGTACCTGGCGCCGCAGTAATGGCAATTCCCGCTGCGCCTGCCTTTGCATAGGCGACCGCCATTTCGCGCCCTAGCCCGCGTGACCCACCAGTGATTAATGCGATTTTTCCTTCGAGAACGCGATCTGCCATGTTCAAAATTTCCTTTTGAAACCAGTTGCTTGGCCTTGTTCTTGCATCACAGTGCTCAGCCGGTCAAGCGTCGCCTCGTGACAAAATCGTCAATAATGCTATATCTGTCAGCCAAATCCTGTTGCTGAGTGAGAAAAAAATATCATGACCGAATTATCCGAATTTTTGCTCAAACGCCGTTCCGTAGTTGTCAGAAACATGGAGGAGCCCGGACCTTCAAGCGAAGATCTTGAAAAGATCATGCGCGCTGGTATGCGTGTACCCGACCATGGCCGTCTTACGCCCTGGCGCTTTATTGTCATTCGTGGCGAAGCACGCGAAAAGCTGGGAAAAATTCTCGGCGATGCTTTCCGCAAGGAAAATCCAGATTGCATTGATGAACAGGTTAAAATCGAAGAGGAGCGCTTTGTCCGAGCGCCATCTACAATTGCAATTGTTTCCCGCACTAACCCCGAGCACAAAATTCCCGAATGGGAACAAATACTCTCTTCAGGAGCTGCATGCCAGAATATGCTAACAGCAGCGCTGGGAATGGGTTTTGCCGCGCAATGGATTACCGAATGGTATGCCTATAACGACGATGTCAAAACCGCATTGGGCCTTGAATCTGGCGATCGCATCGCCGGTTTTCTGTATCTGGGATCAATGACCGACGCACCCTCTGATCGTCAACGCCCTGAATATGAAGATATCGTCTCAGAATGGACCGAACCTGCTGCCTAGCCACCTCATATGGAGGAAGTGATGGAAAACTCAGTGGACCAAGCGTTACGAGATAATGCCGAGGAATCAGCGCATAGTGACCATCCATCCGAATATAAGGGTGAATCACCGGTCAAGGTGAATAAGCTTGGCCACATGGTCTACGAGGTCACCGATGTCGCGCGGACGGCAAAATTCTGGAGCGAGGTCATGGGTTTTGAAGAAACTGACCGGAACGCTAAGGGCATGGTTTTTTTCCGTTGCGGACCCGACCATCACGCCATAGGTCTCAAACCCAGCAAGGCAAAGTCCCGTCCGAAAACCGGAGATGCGCTGAAAGTCGAACATCTCGCTCTCGAGGTAGATTGTCCCGATACTTTATTTAAGACGCGTGATTACCTTGAACAAAATGGCATTCCGGTCGTTTTTGAGGGGCGAAAAGGCGCCGGTGGCAATATGGCGCTGCACTTCTGCGATCCAGATGGATTCGAGTTTGAGCTTTATTGCGGAATGGATCAAATTTCCAGCGATGGAAAGCTGCGTCCTGAAGAACAGTTCCATCGCGTAAACAGTCTGGAAGATGCAGTCGAAAACCCATTACCCGAAAAATGGTAATAGGCTAATCCGCCAAATCTCTATATTGCATCAAAAATTTTAGAACAGCGCTGTTAAACGCATCTGGCTGTTCGAGATAAGGCATATGACCTGCCTTATCGATGACCACCAGTTCGGCGCCAGAAATTTTTTCCATCATATAGTCCGCTACAGTTGGTGGAGTCAGAGGATCCTGCTCACCAAACAAAAGTAGCGTCGGTACGTTGATTTTCGCTAGATTATCTATACGCGAGAACGCTGCGGAAGCACGCACCGTTTTGATATAGCTTTCAACATGGAGCTGTGATGACGCTTCAATAGCGCGTCGCCTGGCATCCTCCGAGTGCTCTGGCGCCATTAACCTGCCACCGCGCTTTCTGGCGAGCTCAACCGGAGCGGCACCATCAAGAAAAGGCCGAATTCGACTCTCAACAAACTCGTCAATGGTTTGTGTCCGGCTGGCCCGTGCATCATTTTCATCATCACCAGCAAACGTGTCGCACAAAATCAAAGTCGCGACGCGGTCCGGATAAAGCGCCATAAAATCCTGGGCAATACGTCCTCCCATTGAAGTCCCGCAAATGTGCGCTTTCTGAGCTCCGTAGTGATTGAGCAATCTTTCGAGATCATGGCTAAAATCACTAAAATTTAGTTCGCCATCGTAATCGTCAGATCCGCCGTAACCACGTGCATCCCACGCGACAGCCGTAAATTCCTTGGAAAATTCTGGAAGTTGAAGATGCCAGCTTAGTCTATTTCCCCCGATGCCATGCAGAAAAACCAGTAATGGTCCCTCGCCTGCAACATCAACACAAACACGCGGACTGCCTTCTACATAGGTCGTTTTCCATAGTGATCCGGCCATCGCGATGTAACCTATTTTCGAATTTCAAGAACAACCTTGCCCTGAATTTTTCTTCCACGGATTAGGTCGAAGGCATCAACAATTTCCTCCATCGGAAAATGTGCCTGCACGGGCATACCAATTTTTCCTTCAACGCAGAGCTGAAAAATCTCGTCTTGTGCCCTATGCATCCAGTCAATTTCCTTGTCACGATACTGTCCGCGATCCACGCCAATGACGGCGATGTTTTTAAGAAGCACATAGTTGGTCTTCATCTCGGCAATAACGCCGCTCGTAAACCCGACAACAATCAACCGTCCGCGAAATTTGATGGACCGTATTGCACCGTGAAAAACCTCGCCACCAACCATCTCGATAACGACATCGACACCCTCGCCATCGGTTAAGGCATATACCTGATCTCGAATGCTGTTTTTTGGATCATCGACGGATAGATCTATTACATGATCGGCACCATTCTTCCGCGCCACATCTTCTTTCGATGGTGTTGTCAGACCCGCAACAACCTTACATCCATGCTGCTTGGCGAGTTGCATCGCAGCAATTCCGACGCTGCCACTTGCCGCAGTCACCAGAACAGTTTCGCCTGGTTGAATATTTGCGCGATCAAAGAGAGCCATATAGGAGGTTTGAAACGCGATCCCAATCGAAGCAGCCTCGTCAAATGGAATAGAGTCAGGAACCAGATAGCATTCATGTTCAGGTGCGAGCGCCTGTTCGGCGAATGACCCATATTCCACCTGAATCATGACCCGATCACCGGGTTTGACGCGGGTTACGCCATCACCGACGGCGGCAACAATCCCCGCACCTTCCTTGCCCGGCGCAAAAGGCAGCTCAGGGCGAAATTGATATTTGCCTTCAATGGTCAGGAGATCAGGGAAATTAACAGCCGCCGCATGCATGTCTACCAGGACTTCTCCGGGACCAGGTTTCAGCGATGCTACCTCTTCCAGCGATAGATTCTCAGGTTGGCCGATCTTGTGCAGCATTAGTGCGCGCATATCTAATATGTATCCCCAGTATCTTTATGACTGGGAACCATTACTATTGAGTCTCACCTGCAGGAGCAAGCCATGCGGATTGGTATCCCTAAAGAAGTCAAAGATCATGAATACCGGGTTGGTATGACTCCGCCGGGCGTGTTCGAACTCACCCAGCGCGGACATGAGGTGATCGTAGAGAACGATGCGGGCCACGCCATAGGCATCGACAATCCGGACTATGAAAACGTAGGTGCTACCATCGGGGCCGATGCCGCAGAGATATTTTCTACTGCGGATATGATCGTCAAGGTCAAGGAACCTCAAGCAGACGAGATCGGCATGCTGCGCGAAGGTCAGTTGCTGTTTACCTATCTGCATTTGGCACCAGATCAGGAGCAAACGCAGGGTCTACTCGATAGCGGTGCCATCGCTATTGCCTACGAAACAGTAACCGATGATTTTGGCGCCCTGCCCCTTCTTGCGCCGATGAGTGAAGTTGCGGGCCGTATGTCTGTACAGGCCGGCGCATCCGGTCTTGAAATTGAGCGAGGCGGGCGCGGCGTTTTACTGGGCGGCGTACCTGGAGTCCCACAAGGAAAAGTCGTAGTCATCGGCGGCGGCGTCGTTGGCACAAATGCCGCCTTTATTGCCAACGGTATGGGGGCCAGTGTCACGGTAATCGACAAAGCACAACATCGAATGGCGGAACTGGATTTTCAGTTCCAAAGCCTGATCACCACACTCTACTCAACAACACATAGCATTGAAGAAGCGGTTCTTGGTGCTGACCTCGTTATTGGTGCTGTTTTGGTCCCCGGGGCCGCCGCGCCAAAACTGGTTACACGCGAAATGGTCAGGGCCATGAAACGAGGCTCGGTGATTGTTGATGTCGCGATTGATCAAGGAGGTTGCATTGAGACCAGCCATCCGACGACCCATTCTGACCCCTATTTCGTCGAAGAAGGTGTCGTGCATTATTGCGTTACGAATATGCCGGGAGCCATGGCACGAACGTCCACATTTGCGCTGAACAACGCGACACTTCCCTTCATTGTCTCACTTGCTGAACAGGGAGCGAAAGATGCGATGCTCGCCAATCCGCATTTAATGGCGGGCCTCAATGTTTATCAGGGCAAGTTGACCTATCAGGCGGTTGCTGATGCCCAGGGACAAGAACACACTGACGCGGCGCAGCTTCTTGCCGGGTCCTAAGAAGGAAATGGAATAACCGAAGAAATGCGCCCCTTATCTATCGAAATATAGGCAATTTCTATAAGCTGGACCTGCTACCGTTATACAAAAGTGGATACCTCTTTGTCTTTCTCCGTCGCCGCAAATATCGTCCTCGTCCTGGCATTGGGCTGTGTTTCCTATCTTCTGATACTTGAACGGGAATTGCGGAAACAGCGAGGTCTATTTCGAGAATGGCCTGTTCGCCGTGTCCTCCCAGAAGAATTCGATCCTGTGTTCAAAGCTGGTCCGCACGGACCAACAAGAGATACCGAGATCAGATCAATTGGCTCATATCGCGTAGAAGGTGGAATCGGTGATTTCGAAACATGGGTTATCTAAAACCTCGCAAGAAATTCCGAAGCGATTTTCGAATTCGGCACCTGTACTGGAAAAACGACATTCTTGCTGGCAGCCAATGCGCCAAATGCGGAGATAACCACGCTCACTCTTCATCCCGATGAACTCGTTTCATATGAAACGGAATTGGGCGATGACATTTCAGCTGTTAACGCTGCCAAGCAGGTATCGGCATTCGCTAGTTTTCTCTACGAAGGAACAGCGGAAGCTGAGCGCATAAACCAGCTCTTCGGGGACAGCAAAGCTTTCGATCACACGCCCTATAAAGGGAAAATGGATCTCGTATTTGTGGATGGGTCGCATGCGCAATCTTATGTCGAAAGCGATTCAAAAAAGGCTCTGGAAATGGTTAAGCCGGGCGGCGTTATTGTTTGGGATGATTACAGGGGCCCGAGAAGAGCCAAAGACGTGTTTTCCGTTCTGAACAACTTATCGAAAGAGATCGAACTCGTCAGGATCGCCAATATCAGCTTTGTCGCGCACCGGGCTCCGAAATAATTAACGGCTAAAACACTTCGGTTCGCTGGTCATACACGCCTTGTAGACCAAGTTAAAAATCATCCTTTAGCCCACCATCGGGTCTTCGTCGACGAGTTTACCGTCTTCATAGGCAAAACACTTCCCGCTTGAGTCCAAACCCATTTGCGCTGCCAATACAAATGCGTCTTCCAGTACCTCCGGGCGAGGCATTGCTTCTTTGGCGCTGTCGGGCGCTGTCTCCGTCGCAATCGCAAAACGTGGTGAAAACGTCACGACGCAAATATTTGAGTCCCGCACTTCCTCCGCCGAGAACCGTGAAAAAGTTCTGATCGCGTCCTTCGTCACCATATAGGCCAGAGCGCCAGCCGGCTTGGAATCACCCCCACCATACAGATTGATGATGTGGCCACCGCCGCGTTCTTTCATATGTGGGATAACGTGCTTGGTGCCATTGAAAGTGCCATACAGATTGGTTTGAATAACCCGGTCCCAGAACTCGTGCGGCATGTCACTGACTTGCGGCCAACGCTGTAGTCCCCAACGAAAATGCGGCACGACACCGGCATTGTTAACCAGGATATCAATGCCGCCGAAATGTCCGGCGACTTTTTCAAACCCCGCTCTGACGTCCTGTTCATCTCGAACGTCTAATACAACCGCCATGGCCTCAGAAATCGCGCCGAGTTCAGAAGCGGCTTGTTCGGCCGTTTCCAAATTGATATCGGCGATTGCAACTGAAGCACCATTTTCAGCAAGCGTTTTTGCAGCATGCTTGCCGATACCTTGCCCGGCACCTGTTACAACAGCGACTTTTTCTTCCAACACCTTGCTCACCCCTAAGTGCGCTCCTCGACACCTGCTTCTTTCATGAGCTGTTCAAGCGCTTCGTAGGGTTGCGCACCGACAACGCCATAGCCGCCTGCGACATATGTCGGGACTCCTGTCACGCCGTACGCGCGAGACTTTGCCCAGTCCTCATCCACAGCCTGATTGAAGGTCCCCTCCTCCAGAACCTTGCGCGCTTCTTCGCCGTCAAGTCCTACCGAATTTACAACATCGATTAATACATCCATGTCGGCGATGTTCTTGGTATCTACGAAATAGGCGCGATAAAGCGCATCATGCAAAGCGTCACCATTTTCCTGCGTGTCGGCCCATTTACCCAGCTCCTGCGCTTTGCGGCTATTATAGGTGTGGGTACGTTTACCGTAGGGCAAACCTTCCGCATTCATCCGCTCTTTCATCTGATCGTACATCTCCTGGGGGTCCATATTGCGCCCGGCATAGAGATCGCTAATCAGACGGCCTTCCTGCGGCGTTTCAGGATGCAGGGGAAAAAGCACCAGTTTAACGTTGATGTTAAAATTCCGTTTTAGCTTTTCAATACGCACGGTACTGAGAAAACACCACGGTCAGACATAATCGGTGAAAATTTCCACCGTTACCGGTTCAGTCATCCAAATACTCCCATTTATTTGAAACCAAGCTTCGCACGTGACGTTTGTCGCGGCGAGTGAAAAGTCAATTAGTGGGGCACCGACCCACCATCAACCGCCACCGTCTGACCGGTAATAAAATTGGCTTCCCGTGACGATAGAAACACAATTGTGCCGACCATATCCTCCGGCATCGCCCGCCTTTTTATGGCGCGTGTGTTGGTGTTGTTATCAATCCAATCCTCATTCCAGTTGCCGCCTTGTACAATGCCGTCGCTTATCACCAGTCCCGGTGCAATCGCGTTGACGCAGATATTGTCTTCTCCGACCTCGCGTGCCATCGATTTTGTCATCCCGAGGATAGCACCCTTGGAGGAAACGTAATGCAACATCATCGGCGTTCCCTTGAGAGCGGTTGTCGATGCCACATTGACGATCTTGCCATATTGCCTCTCCCGCATATGCGGTACGACGGCCTTTGATACACGCCAAACACCCTGAATATTCACCTGCATGACCATCGCCCACTCGTCATCAGGAATATCTTCAAACCGTTTGTGGGTGATATCGGCAAAGACCGCGGCATTATTTACCAGCGCATCAATTTTTCCATACTCGGAGATAACGGTATTAACCATTGCATCCACGGCATCGTTGTCCGTGACATCGCATCCAACGCCGATTGCCGTGCCTCCCGAACCATTGATTTCATCCACTGTAGTCTTTGTATCGAGGATATCGGATACGACGACTTTTGCTCCTTCTTCCGCGAGTGCTTTGGCATAGGCGGCGCCAATTCCGCGGGCGGCTCCGGTCACAATGGCAACGTCGTCTTCCAGTCTTGGCATTTCAAATTCCTTTTTGGCGTCTATTAGTTCGCAGGTGAGAAGCTTGCAGGATGTAGGACGCGGTTTTCCTGTTCAACGATCAACGGCAAAGCAACATCGAGATATGCCGGCCAATCTGGATGGGCTGCAAGAATTGCCCGTTTTTCGAGACGATCATCCAGTGAGTCATAACCCCAAATGTGAACAACCTTGTTTAATCCACCGACGTCGGTATGCCAGAACCCTACGAGTGTGCCGAGGACCTCCTTCTGCACAGGCAGGCCCAACTCTTCATAGTTTTTCATATATTCGGCGATCTTGCCGGGCTGAATTGTGTAAATGCGTTCTTCATAAATCATGTGTCGCTCCAAAGCGGGAATTGGCTTCGATTTTTCTATTTAAGCAGCATGTTGCTGGCGCGAACAGGGTTGCCGGTTTCCCGACACGCCGCCATGCGCTATGACTGCTAAAAATTAACTTAACCTCCTATCCGTCGTAGGCACCTTCACTTGTCAGAAGAGTCTGAAATAGCCTCCCGCCGTACCGGTATCGGCACGAATGTTCTCGGCGTCCTCTGGATGATCGTCGCTGTCACTTTGCTTACCGGCATGTTCGCCATCGCCAAGGTACTCATGGAAACGCTGCCTGTGGCCGAGGTCGGAATGTTCCGCTTCCTGGTCAGCTTGCTATTCTATCTACCTTGGTTGTTCACCAGTGGCTTGGGTGCACTAAAAACGGAGAGACCCTTTGCCCATTTCTGGCGTTCTTTTTTTGGCGCAACGTCGCTTCTGGCAGGCGTATATGCCGTGCACCACCTATTACTGGCAGACGCAATCGTTTTGACGTTCACGATACCGCTTTGGTCCATCATTCTTGCGGCTCTGTTTCTCGGTGAAAGAGTTAGATTCCGTCGAACTATTGCCACGGTGATAGGATTTGCCGGTGTACTGATGATCATCAAGCCGCAAACAGGAGTCGAACCTGCTGCCCTGGTGGCACTCCTCGCAGCAATTCTAGCGACCTGCGCGCTGACAACAATGAAAAACCTAACAAGGACAGAGCCGTCGAATAGGATCGTTTTCTATTTTCTGCTCTATGGCACCATTTTCTTGGCAATTCCTGCCAGCTTCGATTTCAGAATGCCCAACACGGAAGAATGGATTTGGCTTTTCGCACTTGGCCTCGTTGGCTCGACCGGCCAGTACTGTCTTACCCGGGCTTATGCTGCGGGTGAAATGACGATCATCGCACCGCTCGATTACACGCGAATTATCATCGCTGCGGTAATCGGGTTAGTATTCTTTAATGAAATTCCCGACGCCTGGGCTTTTGCTGGTGCTGCAATAGTCATTTGCGCTTGCGGATATATCGTGCGACGGGAGGCAATTCTCAGAAAAGAGCAAGCAAAACAAGCGGCTGAATAGGTTAGCTCTGCAATAGAATTTCCGTAAATCTCTTCAATGGCGTTGCATCATGCGACAAGCCAAGTGCGCCAGAAAAATGACCCTGCCGCCTGATAAATAGATTTTCTTCAGGAATTTTCCATCTCTGCGCCAGCGCCAAACCGCCCTCGAAAGGGGTTAGCCGGTCAGCGCTTCCAAGCAACATCACGATCTTCTCCTGCGAGATCACCGGCTCACCCTCCGGCTGCAATAAGGGCAACCATTGGGACAATGTTTCCGCCGTCCACCTCTTCTCACTGATGCGTTGGGTCAAGGTAAGCTTGTCAGCCATGACGCTACCGAAGGCAACATCGGTCATATCACCCGATGTGGTAATCAACATTATTGCGTCCGGTTGATCATTGTCCGGCCAATCGCGAGATGCCACTGTTGCCAATTGCGCGGTTAATGCTCCAAGACTAACACCGCCCAGTCCGACCGGACCATTCGCAGTGGAACGCGACCATCGGATCCACAGCGCTGACTCCGCAACCCAAGCCTTAAACGCATCTATGAACCCGAGCGGACCGCGCATCAGGATGTTCTCTCCACCGAATTGGCCCTCAGGTGCCCGCCGCCCATGCCACGGCCCTGTTGGAAGCACAACACGTACACCCTGACGAGTCAGCGCCTTGGCTGGATAGGCCAGTGCATCCCACATCACCGGCTCAAGGCAAATGCCATGGAGCAAAACCAAAGTTGCGCGAATTTTTCCATCTTCTGGCAGGAACACATGCGCGCGAGCAGTATCGGAAGAGACGTCGGTGGGCGATTGCAGCTTTAGATGAAACTCTTCGCCCCACTCCCCTAAAACGGAGACGGATTGCATAATTTCGGTTTCGGGCGGTGCAGGAAACGCTTCGTTTGTTAAACGTGTTTGATGAATAGCAGCAACTTCTTGGGGAGTAGCAACCGACCATTTAAGCAAGGGCATCCGTGATCGATGCGAAAGAAACAGGCGGCGCAGACGTAGCTGCTCATGTTCTGCTGATGCAAGCTCTCTTTGAGCGCGAACAAGTTCCTCAGGCGTGGATACTGAATCACCGAAGTAAACGTCCTCCCAATTATTCTTTGTCTGGCCATAACGCCGTCTGCTCGCGTGGACTTTTTGGAGCTTGGAAGGTTTTATGGAAATTTCATCAGATGAAATACCAAGCTCAGCAATAAACTGGTCTTTAGACCCCTCACTCACACAGGCTGCCGCCCACCCGCGTGAAAGAGGACAGAACCATTTTGCGATGGCATTGAGAGCAACGGTATCGAACCACGGCCGCAAAAGGAGTGTTCCAACAGGTCCTTCCAGTATCCGATAATTGGGACTCGGCGGAAGGCGAGGAACATCACCGCTTGGCAATAGGCTTTACCCGTCTTTGTTTTACTCCGGTATAAGCGGATAGCGGCCGGATCAATCTGTTTGCCGCATTTTGCTCCATATAATGCGCCGTCCAGCCGGTGATCCGGCTCATGACGAAGATCGGCGTATACATATCGATATCGAAACCCATCATGTAATAAGCAGGGCCCGCCGGATAATCGAGATTGGGATGGATCTTCTTCTCTTTGACCATGATGTCTTCGAGAACGTCCTCGATTTCAATCCACTGACGATCATTCTTCCATCGCGCGAGGTCCTCCAAACACGCCCGCATTGTGGGCACACGGCTATCGCCCCATTTGTAAACCCGATGCCCAAAACCCATGACAACGCGTTTGTTCGCAAACGCATCGCGAAGCCATGCTTCTGCTTTGTCGGCGCGGCCAATTTCCAATAGCATATGCATTACCGCCTCATTGGCTCCACCATGAAGCGGACCCTTTAGGGCGCCTATCCCTGCTGTGACGGCACTGTAAATATCTGACATTGTCGAGGTGACAACGCGCGTAGCAAAAGTCGAAGCGTTAAAACTGTGCTCTGCATAAAGAATTAAAGATATATCGAATGCCTTCACGACCTGTTTTGGCGGCACCTCGCCGAAACACATGTGAAGAAAGTTCTCCGAAAATGAAAGATTGTCTTTGGGAGGAATTCGTCTTTTTCCCTGGCGGTAACGATAATCAGCGGCAACCATCGTAGGAATTTTAGCCAGCAAATTCATCGACCGGTTCATATCTGCGTCCGCAGGCTCACCTCCCCAGGCAACCTCGGTCGTCCCCAGATAGCTTACGGCGGTACGGATTGTGTCCATCGGATGCGCGCGTTTGGGAAACTTTTGAATAACTGCCAAATGATCGCGCGAAATATTTCTGCGGCTTCGCTCATCCTTTCTAAAGGCACGCAGTTGCGAGCGGGTCGGCAATTGACCATGCCACAACAAGTAGGCAACTTCCTCGAAACAGCAATGTTTGCACAAATCCTGCACTGCGTAGCCGCGATAGGTCAGTGAATTTGTCTCCGGCATTACCTTGGATATTGCCGTTTCATCGACCGTTACGCCGTCTAAACCCTTGAAAATCTTTGGTGCCTTGGCCATCCCGTACCCCTTATTCCCTGACTTTGAAGTTGTATACTGACTGATCGTAGTTGTTGTAATCCTGGTACCGGATCAAATCGTAGAGTTCTTTCCGGCTGTGCATTTTGTCGACGAGACCTGACTGGGTTCCCGTTTCAGCGACTTCTTTCAAACCATCGCGGATGGCACCCATCGCCAAACGCATGGTCGTAACCGGATATATCACCAGATTGTAACCAAGATTCTCCAATTGCTGCGCTGAGAGCAGCGGCGATTTACCAAACTCCGTCATATTTGCCATCATGGGCACGTCGACGGCTTTACGAAATATCTCGAATTCTTTCTCATCTTCCATTGCTTCGGGGAAAAGCGCGTCGGCGCCCGCGTCCACATAGGCTTTCGCCCGGTCAATCGCGGCATCCATCCCTTCCGATGCCCGAGAATCTGTACGCGCAAAGAGAACGAAATTGGGATCGGTTTTTGCATCTGCCGCCGCCATAATTTTACGCGCCATATCATCGATACCGATCAACGATTTATTATCGAGATGCCCACATCGTTTGGGGTTTTCCTGATCTTCAAGATGACAACCGGCAATTCCAAGCTCTTCCAGCTCCTGAATGGTACGTGCAGCACTCATGGGTTCGCCAAAGCCAGTATCAATATCTATGATCGCCGGAAGCGACGTGACCCGGGCTATCTGGCGCCCCCTTTGCGTTACTTCCGAAAGTGTTGTGAGACCAATATCCGGCAGGCCAAGATCAGCTGAGAGTGCCGCGCCGGAAATGTAAATGCCATCAAACCCCTGCCGCTCGATTTCCATAGAAACCAAAGGAGCATGCGCCCCAGGAAAGCGTTGGATTTTTCCCGAATTTAGCCCTGTCCGGAAGTCTGCTCGCTTTTCGGCAGCCGATTTAGTCGGAAATAGCATCAGAAAATTCCTCTTTGGTCGCGGGTTCCGTTCTCAAGCGCAACTTCATCGAGAACAACATTGATTTGTCCAACGTCTTCAGGACCCAGCTCTGGCAGACGCTGAACGAGGTCTAAAAACCGATCCTGCTCTGACGACGAAACAAGTCCTTCCGTCAAAATCCGGAACTTGTGGATATAGTTTTCGCGAGCAAATGGTCGTGCGCCATTCGTATGGGCATTCGCAACCGCTAATTCATCTGAGATTACCGAACCATCTTTCATAGTAATTTCTACCCGGCCGCCAAAAGCCAATTTATCAGGGTCCTTTTCGTGATAGCGGGCCGTCCATTCCGCATCTTCTGCCGTCTCGATCTTGTGCCATAACCGGACGGTATCTTCCCGGCCAGCTCGATCCGGATGATAGGAGCGGATGTGGTGCCATTCGCCATCCTGCAGAGCGACAGCAAATATATACATAATCGAATGATCCAGAGTTTCACGGCTTGCTGTGGGATCCATTTTTTGAGGATCACCTGCGCCCGTCCCGATGACATAATGCGTATGATGACTAGTATGGATTACAACTCGTTCAATCGCTTCGAAATCGTCAATCTTTTCTTTCATCCGAAACGCCAAATCTATTAACGCCTGACTTTGGTATTCCGCCGAATGCTCTTTGGTAAATGAGTCCAGAATAGCGCGTTTGGCCTCGCCTTTTTCCGGCAATGGTACCGAATAAGAAGCGTCCGGACCGGATAGCATCCAGGCAATTACGCCGTCCTCTCCCTCATAAATCGGCGACGGCGCTCCTTCACCGCGCATACACCGGTCGACCGCTTCAATAGCCAGTTTACCGGCATGCGATGGGGCGAACGCTTTCCAACTGGATATCTGCCCTTTTCGAGACTGCCTGGTCGCCGTCGTCACATGCAAAGCTTGCTGGATCGATTGGTAGATTGTCTCTGTCGACAGACCGAGCATCGTCCCAATTCCGGCGGCGGCTGAGGGGCCGAGATGAGCAACATGATCGATTTTATGCTCGTGCAAACAAATTGATCGCACGAGATCGATCTGAATTTCGTAACCGGTGACAAGCCCGTTGAGAAGATCCTGACCATTTCTACCGAGCTGCTGCGCCACTGCCAGCAGCGGAGGAATATTGTCACCAGGATGCGCGTAATCGGCTGCCAGAAAGGTATCATGATAATCCAGTTCGCGAACCGCAGTGCCATTTGCCCAGGCCGCCCATTCAGCATCAAATTTCTGATCGTTGGAAACACCAAACACCGCAGCACCATTTTTCCGAGGGTGGGCGATTGCCTGAGCACGGGCCGCTGACGGAGGTGCTCTATTGATTGCAGCCATTGCCACTGAGGCATTATCGATGATCCGGTTGATCACCATATCCGATACATCTTCATCAATCGGAACAGGATCGGAAGCGAGGCAAGCGAGTTTCCATGCCAACTCTTCTTCGCGGTCCAATTCTTCTTTTGAGGAATAGGTCCTAACAGTATGATTTTTCATAATTTTCTTTAATTTACAAAAGGTCGCGCCGGTCTGGATCATACCGAAATGCGGTGACGGATCAACGATAGCAGTTTACCGCTGTTGCCGGAGCACATTCGCTGTGATGTGATGTAAAAAACCACGAGAGTGAGAGTCAGATTAAATGATCGTTGAAGAAAGAATTTACACCCTTCACCCCGGTAAAGTGCCGATTTATATGGAAAATTACCAGGCCGAAGGGCTCGCAATACAGCAGCCAATTCTCGGAAATCTTGTTGGCTGGTATTACACCGATTTTGGCCCGCAAAATCAGATCATCCATATGTGGGGTTACGACTCCTATGCGGAACGTGACCGACGGCGCGCTGATCTTGCAAAAAGCGGCGAATGGCAGAATTTCCTGCCGAAAATACTGCCGTTAATCCTCCGTCAGGAGAACAAAACACTTCTACCTGCGCCCTGGTCTCCTGGCGCCTAAGCTTTCTGAGTTCCAAATCAATGTCAGACAATCCAAATCTTCGTACCGGCGGCCAGATTCTTGTTGATCAGCTGCGCATACATGGCGCCGACACAATATTCTGCGTACCCGGTGAAAGTTATCTTGCAACGCTTGACGCTCTATATGACGTACAAAACGAAATTAAACTCGTAATTTGCCGCCAGGAAGGCGGCGCTGCCTATATGGCAGAAGCCTATGGCAAGTTGACCGGCAAACCAGGTATCTGTTTTGTCACCCGCGGTCCGGGTGCGACCAATGCCAGCCTCGGAATACACACTGCGCATCAGGATTCATCGCCTGTCATTTTGCTGGTTGGTCAGGTTGGCAGGGCGATGATGGACCGCGAAGCGTTTCAGGAAGTCAATTTTCGGGAAATGTATGCGCCGTTATCAAAATGGGTTACGCAAGTCGATGACCCTAACCGCATACCAGAAGTAATGAGCCGCGCATTCCATGTGGCAACGTCAGGACGACCCGGGCCTGTTGTCATCGCATTGCCGGAAGACATGCAAAAAGAAAAGGCGTCGGTAAACGATGCTAAGCGCTATACGCCGATTAACCCCGCGCCATCAGCCGAGCAAATGGCGAACTTACGCAATATGCTTGGGCACGCCCAAAAGCCGTTTGTTATTCTTGGCGGCAGCGGTTGGACGCAGGAAGCCTGCGACGATTTTACGAAGTTCGCTGAGAATTTTGATTTACCCGTTGGCGCAGCATTTCGGCGTCAGGATTTGATCGACAACCGTCACCCCAACTATGCCGGAGATGTCGGACTCGGGATAAATCCTCCATTGGCAAAACGGTTACAGGACTCGGACCTGCTCATAGTCGTTGGCGCACAAATGACTGAAATCATTACCGACGGATATGAACGCTTCTCTATCCCCTGCCCCAGCCAGAACCTTGTTCATGTCGCCGCGGGACTGGATGAACTTGCGCGGGTTTACGAACCTGAACTCGCAATACACGCCGGGATGATAAACTTTGCGGCAGCAGCCAAGGAACTTGAAGCACCCAAAAACATCCCGTGGTCGGATTGGACCAAGGCAGCACGCGCGGATCAGGACGACAACATTACGATTCCAGATATGAAGGGTGACGTGGATTTAGGGGCGATCATTGAATGGCTCGGTAACAGACTGCCCGAAAATGCCATCGTCGCGAATGGTGCCGGAAATTTTTCCAATTGGGTTCATCGCTTCTATCCGTATCGCAGCTACCCTACCGAACTGGCACCACAGAGTGGTTCAATGGGATACGGCGTCCCTTCCGCCGTTGCGGCCAAAACCGTTCATCCGGATCGCATCGTTGTTTCCTTTAGCGGTGATGGTGATTTTCTGATGTGTGGGCAGGAAATAGCGACGGCGCGCCAGTACAATCTCAGCATTGTCTTTATCGTGGTTAATAACGGCACCTATGGCACAATCCGGATGCATCAGGAAAAATTCTATCCGGGTCGGGTTAGTGGCACGGATTTGGTGAATCCTGATTTCGCAGCGTTGGGAAAGGCTTATGGGTTAACGGGCGAAATTGTTGAACGGACTGAAGAGTTTGCGCCAGCCTTTGAAAGAGCGTTAGAATCTGGCGAACCCGCAATGATTGAGGTTCGTATCGAACAGGATCAGATATCTCCTCGCGCAACACTTTCCGGACTCCGGGAAGCCGGACTTACCGCGCAGAAGACCTAAGGGAGGTTGTCATGGATGATGCAGCTGTTGGGTTGGAAAATCTGAGTTCAATTCTGTCCGTCAGAAAAGTTGGCGTATTCGTTGGTGCTGAAGTCACTGGTATTGATTTGACTAAGCCGCTTGATGAGGCCACGCGCGATGAAATTCTTCGACTGCACGCAGAGCACGGTGTTTTGGTTTTTCCCGACCAGGTTATGGATGGTGAGGATCTCAAGAATTTTGGACGCGCTTTTGGTGAACTAACCGTGCATCCTTTTTCGAGCAGCACGGAAGATAATCCGGAGCTGATTATTTACGATCAAAAGGAAGGAAACCCACCGCCGCCAACCGACATTTGGCATACCGATGAAACTTTTCGGCCAGTGCCCCCGATGGGAACGGCACTTTGTTCCAAAATTCTTCCCGATGTTGGGGGAGATACCGCCTTCTGCAATATGGCGGCAGTTTACGAAGGGTTGTCCGATAAATTACAGCAGTTCCTATCCGGTCTGGAAGCGGTTCATGACTTCAAGCCATTCAAGACGCTGTTTCCGGACACCGAAGAAGGCCGAAAGAGACTGCGTAAGTTTGAGGATATGTATCCGAAAACCACCCATCCGATCGTCAGCGTTCACCCTGTGACGGGCCGGAAGGTTCTTTTCGTGAATCCGCAATTCACCATGTATATCAAACACATGGAAGAGGAAGAGAGCCGAACCATTCTGGACCTTCTTTTTCGAAAAACATACATCCACGAATATCATTACCGGCATAAATGGGAATCCAACATGCTGGTCTTCTGGGACAATCGGCTGGTCCAGCATTCAGCGTTGCATGATTACTACCCAAAACGCCGGCTCATGGAACGCATCACTGTTAAAGGGACAGCGCCGATTGCCGCAAGTGAAGCCGTGGAGCCAGGGATGGTGCAAAGATACCTTTGTCCGCCGGTTATGGCATTCAGCTCAAAGTCCCGGCAGAAACGGCAACACGAAATCTGAAATCTCCGAGTGTTCTAACAAAGGATTATAAGAATGGATTTAGGCCTAACCGACAAACGCGCTCTTATTCTGGGTGGCTCAAGAGGTCTTGGTCAGGGGATTGCTGAGCAGCTCGCAGCAGAGGGGGCAAATGTCGCGCTTTGCGGACGTGACGGTGCGGCAATGCAGACCCAGGCAGAAGAACTCGCAAACCGGACCAGCATTAAAGCCAAGGGCTACCGCCTGGATTTGACGGAGGCATCCTCTGTCGCTGACCTCATTACATCAGTGACTGAGGAATTTGGCGGTATCGATATTGTCGTTAATAACGGTGGCGGCCCTCCTCCCGGGGCAATTGCTGCGGCCAACCCAGAAGTTATTGAACAACAATTCCGTCCTGTCGTTCTGAGTCAGATCGAAATCGCCAACGCGTTTTTACCCGGCATGAGAGAGCGGGGTTGGGGCCGTATCCTGATTATTTCAAGTTCGGGCGCTGCGCAGCCGATACCCAATCTCGGAATTTCCAACACTTTGCGGGCCTCTCTCATCGGTTGGGCCAAAACCTTATCGACTGAAATCGCCAAAGATGGCGTCACCGTAAATGCAATTATGCCCGGCCGCATTCATACGGACCGGGTTGACCAAATTGATGCAAATGCTTCCAAGGCCCAGGGCATACCCGTAGAGGACGTCGTTAAAGCTTCTCATGCAACGATACCGGCGGGACGATACGGTACCGTTGACGAATTTGCCAAAGTTGCTGCTTTTCTCGTGAGTGACTGTGCAGGTTATGTAACGGGCGGCACAATCCGTGTCGATGGCGGCTATATTCGGAGTATCTAACTCAGCTCACCCGTCACCGGATCGAAAGCTGTTACAGGTTGACGCTTTGCCGAAAGCGCGGGCGGCGTATCGCAGGGCAGAAAATCTCCCTGCCCGGCTTTACCGAGAAATTCATTGTTATCCCATACGATATTGCCACGTGAAAAAGTCGTAACCGGCCATCCAGTTACTTCCATACCATCATACGGCGTGTAATCCATCGCATCATGCAGGATCGATTGCCTAATCGTTACCTGCTTGTCGGGGTCCCAAATCGTAATGTCTGCATCGCTGCCTATCGCAACGTCTCCTTTACGGGGATGAAGGCCATAAAGACGCGCGGCATTTGTCGCGGTTAAGGCGACGAACTCCTGCAAAGAAATTCGTCCTTTGCCAACACCCTCAGAAAATAAAAGCGGCAAACGAACTTCCAAACCGGGAACGCCGTTTGCAATCTGTTTGAAATGGGCATCACGGCCCGCTTTGAACTTCCCTTCGGGGTCATCGAACCGGTAGGGCGCATGGTCTGAAGAAAACACTTCAAACAAACCGTCCTCAAGCGCTTTCCAGACGACTTCCTGATTGGCTTTATCACGAGGCGGCGGGCTACACATATGCTTGGCACCTTCCAGCCCCGGTTTATCCAGATCATCTTCTGTCAGAAATAGATATTGTGGACATGTCTCCCCATAGACGTTTAAACCGCGTTCCTGTGCCCAGCGAATTTGTTCGATCGCCTCACCACCTGACACATGAACAATAAGGATTGGAACATCAACCAGCTCAGCCAATGCGATACTGCGATGTGTCGCTTCACGCTCTACCAGCATGGGGCGCGCGACGGCATGAAATTTTGGCTCCCGTAAACCGGCCCGGAGTAATCGCTCGGCCATCCAAGCGATCATGTCATTATTCTCAGCGTGCACCATAACCATGGCACCTTCGCTGCGCGCTACCGCTAAAACGTCCAGAAACTGCCGGTCGGTCAGCATCAGCGCATCATACGTCAGATAGATTTTGAAGCTGGTATAGCCGTCTTTGATTAGAGCCGGGAGTTCCTGTCCGAGAACCTGATCTGTCGGATCGGAAACTATTAAATGAAACGCGTAATCGATGACGGCCTTAGGCGTCGCCATCTCGTGATATTCTTTCACCACCTCACGAAGCGAGTCACCGCGATGCTGACAGGCAAAGGGAATAATTGTGGTGGTCCCGCCACAAGCAGCGGACCGCGTTGCGGTGAACCAGTCATCTGCCGTCCAAACGCCGTTGGACGAAATTTGCTCTACATGACAGTGGCTATCGACCCCGCCAGGCATAACGAGCATACCTTCGACATCGATTTCTCGTTCACCATCGGATAGACCGGATTCAAGTGCCGCGATTTTTCCATCCTGCACACCGATATCGCAGGCGAACCGGTCGCGTTCTGTAGCAACATCTGCGTTCCGGATGACAAGGTCGAATTCAGCCACGATGGTCTTTCCTTACCGGTCAAGTTTGATCAGACTAGACGCTATCACAAGCGAACAGCAAAACCATCTGGCAATAGATTAGGATTAATCATGTCACCAGTACTGGATGAGACCGCGAAGGGCGTTTTTATCATCTCTGCAACACCGTTCGAGGAGGATGGCGCCCTCGACCTGGAAAGTACCGACCGGATGGTCGATTACTATCTGGAAAGCGGCGTAACAGGCATGACGATCCTTGGTGTTATGGGTGAGGCACCAAAACTGACACCTGATGAGTCCATTACGTTTTGCGAACGCGTTCTGAACCGCGTTGAAGGACGGGTTCCTGTCGTGGTCGGCGTGTCGGCACCAGCGCTGGGGGCAATTCAAACCCTGACAAGTAACGTCATGAATATCGGGGCTTCAGGCGTCATGGTCGCGCCCATGGCTGGTTTGCGAACCGACAGGCAAATCGAAAACTACTATCATGATGTCTGTGAGACATTGGGAGACACACCCATTGTGCTGCAGGACTACCCGCCAAGCAGCAACGTGTATTTTTCCGTGGAGCTCTTGAACAAACTTTTCGCAGACCTTCCCAGTTTGAAAATCTTAAAGCACGAAGATTCGCCCGGATTAAGGAAGATCTCGCAATTCCGTCAGGACGAAGAAGCCGGAAACCGGCGCCGGGTCAGCGTTCTTGTCGGCAATGGCGCTTTGTATCTACCGCAAGAGCTTCAACGAGGCGTCGATGGTGCCATGACCGGTTTTGCCTTTGCCGAAATGATGGTTCAGGTTTGCGCGCTTCATTCCAACGAAAAATTCGAAGAAGCAGAAGACCTGTTTGACGCCTATCTTCCGCTTGTCCGGCACGAACAACAGATCGGTATAGGGTTGGCGCTCCGCAAAGACGTTTTACGTCGACGCGGAATTATCAGTTCCGCAACAACGCGCAAACCGGGTCCTGCACTGGATTCAACCGATGCTGCAGAACTATCTGCATTATTAGTCAGACTGAATAGAAACCTGGAAGTCTTGGGCAAAGAAACTTACGAATTCTCTGATTAAGCGGAAATCTATTCACCTTTTAAAATCCGGTGCATTTCAGGCTGAGAGAAAATTCCCTCGGCGTATTCATACGTTCCAGAGGTTTGCATTTCCTCAGCTGCGGTTTTGACCAGGGTATAGGCGGCCTTTGCAATATTGCCTCCGACGGTCACGCGACGAACCCCCATTTCTCCTAATTCATTAACAGGCGGCGTTCCGGGTCCTGCCAATACATTCATCGGCCCTTCTATTGCGGTGGCAAGCCGTCCGATTAATTCGCCATCCCGCGCGCCGATAACGAAAGCGCAGTCTGCACCCGCATCAAGATAGGCATTCGCCCTTTTCACCGTTTCATCAAACATATCTTCTTCGCTACCCAGCATGTAGCCGTCGGTGCGGGCGTTGACGACGGCAGGAATTCCGAATTCATCAGCCGCTTTGCGGGCAGCGCGTATGCGATCGATGGCGAGATCAAGATCATGGAGGCGTCTGGGGCCTCTTTTGTCACTGTCTTCAATATTGACACCAACCGCACCCGCGCCAAGTGCTGCGGAAACAGTTTCGGCAACGTCTTCCGGCGAAGGCCCGTAACCCGCTTCCATATCCGCGCTCACGGGGATCGAAACACCACCGGCCATACGGCGAACGACGTCAACCATACCGTCACGGCCGATGTTTTCGCCATCGCAATAGCCGACTGAAAACGCGCAACCACCGCTAGTCGTCGCGATAGCTTCATATCCGACGTCTGCGAGCACGCATGCGCTTGCGACATCCCAGGCATTTGGCAACACAAATATGCCTTCGCGATGCATATCTCTAAATTTCTCTGCTTTTTCGCCTTGCGTCATTTTACAAATCTCCAACTTCGCGAACCGGCTCCGGATCAGGCAACGTCCAACCAGCGCGGGCACGCTGAACAAACAGATAAAGCCCAAAAAGGCCAAGACAAACACCGAGGATGGGCCGAACGACGCCATCCATCATGTAGACGGGCAGGCTTAGACAAACACACATGGCCGGAATGAAACCGAGGGTCCAGCGCTTAACGGCGCGGTTCTTTTGATAGACATGAAAGAAGGATGAGAATAATCCGAGGACAATAAAGAAAAGAGACCACGGTCGCATCAAAAACATCGTCGGATCGGTTGATATCGCAATGACCTGCGCTAATGCGTTCTCCGCAATATTGCCCAAAACGACACCCAATATTACGGGGACAATTGGAAATCCAAGCGAACGCATGATGAAACCGCCGACGCCAAACCAGAACAATGTCCACATATCGAACTGGATATTGTTCAAAGCAAAGACGCCAAGCGCGCAATAGAAAAGGATCACCGACGCCAGCATATACATACGCACGCGTGTTACGGCGACAAAGCCCCGCAACGTCACCGACTGCAAGGCAAGCATCATAAAATTCGCCACAAAGAAGGCGATAAAGATGGCATAGGCGATTGTCGGCTGTTCGACGATAAATGTTGGGCTTGGCACCACATCGTGGATCAACAATGCGCCCAACATCACTGCGGTAACGATGTCGCCCGGGATACCGAGTGCCATCATCATGATCAGGGCGCCGCCAGCGGTGGCGTTATTTGCCGACTCCGGAGCGACAATCCCATCGACGGTACCGGTTCCAAATTTTTCCGGTTCCTTCGAGTATTTCTTGGCCTGGTCATACGCCAATATATTGGAGATCGAACTACCTGCCGCCGGCAGTACACCCGTAAACACGCCAATCAACGACGAGCGGATCAGATTTCCCCAACGCGAGAGAACGGCTTTCGCCGCTTTTAAATGCTCTATTTTTACTGACTCTGCTGAATGCGCGCCGAGATTGCCCTGCGCTTTGGACGTGTCCTGAACATCGCTGAGCAATCTGGTGAAGGCAAATAATCCGATGAGGACCGGCAGGAATGCAAATCCCTGCTGAACGGCATCGCTACCAAAGGTAAATCGCGGCACACCAACGACAGCATCTTCGCCCACCGTTGCGACTAATAATCCGATCAACCCGGCGATAAGCCCTTTGACCATATTGTCTCCAGCCAGTGATGCGGTAACGGTCAAAGCGAATGCCATGAGTGCGAAATAGTCCCAAGGCTGGAACTCCTGCCCGATGCGCGCAAGCTGGGGTGCTACCAGCACCAAAACAATGGCGCTTATTACGCCGCCAAAGAACGAAGCCCAAACGCCGAGACCCAATGCCAGGCCGGGACGTCCTTTTCGAGCCAATGGAAAACCGTCAAACGTTGTCGCTACCGAAGATGGCGTACCGGGAATCCCTGTCAAAATTCCGGACATGAGCCCGCCCGACAGTCCGCCGACATAAACACCAATCATTGTCGCGAGACCCTGCACCGCCGTCATACCAAACGTAAACGGCAAGACGAGCACGACGGCCATTGCAATGGTGAAGCCCGGTATGGCGCCCGCGACGAGCCCCGATATAACTCCGAGGATCATGAGCAACATCGTGCTGACAGACATCAGCTCGGAAGTCGCTAACATGATGTTGTCGAAAATCATTGTTCAAGCCTTCACACGCTTGCCAACAACGCCGAACATGAGGGGGCAGCGTCAGCGAATATTTCACCTATTGTGGAAACGATCCCGCATACATTGACCAGTAGCCATTCATCAAAAAGGCCGGTGTATTGGCCTTTAGGAAGTTGCACCTCAAGCAGACAGGCAAAGATAAACCACATGCCACCGACGGTACCCATAGTTGTCCAGCTATGCCGTTTAAATGCCGCCTTGTCCTTGGGTCCAAGCATGGTCATCAAGGCAAACACAAACAAAAGACCGGCGATCAACATTCCCAAAATAGGAATGATCGTCAAAAAGATCGCAAAAACGACAAAGCACCAAATAGGGTTTTTATAATGTCGGTACCACCCAATGAGGCCACCACGCTTCTCTGCCGGCGGCGGCGGCGTAACGATTGATTGGAAGAGATAAATGAGCCCCATTATGGCGAGACCCGTGAGAATTATTCTCGGCCAAAAGCCGGGGTCCATTTGACCCGGCGCGAGCTTTTCAAACACCGGCGTCTTGATACTAAAACTGGAGTACATAAAAAAGCCCACCAGCAGCAGCAAAATGACGGCGATCAGCGTATCTCGATTGAGCCGATTCATTACAAACAGAGAAGATCAAAAGAGCGGCCTACGCGCATTACGCAGGCCGCTCTTTATGTAAGATCAGACCTTATTTACGAATGCTGTTGTGCACTCTGGTAAATAACGCCGTCTGTGCCGCAAACCATTTCTTGTAAGCGTCCGGCCCCATATATTGAAGACCGGTTCCCTTTGCAGCGATCTGCTTAACAAATGCCGGGTCCTTTAGCGGCTTGCCAAAAGCTGCGGCCCAATGCGCAATCTTGTCTTTTGGCGTTCCTTTCGGTGCAACGATTCCCCGGTTCAGCGCATAAACGAGATCTACGCCTTTTTCCCGCAAGGTTGGAACATTGGGGAATGCGGGGGACCGCTTCACAGCGGCAATGGCAAACGGTTTCATAAGACCAGATTTTAGCTGTTTCGCCGCAGCCGCCTCATTCATTTCAGCCAGGCTGAAGGTGTTGTTCATGAGAAGCTGCTTCCGCTTGCCCGTGCCACCTTGAACAGGAACGAAACTGAACGACGTCCCGGTTTTTTCGCCGAAGATCAGCCAGATGAAATGGCTGGTTGCGCCAAGCGCAGCGCCCACCTTCACTTTGCCAGGATTAGCTTTGAGGTGCTTGAGCATGCCATCATAACTGCTGTAGGGCACCTTCGGACTGCCAGACAAAATGCTTGGTGTAACGGTCAAATGCGCAACAGTTTCAAACGCCGTGTAGTTAAAATTAACGCGCTTTGCGAGATGCGAAATGATCGCGCTCTGATGGATCGCAAATAGCGAGCATCCATCGGCCTTTTCCTTTACAGCAACTTTTGCGCCCTTATTGCCGCCCTGTCCGGGAATAGTTACCACCTTGATTTTAGGACTGGCGCCATTTGCATTCATATATTTTTCGAACAGGCCAAACAAAACGGCTGTACCGCCACCAGGGCCCCAGGGAACAATCAGTTTAGCTGTTTTACAATTAAACTTGGCGGCGTTCGCTGTGGTACAGAAACCACGGTCATCAATGCTGCTGCAGCTGCAGAAAACAACAAAGTCTTCCTCATCTCATTCTCCATAATAATTATCAAACGGGACTATTGTTCTTGATTGAACGATAGGCCCCAACGTGACCAATTCGCAACATTAATTTCGGTATTATTCGCGTACGTTATGGTTATCCGAAATCACCGAAATTATGCCGCTGGCGCCAACACCGTGCCAACGTCAAGCGGCTTGCCTCCCTGAGACATTTCCAGAATACCATCAATAACCGCATTCGGGTCATTAACGCCACCAAAGCGGATCAGATCCCGTGCTTTATTAATCATTTCGTCGTCGGTCAATGCCGCTTCCGGATCCCCTTTACATTCGGGCTTAGCGGATTCGACTTTGGTACCATCTTCGAGGATTACCGAAACAGCGGCACCCCAGGAACCTGGATACGCCGTTGCATATGGTTCTTTGGCACTAACACTGACTTTCTTCGCGAGGACGGCGGCTTGCTCGCGCGCCTCGGGACCGAAAGCCGAAAAGTCAACTTTGCCCCGTTGCAAAGCGGCAGCAACACAATGTTGCAGAGAAAACTTGCCTTCATATTCGCTGTCGGCGACCGGTCGGTCACATACATCAAGTGCGGCCTGATAGGTTTCCACTTCAATATGATCGATGGCACCACCTTCAAGCTCCTCGAATACCGCCAAGGAAGCATCGATGGCAGGATGTGTGTGCCGACAAGAAGGCCAGGGTTTTATCGACGTCAAATGAACTTGCCATGCGGCATCAGGATCGCGCAGAACAGCATCAGGATCCGCGTCGGGACAGGCACCTGCGAAGAAACCAGCAGGGCCTTCGAGAATTGCCGGAGGTCCGGTGAAATCTATCTCCGCAAGTTCGGCAGCGACCAAACCAGCTTCCGCAGCGCGCCCGGCATGCAGATGCTTGCTCATAGCACCGGTTGCAAGAAATTCCCACAGGCCAGCTGACTGTGTCCCAGCATTGCCTAACGCATGCATCGCCTGCTCATCCGAAAGATCAAGCAAAGTTGCTGCCGTCATCGCACTGCCGAACGGACCACAGGTCGCCGTATTATGCCAAACCTTATAGTGCGTGGGTCCGACTGCCATCCCTACCCGGCAGGTTGCTTCAAACCCAAAAAGCACACTTTTAAGAAATTTATCTCCGGGAATATCTCGTTCCGCCGCAATTGACAGCGCAACAGGAACTGTCACACAACCCGTATGAATGACCGACGCACGATGCACATCATCGACTTCGAGAATATGGGTAAGGCCACCCATAACAAAAGCCCGCCTGGCAGCATCCAGTGGCCGGTTTTCAGACCATTGCAAAAGTTTGCGGCCAGGAATGGAATTGCGACCGGCGATGGTATTGGCAACCGCATCCAGCGTGAATAGGGCCGTTTTATGGAGATCACTATCCGAGACCGGCTTTTCGCGTATGAGCCGAATAAGACCTTCCGTAAGTGTCATAGGTGTGCGCCGCTATGCTGCTTTGTAATTTGGAAACCTGCTGCTGACGTCCAGGTCAAACAGTTCAATCGCATTACCGCCTAGAATGCGGCGTTTCTCGTTTTCGTCCAGGAACGGCAGATCATAGATCACGCTCGGTACGTCCATATCCCAATGCGGATAGTCCGATGCCCATAAAAGCTGAGTATCCGCCTTGATCATATCAAAGGTCATTTGCAGTATCTCTTTACGATCCGGCATTTCCATTGGCTGGCTGGTGTAATACATCTCGCGCATATAGTCGCTCGGCAGACCCTTAAGCGACGGTGCTTCAGACCAGCGCATTTTATAGTCGTTATCCAGCCGCTGCATCACCCAGGGAATCCATGCCAATCCGGATTCGATCCAGACAGTTTTGAGTTTTGGAAAACGTTCGGGGAGGCCATTAACCACCCAGTTGCAGATATGCACAGCGTTATAGACGGTAAATCCAAGTGCGTGCGTCACCAAAAATCGATTGCTGTTTCCGACAAGCCGGTCATTCCAATTATAGTTACTGTGAAATCCGAGCGGTTTGCCGATTTCTTCCATGAGCGCATAAGTCTTCATGTAAGGATTGCTGTGTACCGCATGATATCGGACAGAGACGATCATAAAACCAATTACATCGGGGTGATCGCCAAATTCCTGCACCGTTTCATAGGCGGCTTCGGGGTCGCTAAACGGAACATAGAGCATCGTCTTGATGCGATCTTCCTTAGCGGTAATGTTTTCTAGCAGCCAGCGGTTATAAGCTTTCGCCAAACCGGCTTCTACTTCGGCCTGCGGATGCAGCCCAAGGCTTAGCATAGGCGTCGGAAAAAGGCAGACATAGTCTACGCCCATCGCATCCATCCAACGCAGGGAAAGATGAACGTCGCGGTGTTTATCATCCGCTGGTGTGGTTTCCGTTTTGCGTAGTGGATACCGGGTCACGCGACCGGCAATATCCTGATATCCGACAAGACCTGGATTGAAAGGGGTTTGTCCGCCCGTACCTCCGGAGGTGTAAAGCATGCCCATCTGTTTCAGGACAGGGTCATCAATGTACTTAACAATTTCCGAGATGGATTCATTTTCGTAATGATGACAATCGACATCAACTATTGGGAACGCTGCATAATTTCTTGCGTCTCTCTGGCGAGCCGCATTAGTCAGCAAACTGGATGTATCAAAAGACTCTACAGCTTGCTTATGAATATCGCTTGTCGGTAAATCCATTATTTCCTCTTAGGCACCAGACCAGCTTTGCCACATGCCGAGTTCGAAAACCTCGACATTAACGGCACGCATCATTGCTGTGCACATTATCATCGCCGCCGTTGCCGGTACTAAACTACTCTCTGTAAAGGGTTCCCAGCGCTCGCCAAGCTGGAATTTTACAGCATAAAGCCGCGTTAGCGCGGTAAGACCCTGCTGCACGATTTCATCCGGAATAGGTTCTCCTTCCGGAATTTCGCTTACCGCCTTGGCGAAAGCGCGAAGCGCGGCTTCTTCATCGGGGATGTGGGCGATAACCTCACCGCCCTCAGGCAAATCAGCGGCTCTTGGATCTTGGTCAGGCGAGGACATAGACATCTTCACCCCGCAATTCGACATCGAATTTGCGGAGGCTCCATTTCCGATCAGCGACGGCCTGCCCATCAGCGATATCGAATTCCCAGCCGTGCCACGGACAGACGATATGCATTTCGTCATGATTGAAGCGCATGCCCTGATAGGTCTTATCCTCAGCAATCACCTCTTCTACCTTGGCCATCAACAGACCTTCACATGCGGGACCACCCTGGTGGGGGCAGAGATTTGCATAGGCATACCAATTTCCATGGACAAGATAGACACCGATCTCGCTATTCTTGCCGTGGGGGACAATTTTCTTATCCCCTTCTTTGAAGTCGGAGGCCTTTCCGACCAAAATCTCTCTAGCCATTACACTCCCTTTCTACCTTCATTTCTTTAATTTTCGCCTTCGTCCTCTGAGCTGTCAAACCCGTCTTTGAAACGAAGGCCGGGTGTTAAACCCGGCCTTCGCAAGTTCAGTATTCATTGGGCGGTTAAGCCGCCTTGTAGTCTGGGTACCGATCCGAAACATCGAGATTGAATATCCGGATGGCATTGCCGCCAAGAATATTACGCTTCGCTTTCTCATCCAGGAAAGGAAGGTCATAGATTGTCATCGGCATATCGGCATCCCAGTGCGGATAGTCCGAGGCATAGAGCAGCTGGGTTTCCGCATTGATCATCTTGAAAGTGCTTTCCAGGAAAGAAAGGTCGTTCGGCATCTCCATTGGCTGGCTTGTGTAGTACATGTCAGCCATATAGTCGCTCGGCAGCTTCTTAAGCCCTGGGCACTCCGACGAGCGCATCTTGTAATCGTTATCAAGCCGCTGTGCGAGCCACGGCACCCAGGCAAGACCCGATTCCGTCCAAACGACTGGAATTTTGGGGAAACGTTCATTCAATGCGTTGGTGATCCAGTTGCACATATGGATCACGTTATAGAGCGTGAAACCGAGCGCATGAGCTGCGATGAAGCGATTGGTCACCGACATCAAAGGATCATTCCAATTGAGACCAGAATGGAAGATCAACGGCTTTCCGGTTTCCTCAATATAGCTGTAGGTCTTCATATAAGCATTGTCATGAACGGGCTTATAGCGAGGACTGGTGATTAAGAAGCCAATGATACCTTCCTTATCGCCAAACTCTGTCGCAATTTCATAAGCCGCTTCAGGGCTATTGAAGGGAAGAAAGACGTAGCCTTTGACGCGAGGGTCGCTCGGCAAAATCTTTTCGGTTAGCCAGCGCATATAGGCACGGGCATACTGAACCTCGACCTCTACCTGGGGAATGAGACCAATACCCAGCATACCGGTTGGGAATAGACCGATATAATCTATGCCCATTGCGTCCATCCATCTGCGAGACAGGTGCACGTCGCGGTGAACGCCATCCGCAGGAGTTTCTTCGATTTTGCGGAGTGGATAACGTGTAATCCGCCCTCCCATCGGCTGATAACCGCCGCGGCCCTGCGAAATAATTCCGGGGTTAGCGCGCGCCAGATGATTCAGGATGTCATCGTCGATATAGTCGATAATTTCCGAAATTGATTCACTTTCATAGTGATGCGCGTCAGAATCAAATATTGGAAATTCGTTTAATTTTCGGGCATCGCGCTGACGCGCCGCATTGGTCAATAGCTTTTCCGTATCGAAGCTATCCACGCTCATCGCGTGATAACGATCACTCGTGGCTAATTCCATTTATCTTCTCCTAAGTGACGTAGAGATTTCGCACCCTCTGAAAATGCGAAATTACCGTTTCTTACACCTATTCTGCCTCCAAAGGCGCCTTAAATACAGTCCCTGGAACAATTATTCCGCCCGCAGGTCGAACGCCCGGTTCCAGCTTACCATAACGGTTTTTGTAGGCGGGTGACAATGGACGTCCATTTGGTGTGGCCAACCAGAGGCGCAAAAGATGGCGCTTGCGCTCGTATTCGGGAAAATCCTCGAATGCGGTTCGTGAATGCACAGTGACATGATTGTGCAATAGCTGTATGTCTCCGGGTTTGAATTCCATCGAATATGCCAGCTCGTTCGCGAGTTTATTAAACAGATCAAGACCGTCCTTTAAATCGTCCGAATGCCGGGGTAACTCATCAAATCGCTGCGCAGAACGGATATATCCGCCCTGCCAGCTCACGGTCATATAATCCTTGTGAAAGTTGAAAACAGGCAGCTGAAACCAGGGTTTCCTGCCATTTGGCACCTCGTTTCGCCGATCACGATAGATCGCCTCTGTTAAAGCCGCGGTGGCTGCCGGGTTTCGCTTCAGCATCTCATTGTAAATATTGAGAGAACTGACGACGGTGCTTTCGCCGCCGCTTTTTGAGGGATGCAAACACATTAAAACGACGACATCGCAGGAATCACAATGATAAGGCAGCCCATCGTGGGTTTGATATCCGCGATTATTCGGATTCTTCAAAGATGTACCGCCAAGATCCTGTACATGACCAAGCAAATGGCCTTTGGCATTTTGGGATACAGGTTCACCAACAAAGCTACCGATGCACCAAAACGCAATCGCCGATTGCAGCCTCGTATACCGTTCAACAGGAATACCGCGAATCAATGCCAGCCCCCGCCCCTCAATAATGTCGTCGGCTATTCCTTCGAGTCTTGGTCCCAGACTTGGAAGGTCAATATCGGAGTCGGTGATCTCAAGAACATCCGAAATTCGTGAATCCAGCGTGTGCACAACCGTGTCGAGTTCCGCAATATCGGTGTCCGACAGCTCGTGTACCCAACCTTGGTCATCTGCAAGATCAGCAGCGCTCCACGCCGCCGGATCGACAACGGGTTTCATTGGATTGGCGGGTTCTCTAGATACCATCTGTAAATTTTATCCGGTAAAGGCGAGTTGAGGAAACTGAATTCATACTCTAATCCCGCCTGTCGTTGCCTCGACAACCCGGATTGCGGCCTCTAAGGTCTGGCCTTCAATTGGAGATTAAAGTCGATGGAATTCCTGACCAATCATGAAATCATCAGACAGGCCAGACGCAATGCACGCGGACCCGTCTGGGACTATTTAACGGGCGGCAGCGAAAGCGAAACTGCGATGCGCCGCAACCGGTTCGGTCTGGACTCCATTGCTTTCAAACCCCGTGTTCTAAACGATGTTTCAGAAGTTGATTATGCGACGACGGTTTTGGGTCACAAATCGCGAATCCCTGTTTTTCTGGCGCCAATGGCATCGCTACAACTCGTAACGCCAGCTGCCGCGCAGGCGGTTGATGATGCCGCCGAAGAGTTTGGCATCCTCAATATGCTCAGCGGCCATTCGATGCCGACGCTTGAAGAAATTGCCATGAATAGCCTGCACCCAAAGGTTTATCAGATCTATGTACGGGGTGGACGCGACTGGCTGGAAGAGCTGCTCGGCCGAGTAAAACAAAACAACTATGCCGCCCTCGCCGTTACGGTTGATGCTGCTGTGTATTCCAACCGTGAACGTCAAATGATGGCTGGCTGGACTCCACCGACGCGAAAAAACGCGGCAGGCCGGGAATTTCTTGCGGCACTCAACTGGGACACCTGGGATGAAATCGGCCAGATTTGGGGCGGACCGATGATCCTTAAAGGGGTCAGCCGGCCCGAAGATGCCGAAATCGGCGTCCAGCACGGCGCCTCAGTAATCTACGTTTCCAATCATGGCGGCCGTCAGCTTGATCACGACCGTGCGACAATCCAGGTCCTTCCGGAGATCGTCGCTGCGGTGGATGGCAAAGCTGAAATCTTTGTCGATGGCGGGTTTATGCGCGGCACAGATGTTCTAAAGGCGATCGCACTCGGCGCTCAGGCGGTTGGCATCGGAAAATTGCAGGCCTTTGCACTCGCTGCCGGGGGTCTTTCTGCACTGATGGATTGCCTGAGTATCCTCGAAGACGAGATTAAAATTGCTATGGGCCTTCTCGGTGTAACATCGCTGGATCAACTTAACCCGTCATTTCTGGCCACGGCGCGACCGGTAAATCAGGCTCACGAGATGAGTGCCTTCCCCCATATTCCGGGCGGCCGTTTAACCTGATTTGTCTGACCACCAATAGATACTTACGGAGAACGCAATGAGCGACGCCCTATTCGAGACCACGCACGACATGATCATGTTGGCTCGCCGCAATCTCGATCAGGATAATTGGGATTATATTTGCGGTGCCGCCGAAAGCGAAACATCGCTCCGGCGCAACCGTCTCTCGCTCGATTGCCTCGCTTTTCGACCGCGCATCTGCCGGGATGTTAGCGACATCAACACCGAAACCGAGTTCTTTGGACAAAAGCTGCGAATTCCGGTGTTATTGGCACCAATGGGTGGTATCGAACGGTTCTCAGTGAATGGTGGACTCGATGCTGATACGGCCGCGGAAGAGTTTGGAACAGTAAATTTTCTATCGACGGTGTGCCAACCGAGTCTTGAAGAAGTTGCCGCCAACAGTCCGCATCCAAAGTCCTTTCAAATTTATGTGCGGGGCGATGATGACTGGATCCGTGACCTCGTGCGTCGGGTGGTTAAGGCTGATTACGCGACGGTTACACTTACTGTCGACTCTGCTTTTTACGGCAACCGCGAACGCCTTAACCCGGCTCAGCTAGCCTTGCGCCGGGTGGCGTCACGCGAGTGGCAAAAGAAAATCACCTGGGACACGGTCAAACTTATTCAGGATGAAATCGGTGATCGTCCGCTTATCCTCAAAGGTATTATGACTGCTGAAGATGCTGCTCTCGCGGTCGAGCATGGTGTTCAAGGGGTTTACATCTCAAATCACGGCGGGCGGCAGCTGGACCATGTTCTCGGCAACATTCAGATGCTGCCGGAAGTCGTGGCCGCGGTCGACGGCAAAGCCGAGGTGTTTATCGATGGCGGGTTTACCCGCGGCACAGATATTGTCAAAGCGATAGCACTGGGTGCCAAATCCGTTGGCATTGGGCGATTGCAAGCATACGGTCTTGGCGCTGGTGGTGCCGAGGGCCTTGTCCGATGTCTTGAACTGCTCGAACGAGAGATCATTACGACAATGGGGCTGATTGGCGTCACCTCTCTGGACGAGCTCGGCCCAGAATGCGTCACCGAAGCAATGCCCGTGACGTTACCGCACGAACATTCTGCATTTCCGCATTTGCCGGGCGGCCGAGTTCAATAAAATTTAAACTATCGGTCGTTCGCGGCACTCGCCGCCTGAGCCTGGACATCGAGAAATTCAGTAATCGTCGGCATCAAATTGCCCGCGAGTGGAAGCAAGGGTTTCCCATAGGTCGCATAGTTTGAAGGTTTGTATTTCGGGGCATCTTTCAACACATGATTCATGCCGTTGATTTTCACAAAATCGATACCCGGTCGGGCTAACGATAAACGTTCTGAATCTTCCACCGTTATCTGCATATCTGTCGTGCCTTGTATGACAAGTACTGGAACCGAGGTTTTGGCCAATTCCTCTTGCGGATCCAATGCAAACCATGAAATCAGATAAGGCTGAATAGTTGGCCGAAATTGCGCATCGAGGTCTGCAGATACACTTTGTACGACCCTTCCCTCTTCAAGGGCCTCAATGATTTCATAGGTTTCCGTCAGCAAAGGCTCTGAAATATTGATATCGGGTGCCGACAATTGCCGCCGCAAGATGTCTGCGGCGCGAAATCCGGTACCAGCGAGAAGCAAAAGTCCTGCTGCCTCAAACATTTGTGCCGCAATTGTCTGAACGAGTGCGCCCTCGCTATGACCCAGCAGAAAGACATGGCGTGCACCGGAAAAATTTTTCAGAAACATTGCCCAACCGACCGCATCTTCGACAAAGTTTTCAAAACGAAGATCGGCCTCGGGGCCCATCGCTTCCATACTTTCGCCAATGCCGCGCTTATCGGTTCGGAGCGATGCATATCCGGCTTCAGCCAGACAATGCGCCAGCATTTCCAGACAGTTGTTGTTGTGACCGATGAAATTTCCATCGCGATCTGTCGGCCCCGATCCGGACCAGATTAAAACAGCATCAAAGGACTTGGTATTTTCCGGAAGCGTCAGCGTCCCAAAGAGAGTGTTCTCACCGTCGCCGATTGAGACCGATTGCTCTTTCGGCATATCCCAAACGCTACGCGGCGTCTTTCTTGGCAGCCTCGATCGCCTCCCAAACCTTGGCCGGCGTCGCCGGCATATCGATATGACGAATGCCGTATTCTGATAGCGCGTCGACCACTGCATTCATAACACAGGGCACCGCACCAACCGTTCCTGCTTCGCCAGCACCTTTGCAACCAAGCGGGTTGGTCGCTGTAGGACACGGGTTACTCAAAACATCGACATAGCTCATATTATCGGCGCGCGGCATCGTATAATCCATAAACGATCCGGTAACGAGCTGGCCGCTATCAGGATCAAACTGAATTTCTTCAAGCAGAGCCTGCCCCACACCATGTGCAACACCGCCCATAATCTGACCCTTGAGTGTCAGAGGATTGAGAACCGTGCCAACATCATCCACGACTTTGTAGCTGAGAATTTCGATCACACCAGTTTCTGGGTCGATCTCCAGCTCGCACGCATGACAACCATTGGGGAAGTTTTCTTGTGGCGCTTCATAGGTAAATACCACACCAAGGCCTGGTTCAATATCAGCTGGCATGGCTTTGGGTTTGTAACTCGCTTTGGCAACTTCCGTCAGACTGATGGTCTTATCGGTACCAGCAACAGTGAAAGTCCCGTCGGCAAATTCAATATCGGCTTCTGCTGCTTCCATCAGATGAGCGGCCATTCTGGTGGCTTTTTCAACAATTTTCTCACTTGCACCGAGAACGGCAGAACCACCCAGCGTTGCCGAACGTGAGCCGCCAGTGCCGCCGCCGAATGCAAGGAGCGATGTATCGCCTTCGTTAAATCCAATGTCATCCGGATCGAGCCCAAGCGCATCATTCATGATCTGCTTGTAGATCGTCTCGTGTCCCTGCCCCTGCTGGCTTGTCCCAGCGTAAAGCGTGACCGTGCCGCCCGGGTTGAAACGAATTTCAACCTGTTCAAGACTTGCAGCAGCGGCGCGCTCGATACTGTTGGAAATGCCGATGCCACGCAGCTTTCCACGGGCCTTCGATTCTTCACGACGGGCCGCAAAGCCGTCGTAATCAATCATCTCCAAACCCTTCTCAAGGTTGTCGCCGAAATCACCACTGTCATAGGTAAAGACAAGAGCGGTCTTGTACGGAATGTCCTCCGGAGGAATTTGGTTGATCCGACGCAGTTCAGCAGGATCCTCCCCGATTTCATCCGCCGCAAGATCGATTAACCGCTCGATAACATAGGAGGCTTCGGGACGACCGTTGCCCCTGAAGGGACATATCGGATTGGTGTTGGTGAACACCGCTGTGACATCGACATGCATCGCCGGAATATGATAGGTCCCCGCCATCGTACCGAGATTGGCAATTGGCGGCAGCGTGCCTTTACTTGCAAGATAGGCACCGACGTTGGCGAAACTGGTTGCACGCACCGCGAGGAACTTGTTGTTCTCATCCAGGGCGATCTCAGCATCCCAATAGACATCCCGACCCTGGTGGTCACTCATGAAACCTTCGGACCGTTCACAGACCCATTTGACCGGACGGCCTATCCTGAGAGAAGCCCAACTAATGAGAACATGTTCGCGATAGGTGCCGCCCCGCAATCCAAAACTGCCGCCCATATCGCCCGCAACCACGCGGACTTTTGTCTCCGGCATATGAAAAATCTTGTTCGCCAACTCTTCGCGCAACTGCCAGGGGTAATGCACCCCGGTATAAAGCGTCAGCATCCCCGATCCCTGATTGAAATCGCCGATGGCGCCGCGCGGCTCCATCGTAACGTGCGCACTGCGGTTAACTGGCAGCTCCCCGCCGGCAACCTTGGCGGCGCTTTCAAATGCCGCATCGGTAGCAGCTTTATCGCCGACCGTATGGACAAAACAGATATTGCTGTCGTGTTCGAGCCAAACCTTCGGCGCATCAGGCTGCCCGGCATCATACGGCAGAGATACAGCTGGCAATGGCTCGAAATCGATTTCGATCAACTCTGCAGCGTCCTTCGCCTGATCAATGGTCTCGGCAATGATCATGGCAATATAGTCGCCGACCATTTTCACGGAATCGATCACCAGTGGCGGATTGTCAGGCTCAAACATTCGCGAACCGTCGCGCTGCTTTTGCACCGGCGAACATTTTAGTTCGCCATGCCCGTCATCGATATAATCCTGGCCGATTAAAACCTCTACAACGCCCGGAGCCTGTTTGGCTGTGGAGATATCCATGGAATTAATTTTGGCGTGGGCGTATGGCGAGCGCAGAATGTAGGCGCGCGTTTCGTTTGGCAGTTGGTTGTCGTCCATATACCTGCCGCCACCCGTCAATAGGCGCGGATCTTCATAACGCGGTACGGGCTGTCCGACGCCAAACTTCTCAACCATAAACTTCTCCAAACTGTACTGCATTGCCAGCGCTTGCCGGGATTGGCAGGATAATATTCTGCAGCGGGCAGGAAAGAAAGGGGCAGCCGGTGACGAATTACGCGCCAGTTGATATCCTGATGCCAAAGCCCGTTGCGGGCCCCCATTCAGCTAAGAAGGTATTTGAAAAATGAGTGACGGTGGACCAATCCGCAAAGCCAATACCCGTTATCAGTCCGACGTCATTGTCGACATGATCAAACTGTACGATTTTCCCGCAATTCCCCTAAATCCGGGCGCGAGTTACCGAGGACTTCACGACAGCCTGGTCAATTACGGCGAAGATGATCCGCCGATGATCCTGTGCAATCATGAAAAACTCGCTGTTCAGATCGCACACGGCTACGCAAAAGCGACGGGCAAACCCATGCCGGCGATCGTCCACAACGTCGTCGGCCTGCTGCATGCACCGCTCGCTGTCTATTACGCCTATATTGATCGATGCCCGGTCTTTTTGATGGGCGCGACAGGGCCTATGGATGAAAAACTCCGACGTCCCTTCATTGACTGGATACACACTGCGTTTGCGCAAGGTTCCGCAATACGCGATTACACCAAATGGGATTATCAGCCCGCCAGCGTTCATGGCGTGGCAGACTCCTTTGCCCGTGCTTACTCGATCATGATGACCGAGCCGCAAGGCCCGGTTTACATGGTCTATGACGCCGGGCTGCAAGAAGCGGAACTTACCGAAAACGTACAAATTCCGTCGGCCGATGCGGTGAAGGTGCCGCCACGTCTCGCGGCCGATCCAAAATTGATCGGCGAAGCCGCCGATATGCTGGTGGATGCCGACTATCCTGTCCTGCTTACCGAATACGCCGCCCGCGCACCGATTGGATTTGACGACACCGTAGAACTTGCCGAGACCATGGGCTCCGCTGTTTTTGACATCAACAAACGGCTCGGCTTTCCGAACCAGCATCCGCTGAGCGTTTCCATGCACGCCGATGCGTTCGAAGGCGCTGACCTCGTCGTTGCGCTCGATGTTGTCGACTGGACTCGGGGATCGCATAAACCGAACTGGGAAACCCGTGAAGTCGAAGCCATCACAACGCCCGACTGCAAATGGATCGATATCGGTTTCGCCGACATTGAAATCAGCAAATGGGCCACCGACTACAACAAACATCACAATTGGGATATGCGGATTCTGTCTGATACCGCCAATGCGATCCCGGCGCTGACCGAAGCCTGCAAAACACGGATCGATGCCGATCCCAAACTGGCGGCGAAGGTAAAGGACCGCGCGCAGGTCGTTGGTGAAAAGCATGCGGCGCAATGGGCCAAGTGGCAGGAACAGGTCAAGGACACCTGGGATCAGATGCCGATGCATGAAACCCGTATGGCAACAGAGGTCTGGGAAGCAATCAAGGAAGAGGATTGGGTTCTTACCGCAGGCACACTCAAGGACTGGGTTCGTAAGGTCTGGAACTTTGACAAGCCCTATCAACATCCGGGCCGTGATCTCGGCACGGGCACTCAGTTCGGTCTCTCGCTCGGTGTCGCCTATGCCTACAAGGATACGGAAAAAGTCGTTGTCGATTTGCAGCCCGACGGCGATCTAATGTTCGATCTCGGCGGATTGTGGATTGCTGCCAAGTACGAAATCCCCATTCTGGTCATCATGTATAACAACCGCGCCTATTATAACGACTGGGCGCATCAGATTTCGGTGGCTAATAAACGCGGCACCGATCCGGACCGCGCCTATATCGGCATGGACCTTGAAGGCCCTGCCCCCGATTTTGCCCATATCGCAAAAGGTTTGGATTGGTATGCCGAGGGTCCGATTATGGACCCCAAGGAAATCCAGCCTGCGGTTCAACGTGCGATGGCGGAAGTCAAGAAGGGCAAGCCCGCGCTGGTTGATGTCATCACCTGGCGGCGCGGCGAAGCGGCTTAGCTGAAACGCAGTTTTCTGCTAGTATGATCACGCGTTAAGCCAACGTCCGAAGAGTTACGGAGGACTATAGCCATGATGATTCAGAACGGACCCGACGGCCAACCCCGCTTTGTCAGTCTGATGGCTGAGCATAATCAGCTCTGTGAACAGTTTGCCCGCGCCTTTGGCAACGATCGTTTCGACAAACCCGCCCCCTATGAAGAAACCATTTATGTCATCGGTCATCATGATCGGGGCTGGGACAAATTCGATGCCAATCCCGTGCTCGATCCCAAGAGTGGTTTTCCGACCGGAGTCGGTGGTGCCAAGGGTCCGGGCGGTGCGGCGACCACCAAACTGTCGCCCGATTTCAATCAGGCGAAACATGATTATTGCGGCTTGCTAGCGTCCATGCACACCTGGGGCCTCTATCATGCTCGCTATGGCTTCTCCGACTTTCGGGTGCGTCAGGGCGGCTCGACCTCCACGCCAATCTCGCCGGAGATGGCTGATGAGACGAATGAAATTCTCGAAGGCGAAATTGCCCGCCAGGAACAGCTCAAGGCCAACCTCGCTGCCAACCCCGAAACGGCTGGTTGGGTCGAGGAAGAAACACTGTTCCGCAATTACAAACTACTGCAGTTCTGCGACACGCTGGCGCTCTATTTTAATCTCCGCCACGACAGCGACCGCGCGGTAGAAGTCTTTACCCACGTACCCGAAAGCAAGAACAACGACACGACTGTTACGGTAACGCCGCAGGGCAATGGCACCTATTCGTTTGCGCCGTTTCCGTTTGCGGGTGACACGCTCGAAATTCATTCAAAGGGGCGCTATCTCACGGCGTTTTCCGATGACGACAGGCCGGACGACCTGGGTGCCCATATCGCGGGCTTGCCGACCGAAGAACAGGTTTTCACCTTCGTCGCTGCGTAACGCACCTTCCCGGTAAATAATTTGGGTGGGCTAGCCCCACCTGCGCGCGGCTGCTAATTTCAGGCAACGCAATTCAATAATTTATCAGATATGGGACGGCTCATGAGCGACGAGGGCATCAAAAAATCCAACACAAAATACCAGTCGGACGTCATCGTCGACCTGATCAAACAGTACGGGTTTGAGCATATCGCTCTGAACCCGGGCGCCTCCTATCGCGGCCTCCATGACAGTCTCGTCAATTATGGCGAAAACGATCCGCCAATGATGCTGTGCACGCATGAAAAAATTGCTGTGCAAATGGCCCATGGTTACGCTCGTCATTCCGGCAAACCGATGATCGCCATCGTCCACAACCTAGTTGGATTATTGCATGCGCCGATGGGCGTCTATTACGCCTATCTCGATCGCGCGCCGGTGTTCATTGTTGGTGCGACCGGCCCTGTCGCCGAGCCAAAACGCCGTCCGTTTATCGACTGGATTCATTCCGCCAATGTTCAGGGCCAGGTATTGCGCGACTACATTAAGTGGGACGCGCAACCCGCGACAATCGATTATGTGCCGGACTCCTTTGCCCGTGCCTATTCCGTCATGATGACCGGCCGTCAGGGACCTATCTATATGTGCTACGACGCGGGACTTCAGGAAGCGCCGCTTGAGCATGAAGTGAAAATGCCGCCGGAGGATACCGTAAAAGTTCCCGCACAGGCCGCCCCCGATCCGACGGCGTTGACCGAGGCCGCCGATATTCTGGCCGCCGCCGAACGTCCGGCCATCGTCGCAGACTTCGCCGCGCGCCCGCCGCACGGCTGGGATCATGTCGTCGATCTCGCGGAAACGCTGGGCGCCAGTGTGTGGGATGTAAACTCGCGTCTTAATTTTCCCGGCAACCATCCGCTCAATCTCTCAATGGATCAGGAGGCCTGCTATGACGGCGTCGATGCGGTGCTGTTACTGGATGTCGCTGACTTTGAAAAACACACCCATGTCCGCGATATCTCGACCCGGACTGTCAAGCCATCCGTGAAGGAAGATGCGAAATGGATCGATATTGGATGGACCGATCAGGAAATCTCAAAATGGTCGATGGATTATGCCCGCACGCTCTATCCTGATGTCCGCATGACAGCAGATGTCGTCACCGCCTCACCCATGCTAACCGATCTCCTGAAAGAACGTATCGCCAATACCGATGGGCTGGCGGAGAAGATTGCCAACCGCACTGAGATGATCGGCGAGAAACATCGCGCCGTCCGCGCGCAATGGCGCAAGGAAGCCGAAGAGGATTGGGATGCACAACCCATGACGGTTGGCCGTCTCGCGCTTGAAATCTGGGAGGTCATCAAGGACGAAGACTGGGTCCTCACCGCTGGCACCATGCATGATGCGGCGCGCCGTCTGTGGGACTTCGACCGGCCTTATTGTCATGGCGGGCGAGAGCTTGGCACTGGCACACAGATCGGCACTTCGCTTGGCGTCGCGCTGGCCAATAAAGGCACTGGACGGCTCTGCATCGATCTGCAGCCGGATGGCGATCTGATGTTCGATGCCGGGGCGCTGTGGATGGCGGCGAAGTACGAAATCCCGATGCTGATCGTGATGTACAACAACCGCGCCTATTACAATGACTGGAACCATCAGATCGTGATCGCCAATAATCGCGGCACCGATCCGAGCCGTGCTTATATCGGCATGGACCTGCTCGACCCCGATCCTGACTTTGCCGGGCTCGCCCGCGCGCAGGGCTGGTGGGCGGAAGGGCCGATTGAAAATGGCGACGACGTTCAGGCCGCTGTCAAACGCGCCATCGAACAGGTTAAGAAAGGCAAACCGGCTCTGGTCGACACCATCTGCCGCCGCGGCAAGGGCAAGGCGGCGCTGACTTAGGTTTTACCGTCCAAGAATCATCCATCTTTGGAGGTGTGACCTATTATTTTTCATCGCGTTTTTTAATGAAAACGGTGTCTTTTTTAAATTTTAGATCAAAATCAGCAGGACGTTTATCAATAATGAACTTAGTATTAACGTCTGAACATATATATTTATAAAAGGTCGTAGAAACTTTTACCTTTAAAAGGTCGAACTTTACCGAAATAATATTTATTTTGTTCTTATAAAATGATAAATACGCGTCGTATTCACTACCTCCGAATGTGTCGTCGCCACCTTCGCCATAGTACTTTCCCTTTAATTTTGCGCTCGGCTGTCGATATCGCCCGTGATAGCAGACAAGATCCCAATCAAAGTTCGTAAAATCTGTCATGCGGCCAGACAAACCGGGTGTTTCCGCAGCCTTTCTCAGTCTTGCAACTAATCTTTCCGCCTGATTTTCAGTTATTACTTCTGGCAACCAAATTTTTGCTGAAATATCTGGAACCGGCGGCGAATTCGGATACGGCCAAATCTCCAAATAAATAGCCAGCGACATTAATAAGATACCCAGACAGAACAACAACTTAACCAGGCAGTTCATAACTTAAACCCTACAACAAAACTTTGGAGGTCTGGCGTTATCTAATCGTACCACTCCGCAGCCGGAGCCAATCAGCACCGGCTGTCGCGCCACAACCCTATCACGCGTCAAAGCGTTTCAACTATCAATAGTTGAAAGAATATCAGAATTAGCGTTATGCAGCTGCCTGCAAATGGCTCTTCGACTAACGGCTTGCGCTACCCTCGCCTATGCCTCGCGGGCAGGTGGTGGAACCGCGTAGCCCTTCTGCACATGCACGTTCAGCAGATACGGCTTGCCGGATTCAACAACGGACAGTGCGTGCTGTAACGCAGGAACCAGATCGGCAATCTTTTCAATCGGACCGGCGGACTCGACGCCAAGCGATTTGGCATAGCGTTCGATCTCAACCGTGGGATCGTCGATCCGCTGACCGATCCAGCGATTTTCGACGGGACGGTCACGCGTCTTGGCAACCGTTTCCTGATGAATCTCGTCGTTGAAGTTGGATCGGTTGTTGGAGATCACAAACAGTACGGGAATGCTGTAATGCGCTGCCGTCCATAGCGAGGACGAGCCCTGCATGGTATCGCCATCGCCAAGCACAGCGACAACCGTGCGGTCGGTATCGGCGAGTGCCAGCCCGCCGCCAATTGCTGTGCCGGGGCCTGATGCCAACCCGCCGCCGCCGTCATTACCGAGATAATCCAGCGGGTGGGTGAAATGATAGCCATCCGCGGCCCAGCCGATGGTGACGTTGGTCAGCGTTATGTTGCGGCCCTTGCGCGCTTCATTCATGCACAGGGTCAGCGCCTCAACCGAGACCTCATCCTCCTGGTTGAGCATGTCATAGGTGACATCAGGCTCTGCCGTGCGCCCCTTGTTTTCACCATCCCATTTGGACTTGCCATCCAGCCGTTTTTCCAGCGCATCGAGAAGCTGTTCAACAACCGGCTCCGGTTCGGCCAGCATGGTCACGTCGCCAAGTGGCATGCCCATATGATCCGTGGTCCAGCCATTATGGATGATCGAATCCATTGAAACATGGATGACCTCGGCATTCACATCGTCACGGCCAAAGATCAGCTTGAAGGTGCCTGCGAGATCGACCCAGTTGAGATCAAGAATGACATCCGCCTTGGCAACTTCGGTTTCAGCTTCCGCGCGCGGCCGGTTGCTTGGTGGCGCAAGATGCAGCGGATGATCGGTCGGGAAGCTTGCGCCGGTCTTCATATCGGTCACAACGCCAGCGCCCAGCATTTCGGCCAATTTAATACGATTGGCCCAGCCTTCCTCTGAACGCTTCAACCGGCCGGCCATGATTACCGGATTCTTGGCATTGGCCAGCAGATCGGCAGCCTTATCGATGCTTTCCTGCGGTGCCGGTGTCGGCGGTGGCGGCAAAAAGCGTGAGACATCCGGTAGCTTCATTTCCGGATCGATCTCGGATTCCTGAAGCCCGGCATCGAGACAGACATAGGCCGGTGCGGTCGGCGCAGTACGGATGGTTTTGTTAACGCGGACCATAGTCTCGGCCAATGCCTGGGCGGAACGCGGCTCATCGTCATATTTGACGAAATCGCGGATCAAGGCGCCCTGGTCCTTGGCGGTGTGAATCCAGTCGATCCAAGGCCGCCGTTTGGGGGCATCGACGGGGCCAGTCGCGCCCATGATCACCATCGGCAGGCGGTTACACCAGGCATTGAAGATGCCCATCATGCCGTGCATCAACCCGACATTGGAATGCAGGATGCAGCCCATCGGCTCATCCGTCGCCTTGGCATAGCCCTGTGCGATATGCACCGCATGATCTTCGTGCAGACACAGGATCATCTGCGGACCGTCATTGCCGAGATAGTTGACGATAGAGTCATGAAACCCGCGATAGCTCGCACCCGGGTTCATTGACAGATATTTGATGCCCATGCGCCGCAACATTTCGGCGGCGACATCACTGGCCCAGCCCATCTTGGGATTTCCGACATTCACGGGCCGGTCGAATTTGGTTAAATCAGCCATTATTTTTCTCCATACCTTCCCGTTATTCGCCCTTGCTTCCGCCACGCATCAGCGGCGGTTCGGCATAACCCGTATCGACATGCACATTAATCAGGTGCTGCCCCCCGGCCTCAACAGCCTTGAGCCCGTTTTCCATCGCTTCCATAAGCTCGCCTGCGGTGGTGATCGGTCCCTGCGCTTCGAATCCGAGTGAACAGGCGAGTTCCTCCAGCTCAATATCAGGCTCGCTAATACGCATCCCTATCCAGCGGTTCTCAACCGGCCGGTCGCGATCCTTGGCGACGGTTTCCTGATGCAGCTCATCGTTAAAGTTCGAACGGTTATTCGAGATGATGACCAGCATCGGGATTTTGTATTTCGCGGCGGTCCACAGCGCCGTGTTGCCCTGCATGAAATCGCCATCGCCGAGCACAGATACGGGAAGCCAGTCGCTATCCATGACGGCGAGTGCCGCGCCTACCGACGTGCCCGGCCCTGAGGCCAGACCACCGCCACCGTCATGTCCGAGATAGGAAAGCGGGTGGGTAAAGTGATAGGCCGGACCAACACCGCCTGAACTGACACGGTTCAAGCTGATCTTGCGGTCGCCCTGTGCCTCCGCCAATGCGGTTACGATATCGGCGGGTTGTAAAACACTGTCAGCATCGCGGTCGGCAATTTTATCATATGCCTCCGGTTCGGGCCCGGCGCGTTTGCCATCCCATTTGGCATCAACGCCACGACTGTTGATCTCTTCAAGCAGTTGGGTAACCAGCGCATCATGATCGGCTTCGATCTTGACGTCTGCCATCGGCAACTCGAACAGCTCCATTCCCCAACCGTTATGGACATAGGGTTCCATCGAACAATGCACAATACTGCCCTTGATACCACCGTCGCGATTGAGAAGACGTTGCGTGCCGCCAAAATCCAGCCAGTTGAGACTGAGCACGGCATCCGCGCCAAGAACTGCATTACGGATCGTATCGTTGATGCGCCCCGCCGGACGGCCGACATGCAAAAGATGATCGCTTGGGAAAACAGCAGCATTGCGGAGATTGGTCACGACCCCTGCCCCGACGGCTTCGGCCAATTTGACCCTGTTGTCCCAGGCCTCCTGCGTACGTGCACTGCGACCGATCATGATCACCGGATCGGATGCCCCGAGCAGCATATCCGCGACCTCTTTGACCGCGCTCGATGATGCCTGCGGCGGGTCGGATGTCTGGAAACGGCTGACATCGGGAATGGTGATTTCCTCTTCCAGCGCCTGTTCCTGTAAACCGGCATCGAGACAGACATAGACCGGCCCCGGCGGTTCTGAGCGTGCCATCTGATTGGCCCGCAACATGGTCTCGACAATCGCTTCCGCCGAACGCGGCTCGTCATCCCATTTTGTATAGTTGCGCAACATGGCACCCTGATCCTTGGCGGTATGGATCCAGTCGATCCATGGACGGCGCAGCGGCGCATCAACCGGACCCGTTGCTCCCATCATGATCATCGGGGCGCGGTAACACCAAGCGTTAAAGATCGCCATCAGCCCATGCATCAGTCCGACATTGGAATGCAACGCACAGCCCATGGGTTCGCCGGTGGCCTTTGCATAGCCCTGCGCCACATGCACCGCATGGTCCTCATGTAAACAGATCAGCATCTGCGGCGTATCATTACCAAGATAGTTGACGATGGAGTCATGAAGCCCGCGATAGCTCGCCCCCGGGTTCAGGGAAATATATTTGATCCCCAGCTGCCGCAGCATTTCCGCTGCAACGTCGCTGGCCCAGCCCATCTGCGGATTACCGAGATTGACCGGCCGGTCATGCGCCTTGATATCACTCATCTTTCATACTCCCGCTCGTCGTATTCAATATGCGTATAGGGTGAGGTAACGCTTGGTTCGATCAGAGGCTCGACCGCCTCAACAAAACTTGCGTCAATTTCTGAAAAATCATGAAGCCCCAGCAAGGCCATCGAGGTTCGAATTTCCTCTTCGAGCAATCTCAGCGTATGGACGAGACCGTCCTTGCCGCCTGCAGCCAATCCCAACCCCTGCAGCTTACCAATGCAGACAGCATCAGCGCCCAACGCCATCGCCTTGATGACATCTGTGCCGCGCAGGATGGAACCATCCATGACGATGCTCGATTTGCCCTTGGCGACCTCGACAACCTCCGGCAACACCTCGATTGAACCACGGCCATGATCGAGTTGGCGTCCGCCATGGTTGGAGACATAGATACATTCGATACCATGTTGCAGCGCAATCTCGGCATCTTCGCCGGTACCAATGCCCTTCAAAATCAACGGAATGTCATGCCGATCCTTGAAACGTTTCACGGTCTCCCAACTCAGCATCGGAAGAAAGTCTGCGCCGTCATTAACCGCCTGCCGCGAGCTCGGCGCCCAGCGCTTTATTAGATCGCGTTCGCGGCGGCTATAGATCGCGGTATCAACTGTTAAACAAAATATCTCGAAACCTGAATCAATCGCCCGCTTGACCTGAACATCGATCCAGTCGTCATCGCCTTTGACATAAAGCTGATATACTTTGGGTCCGTTCGTCGCTGGGCCGACATCTTCCATTTCTGGATTTGTCACCGAGCTCAAAATCGTGATGGTGCCCGCCTCGGCTGCCGCCTGCGCTGCTGCCAAACCGCCATCCGGTGTCATCAATTGCAGCGAGCCAATTGGCGCCAGCATGACCGGTGTGCGCAATTGCTTGCCCATGAATGTTACCGACGGATCGACATTGGCAACGTTACGCAAAATGCGCGGTGCGAGGGCGAGCGCATCGAAACCCTGACGATTGCGTTTCAACGTCGTCTCGGTTTCCGAGCCACCCATCAAATAGTCATAGACATTCCAGTTGAGATTGCGCAGTGCGCGAACGGCGATCTGCTGCAACGTCGTAAAAGTCTCGATATCACTCATTCAAAAAACGGGCCTTAAGTTGGGTCTGATGCCATGACATTGAGCAACGCCGAACGTTTATTGACCATGACCTCTTTCACGGCCCTTTCCAGTGCAGGAAGCATGTCTTTGGGATCGGTGACCTGCTCGCCATACCCGCCAGACACCTCAACCAGTTTTTCATAATGCTGGTCGACGGTGAAATACATTAACGGCGGCTGGTTGGCCTTCGCAGCATAGCCATCGGGATGCATGCCCAGTGACGCACCGCGAACGGCCTGCCATTTCTGGTTATTGAACACCACTGTCAGGATCGGGCATTCCTGCTCGGCAGCAACGTAATGCGCGGAGACCGGCACGTTAAACATATAGGAGCCATCGCCGTGCGTGCCGATAACCAAACTGTCCCGATTGGCGAGCTTGGCACCGAGTGCGACGCCCATACCATGGCCCAATCCGGATGAGGCGCCTGCATTTAGTATCTTGGTGGGTTTTGATGTATCGAGATACTGCACCTGCAACTGGGATTCTTTGGCAAATATGGTATCCGCATCGCTGATCTTGGCGATGCAATCGGAAATCCAGGCCGGATGAATAGGCGTCTGGTTTTTGACATCTTCCAGTTTTTTCGCCCAGCTTTCTTCAAGCTCTTCATGTAACGCCGATACTGACTTGCGTCGGCTGTCGATGGCTTTCTGATTGGACTTGGACGGCTCTTCCATCGCTGCGTTGAGTGCCTGCAATCCCAGCGCGCTATCGCAAGCCAACGCGATGTCGGAGCGGAAACCCCGAATGGGTAAATAGCTGTAATGCGGGTCCGGGGCCAGATGGAGAACCTTACAGTCTTCTGATGGGTTAACTTGCGACGGGAGCCAAGGCGTTGCGCTATCCATAACCAAAATTGCATCCGCTGCTTCGACAAACGGATTGGGGTTATTGCCCGCAAACATCGGATGACGGCGGGGCATGGCAACGAACCTGTTGCGATACTCGACCACTGGGATCGCGTATTTTTCTGCCAGATCAACGAGTGCCGGCATGACGTTTGGGTTACGGCCGCCCCAGTTGGTGATGATGACAGGGTTTTCCGCCTTCGCCAGGATCGCTGCTGCTTCCTCCAATGCCTGCGCATTGGGAAGACTTGGCGATGCGGCCTGAATCCGTCCCGGCGACTCATAATTGAACTCGTCCATTTCTATTGCCAGCACCTCGCGAGGTAGTGACAAATATGCCGGCCCTTTGGGATCGCTCATCATGACACTGAGTGCGCGATCCACAACCGTTTCCACCTGCTCACCGTTGCGCAGTTCATAGTCCCATTTGACGGCTTCACGGGTCATGCCGCCCTGATCGAACATTTCCTGTGTCCAATGGATATCGAGGGTTCGATGGCCCTTGAGCGTGTCTTCATTGGTCGGGGTGCGCCCCGCGGTGAACAGCATCGGCGTTTGGCCTCGCGATGCATTTAACAATCCATTCATCGCGTTCGCGGTGCCGACATTTACGTGCATCATCGTCAGCTGGGGCCGCCCAGTAACCAGGTAGTAGCCAATCGCCATATGCTGCGCGGTGTTTTCATGCGGGCAGGTCACCGGATGAGGATGGGGTGTGCCAAGCGCCTGCGCTTTGGCCAACGCCTCGATGAGCGGTGCGAAATCAGTCCCCGCATTGGCAAAAAGGTAATCGACGCCGCGATCCGCCAAAACCTCCAAATAGGCATCGGCAACAGTGACGTTTTTAAGGGTTTTCGTCGGCATCGATCTTCCTCTCTGTCCGGCCTTAAGCACACCGGTGATTTGTTCTGAACCCCATTGTCGTCGACATTTCGGGCTGCGTCTAGGTGAGCAGACGAATGAATATTCAAAAGGCATCTGATTGCGCACCCTTTGCCAATCCCGATCCGGAAGATAAGCTAATTCCATAACAGGCAAGGCGTATTCCAGCCCTATTCCGGGAGACACTATGAGCGACGAAATCAATAACAATTATCCGGCTGCCCCCGAGTTTGCTTCGGAGTCCCCCATCAACCTTCCGGCAAACCAGTCCGAAGCCGAATACGGTTCGGACATGATTGCCGAGCTGATCGGCGAGCTTGGCCACGATTATATCTTCCTGACTCCGGGATCATCGTTTCGCGGTGTTCATGACTCTCTGGTCAACCACACGCGAAACCACAAACCGCAAATTATTCTGGTCGCGCACGAAGAAATCGCGGTCGCAATGGCGCAAGGTTATTGTAAAGCAACAGGCCGTCCCGCCATGGCGTTCCTCCACGATCTTGTCGGTGTCCAGCATGCAACGATGGCGTTCTATAACGCCATGGCCGACCGGATGCCTGTCATCGTACTAGGGGGTTCGGGTCCGGCTGACCCAGCGCAGCGCCGCAAGACAGACTGGATTCATTCTGCCAATACGCAATGCGATATCGTCAAGGACGTCACAAAATGGACAGACGAGCCGATCACCCTGCAAGGCTGTCTTGATTCCATCGCCCGCGCGCAACGCATCGCAACGAGCACACCCTGCTCACCGACATATGTTTCCGTCGACGTCGTCGTGCAGGAGGACGAAATCCCTGACGGTGTCACGATGCCAAATGTGGCTGCATCGCGCTATCAACCAGCGGCCCCGGTGGCCGCGCCAGCAGAGGCAGTTTCTGAGGCTGTCGATGCGCTGATAGAAGCCGACTGGCCTCTGATCCTCGGTGGTCGCGTTGGATATGACGCGGCGACGACGCCCGTAATGACCGATCTCGTGGAGACGCTCGGTGCTGCCTACCAGGATGGGCATGACATCATCTGCATGCCGTCAAATCATCCGCAGAACCTCAATGCCAGTTTCGGCCGCACTAAAGCAGAAGGTGAATTTAAAAAGATGCTGCTGGCAAAGACCGATGCGGTTCTATGCGTCGATTGTCTCGATATCTCGAACAATATCGGCGCTTATGAAGGCGCCCGCGGCGCGGGCGATGAAGTTAATGCCGGCAAGATGAAAGTCATTGACCTCTCCATGAATGATTTCGCGGTTCAACACTGGACACATCTCGGCGGACCGGTGCACCCTGTAGACATTCAACTTCAGGCAGATGGGCTCTACGGCCTCAAACAGGTTACCGAAGAAGTGAAACGCCGCGCCGCGGATAACCCTGCCTGGCTCAAACGAGCGGAAGAGCGTCGTGCTGAAATTTCGCAGATGCATGACGAACTACGCAAAAGCCAAACAGATGCGATGAAGGCGAAATGGGATCAGGTGCCGATTTATTTGCCACGCATGACGGCGGAACTTTTCAATGCGGTGAAAGACAAGGACTGGCTCCTCGCCGCCCGCAACTATCGCGCATGGTACGATGGCATCTGGGAATTCGATGGCGCGGGACAGTTCTTGTCCAACTCCATTGGAGGCGGCATCGGCTATGGGCCGGGCGGGATCATCGGCTCCGCGCTTGCGGGGCGTGACCAAGGCAAGTTCACAGTTGCTATAATCGGCGATGGCGATTTCACCATGGGCCCAGCGGCCATCTGGACTGCCGTCCACTACAAAATTCCGATTATGATTGTGCTTCACAACAACACGTCATTCGGCAATGACGAGGAGCATCAGATCACGCTTGCCTATCGGCGTGGGCGCCCGGCCGAAAATGCCTGGATTGGGCAACGAATGGTCGGACCAGAACCGGACTATTGCACTGTCGCCCGTGGTTATGGTGCCTGGGCGGAAGAACCGGTGCGTGATCCCAAGGAACTCGCAGGCGCTTTTGAGCGTGCCGCAGATATTGTCGACAAAGGCGGTGTCGCGCTGGTCGATGTCCACACGTCACTGAATTAGAGCCAAAGCAAATGACCCTCTTCATCAATAACGATGTTGTCTCAAAGGTCCTGACGATGCAGGACACAATTGACGTGCTGGAAAAAGCCTATCGCGATCTCGCCGATGGCGAGGCGGTGTGCCGGCCACGCGTCGATATCCAAATTCCGACAAGCGATCCGCAGAAGGCCTATCAATGGGGAACGATGGAGGGCGGCTCGGTCGGTGGTTATTTCGCCATTCGCATGAAGTCCGACATCATCTACGAGACAGAGTACGAAGGCGTTCGCAGTCAGGAAAAATACTGCACCGAGCCAGGGACATTCTGCGGTTTGATTTTCGTTACCGACGTCGAAACAGGGACTCCTCTCGCCTTTATCAATGACGGCGTCTTACAGCATATGCGGGTGGGTGCCGATGGTGGCATCGGTGTCAAATATATGAGCCGTGAAAATTCCGAGGTCGTCGGGATGATTGGCTCTGGCGGTATGGCCCGAACCCACCTCGATGCGTTTATGTGCGTCCGCAACATCAAAAAGGTTCAGGTCTTCAGCCCAACGAAGGCCAACCGGGAAGCCTATGCTGAGGAAATGCGGGCTAAGCATGAAATAGAAATTGTTGTCTGCGACAAGCACGAGGATATCTATAAAGGCGCTGACATCGTTGCGGGATGCACGGATTCCGCGGTGCCGGTTATCCGACCCGAATGCCTCGAAGCAGGACAACACGTCATCAATGTCGGCGGTGGTGGCGGTATGGTCACTCAAGAGACGCAGGACCTCATCGATGTTTACTTCCGATTTGGAAATGCACCAGCGCCGGAAGGGTTGGCGGAACTCAATCTCGCAGACGAATTTCTAACGTATGCGGCAAGGCCCGAACACGATTACGGTTTCAAGAATAGAAAGAAAGGCGGACGGGCCCATGGTGTCGCGATGCCTGACAAAGTGCTTTATTTCAAAGACATCATGGAGGGCAGCAATCGCGGCAGAACATCAAGTGAGCAGATTACCTACTCCGAGCGCGGCAATTTACAGGGCAATCAGTTCCATGCCGTGGCGGGCCGGGCTTATGAGCTTGCCAAAGAAGCAGAACTTGGCAATGAGGTTCCCACCGAGTGGTTCCTGCAGGATATCCGGAATTAGAGGAACAGACCGATGACACTCGTAATCAATAACGACATGGTAGCGGAAATCCTGACCATGCAGGACACCATCGACGTGCTTGAATCTGCCTACGCCGATCTCGCCGAGCAGGAAGCCGTGTGCCGCCCCCGGATCGACATCCAGATTCCGACATCAGATGGCAAGGTCTATCAATGGGGGACGATGGAAGGTGGTTCCACCAAAGGATATTTCGCCATTCGCATGAAGTCAGACGTCACATACGAGACCGTTGTCGATGGCAATCGAACTCACCAGAAATATTGCAGCAAACCCGGGCTGTTTTGCGGGCTAATTCTGCTTACGAGCGTAGAGACCGGCGAACCACTTGCTTTTATCAATGACGGTATCTTGCAGCATATGCGTGTCGGTGCGGATGGCGGTATCGGAGTCAAATATATGAGCCGCGAGGATTCCGAAGTTGTTTGTATGCTGGGCTCTGGCGGTATGGCCCGCAGTCACATGGACGCCTTCATGTGCGTTCGAAACATCAAAAAACTGCAGGTCTACAGCCCAACCAAAGAAAACCGTGAGACCTATGCCGAGGAAATGCGCGCCAAATGGGATATCGAGGTTATTGCCTGCGACAATGAGGAAGACGCCTACCAGGGCGCCGACATCATTGCTGGTTGTACCAACGCCTCCGTGCCCGTTGTTCGGGCTGACCTATTGCAACCCGGTATGCATATTCTTAACGTCGGTGGCGGCACGGGTATGGTAGGGCCCGAAGCACAGGAAAAGGTCGATGTCTATTTCAGATTTGGTAATGCACCGCACCCTGAAGGATTGCCCGAGATGGCACTTGCTGACGAATGGATCACCTATGCCGCAAGACCCGACGTCGATAACGGGCTGCGACAAAAGCCGCTCGGCACCCGTGCTCATGGCGTCGCGATGCCCGACAAGGTGATGTATTTCTCCGATCTTCTAGCAGGGACAAATCGTGGTCGCACATCAAGTGATCAAATCAGCTATTCGGAACGCGGGAACCTGCAAGGCAATCAATTTCACGCCGTCGCCGGGCGAACCTACGAACTCGCCAAGGAAGCGGGCCTCGGAAACGAAATACCTACTGAGTGGTTGTTACAGGATATTAGGGACTGATTATGTGTGGTCTTTGGGAACACTCAAGTGTCCTTGTTTGGATTTTTCTCGCAGGAGCCGCCGCGATGGCGATCATGTCCCGTGTCCTAAACGATCATTTGCTGGTACCGCCCGACCCACCAAAAAATATTTGGTTTCGCAAAAAGAACTTTGTTAAACCGTCCTACTTTATGAAACCCGACCTTTATTTCGATGAGTTAGGCTGCAAACTGGCCTGGCGATTTACAATTGTCGCATCGGTTACCGGATCCGCTTTTCTGCTTATCATGTTCTTACTACTGAGCTGCAAGCAGGCTTAATTGGCAAACCGTTTGGCGAGATAACAAACATGTCATCCCGCTGTTACTTCCCAAATTAAGTCGGGCTACCACATTTTCGTTATAGGCAACGAAAATAGACAGTCCATGCACGATACGTCCTCTACTGCCCGCGATAGGCCGGGCGACCACCGCGAGAACCAGATTACCAAGCTCATCGACAACGCAAAAGCGGGCCAATGGCAGGTTGAGAGCGGAATTGACTGGGCTATTCACCCATCGCCGCCAAATTTTTTAACGCAGCGATTTATTGGTCGTGCTTTAGGGGCCTTAATGGCCGGTGAAGAGGCGACGGCAGCAGCCTGCAAGATGCTCCTCGCGGATTCACCTAAATCCGAGCTCCAGACTCTTTTGGAGTATCAGGCTGCTGATGAAGATCGCCATGCAAAAGTTTATCGGACCTATCTGGAACGTGTCGGCATGCCGCCCATTATTCCCGACGGATTTACCGAAGCGACAAAGCAACTCATAAACTGGAAAGGGCCGCCTTCCGGCCTGGTTTTTGCAATTCACGTCGTTTTGGAAAGTGAGGCTCTAACATTGCAGCACGAACTCTCGGGCGACATTCGGTGCCCCCTGTTTCACGAGATAAATCGCCGCGTAACACAGGACGAGGCGCGTCACGTCGCTTTCGGACAACTGGTCGGTAACAGCTCAAGTACGAAACTTACTGAGGAAGAACGGTTGGAAACGGTCGCAGCAATCAAAGATGTATGGGACGCTTGCATAAAAGCACTTGTGAATGATAACGCTGTGCTTTGGAGAGCCGTCAAAGGTTTCTCTGAACGGCGCTGGGCATTACAAGTACAAAGTCTCGCACAACTTGGATTGATTGAACCCGTTACAGCATGAAGAGATTATGTAAAGTAACGATCCCGCTCGTTTTGACACTGGGCTTAGCCACGAACGCCGCAGCGACAGTCCAGATACCAGTTTACGATGGACCTGCCGATACAGGTTGGCAAAGTATTACGATCCCCGGCGTTAACCAGACAGCCTTTACGAAGGGCGAAGACGGTTCCCTCGTGGCCGACAGTATGGCCGGGTTTGGCATGATTGTCCGCGAACTCAAACGAGTCGAGGACTATCCCGTTCTTGAATGGCGCTGGCGGGTCGACCAGCGTTTACCTGCTACCGATGCATCTGTGAAAGGCGGTGACGACCGACCAATTGCTCTGCACGTTTGGTTTCCCCTGAAGGAAGATGAAAGCAGCGTTTGGAGCTCAATTGGCGATGCACTTTCCGACTTAATCGGCCTTCCGCCAGGAGGCCGCGTCATCACCTGTATGTGGGGGGGAAAACATAAGGCGGGGTCAAGTTTCCCCAACCCCCATCTACCTGAACGGGGAATGATTGTTATCAAACGGGGAGACAAGGCCCCTGCCGCGGAATGGGTCACAGAAAGAATTAACATTCGGGCGGATTATCAGCGGTTATTTGGTACCTCGGCCCCTTCGCCAAGCCATATCACTATTTCCGCAGACACTGACGATACCGGTCTGAAATCCAGGGCGGCAATTGTCGACATTCGTTTTATGGCGGAACACTGAGCGAACTATTGGCTGACCCCGTTTAGTGCCCAGTCATATCCGTGGTCTGCGATAGAAGAACGGCTGTGAAGAATTACCCGGACGCGCTCTCTCTGCGAATATTTCTTGAGATGTTTAAGTACGCCAGGTTCACCACCGAAATCCTCGCCAAACCAGACATATATACTGGAAACCTTGATTTGACCGTCTTCGATCGTGACGCCGCGCGGATGATTGATGTAAGAGCGCGCCGCCCCAGCCAATAGCTGTCTGTAGTTCTTGCCAGTGAAAGCCGTCGGCAAGAGGTTTGGGCAACTCAGCGAAGCACAATTTACGGCATAGTGAATATAGGGATCCTTCCAGATCGGTCGCAAAATGCCGTGCTCGACGTCATTAAGAGACAGGATCGTATCCTCAACCACCATCATCTTTTTGCCCCAGGGTCCGTCGGCAAAAAAGCCGGGGGAAATATCAATATCCCGTATCGTTTTCGCATCGGGGTGATCGAGAATCACCTTTATCGTTCGAGCATTATAGAGATTCACCCAGAAGGCGAATTGTTCATCACGGTTATAATTACTGATTTTCGTTTTCGAAATTTCCCGAATGTAGCTTTCCAGAAGTGCACGGTCCTTTTTTGTCACCCGTTTATAAGCAAACCGGTTTATGCCATCAGAGCCCATCACCACATATCGTTTGAGCAGTGTGTCCCAACTACTGTGGTCTATAGTCCGTTTGGACTCCGCATCATGTACGACCCACATTTCGAGAAGATGCGCTCGCGGCGCAAAAAGCGCTTCAATCGAAAAACCTGTGAGAAATGGCGCGCACAGCAGGACGAGCGCTATACGGAAAGAACTTTTGGAAAATCTGTTTGTTGGAGACATCGATCCAGCCCGTGTTGTTTGGTCTGTGCCTAAAATGGGAAGCAAAACTGATCCGGTGAATTCAACTCAACGTGAATTAAGAAAACCCTAGCAAACCCGTCTATTTCGTCTCGTCGACGTCGCGAACTTCTGTGTTCATTTCAACATCCGAACGGCGGCGTTGCGCAATCCGTTTACCATAGGCCCAGTATTCGCTATCGGTCGCCATCTTGGCGGCTTCGTCGAAATCGTCTCCCCACTCACCGAGTGAATACCCAAACCAAGGTTCCTGTGGCTTAAGCTTTGGCAGGCCGATTTCGTCCCAGATATTCGCTGCATTCTCCATGAATTCGCGTTTGGGCAACGAAATTGGCGGAAAATCTTCCTTCAGGGTCGCATCATAGAGAACTGATCCATCCTCGCCGTTATTCCGCTTCGAACGCGGTCCGTGGCCCTGATCACGATGCGGCAGTACCTGCATATCAAGAATGGGATTACAGCGATAGGCCATCGCCCAGAACAGCGCATCTGCATTGGACGGATCGATATCGTCATTCACCGCAATAACGAACTTGCCGCCCGCACGAAGCAGGGTTGCAGCACCATAGAGTGCACGCCACACCTCTGTCGTCGGCATATCTCTTTCACAAACGACAACAACCAATTTGCGGATATTCGTCAGTGGTTCATGAAGAGCAACGCGTTTGACGCCCTTAATCCCCAGCGCGTCGCGCATATGGTTCATAAAAATAGTCTCGTAGGCGACCTGCTTGATGCAGGAACTTTCTGACGGTGTAACCTGCGAAATAATGGAGGTCATACATGCATTTGACCGGCGAGTGATGCATGTGACATCCATATAAGCGTTGAATTCCTGCAGATTCACGTGGCCGTGGCTCTCGCCAAATGGCGCTTCCGGTTCAAGCATTTTGGTATCGATAAATCCTTCAACAACGATCTCCGCTTCCGCAGGAACCATCAGGTCCACCGTGCGTGCTTTGACGACATTTATAGGCGAGCCAACGAGGCCTCCAGCGACAGTAATTTCTTCAAGGTTTTCAGGCAGTTTCTGTGCTGCTGTGAATGTAACACATGAAGGTGCTCCGAGAACGACAGCGGCGGGAAGTTTTTCGCCGCGCTCCTTCATTTTTTGCCAATGAATATATATTCCTGGACGCAGTTCCAGTGATGGGTTCATCCCCATCCGACGCGGCGATTTAACCTGGGCGCGATAGTTGCCCATATTGGTCAATCCGTTGTCGGGGTCTTTGGTCACATATTGGGTCAGCGTAGCTACCGGTCCGACATCCCAGCCCGGCGTTGAAATCGGCACCGGAATAGCATCCAGAGCATTACCCGGATTATCGAGATCGGCTCCCTCAATGATAATCTCGTGGCAAGGTGCCTCCTCACTGGAAATCTCTTTTGGCGGAATTGGATTGGCGATTGCCTCAGCCCAGCGACTTTGGACCTCTTCCACGGCACAACCCATCCCCATCGCATAAATTTCGCGGTTAGCTGCCAGAACACCCACGGCAACCGGCATATCGAACTTATTGCCTTTGGAATCAACAACATTGGTGAACAGAAAGGCCTTACGGTCTTTTTCTTCGATCCCCCCGCGGAACTGCCAGCGCACTAACGGGTGCATCTCGGTATCTTTATTGATCTCGCGATCCACCGTAACCAACAGACCCGCTTCATCGAGCGCCTTCAGATGATCATGAAGATCAGGATAACTGCGTGCAGGTGTACGTTTTTCCACGTCTTTCGCCTGTGTCGCCAAGGTTTTTTCCTTTCAGTATCGAAATTCGGGCGAAGCTATAGCGCAACCGTATCGTTAGGCCAACCCGGCGGGGGTTAAGGGTTGGTGTGGCGGCTTAACGACCGGCACCAATATCAGTGTGTACTAACACCACCATCTATCAGCATAGTTTGGCCGGTAACGAAATCACTCTCCGCAGATGAAAGAAAGACGACCGCACCGACGAGATCTTCTGGCAATTCTTCTCGTTTAATCATACGGTTAGCGAGCTGAACAGCCGCGCCACTCCCCTTCCAATTCGTCCGCTTGAGAACATTCTCACTCATTGTCGATCCCGGCGCGATGCAGTTTACCCGAATTCCATCGTCGCCGACTTCTTTACACAGCGAACGGGTAATCGCCAAGACGGCACCCTTTGTTGAATCGTAGTGCAGGAAAAACGGGACCCCCTGAAATATTCTGCTGGTCGAGATGTTGATGATCTTGCCGTATTGTTGCTTGCGCATTTCCGCCACAGCTGCCCGGCAACAGAGCCAGGTACCGCGGACGTTAACCGCATGCATCAAATCCCATTCTTCAACAGGAATTTCATCGAATCCTTTGCGTTCGACAGCCGTGAAGATAGCCGCGTTATTGACCAGAACGTCAAGCTTTCCAAACGCTTCGACAGTCTTGGCGACCATTTCGAGAGTTGCATCTTCCTGGGAGACATCCGTTGGAACATCTATAGCGTCGCCACCGGCCGCTTTTATCTCCTCAACGACAGCCGCCCCACTATCGCGATCCGCAATTGCCACTTTGGCACCTTCCGCCGCCAATGCACGTGCGTATGTAGCCCCGAGACCTTGTGCAGCGCCGGTAACAATCGCGACGCGACCCTCTACTCTCCCCATCGAATTCTCCATGATTTTTGGTTTGTTTAGGCGCAGTTTGGCGTTTGCCAGCCCCAGATTCAACTCCCCTTAGCCAATCAAACAGCATATCTGTTAAGATCATCCTCAATTGGAGGCAATTGAATGAAAGTCACGCCGTTGGATGCGCCGTTGGGCGCCCGTATTACAGGGATCGATCTCCGTGAGACCCCCGATGAAGCACTCGCGGCTGAGATCCGTGCCATTGTTCATGAATACTTGGTCACGATTTTCCCTGATCAAACCTTTAATGCGAAACAACAGCTCGCCTTCACCAAATCGCTGGGCCCTGTCCGCAAAAGAAAACTCCCCGATGATTACGTTTCGCCAGCGAGTTCCTACGAAACACCGGGGATTGCGTATGTTAGCAACATTCGTGATGAGAATGGCGAACCCACCGGCGTGATTCCAGATGGCGAGATGTGGTTTCATCACGACACCTGCTACACAGATGAGCCCGATAAATTCACCATGCTGTATTCTATTGCTGTGCCAAAGGTTGGCGGCAATACGATGTGGGGCAACATGTATCAGGCATGGGACACATTGCCGGAGGACCTGAAAAAGGAGATCCACGGAAAGAATGCCCTCAACGTTTACGACTACGCGACAATTGATAAACCTGATCTCGAAAATTTAGAGAATATCGAAAAGGCGTGGCAGCCCTGCGTCGTTACCCACCCTCAAAATGGCCGCGAAGCGCTCTTCGTCAATCGGCTCATGACCTGTCAGATAGAGGGACTATCTGTCGAAGACAGCAGCCCGATCCTCGATTCAATTTTTGACCACGCAGAACAGCGGCAGTTCGTCTACGAACACCAATGGTCGGTCGGCGATTTCGTCATCTGGGACAATCTTGCCGTGACGCATGCCCGAACGCATTTTGAGATCGGCGACGACCGGCGCCTAAGGCGTAGTAAGGTAAGTGGCGACAAACTAGTGGCCTGACATTGACATACTGAACTGACAAATAATGTTTGTTTATAGATTAGCGGTTTTCCTGATTTTTATTGGCGTAGGTGCTGGTTGCCAAACGACCGGCTCCCAAAAACCACAATCGGTTGGCGGCCTTACCGACTGCAAGAATGAAAAACTCAGCTTTAATTTACGGCTAACTGCATGCGACGCGTATATAAAAGTTGAGGAGAATCCGCTGGAGAAAGCAGAAGCATTAAGATCTCGTGCCCAACTTCATTTAGCAATGGGGAAACCTAATCTGGCTTGGTTGGATATGCTTTCCGTTTCAAAATCTGACCCAAATTTTATTAAGCGACTCTACGAAGACGAATCTAACCAATGGGAGCCCAAACACTTTCTAAAAGCGGCATACTTGTTTCAAAAGAAGGAGTATCGCGGCGCCGTAAAGGAGTTCACAAAGGCCATAAGACGTGACCCTGACAACTTCATAATATTTATGGGACGGGGTACCTCCTTTATGAACCTAGGAAAATATACGGAGGCTATCTCTGACTACGACACTGCCCTCTTATTCCAACCTAAATTTCACGCCTTATACGTCGTAAGAGGGGAAACTCTTTTTAAGATGGGCAAGCGTCACAAGGCAATCCAAGACCTCAATAAAGCCAACAAACTGAAACCCAATGATTACGATGTCTTAATTTCAAGAGGCAATCTTTTTAGTCAGTGGAAAAAATATCAACTCGCTTTGAAAGATTTCGATAGCGCGATAATATTAAGACCCAGATTTTATGAGGGGTATTTCGCACGCGCTGTTACCTATTTGTTGAACGGAAAACATTCTCTTGCGGTAAAAAATTACAAGAAATCAATAGAACTAAACGCGCAGAACGCCCTAGCCTATGGTGGACTAGCGTTTTCGCTATATAAATTAGGAAAATTTATAGAAGCACGAGAAAATATTGAAATAGCTCTCAGCAAAAATCCAAACCTGGAGGGAGCATCCGAAACAAGGGAATTGATAGCCAGAAAGCTTAGGCGCTAAATACCTATTCCCTACCAAACAATCGCACCACCATCGACGACCAGAGTCTGACCGGACATAAAATCACTTTCCGGCGATGCTAAATGCAGGCAGGCGCCAACGAGATCATCCGCTTCTTCTGCGCGCTTAATTGCCCGTGCCTGGGCACTCGCGACACGGCGTTCTTTCTGCGTGTCGTCTGCCAAAGCGCGGCTAATTTCGGTGTCGGTCGCACCAGGCGCAATAACATTCGCGCAGATACCGGACGGCCCGTACTCGCGTGCCAGCGAACGGGTCATGCCAATGACCGCTCCTTTACTGGCATCGTAATGCAACATGCCGGCACCGCCCTTCATTGCGCGGGTCGATGCAACAGTGACGATCTTGCCATATTCGTTTTTGATCATTTCGGGGATAGCGGCTTTGGCAGAAAGCCAAACACCCTTCACATTGACCGACATCACCTTGTCCCAAGTATCGATATCAATCTCGGTCGCAGACTGGCGTTCCAGGTGAACCCACAGACCTGCGTTCGCTACAAGGATGTCGAGCTTGCCATAATTCTCAACAGCAGCGGCAACCATTGCCTCGCAATCACCTTCGCTGGTGACATCGGTTTTAACGGCCATCGCCTCGCCGCCGGCCTGTTTAATAACGCCAAGCGTTTCGTCGGCGTCATCCAGATCGGCGATTACCACCTTCGCGCCTTCTGCCGCCATACCCTTTGCAAATGCCGCGCCAATGCTGCGCGCGCCACCGGTTACAATTGCAACGCGTCCATCCAGTCTTGCCATTACTCTAGTTCCTTCTCACCACATCGTGCCGCCGCCATCGGCGACGACCGTTTGACCACTCATGAAATCACTTTTCTCCGACGCGAGAAAGACGCAAAGCCCCGTTAGATCTTGTGGCATACCATTGCGCCCAAGCGCACGTTTCTTGCCGCTCGCTTCGCGTCGTTTAATGCTTTCTTCTGTTTCATATTGTTTGCCGGTCTCGGTCTCAATAGGGCCCGGCGCGATGGCGTTAATCCGGATTCCATTGTCACCATATTCGCGCGCCATGGAACGAGTAATGCCAACAACTGCGGCCTTTGATGCCGCATAGCGTGTTATCCCAGGTGTCCCCTGAAAAGCCGCCGTGGACGCGATGTTGATAATCTTGCCATAGCCTTTTTTAGTCATTTCGGGGATACAGGCCTTCGCGCCGAGCCATACGCCTTTGATATTCACGTTATAAACGTCGTCCCATTCATCCGTCGTTTCATCGGCTGACGGTTTACGTTTGAGGTGTGTGTAAAGTCCGGCGTTGGCAACGAGAATATCAACTTTGCCATATGCTTCCACAGCTTTCGCTACCATGTTCATATTGGCCGCCTCGTCGGCAACATCGGTTTCAACGAATATTGCGTCGCCGCCAGCCTGCTCAATTACGGCAACGACATTGCTGCCATCTTCGAGATCCGCGATCACAACTTTCGCCCCCTCTTCCGCCATTCTCTTGCAATAATCGGCACCGATGCCAAGCGATCCCCCGGTAACGATCGCTACCCTTCCGTCAAGCTGTCCCATTTAAGTCTCCCTCAGAATATCTCGCATTGTGAGCGCAAAACCGGAAACCGCATAGATTAAGCGGTTCGTTATCCGGGTCAGCGGTGAAAATATAACTCGATGCCAATACAGCAACCGTCATCAAGTTCATGCCAGATGGCCGAATTTTTTACGGGCCGCTTCGAGCACCTCCGGTTTTGGCTTAGTGGACTTCGGAAACCTGTCCGCCCAGTGGAAAGGTTTCGTCGCGTCAATAATCAACCGCGAGTTTGTAATATTGCCCTTGGCTTTATCATCGGGGTGAAGACGTGGATCAGCATTTGATGTCCACGCGTTTTTGATGATGTCCATTTCCGTTGCAGGGTCGCAACACATCAAAGCGCACCAGATCAACTCCTCGAGGTCTGTGACATCGATATCGTCATCCGTAACAATCACCCATTTTCCGGCGTAGGCACCGGCATGACATTGGCTCGCGATATGTCCCGCTTGCGTGGCATGGCCAGGATAACGTGCCTTGATCGACACACCGGTTAACATGCGTGATCCACCAACCTCATGGCACCAAACTTGATGGATGTCAGGCACGCCAGCCGCTTCGATATTGCGTTTCATCAATGCCGACCGCGTAATCGCCCTAAAACGTGAGAACTCGTCCGGCAGGTGCTGAGGAGGAAAACCAAGAATTATGGGATCATTGCGATGATAAATCGCCGCCACATCGCATTTCGGGCGTACACGGCCCTTTTCTGTATAGCTGCCGCACCAATCGCCAAACGGACCTTCAGGAACAACTTCTTCAGGATCGACCCACCCCTCAATGACGATCTCTGCATCGGCAGGGAAAGGCAGTCCAGTGACTTTGCCGCGGACCAATTCAATTGGCTTGTTGCGGAGACCACCCATGACATCAAACTCACTTACGCCCGATGGCACCTCATACCCGCCCAGCAGAAAAGCGAGCGGCTCACCACCGACAACCATCACCACGGGCATTTTTTCGCCCTTTGCAACGTGCTTGTCGTGATGAACTCTTCCGTGTTTGCCCGGCGCAGAATTATAGGCAACGGTTTTTTCATCGATGACCATGACCCGGTAACAACCAAGATTGTACCAGCCTGTGTCCGGGTCCTGGGTTACGTTGTATGTGCCGGTGCCAATATAACGACCGCCGTCATCCTCGTGCCACATGGGTGACGGGAAAGCGAGAACGTTAACTTCATCTCCCATCATTATGTTTTCAAAAACCGGCCCATCATCGACATAAACCGGTGGAATTAGAGCGCCCTGTTCATGCGAATAGACACCGGCCCACGCCTCCGACAACTCAACCTTATTGAGATGTTCGGGAAATCCCAGCGTCATGTTCTTGCGCTTGCCACCAAAGAAGTTTGAAAGAACACGAAACCCTTTGGCGCAGCCAGGCACTTCATCAAACAGTAAAGCCGGGGAGCCATCACGATATTTGGCGACTGTTGCAGCCAACCCGATATCTTCTTCCCAGCTCGCACCTTTAATAATCTCCAGCTCGCCAAGGCGTTCGGCTTCGGCCAACCAATCTCTCAAATCTTCATAGGCAAAGTTATGTTCATTGCTAGAAGTAGCAGCTTTTGCCGGGGCGTACTCCGCCATTATTTAATCTCCCCAATATGGAAATTACGCTCTTTGTCCGAGTTCGATTGAATAACCGTCTGGGTCCCGGATGAACGCAATTACAGGTCCGTTGGGTCCGGAATGTTTAAGCGGACCCGGTGGACGCGGCACTTCCATGCCAAATTCTTCGACCTTGTTGCAGATATCATAAATATCCGGATAGCCAATTGCTACATGACCGTACCCGGTCCCGAGTTCGTATCCGTCATCCTGTCCCCAGTTATAGGTCAATTCGATGGCGGGATCCTTGTTTTCATCGCCAAACCCTAAGAATACGACGGTGTATTTCCCACCTTCATTTTCATTGCGGCGAAATTCTTTCATGCCAAGTACCTCAGTATAAAATCTCACCGATCTTTCCAGGTCTTTTACCCTGAACATCGTGTGCCTGATGCGAGGTTTCGTTGCGGCAGGTCGTTGCTCAGCCATTTTCGATTTCTCCTAATTTATAAGATCAAAAAGGTTTGTCGCCGCGAACGATGACGCGGTGCATATGCCTAATCTGGCCCTCTGGAACACCACCGCACGCCAAATGTATTAAGCATCGATTGTCCCAAATGGTCAGATCGTGCTGATCCCATTTATGACGATAAATGAAGTCTCGTTGTTTTTGGTGGGCGATCAATTCATCCAGCAGCGCCTGACCATCTTCTTCAGGCAACTCCTCTATACCGATCGTAAATCGTTCCGAAATATAGAGTGCTTTGCGCCCGGTTTCGGGATGGGTTCGTACAACCGGATGGATCGCATCTGGCGGGGCAATATCTGCGTAACGCTGTTTGCCCTGCCCTTTATAAACTTCGGGAACTTCGACACGGGGATTTCGAAAGCGATTGTAGGTATGACGCGCATGCAATCCATCTAGTTGACGTTTCATTTCGTCCGACAGCGTCTCATAAGCGGTATACATGTTCGCCCACTCCGTATCGCCGCCCTCTTCCGGAATTTCCATTGCATAAAGCATGCTGCAAAGCGTCGGCAGATCTGAATAGGACAAGTCGGAGTGCCAGTTGTCGCCAGCCGATGGTGAACCAACATATTTTCCATCTATTTTTTTAGTCGAAAGAATTTGAATTTCCTCGTGACCAGGCAACGCGCTTTCTTTTTGGACGTGAATGTCGAGTTCACCAAACCGGCGCGCAAAAGAAACCTGTCTGTCGGGCGGAAGGTTTTGATTTCGAAATACCAGGACCTGGTATTCCAGGAACGCATCATGAATTTTATCAAAAGCCGCTTCATCAAATTCGCCAACGTTGACCCCGATGACTTCCGCACCCAACGCTTCTGATAAAGGGTTTATCTGCATATCTGACACTACGCGTCCTAAAACGGCACATCGCCCGAAATGGTTGTCCGGTGCATGTGGCGAATTTGGCCTTCAGGAATACCCCGGCATGCGAGATGCAAAGTATTGCGGTTGTCCCACATAATTAGATCACCGACTTTCCAACTGTGGTGATAAACAAAGTCCCGCTGCGTGGCGTGCTCAATTAATTCGTCGAGCAAATCTTGCGCTTCGTCGTCTGATCCATCGAGAATTCCCAAGGTGAAACGCGGCGATACATAAAGCGCCTTCCGGCCGGTTTCGGGATGGGTACGCGCAACAGGATGGAAAACATCCGGCGGGCTTATTTTCGCATAGCGTTCCTTGCCACCAACCTTCCGTTGGTCGGGTACGCCGATACGTTTGTTTTTGTATCGGTTAAAACTGTGCCGGGCCTTGAGCCCCTCAATTCGTTCCTTGGTTTTTTGTGGCAGCGTGTCGTAGGCCGCATACATATTCAACCATTCAGTATCGCCGCCGACTTCTGATACTTCCAATGCATAGAGGAGAGAGCCCAGGCTTGGTTCGGGCATATAGGACAAATCCGAATGCCAGGAATCTCCCGCGTTCTCGACACCGATATATTTCCCATTTTCCTTTACATTCGAAACCAACAATATTTCTTCATGGTCTTTGTGAAGGCTATCCTTGGAGATGTGGACTTCGAGTGGACCGAAATTCTTGCTAAAGACTATATGTTGTTCCATTGAAATTTCCTGATCCCTGAACAACAAAACTTGATGTTTGTGGAATGCCTCGCGAATTTCTTCCACCCCTTCAGGATCAACGTTGCCCAGGTCGACGCCAGATACCACTGCTCCGAACGCCTCAGTCAGCTGTGAAATTTTCATCTTAGCCTCCGTGCGTAACGCCTTTGTTTTTCGCAATTTCTGCGCTTTTCCAAGACTCTACGCGCCGTCCGGTAAAGCGTCAAATGAAGCGGCTTGCTGTTGAGTTTCGCCAGCCGATGGCGTTCAATTGAAAAAAAGCAGTATTCAGGAGGCTGTAATGACAGACATTGAGTTACGCCCAATTTGCGATGCGATCGGCGTTGAGGTTCTTGGCGTTGACTTGCGTGAACCTTTGGATCCGAAAACAGCGAAGGCCATCGAACAAGCCTGGTATGATTACCTCGTTGTCCTGGTACGAGATCAAGACCTAACATTGGATCAACAAACGGCGTATGCAGCTAATTTCGGAAAGGTTGCCGTGCGACATCAATCAACGGCCACGAAACACGAACAAAATGCCAGCAATGCCTTAATGCTTATCACCAATGTAAGGGAAAACGGTAAACCTATAGGGACGTTGCCTGACGGTGAGATGATGTTTCATTCCGATACGCCCTATTACGAAAATCCATTAAAGGCGACACTGCTTTATGCTATCGACGTTCCATCGCATGGGGGGAACACTCTGTTTTCAAACAGCTACAAAGCGGCGGAAACGCTTCCAGAGTCGATCAAGAAACGGATTGGCACGAAAAAGGCGCTTCATATTTACGATTATGGCAACCAGAATAAGACGGAAGATAGTTACGATATAAGCGTCCATCCGCATTATTTTCATCCGGTATTCAGGAAACACCCTGAAACCGGTCGCTCAGCGCTTTTTGTCAGCGAACTTATGACAGAGGAAATTCTCGATGTGAGCCCCGAAGAAAGTCGCGAGCTATTGGATTTTCTTTTTGAGCATCAGGCGAAACCTGAATTTGTCTATGAACATAAATGGAGACCCGGCGATATCATGATGTGGGACAATCGGTGTTCGGTTCACGCCCGGACCGATTTCCCTCGTGATGAAAGACGTATGCTGCGCCGGATTACATTGGAGGACGAACACCCTGTGTTCGCGGGTGAACCACCTCTCCAGGAAGCGACGGTCGAATAACAGTGGAAGATGATAGTGACCAGCTGCAACCCGAACATTTCCAGCGGGTCGACGAAACCGACGATGCAATCTTTTACGAGCAACCCCGGCTGGTTACTCATATCGATGATCCCGCCTGTGCCGCGCTAAACGACTATTTTCGAGAAAATCTTCCGGCAGGTGGCGAATTGCTCGATCTAATGTCGAGTTGCGTCTCCCATCTACCGTGGGACGTCGAATATAAAAGTGTAACCGGGCTCGGCATGAACCAGGTTGAACTTGATGAAAACCCGCAACTCACAGAAAGACTGGTTCACAATCTCAGCAATAATCCAACATTGCCGTTTGCCGACAACTCATTTGACGGCTGCATGATCACGGTGTCCGTTCAGTATCTGATTCATCCTATTCACGTTTTTGGAGAGATTGCCCGCGTATTGCGCCCAGGGTGCCGGTGTATTGTGTCGTTTTCGAACCGGTGTTTCCCGACCAAAGCGGTCGCCATATGGCATCACATGGATGATATTAATCACGCCAAACTTGTCGGCTACTATTTCAGCGAGGCAGAAGGATTCGACACGCCAGAGATGGCCGATATTTCGCCAAACCCCGGTGATACCGACCCATTGTACATCGTTACAGCTGTTACTAAATCCAATTAGGACTTTATGACCGAAACGCCAACAAACCTCCTTAAGACAAAGAGATTTCTACCGCTCTTCGTAACGCAGTTTCTTGGAGCAATGAATGACAACCTGATGAAGCAGGCGCTGATTGTAATGATCACATTTGGCTTGCTGAAGTCTCCTGATATTAGCCCGCAAATTTTGGTAACAGCGGCAGCTGGCATTTTTATCCTGCCCTTCTTCCTGTTTTCCGCCACCGCAGGACAGATCGCAGACAAATACGAAAAATCTGTCGCCATCCAGCGGATAAAGCTTGCGGAAATTGTCATCATGGCAATCGCGGTTGCGGGTTTTTATTTCTCAAATACTTATTTCTTGATCGTTGTGCTGTTCCTTATGGGCACACAGTCGGCATTTTTTGGCCCCCTGAAATACGGCATTTTGCCAGTTCACCTAAAAGAGCAAGAACTTATCGGCGGCAACGCTCTGGTCGAGGGAGGCACTTTTCTCGCAATCTTGATCGGTACCATTGCCGGAGGCCTGCTGATCGTCTCAGATCAAGGGATTTCTATTGTTTCCGTTTCATTGATTTTCATCGCGCTTGTTGGCTGGGTTGCCAGCCGGTCTATTCCAGAGGCTAAAGCGGCGGAACCGGGCCTGCGCTTAAACGTGAATATTCTGCAGGAAACCTGGCGAATGATCAGTCGGGCTCGCGAAACCAGATCGGTCTTTTTATCGATTATTGGTATTTCCTGGTTTTGGTTAACCGGCGCTACATTCCTGTCGCAGTTTCCGAATTTCTCTAGAGTCTTGCTCGGCGGAGATGCGAGCGTCGTCACCCTGTTTATGGTGACGTTTTCTTTAGGGATCGGGGTCGGTACCTACGTATGCACAAAACTCTTAAAGGGTGAAATTTCAGCAAAATTTGTACCTTTAAGTGCTCTTGCACTAACTGCATTCACACTCGATCTATACTTTGCTTCGCAGGGTTTGCATGCGCCCGAAGGCCAGCTTATTACGGCCATCCAGTTTATGGAATCGCCAGCGAACTGGCGAATTCTGTTTGATTTAACGGCCATATCTATTTGCGGCGGACTCTACACTGTTCCGCTTTACGCCATTCTTCAAAACGACAGCGACCCGACAACACGTTCACGTACGATCGCGGCAAACAATATCTTGAACGCCCTGTTCATGGTTGTCGGCGCCATAATCGCAACACTGATGCTGGCGTCTGACTGGTCAATACCTCAAGTGTTTTTAGCGCTGGCAATCGCCAACGGATTTGTCGCGCTCTATATCTGCCGACTATTGCCACATCATCTCGTAAAAATGATTCTGGCCACATTGCTAAAAATTATTTACCGCGTCGATGTCAGAGGCATGGAGCACTACAACAAGGCGGGAAAACGGGCGGTCATTGTTGTAAACCACGTATCCTTCCTCGACCCACTCCTGCTAGCCGCGTTTTTACCCATTCGTCCGATGTTTGCGGTCAACACGCATATTTCAGAGCAATGGTGGGTAAAACCTTTCCTGACCCTGGTGGACGCCTTCCCTGTCGATCCGACGAACTCAATGTCTATGAAAGGTCTGATCAAGGCAGTTAAGGAAGATCGGCACTGTGTCATTTTCCCGGAAGGCCGTATTACCGTAACCGGCGCCCTGATGAAGATTTACGAAGGCCCTGGCATGGTCGCTGACAAGGCCGATGCAATGATCATCCCGGTGCGTATTGACGGAGCAGAGTACACCGCATTCTCGCGATTGCGTGGTAAAATTCGGCGGCGACTTTTTCCGAAAATTACCCTTACTTTGTTGCCACCACGGCAATTCGACCTGCCCGAAGACATTAGCGGCCGGTTGCGCCGACAAATTACCGGTGAACGCCTATACGACATAATGAGCGACCTGATATTCGAAACCTGTGACTACCGCCGGACGCTTTTCGAAGGCCTAGTCGAAGCGAGAAAGATCAATGGCGGGCGACACTTAATCGTTGAAGACACCGACCGAAATCCTCTTTCATATAACCGATTGCTATTATCTTCCCTTGTGCTGGGTCGACGGATCTCACGGCTGACTGCAAAGGACAAACCTGTAGGTGTTTTACTGCCAAACTCTCTCGGCGGCGCCGTGACCTTCTTCGCTTTGCAAGCTTTTGACCGAACGCCGGCCATGCTCAACTTTTCTACCGGCATCAAAAATATGATTTCGGCGGTTGAGACCGCGCAATTGGATGTCGTGTTGACATCGCGCAAATTTATTAAACTTGCGGAACTCGATGATGTCGCCGCCGCCCTTTCAGAGAAAGTCGAAGTACGCTATCTGGAAGACATCCGCGATCTGATTTCGGCGACAGATAAGATCGCCGGAATATTCCAGAGACTATTTCCAAGACTTCGCATTGCCGCCAACAAAAAGACGGCTTCAGATCCCGCCGTAATTCTTTTTACCAGCGGATCGGAAGGAGCACCGAAAGGGGTTGTCCTCAGCCATACTAATTTGATGGCCAATCGCTATCAGCTTGCTGCAAAAGTCGATTTTAATCCGCGCGATATCGTGTTCAATGCCCTGCCAATGTTTCACTCCTTTGGGCTGACAGGTGGAACACTTTTACCAATTCTCTCTGGTTTGAAGACCTTCCTCTACCCATCCCCACTGCATTACCGGATCGTGCCTGCACTCGTTTATGATACGGATGCGACGATCCTCTTTGGCACTGACACATTTCTTGGAGGTTATGGCAAGGCAGCGCACCCTTATGATTTTTATAGCCTGCGTTATGTATTCGCCGGGGCGGAAAAAGTCCGCGACGACACCCGTAAAATGTGGGCCGACAAATTCGGTCTAAGGATCATGGAGGGATATGGAGCGACTGAAACAGCCCCGGTCTTGGCTGTAAACACCCCGATGCATTTCAAGGCGGGAACTGTAGGCCGACTATTACCCAGCATCGATAGCAAAATAGAAGCTGTACCCGGAATTGATCAGGGTGGGAAATTACTCGTGTCAGGGCCGAATATTATGCTTGGTTATTACAAAGCGGATAAACCCGGCGAGTTGGAACCCCCAGAAGACAATATTTACGATACAGGCGACATCGTCGATATTGACCAGCACGGATATGTCACGATCCTTGGCAGGGCAAAGCGTTTTGCAAAAATCGCCGGCGAAATGGTCTCGCTGACCGCCGTTGAAGGGTATGCCACTGCCATCTGGCCGAACCAAATGCACGCCGCCGTCAGTGTTCCGGACGACAAAAAAGGCGAGCAGGTAATCCTGTTGACCGACATGGAAGGTGCTGATCGCGCGCAATTACTGGAATACGCGAAATCAGCTGGAATCGCCGAAATTATGATTCCGAGAACAGTAAAAGTTGTCGACAGCCTGCCGCTTCTCGGCACCGGCAAGCTCGACTATCCAGCCATACAGGAAATGGTTGGAGAGTAAAAACTAACGCACGCCAGCTTCTTCCAATCGCGGGAGAACTTCATCGCGAAAATATGGGAAGTGCTCCAGATAGTTCGCCATTCCCATGGCGAAAGCGTCTATACCGGCAGCGTTCAATCTAATAAGCAAATCGGCGACCTCGTCAGGATCGCCGACGATTGGGTATGCGCCGTTACCACCTCCTGCGCGTTGCTTGAGGTTTCGCAGCATTGCCTCAGGCAATTCGTCAAACCGACCGCGGACACTTCGTCCTTCAATCAGATTTTCGACAGCCTGATGATCCGCCAACTCAAGCGCGTAATGATCGTGGTATTCTTCAGCCTCTTTGCGGGTCGGGCGACAAACAACATAGCAGTTCGTGAAAATACCGATATCCCGGCCATACGTTTTTGCCTGCGCCTTTAACGGCGCAATGTCCTCACTGATCTCATCGACATCGACGCGAATGCCAGTGAACATCATGTCAGAATTGCGGGCGGCGAACTCTCTCCCGCGTTCGGAATTACCTGCCGAAACTACAAGAGGCCGATCTCCAGAAACCGGCTTTGGTTTCATGAGCGCACCCTTTACAGAGTAGTGCTCGCCTTCGTAATCAAAAGGTTCTTCAGACGTCCAGGCCCTGGATACAATATCGACCCATTCCTGGCCCTGCTCATAACGTGCTTCATGCGCATTGAGCTCAACCCCGGCCATATTGAACTCACCAAGATTCCAGCCGCAGACAATATTCAGTCCAAACCGGCCGCCGCCTATTTGATCCGCTGTTACCATCTGCTTGGCAGCTACAATGGGATTGAAGAGCGGCACGTGGACGGTGCCAAAAGCCATAATGTGCTTGGTGGCGGCCAGGATACCGCATGCCCAGGTCAGCGTTTCCAGACTACCGCCATTATGATCGGTTTCACCGCCATATCCCTTCCAGCGTCCGAGCGGCAACAGGAAATCCAGGCCCGCCTCATCCGCAATCTTGGCAATTTCAAGATTTTCAGCCCAGGTTCCTTGCCACCGTTCGGGTACCATCGTCGCTGACAGACCCCCAGAACAATTAAGTCCAAACAATCCAAGTTTAAGCTTGTGCTGATCAAAACTACGGGTTGCTTTTTCGGCGTTAACTGAACCGTCCATAAACTCAGAGCACCTTGCAGGCTTCGGCAAAATCCAGGCGTGGATCACGGTCGGGGACAGCACCATCGTCGCCATAGCCGATATTGCATACAAAGTTGGATCGCCAACTACTGTCCGAAAAGAACTCCGCATCGACCGCGCCGTTGTCAAATCCCGACATTGGTCCAACACCGAGTCCAACCGCGCGCGCCGCCAACATAAAATAGGCCCCCTGGAGGGCGCCGTTTCTGAAAGCGGTTTCCTCTATCAACCCATCCTGGCCCATGAACCATTTTTCAGCGCCAGGAATTCGGTAGAGTTTTGGAAGGTTTTCATAGAACGCAAGATCGTGCGCGATAACCGCCACTACGGGCGCTTTCACCGTTTTTTCCCGGTTTGTCGAAGACAATGCAGGTCCCAAGCGGTCTTTGGCTTCCTGTGTTGAAAGAAACAAGATTCGCATAGGTTGGCAATTGGCACTTGTTGGTGCCATTTTTGCCAGATCATAAGCTTCCTGAAGCAATGACTCGGGCACTGGCTTGTCGAGAAACGCATCGTATGTGCGGCCCTCATTAAATATGACATCGAGCATGTCGCTATCGGCGGTCATGCTGGTTCTCCTTGATATTCAAAAGAAGCCCTTAGTTTATGTTGCCGAGCCGCCATACACCACATCTGCACGGAATTTAATGCGGCCGGTCACCCAAAACCATGGTGCGATGCATATGGCGGATGCCAGGCGGTTTGATCTCCCCTCGTCCAATATGAATCAAGCAAGGATTGTCCCACATCAGGAGATCACCCTTCTTCCATTTATGGCAGTAGCGAAATTCGGGACGGATTTGGTGTTCAAATAACGCGTCCAGTAGCGGCTGCGCTTCCTGGTCATCCATACCCTCGATTCCAACTACGAAACGCGGGGAAATATAGAGTGATTTGCGGCCGGTTTCGGGGTGGTGTCTCACAACCGGATGCACTGCATCGGAAATCGGAATGCCATAGACCTTGTCAGCCTTTTCGACGAATTGCTGATCCACTTGCGCCCGTCTATTGCGACGACGATCAAACACATGGATACCTTTGAGATCGGTAATCCTTTCCTTCATGTCGTCTGACAAGGTGTCATAGGCCATATAAATGTTCGACCATTCGGTATCGCCGCCTTCCTCCGCGACTTCTAGCGCATGCAAGAATGTCGCCCGGCATGGAATTTCGGAGAAAGAGAGATCTGTATGCCAGAAATCCCCTGCGCTGATCACCCCGACTGGTTCTCCATCCACCACCCGGTTGGAAAGAACGCTTACTTCTGGATAGCCCGGCAATGTAAACGGCCTGTCAGGCCGTGTTTCAATTGGCCCGAACCTTTCGCTAAAGGCTATATGCGCATCCGGTGACAAATGCTGATCACGAAACACTAGGAGTTGATATTCGAGAAATGCCGCACGGATATCTTCAAACGTCGTAACGTCGATTGACGTTAGGTCAATTCCGGTAACCTCCGCACCAAGCGCATCAGATAGACGTTCTATTTGCATCAATTGAATCCAATCGTGGCAATTTAAATTCTAGAACGCGATACAGGGTTTCGTCACTGTGATTCTAATTCACCCTTGCGCCAGCCGGTAGGATTTCCTATATTTCTGTTATGACAGAAATTATTGACAGAACCGAAGAAATACCCGAAGCGATGGCCCGCTTCATCCTTCACTGGGGCGATTTGGGTAACCAGTGGGGGGTCAACCGTTCTGTCGCCCAAATACAGGCTTTGCTCTATCTGTCAGAACGGCCAATTACAGCGGAAGAAATAGCCGAGACGCTCGGATTAGCCAGATCAAACGTTTCGAATTCCATCAAGGAGCTACTCGCCTGGAAGCTCATACAAAGAACGCCGGTAATGGGTGACCGCCGCGATCATTACGAAGCGATAACGGATATTTGGGAAATGGTGACCCGTATCGTTCAAGGCCGCAAAGAACGTGAACTCGATCCGGCTGCCAATGCGCTTAGGGATTGCATCGAAGCGGCGAAAAGCGACAAGAAAATCAGCCCGGTTGCGCTTCGGCGATTACAGGAAATGCAGGAGTTCGTGGAAACAACAAATCGCTGGTATGACCAGATGCTGACCGTTCCCAAGGCAAACTTAATCGCACTGATAAAGATGGGAACAAAGGTCACCGGACTGCTTTCGGGACGCAAGAGAAAGGATGGATGAAAGGATTTCTTAGTAGCTGGTTTTTATTTGAACAAACGTTTCTGTCTTTACAGAAATAAATGACAGAAATAGCAAATGGAACAAGACGATGGCAATTGCAAAAAAACCCCGGGACCCGACGGACATTTATCCAATCGGCCCGCAGATCGTCACGGACAATACCGTCGAAGATTTACGTTTTCGCCGTCTTCTAAGCCGCGAAGAATGGAACGCCCTCCCAAAAGCCGTAAGACGCGGATTTACAAAACGACATAAAGATACCGACGTTGAAACCTATATCGGCAAAATCATCGGTGCGCATGCGACCTTCGCCGGAAAATTGCTTATTCAACTTGGTCGTTTTATTGGCACACCCCTCCCGCTCGACACAGAGATAAATATGCCGGCGATCGTCACCGTCACGGAAGAGAAGAAGACGGGAGGTCAGCTCTGGACCAGGATTTATGGCCGAAGAGACAAATTTCCGCAGGTTATTCGGAGCGCCAAACGCTTTGCCGGACCTACAGGGCTTGAAGAATATATAGGATTTGGAATTGGCATGGCGCTTCGAGTTGGTGTCGAAGAAGATGTCATGCGGTTCCGCAGCGACCACTTTTTTACCCGTCTATTTGGGCGCCGTTATCGCCTACCGCGCTGGCTACTGCCATTCACCATAACAGTTCGCCATATCGATCAAAGGCGAGGCCAGTTTGTTTTCGACCTCGAAGTCAGGATGGCAAAACTCGGAGTTATCCTTCATCAGGCAGGGTTATTCCGTGACGCGGATCACGCTGGGGGAGCCTGATGAGGAATCGTGATCTTAGAGTTCTACTGATTGGGGCCACTGGGGTTTTCGGCCGTTTAATCGTAGAGCAACTCGCGGCAGAGGACGGTGTATTTACTATCCTCGCGGGACGGACGTTAAGAACTCTTGCAGATCTTCATGTGCAATACCCTAAATCAACAACCCCATATCGACTTGATCGAGACAAGATTACGCGAAAGGAAATCAAGTCACTTGGTATTGATGTCGTAATTGATGCGGCGGGCCCCTTCCAAAACAGTGATACCAAAGTTATCGATGCGTCCATTATGGCTGGATGCCACTATATTGACCTCGCAGACGGGCGTGACTTCGTTTCAAAAATCCACAAATTTAACGATTGCGCAGCAAAACGGAACGTCGCAGCTCTCTCAGGCGCGAGCGCCACCCCCGCTTTTTCGAATGCTGTTCTTGATCACGTCACGCGCGACTGGCAGGAGATAGACTCTATTTCTGTTGCCATATGCCCGGGAAACAAGGCGCCCAGGGGGCTATCTGTTGTTCGGGGCGTTTTCACCTATATCGGCAAATCCGTGCGTTTATTTCGCGGGGGAAAGTGGACTATTGCACCCGGCTGGGGCCTCACTAGGTTCATTAAAATCCCCGGATTGGGAACACGTCTCGCTTCGCTTTGCGAAACACCCGATTTAGACCTATTCGTTGAGCGATTTAAACCCAAATCAGAAGCCATATTTTATGCGGGTTTGGAACTTCCGCCGCTGCATCTGGGGCTGGTTGGATTCGGGTTACTCGTTCGTTGGGGTCTTATCCGCTCGCTTGTTCCCTATGCACGTCAGATGCTGGACCTCTCGTTACGCCTGCAACGCTTTGGCAGCGACGACGGATCTATGATTGTTGAAGCCAAAGGCATCGACGGCAACGGCACAAATACATCTGCCAAATGGACACTTATCGCAAAAGACAGCGTGGGTCCTCAAGTGCCTACACTTGCTGCCATCGCTTTGATACGCCGTCTCCGGGATGGAACTCTTGATTTTAAAGGCGCCGCGCCGTGCGTTGGTATATTGACGTTGGAGGATTTTATGGACGACCTCGATCGCCTCAATATTAAAACCGCGCTAGAAATTGGTTAGCTCCCAGAGAAGCGAATTTTTATGGCTGAATTATAAGCGACAACAATTCCTGAAGATTTCTGACAGCGTATAAATTCCATTTTTTGACGGAGACAACAGCAAATTCTTGCCAACTTGCTGCCATGAATTTGTCACTACCAATACTCTCTTAAGTTGTATTATATTTTTTTTAATAAACCCTCGAAGGAACTCCAAAAAGGTTAATTCAGACAGGGAGACGGATTTTTGAGTCATATGGCGAGAACCCGAAACGTTCGGCTTTATATCCAGAATTGCGGTAGCGGAACTTCAGATTTTGATACCGCTCTCGCAACAGTCGAGATCATGAACTGGACCGGCCATGTTCTAATTATTCCACGCACTAATATTGTTTCGGAACCGGACCGCAATGAATTTAAACGACCTGGTGTTTATATCCTGGTTGGCGAGACCAATGACGAACAAAGAACGAAAATCTATGTCGGTGAAAGCGAGAACGTTGGTAACCGTCTTCGCAAACACCAGAGTGACAAATCGCGAGACTTTTGGACGGTCGCTTGTGTCATAACCAGTCGGGATCAAAATCTCACGAAAGCTCATATTCGCTACATTGAAGGTCGTTTGATCGCGATGGCGCGAGACGCCGAAACGGCTTCTGTGACAAACAACGCATCACCGGAACCTGCAACCCTTCCCGAAGCCGATACAGCTGATATGGAATATTTTATTGAGCAGCTGCGGTTTACATTGTCACTTCTTGGCTTCGATTATTTTGGCAAAGATCGAAGGCTGGTTTTCGGTCAGTAAACGTCTGGGCGCTCAAACTCATCGGTGCGATATGTATTCTAAAAACGCATTTAGGGGATTTCTTATGATGTACAGAACTCCCAATGCGATAAACGGCATACAGATTACAACGAGAAAATGTCTGTCGTAACCGACGTAGAGAATCAGGCCGACAATCAAGCCGACGCACAAGGCCGCGACATTGAGCATGTGTTTCCGGAGCAGTTTCATACTCGGACCATTTTTAGGTTGGCAGGAATCCTTCCCGAAACCGCACTGATGTTAGTGCATCGCTGAACCGCCATCGACCACCAGACTTTGACCTGTGATAAAATCACTGTCGGAAGAAGCCAGGAACAAACACGCTCCAACAAGGTCTTCAGGCGTTTCGATCCGCTTGAGCGCACGGGTTTTGACCGTGCCGTCCATCGTGGTACCAAGCTCTGTGTCGCGTTTCAAAACGTTTTCGCTAGCTGTCGCGCCCGGCGCGATCGCGTTGACGCAAATATTGTCACCACCAATTTCCCGCGCCAGTGATCGTGTGATCCCGACAACTGCAGCTTTGGATGCATCGTAATGTAGGAAGTGGGTAGAGCCCTTAAATGCACGGCCGGATGAAATATTGATAATCTTGCCGTAATTGTTCTGGCGCATCGCGGGGACGGCTTCCTTGCACATGATCCAGACGCCCTTAATGTTTACGGCGCTAACGCGATCCCAATCATCGACTGTAATTTCATCGAACTTGGCGCGATCAACCATCGTAAAGATGGCAGCATTGTTCACAAGAATATCGAGACGCCCAAATTCATCGACTGTCTTTTGTACGGCAGCGCGTGCGGAAGCCTCGTCAGACACATCGCAAGGCGCATCAATAGCATCGCCTCCGGCCTGTTTGATGATATCAACAACTGTCTGTCCGGAATCTAGATCTGAAATCGCGACCTTGGCGCCTTCAGCCGCCATACCTTTGGCGAATTCCGCTCCGATTCCTTGCGCGGCACCTGTAACCAGCGCGACTTTTCCGTCCAAGCGTCCCATATGAGGCCTCCCTATTTGCCAATTTAGGAAACCTTATAAGGGAATCGCAAACGAACCAAGGCATCCCCAACCGCTAAAATTAGGTACGAAGTGCAGTGATCGCGTCTGCGGCACCTTTCGTATCAGAAACGCCCCACAACCCATCAGTAAAATCAATGGACGTTTGGATCCCGTTTCTACCGTGGATAATCGTTTTCCGAAGCCGGGTATTTCCAGTCCCATTCGGTTTGTCTGTTCTTTCATAGTCAGAAATTTCATTGGGCGCGATAGATACGCAAGTGTAGGAACGGCCAACCGTGAGGATGATTACGCGTTTATTCGTTACCGCATAATATGACTTGTTTGCTTTTATGTAGGTTCTCACGGGAGCGCTGATCATCCAGGCACCCACAGCCATAAATGGAATCCCAAAGAGCGCGAACAAACCACCTTGCGATGCTCCTACAGTCCAAAATACTGCAAACCCGAAGAAAAAGATGCCAAACAGGAAATTTGAGATGCCTTTCGCCACCGCCGCACCCGCAGCTGGTCTACCGGTCCACTGAATTTCCTCGCCTTCGGCGAGAACAGACTCTTTCAGATAATAAAATGCTTGATCGTCTGTCATTTTATCCAAGTGCCTGCCTCGTATCCATCCATTGAAACCTTAGGCCGAAAAAATGCCTGATATTTCAATCGACACTAGGATATTAGACGGTAAAACTCCAATCAACCGTATCGAATATGCCGCAGAATAGTACGAATTCTGAACAGCTACAGGCTCACCGCGATAAGGCCCACAGTTGCGTCGAAAGAGCTACTCTTCGGGCTCGACGTTCAGCGGTTCAGCCGCTTCCTTAAGACCATCCCAGGAAAGGTCACCTGAGTCTTTTCTGTCTCCAGCACCAGGCGTTCCTTCGCCGAGGGTGCGCACCTCCGTGTTCATTTTCAGATCGCCACGGCGTTTTTGCGCGATAATTTCACCCGTTTGCCAGTATTCGCCTCGCACGGCACGCTGGGCCATGGTTTCGAGATCCTCATTCCACTCACCCATGTCATAACCGTACCAGGGGCGTTGCGGCTTGAGTTTCGGCAAGCCCAGCTCGTACCAAATCTTAGCGGCGCCTTCCATATATTCACGTTTGGGCAATGAAACAGGTGGATAGGTTTCCTTGAGCGTGGCATCGACAAGAACCGCGGAGTCGTTGGAATCCTCGAGAGAACGGGGACCATGTCCTTCGTCTTTGTTCTTGAGGATTTCGACATCCCGGTGCGGTTTACAGCGATAGGACATCGCCCAAAATACAGCATTTGTATCGTCCGGATCGATGTCTTCGTTCACGGCAATGACCCATTTACCCTCTGCCCGTCTCAGCGACGCAATTCCATATAATGTTCGCCAGATTTCGGTGCGGGGCATGTCACGATCGACCACCGCTATGATCAACTTATGCAGCGACGTCAGCGGCTCATGGGTACAAACATGCTTAATGCCCTTGATACCGAGGTGGTCACGCAGATGTTCAATTTGTGCTGCTTCGTAAGCAGGCCGTTTAATGGCCGAGCTTTCCGATGGTGTGACCTGGCTGACCCAGGAAACCATCACCGCGTCCTTTCGGCGCGTCACGGCAGTCACATCCATAAAACCGTTATATTCCTGCAAATTGACATGGCCGTGGCTTTCGCCAAACGGCGCTTCGGGTTCCAGCAAATCGGTCGAAATGTAGCCCTCGATAACGATTTCCGCTTCCGCAGGCACCAAGAGATCAACGGTCTTGGCCTTCACCACGTTGAGCGGCTTGCCACATAGCCCTCCCGAGACCTGAAACTCGTCATATTTCTCGGGCACTTTTTGTACAGCCGTAAAGGAAACAACCGGTGGCGCACCGATAACGATGGCGCACGGCATTGGTTTGCCGAGCTTCTTCCACTCTTCCCAATGCATGTAACCGCCAGTGCGTAATTCTATCGAAGGGTTAAATCCGACGCGATTTGGCGCTTTGACCATCGCACGATAGTTACCCATATTCTGGATATCGTTCGTCGGGTCTTTGGTGATGAAATGCGATGCCGCGAAATATGGCGCGTTATCCCAACCTGGTGACGATATGGGCACGGGGATCTGGTCGACACCAAATCCGTTTAAAAGATCATCCCCTTCATAGACAAGGTCGTGACAGGGCGCTTCGTTGAATGCGACCTCATTGGGGTCGATGGGATTGTTCAGGGCCTTGATCCAGGTTTCCTTGATCTCGTCCAGCTCACAACGCATGCCAAGTTTGTAAACGGCGCTGTTGGCTGCCAGACCGCCGACCAAAACCGGAATATCATATTTGCGGCCTTTGGCGTCGGTAACGTTATTAAACATCCAGGCTTTACGGTCTTCTTCCTCAACGCCGCCACGATACTGCCAGCGGACCAAAGGATGCATTTCCGTGTCCTTATTGATCTCGCGATCAACTTCAAACAGTAGCCCCGCATCGCGCAATACTTCGATATGTTCATGCAAATCGACATAGCCACGGTCTTCCGCGGTCTGTTCCCGGATGGATTTAGCCATTTTCCTTGTCCCTGTTGATCGTTAGGCGCAGAAATCTGCGCTTTTCAAACTGCGGGCACCATATTTTTGAGGCCCATCAGAGTCAATACGGTACCGTATGGTTTTTACGAATAAATGACGGATACCAACTCTGACATTAACCAATCAGCATTTCATGCTTGCGCCGTGCCAAGGACAGGCGGTCCGCTTTGTCGCGGCTGCCCGAATGGAGAAATTCCGCGCTAATGACCGACATATAGACCTCAGCCCGAATTTCAGCAGTATCATCATCGTGGCCGAGCTCTTTGAATTGATCGACAAAAAACTGGCGACGAATTGAGTCTGCGGCGTCAATCTTTTCAGCGACTTCGGGATTACGTTGTGCCCATAGCCTTAGTGCCGCCGCCTGACCCCGTGTTCCGCGCGTGATGCCTCTTTCAATTACTTTCCAGATGCGCTCACCTGGTTCCTCCGCTGCTGATACGAATCCCGGCCGATCCTCTTCGCGCATGCCGAGCCAGCGTTCGATCATTGCATCGACGAGGCCCTGACGATTTTTAAAATGCCAATAAAAGCTACCTTTGGTTACGCTGAGCTTGCGCGCTAGCTGTTCGACCCGGATGCCTTCCACACCCGCTTCGCCCAGGACATTCCAGGCTGCATCGATCCAGTCATCGCGGCTAATGCTCATTGGCTATCCTTTAGCTATTCGTCCTCAAATGGATTGCCGGGTACATCGCGGATGGACGTATTGGGGAAGACGTCATTTCGGCGCAGCTGCGCGCTTCTGCGCCCATTTTCCAGATAATTGCCATCAGCCGCCCGTTTCGCCATGTCTTCCCACTGATCATGCCAGTCACCCAGCGAATAGCCATGCCATGGGCTCTCTGGTTTGAGCGGCGGCAGATCGAGCTTCTCCCAAAGCTCTTTGGCCCCTTCCATATATTCTTTGGTTGGCAGGGCAATCGGCGGCATATCCGATTTAAGCGTCGCATCGATCAGCATGGTCGCTTCTTCGCGTCCCATTCGAAGATCGCTTTTTGGACCATGGCCTTTGTCGCGATGTGGCAGGATTGCGACATCAAGCGCCGGGTTGGCGCGATAGGCCAGCGCCCAGAAAACAGCATCTCCCTCGTCGGGATCAATATCCTCATTCACCGCAATAATGTATTTGCCGACGGCAGAGTTGAGCACTGAAGCACCATAAAGCGCCCGCCAGATTTCCGTGGTCGGGACCCCACGCTCAAATACGATAAACAGCACCCGGCGGATATTGGTTAGCGGCTCGTGCATCGAGACCCGCTTGATGCCCTTGATGCCGAGGTGATCCGTCAGATGGTTGTACCATACCGGCTCCCACGCAACGCGTTTGATGACGCTCGATTCAGAGGGCGTCACCTGTGAAATGATGCTGGCGATGACAGCACTTTTGCGATGGGTGATGGCCGTTATTTCCATGATGTTGTTGTAATCTTCCAGCGCAATATGGCCGTGGCTTTCGCCAAATGGTGCTTCGGGCTCCAGGTATTCCGGGTCGATATATCCTTCGACGACGATTTCGGCTTCCGCTGGAACCATGAGATCTACCGTCTTGGCTTTCACCATATTGATTGGATTGCCAACCAGGCCGCCGGCAACGCCAACCTCATCGACACCAAGCTGCAGCTTTTGCGGCGCGCAGTAACAAACGCTGGGTGGCCCGCCGAGGATGATCGCCATTGGCATTTTTTCGCCGCGTTCCTTGTATTGCAGCCAGTGCTGGTGACCTTCCGCTCCGCCCGACCGGACTGACATGCGCACCGCCATTCGCGTCGAGCTTTTCAGCCCTGCACGATAGGTGCCCATGTTCTGCACACCGGTTTCGGGGTTACGACTGATACAGCCGGTTGCAGTGAAATACGGAGCGCTATCAAATCCCGGTGTCGAAATTGGGATCGGCAAGCTGTCCAGGCCCTTCCCTTCTCCTTCGAGATCAGAGTCAATAACGACTTCCTGGCACGGTGCCTCCGTCACCTCACGGGGTGCAATCGGGTTGGCAATCGCATTGCTCCACACCTTCCCGATGTCCTCAACATCGGCACCAATACCAATGCTGTAAATTGCCCGGTTGGCCGAGAGCGCCCCCACCGCCACAGGCAGGCCATATGATTGGCCGCGCGAGCAGGTAATATTGTTGAAAACAAACGCCTTTCGATCGGTTTCAGGGATTCCACCCCGGAATTGCCAACGCACCAGCGGGTGCATTTCAGTGTCTTTATTGACCGGCTTGTCGACGGTCTCAAGCAAGCCCGCTTCATCAAGCGCTTTCAGGTGATCCTGAAAATCGGGATATCCCTTACCGTCAAACGATTTAGGATCGTTCGCCATTCCTACTCTCCCCGCGCAAATCTTTTAGGAAGGCGCATAAAATATAAGCCTGCGCCACCCATACGTTAGCGTATGGTCTCAAACCTATAGCGCGCGCCACACCTTGGCAATGCAGGGAGGACCTCCTGTAAAAACAGCAAAGGAATTCTCCGTTAAACTCAAGCAAGCAGGCCTATAAAAAATCGAATAAGTAATTGGTCAAAATATTAAAAGTTGTATAAACTTCCGTCTAATAACAGAGGGTAAGCATTTTTTTAGTTCCGTTGTCATTGGTATGAAGTTTGTAGATCAGAAACAAAGAGTCCGCCTGCGCAGAACCGCGGTTAGCGCCGTCGTAGCCGCGGTGCTTGCTTTGCTCGTAACAGGACCGGCAAACGCTCAGATATCTTCGACGGGCACGGTTTCCCCGAGCATCGGTCCGGGAAATACAAGCATTACCGGAACACTAGATATCGCAAATTCCGGTGCTGGCAGCACCGGTTCCGTGACCGTCGAGAACAATGCGACCATAGAAGTTGGCACAGGATTGACTAACACCAGCTCTCTCAATGTCGGTTCTCAAACGGGAGCAAATGGCTCGTTAACAATTCAAACTGGCGGAGACTTTACCGCCACCACAAGTTCTTTCATCGGGTCTTCAGAAGCGACAGGTACGGTTACAATTGACGGTAACGGTTCAACATTCACAACTGCTGATGGCGTAAATGTAGGCATTTCCGGCACGGGTACTTTGAACGTACAGAACGGTGCCTCGTTTTCTAGTGGCCAATTCGATGTTGGAAGTACATTTGGAAATACACCTGCGTTACTTGGAGATGGCACTGTAAATCTGACGGGCAGTGGCTCTTCAATCCAAATCAACAATAGCTCTGCCACCATCGGAGAAGATGCAAGCATCGGAAGAATGACGGTTTCCAATGATGCTCAATTCACAATTAGTGACGGGCTTAATGTTGGAAATAGAGACAATTCGACAGGAACACTCACCATTCAATCCGGTGCGGACGTATTCGTTAACGGAAATAATAATCAATCGACTTTCATAGGCGTCGAGTCTGGTACTGGCACCGTGACTGTCGACGGAAACGGTTCCACACTTAATAACACCACCGGCGCTTTTGTCGTTGGAATTTCAACTGCATCAGGTAGCGGAACTCTAAACGTTGAAAATGGCGGTAGCGTGGTCGCTCAATCGGTACAAGTCGGCATTGCGTGGAGCGGCGGGTCGCAACCTACAGGAAACGGAACCATAAATTTGTCAGGCGCCGGCTCGTCTATTGTAACAACTGGCGGAATTTCTTTCCTTACATTAACGGTTGGCGATAGCTCAAACACTGGAACCCACAGCGTCGGTGTGCTCAATATAACTGATGGTGCGTCGTTTAATTCGACCGGGAGTACAGTGATTGCCGATGAAACTACTGACACCGGATCTAAAAATGTAAGCGGCAATGGCTCGACCCTTACTACCGCTGGGTATTTCAGCATCGGCAGTGGCGGTAGCGGAAATTTAAACATTGGCGACAACCCAGCTACTGGGGGAGTGGAAACCGGTGGTGTGGTGAACTCAGTCCGTGTAGGTGTCGCAACTCAGAACACCGCTGATCCCTCCTCCGTTAATGTCAATGGGGCGGGTGCTCAGTGGAACCTTCTTGGAACGGACACCTCTGACCGAGGCGCGATGCTTCAGTTAGCGTCTAGAGGCAATGCGACAGTCACCGTTAGCAACGGCGGTACTATCGTCATTGATGCTCAAGGTACGCCGACCGGATCCTCGCAAGGCGGTCTTTTAATCGGCGGGTTTTCTGGTCAAGCTCAAGCCGATGGCACCCTCAATATTGACGGTAATGGTTCAACGGTCACCGTAACAACCGGCGATAACCAAATAGGCCGTGCAGGTACAGGCACGCTCAATATCACTAACGGTGGAACCTTAAATTCAGGCTCGGCTAGAACCGAAGTAATCGGACGTTCCGTTGGTTCAACTGGTACCGTAAATGTAACGGGTGCTGGCTCCACCTGGAATGCAGGAGATAGCTTTGATATCCTGATCGCCGATACAATCTCAGGTCTCGTCACGCTTAGTCAGTTCGCCATTTTACCGACCTTAACCGCCGGTCTTTCATGGGACCTCGGGGTGTTTGATGTCTCTGGCCGTGACTCCCTACGGCTATTTGTCACCGGGACGGCTGAATCCAGTGTGCCCGAGCCAAGCGGCCTGATCATTCTGGTGGGTGGGCTTTGCCTATTTCTACTTATGCGAAGGCGCGTGACGACGACGCTCTAATCACGCCCGCCTAAACCGGCGACCTCTTTCCCTGCGATGCGACCGGTGACAAAACACTCGGCAATGTTGCCGCCTGCAAGATAAAGATGCCCGAAAGAGCTGCCCATCTCGCCCGCTGCATAAAGCCGCGGAATCGCGTCGCCATTAACATCTATGATGCGCTGCTTGGCATCATGGACCGGCCCACCCTGTGTGTTCGAAAGAACAGGCCAGATCTCGCCGCCATAGTATGGCGGGCGCTGGATTTTCATCATGGTCCCTGCAGGGCGGCCAAATTCGGTATCGTTCTTGGTGACGCACATTTCGTTCCAGCGCGCCATGGTCTCCTCTGCCTTATCGCCATCGACACCGAACATCTCGGCTAGTTCTCCAACCGTGTCTGCCTTTTTGATAATGCCTTCGTCGATTTCCTTGCTGTTGTCGGGGCTCCAGACATAGGTCATGTCGCGCTCGTTATAGGCCGGGTTGCCCATTGGGAAACGGCGCTTGCCCAGCTCGTCGTAAATTAGCAGAGACGGTATGCGCGGGAAGCTTTGCGTAACGGGGTCATAGTGCTCCATATCCCGCCAGCCGGTATCCTGCACATAAGGCGGGAACTCGTTCATATACCGCTCGCCCGACTTATCGACGATGATCCAGGGCGCCTGAACGACTGCGCGTTGCTCCAGCCCCGGTATCCAGTCAGGAAATCGCTTTACACGAATGCCATAGGGAAACTCTTCACGATCCGGATGCAGGAATCCGTAGGAGCCATGGAAGTGCCACATATGCCAAAGCTCTGCGCCAAGCGCTTGCGCCATACGGATACCGTCACCGGTATTGCCGCCATTTGCGGCGGTCGTAACGGGCATAATTTGCCAGAACTGCTTCTGCATTTCGGTATTGGCTTCAAACCCGCCACTCGCAAGGATTACACCCTTCTTCGTGCGGATGCGCCGCTCACCGTTTGGTGTATCGACGACGATGCCGATAACCTCGCGATCTGCATTTGAAATAAGGGTCTTTGCCGGGGTACTGCAGCGTACTTCTATGCCGCGCTGCTCGACGTTCTTTTGCAGAACATAGAATACCAACGGTCCTCCCGGTCGGCCTTTTACCTGTGGATACACCTGAGATGCATCGATGTTGGGGATCGCGGTGATCTGTGTGTAGTAAAATGCGTCTTCGCCCGGAAACGGATAGTTTCCGCCCCGTTCGCGGATCATAAACTCAGCGCCGGTTAATTCAGTTAGTTTCCGGGCATACGATTCATTGTCCTGCATACCATCGGCAAGTGCGCGAAGGACCGGGTCAGGGGTGCGGCCGGCATTGGTGTGTTTCAAATAGGTAAAGGCACCATCGGGGTTTTTGGTGGAACAGATGGCTCCGTGAGAGCAAATCGAAATGCCGCCCGGGTCAGGCATTTTCTCAATAAGCAACACCTTGGCGCCGGCATCGTGCGCTTCGATGGCTGAGACGCCACCGGCAAACCCAAACCCGACTACAACGACGTCAAATTCCTCGTCGAATCCCGGGTCTGCACCATTATCTTGAGATGCCATTTTTTCCTCGTCTCCGTCCGCTTTCTCCAAAAAAATATCATAGGCTAAAGGATCCGTTGCGAAAACGGCGTCACCTGTCGATCGTCAAAAAAAAGCGCCAGTCTTTTGCAAGACCGGCGCTTCATTTTTATCGGATCAATTCCTAGAACAGATTAATCCAGTTAATCGTCCGCAGGACCGGCCACATATCGCCGACCACCGTCTGCGGCCACGGAATGACCAATATGCGATGGAACAGGAAGTAGCAGAAAATCCACAACGGCAAGGCAATCATCATTGTAACTGCCCAACTGGCTTTGCCCCAAAGCCGCATATAACCGACCAGGAAGATGAACATCGACACCATGAGGCCGACAATTGAGGCCATCAGGAAGAAAAAGCCGCACCAGCCGAAGTAAGCAAATGCCCTTCGGGTGATTGTTGCCTTATCCAAGTCGCCGAAGTCGACCACAATGTCGAAGTGGACATCAGATTCCGCTTCTTCCTTAGTGATCTCTTTTCCATCGGCACCCTTGGTCGTTACCTGCTTGGCGCCCTGCTGATAGAACAGCTTGGCAAACATGAAGAATGCCAGAATGATCAGAGCCAAATAACCGACGACTTGCGGAACAAGGCGAGCACCGAACTCCCAGGTCGATGCGATTGACAATTCAATCACAAAGAGAACAAAGAGCCCCGCACCGAACGCAAAGTCCCAATCAAGACCACGCTTGTTGTAGGAGAAGGTGGATGTCTGGGTTGTCGTCACACCAGCTGCCTTGTCCTTACGACGCTGTCGTGCATCGCGGATATACGGGCTCATGATGCCATAGAAGGTGATGATGAACATAATAACGACGACCGGGAACTCAGTAATATCGTATGTCCATTGCGCGCCGTATCGTTCGACCGAGATGAACATATATCGTTCAACCAGCCCGCCAAGCACGAAGCCTAAAACAAGCGGAGGACGCGGCCAGCGCAGGCGTTTCATGATGAAACCAAGCAGACCGAAGCCGAGCAATGCCCAGATATCGCCCCATTGACGCGATCCCTGGAACGCACCAACGAACACAACGGCGAGCACAATCGGCACCAGAATTCCGGGACGGATCAGGGCAAGTTTGGCCAACTGATTGGCGAAGGTGAAACAGATACCGGCGCCGATGATGTTGGCGACAGCAACAGACCATACCATCGTATAGGTAACGTCCAGTTTCTTGGTGACCATATCAGGTCCGGGGACCAAGCCATGGATCAGGAAGGCACCAAGAATAAGTGCCATCGACGCAGAACCCGGAACACCGAAGGCGATGGTGGGCACCAATGCACCACCTTCTTTTGCGTTGTTCGAGCTTTCGGACGCGATAACGCCGCGCACGTCTCCCTTGCCGAAGTGGATATCAGCATCTTTCTCTGTTCGAGCCGCGTGGCCGTAGGCTATCCAGTCGACAACGGACGCCCCGATCCCCGGTACCGCCCCAAGACCGGCACCGATGGTACCGCAGCGCATAACCAGCCACATGTTCTTGAATACGTCGCCGACACCGACGAGCTGACTGTCTTTAATTTCTGTACTTTGCCCTTCGGCCGCGATTGATTTTTGCTGAATAGCCAGATCGGCGAGTTCGGGAATAGCAAACAGTCCGAGCGCAAGAGGCACAACGGGCAGGCCGTCCCATAAGTAAAGTGAGTCAAATGTCCATCTTAGAGTCCCTGTCTGCGGGTCATCGCCTGCAGTTGAAATCAGAATACCGATGCACGCACCGCACAGGCCCTTGAGGAGCGAACCGCCACTCAGCACGGAGGCGAGTGACAGGCCGAAAACACAGAAGGACAGCAGCTCAGGTGAGCCAATATGCAGCATAACAGGACGCAGAATTGGAATACTGACACCGAGAAGCAGAGCGCCCCAAAGCCCGCCAATCACTGAAGCGGTAAAGGCCGCACCATAAGCCCGCCCGGCTTGCCCTTTTCGCGACATTGGGTAGCCATCAAGGATCGTCGCTGCCGACCCCACTGTCCCCGGCACACCAAACATAACAGCCGGAATGGTGTCCGATGTCACTGTTACCGATTGCAGCCCCATCAGGAATGCCAGCGCGGTATAGGCGTTCATATCGAATGTAAATGGCAACAATAATGATAACCCGACCAAACCACCGAGTCCGGGAATAACACCAACGACCAGACCGATGATAACGCCCAGGGCCAAGAACCCTAGTCGCTCAGGTGTGAACAGAATTCCTAACGCCTGTGTTGCTTCACTTAATAGGGAAATGTCTTCCATTATTCTCGCCTATAAAAAAATCCGCGCCAAATTTATCCCATCGACTTCGTAAACCAAATTTGGCGTTCGAATATTCCGACTCTGATACAGAATCGTCACTACACGCTCAAACCAACTTTACGAACAGAGCGCCCGTTGGCTGTGCCAAACACGTCAGAAATCAAGGAAATTATATAGTCTCCCCGCTCCCGCTCTTTTCGCCAGCATACCCGTAAAGGCAGGCCCTGTTGCCGGGCTTCATTAGACGGCCCGGTTGCGACGGATGTGATATGAAACTAACCCCGCTGTCAAGGCCGGGACTGGGGATCAAATGCAAAATAATTTGATTGATTTTTTCACAAACTTTGTACAGCGAATTGGACAACAATTCTCTCACCCTCGGAGGGTAATCGGCTGGGAAGAGTGGCGGTATTAGAAATGTTGGGTTAGTCTGCAGCCCACCAAAATAGAAACATATGTACTGGGAGAATTTTTATGGCGGAACAGGTTGTACTGGTTACGGGAACGGGTGGCGGCATCGGCGCTGCCTGCGCGCGGGGCTTGCTTGAAGACGGCAACAAAGTAACCGCGCTGGATGTTAAACCCGTCCATGAAAGCGTCCTCAATGCGGCATCAGAGGAAAACTACATCGCACTCAATGTCGATGTGTCGTCGCTCGATGCATGCCGGGATGCCGTGAATCAAACCGTAGACAAATTTGGCCGTATTGATGCGGTCTGCCATTTTGCTGCCATCCATTCGACGCTGAATTGGGAAGATGTCTCCAGCGAGGAATTCAATCGCGTCCTCGAAGTCAATGTTGTTGGCTCGTTTCACATCGCGAAAGCAGCCGGAGAATGGATGAAGGACAATGGCGGCGGCGCAATTTGTCTAACCTCCTCGGGGTCGGTCCAGGCCAGCGGTGTCGGCGGTGGCAGCGGTCGCGGCGGACCCGCCTATGTAACCTCGAAGGCAGCAATCTACGGTCTCAACCGGTCGCTTGCGCGTTCACTCGGCCCTCATAATATCCGGGTTAATACAGTTGCGCCGGGCGCTACTGAAACACCGATGATTGCCGAATACACTAACCAGGCACGTGAAAACGCAGCAAACAAATCAATGCTGGACCGTATTGGCGATCCCAACGAGATCGCAGATGTTGCACGCTTTCTGATTTCCGATCAGGCGCGTTATGTGACCGGGGATGTGATCAGCGCCAGCGGCGGTGGTAGCGTTTAAAAAGACCGACACTTTGATCCAATTTAGCGCTATACTTTTCTTTTGGCGCATGCGGAAAGCTGGACAACAGCGAGGAGATGAAAATGCATAACGCGTTTATCAAACCCGAATACGTTGAAGCCATGATCAAGCGTGGTGGCAAGGAACATTCGGTCGAGTCCTTGGATGGGCCGACGACCGCGCTTGTCGTCGTGGATATGCAGATTTATTTCATGGGCGAAGGTCAACCGTCGGAATGCCCGGTGGCCCGCGAAATTGTGCCGAATGTTAATCGGCTGGCTACCGCAACACGGCGTGCGGGTGGCAAGGTCATCTGGATCCAGACGCATTCCGGTCCGGAATCCAAGGAATTCTGGTCAGCATATTATGAGCGCGTAACACCTGAACGCGGCGTACAGCGGGTCGAGGGCATGACTCCTGGCGGCAGCGGATTTGATCTATGGCCAGACCTTGAGGTCCTGGATGAAGACGAAATCGTGCCTAAAACACGCTATTCAGCCTTTATGCCCAGCCCGTCCAAATTGGAAGCGGTTCTCAAGGAACACAACATCGATACCGTGATGATCACCGGTGTCGCGACCTGTACCTGCTGTGAATCAACGGCGCGCGATGCCATGATGCTCAACTATCGGACGATGATGATTTCCGATGGAAATGCCGCGCCGAGCGATGAGCTTCATAATAATGCGTTAAACCAGTTCTATTTACAGTTCGGTGATGTGCAATCGACCGACGAGGTCATCGCACTGCTCGATCAGAATATCGGCGCAGCGGCTGCTGAGTAGGAACGCAGTAATTTAAATAATCGTCAGGACATGAGCGTTAATGTGAGCGCGTCGCTACCACCATTGCGTGCCTGACCAACATAATGATCAATAATTTGAGGAAGATTTCATGTCGACATCATGCCTGTTGCCCGAGAACATCGAGAAAATAACAAAACGCGATGGCGGCCCGCACAGCCTGACGGAGTTCGATCCAAAATCGACCGCATTGATCGTGATCGATATGCAGAACTTCTACATGGCAAAAAACCAGCTGTCCTATTGTGAGTATGCCGAGGCGATCGTGCCCAACGTCAATCGGCTGGCGATGGCAATGCGTCAGTTCGGCGGCAAGGTGATTTGGGTTCGCAATGTCACCAACCCGGAAGGGTTCAAAGGATGGACCGCCCATTATGACCGCATGACGGATGAGCGGATTGCGATCCGCAAGAAGGAACTCGCGCAAGATGGAGAGGGTTTTCAGTTGTGGGAAGGTCTTGATGTCCGCAAGGACGATCCCAAGGTCAATAAAATCCGCTATTCAGCCTTTATTCCCGGCGCCTCTAATATCGAAAAAGTTCTCGGCGAGCATGGAATCCACACGCTGGTCTTTTGCGGTGTTGCCACCAATGTCTGCGTCGAATCCAGTGCCCGCGATGCGATGATGATGAACTATCACACGCTTGTCGTCGAAGATGCCTGCGCCGCCGGAACCATCGCCGGGCACGAAGCCGCCCTCAACGCGCTCTATCTGAACTTTGGCGATGTGCAGATGACCGATCAGGTCCTCGAAGCGCTTTCCGAAAATGCAGAAAAGAACAACGCTGCCGCCGCGGAGTGAAGGGTCTCTTTCACATATTTTACATTGGCAATGATGTTGTTTGGCTGGCCGACGCGATTCCGACGAAGTTCGTAGAAATTCTACCCGATGACTGACACCGAAGACATCACCGACGTTCTAATTAAAAAAATCGTGCTTTAAGAGCATTTCCGATACGTAGACGAGAACGTATGGAACCAGCGCGAATAGAATGAAATAAACACCGAAAATATAGATAGAGCCGTTAAAGAGATAAACAGGGATGACGCCGAATATAAGGGTTAGCAGAATACCCCAGACGAACATCGACGTAATCGGCTGCCTCTCGGACCATTCATAAAACGGCGAGCCGGTTCGCTGATAAAAACCCAGGAACTTCGCGACAAGCATACGCAAATCACCTCCCCGCTACCGATCCAGTAAGAAGGGGACATGTACCTTCCAAACGACAGCCACTTGGACGTAAATATTGGTATTCAGAGTTCTATATTCCAGAGGGCCTCGAAATAGCATTCTGGTAGGGAATATCTCTTCCAAAGCGGCTAAACTTCGTTAATCTGACTTTTCCGAATTTTTCTCCCCCACCCCATTTGCTTAAGCGCTCATCTCGGGTAATCATATCGGTACAAAAAATCGAACGCAGAAGGTGTATTTGGGAGAGCCCATAATGGCGGAAAAACTGGTTATCAAAAATGTCGGAATGATGCTATCCGGCGCTCTGGAAGAGCCGATACTCGATGCCGATACGGTCGTCATCGAAGACGGCAAGATTATAGCGATCGGCAAGAAATCCGATCTTGATACTGAAAATGCCAATACAACGGTGAATGGCAACGGCGCTGCGTTGGCACCGGGCCTGATCGATAGTCACGTCCACCCTGTCGCCGGTGACTGGACGCCACGTCAAAGTCAGGTCAACTGGATCGACAGTTCGATGCATGGCGGCGTAACCACGATGATTTCGGCAGGTGAGGCGCATTTTCCGGGTCGTCCGCGCGATCCGAAAGGCGTCGTCGCACTGGCCATTGCCGCGCAGCGCTCCTTCAGCGCCTATCCCGGTCAGGTCAAAATGCATGCCGGCGCACCGATCCTCGAGAAGGATATGGTCGAAGACGATTTCAAATTCATGGCCGAGGCCGGCGTTAAGCTTCTCGGTGAGATCGGGCTTGGCGGCGTCAAGGCCGGCGACGAAGCCAAAATCATGGTGGACTGGGCACGCAAGTACGGCATCCAGAGCACGATCCATACTGGCGGGCCATCGATACCGGGTTCGGGTCTTATCGATAAGGACATTGTCCTCGAAGCGGGTGCCGACATTATCGGACATATCAATGGCGGGCATACGGCCCTGCCCCTCGATCAGATCCGTTGTCTTTGTGAGGATTGCAGCGCCGGTATCGAAATCGTTCATAACGGTAATGAGAAGGCCGCGCTTTATGCGATGCGCACCGCGTTTGAGCTTGGCGAAGAGAGCCGTGTCATACTTGGTACTGACGGCCCGGCCGGTTCGGGTGTCCAGCCGCTTGGTATCATCCGCATGATTTCAATGTTGTCGTCGCTCGGCGATGTACCCGCAGAAACCGTAATCTGTTTCGGGACCGGGAATACCGCCCGCGTGCGCGAGCTCGATTGCGGTCTGATCGAAGTGGGTCGCGCCGCTGATCTGATATTTATTGACGCACCGCAACATTCGGCAGGAAAAACCGTGCTCGAGGCTATTGGTCTCGGCGATATTCCTGGCGTTGGTATGGTTATCATTGACGGTAAGATCGCCTGTCACCGCAGCCGCAATACCCCACCGGCGAATAATCTGCCTGAGGTCGAGTAACTCGATGCCGCCAGACACAGCCGAAATGCCGCTCAATTTCGGGATTGGGCAACCGGTAACCCGGTCGGAAGATCCGCGCCATCTCACTGGCGGCGGCAATTATACCGATGACACAAATATCGATGGGCAGGTCTATGCACGATTTGTACGCAGCCAGATTGCGCACGGCACACTCAATTCCGTCGATATATCCGTTGCGTCATCCATGCCCGGTGTCATTGCGATTTATACAGGAGCGGATTTGAAGGCCGACGACATCGGCAACATTCCAAGTGGCCTGCCACTCAAGAACCGCGATGGCAGCCCCTATATCGTACCACCCCGAACCGGTCTCGCCGTTGATCGAGTCCGGCATGTCGGCGAACCAATTGCGGTCGTAGTCGCTGAGACGCCGGCTCAGGCGCAGGAAGCCTCTGAAGCAGTAACCGCTGACATCGATCTTTTGCCCGTCGTCACTGATGCTGAGGAAGCGGTGAAAGACGGTGCCCCTTTGCTGCACGATGAAGCGCCCGGCAATACCTGTCTCGATTTTTTTGTCGGCGACGATGAAGCCGTTGAGAAGGCGTTCGCTGAAGCCGCTCACGTCACCAAGGTCCGGATCGACAACACCCGTATTGTCGTCAATGCGATGGAGCCCCGTTCCGTTATCGGTGAGTTCGACGCTGAAAGTGGCAGGTTCACCATCCATATGCCGACCCAGGGCGTTACGGGTGTTCGTGCCGCCATGTCAAAAGCAATTTTTAAAATCGACCCTGAGCAGGTACGTGTCCTATCCAACGATGTCGGCGGCTCCTTTGGTATGAAAGGTGCTGCCTTTGTTGAACCTATCTCAGTTCTCTATGCCGCGCGCAAACTGGGCCGTCCGGTCAAGTGGACGGCGGATCGTTCGGAGAGCTTTATTTCCGATCACCACGGACGTGACAGCATAATCTACGCGGAACTGGCCCTTAACACCGAAGGTGATTTTCTCGGTCTTAAAGTGACTGGGGTTGGCAACTGCGGCGCCTACCTGACCGCGATGGGACCTGCCCCGATGACCAATGTCATATGCCGCAACATTATCAGCGTATACAAAACGCCCGCATTTTCCTACGCAACGAAAGCCGTATTTACCAACACCGTACCGACCGGCCCCTATCGCGGGGCGGGCCGTCCCGAGTCCAAATACATCATGGAACAGCTGGTCGATAAGGCCGCACGCGAAATGGGAATCGACCGAGTCGAGCTCCGCCGCCGCAACCTCATAGCGCCGGATGCCTTTCCCTATTCAACGCCAAATGGACAAACTTACGATTGCGGTGAATTCGAAGCGATCATGGATGCCGCCCTCGAACGTGCCGACTGGAACGATTTCGATAACCGCAAGGCAGAGTCCGCTGCCAATGGAAAGCTCCGCGGCATAAGCATCACCAACTATCTCGAAAATACCGGCGCCGCCGGTGAGCTCGCTGACATTAGATTCAGAGACGATGGCACCGTTGCTTTGATAACGGGTGCCAAGGATATGGGCACCAGCCATCGCACGCCATTTGCACAAATTCTCCATGAGAGGCTCGGCGTCCCATATGACTCTATTGAAGTAATTCAGAATGACTCTGATTTGATGAGCCCTGGAGCATCAGGATCGGGGGGCTCAAAAACGCTTCTTGGCGCAGGCAACGCAATCTACGATTGCGCTGCTGAAATTATTGATAAAGGCAAATTGGCGGCGGTTCATATTCTGGAGGCTGCCGTCGAGGATATCGAGTTCGCAGAGGGTAATTTTACGGTAGTTGGCACCGACAAATCGATCACCGTCATCGATTTGGCGGCTCGGCTGCGAGAATGGGGTGAGCGACCCGACGATGTTCCCGAAAGTCTCGATAACAAAGCAGTACATGATTCTAGCCCTTCAAGTTATCCAAACGGTTGTCATGTCTGCGAGGTTGAGGTGGAACCGGAAACAGGCGTTATCGATATCGTTAAATATGTAGTGGTCGACGATTTTGGCGTCGTGATCAACCCGTTGGTTGTCGAAGGCCAGGTTCAGGGAGGCATAATGCAGGGTGTTGGGCAAATTCTTGTTGAGCATACTGTGTATGATGAAGATGGCCAGCTGGTCACTGGATCCTACATGGATTACTGCATGCCGCGCGCAGATAACATTTGCAGCATCGATTTCTCAACGCGCAACGTTCCATCTGTCACCAATCCGCTTGGTGTCAAAGGCTGTGGCGAAGCGGGAAATGGTGGATCGATGCCGGCGGTGATGAATGCGATATATCATGCGTTGGAAGACCACGGCATAACTGAGCTTGATGCCCCCGCCACCCCCCATCGTGTCTGGGAAGCTTTGCAGAAAGCAGGCTAATCAGGGTCACATCGGCTTAAACTGTATCAAAAGGGTCGGAAACGGGTGGCGTCAGATGGAAAAAACGGCTGAAAACTGCCGTTTTTTTACGGCCCTTTAAGACATTAATCATAAAACGTTCTCTCAAACGAATTGGACTACGTGGCGAAACTTTATCGGCACCTTAGAGAAAGCGGAATTAATGTCTGAAACAAACGTGAATGTTCATGAAACGGAACTGGCGGACGATGGCACCCAACCGGAACCTCAAAAAAAGTCTCGTAGAAACTTAAGTATCGGAGCAAAGTTTTACTGCGTTGTTGGTATCTGCCTTGGTATTGCCGGAATGATTGCTGGCGTTAGCTATTGGCAATTCTCGATTATTGGCGCGGAAATCGAAGCGATTGCCGAGCGCGATATCCCGGTAACCAATGCGCTATCCCAAATTACCGTCCATCAGCTGGAACAGGAAATCAGCATGGAACATGCGTTCCGTTATGGCGAGACACTCAAAACGGACAGCCACGCTGCGGTCGCATTCGAAAAATCCAAGAAACAGTTCGAAAAATATGATGTGAAAATCAATAAAGAACTAAAGGATGCGGAAGCACTTATTCTAAAGGCTCGCGATACAAGCCATACTCAAAAGGAACGCGATGCCTTTCAAAATGCATACGATCAAACTCTCAAGATACACAAAGCTCATAAAGTCTATTTTGACCAAACCGAAGCGGTCTTCAGCCTTATTAAGGCCGGCGATCTAAAAACCGCCCATAAGAAAGAAGAAAAAATAGAAAAACTCGTAAAAAGTCTAAACCACGAGATTGAAGGTCTTCTGCTCAAATTCGAAGACTTTACCGCAAATGCAGCCCTGGTCGCCGAAGAGCACGAAAAGCAGGCCATCAATTTGATAAGCATAATTGGCGTTCGCGGTATTCTTTTTGGCCTGATCGTCGCTGTCTTGATTGTGCGGCAGAGCGTTAACCGGCCACTCCGGACCATTCTCGAAAAAGTCGAAGCGCTTGCTTCAGGAGACTACGATGTCGAGGTCAAGGTCCTGACCAATAACGAAATAGGACGGGTATTTCTCGCTGTTCAAGGCCTCAAGGCTGGCCTGATAAAAGCCCGCCAATTGGAAAAGGAACGCGGCGAACTCGAACAAAAAGCCAAGGAAGACGAACAAAAACGTCTCGCTGCGGAAAAAGAAGCCGCCGACAATGAAATACAGCAACGCGAAGCAACAGCCAAAGCGTCGGAGGAACGCACCCGGCGAATGGATGAGATTATTTCGGCCTTTGACACCAACGTTAAGACGGCCTTGGAAACCGTGAGCTCCGCCGCAACTGAAATGCGCGCTTCCGCAGAAGCAATGACTTCCACAGCTGAGCAGACCAGCCAGCGGTCATCATCGGTTGCGGCGGCGTCCGAGGAAGCAACAACCAACATCCAAACAGTTGCCAGTGCCGCAGAAGAACTGTCGGCCTCCGTTGGCGAAATCAGCCGACAGGTCAAAGAAAGCTCTTCGATTGCCGAGAAAGCCGTTCAGGAAGCAGCCGCAACGAACCAGAAGGTTCAAGGCCTGGCGGATGCCGCGCAAAAGATCGGCGACGTTGTTAATCTTATTAATGATATCGCCAGCCAGACCAATTTGCTGGCACTGAATGCGACGATTGAGGCTGCCCGCGCCGGTGACGCTGGCAAGGGCTTCGCCGTAGTTGCATCCGAGGTAAAATCCTTGGCGACGCAAACAGGTAAAGCGACCGAGGAAATCGGTGGTCAAATCGGCGAAATCCAGGAGGCAACGGGAGACGCTGTCCAGGCAATCGGTGGTATTTCCGATATCATTTCGCAGATCAGCGAAATCTCTGGCGCCGTTACTGCCGCTGTCGAGGAACAAGGGTCAGCCTCTCGCGAGATTGCGGGCAATGTTGCGCAAGCCGCATCAGACACCCAAGAAGTTTCCGGCAATATTGTTGAAGTCAATCAGGCAGCATCTGAAACAGGTGCCAGCGCTGAACAGGTTCTGAACGCTGCTGATGAACTGGCAAAACAGGGTGATGCATTACGCTCACAGGTCGATCAGTTCCTTCAGGACATTAGAGCCGCCTGATAAATCAAAAAAACAACCCAAAGCGCCCCGCCTCTACAGGCGGGGCGTTTTCGTTTGGGCTATCCCTTCTCCACTCCCCCGCCCAGTGTCATACTCCCGGCAACGTGAAATCAAAATTTTTGCCGGGAGGCATTTATGTTCTATGAACCCAGAAACGACGATCATGGCCTACCCTTTAATCCGTTTAAGGCCTGTGTGGTCCCGCGGCCGATAGGCTGGATCACCACGCTGAGCCATGCGGGTATCGTCAACCTGGCGCCGTTCTCTATCTCCAATCAATTGGCGTACGACCCGCCCTTTGTATTTTTTTCGGGATCAGGCGCAATCGATGGCGAAGGGGCTGAACCACGCCGCAAGGACTCCGTCGTCAATGCCGAGGATACCGGTGAGTTTGTATACAACATGGCGACGTATGAACTTCGCAATGAAGTAAACCTCTCTTCAAAACATGTTCCGCCTGAAGTTGACGAACTTGAATTGTGCGGACTAACACCTGCACCGTGTAACTTCGTCAAATGCCCGCGTGTCGCTGAAAGCCCCGTAAATCTTGAATGCAAACATCATTCAACGATTACGTTACCCTCCAATTCGGCGAAAGGTGTCCATCATGTCGTGATTGGCGAGGTGGTTGGCATTCATATCAATGACGCGGCCTTAACCGACGGAAAAGTCGATTGGGTCAAGATCCAACCCCTCGCCCGCATGGGCTACATGGACTACACGCATGTGACCGAGGTCTTTACGATGGCAGGGCCAAAGGGAGAAGAATTTAGACCAGGGCAGATTGGCGAGCCCAAAGATTCCAAACACTGGGAACGTGTTGAGGGAGAATGGGATGCTTTTAAGGATGAAGCAGAGAAGGTGTAGAGTAAATTCCCATGACTAATCAAAATTCAAGCGGCTCTGTTCTGTCAGTCGCATGTGACAAGGGACACAATTTTTCTAAACCCACCCGGGATAGCATCACACTTGTCGCGGGGCTCGGTGTTGAGGGTGACGCCCATTTTGGGAAAACCGTGCAGCATTTAGCGCGGATTAAAATAGATCCCGACGTTCCCAATTTACGGCAGGTTCACCTCATCCATGCGGAACTTCATGAAGAGCTAAAGGCAAGCGGGTACAACATAAAACCCGGCGAAATGGGGGAAAACATCACGACACAAGGCATTAATCTTCTCGAGCTCCCACGCGGAACAGTCTTGATAATCGGAAATGAAGCGCAAATCGAAATTACGGGACTTCGAAATCCTTGCCGTCAACTCAACGACTTCAAAGACGGGCTGATGCAGGCTGTATTGGACAAAGATGAGGAAGGAAATCTGATCCGAAAATCAGGTGTGATGGGGGTCGTCAAAAATAGCGGTCCAGTGCGAGCCGGCGATCAAATACAACTGGAATTACCAGCAGGGCCCCATGTCGCATTGGAAAGGGTTTAGGAACTCAACTTAACGGACTGCTACCAGACAATCCTGGCGGCGGGCACGCAGCTTTTGGCAAACTTTGGCCGCAGCAGCGTGCTTCCTAAATGGACCTACCCGCGACCGATAGATCGTCCCAGAATGGCGAAGCTCGGCTTTTTGGACCGTAAAAGATCTGGTGCCAATCAGGTCTCTATTGCGCTTGATCACCCGTTTCGCAAATTCTGCCGCGTCATTGCGTCGTTTACTAGCGGCGACCTGCACCCAAATAGAGCCCTTTTCTGCCCAGCGAACTTCATTCTTCATTCGCTTGGCGGTTGAATTGTGTTTGCTTCTTTTTGACAACTGAATGGGCCTTCCCGAATTTTTCATTCGATCAGCCAAATTGTCTTTTTTTATTGAACGTTTTTGTTTTTTTACGACTCTTTTGGTCGGCGGCTCGACGTGCTCCATTTTTTTCGCCATGGTTTTCGTTGCCGCAATTTTTACCGGCAACGGATCGATCTTACGGCAGGAAAACCAGTAAGCTGAACCGCCATCGCGAATATAGTGAGCGTGCTTGCCGTATTCGCCGCATTGCTGCTGCGCATGTTCAGCTGCCGCTTTAGCCGATATTGCTTCCACAACAACTTGATCGGGATTGGTAATCACTGACGTCGCCGAAAAACAACCGCTCAATACAGTTCCAAAAACTGTAACGGTCATCACCGGAATTATCCGCATATCTCGCTTCCCCGCGGCCAATCAGACCGCTTTCAGACTCTTTTCCAGTCTATTGATAATGGGAATGGCGTTAATTTTGGCTTAACCAAAGAAAAAAGGCGGATCAAAAATCCGCCTTTTTAATTCAAGCAGAGCTACTCCTTTATCGGAGACCGTCTTCACCAACCATTTCATCGGTCGTGAGCCCGCCCACTCTCGGAAATGGCCGACCCGAATCTGTTACGGAGATCGCAACCAGGATTTCATTGGCACGGGGTGCATCAGCAATACCGACTTCCATGCCGTCGAAATGACTTCGAACGTATGCCGCATCCTTGTGACCAAGCGGCACATCGATCCGGCACCCCTGCCCGCCAAGTTTCTTTACCGAAGGAACGAGCGCCGCACCTTTTTCCACCTCTTTGCGAAGCGGCGCTCCGAGCTTGGGATGAAGGATCGCCGCAGCATGTTCCCATTCACCATTTTCACCAACAATCGCGGCCTTGCCATAACTTTCAGCCTGCTCCGGTGTAATTCCCAGCGCATCGACACACATCTTGCCAAGATAGCCGCCAAGTTCTTCACCGATGTCCATCAACTCAGATAAATCTTCTTCATAACGCCCGGCAAAAGGGTTCTCGATGACTGCCAACGCCGCAGCTTTGCGAGTGGGTGGATCAACAGCTTTACCAACATCACTATTGGTCGTTTCAACAATTACCTGGGTCTTTCTGATATTGGCCTTCATTTGAGTCCATCCTCTCCCTTGATGTCAGAATCCTTTAGTCCGCCTGCACGGTCATAAATCCGCGCACCTGTCGCCATAGATTGTATCCACACAACCTCATCTGCGCGTGGCGCATCTGGAATAGAGCATTCGATACAGTCGAAATGACTTCTAACATATGCGGCGTTCACGTGAGCCAATGGTACATCGACGGGGCGTCCTGGTCCGGCAACCTTTTTCGTCGATGGCACGATCGCTTTGGATGGCGCAATCAATTGGCGCATGCCATATCCACCGGGCTCATGCCATAGAGCCGCGTGCTCCAATTCACCATTTTCGCCAACGATTGCCGATTTTCCATAAGCGACAATATTGTCTGCGCCACCAAGAGCATCGATAAGGCGGTGTGCCATTGCCGTCCCCAGTGGCTTGAGCGCCTCCATTAACGGCATCAAATCATCAACATAACGACCGGCATAAGGGTTGGCACAAACAGCAGCGATATACCCTTTGAGTTGCGGCGGATCTGCCGGCGGACCAAATTCATGCAGTATTTCTTCAATGTGCATGACGAATTTGCGAACTTTCACCAATTCGCCAAAATCACCCTGCGATGTTGTCTGGATGTCTGAGATACTTCTTGAATCGTCCATTCCGTTCTCCTTATGCCGCCTGTTCTATAAATCCGGCAGGCGCGCTTCCAACTACCCTGAAATTGTCCTGCAATACCAACACTGCCGCCTTGATGTGTCCAGCCTGTTCCATCAGCTCTGCAGATTTCTGACCTTCATCAAGTGCCAGATCTATGGTCGGTGAGGTTAATGCATCTACACCGACAGTTACCAGCCTGTCTCTCAAGTCACTATCGGGGTCCAATGCCGATGCTGGCTCCCGTGCAATCGCTGGATCATCAACATCTACCGCATTGGCTATCAATGTTGCAGCTACATCCGCTTTTGCGGCGTTTTCAGCCAAAACAGTCACCGAATCCGCGATACCCAAAGAGAAGCTCCGGCCTTTCCACCCACTCGTCGCAATCCCACGTACAGGCATCTCATGGTCTAATTCACATTGCCCATCAATATTGGGAAGATGGTAATCAGCAACGAGACCCGCGGTTAGGCTTTGACCTGGCGTTAAATGAAAAGCGATATCGCCGCCGTTATTTACATAGGCTTTGTTGAGTTTCCGATCCTTAATCAAAGCCGCCAAAACGTAATCAGCGACCGCGCCTGCTACCGCCGCCATCGGTGTCACAAAGCTATTCTTGTGAGGTGTAATTGCTTCCTGCATAGAAGCCGCAACAGACCCGGCAGGTTGCCAATTTTTATCGTACGGTTGCCGCAACCTTAGGAGCTCTTTTACTAAATCTGTCAGGATGTCTGGGAATATACCCATTGCTTGTTCATATGATTTGCCAACCTCGCCGGATTCGCCAAATGCCTGAACAATTAGATCAATTGGCCCCTGGTTTAGGTGCAGCCGCTTGCCATCTGGCAACAGAGCCATTTGCGGCGGCGAAAACATTCAGTTTTCCTGCTCCTGTTCCAATTGTTTTCCGACATCAAGAGGCCATGGGTGATCTTCCTGCCATGGAACGGAGCGTACTTTTTCGTTTTCGAGAATTTCCTCTAAAGTCTTGATCTTATCCATATAACCGCCGAGTTCTTCATAGTCATCTGCACGAACCGTGAATTCGATGGGCGCTACAAGTGCCGGGGTTGGCACATAGCCAAATGAATTGTCGGGCATTTCATTCACATCAACCAACAACGTTATGCCGCCACCCGGCCAAACAAATACGGGCGCACCGCCGCAAGTAACCTGCGTCAGAGTCTTTTTCACCGACCGTGTGAGCAAAACCGGATTTACCGTTACACCAGCTCGCAAACTACCACCTGCCCCACCCATGAACATTACGGTACATAAAGCCGGCTCGCAGTTTTCACCAATCCTGTCGACGACGACCTTAACCGCGTCGGGCATGTCTTTTTCAATGGGTTTTAGGTCATCGTCCAGTTCGAAATATGCTGAGTCCTGCCCTGTTGTTGATACCATCAGCAGGCGCTGGCCGGCCCAGGCCACTTCGGGGTCGATCTTATCAATAATATCGAGTGGATCAGTAATATCCGTACCCCCCCATCCTGCACCATGGTCAGCTACCTGGAAATAGCGGCCAGCAGTCGAACGGCGGCCACGGACCTTTATTCCCGCGGGTGGCATATCGATAAATTTGCCCGCCTGATGTTCGCTCAACACTGCTGTGATGTGATCATCGACAACAATTACTTCATCGACATGGCTGTGCCATTGCGGGGCAAAAATACCAACTGTTGCAGAACCGCAACCAACGCGCATGCGTTCTTCCTGTATACCATTGACGACCGGTGGCTTTCCGGCCTGAACCACAATTTCGGCACCATCGTCGATGGTCATCTCGACGGCCTCTTTATTACAAAGGCGCATCATAGTATTACAGGTGACATTGCCCTCTTTTTTGCTTCCACCCGTCAGATGGCGGACGCCGCCAATCGCCAGCATTTGTGACCCATACTCCGCTGTGGTCACATGCCCGACCTGCTCACCATTGACCCGGACTGCCGCCGGTTCGGGACCAACATAAGCATCGGTGTCGATCTTTACTTTCACACCGCAATAGCTAAAGACCCCTTCACTGACCACGGTGACCATATCGACGCCATCCTGGTCGCTCCCCACAATAAACGGTGCCGGCTTGTAGTCGGGGTAGGTCGTTTTAGCGCCAATACCAGTCAGGAACGTCGGGGCCTGACTGATGACAGCACCGTCCCAGTCTTCCGAGGCCTGCGCAAAGGGAATCATCTCGCCATTTTCATCCATGACCTTTTGAGCAACGACGACGGGATCCATCCGGACCAGCTTCCCATCAAAATTGCCATATCGACTACATGCCCCTGTTCTGCCATCACGAATTCGGCACAAAACCGGGCAGGCATCGCATCTGACGGGTTCTTCATCTTTGCTTTTTGTTTCGTCGGCCATGATGCCCTCCTCTGCAAAGAGCTGCGTCTAGATTATTTGTTTGTGTACATACAAATATCTGCGAGACATTGTTTTCTGTCAAGAAAGATAGAACGACCGGAATCATCGTTTTATCGGCCTTGCGAAGCGCCAATCCAGTCATCCGGATTTTCCGCGCGTTACTCTTGACAATTTCTTGGCTTAGCCGATACTGGCGCTAATAGAATTGTACGTGTACATACAATAATTTTTACAGAGTCGTGATATTACAGACATTTGATTTAACCCGAGTTTGGGCGTTTGTACGCCTTGTAACCTAATCGGACTTATGGCTACACAACTAAAAGAAACCGACGAGAGCGGCCGAGAAATCATCGACTCCGTCGTCATTCGCTTCGCAGGCGATTCGGGCGATGGAATGCAGTTGACGGGTACTCAGTTCACACAATCTACAGCCTTAATGGGAAACGACCTGTCTACTTTCCCGGATTTTCCGGCTGAAATTCGTGCTCCGGTGGGTACGACTTATGGTGTTTCCGCGTTCCAGATCAATTTTGCATCTCACGTGATCAAGACCCCGGGTGATGCACCAGACGTTCTGGTTGCGATGAACCCGGCCGCATTAAAAGTTCATTTGAAGGATTTGGTTCCGGGTGGAACTGTGATTGTGAACCTCGGTTCCTTTACAGACCGAAATATTGAGAAAGCTGGATATACCTCAAATCCCCTGGAAGACGGGACACTTGAAGATTACAGACTTATTGAAATCGACATTTCCAAACTGACGCTCGCTGCCGTTGAAGGCATCGATGTGACACAGAAAGAGGCCCTAAGAGCTAAAAATCTGTGGACGCTGGGGCTAATGTGCTGGATGTATAACCGTGATCGGCAGCCCACAATAGATTGGCTCAACCAACGCTTTGGAAAATTGCCAAACATTGCAGAAGCAAATATTGCCGCTCTCAATGCCGGACACGCTTTCGGTGAAACCGCTGAGTTGCCTAGCGAAATCAGTACCTATGTTGTTCCGAAAGCCAAAGTAGAACCAGGTATCTACCGGGCGGTAACGGGAGTCGAAACGACTTGCTGGGGACTATTGGTTGGTGCGCAGAAAGCCGGACTGAATATTTTCCTTGGATCTTACCCAATCACGCCGGCATCGCCTTTGTTGCATTCTCTTAGCAATCTCAAACAGTACGGTGTCGTCACCTTCCAGGCTGAGGATGAAATTTCAGCCGTCTGTTCCGCGATTGGCGCTTCATATGCTGGCGCTATTGGCGTTACCTCAAGCTCTGGCCCCGGCGTTGCTTTAAAGTCTGAAGCCTTGGGGTTAGCGGTTGTGACGGAATTGCCGCTGGTTGTCGTTAATTTCCAACGTGCCGGGCCGTCGACAGGCATGCCGACTAAAACCGAGCAATCTGATCTTTTTCAGTCAGTGTTTGGCCGAAATGGTGACACCCCGATGCCAGTGATTTCTGCATCAACGGCTTCAGATTGTTATGAATGCGCCATCGAGGCCGTACGGATCGCCACTAAGTACATGACTCCGGTTATGTTTCTCAATGAGGGTTTTCTGGCCAATGCAGCAGAGCCCTGGAAATTGCCTGACACCGACGACATTGAACCTTTTCCGGTCGAATTCGCGTCTGAGACAGAAGGATTTCACCCGTACCTCCGCGATGAAAAGACTTTGGGCCGAAACTGGGCCATTCCCGGTACACCTGGTCTTGAGCATCGTATCGGTGGCATTGAAAAAGATTATGACTCGGGCAACATCTCTTACGATGCTGACAACCATCACAAGATGACGAAAGTCCGTGCGCAAAAAGTCCTTAACGTTGCCGATGACATTCCCGATCAAGACGTAGCCTCTGGCAATACATCCGGGAAACTTGCGGTGGTTGGCTGGGGATCAACATACGGTGCTATTGAGCAGGCAACACGGCGGTGTCAGGAAGCAGGCCTGGATGTATCGCATATTCATATTCGTTATATCTGGCCCTTGCCCAAAAATCTCGGTGACCTGTTGAACGGCTTTGATCGAATTCTGATTCCTGAGATGAATAACGGGCAACTCGTAACTCTGCTGCGCTCTGAGTATTTGGTAGATGCCGAGTCTCTGGCTCAGATTACAGGACAACCCTTCAAGGTTGCAGATTTGGAACAGGAAATCCGAAGCCGGGTAGAGGATTAATCAATGAACGTACAAAGCCCGCCAGAAGCACTAAAGCCAAATGACTTTGCGTCCGACCAGGAAGTAAGATGGTGCCCTGGTTGTGGAGACTACGCCATCGTAAAGGCGGTACAGCGTTCACTGGCCAATATGGGTGCCGACCCTAAAAATACAGTGTTCGTCTCAGGTATTGGTTGTGCGGCACGTTTCCCCTACTACATGGCGACCTACGGATTTCACACAATTCACGGCCGAGCACCTGCCGTTGCTTCCGGCGTTAAACTTGCCAATCCGGAACTGGATGTTTGGGTAATCGGCGGTGATGGCGATATGCTCAGTATCGGTGGCAATCACACCCTTCACGTTTTGCGCCGTAACATTGATGTTCAAGTCCTGCTTTTTAACAACGAAATTTACGGCCTGACAAAGGGTCAATATTCACCGACCTCTAAAGTCGGGACCCGTTCTCCATCGACTCCGGCGGGATCTGTCGACTCACCCGTATCAGCGTGCGTGTTTGCACTTGGTTGCAACGCACGTTTTGTTGGACGATCTGTCGATACAAATCAAAAAGTATTGCCGGGCCTGCTTCAGGAGGCGAAAGAAAACAAAGGTGCATCTTTCGTCGAAATTTTGCAGAACTGTATCGTTTATAACGATGGTGTTTATTCCTCATTCACCGACAAAGCGAATGTGGCGGACGGCCAAATTCTTTGCAAACATGGTGAGCCCCTCGTTTTCGGTAAAGAAAGCGAAAAAGGCCTGCGATTGACTCCTGGAAAAATGGAACTCGAGGTTGTCACCATTGGTGAAGACGGCGTCACCGAGGACGACATTCTTGTCCACGACGAAACCAATCGGCCGTTGGCTTTGATGCTTGCCGGCATGCAACCGCCTGATTTCCCGGTAGCAATGGGTGTTATTTTTCGCGATCCCGGCCAAGCGTACGATGAAGCGGTCTATAGTCAGATCGACGAGATCAAAGAGAATACAGAGGCCATTCCGGTTAATGACCTTATGCACAAGGGTAAGACCTGGACTGTCGTCTGATCTTTTAATTTTCGAAAATGCAAAAGCCCTGGAAGATAATTTTCTAGGGCTTTTTTTAATGTGAAAAATTGAAAGGCAGGGGTTCCCTCTGCACGCGGTTCGGCTATCATCACCGTATAAAAGCCTAAATAAGAATTCAGGTGTAAGTATGGGTGAGTTCAGCAACCGTAGTGTTGCCATCGTCGGCTCAGGTCCGGGTGGCATGTATGTAGCGCAGGCACTTCTTGAGAAAGCGCCGGGGTGCAGGGTCGATATTATTGACCGCCTGCCTTCGCCCTTCGGATTGATTAGGGGAGGCGTAGCGCCTGATCATCAAAAAACCAAACGCGTTGATCAGAAATATGCACAGAGCATCACCGAAAACGAAAGTGTCCGCTATGTCGGCAATGTAGCACTTGGACGTGACGTAGGTCTCGACGAACTTAATCAGATATACGATGCCGTCGTCCTTGCGTATGGCGCACCATATGACAACAAACTCGGTATCCCTGGAGAAGATAAAGAAAATGTATACGGCTCCAACGCCTTTGTTGGCTGGTACAACTGCCATCCAGATTTTAAAGACCTAGGCCCCAATCTAGAAATTGGGAACGCAGCGGTAATCGGAATTGGCAACGTTGCAATCGACGTGGCGCGCGTATTGTCCCGGACACCAGCGGAGATGTCGACAACCGACATTGCCGATTATGCGATGGATTCCATTGAGGCTGCGTCCCTGAAAAACATTTATATGTTTGCGCGTCGCGGTCCACTTGAGGCGGCCTGCACGAACAACGAACTAAAAGAGATGGGTGTTCTTGAAGCGGCTACGACTGTGGTCGACCCCTCGGTGCTACCGGCTGAAATGCCAGAAGAAATGGATGACCGGGAAAAGAAAGTCCGGGCGCGTATCGTAGACACGTTTAAAGAATTATCTCAGGCAAAAGCCGGTGAGAAACGCCGTACAGTGCATATAGAGTTTTTTGCCTCCCCCACCGAAATTCTCGGCGGCGACAAGGTAGAAGGCATTCGAATGGAACGGACCAAAGTTGAAAATGGTCGTTGTATAAGTACCGGTGAAACATTCGACATTCCCTGTGAAATGGTAATCACCTGTATCGGATCGCGGGCCGAACCAATTGAAGGCATTCCTTTTAATGACCGAAGCGGTATCGTCGAACACGAGGAAGGTCGAGTCTCTCCAGGCGTCTATGCGGCGGGTTGGGTCAAAAGAGGAGCCACTGGCACGATAGGAACCAACCGCCTCGATTCCTATGCTGTGACGGATTTGCTGATCTCTGACTTTGCTGGCGATCCCATGCCTGGGCCTAACGCAATGGATTCGCTCGTTTGCGACCGGGATTTACAGGCAGTTTCATTCGAAGATTGGCTTGTAATCAAAGATCTCGAAGAAAAGGCCGCAATTGAACCATCGCCACGTAAAAAGTTCTGCACTGTCGAAAGTATGCTTGAGGGCTTAAACGCAACTCGTTAGTAAGAGGCTAATCACCATTGCCGTTCATCTGGGCCAGCTTGGTAAGCAAATCCAGAAAAATCTTTTGCTCCGAAGAACTCAACGGCGCCAGCGTTTGAGCGGTGATCCCGCTGCCGTTCTGGATAATTGCATCGATACAGGCTTTCCCCTCTGCGCTCAAACTCAATATAAGGCGCCGCCTGTCATTGGGATCAGGCCGACGCTCAATTAAACCACGCGACGCCAGTCTTTTGATAACACCCTGCATCGTCGCCGCATCCATCGCCGTTAAACGACCTAGATGGTTTTGCGAAACTTCTTCTAGGTCACGCAATTTGACGAGAGCAGCAAACTGCAGCGGCGTTAGCTGTGATTCACCGATATTTTCCTGGAAAATTGCAGAATGGCGCTGATGGGCCCGGCGGAGCAGGTGCCCCGCCTGAGTCTCTAAAATATACCCTTCTTTTGACGTCATCCGTACGGCATGCCTGATAAATATTCGTTTGTGTACGAATAATCTAGGGGACGGCGATTTGTGTCAAGAAAGTGCCCTGCAATTGGAAATCCGATCATTCTAAACCCCAGCCCTTGGGTGTCAGTCTCGTCGGTCGACGGTGAACTATTATTTCGCTAATTGCTCAGCAGCGATCGCTGCACGAAGGGCGTTCCGCACCGCAATGCATGGTGCATCATCATTAATATCAATCATCGGCCGGTCCGGATTCCGGCTCATGCTTTCCTGTTGCGCTTCGAGTATCACTTTGTCTTCGAGAAATACTTCCGTGAACTGTGTTTTGTAGACTTCATCCCACTCGGCATTTTCGACCTCAAAGGCCCGCGCATGCTGATAAAAATAATGCGTGGTCGTTTCCGTTTCCGGCGTTGGTGCATTCAGCACGCGCATCTCAACCCCTTGATCACGGTGCCCTTCGCGAGAATCGGTCCCTACTTCAACGCTCCCGGCGTCATTGACAGTAAAAGCCGGCAGAATAGTGGTGCTGATCAGCCAGCGATCGACATTCCCTTCAAAACCACCAGCATTTTTATAGAATGGCGCGGGTTCGCGGTCCGGAACCCAGCGCGACGCCGTCACCTCCCTCTCGGACCGAACTGTTTTTGGTGGTGTTTCAGCAACGGAAGAAGCGCCAATTGAAGAGCTATGTACGTAAGTTAGATGCGAAACATCCTGAAGATTGTCGGTGATGAGTTCATAATTGCATTTGACATAAAGGGGGGTTCCACCACACCCCTGAATGCATGCCCAATCAGGATCATCTGCCCAGAACCAGTTGGGAATTTGCGACTCATCAGCTTGTGTCGGATCGCCCATCCAAATCCAAATCCAGTTCCACCGTTCCACCAGTGGATAAGAGCGCACTGATGCATCGGGCGGTATTCTGACCTGACCGGGCACCTCAACACATTGGCCGGAACTATCAAACTGCAGTCCGTGATATCCGCATTGCAAATTATCGCCAACGCATTGGCCCATCGATAATGGCAGCGCCCTATGACAACAGCGGTCTTCCAAAGCGACGGGGGTCCCGCTTTCTGTTCGGAACAAAACGACTTTATCGTTGAGAAGGGTTCTCGCCATGGGTTCACGGCCGACCTCACCAATGAAGGCCGCAACATACCAGGCATTGCGCAAAAACATGGCTCCTCCCTGACCACAACAATTGCAACGCAAAGTTTAAAAGCGTGCCGGGGAGTGCGCAAGTTTGGTGAGTGTTTTACTTATTCATCGCTTTCACAGCGGCGACCAGCTGCTCATTGAGCATTCGTCCGGCTTCCCCGCCATCGCCTTTCATATTCTGCTTTGCAACGACAATAAGCGAACTCAGGTGAAGACGAATGACTTCCAGCTCGGTAACGGAAACCGGGCCTTCCCGGGAATCAATAAAATCTGCGCAGGCTGATGAGATTTGACCAAGGAGCGGGTAGCCAAAAGTTTCGGACAATCCCCGCATGTCATGGGTCACCGTAAATACGGATTTTATTGCGGCAGCTCTTGTTTCTTCATTGGCTTCCGCAGTTGCCATTTCCTGAAATTTCTTCAGTTCTTCCTGAAAAAGGTCAGCGGCGACCATATTATAGTTTTGGGCAAGCCTTTTGATCTTGTCGTCGGCGGCTTCAAGACGGCGATCAAGTTCTTCTTTCGAGATTTCGGTCGCTGAAAGCTGAGGGCTCTGCGCGACTGTACTACCGTCCATAGCCGTACCTGATATTCGCAAGTATTGCGGATGCGCTATACCACTAGATCGGGGTTAAAACCGGGTTAAAACGCCGAATTAAATTGGGTCAACAAATTCAAAATAACGGGCGGCGAAGATACGGGAATTAAGTGGTGATTTTGAACTATTTGCCCAAAACTCCGCTGTCGCGCAGCGCAGTTATTTCATCCTCTGACATGTCCAACACCTCACCAAGTACATGCTCTGAATGCTGGCCTAGTGTCGGCGGTGCGCCCTGATACTCAAATTCTTCACCGGTGATTTTTATCGGACTGGCGACCTGAGGAACGGTCCCCGCGAGCGGGTGATCAAGTTCCATCTGCATGCCGCGTGCCTGCACTTGCGGATGCGCAAATACCTGCTCCATATTGTTTAACGGTCCGCAAGGTACACCGACTTTCTCCAGATCATCGATCCACTCCTGACCGGTTTTTTGCTTCATGAAGTCTTTGATGATCGGGATCAGAACATCACGGTTTTCAACGCGTGCAGCATTGGTGGCAAAGCGTTCGTCAGTTGCAAGATCAGGTTGACCGGCAGCTTCGACAAACCGGGTGAACTGTCCATCGTTGCCAACCGCTACGATCAAATACATGTCAGAAGCTTCAAAAGCTTCGTATGGAACGATATTGGGGTGCGCATTTCCCATGCGCGTCGGTGAGTTGCCTGTGACGAGATAGTTCAGCGCCTGATTAGCCATCGTTGCCGTGGTGACATCCAGCAACGCCATATCGATATGACAGCCTTCGCCGGTCTTTTCCCGTCGGGCAAGCGCGCTGAGTGCGGCAATATTGGTATAGAGGCCGGTCAGGACATCTGTCAGGGCAATGCCGATCTTCTGTGGACCTGCACCGGGCTTGCCATCTGCTTCACCGGTAACACTCATGATTCCGCCCATCGCCTGAATGAGAAAGTCGTAACCTGCGCGCGAGCTAAAGGGCCCGGTCTGACCAAAACCCGTGATCGAACAATAGATTAAACCCGGATTGATTTTCTTGAGATCTTCATAACCCAATCCATATCCCGCCAGACCACCGACTTTGTAGTTCTCAATCAGAATATCCGATTTAGCCGCGAGCTTACGGAGGACCTCCTGACCTTCGGGTTTGGAGATATCGAGAGCCACGGATTTTTTTCCGCGGTTCGTTGACAGAAAATAAGCTGACTCCTGCGTCTCATTTCCTTCCGTGTCCTGAATGAATGGAGGTCCCCAGGTCCGCGTGTCATCGCCAGTACCGGGTCGTTCAATCTTGATAACCTCGGCGCCAAGATCAGCCAGAGTTTGCGCTGCCCATGGGCCAGCAAGAATCCGGCTCATATCAAGAACACGGATATGGGAAAGTGGTGCTGTCATTCGAATTTCGTTCTTTGCTTACCCTTCGCGCCGTCCCGAACCACCCCTAGGATATTCGCATTGGGTGGTCAGGAGGGGATGAAGGGTGGTCAGGGGGTATCCTATGTAAATGCCTGTATACCGGTTTGCGCCCGTCCGAGGATCAGCGCGTGTATATCGTGCGTACCCTCATAGGTAACAACAGTTTCCAGATTCATTGCATGACGAATGATGTGATATTCGTCGACGATACCGTTTCCGCCGTGCATATCGCGGGATATGCGGGCGATATCAAGTGCCTTACCGGTGCAATGGCGTTTCATCAGAGAAATTGCTTCCGGTGCGCAATCACCATCATCCATCAGACGACCGAGACGCAGACAGGATTCAAGCGCGACGGTAATTTCGGTCTGCATGTCGGCAAGCTTTTTCTGAACCAGCTGGTTCGCTGCCAGCGGACGACCGAACTGCGTGCGTTCCATTGTGTAATCGCGCGCGCCATGCCAGCAGAACTCAGCTGCACCCAAAACACCCCAGGCGATGCCATAGCGTGCATTATTTAGGCAACCGAATGGACCGCCAAGGCCGCGCGCGCCGGGAAGCCGGTTTTCTTCCGGAACAAATACGTCATCCATTACAACTTCGCCGGTCAGCGACGCACGGAGTGAGAACTTGCCTTCAATCTTGGGCGCGCTGAGGCCTTTCATGCCTTTTTCAAGAATAAAGCCGCCAATAGTTCCGTCATCATCTTTCGCCCAGACGACAAACACATCGGCAATTGGCGCGTTGGAAATCCACATCTTCGCCCCTTTGACCACATATCCGCCATCAACCGATTTTGCACGCGTGATCATGCTGCCGGGGTCAGAGCCGTGATCAGGCTCCGTCAGGCCAAAGCAGCCGACATACTCGCCGGTCGCCAGCTTGGGCAAGTATTTTTGGCGCTGTTCTTCGGTGCCGTAGGCATAGATTGGCCACATCACCAAGCTGCTCTGCACGGATAGTGTGGAACGATAGGACGAGTCTACTCGCTCGATTTCGCGCGCGACGAGCCCATAGCAAACATAGTTGACGCCAGCACAGCCATATTTCGTATCAAGTGTCGAACCCAGTAGACCGAGTTCGCCCATCTCATTCATGATTTCACGCTCGAACGTCTCGTTGCGATTCGCTTCGAGAATGCGCGGCATAAGCTTGTCTTGTGCATACTGACGCGCAGAATCTCGTACAAGCTTTTCTTCTTCCGTCAGCTGGTTCTCAAATAATAGCGGGTCTTCCCAATTAAACTTGGCCCATTTCTTGGGTTTGGGTCCTGAACCGGCGGCCTCTGCAGCAGAGCTGGACATGTCCAATCCTTCAAATTTTATATTTCCAGGCGATGGCGGGATCATACGGAAAACATGCCGCTAAACAAGCCTGTGAGAGCTTCGTATTACTCCGAATGCGGCCGCGACATCCACATGGCGAGATCGAAAGTGTTGAGATCAGCCGAGCGCATCATTTCTGCAATCGCGACAACGGCTTCGGTAGCCGTTACAACATCTTCAGGACGAAATGGCGGGAAGTAATCGTCTTCCTCGGTGAGCTTGCGGCAATAAAGCTTGGCCCCTGCAGTCAATAATTTCTGGACTGTTTCGGGCGGAATATTTTCCGTTTCGCCCTCATTTAAAGCTTTAAGCGCGGCTTCGAATGCCGCCTCTGCCGGTTGGGTAATGTCCTCAGGTGACGACATAGACGTCCCCGTCCCTGACCTTTACGTCGAACGGGCGCAGCCGCGCACTTTTGTATCCAGGATGAATTCCGGTTTTGAGATTGAACTCATAACCGTGCCACGGGCACACGATGTGGACGTCATCCTCCGACCATGCCAATCCCTGGCTGGTTTTGTCATCAGCGATCATTTCTACGACCCGGTTTAAAACCCGCCCTTGGCAAACAGGACCACCCTGATGCACACATTTATTTTCGTAGGCATAGAACCCGCCATCGACAAAAAACACCCCTATTTCCAAAGTCCCGTGGGCAATTACTTTGCGGCCGCGATCCTCAAATTCATCCTCGCGGCCAACATACAACTCCGCCATTTCTTCTTTCTCCTCTGCGCTGACCGTTCCTATTTGGTATCGATACCAAATAACCGGACAGCATTTTCTCCCAGTATATTACGCTTCGCCTGCTCATCGAGGAAGGGCAGGTCATAAATCGTGCTCGGCGGATTGAAATCCCAATGCGGCCAATCGGATGCATAAAGCAACTGGGTTTTCGCTTTTACGGCCTTAAAGGTCTCCTCGGTTAGCGCCATGTTCGATGTCTCGATAGGCTGACAGGTGTAATACATATCGGCCATATATTCGCTCGGCAGCTTTTTGAGCAGTGGTGCTTCCGAGGGGCGCATCAGATATTCAGAATCCAGACGCTGCATCATAAACGCCAACCAGGCGAGGCCAGATTCAATCCAGATTACATCGAGTTTTGGAAAACGCTCCTGCATTCCGTGGATGACCCAGTTCGTCATGTGAACGATATTGCACAGCACAAACGAGATCGAATGCATGGAAATAAACAGATCAAGCTGCTTCATCCAATCGTCACCCCACGTCAGCCCGGCATGGAAGGCGAGCGGTAGTCCCCTCTCCTCCAACTCGCGGTAAATCGGAATATACTGATTGTGATGGACCGGCTTATAGCGGACAGCTGTAATCATAAAGCCGGAAACATTTGGATTATCCCCAAACTCCCTGATGATCTTGAGACACATATCGGGTTCGGAAATCGGCAGATAAAGCAGTGTTTTAACACGGTCGTCTTCGGGCAGGATGCGTTCACAAACCCAACGGTTGTAGGCCAGCGCGAGATGTGCCTCGACCCGCGGCTGCGGATGGGTCCCAAGCTGTAACAGATTGCCGGGAAACAGTATCTGATGATCCAGCCCCATGGCGTCCAGGGACCGGCGGATCAAAGTGACATCGCGATGGACGCTATCGTCATCCACCTCTTCTGCAATCTTTTGCTGATGCGGAACCCGCCCACCGGCATCCTGATAGCGTAGCCCTGGCATCGCGTTTGAGAGACCGGGCGAGCCGCCGGTACGCGACTGGAATTCCTGAGCGTAGTGTTTCAGGATGGGATCATCGAGATACTCGATCACCTCACGCCATGAACTCATCTCCGAGTGATGCGCATCAACATCGACGATCGTCCAGTCATGGAATCCGTTTTCAATCTGATATTTGGTTTCACGCGCCAGAATATCGCGGGTATCGGTCTTGATCGTTATTTCACCGGGCAGTTCCCGGGTTTGTTCCAGTCCACTATCCATGGCTTCCTCCGGATAAAACCGGCCATGCTATTGGCCGTACACCTCACTTTCATGATAAACCAATCCGCAACGCGGACAAACCGTGATTAAGGGCAGCGTTTCGGGGGCACAGTTTTAAGAAATGTCTGAGCAACAAATCGAAGCCAACCGGCTTTTGGTAAACCGCTTCTATCACGAGTTCTGGAACGAACGGCAGTTCGATATCGCCGAGGAAATCATTACGGAAGACGTTACTTTTCACGGTGCGTTGGGTACCCAGACCAAGGGAATCGATGGGCTGGTGACCTATATTCAGCAGCTACACGATATTTTTCCCGATTTTCATAACTCGGTCGAAGACATGGTAGCCGAGGAGCAAAAGATCGCTGCCTGCGTTACCTATCGCGGGACACAAGAGGGCGAAATATTTGGTGTCGAACCATATGGACGGCAGGTTCAATATGTCGGTGTCGGCATCTTTATCGTCCGCGCTGATCTCATCAGCCATGCATGGGAACTTGGCGACCGGCTTTCCCTGCTACAGCAACTCAATGAACCTGAGCACGATGACAGCATTCTGGATATGGATAGCCCACCATCAGGCGCAGGCGATCCCCTCATTCCCGAATGGGAAGAGTAGCGGGTTTAATCAGGCGGCTTTTCTTTTTTGATGCCGTTTTCGGAGCAGCCGAAACCCCCTAAGCCCGCCAAGCATAATCAGGATTGTTCCCGGCTCAGGCACTGGGCCCGAATCCGCTGCCACCTCAAGCCGCAACGTGTCGTGCCCGCCATCATTGACGATAGAGAATTCCCAGACCAAACCCGACCCAAGTGCGGCATCGGAGAAATCAAACACGACATTATTGATATCGCTAACGTTGATTGTGTCCGCTACCAGAATATCGAACATATCTCCAAGGTTCGCGGTAAATCCGCCAAACCAGTCGATATCGAAGATCGTACCATCGGCCAAAGACGCGATACCTTCGACCGGCCCCGTACTCAAATTATCTTCAACATCGATCTGATCGTAATTGCTTCCAGCCAGCAATCCGCCAAGCTCGACCAAAGTCTTACCGCCGATCCCAAGGTCGAGATTACCAACAATATTCAGGGAACCCGGCGAGCTGCCAGCACTCAATGACCCGCCAGTGACCGTGACATTGGTTGTCGCCGTGCCGCTCAGCGAGATCATACCGCTCTCCAATTTAAAACCTTCGGTATTTGTAAAATCTGATCCGACAAATGATGCCGTGACGTTGCGAACGATAATGCCATCTGTTCCCGCACCGAGATCGATAAGGCCGACATTCGAGAAATCGGCACCATCGACGATCAGATTATCATCACCACCGCCGAGACTGATGCCACCGTTGACGCTGCTGCCCGCGTTGGCATTTACCGTTGAATTGCCATCATCATTAACAATGGCGTTTCCTGACACTGCGCTGATATCCGCGCCCGAATTCAAATTGATGATGGTTATCCCGCCGCTGCCGGTATTTGTATCGATACCCTGATCGCCAGCGCCACCACCGCCGGTAACCGTTCCGCTCACATTGACTGTCAGATTTCCTGAACCGGCGTTGTTGGCAAATATTCCGTCCGTCCCACCAGAAACATCGCCAACCTAAAACCCGTTCCGGCTATCCCACCGGTATGATTAACTTGGGCAAATCCCGTACTGGCATATCCATCAAACGGGCCCGGAAGTGACAGCGATGTAAGATTGTTTCCAATCGTTGTTGAATGGTTTGGATTTGGGACAATAATATTGACCCCTGGTGTAAACCCCGTTGCACCCCCAACTGTAAATGATAGGGATGTCGTTACGTCCTGATATTCTCCAACGTTAAGATCGCCAGGGTTAGAGTCCGGGATGGAGGTATTAACGGTATAAGTACCTGAAATTGTTGCGCCAACTGGAGCATCAGTTGAAAAAATACCATCAGAATAAAAAACTGTCCCAGTAAAATTGTAGGTAATTATTGCAGCGGAAGAGGTTCCATTGATACCAAGTGCACCAATGAATATCACTGCTGATAAAAATCTCTTCACTGTACAGATGAAGTCCAAGCTCAAATCCCCAACAGTCCCCTACTCCACACCAATCCAACCAAGCCACCTAACCAGCCAACATTACCAAAGGATCGGCTTTCTCTAAACTCTACCCTATGGACGTGAAATGTAAAAAGCTATTTCTACCAATAGGGTTAACAAGTAGGAGAACAAAAAAAGAGGGTTAATTTGGGCCGTCAATTTTTTCGGTATACAGCCGTAAAATCTCTACCAATAGACACCCACCTCCCTCGTCCTTAAACTTGCGCCAACGATTTCGCCGGTGGGGAGTTTGAAATGATTGAGACCAAAGGCGTTTGCCATTTCACTATTGCCGTGACCGACTCCGTCAAAAGCACGGAGTTTTATACGGATGTCCTTGGATTACGGCTCCTGAACGCCAATCATGACCGCGGCATGGTGTTTCTCGACTCTGCTGGCGATTGCATCGTTCTGATGAAAACCGAAACAACAATCGCACCGGTTCATCAACGCGACGCGCATCATGCGTTTCACGTCGATGCCGACAAGCTGGATGATTATGTCCAGGAGCTAAAAAACAAGGGTGTTGAAATCATCCTGGAAGAAGAACGTACCGGCAAAGCCGTTGTCACCGGCCGCAGCGTCTATTTCCCCGACCCGGACGGCAATATTATCGAACTGGTCGATATGTACGCTTATTCCGGCGACAAGAACCAGTAATCCCAAACCTCCTATATCTGTCGCGAGTTTGGTCGTTTCCGGGTTGCGATAAGCGTCCCGCACCCATTTGAGCTCTGCATCCGTTGGCACACGCGGAGCATCGCTAACCCTGCTTCACAGCAAGGGCAGCTTTCTCATCAATCCTCGACCAGAAAATACGAATGCCATTTTCTGCGATGTCCTCATCAACAGCTTTACGTGAGCCCTTCCAACGATAGTATCGCCATTACATTGCCGCCACAAATCCTTGGTGAATTCAGAAAAGTCTTCCGGCCAGTCCGGCGGTAATTCGCGCACTCCTTTTGGTGCCAGGGCCTTTCTAATCCCCTTGCCAACCTCCCGTGAAATCTTACGACCCAAATTTCCAAGTGACATCTATCCGCTTTTGCGAGAACCGTCCGATCGCTGAAGCGTCATCACAATACCTCCCAGCAATATCATCGAAAACATGAGCCAGCTTTGCCATAGTCCAAAGCTAACATTATAGATCAAACATGCGGCACAAAATGACGCAGCGACAACGGCTTGACCTTCATTGTCGACGAAATCTCTTTTAAAACGGCCAACCAAAAGCAGTACTGAACCGCTCAATATCAAACTACCCACTAAACCAAGTTCGAGCCAAATTTGGATTGCGGCATTATGAGGATGCAGCGGCATATTGCCGCCTATATTCAATTGAGTCGGCTGACCGTCGGGACGTATGCAATTTATCCAATTTGATCGATCCGCCCCACCTGGAATTGAGCGGGAAGAATCGAGACCCCACCCCAAGATTGGTTTTTCAAGAATTTTATGGGTCCCGAACTGATAAATCATTATCCGGTGATGCGCCGAATCCATCGTGTAATGTAAACGGCATCTTTGTTCTTCTGTTAGCGGTACAGCGAAGAAGGCCGGAAAAACAAAAGCAATTAACATAGGGACAGCAACCACCGGCCAGAATAATTTTTTCGTCCATCTAATGAGAAGAAATACTCCAGCGCCCAGAATTATCGCGAGTTTAGCCGCCTCCATATAAAGGCCGGAAATCATTGCAAGACAAATCGCGACAAACAAAACACCAAAGATCGGCCGTGTATGTCGGAACAGGCCCATAGCAACTGGTATAACCAAGAAAGCGGTTATCGCGGTGCCACGGCTATACATGTTGGGGTTAAATTCGTAGGACTTGTAGAGGCTGGAAATTTTTCCCGCCAGTGCAATATCGACAACTGCAACCGGGAATGCGATTAACAAACCAGCTGCCGTCCAATAGATGATCTTGCGATTTTCTTCCCCAGTAAGTTTGCGAATTAGAAGGCCAACCAAAATGGCAACAAGAATATACACAGCGAGCTTTGCGGCAGTAGAAAGAGCATCCGATGGCACAAGTGCCCAACTAGCTGATAAAGCACCAAAAACAGGCAACAAAAAGTATGGCCAACATCTCTTTAGAAGCCCGGTGTTGTCAGACCAGAAGGCCTCTTTGATACGCGAAAGGTTAAATAAAACTGTCAGCACGATCGGAATCCAGAGCGCGTAAACTGAAAAATACGCCAGTGGCCCAATCAGCAGGAACGCGATAGTCCAGTGTTTGTTCAAAATCTCCTGCATCACACTGTGTTTTATGCCCTACTACGGTCGGTGAATGGCCGACTTACTAATGCAGCTCATGAAAAATTCATGACCCAATCGGCAGAGTGCATCAGAAAAGCGACCCAGGCAATCGCACGACGATTCGAGTTCCGACACCAAATAGACAGTCTCATAGACATATGAAAATATGACGCCAACGATTGTTCACCAACAGATCAAACATGCCCAACGAAAATGAACTTGAAGGAATGGCTGCGATCATCACAGGCAGCACCGGCAACATTGGCAGCACCATTGCAAAGACGCTTGCAAATGCTGGTGCGAAGGTCGTTATCAACGCACGCACCTCGGCGGATAAGGCCGCGGAAATTGTCAAAGAAATTGAAGACTCCGGCGGCCGTGCTATCGCTTGTCTGGCTGACGTAACAGATGAAGACCAGGTACAGAATATGGTCGATACTGCGGTCGCAGAATTCGGCAGGCTCGATATCCTGATCAACAATGTCGGCCCGCCTTCAAGCGGCCCGGTAACGGAAATCACCTATGACGAATGGCGTCATTTTATGGCGACCAAACTCGACAGCGCATTCCTCTGCATAAAGGCGTCCATTCCGCATCTTGCCAAACATGAACGCGGCGTGATCATCAATATCGGCGCCTCTTCCGCTCACACCGGCAATCCCAATCGCGCGGTGGACGTTGCTGCCAAGATGGGGCTTGCCGGGCTGACCGGTGCTCTCGCCGTGGAACTGGCAGAGCAGAGCATTACCGTGAATTGTGTTGCCCCCGGCAGAATTGCACGCCCCGGCGCGATATCACCGCATTTCCAGTCAAAACCCATTCCAATGGGACGTGAGGGCACGCCGGAAGAATTTTCGGAAACTGTACGTTTTCTGTGCGGCCCGCAATCACGTTACACGACAGGCCAGACGTTGCACGTCAATGGCGGCTGGTACGTTTCGATTAATTAGAATTGATCATGACCAGCACTGCCATAGCAAAAGCCCGAGAGGTCATGGAGGCGCATTTCGCTGCCTTAAATGCTGGTGACGAAATATCGCTTGCGGCAACGCTTCATTTTCCTCACTACCGCCTTTCGAGTGGGCAGATGAAAATCTGGGAAAATTCCGACACATACCTTTCTGATTTTCACGATCGCGCCGGAGACGGCTGGCATCATAGCGACCTCGACTCGGTCGATGTTATCGCTGCCGAGGACAATAAGGTTCATCTCGATGTGCGTTTTACCCGTTACCGTGCGAACGGTTCTTCCATGGGGCAGTTTCGTTCCCTATGGGTAATCGCAAACATCAATGGAGTCTGGGCTGCGCAACTCCGATCTTCGTTTGCCCCTTAAACCGGTGCAATCCAGCAGGTAAGGATGGATGGTGCATCAGGCATAACGCAGTCCCAGCTCTCGCCGTGATCGTCTGAACGATAGAAAGCGCCGTTTCCCCGATGATCGGGAGCCATTCCAAAGCCCCGCGCACCGTCACCCATGCCGCAAAACAAGACCTCCCGATTTTCAGGATGAGGTACAAACGTCCACGGCATATACGGCATATCGATAGGAAGATTAGCGGAATTGCGCCAACTCTCCCCCTCATTGTCGCTGATCAGAATGTGGCCATGTGGCGTTATGGACTCTCGGTTCCAAACACCCGGCGATCCCTTGCCGCCGCCAAGAACCATACGTGGACGTCCATCCGGACCATCGCAAAAAAGCCATTCATGCGAATAGCTATACATTTCGGTATTCCCGTACGGCATGCCTTCTTCAACCCGATGCCACATTTTGCCGCCATCATCAGTTCTGAAGAACCCACGTGCGGAGGAGACATAATAACGATCGAAATCGCCCGGCAGATTTTCGATGATATGCATATCGAGATAGTCGATACCGCGGCTTACATCTTCCCAACTGGCACCACCATCCAGGCTGCGTACAACGCCACCATGTTCCAAGAGAACATAGATCAGGTCCTGACGCTCCGGATGAATGTAAATATGTCTCACATGCGGTGGAACTTTTCCGAGATAAGGTTTCGGAACGGTCCATTGGTTTTGCACTGACTGCGGCAAATCAAGAAAACTGTCGACGACATCGAACGTGCAACCATTGTCTTCACTGCGATAGAGGCAGACCGGGCCACTACCGGCATAGACGATTTTTTCATCATGTGGATTTACGGTAAAAGTCCGGACATCGCCATCCAGTATTTTTTGCCAACTGAGTCCGCCGTCCTCGGAACGGTAACCACCATCAAATGCCACGGCTGCGAACATAATTTCCGGCGTTTCTCGGCAGCCGGTTATATATTCCAATGTTACGTCTTCAAAACTGTGACCCAACTCATCAAAGGTTTTTCCATTTCCCCGGAAGACCGTCAGTCCACTGTTACAGGCGATAGAGTATCTGAGCGCTTCAGCCATTCAGCCCTCCACCTTACAACGCATTCGCCGGGCGGCGCAGCGTCCGCCACATATGTGAGGCCGGCGAACTGTCGTTTCCCAATCCTTCTTTAGGCTGTTTGAAATGCCGCCCAATAATGTCCTCGAACTGGTCAATGGTAACGAGCTTATCCGGGTCGAACGCGTAAAGGTCGTTCAGGCAAATCATGCGTGCTGACATATACCATTTATGATTGCGGGCATATTCGTAGTCGCGCTGAATGTAAGGCTCTACCTGATAATCCGCACCGAACCGTTTGGCGTAAGCCACGGGATATTCATAGCCTACAGATTCATCCGGAAAGAAACGTAACGCCTGATGCAGTCGGATGGCCCACGACACTTCCTCATCGACATAGGGTTCCAGCATTTGCGCACCCCAATATCCGTGATCGGGACGAAAGAAGGCGATCACAGATACATCGTGTAACAGACACGCAAGGATCATTTTTTCCGACAATCCGTTCTCCTGTGCCAAAGCTGCACTTTGCAAAAGGTGTTGCTTCGACGGTCCGAACCGTAATTTGAAAAAATCGATCAATGTTGGATTTTCAGGCATCGGCGGAAGGCGTGGGTCTTCGCCCATCAGCGAAGGTTTGAGTGGTCCAAGGCTAAACTTTGCCGCCTCGGTAGACCACTCCCCATCCGCGAGCTTGTTGATTGCTGAGCGGTAGATCATGAAATCACCCAGCTCGCGCATTCTCTGGAATTCGTCTTCTTCCGCTAGTTCTGACGGTCCCTTTGCGTCATCCATCGGCCACCTCTGAATTTAAAATTTTAGAAAGTCTAACGCAGCAGATGGCTGGCGCATAGCGCCTATGACCAACGGACAATTTTAGCTTAAATTAGACGAAACGGCGGCTAAAACCGAGCCCCAATAGGGCCATTACGAAAACCGCTAACGTGGCGGGTTCGGCAACAACAGCACTGGAAGCCAAACCATGCGTTTGCACCGAGGCCACGGAATTCAAAATAGCGCCAGTAGATCCATCGATTGTATGCAAAAGATTGGTATTGTTATCAATCGTGAACAGCTCGTTGCTGGTCAAATCATAAGCGAGAGCAATGGAACCGAGCGTGCCGAGAAACCCAACTGACGTACCAGCACCTGTTGTCCTGTCCAGGGTAATCAGCAGATCATTGTTGAAACCATTGTCATTTCCCATGCCATACAGCGTATCGGTGATGGGATCATAAGCCAGTCCTGTGACGAACCGGCTTATCGCCGCATCGGCATACTGCCCGATTGTCGTCGCAGCTGCGGTACCGGTATCGATAGAAACAAGAAACCCTGCTGCAGTAGTCGTGCCGTAAAGGGTGTTGGTCGACGTATCGAACGCCATGCCCGCAAAGGCATTAGTCGTAGCGCAAGACACCGTAGCTGCTTCACTTGCGGCGGCACTTACCAGTGGCGGTGCCGGTGGAATAACGATCACAGGTTCATCACTTTCCTTTCAGTCGAGCGGCGGAGCTGCTTCATCTGGAACCTATACCAATGGCTCCGGAACATATGGCATTGGCGATGGAATCGTTCTCTCCAGTGGAAATGTATCGGATTATGGCGATGGTCCGAATACATCAGCTTAATTTACGACCGATTATTTCACTTCGGCGACAGCACCGCAGGATGTTCTTCTTGACCCAATCACCGGCGGCAAGGACCTTTTTGACGTTACCCAGCTCGATCTGACTTTCGACATGGCCGCTGGCCAGGACCGGGTCTTTTTTAACGTCGTTTTTGGAACTGAAGAGTTTGCCGAATTCATTGGAACAGAATTCATCGATGCGTTTGGGATATACCTCAATGGGGTCAACATAGCCGGTTTTGCCGGACTTCCAGTGAACGTAGATCACCCTAATATGTCGGGTATTCCGGGCACAGAACTCGATGGCGTCCTTGATCCAACGAGCGGCGGCGGCAATCCCATAATGGAGTTTAAAGGCATCGTGGGGGCCGGGTCGACTGGCAACACATTGACTTTCATTATCGCTGATTCTGGCGATGGCGCTTATGACGCCACTGCATACATAGAGGGTCTGGGTTCCTCGTCCCCTGGTGGCGGTACACCCGGCGGTGACGAGCTAACAATATCTGCGCCAGCCAGCCTCAGCATTTTCGCTATTGCATTGCTCGCGATGAGCCAGATCAGGCGGCGACGGATTATTTAAAACTTCGGATATGAACAATAGAAAAAAGGCGGCATCCCAGCCGCCTTTTTTTGATCAAGAAATTTATAATCAGTCGAGCGGTACACCAAGCGTTGTACAGCGGCGCAACATCCGCGTTTGATCCTGCGGCCAATCGGTCCGGGCATGCAAACAGGCGAGATTATCCCACATCATGAGATCGCCCGGTTTCCAGACATGCTCATAGTAGTTGTCGGGGTCTTCAGTGAGATCGAAGAGCTCGGCGAGAATCTCTTCGCTTTCATCGCGCTCTAACCCCTCAATCCACATTGTGTTCAGCCGCGACACATACAGCGCCTTACGTTTCGAGCCGGGATTGGTGACGAAAAGCGGCTGGCTGAAATGGAAGATATTATCGAGATCGATATTGAGATCGAGCCGTTCGACATTGCGATAGTCATACCCCTGCATAACCCGTGCCTCGGCAAACCGCTCCTTCAGCTCAGGCCGCAATTTATTGTAGGCACCATACAGGCTGGCGAACTTGGTATGCCCACCCTCATTTGGAATCTCAATGCCATAGAGAAAGGACGCGCGGTGTGGGCTCTCGTGATAGCACTTATCCGAATGGAACCACATCTCGCCATGACCGAGCCCGCCAACGGGATTACCTTCCTCGTCCTTCTTATCGGTAACCATCATCAGGTTCGTCCAATCCGGCGCCTTACTGGATTCCGCCGTATTGGCACCGGCTTTCGGAATATGACGTTCCGCCACATCGCCAAAATAACCGGCAAATCGTAACTGCTCATCACCGGTGATATCCTGACCGCGAAACAGGAGGATGCCGTGGTCATGCCAGGCATTACGGATTGCCTCGACTGTCGTGGCATCAAGCTCCTGGCTTAAATCCACACCGCCAATCTCAGCGCCGATCACAGGATGGATCGGCGTGACCGTAATGTTTGCGTCCTGGCTAAGTTGCGTCGCCATGATCAGTTTCCTCCGCAGAACACCGCAAAATCCCTCAAGGGCTCATAAGCATTCTACGTGATTTTGTACTCTGTCGTAAACGAAACGAAAATAGGCTCTTAAACACCCATTACGCCGAGAACGGCACCCTGCACCAGTAATACACCAAGCCAGTGGCCACCATCGATGACCATTAGTGAGACTTTTGCGCGCTGCCAGGCATAGTTTACCGCTGTGGCCGTCATGGCGAATCCGACCCACACAAAAAATCCGTTTATCAGGCCGCCCCGCAGATTGATGTGCTCTTCGCCAACATGCACCATGATACCGGCGAGGAAGAAGGACATGATGAGTTGGCAGATGATGGTGATGATCATGGGCTGGGCCATGCCGCCGGATTTTAGCTCTTCTTCCGACTTACCCGTCGCCGCCATCCAGAACTTGCCAAGCGACGCGTAATAGCCAAAACCAAAGATAAACGACGCTAGTGCCGCAACCACGATCGCTAAATAATTAATGTCGCCAAGTTCCATTGCGCTCTCCTGTTAGGGGACCAAAACGATCCATCGATTCTGGATGAGAAGGCACCCAACTGTCTAGTAAAGTTTTTGAGTTGAACCTCTCTATCGCGCAAATCACCGGTTATGAAGATGCCCGACAGATTTCACGAAATCGCGGCTTCTTCATCGATTTGAAGTCTACCCTCATAGCGAACAATTCGCCCAACAACCGGCAGTCCGATCTCTACCGAGAAACGATACCAATCCTCTTCCACCCATTCGTGAGCATCCAATGTGGGCCAAATACAGCGGGCCAGGGGAATGCCAAATACGCGTACCCTCACAATTTCAAAACGAATACCAGTCTCATTTCCGTGGAGCTTTAAAAGCAAGCCAACCGGCCCAAACTTTTCAACCAAATAAACCGACTCTTTGCCCACACCCTGCTTTTGGACAGTTTCCAGCCGATTGTCGCCATAGCGACGGGTCAAAACCTCGGCGTCTCCCCTATTGGAAAATGTAACGATCGCAGGGTAATCCTGTCCTGCCGGCGGCATGCCGAGAAGCGATGCCAACAATTGTCCTACGAAATTGGAAGCGCGGGAAACCGACGCCACACCACTCGCCGAGACTATACCGCGTACGTCGTGCATTCTTTGGATAATTGGTGGCAGCCGCGAATAGTCGCTACCCAGTATTTTCTCCGATATAGAGGCGTTTCGGCCACCAGCGGGTTGAATTTATGCCGTTTGTTTTGCGTTCCGCTTTGCCTTCTGGCGGCTTTCCTTCTTTAACGGCCGGGCCACGGGACAGACTTCCTGGACGAAACCGTTGAGCGTATTCACAACGTTTTCTTCGACCAGCGTATAGTAAACGAACTGGCCCTTTTTCTCGCTCACGATCAGTTCGGCATTTTCCAATATACTCAAATGCTTAGAGACTGAGGGCTTTGAAATATCGAAACGATCCGAAATGTCACCCGCCGTCAAACTACCCCCCGACAAATAAGCCAATATCTTACGCCTAACGACAGACGATAGTGCCTGAAAGATTTTATCCATATTCATAAAAATCACCGTTCACAATATTATCTTTTTAGCTTATTGACTAATTAACTAATGAGTATATATCTTAATAGTTAGCTGATTAGCTAATAACGTAATTTTTATCATATCGCGTAAGGGACTGACAATGATGATGATATATACGTACGTGACATATGTTTTAGTCAGCTTGATGATGACCATATGGGTCGGTCGAACGTTAAACCTGAATGGCCGAATTTTCCTCGTCAAAACCTTTGACGGAGATGAAGCGATTGCGGATTCCGTCAACCACCTCTTACTGGTCGGCTTCTACCTAATAAATATCGGATTTGTTTCTCTCGCACTAAAGTACGGCGAAAAGCCCGTTACCTATGTCGAAGCAATCGAGTTTTTGAGCTTAAAACTTGGCCTCGTGATCGTTCTACTGGATGTCGCCCATTTCTTTATTATGGCCAACTTAATGAAGTTTCGAAATTCCAACATATTCAAATCTCTCGACCGCAGTGATGACGGAGATGACGTTGAATTTGAAACTGCGGACACAGCTGAAACGGATGAGACAGATACAATCAGAGAACCAAATGCCTGGGAGAATGCTGTAAAAGCGGGATTGCGGACCGAACAAGTTTGAGCCCTTAAAACCAGGTTCACCGTAAAAAAAGCCCCGGAGCAAACTCCGGGGCTTTTCCTCATCCCATCGATATCCGTAAATACCGACGCCTTAAAACCTAGTAATCGAATACCTGCGGGAACTTCTTGCGAACTTCCGCATTAAGTTCCGGCGAGGTCTGGGCAACTGCCGGGAAGGTTTCGATCCGCTCATACGGCCGGCAGGCGTTGATAACCACCCGCGTATTGTAGAGCGTGTCTTCACCATGCATCGGATCGAGACGCGATGACTGGCACTGGTTGAGATGGATAATGTCCTTCTCAGGATCAGACCGCGTGCCCATCGCCCATACGACGTCATGAAGATTATGCGCTTCGATATCCTCATCGACCACAACCGTATAACGACCGCAATAGGTCGCTGGATTGAGCTGCGATGCCATCAGCCCTGCCTGAGTGGCATGACCATAGAAACGCTGTTTGATGGAAACCACCACGAATGTCCGGCCGGAACCGGCTTCATGATGCCAAACACCGCGAACGTCCTGAACGCCAGCCTTCTGCAGCCCTTCAAGCAAGGTCACCGAACGGGTGAAGCAACGCTCGAACAGATGTGAATGCGGCGGCTTCTGGCTCGCAGCACAAGTCAGGATCGGGTTGTTCCGATGATAGACCTTGGTGATTTTGAAAACCGGGTCCTGCTCGGCATCACCGGCATAGTAACCGGTCCACTCACCGAACGGCCCTTCCAGACGGGTCTCGTCAGGGTATTGATAACCTTCAATGACGATTTCCGAGTGCGCCGGGAATGGCAGACCATTATCGCCGGTGATCAGATCAATCGGCTTGCCGGCAAGACCGCCCTGGAAAGCAAACTCTTCAACATCATCCGGAATCGTCATCCGTGCGGCGAGGAAATGGGTTGGATCAACACCGACCACGACCGTTACCGGGCAAGGTTCGCCTTTGGCGAAATATTTGGCCCGCTGGATATTACCCTGCTTACCGTTCGACGCCATGACGCCGAGTGTCTGACCGTCATGCACCATACAGCGATAGGTACCGGAGTTTACCCGACCATTTTCAGGATCGCGGGTGATAACACCGCAGGCCGTTCCGATATAGCGCCCGCCATCCAGCTCATGATGGATCGGCACGGGAATTGTTTTCTCAATGTCGATATCATCGCCTTCAATGATGTTCTCCATAACCGGACCTTCATCGACATGGCGCGGCGGGATCGGTTCATGGTTGAACATCTTCTCGCGATACGCCTTGAGAAGTTCAAAGCGATTGTCGCGCAGCTCTGTATCCATACCAACGGCGAGCGCCAGACGAAACGGCGATGCCAGCATGCCATAAAGGCAGCGATAGCCTTCGGGATATCCCGGAATGTTATCAAACAGAACAGCTTTGGCCTTCTCAACGCGCTCACGATAGAGCACCTCAACGACGGCACCCATTTCCTTGTCCCAGTGCGCGCCGTCTACTTTCTCAAGCTGGCCGTTTTCTTCGCATGCCGCGAGAAAATCACGTAAATCAGTTTGCGGGCTAAAATTCTCCCTGCCACCATCCATTTTTACTTCTCCTCTTTCAACAAATTCAGAGTCGCCCGCACGATTGCAGCGACCATTAGGTTCAATCTCTGAGATGCCCCCACTTGTCCCACGCTTCACGGCGGGCCTCTGGAGTTGGGGCGTTTACTTCCTGAAACTCATCTTTCCAGTGAAACGGCCGGCAGGCATCGATAATTGCCCGGCTGTTATAAAGCTTTCCAGCCTTGCGGTCATCAGGAGATATCACTGGATCAAGCGCCGATGACCACATGTTGTGAATAATATCGATACCGCTGGCCGGATCGCAGCGCGTGCAGACCGCCCATATCACCTCATCGAGGCTCGTAACGTCTACATCCTCATCAACCACCACAACAATTCGGCCTAGATAGGCACCTGCATGACAGGTGGCCGCAATATGGCCGGCCTGTGTCGCGTGGCCCGGATAACGCTGCTTGATACCAATCGCCAGGAACAGTCGCGATCCACCGACCTCATGAGCCCAGACATTGTCGACATCGGGAACACCGGCGCGCGCGATGTTTTCCTTGAGAACAGCAGACCGGCTGATTGCCCGATAGCGCGCATACTCATATGGCATGCGGATATGAGCCGCACCAAGCATGATCGGATCGTTGCGATGATAGATGGCGGAAATATCGACCCAGGGTTCTGCCTCCATCTGCCCGCCCTGATAGCCAAGCCACTCACCAAACGGTCCTTCGGGCGCTGTATTGCCGGGATGAATGAACCCTTCGATGACAATCTCGGAATTGGCGGGAAATGGCAGGCCAGTATGCTTGCCGATCACGCATTTGATCGCCTCGCCCCGGTATGCACCCATCATATCCAGCTCGCACATGCCTTCCGGCGCCTCTGTGGAGGATGTCAGGAATGATAACGGGTCGCTGCCAACGACGATGCAGACTGGCATTGGCTCGCCCTTCGCCATGTATTTATCACGATGGATACGGCCATGTTTGCCGGGCGAGATATAAAGCCCAACGCGTTTTTCATCATGCACCATGACACGATAGGTTCCGCAATTAATCCAGCCGGTATCGGGGTCGCGGGTGATGTTAAAACATCCGGTGCCGATATAGCGCCCACCATCCGCCGGATTCCATAGTGGCGAGGGGAATTTGGTGACATCAATATCGTCACCTTCAATGATATTCTCAAAAATCGGTCCGTCTTCGATGATCTCATGCTGGATCGGATCTAGATTGCGTGTGTGCTGGTGATAGGACTGGCTGAGTTCCAACTTGTTGAGATTGGACGGAAAACCCAATGTCAGGTTCTTGCGTGTGCCGGTGAACCAATTGATCAGGAGGCGGAACCCTTTAGGGCAGCCTTGCACCTCATCAAACACAATGCTGGGCGTACCCTCATCGTGGCACATAACCTCAACAACCTGGCCGATATCCTTTTCCCAACTTGCGCCGGTTACGACTTTCAGATCGCCGCGTTTTTCGACCTCATCCAGCCAATCCCGTAGGTCGACATATTCCAACGCGCAGGCCGCATTGGCTCCCGTATCCGCAATTTCAGCTTTAGCCGTGGAATCGCTCATCTAGCCGTCCCTAATTGATTATTTAGGGAATGTTGTATCGTGTTTGTGCGGTGGGGGCCAGCCGCAGTAACGCCTATTCAAAACCTAAATTTGAATCCGAATTTGAAATAGTTGAGCTAGGATGTCACCGGACCGTAAAGGACGGACCGCCGGACAAATTCTCAATTTTAAGAAAAAAAATGGGCGGTGGGTAATTTCGGGAGGAAAACCAGAATTTGCCACCGCCCATGAAGGTACAGAGGTGTAAGCCAGCATGTTCCCATCGTGAACAAAACTGACGGGTATCGAGAGCCTAAACTCCCGATGAATGCGAATCATTCTCATTCGCATTCCAATTGCAAATGATAATTATTCTTAACAACTTGTCAAACAAATAAAGCCATTTAGGTTAAAAAAAATTGGCCGAGGTCAGATTAGCTACCGAAAGACAATAGGCGCACACAGAAACGGCCTGTTTCGGGCTTCTCTCAGGGCGGATTTTGCAAAGATGCGCTACAAACGTGTTAGGTGATTGTCCCAAAACCGGTTGGATGTTTGTTCCGAATTAATTTTTAGAGTGGGACCGGTAAGGTTCTCGATTTTTATAACTTTTCCAGTACCACTCGTCGCAACAAACTCACCCTCTACCCCTGTCCCTGCTACCCCGCACCCGTCTACCAACCTGGTTTCCGTCAGAAATTTACCGTCTTTGGCATCCCAGAATGCAATTCGGTCTCCCCGAGGCGCCGACATCGCAACAAACCGACCGGATTCATCCATTTTTGTCGCACCTGCATACCCTTTGAAGCGTAGAGTTGTGGCTTCCGGCGCAGCGAGTAATTGCAGGCGATTCGAACCCCGACGAAACAATGCAACTAGAGGCACCAAGTCGTGTCTCGGTCCCTGGTCCTGCATGGCAATGCAGACATCGCCGGACTTATTTACGGCCAAATGACGGATACTCAAGAAACGAAGACGAGATTGCTCAAACTTGTAGCTGGCGGCGATGGTCCCATTCTTGATGTCCAGAAATGTCAGCGACGGCTGCATCGTCGGAATATTGAGTTTTTGGCGACCGGTCTCCGGATGCGTTCGAAGGCCCCCATTCGCGACAATAAGTTGTTTGCCATCTTGCGACAGTACCAGCTCATGTGGACCGATGCCCCCGCTTGCCCACCTACCCATCCGTTGATAACCGCGCTGCGTATCCCAAACACCAATGAACCCACGGCCGTCCCCGTAGTTGTTTTCGGTTGAGAATAGATGCCGACCGTCTTTTGAGTATACCCCGTGACCATAAAAATGGCTGCCTGTCGGGCTCTGAAGAAATCTAATTTTATGGCCAAGTTTGCAATCGAATACGAAAGCGAAATTCCCCGGCCGACGAGCAAAAATTACAGCTTCTCTACCCGAAGGATGCGTCGCAACTCCGTGGCCACGCTGCGGAATTCTCATCTCGAACGCAATGTTCCCAGCGGGCGTTAATCCTGCAGCATGGAACTGTTTCTGGCGGTCTGCATTTGCGGAAAGAAACGCTACGTCGTCATCGCCTGCTATCGGTGATGAAAGTGGCATTATGCCACCTGCCACTGTACCCGATAATAATTGAAGCGCTCGGCGGCGGCTAAACAGCAAACCTAGTCCCCATCAAGGGCATTAAATCCGAGCGGCGTGCCGATCGCCGGCGCAAGCTTGCCACTTACCAGCACTTTCAGTGCCCGCATTTCTTTCGCAAGGCGCAAGACTTTGGAACGCGGCTTAGGCATTGTCACAGCGTCGGTAAGCGGTTGTTGAATACTTTGCGCGGTTTCCAGTGTCTTTTTGAAAGCGCGAGACAACAGCCGGGAAAGGTCGGGATGTTTGCTCTCGATCAGGTGCTTCAAACCGAGCCCTTTTTCACCCTCATACATTGCCTGGAGCGCTTTCAGGTTAAAAATAATGTTTCTGAGCGATCTCTTGCTTCTCCACGACTCCGCACGCTTGGGTTTGACCTTCTCAATGGTTTTTCCAAGAACGCGATCCAGTTTCAAATCGGTCAAAACCTTCAACGTCGTATGCATTGCTTTTACGTAATCCGCGGTTGCGTCCTTAGGTTTGGAAAATTTATTTCCTGGCTTTCCGGCATTCTGAATCACGGCCTGGTATGAATTAGACCCCGGCGACCAGCTCGCTAATAACTCTTTGGAGATGTCATTGATGTTTTGAGCAATCGCTTGCAAAAGTTGGCATGTGTAATTTTTTTCCTTCGCATCGATAATCGTCTTGGAATATGACTTGCTGAAAAGTAACCGTTCCGCGGCGGGTAGACCCTGAACCGCCACGCTGGCGGAAGTAAAGGCATCCTTTTTCAATCCAGATTGATCACGCCGTTGGTGGAGCAGACGAATCTGTCGTGCGCCGCGTGCTCCTTTATCAGGCCAGAAGTGAATACGGAAATTCCGCATCAAAAGTTCCACCGGGCCATGTCGAATATGCTCGATCGCCATCCAACCATCCATCAACTGATGGAATGCTGCCTGAGATGCCGAAGGGTCGCGCGGCGCCGCGGCGTTGCAAAGTTTAACTATAGCGTCTTCGAATTGAGCAGCATTTGTCTGCAGACGTTTATACCGTGGAAGAATATGGGATTGTGCCAATTTTAAATTTACTGTTGCGAAAT
>CEUN01023850.1_pt1 | contig 213684 bp, 158 predicted proteins | sample 361501 | NCBI WGS metagenome assembly CEUN01 (sample SAMEA2622801, study PRJEB7988) | marine metagenome | biome: marine biome (ENVO:00000447); feature: marine epipelagic mixed layer (ENVO:xxxxxxxxx); material: "saline water (ENVO:00002010), including plankton (ENVO:xxxxxxxx)" | depth 120 m | reverse complement strand
GGCTGTTTTGTGACTCTTGTTTGACTAAAGAGCCAAGTAAGAAAGTCGGGTTCGGGATCACAAGCTTTCCCAGACAAATGCGTAGTGCCGTTTTGTGCGCCGGGGATAAATTTATTTGAAACACCATGCTTGTCTCCCTTCCAAACAGTAAATTTCATATTGCTTTCTATTTGCCTTAATTCATTGAAAAGTTGCTGTGCCTTTGCGAATGGGCACGTTCCATCCTGATCGCCATGGAAGGCCCAGATAGGATAATGTGCTATTTTTTTGGCAGAGATAAACGGTTTTGTCGAGCGTAGTCCAGTACCCGCAGAGGGACCGGCCGCTGCGAAGTAATCGGTCTCGAACTGAAGGAATATATAGGTACCATGTCCGCCCATAGAATGCCCGAGTATGTAGATCCGGTTCTTATCTACCGCTGGCAGTTCATTGATAATTGCTTTTATATGTAGATAGTCAGACTTGTCCCATAAACTGTCGGCTTGAGGCGTCACGACATAGCACGGGAATTTCTTTCGGATCGTAGGTTCAGCGAGTTGGCTGTTCCAAACCTTAAGTTGTTTCTTGTTATCGCTTCCTCGCCCCCCTGCTCCATGCAGCGATAGGATGACGGGGTATTTCTTGGTTTCCACGATCTCGATAGGTTTCATGACGCGGCATGGTATTTCCGAATTTGGTATCGGAACGTATAGATCCTGCCAGCGTTGTGCATGCGTAGCACTCGTGCATAGAACGCAAATAGAAACTGCGAGGGAAACTAGCAATGGACGCATTATTCGGAACCTATGTTTTTCGCGTGCTTAATCATAAAGTCTGTAAGCGATTGATTAGTAAACCAACCCTCCCACAAATTGTGCCCTTGCCCTTTAATCACTTCAATTTTGGCATTCCCGCCTCTTGTGTTTATACGTTCGGCTAATAGGGCGGAATTGGGCTCTAGCGGTACCACTGTATCGCTATCACCTTGAAGGTGAAATATTGGCACCTTGGCTTTGGCCAATGGTTCAAGTAAATCTATCGGATTTAGTTTGGTGAGACTGTTTCCTAATTGCTCTGGGGTAAGCCCATAGGCTGGTGCTGCGCGTGCTACTCCGGGATAGCTGGCTAGATTGCAAACAGGATAGATGCCTGCGACGGCCGCAACATTCTCCGGGTGTCGTACGGCCCAGCTATAGAGCATCAAGCCACCACGGCTCCTCGCCAACAAGACGGGCATCTTACTCATCCGGCGGTGTTTGATTAACTCGGTATAAAACTTCTGATAAACCTCTGCACCTGCTGGACTCCCGTAGGATTCACCCACATCGATGCCGGCAATGGCAATCCCTTCCGCATGTAAACGATTAAACATCCAACTTTCATGTTCTCCGGGCAATCCATTTCCAAGTGTTGGGGCATACCAAACCCAGGGGATAGGCCTGGAAGTGTCCGCTTTCTCCGGAAGCATAAGGAAAGCCCGTTTTCCGGCGACTAGAAAGTTCTTGCGAGTTTCTAGTGCCGTTTTTGATGGTGGTGCACTATTTAGATCGGCAATGGCCAGTAGGCACAAACCAAGTACACATAGACTGTATAAGCGATGCTGAGTTTGGATGAACATTTTTCTCAAATGGCTGATCGGACTTTAGTAATAATTTTTGCAATGCGGATAGCGTCGGACTCGGCGATACCCAGCTTCCTACATTGTTCGATTGCAAATTTCGATTTAGGAGTATCATAAGCCTTACCAAGGCGAACCAGCTTCACTCGAATACGTTTTCCCAAGGGGTGATAAAACTGAGCTCGGAGTTTCAGGGGCCCCTCAAGAAGACGTTCTTTCAGGTTTGTATTTTGAATTAGGGACTCTGCCTCGTCTTGGGAAATTGCGGCATCCTTATCTCTGTCCCCAATAATGGGTGTTCCACTCTGCGAGGGGGATTTAGGGACAGCTTCCAGCGGTCCTAGGCGGCTGATGAGTAAACTTACAAGAAAAAGAAAAGTAAGAGTTACTGGGGATCGGTTAAAGCGCATATTGCTTATATGGTTAAACAATTGAAGGAGAGGGTTGGAACTGCCTGATTCGTTAAATTGATTAGAACGGACGGATGGGCATTTGTCATCGGGGCCGGAAACGCTTGTTATCGAATCCTGTTAAATCATAATAAAGCGAACTACTCAATCATTAGGTAAGTTAGAAAGACGCACCACTATGGCTTCTTCAATGAAGATTCGCTGTCCCAATTGTCATTCGTTGGCCAAAACAACGAATGATTCGAATCTGGATAGCGTTTACTGCGGTTCCTGCGAAACCATGTTTTCTATTTATCAACAAGAAAACCTGGCGACGTTGGAGCATCGTGGCGCTCTGACGACAATGATTGGCCACTTTGAATTGCTCGATCAAATTGGTGTTGGAGGTCACGGAACGGTATGGAAGGCCAAAGATAATGAACTGGACCGTATCGTTGCAATTAAGATCCCACGCCGTCGGTCAGTGTCCGTTGAATCGGAGCAGCAATTTTTGCGAGAAGCACGTGCCGCAGCCCAATTAAACCATCCGGGAATTGTCACCATCCATGAAGTGGGCCGTGACGACGATCGCCTTTACATCGTCAGTGACTTTGTAGACGGAGTGGACTTGTCCGAATGGTTAAGTGCAAAACGGATGACGTTTCAGGAAGCGGTAAGATTCTGTGGTCTTGTAGCGGACGCTCTGGAGCACGCTCATCAAAAGGGAGTCGTACATCGTGATCTAAAACCTGGCAATATCATGCTGGGTGAAAACAATGCCCCGTTGGTGATGGACTTTGGTTTAGCAAAGCAGGATGTGGGCGAAGTTACCATGACCATGGACGGGAGAATTATCGGTACGCCGGCCTATATGTCACCAGAACAGGCGCGTGGCGAGGGCCATCGTGTTGATCGGAGAGCAGACATCTATTCACTCGGAGTGATTCTCTATGAATTACTTACCGGAGAATGGCCTTTCCGAGGTGTGGCAAAAATGTTGATTCAGCAAGTCATAAGTGACGATCCGATATCGCCGCGTCGGTTAGTTGGTGCTATACCTAAGGATCTTGAAACCATCGTCATGAAATGTCTTGAGAAGTCACCAGACAGCAGGTATCAGACCGCCGCTGAATTGAAGGCCGATCTAAATGCGTGGTTGGCTCATGAACCGATTAAGGCCCGTCCGGTAGGCACTGTAGGAAAACTGAAGCGATGGCGCCAACGCAATCCGGTTGTTGCCAACTTGACCATCGGGTTCTTCTTTATGTTGGCACTGATGGTGTTAGTTTCGGGTACCTATGCCTACCAGGCAAAGCAACAGGCCTCGCAGTTAGCCGAACAGAAAAATGATGTAACCGAAGCTCAGTCGATTGTAGCGCTCCAACGGGCCGCTTTGTCGAACATTCTGGCAATGATTGACGACTCAACCGGCAAAAATGGAATGATCAGTGATGAAATTCTATTGGAAGCTGCGCTGATTTGTTCAACCCGAATCGGCGAATCGGAATATGAGGAGATGGCAGAGCGTTTTATAAAAAACGCCCATCAGAAAGGCGTATTCGATGAACCTGAACGCCGCACTATTTTGCTTACAGACCCCGGTTTATCTGAGATACGAAAACGAAAAACCGTGAAAGCGATCGTAGAGTCACTCTCCGAGTAAGTTGTTCTTAGTTCAGATGCGTGGATTAGCCAAACAGTTTAACAAATTGACTGATCGCACAGTCATTAGGACACAAGTGCTTTGACTTCGCCGTTGCTACCACCAAAGGAATCCACTTGGACCCCCAGTTGCTTAAGCATCGTCACGAACACATTACCAAGCGGCGCGTCTTCTTTCTGAATATCCTCTTGCCATGGTTCCTGCCCTCCGTCCCAAGGACCGCCCTGTGGATTCGCTCCGGCGTTGTTGATGTACTGGCCGTGACTGAACCCCATTTGTTTGCCACCCATTAAGATGATTGGGTAGTTACGTGACAGGTGGAACGCACTAGATGCGGAACCAAAGAACAGAAGTGTATTGTCAAGCATATTGCCGGTCCCGACCGGTTCTGGCGTGTCTTTTAATTTTTGAGCGAACCTTCCCAATTCTTCATGAAGAAAAGCACAGTAGATTCCAAAGCGTTCCCATCCTCCCGGATTCTTTGTTTCATGGGATAACGCATGAGCTAAGTTGAAACCTACAGCCCGAGCCAGGTAATCACTCTGCCCCACTCCGTTTTCTCGCCCGATCTGATAGGTCGCAACACGAGTAGAGTCAGTTCTGAAAGCCAAATAGATCAATTCATACATAGTTTGAATGTATTCTCTTGGATCGTTTGGCGTAATCTCTAGGTTGAGATGGTCGACGTTCACCGTCGGCAGTGGAAGGTCAATCCACTTTTTGGCTTTTTCAACTTTGATTTCGGTTTCGCGTACTGCCTCAAGGTATTCGTCGAATCTAATTTGATCCTGCGCTGAAAGGGTCTTGCGCATGGATCGTGCATCAGCCAGGAGATCGTCGAGCGTACTTTTACTCAATGCAAGCCGTCGTGCGGCATCCGCGTTGTTCTTTACAAACAACATGTCAAAGATGCGTTTTGGGCGGTGTTCAGCAGGTATCGCACGGCCATTCTGGTTATACGAAATTGTATGCGCGCCACGAGCCGTTCCTGTACCACCATCGGTGGACATTACCAATGATGCAAAACGAGTTTCGTCACCTACTTTATTGGCGTATAGCTGATCGATCGAGATCGTGTTCTTGTAGTCCATGTCACCACCGCCTGTCGCCGCACCTGTTAGGAATTGATCGGCGTTATTGTGACCATGAACAATCCGTCCTGGTGGATGCGAGAAACCAGACAAAACGGTGAAGTCTTCCTTGAGGGGGACCAGCGGTTCAAAACATTTCGTAAACTCGAACTTCCGACCGTTACCATGTGGGAACCACAGCCAGTCTTTGTAGGCTGGGTCCGCCGGCAATGGCATCGGAACTCCGTCGGGAAAGTAAAAACATGCGAGCCGTTTTGGATTGGCGCGGTCTTCACTCGCGTTCAAGGCTGCACGTGATGATTCGAACATTGGAAGCGCTAAGGCGACCCCACTCCCACGTAGGAATCGTCGACGATCAAGAGAATTGAGGTTTAGAGTCATGGCATTGGTCTAGTAAAAGGTACGAGTGGTTTTAGGTAAAATGTTGGTGGAGTTATCTTGCGCGAAATAGGTCACTAGCCACAATCAGCCGAATCATTGTAGCAAGGCCATCTCCCTGTTTACGAACATCGGCAGTAATCTGGTCGATGCTTGAATGATCAGCAAATGTGAGCGGGCGTCCCAATCCGTATGTAGTCAGTTTATAAACCAAAGCACGGGTGAATTGATCCTGACGATGTTCAAGAAGGTATCGTTTAAGTCCATCCATTCCTTGCAGCGGTTGATTGTTAAATAGCGTGCTCGTCGCGTCGACCGGTTTGTCGCCAATTTGTTGGCGCCAACGCCCAAGAGAATCATAGTTTTCAAAAGCGATACCCCAGGGATCAATTTTAGCGTGACATGAACGGCATGCTGCATGGTTCCGGTGATCCTCGATCCGTTCCTTGAGTGTCATCTTTGCGATTTCAGGATCGGCCAAATCAATCTCCGGCACTGCCGGTGGTGGCGGGGGGGGTGGGTCATTGAGTAAGCTTTCGAGTAACCAAATACCTCGCTTCAGTGGATGGGAATCGTTGCCGGCAGAATTCATCGTGAGGAGTCCTGCCTGAGTGAGAATGCCCCCACGTTCGGTACTCTGCTCCAGAGATACTCGCCGAAATTCATTCCCGTATATGTTAGGTATGCCGTAATGTTTTGCGAGTCGCTCATTCAGCATGGAATAATCAGCGTGTATGAAGTTGAGTACGCTTTCATTGTTTGTAAGCAATTCGTGGAAGAAGGCGACAGGTTCCTGTAGCATCGCCTCCTTTAATTCCGGCTCGAATTGTGGCCGAGTCTTACGATCGATTGCTAGAAAATCTAGGAGCTTCAAGTCGAGCCATTGATGAACGAAATGCTTGGAAAGCCGAGAAGCCCGGGGATCCCCAAGCATGCGGGTCACTTGGGCATTCAATGTTTGAGCTGTATTCAATTGGTTTTTGGCTGCGAGGTGCAGTAGTTCCTGGTCGGGATTGCTGTTCCAGACAAAAAGCGCCAATCGTGTCGCCAGCTCATAATCATCGATGGCTTCCGCTGGAGTGTTATTACGTCGCACCGATTCTCGCGAGACGTATAGGATATTTGGTGAGGACAGGATCGTAGCGAGTACCTCAATCAACGCTTGTTCAGTGTTGTCACATTGGGGCCGAATCGCGCTGTAGAGCGCCAACTTGCGATCGATCTCGTCGTCAGTGACAAGTCGACGCCATGCTTTGGGCATGAAGTCCTCAATTACATTTTGTGCATATTGTGTTTCTGATTGCATTTCGTCCCGTTTTGGAAAAATGGCTGTATGTGATGCTGGTGGCCACTTTTCATAAACGGGCGTTGAAACCTGTACGTAATCTACGACGATATCACTTTGGGAAACGCTGCTGTTTACTAAGCGGATGTATTCTGAAGGATTAGGCATCTGCCCCATCTTGTTGACGCCTCGTACTGAGTTTCGGGGGTAGATTTCGCCGAGCGGTATGGTCCATTCGTAAATCTGAGGATCATCTTTAGTAGCCGAGACACGGTGATCTGCTTGACTGACTCGCAGGACGGCTCGTCCCTCGTTGCTGGCACGCCAGCCGAATTCCAATTGCAGGCTGGGTGGTCCGGAGTCACCAATGTCCGTAGTATGCGCACGAACCCGCACCCGCATCATCCCTTCATCTGGCACCTTATCGCCAAGCTCTATATAGACACGTTGACCTCGAGGGATTACAACGACGTGATTCGTCTTTTCGGGAAACTCCGGCACGGTATCCTGCGCCGGTTGTGCATACCTTCCACCGTAATATGCCCAACTTGCCCGAACTGCGTGCCCGCTCTCTAAGTTTCGATAGTGAACTCCGCCAGGAGTGTTCTTGAAACTAGTGATAAGCTTTTCCAACTCGAGCTTTTGCGTCTCCGGGTTGTCCTTGTGTGCTTCGCGCGTCTTCTCGATTTGTTCCTGTTGCTTACCGAAATCGATTTTTGAGTTGGCTTGCATGTCAATGCCCCAGTGAAGCATCGCCGGTTGGGCGCCTGTGACGGTGGCTCGTAGTAACGCGTTACGAGCAATATCCCGATAGGTTTCAAATTGATTTGAAGTCATCTGCAGAAGGTCAGAACTGTTTTGGAAGCCGTCATCAGAATACGCTTCTGGCGGGAGGTCTTTGGCGAAATTCCACGGTAATCCGAGCACGTCCTGAAGAGCATAGTTATATTCATAACGAGTGAGTCGTCGGAATGAAGAGTGTCCGCCCTCTGCACGTCGTACCTGGGATGCAACCTGTATTTCTGATGCCAACCAATCAATAATCTTGGCGCGGTCGCCATCTGAAAGAGGCGTTTCGTCTGGTGGGGGCATTTCACCGTTACTCAATACGGCCATGACTTCGATCCACCAACTAACGTCCGCACCCTTTTGGAGGTTGGGATCGAGAGTGTCCAGACGGATGTTTCCTTCGGTTAGTTCGGCACCGTGGCACTGTATGCAGGTCTTGTTCAAGATCGGCAGGATCTCTTTTTTGAACTGGGAAAGTTTAGGTTTTGGAACACCGGTCGTTTTTACACGATAATCCCTAGTTAAATAATCTGAATGACTAGCGCCTAATTTTTTCAACGCGTGGAGCGTCGGAATAGAGTCCGATGGATTTGTAGAGATGGTTGTTGTCGCACTAACCGTTTGGCCGTGCAAATCCGTTGAGACGTAGATAAACAGATTGAAAACGATCAGAATGGAAATGGCTTGCAATGTTTTCATGACGACTTGCTCTAAGGACGGTGGCTTCTTTATATAAGAATACCAAGATAACGCGGGATAATGAAAGACAGGTAAACATTTAGCGCCTTAACCAATTACCCCTTTAGAGACCTAGAACTGTCTACGTCCTGCAGATTATGGAGGGTAAACGCGTCGTGATTTGACATGAAAGAAAATGGTACTGCCGGTTCTAAGCCTTTAGAATCCGGGGAGATAGATTGTAAAACATCTGGGGAGAGATTTGAAAATGAGCTCGAGATTAACTCGACGTGATGCGATAAGAACGACTGCAGCAGCAGGATTGGCGGCGTCTATTACTGGGACGATGACGCAAGTTAATGCCGAGACAGCAATTTCCCAATCAGATCTCGTGCCCCATTCGTTTCTCACCCCCGGAAAACAATTTTATGATGTCTCGCGTGGCAATCCAAAACCGTTTTCACTTACCGGCAAGGCGTTGGAGGATGCAAAATTAACGCCCGACACGTGGCAGCTTAACCTGAAAGTAGACCCCTTTACTGAAGATGGTGTCGTCCGGGAGCCGGCTGCGGCAGAGCGAGAATTTGACACCGCCGAGGGGACTGCGATTGACTATCAGCAGCTAATGGACCTTGGCGAAAAGCATGGCGTCAAATTCATCAAAGCAATGCAATGCTTGAATATACCCGAGCCGTTAGGTCAAGGACTCTGGGAAGGCATTCCACTAAGCATAGTACTTCGGGAATGCGGCTTATTGAAGAATGTGAGACGAGTGTATTACCGCGGGTTTCATAATAACGACCCAAGTCAAATCTTTCAGTCGTCGGTCAGTTACACCCAAGCGACGGAAACGCCTCCCAGTGAACTTCCAGCTTTTTTGGCTTACAAGTTAAATGGAGAACCACTCTCGTTATTGCGGGGTGGACCAGTGAGAATGATTATTCCCTGGGCTCATGGATTCAAGTCAATCAAATGGCTACGAGAGATTTTCCTTACCAACGATTTCCGGGTAAATGATACCTATGCGTTGAATAACAATGACCCGGAGTCTTATTTGAAAACGGGAGCCTACTTGGATAAAGGCCCAACTGAATTTGAAAATGGTGAACCGGTAATTATTACCGGTCAGGCCATTAACGGTTACTCCGGCCTAGAACGCGTCGAATATTGGGTCCGAGAATTAATCCCTGGTGCTAAACGGCTAGATGATAATTCAAACGAAGTAAAGCAGGCGCCGTGGAAAAACTGTGTAATTGCTGAGGAACCGGCTTGGGATGAGGTATTGCCTGAGGGAACCGATAGGAGAACGCTTCTAGGCTTTGACCATGAAACGGGTAAGCCCAATAGTTGGCCGTTGCGATACGGAATGGCATCTTTTCATGTAGTACTAAGAGACCTCAAGCCCGGGCGTTACGAGGTACGAGCAAGAACAGTCGATGGAAATGGATTCGCACAACCTGAACCCCGCAGCATTCAGAAGAGTGGTAAGAATGCAATTCAAACTAGGCGTTTTACAATCAAGGCATGACTCCAAGTAGTCGAACCTTCTAGCAGGCAGGCTACTGTGAGACGATTAAAACTCAAGCGGCTTAAATTCTACCGCTTTCTGAAAGAAGCTTCGATTCATCGGTAATTGCCCGGAGTGACTACTAAGAAGTACACAGTTGTCGCGGCTTTTGGCTTTTAGCATCAGCTCATGGCCTGTGACCATCGCTGTTTGAGCGATGAAATAACAGGTCTCATGCTTTTGCTCGAATACTACCTTGGCATATTCTGCGTACAATCCCATAACATCATTGGATATGCCCTGACTTTGGGCGTTATATCGCTTCGGCGGCAAGTCAAATTCATAGCCGACATTAACCATTTCAAAAACTTGTCCGTGAAAGATGTTTCCTGTACCCTGACAACGAACGGCAATGTCGACGCTGTTAACGTGCCCACCGAATATCTGGTTGGCATTGGGTGCAAGATCTCCGTCATCTTGTGATCCCCAGTCGAACCCTACACAACCATTGGAATCACCGCCGGGCCCTGACGCGTGACAGTTTGTAAACACGTTGTAGTAAGGTGATTCACCATTCGAAGGTCCGAAATATGCCGACGTATTCGGAACGCGCAAATGCACGAACAGTAGATCAAAACGACTATAGCTCATTCCAGTTAGCCGAAATGCTGAAGTATGTTCATTAAGAACAAGTGTGTTTAAACCGTAAAAAGACATTGAAGTCGCTGGTGAGCGTTGTGCTGCATTCCAGCAACTGGAACCTTTGGGGCCTGAATAATGGATTTCGGTCAAAAGCCCATCGCCGCGTACTGTTGTACCCTGATGGACCATTAACGGACGGGTAATTGTGTAATGTCCTGCAGGAATATGTATTGTTCCACCAGACTCGCAGGCATTTAGCGCTTTTTGCAGCTGATTGCTCACATCCCCGGAAGAGGGCAAGGCTCCAAAGTGACGTACGTCAATATTAGCGGATGGCAATCGACGCCAGCGTCCTGATATCTCATGCGTGCTTTGAAAAACATGCCCCTGATCCACATCGAGTTTTGAATTAACATCCCAGTAAAACTCTCCGCCGCCACCATCGGCAGGATTTCGGTATCCTGCGACGCGAACGTGTTCTGCATCCCTCGGGTTTAGCTTTTGCAGTTCAGAAATGTTGGTAATAGCATAAAGGTGTTGCATCGACTAAGCCTCTTGAGGATCTAGATGAATTAATGACTTCCGATCCAGTATAGAACGAAACCGACATAACGGTTGATCTATGTAAATTGACTTTAAAAAGGCATCCTGTTGGGGATGAGTGATCGGTAACGTGAAACGCGATAGTACCAATCAATCGGTAGGACTCTTTAAGGCGGAAGGATTGAGGCTGTAATTGAGGTATATGGTTCGAAACTGCCTCTCAAGAAGTCTCGAAAAATAGCCATCCACTTCGGACTGAGGCGATGAAGTGGTCGTCGTATGCCGTTAACCCAATTCAGGCAACGGCTTAAACTCGTCCTGCAGGTATCTTGGCCTACCAGTCAAATCGTCAACGGTCGTTGTCGTTGGATCGACGCGCAGATTTTTATAGATTTGTGAAATGACCTCGTTGAAATGAACCGGGCGGTCGACTGCCTCTTCGGCATACTTATTCGTGGCACCGATCACCTGCCCCGTTTTCATGCCACCACCTGCGAGTAGACCGCAGCATACTTTCGTCCAGTGATCACGACCGGCATTCGCATTTATTTTAGGCGTTCGCCCGAATTCGCCCCACACTACGACGGTGACATTATCCTGCATTCCCCGTTCGTGTAAATCCGATACTAACGCAGTCATCGCACGATCTAAAAGTGGTATGACCTTTTTGCCGTGTTTGAAGTTGGAGCTGTGCCAATCAAAATCCGCGTAAGAAATTGTGACAAATCTGGCTCCGGCCTCCACTAAACGTCTAGCCGCAAGGAATTTCGACACGATAGCCTGATATCCTTTATTTGAGTATGGCAGGACATTAGGGTCGTCTTTTCCATACCGTTCACGGATTTTTGGGTCTTCCTTGGTGAGGTCTAAGGCATCAGCGAGCTTACTGGAAGTTAGCAAGTCTAGTGCTTGCTGGGTAAAGGCATCAGCATCCTGTGGAAACCCATGTTTGTCCAGGTTCCTACGCACAGTGTCGAACTTAGTAAGTAGTTGCCGCCGACTGTCATAACGAGACAGGTCAATGTCCTCCAGCGTCATATCCGCTAGTGATTCACCGGTCGGTTTAAATGGCGCGTGAGCTTGCCCTAAGAAGCCTGGCCCCGGCAAATTGTATGGTAAGTGCTCCATATGCATGGATAGATCTAAATTGGCGGGTACGGCGGGATCCACAGGACCGTAAAGCTTGGAAATCACGGATCCAACCTCGGGCCAACCACCTTGGGGTTGATTGCCGAATGGCTGACCGGTGGCACACTGGAAAGAAGAATGTCGACCATCAGATCCGACAAGTGATCGAATAGCAACAAATTTGTCCATCATTGCCGCAGTGTGAGGCATCAATTCCGAGATTTGAATACCTGGGACGCTGGTCGAAATAGGTTGGAACTCGCCGCGAATCTCAGCTGGTGCATCGGGTTTGAGGTCTACCATGTCCTGATGCGGAGGACCACCGGTTAGGTAGATCATGATGACAGAATTGTGGGACGAATCACCAGAGGCCGACTCAGCTCGTAACAGATCTGGCAATGTCAACGCCGATAATCCAAGTGTTCCAATACTAAGGAAGTCACGACGATTGGATCGGTCACAAAACAAACGTCCTTTTCCATGAAGTCGAATCATATCTATATCCTCAGTAACTGCTTGTGCCGGAGAGTTCTTAGCGAAGAGAATCAGTTTACCCGAATAACTCCATAATAGGTTTGCCGGTGGTGATCGGCCGTGATAAGCCGCTGTTGTTTTGAGGTTCGTTTAGCGGAATGTCCAGGGCATGGTAAATGCTCGCAGAGAATTCCTCTGGACGTACAGGGTTATGTGCAACGTAACCGGCGTGACGATCGGTCTTTCCGTAAACCTGGCCGCCGGCAATTCCGCATCCGGCCATGATAGAGGAAAAACACCGTGGCCAGTGCTGTCGGCCTGGAGGTTGTTGTGTAAGTATTTTTGGCGTACGGCCAAATTCACCAGTGACGACAACCAATGTGTTATCAAGCATGCCTCGCTCATCTAGATCTCCTAGTAATGCTGCCAATGCCTGATCGAGTCTTGGCAGGCAGAAATTCATGCCGTAAGACCCAGAACCAAAAGCATTACCCATGCCCATGTTCCCACCGTGCATATCCCAACTGCTACTTGGTGGCCCTTTAGTGTCATGCGGAGCCTGTCCGGTCCAGCCATTGACTGTCACGAAACGCACTCCCGCTTCAACCATGCGTCTGGCGAGTAGCAAGTTTTGACCAAGCGGGTGCCTGCCGTACCGGTCTCGTGTCGAGTCGGATTCTCTGGTCATATCGAATGCATCCCGCCCTTCAGAACGCGTCATGGCGTCATAGCCCATTTCTCGAAGGTCAGCCCAGTCTTCGCCGAGAGGATCGCGGTTGAGCACGTCGCTTTCTAGACTGCCCAAAAGCGTTCGGCGTTTTGCCAGACGATCGGGGTCACCGAGATCATAAATCTGAGGTGGTTCAAAATTGTCCATGGCCGGGTGGTTCTTTGAAGAGCCAACAAAAACAGGAGCATAGGCAGAGCCTAGGTATCCGCCAATGCCGATATTAGGCGCGCAAAAGACAGGTGGCCCTACACACTTGATGAGCCACGCATTGGAAACAATGTTACGAGAACTTGGTTTATGCTTGGCCACGAATGAACCGAGGTATGGTTGATCGTCAGGCACTCCCTGTTGAACTCGCTTGAGTGATTGGCCCGACAGCAGATTGTGCATGGCATCGAAGTGATTGCTGATTGCCCCTGGGTGCTGCATGGAGTTAATGAGCGTGAATTTGTCGGTGTGCTTGGCGAGTTCGGTGTGCATTTCATTAATTTGCATACCAGGCACTTTGGTTGAAATTGGACGGTAGGGGCCGCGGATAGAATCTGGAGCGTCGGGTTTCATGTCCCATGTATCAACATGGCTAGGTCCACCACACAGGAGAACAAAAATGCAGGATTTTTCTGAATATACAGGAGTACCGCTATCGTCACGTTGGTCCGTTCCCATAACAGCCCCGGGCATCCCTAATGCGGCGGTTCCCATGCCAGCTGCGAGTAATGCCTGGCGACGATTTATCCGATAATTCTGCATGTCTGTTTCCTTGAGATAGGAGGGGTTGTTATTATCTCATCGGCTGCAATAAATTGCACGTTTAAATAAATGACGATCCTTAATTTGAGTAGGTTTTGAAAGATGGTCGTGTTAACGAATGGAAACGATCAGATGTTGGGCCACTCGTCTGGCACGACAATGATACGTTCCAATTCAGTGGGTGTGTTGTCAGTGAATGTTGAACAACTGACCATCACTGGGTGCCCCTTTGTATTGAAATGTTCTTGTAGCTTCAGTTTCATCAACGCTGCATTTTTGTAGTGTTTGTTGTCAATTGGGGGGGCGAGCCAATGAGGTTTATGGCAAAGTGCAAATTTAGCGTCTTGGATAGACTCAAGGTGCTTGAGGTTGGACGCGTAAAGCCAACTGCCACGGGCGTGATGAGGAGACAGTCGCGACGGTAGGTCGCTGGGTAACTCTGTTGAAGATGGATAAAAAATGATCCCCTTGACGTATGCGTTTCGTGCCGTGGCTTTTCGATAAAAACGTTTGCTGAGAGGAAGTTGATGGTTGTAGAGACGATCGGCTTTAGTCTGTAGCGTATCGTTGGGATTCGGGCCAATGTAATGACTGCCCTGTTTGATCATTGATGGATGGTAAAGAAAGAACTTGATCGCCGTTTCGAGGTGGGTAATGACGCCGGACGCGTTTTCATAGATAAAGTCCAATTCCCCAACGGTTCGCCCCTGTTCTTGAATCTGCAGGTTTTGTTCGATGATCGTGTGGCCTTGGCGTTGAAGTAGATATTGCACAAGTGATTCGAAGTATCGACCGACTTTGGTAGTACTTATTTCAATGCCTGGTGATTTGCTTGACGATTCGAGTTGTTGTTGCAAGTTTGGGTGAGCGCTTGAGAATGTGTGCCCAAGATAGTCGAACAGTGATGGTGTTCGCTCGATCCAGTCCAGATCAGCAGATAATTGATTCTTGTAGGTAGCCATAGTGTCTATAGATCGACTAAGGTCAATGATGATAGAGAGAGAGCCACTAGCTCGAAACCATGTAAGTCCTCTACCTCACCGCAACGTTCAATGATTGCAAAGTTAAACTCGTCCAAGTTCGATTTTAGTGATTCGTAGTTGAAACGCCTTCCCGTTATTCGAATAACTTCATCAAATTGTGGGCTAAACAGTGATTCGATATATTGCTGAGATGATGCATTTCGCGTTCCATGTTTGGCCGCGACCATCGCAATATTATCATGCGATATTTTTAGATTCACAGTAGCGGAAAGTGTTATCTTATTGGTGCCCTTGATTGGTAGTGGTGCCGTCTCTGGAAACTCAATTACAAACGACTTAGTTCTCAAATCTATACGCGAAGCTCTATGCAGGAGTGGAAGGACAAAGATTCCTTTCCCTGTAACGGCTAAGACACCCCCAACACCAGTTCTAATGATTGCTTCGTTAGGGAGAGGGGACTTATACCAAATACGAAGAACGTATCCCAGAAGACTAAGTATTGATAGGATGATAAAAGCATTTAGCATAATCGGTGACAATGTAGCGATAACAATACAAAGAATATTCATTTTGACACCACGCAAGTCATTGTGAAAACGAGTTTAGAGATACTATTTCAGAACGGTTGTATGTTACAAAGTCTGGGAAGGGTGTTGTAATGAATGCTCACCAAGTGTGTCATTGGAGTCTGCCCACATGAGAAACGCAATCAGTTTAGCACTGTGTGTGATGGTTTTAATCTGTCGACATTCGTTAGCTACGGAGCCGGTTGACTTATTAATTGCAAATGCACGAGTTATCGATGGTTCTGGTAGGCCGTGGTTCTACGCGGATGTTGCAGTTAGTGGTGAGGACATTGTCGCCGTTGGACGGGACCTGGACATTGAGGCCATCAAGAGGATTGATGCACGTGGGAAAGTTCTAACGCCGGGTTTCATCGATATTCATTCGCACTCGGATAAATTACTTCTCCGCGATGGTCGAGCGTTAGGGAAGATTCATCAGGGCGTCACTACGGAAGTTTTGGGAGAAGGGTTTTCAGCAGGACCCGCTTTAGGACTACGGCCAGCAGGTAGCGTTACAACACCTGAAGGCACGGTCAGATGGAATACGCTTGGAGAGTACTTCAAATTGTTGGAGCAGCATCAAACGAGTGTTAACGTGGTAAGTTACGTGGGATTGGCTGGAGTTTGGCAATGTGTGATGGGTGATTCCTTTGAACGCCCCACAGAAACGCAATTACTTGAGATGGAAAGGTTGGTGCGGGATGCTATGGATCAGGGTGCTGCAGGGCTTTCGTCTCAGGTGATGACTCCCCCAGGGTCTCTGGCAACGACTGCGGATGTAATTCGTTTGGCCAAACAGATTCGGCCTTATAACGGATTGTTTTCGATACACATTCGTAACGAGGGATTAGGGGTATTTGAAGCAGTGGAAGAAGCTATTCAGGTCGGGCGCGAAGCCGTTGTCCGTATGGATATCATTCATCTGAAGATTGCAGATCAGAAATACTGGGGTCAAATGGGGAAGTTGGTGAAATTGATCAATGACGCTCGTCTGGAAGGTATAGATGTGCAGGCGAATGTCTATCCGTACACAAGAGGAAATAACAATTTGAAAAGTATTGTGCCGCCGTGGGCACATGAAGGCGGTGACCGGAGGATGCTCGAACGCCTTGCGTCATCGGACACTAGAGATCGAATTCTTCACGATATCGAAAACGGAATCGATGGCTGGTACAACCACTATTCCGCTGTAGGGAAGGATTGGAGTCGGATGCTTATTAGTGGCGAACATCCCTATAAGGGACTCACTATGGACCGAGTATTTGCACTGCGAGGAACAAAGACGGATAAGGTCGCGGATATGCTGGACATGTTGATTGAGCACGGGGGAGGCATTAGCACAGTATTCGCGCACCATGATGAACCGGATATGCTACTCGCACTTCGACAACCCTGGTGTAGCGTGGGTAGTGACGGATCCGCTTATGCAATCGATGGGCCACTGCGAGAAGGGAATCCTCATCCCCGCAATTTTGGGTCTTTTCCGCGGCTGTTGGGGCATTACGTTCGTGACAAAGGGGAATTGGATTTAGAGACCGCCGTTCAGAAGATTACATCTCTCAACGCCTTGAAGGTCGGGATCGAAGACCGAGGTTTAGTCGCTGTTGGTAAAAAAGCTGACATTGTCTTATTCGACGAAGACCGGATCATTGATAAATCTGAATATACCGCCCCGTTTCAGTACCCCGAAGGGATTGAACTGGTTGTTGTCAATGGCAGGATTACATTGGAGTCGGGGACGCATACGGGCATGACAGCAGGTCAAGTGCTACGGCGTCAATGAGATCCAGCGTCGGACAGTATTAATATGATTCAACATGATTAGCTATGGAATCGAGGCTTTGCACCATCATCAGAAATCAAAGTCGCCTCATAGTTGGCTAGTTCATCCAGGCGTTCAAAGACGTGCCCCTCGTCTATATAACCACTTGCGAGATCTATGTAGGTAACGTAGTTCTCTCGGTCTTGATCTACGAGCGATTTATAGTATTTGGCGACTTTTGGATCTTCACAACTATTTGCAATGACGGAGAATCGTTCGTTGCTGCGGGCATCAGCCAAAGCGGTCACGAGCAGTCTATCCACAACACGTTGCGGCTCTTTGTTAATGATTAATTCCTTAAGGCGTCGGTTATATCCGGTTGGCTGAATTCTTTGGAATTTGATCCCCAGCGTCTTTAGTAGTTCGCGATTTGTCTGGAACCGGTTTAGTTTGTCGTTGATCATCGATGACATCGCCTTACTCAATTCTTCATTGTCACAGTACGCGAGCAATAGATTGAGGCACATTCGAGCCGATTCTTTCTCCCAGTGGGTGTGATCGAGCAGTATCTTGTCGAGATGAGATTCCAACTGAAGGGCCCAGCGTGCGGGTGTCGGAATATGAAGAAAGTCCATGGCTAGTTAGCCTGTCTACAGGGTTTGGGGAACTCGCTTATTGAGTAACTGTTATCATAGAGGATTCCAAAGCGTGTGGAGTAAAGTAGAAATGGATCGAAGTGATAACCAGTTAGGCGTGGAAATAATTGCTGCCTCCGAGATACTTCGATTGGGTAGAGCGACGCCTCCGAGACCGATAGGTTTATTGCCGGATGTCGCGCGTCCTAAAAATTTAGGGGAAGCGTTAGAGTTGCAGGATGCGCTGCATGAGAAGCTGCTCTTAGAAGGTCACGGTAAACTCGTTGGCACCAAGATTGGATGTACAACTGAAGTGATGCAGGAATATTTGGGAATGGAACATCCGTGTTCCGGTGGTGTATTTGATACGACCGTGCACTTCAACCAGGGGGAGTTTGAATTTGACCGCTTCTTGCACGTCGGCGTGGAATGTGAGATTGCTGCGATTGTCGGGGAAACGATTACAGTTTCAGATACTCCATATAGCCTCGAATCGATCCAGCCAATGGTGGAGTCGGTTCACGCAGCAATCGAGGTCGTAGATGATAGATATGAGGACTTCGAAAATCGAATACCCGGTTGGCTGACTTGGTTGGCGGATGATTTTTTCGGTGCAGGCGCTGTGTTGGGCCCGCCGGTTTACGAGTGGCAGTCGCTTGATTTGGCTGCAATTCACGGCCGAATGTTAATTAATGGAGAAGAAATCGGCGATGGTTATGGCAGAGATATTATTAACGGGCATCCGCTCGAAGCTCTGGTTTGGCTCGCCAATGAACAGTCCTCACTCGGTAGAGAAATTCCCAAAGGGTGGATTGTCTTATTGGGTAGTGTCGTCCAAACGAAGTGGTTGGTGCGAGGCGATACGGTAACTGTTGATTTGGACGGTCTAGGCACAGCGACGGCACAATTCTAGGAATCACTTTCCTATTTGCCGGCCATCTGTCTCTTTATAAAATAAAAAATCCGACACCGACTTAGACTCCTAATGACTGAGGCCTCAATGCAAAAGTACCTATATTTCTTGATTAGCCTGTGTATCTCCAGCCTGACTTCTGGATTGACGGCGACAGAGAAACCTAATGTTGTTTTCATCTTCGTGGATGATCTGGGATGGAAGGATATCGGATGTTATGGCAATCAGCTCGCTGAAACACCTCATATCGATCAGCTTGCTGTCGAGGGAATGAGGTTTACGGACTTTTATGCTGCGGGTGCAGTCTGTTCACCCACTCGTTGTGCAGTACAATCCGGTCAAAATCAGGCTCGTATCGGCATTACCGACTTTATCTCTGGACACTGGCGTCCTTTTGAACGCTCCATCACTCCGTTTATCCAGAGTGCTCTGCCCCTTGATATCGTGACAGTTGCCGAATCTTTGAAAACTGTCGGATACAGAACTGGCTATGTTGGGAAATGGCATTTGGGTGGTGGGCCTCGGTTCGCGCCGGCCAGCCAAGGCTATGATTTTGCCGTTGAGGTTGGCGGTCCCCAGCGTCCGGGTTCCTTTCGTGTTGTTGGGCGAGAAGATTTGAAGCCCAAACCCGAACAATTCCGCACGGAATTCGAAGGACAGATGAGCCGTCAATTTATACGCGATAATAAGGACAGTCCTTTCTTTTTAATGCTTTCGCCTTTCCATGTTCATATTCCACTATCCAGTCGATCGGACTTGGTGGCAAAATACGAAGCTAAGGCGAAGAAACTTGGATTAGATCTGCCTCATCCTGTTTACGCCGCGATGTTGGAGGAAGTTGATAATCTAGTGGGTGAGGTCATTGAGGAATTGGAATCTCAGGGCTTGACTGAAAAGACGATGGTTGTGTTTACATCTGATAACGGTGGTTTATATCGTCGTTACGACTATCAACCACATGCCGACGACAATGTAGCAACGCAGTCTCCGCTTCGTGGGGAAAAGGGCACTCTCTTTGAAGGGGGAATTCGCGTTCCTTTCATAGTGAAGTATCCCGGGGTTGTTGAATCGGGGACTACAAATTCTTCGCTTACTATTTCTTACGACTTTTATCCAACGTTTGTTGGTTTAGCAAATGGGAAGTTGCCGGAGAATCAGACGATCGATGGCGTTGATTTGATGCCGATTCTCAAGGGAGAGATCGCAACGTTGGATCGTGGGCCATTGTACTGGCACTATCCCCACTACCACCATGATCGACCGGCCAGTGCCATTCGGGATGGTGATTGGAAATTGATCGAATATCTGGACGGTACTGGCGACGTTGAACTCTATAATTTGAAAAAGGACATCGGTGAATCAGACAATGTCGTAACGGAATTTGCAGGGCGAACTGCCGACCTGCAGGGAAAGTTAAAGGCATGGAGATATGAAGTGTCGGCGAGGATGCCGATTCCAAATCCTGGGTATAATCCAGAACGTGCTCATGAATGGTGGAGTCGTCGTTCCGGCAAACCGGTAAACAGTGCTGGACGTAAAAGATTTCCTCCCACTGAATTTCCTCAGGAGTAAGGGCGTGCGTGACATGCAAGTCGATTCAGATAGCTCTAGGTCGCAACCCAGAGAGAGGAAATGGCGAACTCTGGTTTGCTTTGCTGCTATATTGCTTATTCATGTCAATTCGTCGTTAGCAGTTGGGGATGCCCCGACGCGTTCAGAATTCTTCGGCAGTAAAGTAGAGCCTCTACTCAGGAAGCGGTGTTTCTCTTGCCACAGTCACGCTGCCGGTAAAGCAAAAGGAGGGCTCGTTCTTGATTCGCGCATCGGTTGGGAGAAAGGCGGTGGATCTGGGCCTGCAATTGTTCCTGGCAATGTGGAAGACAGTCTGTTGATTCAGGCCCTGCGTTATGATGGACTTGAAATGCCTCCAAATGCTCCGTTAAATCCGGAAGAAATCAAGATACTCGAGAAATGGATTGAAGATGGAGCTTTCGATGAACGTAAAAGTCAGTCTCCTGAAGTAGATGCACGGGCCTTATGGGCATTGCAACCCATTCAAAAATATCAGCCGCCGAAAACCTTGGATGAAGATTGGCCCATTGATGGGGCTGATCAATTTATTCTCAGCGAATTGGAGGCCAGAGGTATCCAGCCCAACGGTCCCGCCGATAAATATCGCTTACTGCGGCGCGTGACCTTTGACTTGACTGGTATGCCTCCTACGCGGGATGAGATCAAGGCATTCCTAGCTGATGACTCAGCAGAGGCCTATCACAAAGTAGTGAAACGTCTTCTTAATTCGAAGTCTTATGGGGAGCATTGGGCACGCCACTGGTTTGACTTGTCATGTTACGCGGATGTGCAAGGAAATACATTGATTGGTGAGGCATGGCGTTACCGTGATTATGTCATTGACGCCTTTAATAGTGACAAAACCATAGATCGATTTATACTCGAACAGATTGCTGGAGATCACCTGCCCTATGAAACAGTTCGGGAACAACGCGAACTGATGATCGCCACGGGATATCTTTCGATTGGGCCATGGGTGATACAAAACTATATAAAACCACAATTGCGTGCTGATATTGTCGACCATCAAATTGATCGAATTGGCCGGACGTTCCTAGGACAAACGATTTCCTGTGCGCGTTGTCATGATCATAAGTTCGACCCTATCCCAACCAGAGATTACTACGCACTTGCGGGAATCTTCCACAGTACTGCCACGATCGACCATACGGGTCCTGGCGTGTGGAGTAGTATCCTTGAACGCGAATTGCCGAAGCTGCCGGTTGACGAGAACCTGGCATTAGAACGAAAGCAAACGCTTTCCAAGTTGCAATCCGCTTTGCTGGCGAAGCAAGTTGAAATCATGTCCTGGCACCGTCGATTCCCTGAGGCGTCGAACACCAATGTGTTGACCCAGCAACATCCAGTACTGCCGAACAAACTGGGAACTACCTATAAGGTTGCATTTGAAGTCGCACCAACTGTGTGGGCCGCCGCGGAACAGGCGACTGGGACGGATGACGCGGTTTGGATTGAACTCATCAAGCCCGATGGGAGCCTGCATACTTCAGAGCGGGTAAATGTTCCGGAATGGGACGGTAGTAAGACGGCACAGAAATTTGCGACTCGTACGTTTGCCTATAAGGGAGACGCGGGAGGCGCGTTGCGTTTACGTATTATTAGTGCTCAGCCTGGTAACGGGCGATTTGCGGGTGCTATTGATGAATTGGTTGTATCCGTTGATGAAGACATTTTGTATAGCGAGAGTTTTGACGAGATTGCGGCTGCCCCAATAAATGGAACCCAGGCGGATACAGGACTCGTTGTTCTGGCGCAGGCCATCATTCCCGGTTGGATTGGAGGCGGTCTGAATCATTCTCACATGGTAGAGCGAGACGAGGGCAATTTCGCTTTACAGTTATTCAGTGGAAATCAGTCTACCTTTGTAAAATTGCGGGGGACGCAAGAGCAACAGGCTGACTTGGCTTTAGCTAAAAGCGTTCAAACTGAAATAGAGAAGCTTCAATTAAAGCTGAAGGGACTCAAAGAGGAATCGCAGACAGAATATGCAATGTCCGTAAGTGATGTCAACGAACCAGCAGACGTGCGGATTTATCGACGCGGGGACTTTAATTCGTTGGGGGAGAGTGTTTCCCGAGGAGTACTAGGCGCTGTTGGTGATGGAGCCACAGTTTCTGTTCCAGATGGGATGAGTGGACGCCTACAGTTGGCAGAATGGCTAGTGTCGGCAAATAATACTCTAACATCTCGTGTTTTTGTTAATCGTATTTGGCATCACCTGTTTGGGGTAGGTATTGTACCCACGGTCGACTATTTCGGTGTTCATGGCGAGCGACCGACGCATCCAGAACTGTTAGACTTTTTGGCGGATCGGTTTCGCGATGAAAACAAGTGGTCTCTTAAGTTAACGATTGAGCAACTGGTTTTGTCCCGTACCTACCAAATGAGCTCGCTGTCTACACCCGAGGCGATACAGCTGGATCCGGACAATCGTTATTATTGGCGGATGCCACGTCGGCGTTTGTCTGGCGAGTCGATGCGGGATTCAATGTTGTTCATCAGTGGTAAGCTTGATCGCGCCAGCGGTGGTAGTCCATTGGGATTGGAGCTTGAAGGGAATATACGAGGCGCCGGAGGGAATGTGAATCCTCCTACTTGGGGCGGTAAAGTACCCGACTATGTACGTAATCGGAGAACGATTTATCAACCTTTTAAGCGTGAACGGCCTGTGGGGGCGTTGGAAATCCTTTCCATATTCGACTTTCCACATCCCAATGACATTACTGGCGCTAGAGCTACGACGACGGTGGCTACACAGGCATTGTTCCTGTTGAATTCGCCTTTTGTAAAGGAACAGGCGAAGTTGTTAAACGATCGGCTTACTGCTGAAGTACCAAGCGACGAATCTTTGCGTCTTGACGAACTTTATCTATTGGTTGTTAATCGTCCAGCCGACAAGAAGGAAACGGAGTTAGCTCTGGCCTTTTTGGATGCATTAGCACCTCCTAACAAAGAGGAAGCCGTAAATGAGCCTTTACGAAAAGTGGCGTGGGAACAACTATGCCACGGTATACTAGTGTCGAATAGTTTCTTGTTTAAAGAATAGGCAAAATGCGTAACATTTTAACAGCTACTAACCGACGCGCGTTCCTGCAACAATCTGCCTGCGGTTTTGGATCTCTGGCTTTGCAACAGCTTTTGCATCAACAGCACTTAAAAGCCACCGACTCAACGGCACCTTCGCAACTTTCTGCAGCAAGCCCACATTTTAAGCCGCGAGCAAAGCGAATCATCTTTCTGTATATGAAGGGTGGTCCGAGTCAAATGGATTTGTTTGACTATAAACCTCAGTTGGCGTCCGGAGATGGCAAAGGCCTGCCCTATAAATTGCCATCGAACGAAGAAACGGTCGGATTGGACGACACTAAATTAATGGCTCCTATCAGTCCCTTCGCCAGACGCGGCGAGAGTGGCCTTCATATATCAAAGTGGTTTGAGCACCTCGGGAGACATGCCGATGATATTTGTGTTCTAAAGGCGATGCACTCAGATAGTCCAAATCATGGTGTTGCGGAACGACAACTGCATACAGGTAATCTATTTGACGTAACGCCATCTATGGGGGCCTGGTTGTCATACGGGTTGGGAAATGAAAACGATCAATTACCAGCTTACATCACGATTCTGCCGGGAGAAGGTGAGCGGAATTACAGCAGCGCGTTTTTACCGGCCATTCATCAAGGAACGGCTATACAGGAGGTGGGCATTACTGCAGGTCGAGCTCCGATTCGACATTTGACAGATAGGTCAGTTTCGCAAGATATCCAGCGTCAGCGCGTGGATTTGATTAAGGCATTGAATCAGGAACAATTGAAAAGGCTTGATTCCGATCAGGAGATGGAAGGAGTTATTCAGTCTTTTGAACTGGCATTCCGAATGCAATCCCAAACCCCAAAACTTGTTGATTTGGCGAATGAATCAAAGGCCACCAAGGATCTATACGGTGTAGATATGCCTGAGACGAACCAGTTTGGTCGTCAATGTTTGCTGGCTCGTCGGTTTGCAGAGGCAGGTGTTAGATTTATTCAGGTAACACTTAATGGCTGGGATCATCATAACAATATACGTTCCGGGCTTCCAAAACTAGTAAAGCAATGCGACCACCCGGTCGCGGGACTACTTACTGATTTGAAGCAGCGTGGGTTGCTTGATGACACGCTCGTGCTTTGGGGTGGTGAATTTGGAAGAACTCCGCATGCTCAATTCGGTGATGGCCGTGAGCATAATCCACACGGATACGCTATGTGGATGGCCGGAGGTGGCGTCCGCGGAGGCATGACGCATGGGACTACGGATGATTTTTCCTATCATGCCGTTGAGGATTCGGTTCATATCAATGACCTGCACGCGACACTCCTCCACCTTATGGGTATTGACCATGAGAAATTGACTTACGAACATCACGGTCGTCCGTTCCGTCTGACCGATGTTGCAGGTCGGGTTGTGCATGAGATATTGAGTTGATCAGATACGCGTAGACAAATAACTTAGAGAACACTATGACATTTGAAGTCGCGATCACCGCGGATTTTTATCATGCAGACGGTCAGCCCAAATATGACGACTTTGGTTTGAATGTGCTTACGCAGTCGAGCCAGATTAATCATCGTCCGTTCACGTCTCATGAGTCGAAGATCGCCCCTCAGCAACTCCAAGGAGTTAACGGTGTTTTAGTGTTGACGCCGCGGGTCGACATTGATTCGCTTGCGGATGCTGGTGAATTATTGATCGTTAGTCGATTCGGAGTTGGTTATGATTCAGTGGATGTCGACGCTTGCACTGAGAGCGATGTGTTAGTGACCATAACAACGGGAGCGGTGGATCGTCCAGTCGCAGAGGCGACGATCGCCTGGATGTTAGCGTTAAATCACAACGTAATGCAAAAAGACCGATTGGTCAGGGCTGGTCAGTGGGACGCTCGCAGTGGATTTATGGGATCTGAATTGCGGGATAAAACACTCGGCATTGTCGGGTTAGGTGGAATTGGCCAGCAGCTTGTTGCGTTAATACGTGGGTTTGGAATGGCGCAGCCGCTTGCCTGCGATCCGTATGCTCCAGATAGTGTTTTTGCAGAGCTTGGTGTGCGTCGTGTTGAGCTTGATGAACTATTGGAAGATTCTGACTTTGTCTCTCTTCATTGCCCATTGACTGATGGTACGAAAGACCTAATTGCTGCTAGGGAATTGGAATTGATGAAGCCGACGGCATTTTTACTCAATCTTGCGCGAGGAGGAGTTGTTGACGAGGACGCACTTTTTTACGCACTTTCGAACGATCTCATCGCGGGTGCCGCATTGGATTGTTTCGAAACGGAACCGGTTACTGAACCGCACCGGCTTGGTGAATTAGATAATGTAATCCTAGCGCCACACAGTATAGCCTGGACGAATGAGCTGTTCCGGGATATCGGTCGGATGGCATGTCAAAGCATCGTGGACGTTGCTTCAGGGAAGCGACCTTATGGCGTCGTCAACCCCGATGTTTTGGAGAAGCCCTCGTTTTTCGAAAAATGGCATCGGATCATTGAACAGAAGTAATTCGGTTATAAAGCTCCGCTTTGTATAAAATGAAATTATGCGTTGCGTAAACATCCTAGTATTGATTGCCCTCTTCCCGAGCATCTCATTTTCTGCTGAAGAGGTAGATTATATCGAACATATCAAGCCGGTATTACGCGCTCGGTGTTATGCCTGCCACGGGGCTTTAAAGCAAGAAGCTGAATTGCGGCTAGACACGGCGGAATCGATTCGCGCGTCAGGGATCGTAGACAGTGGTACTCTTTTAGAGCGTCTTGGCGCGGAAGACCCAGCAGTCCGGATGCCGCCGGAAGGGGAGGCACTCAAGCCAATCGAACTCATGCGGTTCAGGCGGTGGATTTCTTCGGGAGCCAAGGCTCCAGAAGGTGAAATACCTGAGTCGGATCCCACCGAGCATTGGGCATTTCAACCAATTGTCAAGCCAGCCATTCCCCATTCAACGTATAAGAATCCTATTGACGCATTCTTAAATTCGAAACGCGCAGATTATAAAGTGACGCCTCTTGAACGAGCGTCTGCTGATGAGATCACTCGGCGGTTGTATATGAATCTGATTGGCATGCCTCCTCTGGCCGATGAATTTCAGTTGGAAGACGATGCGTCAGTGAATACGCAACTACCAATCTTAGTGGACCAACTATTGGCCGACTCACGGCATGGTGAACGATGGGGCCGGCATTGGATGGATGTATGGCGGTATAGCGATTGGTGGGGATTAGGAGCACAGCACCGCAACAGTCATAAATTCATATGGCATTGGCGAGACTGGATCGTAGAGTCACTAAACTCTGATCTTGGCTATGACGAGATGGTACGACAAATGTTGGCCGGTGATGAACTGTACCCCAATGATTTAGATAAGCTTCGTGGGAGCGGGTATTTGGTAAGAAATTGGTTTCTATTCAATCGGAATCAATGGATGGATGAAACGGTTGAGCATGTAGCAAAGGGGTTTCTTGGTCTGACATTGAATTGTGCGAAGTGCCATGACCATAAGTTTGACCCCGTTGGGCAGCATGAGTACTACCAATTTCGAGCATTTTTCGAACCGTACCATGTACGGGTCGATATGCTTCCAGGGAAGACTGATCTTAGCCAAGACGGAATTCCGCGGCCATACGACGCAGCTCCGGAGACCCCCACCTATCTGTTCCAACGCGGAAACGATAAAGATCCGGATCTTTCAACCGTATTGGCACCGAATATTCCTCAGGTCCTCAAGCTACCATTACCGGCAATCAAAGAAGTAACTTTGCCTATCGATGCTTGGAAACCAGGCCTGCGGCCGAGCGTTTTAATAAGCTATATACAGCAGGCAACGCAGGAGATTACAGAAAAGCAATTGGCTTTAACCAAACGAGAGAAGGAGTTGGAAACGGCCGAAAAGCGGTTCGAAGCCACAAAAAACCGATCCGCCCCCGAAGATGTCACGCCTTCGGCTGAGTCGTTTGTGGACAATTTCTCTGATTTTGATGATCAGGCGTGGATAAAGTTCGGGGGGGAGTGGAAGTTACAGGATGATGGTCTTGCTCAACTGAAGGATGGAGCACAGCGAAATGTCTTGCGATTACGTCATCCTGTCCCTGACAACTTCGAAGCGTCCTTGAGATTTGTCACGACAGGCGGAAGTAGATGGAGAAGTATAGGAATTGAGTTTGATGCGGTTGTCGCGGACCCAGCGTCAACGCTAAAGGCAGGTGAGAGCGTTAATAATATTTATATCAGCGGATACCAACCAGGACCGAAAATTCAAGCATCTTATGCTCATGAAGGCCCATATCAATATCCGCCTAATGGTTTAAGACAAATTCAATTTGAAACTAATCGTGAATATGAGTTCATGATCCGTGTTCGCGATAATCTGGTGAATGCATATTTGGATGGTGAACTAATGCTAGCCTGGCGGAGTCCGCTTACGCGACGTAAAGGCGCACTGCAATTGTCAGCCTTTGATGTACTGGCGGTCTTTAAGTCGTTTAAGCTGCGTGCATTACCCGATGATATAAAGTTAGAAGAAGCTGGGGCGAATCCCGATAAGACAATCGCATCCGGTATGGATCCAGAGGAAGCCTACCAACAAGCGAAACTGAATTTTGAAGTAGCGAAGCAGGAACTGGAGATTGCCAAATTGCGGCTCAAGGGAATGGAACGTAGTGTTATATGGTTTAACGCTGTTCGCGAGGGGGCCGAGGATGCCTCAAACGAAGCCCGGATAGACGCAATTCAGACTTCCCGCGAAGTGGCGACGCTAGAAGCGAAGCGTGACTTGACCATCGCAGCCGCGGCATTGGAAAAAGGTAAAGGCGATCTGTCTAAATTAAAGAAGGAATTCGAGACAGCGCAGCAAAAGGTTGCCAAGGACGAACTTACTATGTCCGCAGATATTCCCGAGGACGCGGAGCTCGAGTTGCTTGTAGGAGCGAAGTGGACCCCTACACGTTTTGCAAACTCCGGCAGTGACGATCCAATAAAACCATTTTTGCCCAACAGTACCGGACGGCGTACAGCCTTAGCTGATTGGATCGTGAATTCACAGAATCCTCTAACAGCACGCGTTGCCGTCAATCATGTATGGTTGCGTCATATGGGACAGCCACTAGTGCGGACCGTATTTGATTTTGGAAGGAATGGACACCAACCCGAGAATCAAGAATTACTGGATTGGTTAGCGTTGGAGTTTATGCATTCTGGGTGGAGTTTCAAACACCTTCACCGGTTAATCTTGAGCTCGGAGGCCTATCTGATGAGCTCTCGGGTCAAGGCGAACGCACCCCAGTTGGTATTGGATGCTGAAAATGAGTCCTGGTGGAGGCGAGTGCCGATTCGATTGGAGTCGCAAGCGGTTAGAGACAGTATTTTGCGATTGGGCGATCGACTCGATTTGCAGGTTGGTGGGCCACCGATTGAATCTGGAGAACAGGCAAATTCTAAGCGGAGAAGCCTATATTTCTTCCACTCGAACAATAGTCGCAACCTGTTTCTAACTATGTTTGACGAAGCATTGGTTACTGATTGTTATCAACGGGAAACGAGTATCGTTCCACAACAGGCACTGGCGATGGCCAATAGTACAATGGTGCTAAATGAAACCAAACCCATTGCCGCCTATATTGCATCTAAGACGCAGGATGATAATGCGTTTATTAATTATTCGTTCCAACATATTCTTGGTGTAGAAGCTACCGCTGAAGAGTTAGAGGTGATGTCTTTAGCATGGAGACGTTGGGAGACGATAGAAGGTGAGTCGAAAGTCGATCGACAACAGCATCTTGTTTGGGTGTTATTAAATCACAATGACTTTATGGTAGTGAGGTAATTGGTGATGAATCAAATGCAAGATAACAGGCGGGGGATGCTTCGAACGTCGATACACGGGTTAGCTGGAGTAGCATTGAACTCTTTACTGAGTAAAGAGGGATATGGTAACCCAGATGATTGGGGGGCTCCTACGGGTAACCCCCATTTTGCTCCAAAAGCCAAAAGTGTGATTTGGCTTTTCATGAATGGTGGTGTTAGCCAGGTTGAGAGTTTTGACCCAAAGCCCATGCTAAATAAGTATGCCGGAAAAACGATAGCAGAAACCCCGTTTGCCGATGTGCAGAATCCAGACCGACTTGCGATTGAACGTCTGGTTGTCCCCGATGGCAACGGGAATCAGCGTAATAAGCTATATCCATTGCAAGTTGGATTTAGGCAACACGGCGAGAACGGAATTGCGATCAGCGATTGGTTCCCCCACATTGCTAGAAACGTTGATAAGTTGGCGATCATAAGGTCGATGTGGACCACAGATAGTAATCACGGAGCACAAACTCAGTTTCATTCGGGCCGCCACCGTAATGACGGCGATTTCCCGACTCTTGGAGCCTGGGTGGATTATGGGCTCGGCTCACTTAATGAAAACCTGCCCCAATTCGTAAACTTTGGTAATCGAGAGTATTGGAATAATCGGGATGGCCATTATCTAGGTCCTGCCTATGATGCAGTCCCCTTACGTGTAAATCCTGGAAACCCGTTGGATTACAGTAAGCCTGCAATTACGGTAAATCCGCGTTCCAGAGCAATCGGCAAGGAATTGTTGGAACAACTAAACGGGTTGCGGGCTGAAGATTATCCTGTCGACAAGAATCTTCAGGCGAGAGTGGCATCGTATGATCTTGCATTTCGTATGCAAAAATCGATTCCGGAAGTTGTGGACTTTTCGAGAGAGACTGAAGAGACCAAATCCCTTTATGGAATTGATCAACCGCACAGTAAAGACTTTGGTATGACGCTACTGGCCGCACGCCGTATGGTGGAACGGGGAGTACGGTTTGTGCAAGTTCAGCACGGAGCTGGTGGTGCGGGACGATGGGACGCTCATGGAGGCCTTCAAGCAAACCATAGCAATAATGCTCTAGCAGTCGACAAGCCGATCGGTGGTTTGCTGGAGGATCTAGACCGCCGTGGATTGCTGGATGAAACGATTGTCGTGTTTGCTAGTGAATTCGGCAGGACGCCTGGGTCGCAAGGTGGCACGGGACGTGATCATCATATATTTGGATTCTCCGTCTGGATGGCAGGCGGTGGGATTCGTGGAGGCATTGCGCATGGTGCGACGGATGAGATTGGCTTTCATGCGGTTGAGAATAGGCACTACGTCACCGATGTGCATGCAACGATCATGCACCAATTGGGACTTGATACTCGAAAGCTGGAGCTCCCGGGTCGTAAACGGCTTGATATTGACCATGGTCACGTAATTAAAGAGATACTTGCCTAATTTAACCATTAAGTGAAAAGGCGAGTCCTCTAGGGGGGAGCCTGTCTGGGGTATACAGCAGGTGTCAATTCGTGTTGCGAGTTAAGTGACCCCCAGGCAATCTACCCGATCGGTCAATACACTATTTTCTTAACGGTAGGTTAAGCGTAGGGATGTATGCATCAGACCCTTCAACTCCCGGCCGAGGTGCTAGTGTCTTAGCGTTTGGATAGAGTCCGACTGGTCGCGCATTGTTTGTGATTTCAGTTGCAAACTCAGTAAGCAAATCGTCTAACCTAGCGACCACAGCAGGATGTTCAGCAGCGACGTTGCTCTTTTCCCCAAGGTCAGTTTGCAAATTATATAGTTCCCCATTGGTGAACAATTTCCAATTGCCGGATCGTACCGCGGCTAACTTCCCACCTTGTTGATAAAAAAAATGCTTGTATGGTGTTTTAGCTTTTGGTTTGCCTAATAAAACATTCGTGTTGATATGGCCGTCAATAATACGATCCGTCGGCGCTGATGTACCGGCTAGATTTGCAAATGTCGGGTGTATGTCGAGCGCCGTGATAATCTCGTCGCTTGAAGAATTGGCCGGAATTGTTCCGGGCCACCAGGCGATCGTTGGCTCACGGTGCCCTCCTTCAAAGGCCGATCCTTTACGTCCACGTAGAGGTCCCGCGGATAAACCACCAGCCGGCCCGTTGTCCGAAGTGAAGAGGACGAGTGTATTGCGATCTAATGCTTCGCCACGGAGCGTGTTGAGGATTTGGCCAACACTCCAGTCCACCTCTTCAACCTGAGCCTCTTCTGCCGTTTGCGCCTGCTGCATGAACTTAGGAGAAGCGAGCCGTGGGCCATGGACGAATGCGTGAGGCAAATAGACGAAAAATGGCTCGTTCTTATGACTCTTTATGAAGTCGATGGCTTGTTGTGTAAAGCGGCGACAAAGTGTCGCCTGATCGTTCATGTCTTTGACGATATCTACCACCTTGTCGTTTTCCAAAAGGGGAAGCGAGGGGCATTGGAAACGGCGCAAGTGAGGCCACATATCGTTCGAGTATGGAATCCCGAAATATTGATCGAAGCCTTGTGCAGTGGGTAAGAAGGGTGGTTGGTCCCCCAGGTGCCATTTACCAAAACATCCCGTGGCGTATCCATGCCTGTTCAGCGTCTCTGCAATAGTGATTTCACCGGGATGGAGTCCGTGATGATCTCCCGGAAACAAGACGATGTGGCCGGAACCTCGTTCAAGTCCAACTCGCTGTGGATAACAGCCAGTCATGAGAGCCGCTCGCGAAGGTGTGCAAACGGGAGATGCGACGTAGAACGACGTTAGCTTGTGCCCTTCTCTGGCCATTTGGTCCAGGTTGGGTGTGCTATTCTGAGTTGAACCAAAGGGTCCGATATCACCGTAACCCATATCATCGATGAAGATCACAACAAAATTGGGTTTTGTGGCCGGCAAGCGTTGAGCGGCTCTCGTAGCGCATGAGCATGAGAACTGGAGAACGCAAGCTAGCAAGGCTAAAATTGGATGGAATTTGTCTAGTGGTAAAGTCATGGCAGCGCTTTGGGGATAACAGTAGAACGCGTCGGTAAAAAGCTAATTGTTCGATGATTTAATCTTGAGAATTTCGTAGTTGCCGGTCGATTGGTGAGGAGTGAGAGGCCAGGAATCGGTGCGAAACGGATAAGCTGGAATTTCTTTACCATTCATAAGCGTGCCGTGGGGAAGATTGCTGAATCCATAACGAACAGCGACTGGATCATCGAGACTATCGTGCCATACAGTCAATTGCTGTTTATTTGTGTCAACTTGGGCCTGGGCATTGAGGAACTTGCCATCTTCACCCGCGATGTAAAAACCAGCTACGACGTCTTTATCCAACCGTAGGCCTTTTGCAGTATCGTCTGCAAATGAAATTACGAATTTGTTGCCCTCAACAACATGCGATTTGTAAAGGGGGCCTCTCCAGGCCAAGGTCAGTCCGGCTTGATCACTATAAACTTCAGATAATGCCCATCTAGCGAGCCTTTCGCCAACAGGGCGTTTATGACTTGGGTGAATACTACCATTTGAATTTGTATCATAGGTTGGAATCAGTCCTAGATTATCGAATTGTTCCCAGGTGAGATGCTGGATTTCACGTACGACATTGGTGTGATGATTCATGTCGTAAGTCATGCTGCGGCGATTACTCCATCCCGCTATCTGAACAATACCGAACGGCAGTTCGGGAGAAGAAAAAACTTTGCGCCAGTCACTGATGACTGCTGGGAATGTTGCATAAAAGGGCTTCCAGCTAACGCCAAACGAGTTGTTCTCTCCTTGATAAAAAAGCACTCCTTTGACCGATAGATTTGAAATTGGCTTGATCATACCATTCATCATTCCGGCAGGGTGTCGTTTGTGACCGGGGTTAATGTAATCGTTGCTGTTAGGCCGACGCGGGGCGCGTTCACCACGATTGAGTGCTTGCTTGTTTGCTACTTCCCATTCCTTTACGTCCTCTTCGAATCGAATTTTGGCACCTTCTTCACCACCCCCGTCAATCCAATGCTTTAACGCGGCTTCGAATTCTTGGTGATATGGTTGCATTTCAGGGATTTCGGATAACGTCTCATCGGTAACCCAATGCTGGGCCATGGTCCCTCCCCAGGAAACATCGATAAGACCGACAGGCGTTTTGAGAAGGCGACTAATCCGTTGAGCAAAGTAGTAGCCCACCGCTGTGCAATTATCAACCTCTTCCGTTATTGCCTTTCTCCAGTTACCCTCGCGGGCCGTGGGGGAGTCTACAGGAAAATCGGATTGCGGATTATTACGAGCAATCAGGGGCATTCGCATGAATCGTATGTGATCGGCATTGGCCGAAGCAATTTCCAAATTCCCGTCTCTCGAGCCATTTAGCGTCCAGGCCATATTACTTTGACCTCCGCAGATCCACACTTCACCGACAAGAACATCTTTAATGGTGACTTGCTCGGACTCTGCTTCTACTGTTAACGATCGGGCGTCGAATGTTTTTTCCATTTTGGGTAATTGGACTTTCCATTCACCATTTTTTGAGGCTGTTGTAGATACTGTATCGTCTCCGAATCGGACGATTACGGTCGCACCCTTTGTAGCTCTGCCCCAAACGGTATTTGGCTTGCCCGCTTGTAATACCATTGAGTCCCCAAAAATATTGGGAAGGATTAGCGTCTTATCGTCGCCAGTTACGGTGGCTGTATAAGAGAATAATAATAAAGCGATTGAAGCTAGGGAGTTTAGACGGTTCATTTTAAAAGTCATTTGATTAATTGTTGAATAGGGATGTTCGGGTCCGAGGTTAATGAGGGTAAAGGCGCGTGCGGATAATCGATTGGTTTGTATTGTATCGATAACTCGGGTGTATAGATTCGGTTACCGTTTTCATGCCAAGATCGAATAGCGCGATCTAGGATACCACTTGTAAGAACGGCACGCTCAACCGGGTAGGCAGGTTTGCCAGTGTGTATCATGCGTTCAATGGCCTTGGTTAAGTAGGCAAAGTGAGGATGACGAGGATCGGTTCGTTCTTCGAATTGGGTGGCGACAGGCGTGTTTTGTCCCTTAAGCTTTACGGCAACAGATGTGCGATTCACCGATTGAAGCATGAATTGAGCTCCTAGAAATCCATCCTCACACATAAATAGGATCACAGATCGTTGCGGGGCGATCGCGGGCGAAATATTTCCCTGAACCTTTGGTACTACATCTAAGGCCGCCTTAAACAAATCGTATGATACGAGTCCCTCGCTAAACACTCGGTCAACCGCATCTCCTTCCAGTAATTGCACCCAGGTCACTCCAGTATTAACTCGGCGTCGCCGTTCAATGATTGATTGCAGGGAATCGAGTGCGTGGCTGCCATAGATATCTAGGCCGTCGTATCCAATGCCGACAGCCGCTTCGATTTTAGCATTAAGGGGTATGGGCATCTCAGGCGTGCGATAGCTAACTGGTAATGACGAACCTGCCATGAAAGGGAGCTTTAATTGCTTTGCCCGTTGATACATCCAGAGGCTGTCCTCCCATTCCGGACCAGGATGTTTGTCATTAAAGACAGGAATTCTCCTATCGTGACGTTCTAAGACGTCGGTGATTTCCTGAAAGAATCGTCGCCGCGGATAAAGATGCTGAGCTCGCTGATTCCAAGGATAGTCACCATGCTCTGCGACGCTAATGACGCCGTCTACAGGAACCCCGTTTGTCCCACATGTTACCGCTTGTTCGATACTGTCAAACATGGGGATACCATGCCGCTCGCACAAATCCTCTGAAAGATCGTCATCTCCAATTTGTTCAACATAGAGAGAAGCCAATTCCAAAGCAGGGCCGGGGCCGGAGTCCTGCCTCCAACCTTCGAGGATCTTTCCTAGGATCACATCGGCGTGCGACCCACGTCGATATACAGTGGCGACTGCGGAGACCTTTTTAGGCGCCAACGTATGTTTATTAGATCCAAAAAGCGAGGCTGGCCTAAGGGCTGCGGCCGATGCGGTCGCAGTCTGGAGGAAATGCCGCCGATCAATAGAATTATAAGTGCTCATGCCAAAATCCCTAGAGTCGATTCTAGCATGATGGCCAGAGGCTAAATGGATTCAGTAGAATACAGGATAAGAAAATCTTTGTATATATCCTGTTACCGTACCTCATTATGATCAATCGTCTCACGCTATTGTTCCTGTTATGCCAATTCACCGCGAGTGCATTTGCGGTTGAGCGTCCGAATATTCTATTTTGTATTTCCGACGATCAGTCCTACGCGCACACTGGTGCAAACGGCGATCCCGTGGTCCAAACCCCCGCCTTTGATCGAATTGCGAGAGAGGGTCTGCGGTTTACCCGTGCTTTTTGCGACGCACCGACGTGTGGGCCTTCCAGAAGTGCCATCCTTACCGGCCAGGAGATCTGGAGACTTGAGGAAGCTGGCAATATACATAGTACGTTACCAGCTAAGTTTGCTACCTATACGGAGTTACTAGCAGCATCGGGATATGCAGTCGGTTTTACTGGCAAGGGTTGGAGTCCTGGTCGTCTTGATGTTGCTGGTCGTGATCTCAATCCCGCGGGGATCGAGTATCGTACTGAAAACCTTAATCCCGATGCAAAATTTATTTCCAATCGTGCCTATGCCAAGAACTTTGAGAGGTTCCTAGAGGAGGTAGACAAAGAGCAGCCATTTTGCTTTTGGTTAGGAACCCATGAGCCGCACCGTCCATTTGAATCCGGAGTTGGAATGCGTAAAGGCAAAGACGCGAGTAAGGTCAAAGTCCCGCCAATTTTTCCGGACAATGAGATTGTACGGAACGACCTATTGGATTACTTGACTGAAGTTGAACATTTCGACTCGATGGTATTAAAAGCTATTGAGAGTTTGGACGCCGCTGGAGTGTTAGATAACACCATCGTCGTGATAACAAGCGATCATGGGATGCCGTTCCCAAGAGCGAAAGCGTCGCTTTATGATGACGGCAGTCAAGTGCCATTAGCCATTAGATGGCCCAAAGGCATACGTGAGCCAGGGCGAGTGGTTGGTGAACCCGTAAATCTGAGCGATCTGGCCCCGACATTCCTAAAAGCAGCAGGTTTGGACGTGCCAAGTGAAATGACAGCTGAGAGTTTGCTGGCTTTCTTTGGGGCTGGCCAAACAAATGCTCGGAAGGCCGCCTATATTGCGATGGAACGTCATGATGGCTGTCGGGCAGGTGGTAAGGGATATCCTTGTCGTGCGATTCGTACGAAAGATCATTTGTTAATCTATAATTTCGAGCCGACAAGATGGCCTGCTGGTTCACCTGATGCGAGAGTTTGTGCGCGTAGTATTCCATTTGGGGAAGTAGATCGTTCACCGACAAAAACATTTATGATGGAGCACTCGTTACGGGATGATGTCGCTAAGTTGGCGGGATTAGCTTTTGGTTTGCGTCCTAGAATCGAGCTTTACGATATAAATGCAGACCCTCATCAAATGAATAATTTGGCGGGTTTGCCTGCATGGCGGGAGATAGAAACAAGCTTGAAGGCTGACTTGTTCGATTATTTGAGGAAGACGAATGATCCTCGTGTAGTTGGCGGTCCGGTTTTATGGGATTACTATCCATACTATGGAGCTATTTCAACTAAAGGTTGGAAAGTGGATCCACGCCCTTAATTGATACGACAGAATACCCAATGCCGTCATAATGTCGGCACCATGAAAGTAAGTGAATGATTCCCACGCTGGAAAACCTCGAAGAACTACAGGAGTCTAATGATATTCTCGGCGATTCGTCCGCCTTGCAGTCACGAATGGAAGAGTATGGTTATCTGTTCTTTCGCCGGTTGCAGGACGTTGAGATGCTTAAGGAATTAAGACGCCAAATGCTGACAACAATGCAGGAATGTGGTTGGATTAAGCAAGGGACTGACCCTGTTGACGGAATCGCGGAGCCCGGTGTTCAATGCACCGAAGGGGACCTGGAATATACCGACGTCTATCATCAAATATATCGTAATCAACTCTTTCACACGTCTGCGCATTCTGAAGTGATGTTGAAAACGGTCAGGGAAATAACAGGAAGGCCCATGACGCCGCAACCGCAGAAGGTAGCACGGTTGTGGTTTCCGAATTACACGGCACATACGACACCAATTCATCAAGATTATGTACACTTTCAAGGTACTTATGAGAATCTGACTTGTTGGGCGCCGGTCGGAGATTGTCCAATTGAATTGGGTGGTTTGGCCGTGTTAAAAGGCTCTCACAAGGTGGGAAAGGTCCTTGAGCATCATTTTTCTCTGGGTGCTGGTAGCCTAATGATTGAATCGGATGACTATGAAGCATTGGGGCTTCAGTGGCAAACGACTAATTACGGAATTGGAGATACGCTAATATTTCCCGCGTTGACAATCCACATGGCGCTTCCAAATGTGACGGAAGACCGGTTGAGAGTTTCATTGGATAATCGTTATCAGGCGATCGACGATCCAATTGCAGAACATATGACAGAACCGCATCTTGCTAGCATGAGTCCATTTGGTTGGGAAGAAACTTATGCGGATTGGGACTCAGACGAATATAAGTACTACTGGAAGAATCTCGGGCTAAAGGTCATACCTAAGGACTGGTCGTTCTCGAATAAAGGCTTTGAGGAAGCTTGCGAATTGGCACGGAACGGAAATGAGGAAGCTGCACACCACTTAGCAAGGCAAGTAAAGCGTGCACCTAACACTGAGCAGGCTAGGATTGCACGAAAGATTTTGGCTCAATAATCAATCCGAATACTCTGGTCGCAACGGTATCGCGTTCACCGGTTTCGGTCTGGCGTCCTGTAAAACCTACTTTATGATTTTTAATCGAATGTCTTTAAACTCAACAACCATGCCAGGATCATGTAGCTGGAGTTGAATCATGCCGCGATCCAGTCGTTTGTCGTTAGGCAAGTACTCGGTAAATTCGGATGACAGTTTCCCGTTGATGATTAGCTTGAAGTTATTACCTCGAGCGATGATATGGACGTGATTCCATTGGTTGGTATGGATATCATCGGCGGTGAGTCCGTTTTTAATTTCTGTGAGTTTGGGTTCGTCATTTTCTAAGATGACCAGGTTGTCCCCGCGGAAACAGCGGTGTTCACGCCGACCAGGGGTGTGGAAATCCCAGGCTCCCATCACGTTTTTCCCAATCCCCTTATGCCCGAGATCGGCATGATAGCTTTTGAAATCACGTTTTCGGGTTTCATCTACAGCAGCTCGGATGCTTACACCACTATTGCCCTCTCCCGGAAAACGATAACTAAATGTCATTTCCAAGTCTGCAATGGATTGGTTACCGATATAGGTAAGATATCCACGGCCCTTATCGCCTGTTCCAACTAAGATACCGTCTTCAGCATGCCAGGCGTTCTCGGACCCTTTAGTCGGCTCCCACCCATTGAGTGTTTTACCATCGAAAATCCTAATGAATCCCTTTTCCTTTGCAGCGGAGGTGTTGGATAGAGCGAAAACTATAGATAGGAGGTATGCAAAGAGTTTAGGTGAACCCATGATGCGATCCTTGGATACGAGAGCGGTGATAGTGAGACCCTTCATCCTATTTAATATACGCGATTCGGACCGCTAAATGCTGAAGAAGCCATTCATGTTTAGATGAATGGCCTCTGTGAGTATGTTGGATGGTTGATGCGATTTAGATCTCGTCAACCTCCCAGCCTTTTGCAAACTGCGACGTAATATACTGGCGGACCCGAGGATTACCGCTCGCTTTGAGTGAGGCGGAATCCCAATCAAAGCCACTGCCAGATCGATATGCTGCGTTGGCAAGTAAGACCGCTTCCGACAGAGCACCGGAGTAATTGACGAAGTCGCAGGTAGATCGTGGTCCACCTTTACACGCGTTAATCCACTCGTTGTAAAATCCTGGGGATTTGGTAATAGATGGTGTGGGAGCCTTGGGAGTCGAACCGTCTTTCAAAGTTGCTTTATAGCCGTCAAACCCAGCGGAGATGGTACCTTTTTCTCCAATGAACAATGTATTACCGTACTTGGTTGCTTTATGCTTGGCAAACACTTCATTCAAGGAACCGTGCCACCAGTGAAGCGTTACGGCGTCGTGTCCATTTTCCGCTTTGTACTCAAGACGAGTTTTCATGGTTTTCGGTGTGCGTTGAGCGTCAATCTCATCGGCTGTTGGGACAACATCGAGGTCGACACGAGTCGGGTGTTTGAGGCCCAAGGCCCAATAGGGGATGTCAAGAATATGGCAGCCCCAGTTACCCGTTTCGCCTGTACCGTAATCCCACCAGAATCGCCATTTATATGGAACATAGTCAGGTGCGTATTTACGGTGAGCAACAGGGCCTTGCCAAAGTTCCCAATCTAAGTGGCTAGGAATGGATGGGAATTCTTTTGGCATGGAGGGCATCCCACGAGTACCGCCGACCGCACAGTATACTTCCGAGATATCACCAATCATCCCGGACTGGACGGCCTCTACAGCACGAGCCATCCCAGCATTGGCATGACGCTGATTTCCGAGTTGCGTTGCGACGTCCATCTTTTCGGCAATTCGTGTGAGTTGCCGAATTTCCCATGCCGAGTGGGCTAGTGGCTTTTCACAATATACATGTTTTCCTTCAAGCATTGCTTGGCGAGCAGGATGGAAATGAGTATGGTCAGGCGTACTAATAACAACCGCGTCAATTTGATTACCTAATTTATCAAACATGACCCGGTAGTCTTTGAATTTGTTTGCCCGATTGAATTCCTGGAAACGCTTTCCTGCTTTCGACTCATCTACATCACACATGGCGACGATGTTTTGGCTTGATACGCCGCCGACGTTAGCGGCTCCACGTCCACCCACTCCGATGCAGGCGATATTTAGCTTTTCATTCGCGGACCGGGCACTCACATCTTCAATGCTGGTGCCTAGCCAATAGCCACCAGCGACAGCGCCTGTTGATTTCAAAAAATCACGTCGTGTTTTGTTTTGATATTTCATTAGAATTCTCATGGAAGGTGCTAAACGTAACGTTGCAGAAAATTAATCCGTTAACAGTATCTTAGTTAAAATAACATGAAGGCAAGAATAACAATGTGCGATTTCATGGGACAAATTCGATCATGTTGAATCTCGATAGTTGATCGGAGTGGACGGGTTTGTCGTGTAAATAGGTTGTTTCTCATCACCTAAGACTTTTGTTTGCATACACATTAAACGCTGTTTATTTTGCAATATGATGTACGTTTTCCCGCCTATTCGGCATTGCTATGGATTACTGCTCTGCTCGAAGTATAGCAGAGTAATATTGCTCTATAGTAATTAGGCAGATGGCTAAGGTATACGACAGTATACGAGGTCTCATATGGGAGCCTTCGGCAGGCGATAGGTTTCGTCTTCTATTTAGAGTGCAAGTGTTAAAGGAGGACTCTCCATAGTTGGGGAATAGTTTAATAATACAAGAGGTTTGTCCACCTTCATTAGTGATACGTGGTTAGAAGTAGCAAAGATTCAACCGCTCATGCTCCCTGGTGTTGAAGTACCGGTTCGCGTAAAGTCGTGAGCAGTTGAAAATTTAGACTGATCCTCGGCACGTTTTATTGAGACGGCGAGAATTTGATGTTTGTGGGTGATAAGGCAAGTACACTTTTCGTATCACGTCTCGACTGGCACAAATAATCAGGTAAGTCCCTTAGCTCTAATTGTTGGACGTTGGTGAGTAGAGTGGGCGGGACATGCAAAACGAAGAGCGGCCGTGTAAAATGTAACTAACAAGCTCTTTTGTTCTGGATTAAATTTGATGTGTAGCTTCCCACTTTCGTCAGCCAAAATTTCAATTTTGTTACTCCTCACATGCTGTGCGTCAGTCTTAGGTAACAGTGTGCAGCATTCTTCGCATATGAGTCCTCATGCGAGGCCAATTGTATTAGCTGGAGATTATGTTTACGTCGCAAACACGCCGTCAGACACTGTAGACGTTATCCACGCCAAGACGCGAGAAGTAGTGAAGCGAATTTCAGTGGGGATTGATCCAGTTGGATTGGCGATTCGGCCGGACGGCAAAGAGCTTTGGGTGACCAACCATATTTCAGATTCGGTCAGCGTGATCGATACGGACGCCAAAAAGACTACCTTTCATCATGTGGTAGGAACCGTTCAGGACTTTGATCAGACAACTAAGGCCACGCGATTCGATGAACCGGTTGGAATTGCATTCGCTAATAATTCAAAGGCCTATGTGGCACTCTCGTCTGAAAATCAAATTGCCGTCATCAATGTACCTACTCGGAAAGTAATCAAACGTCTCACGATAAATGCTCAGGACCCGCGTGCAATTTTTGTCCGCGATGGCCACCTGTACGTGGTGCCTTTTGAGTCGAATAACCAAACTCAATTATCAGGTGGTACTCCGCCATTGGATGGAAAGCTCAAAACCTTCGACGCTTGGGAACATTCAATACGTCATAACAATGTACTATCCATTGGTCATGTTGTTGATATTGTTCGTCATCCAGACGTACCGGATCGTGATCTGTACGTGTTTGATACAGAAAACGAGGAACTTGTTGAAGTCGTTAGTAACCTGGGCACTTTACTCTACGGCATGACGGTGGATTCCAAAGGTCGTGTGTATATTGCACAGGCCGATGCACGAAATGATGTTAACGGAAAATCAGGGACAGAAAAGCATGGTCTTAAGCAATTGGAAAACCGCGCCTTTCTCAATCAGGTAACACGGGTTGAGTTTGGTGATCATGGCACGGTAAGTCAGCGGTTGGAACTGGAACCTCTTCTTCCGGAGCAACCGACAGTGCAGACTGCACTGGCTACACCATTTGCAATCCAAATTAGTGATGACGACGCAACGATTGTCGCTACAGCTGCAAGTTCAGACAAAGTATTTACGATGGATGCCAAGTCGGGCGAAGTGTTGGGCCGAGTTAAGGTTGGGGCCGTGCCTCGCGGAATCGCATTAAAGAGTTCCGGGGATGGAAAGGCGAAATCGGCGTGGGTACTCAATGCAGTTGAAAACACGGTGTCGGTGATTGATTTGCGAAATGTCGCCGAACCCATGATGCTCCAAACGGTTATTCTGGATGATCCTACGGATCCAGTGGTGAAAAAGGGGCGAATGATGTTCAACACGGCTGCAGCCTCGACGACAGGCACATTCTCGTGCGCCAGTTGTCACCCAGACGGGCATACTGATCAGCTGCTTTGGGTGTTGAATACGCCGATCGTAACCGGAGGCAATCAGATCATGCCTCGTTCCACAATGCCAATTAGGGGATTAAGGGATACGGAACCTTATCACTGGGATGGGATTCCAGGAGACCCTTATGGTGGAAATAACAGCTTTAGCATTCATAAGTCGGTTGAACCTAATAGTGACATTAAAAATCCAGTCACTAGCACGAGGCACCTGATTGATGGTGGTTTGGCCAACACCATGATGTTGGTTGGTTATGAAGGAAAGAATGACAAGGGGCAGGCTGGTGCTCTGTCGGAGGGCGAAAGGGATGCGATGGCAAAGTTTTTACTCAGCATCGCCTATCCACCTGCCCAGAGACGCCCCTATGACAATGAAGTAACACAGCGTGCACGAGAAGGGTTTGAGTTGTTTCACGTGCAGGGGGATTTTCAACCACGGCAGAATGTTTGCGGTGATTGTCATCGAATGCCTTTTTTGGTCAGTACGAATACACCTGGGACAGGTATGGATGCTCCTACCTGGCGTGGAGCCTATGATCGGTGGCTAATCCTTCCGCAGGGACGATTGAACATCATCGATTTCCCGTTTTACAGGAGCCTGGCAGAACGCGGAGCTCCGGAACGCGATGTGTGGCGAATGTCTTGGGGTGGGCGCGAGCGATTTGATCCCGTCTGGGATATGGTTTTGCAGCAGAGTAATGGATACCCCGGAGGCTATGGCCGGCAAGTTACATTGAACGCGGCTACTGCTGATAATGAACTAACGATTGATCTGTTGGATGCATTAGAGCGTTCAGCTGCCGAGGGTGCGCTAGTTCTACAGGGTACTGGTGCATGGAGCCAAGGTCGGCGGGTCAATGAGAAGACCGTCGAATTCAGAGACGGTGGTTATGTTGACGTAGCCTCTAGACAAAATGTTTGGACTCGAGAGGAACTACTCATAGAGGCACTGGAGGGTCGGCTCGTGATGACGGTGACCGCCCATATTGATAGTCATTTTGACTTTAATAATCCTCAGCCGGGGATATGGACACTTGGTCCGATCCAATCACAACGCGGACGACAGAAATTTCCGGTGCTGAACCGAGCTAACCCACAAATGGCAGTGAGTGTTAGGCATCTTAAGGAAGAGGCTAAACTCTATGTCGATGGGCGACGAGTAAACGGCGTTGTTAGCATCGAAAACGGTGTTGCAAAAATTGAATTTAGTGCGGCGCCTTCCTCAGGAATGCACCTCTTGCAAATGCAAAATAAGAATGGCCTGTTTAGTAACGACTTTATCTTCTATGTGCGTGAGCCAGACACGGCGGAGAAAACGGGAGCTGAATAAAGCGTCTACTGACGAGAGAAACAAGAAAGATCTATTCGGCTAGCTCGCTGATGGAAAGCTTTTGTTTTCCTAAGGAGCCATTAGCGTCGGTGTAGATGACATATCCGGTGCGATCATCGTAGGCGAGTGAATAAATCCAGTTTTTACTTGCGCGGACTGAATTTGTAATTTCAACGTTGAGTGAATCTATTATATATATAATGCCATCGCGCCCGGCAGCGACTAAATGGCGGTCTGTCAACCATGTCAGGCAAAGCGGTTTTGTTGGTAGTCTTATATACCGCACCATCCTTCCGATAGTTGGTTGCCAGAATCTGACCGTCCGATCCTCGCCTGCTGACGCTATTATTGGGAGCGCGGACTGAACGGGCGCAATCGCAATGGCAGTTACAGGATGCGTGTGTTGATTCAGGCTGCGGATTAAAGTTCCCTGCCCGGCGTCCCAGACTCGGATGCTATTATCCAACCCGCCAGACACGAGCAGATCCTGAGATTTCAAATATACAAGGGAAGTGATGCCGTTAGAGTGCCCGTTCAAGGTCAAATGAGGTTTGTTAGACGATAAGGACCATACCTTCACCAAACCCTCCAGATCAGCCGTCGCAAATTTGTCGTCCGACAACCAAACGTTTGTAGTAATGGAATCCCCCGCACCATTGAAGGCTTTGTGAAGCTTAAAGGATGGCCAGTGATATGCCGCGGCATGCCATTCCTCGGATGGGCGGCCTCCGACAATGAGTAGATAAGAACCGTCTGGAGAAAAGGCCAGGTCGTGTAGATTTGCTGAAGAGATTGAATAGGTCTTCAATTGCTTTTCGGTTGCTAGTCCATAACGAGTAATACCATCCTGCGAGGATGTGAGGATATTTTTCCCGTTGGGGCTTATTGCACATCCAGTTATCGGGGGGGGAGATTGGGCTGAAAGTGCGCCGGCAAGAACCGTCGACATTATCAGCGTGAGTTTATGCATCAAGAGTCGGGATGAGATCATAGGAACGTCTTGGTAAGTTACCCGATGAGGGAGGTGATTATCTCTGCGTTGTCGGGAGTGAGTCGCACCGGCCTGCCGTCCGATGTGTGCAATTCGTGTTTTGGATCGATTCCAAGCAGGGTATAGATAGTAGCGACGATATCGGATGGAGTAACAGGATTATCCCGCGGGAATTCGCCCAAGGGGTTGCTCGATCCAATAACCTGGCCACCTGGAACTCCGCCTCCAGCCATCGCAAGGCTAAAAACTCTCGGCCAATGATCACGGCCACCGTTCGAATTGATCTTAGGCGTCCGGCCAAATTCCCCCATTACAATAACCAAAGTGTCGTCGAGTAATCCTTGCCTTTTCAGGTCACTTATCAAAGTACTAAAGGCGCGGTCCAGAGATGGTAATTTAGCATTCCTATCAGTTGCGTAACGCTTTTTTAATGTTTGGATGTTGTTGTGAGTATCCCATCCCGAGCTATTAACAGTGACAAACGGTACGCCTCTTTGGATGAGCCGTCTAGCAAGCAAACAGCTTTGGCCAATCGGATCCCCCATTCCATAACTGCTTCTGATTTCGGATGATTCTTCCGCAAGATTAAAAGCTGATTTTGCCTGTTCTGAGGAAAGTAGGTTATAAGCCCGTTCGAGATCAGGATTACCAACTTTCGAGGCCTTGTCGGTTTCGGCTGTGAAGGAATCGAACGCGTTAGTGAGTCTTCTTCGTCTTTGTAAACGCGTCCCATCAAGGCCGTTGAAGAAGTCTAAATCCTGCACCTTAAAATCAGGTCGCTGGGGATTTCCCCCAACTGCAAACGGTTGTGTTGATGGAGGAAGGAATCCATTGCCCGAAAGGTTATTGGTAAACCGAGGAATTGCGATATTAGGCGGCAAAATGCCGGGATTCTTGCGTATTGAGGCAACAGCCGAACCAATGGAGGGATATTCAAGCGCTGGGGTCGGCTTGTATCCGGTTAATAGATAATGAGCGCCAAAATTGTGTTCCCCCAGAGGCGAAGTAGCAGAACGTAATAACGTAACATCCTCCATGATGTTCGCTGTAAGGGGAAAGCATTCATTCAGACGAACACCCGGAAGAGAGGTTTGAATAGAATCCATAGGCCCACGAACTTCAACGGGAGCGTCGGGCTTGGGATCAAACATCTCTAGGTGGCTTGGACCTCCCTCTAGCCACAGTAGGATGCAGGATTTGGCGCGAGCGTTGTTTGAGACGCCATGGAGCCGACGAAGGTCTAACAGGTCAGTAAGACCCAATCCAAGCGAGGTAATGCCGCCGATGCAAATGGCATCGCGTCTACTGATTCTTTGATTACGCAACGGTTTTGTTCCTGATTACAGTACTGATATTTACGGTACTACTTACCCTGAGGAGGTGAAACTTCCGATTTCACAACGCCATATAGTTTTGCCCATTTGAAAAGATGGTATTGGGATCGTTCCGTACCATAATCCGCTAACTTACCGCTATCAATGATTCGCTTGGCCATCGCGCCAATTTGAGCCGCCGCCGCTTTGTTCTTTTCAAGTATAAGATCAATGCGTTTGGCGGCAGCCTCAATTGCCTGTGCGTCTGCCGATTTATCAAGGACTGGTGCAATCAAACTTCGTACGTCGATACCAGAGGGATTTGCTTTGGGCTTAGCGTTTGCACGGCCGCGGTTGCCGTACGAGGCAGAAAGCCATTTTTCCATGGATTCTGTTTTTACAGCAAGCACTTCGGTAATAGCTCCGAGCAGATGAGGGTCTGGTGTTAACATGCCTTGTGGAAATGGAAAATTGTATTTAACGACTCCATTTTCCGCGACAAGAACTGTCATGCTGATATTGCGATCTAAACCGTAGCTTCCAGGGCCATCCCGGCCGTCACGGCTTAATCCGATGGTTGGTGAACCTACGATGTAATTGCGATAGCGATTGACGTTTGCAGCCAGTGCGTTTGTGTCGTCACCAAGATAGACGACGATAGCATGTAATTTAGTCTTGGAACCAGCATTGATCGTATTGGCTAGACGCAAAAGGCCAATCACACCGCGGGCGGTAGAGCCGGATTGGTCGGCAAACACTAGGATTTGAACCCCCTTACTAGTCCCTAATGCATTAATCACCTGGCCGTCTTGCTCGCCGCCAGTCACAGTGACCTTCAATTTTGGAAGTGGTTCACCCGCTTGTGGACCGGAGAAGATCTCTTTCCCGCCATCGATTTTAAAATCCTTTGGATTTTTAATAGAGAAAGCCTGTTGATAATCCCGGTTTTGTGCAGGCCGCTCGGCTTCGGGACTTTTCTTAGCGGCGATCGCACGCCGGGCGTTTGCAGCTTCTTCTGGTGATAGTTTACCGTCGCCGTCGGCATCGAATTTCTTAATAATCTCAGCGCGATTTTGAGCGTTCGAACGCTGTGCAGGCGCTTCGTCGGCTTTTGCCGGGACACATAGGATATTTATTGTAAGGATGGCGAGCAATGCGATGGTTGTTTTCATATTACTAATTGGTTTAGAGAAAATGGACATTGGTATCTATGTTAGTGGTTTGTAATAAAATCGCGTGAAGTCATCAGGCTCCAGACGAAGTCTTCCAAGAACTGATCGCGATTAGACTTGGTATCAAAATTGTCTACTTCGGCTAGCCAGAATTCGCTTTCTTTCTGTGTAGGGAAACGAGAATAGGCGGCCAAATAGTACTCTTTAATTATATCCTTAGGCTGTGCATCTTCGGCTAATAAATTCTGTAGCCGGCTTCCGGAGGCGTTAAGTCTACCGTTGAGAAAGTCTCCATTGAAGAAATGAAGCAATTTACTCAGAGGACTTGGTCCTGCGGCTGGATCATCACATGAACTCGAACGATCGCAGCGTCCTAGGATATCAAGTGATCGAGAAGACGTCAGGGGATTTAGTAAATGGATGGCCCTAGTCCCCGGAGGATACTCGCCGTATCGTTCAGGCAGGCCCAATACATCGCTGACAGCATCGGCGTGAACAGCGGCATCAAGTGGTACTCGTAGAGCACGCGAATAATACATGTTGTCGTGTTTAGTGTGTTCCGTAGATTGAGCAGTGCGTTGATACGCTGCGCTTTCACAAATTCTGGCGAGCGTATGTCGAACCGAGTACCCATGATCGACGAAATCATCGGCGAGTAATGTTAAAAGCTCTGGGTGTGTAGCTGGATTAGTGTCTCGAAAATCATCGACCGGAGTAACCAGGCCTCGTCCCATCGTCAGTTTCCAAAGACGATTGACGAAAGCCCGGGCAAAGTAGGGATTATCTTCAGCGGTTAGCCAGTTAGCGAACTCAATCCTTGGGTCGTCTGAATTAGACAGGTTTATTTCCGATCCCGGTATCCTGAGGACCGCGGGTGCCGAGGTGCGGGGGTGAATCGACGTCCCTTCAGGTTTGATACGGATCTCTTCCCCAAGGTCGACTTTTGCAAAGATTGCTGCCAAACCGTGGTAGTCATCCTGAGTCCATTTGTCGAGCGGATGGTTATGACAGTTGGCACAACGCAGACGCGTACCTAGGAAAAGTTCGCTTGTGAACTCCGTGTGTTGCCTCGCATCGGTTGTTGTACGGTAGAAGTTAGCCGGGCCATTGATCCGGGAGTCGCCTTTGGCAAGAATCAGGGTCCTTGCGAAGTCTTTAATGCTTGTATCCGCCGCGACATGGCTCTGAATCCACTCGAAGTAGGCTTCACTGTTTTGTTCGCCTAAACTTTGAGGTCTAAGGCGTAGCAGATTTGCGAAACGATACGACCAGAATTCGGTATATTCCGGGGAAGCCAGAAGCGATCTAATTAAAGCGTGACGTTTATTAGGATCGTTAGATGCAAGAAATGACTTAGTAAATGAGACAGCTGGCAGACGGCCGGTTAGATCGAGATAGACCCTGCGTAGGAATTCAGAGTCGCTGGCCTGACCCGCCGGCTGAAGATTTAGAGTCTCAAGGGTTTGATTTATTTCGTTATCGATAAAGTTGTGGTTCGGTATTTTAGATGCGGGTATTTGAATTTCTGCGGGGAGGTCAACTAAGGGCGTGATTACCTCGATTGCCTTGACCTGTGTTAAGTAACGGACCGTCACGATATGCCTGCCATTACGGATTGGTTTGACGGTTGGGTTTTCCTTTGATGTTTGAACAGCAGTTTCGTCTTCGGACGTAAGGACGGACCATCGAGTGACGTCTCGAGTCAATCCATTTGAGTAATGTGCGGTAATGGTGAGGTCGACGGGGATGTTAGTCCTATCCAATAGTATTCGTTCCGGAGAAACACTAATATTTGCGAGTTCGAGCGAAGAATTGAATGTTGCTCCATCCTGTATCCAAGTCAGGATACGCTGGGCGCTTTCTGAATCCAAATCGAAGAGAGTGCCTCCTTCGTGGGAGATTTGCTCGGTTGGTTTCCGTAGGATTAGGCTATCCTGTGGATTGGATTTATTAATCCTTCGACCCTGCAATTGATAGACGATTGATTCAAAATCTGATTTCGGGTCTCCGCCATACAGACTGAGCTTAAATCCACCTCGTCCGATGGCAGCCCCATGACACGAACCGGCGTTACATCCTGCTTTTGTCAACACAGGCACAATATCGTTTACAAAGTCTAACGCTAATGCTGAACTGCCAGGAATTTCTACGCAGCTGCCTAAGAGAAAGAACGTGGAAAGTATATATAGTTTGGGGAATGTTGTCATAACACGAAACCTGAGATAATACTCTTCCCATTGTATGTCGGAAGGCTAAGGTTTAGATAGGCCGAGTTTCTTTTTTGCGAAGTCGCGAAATTCATAATTAACCTATGAATTAGGACACCTTTTGACCTAAACTGAATGTAGTTGTTAGGCGGATCCACTCGTTCTCAGGCTAAGCGAAATGGTAGACACCACTCGAAGACGTTTCCTCCAATCTACCGTTAGTGCGGGCGGACTGGGTTTGTCTTTGGACGGTATTCTGCAAGCACAGGCAAGCGATGCGAGTGTAGATAATGACACAGCTGTGATTCAGGTTTGGTTGGGCGGGGGCCCGTCTCAATTCGAGACCTTTGATCCGAAGCCTGAAGCTCCAATCGAAATTCGTGGGCCTTATGGCACTATTCCCACATTGCATTCGGGCGTAAAGTTTTGTGAGACGATGCCCTTAACTTCGCAGGTGGTTGATCGCGCAGCGATTATCCGTAGTATTTCCCATGGAGAGAACGGGCATTTCGTGGCAGCACATTGGTTGTCCACCGGTTATCGAGGAATGAATAATCAGGCGTCACACCCATCTGCAGGAGCCTTGGTGTCTAAGTTTTTAGGACCACGCTCTCCAGGTATGCCGCCCTATGTTCTTTTGTCGGAAGAACAAACTCGTAATCCAAATATTGGCGAGGTTATGGGGCCAGGCCATTTAGGTTCCGGGCATGGTGCGTTTACTGTGTTGCAGGACCCTTATGTGTCGGGGTATCGCCATGACATGCTCCAAGCGGCAACGTCGAACTTGAAGCTGGCGGACGATGTGACCATTGATCGCGTGGGTGACCGACGAAGCTTGCTGACTTCATTGGATAATCTATCTCGTAATATCGACGCTTCTAGGACGATGCGAGGCATCGACCGATTTGGACAGGTCGCGTTGGATATGGTTACCAATGGTAAAGCTCGAAAGGCGTTCGATTTGTCTGACGAGCCCGCGCATATACACAAACTGTATGGCGGTCATCGCTGGGGACAATCTGCATTGCTGGCGAGGCGTCTGGTTGAGGCAGGTGTTTCCTTCGTGACGATCAATACGGCTCCGGATTCATTATGTTGGGACTGGCACCTAAATATTGTGAATGATAATCGTCCCGCTGATGGTTCGTTGGGCCCCAGTCGAGGAATGGATTTATCAGGTCCACCGCTGGACCAGATGATAGCGGCGTTAGTGACGGACATTTACCAACGCGGACTGGATAAGAAGGTCATGTTGTTAGTTTGGGGCGAGTTTGGTCGAACGCCACGTATCAATAAGACCGGGGGACGTGACCACTGGGGACCATTGATGAGTATCCTGCTTGCTGGAGGCGGCATCAAAGTGGGACAGGTGATAGGGCAATCGAATTCCCGTGGAGAGACTCCGGTCGATCGTCCTATTCATCCTAATGATGTTCTGGCCACCGTTTATCGCCATTTGGGAATTGATCTTTCATCGCATACAGTAACTCGCGAAGGTCGCCCTATTCCACTCTTGCCCAACGGCGAACCAATCAGCGAATTGATATAAACGTGTAAGCACGACCGCTGTAGGGCTTCCTGAGCTGTCACCAATTCTTTAACCTCTCTCGTCGGCGAGACTGCTATGGATGTAATCAAAGATATTGCTAAGTCCTTTTATCATTACTACAAGCTTGGCGAGGTGAGTTTTGGGCTGGAAGATATTTCAGTATTGTCGATGGAACAGGCGTATCAATGCCAGGACGCCTTTCTGAAACTCCGAGAAAATGACGGCGATCAACCGTTTGGATACAAGGTTGGTTGTACAAGTGCCGCGATTAGGGAGCAGTTTGGTTTTGATGAACCCATTTACGGACGACTAATGACGCCGGGGAAGCTATTCGAACAGGACTCTGTTGAGGCGCGGAATTATGACAATCTGGCAATCGAGCCTGAATTTGTTATCACAATGAAGCGAGACCTATATGGCGTACCAGAGTCAGAGCAGGAATTGATTGACGCGATCGATACGATTCGCCCAGGGATCGAATTGCATAATTATACCTATCATTTTAGCCCGCCAACGAGGCAGGAATTGATTTGTTCAAATGGTATTCATGCGGCTCAGCTTGTTGGAAGCCATACCGTAGAAGCATCAGCAATTCATTGGGAATTGGAAGGTGTGGCAGTATTTAAGAATCAAAAACTGGTTGCGTCGGGGGTAGCAGCGGACATTATGGGAGGCCCGCTGAATTCGCTTAAGTTTCTACTTAGTCACTTAAAGAGCCGTGACCAGAAACTCGCTGCCGGCGAAATGGTAATTCCGGGTTCTGCTACGGCGCTGATTCCAGTGGAAGCGGGCGATGAAGTCGAGTGCTGTTTTACCAATGCAGGCAGTGTGAAAATGACCGTTACTTAAATGCTGCTAACTATTGAGCCTCTCCAGTACGCAAGACCTCCAAAAGAAGGAGGCGAAAGAAGAATGGAATCAAATTCTTAATTGTTGCCGTGGGCCTACCATGCTGTCCAGCCTCCGTCGACGACAAGGTTTTGCCCAGTGATGTAACTACCTGCATTACTTGCCAGAAGGAGCAATGCTCCTTTAAGTTCATCAGGAGTTCCCATTCGCTCCATCGGACTCTTCGTACATAGACGCTCGACCATTTCAGCTGGGGCCCGCTCACTGGGAAATGGGCCGGGGCTTAAGCAGTTGACCCTAATTCTATCCTTGGCCCAGTAGACAGCTAAGTGCCTAGTCATGTGAATCACACCACCCTTTAATGCGTGATAAGACGCAGGGCTGTAATTGCAAACGTCCTGATAGGCATCAGGGTAAGACGCTACGATACCATACATTGATCCAATATTGACGATAGCTCCCTCGGCTGAGCGATTGACGATATGTTCGCGGAATAGACGTGAAAGGAGGAAATAAGCAGTCGCATTTGCGAGTTGGTCGTTAAACTGTTCCTGCGTGACCGTCGTCCAATCATCCGCGGCACCCGCCGTTCCGTTGTTAATTAAAATGTCCAGTTGTCCGCATTGCTTTATCGCAATGGCCATTGCGGCTTCTATGCTCGATTGCTCCTTATGATTAAGGATAACGCCGAGATGGTTTGACCCCGTTAACTTGGCTGCGGAAGCGTTAGCTTTTTCCTGATCTCTGCTGGTTACTACAACCGTCGCTCCGGCTTCGGCCAGCGTCTGACAAAAAGCCGTGCCGAGATGTCCCGTGCCGCCAGTTACCATGGCGACTTTACCCTCAAGGTTGAAAAGGTCGTGATTAGATTTGCTCATGATCGTTTGTCTCGATCTACTGGGTTAGGGAATGTGATACCACTGCTTATCACGGACGGAGGCGAGCATCGCAAGGTTAGTCTGGAGGGTGTGTTTTGCAGCGTGAAGATTACAGGCGGGTGAAGCCCCCTGCTCTACAGCATCAAGAAATGCATTCGCCTGCGCCGTAAATAGGTCATCTCGTTCGAGTAAGGATTCGCCGCCGGGAAGCCAATCGCCTTCGGGTTGCCTGCAATATTGCCACGTCCCGCTGTGCAGGTCACACCTGACCGTGGCTTGTTCGAAATTGATTGTTAAGGAAGTTTCGTTTGGAAGTTGGAATTGATTTAGGGAAAGGTTCCCGAGAATTTCACCGTGTCGGATTAGTACATGGACGGTATCTTCGACGTCTACGTCTGGGAGGGAGAGATGCGCTGCGTCACAAACCAAGGCCGTTGTCGGGCCTAAGAGCCATTGTAGTGCATTAACCATATGTGTAATGGCGTCCTGAATCGCTCCTCCACCCGTTTCATGAGATGTGTAGTAGATCTCGCGATAGGCGGGACGATAAAAAGGAAAATGTTGTCCCGAATTCACGGTGACTTGAAGCGGTCGGCCAAATCGTCTTGTATCGATAACCTGCTTAAGCTGTTGCAATAGTGGATGATGTCGCATGACATACGCTACACCCACTGTAACTCCTCGAGTTGCGGCCCTTTCAACGAGTTCATCTACTCCATCAATGGACGTACTCAGTGGTTTTTCAACTAATACATGGGAGCCAGCTTCAACTGCCGTGGTCGCCATTGGGATGTGAAGGTGAGCAGGCGTGCTTATGACGACGATTTCGGGACGAGATGCCATTGCGGAAGTTAGGTCCGTAAATTTATCTTGTACGTCATATTGATCTGCCAATTGGTTGAGTAACTCTGAGTTGGAGTCGCAGATGCTCGCATGGACACGTCCAGTCTGTTGAAAGCAACGTAAGTGTCGGTGGCCGATGGAACCGACTCCGACGATTAGCAGTGAATGCATAGGTTAACTCGAGCTATGTAACTAGGCGTCTAAAGGAATCAGTTTGCGGTATCGTGTCGACCAGCTCCGGGATGACCTCTGCGTCCAATCCATTGCGAATAATCAGAAAAACATCATCTATTGCTGATATCGTCCTGGATACCTCCTCATCGCCATGAGCTGCATTGATATAAAAAGAGAGGTTCATGTGAATACTTCGCTTTGCCATTTCCTGAATGAAGAGCGTATTGACGAGAGGCGTAAGATGACCGATATCAAACCGTATATAGGGATGCCAGTCTACTCCTCCACAAACAGCTGGCACGGAATGCTTAGTGATCAACTCTGCAACCTTTTGTTTCAAGATTCGTCCTGTATCTTGAATAACTTCCGGTGTCTTGCGGCGTTCGATTTCATTCAGAGTGGTGATAGCAGCCCGGATTCCTAAAGTGTCACTCCAATAGGTGCTGGAGATGAACATTTGGCTTGCGGGCTGCATAACAGCCCTGGTGCCGACGACAGCCCCCATTGGATATCCATTGGAAATTGATTTAGCAAACACAGCCATGTCAGGCTCGACGTTTACCAAAGGCTGGATGCCGCTGATCGTTGGGCGAAAACCGCTTGATACTTCATCGAAGATCAGAACGACGCCGAATTCAGTTGCTAATTCCCGTACTCGCTTAAGGTAACCATGTGGTGGCATTTCACTTCGTAATGGTTCCATGATAATAGCTGCGATATCGTCACAATTCGTTCTCAGTAATTCCTCAAGGGTTTCAAGGTCCCCATAGGGAAAGGGAATCGCAGTGTCCTTTAGGGCAAAGGGGACACCGGTGGGGTCGATACCCGGAAAGAGGTGGGGATCAAGGTCACTTCCGGCAAGATTTGCAGCAAGATACCAGTCGTGCCATCCATGGTATCCACAGAACAATACTTTATCCTTCCCAGTGGTGCCGCGGGCGATTCGGATTGCGATTGCACATGCGTCACCTCCGCCTTTTGCGAATCGAACCATTTCTGCGCAGGGGACGCGATCAATAAGTAACTCAGCGAGTTCTAACTCGATCGGATGACTGACAGAATACATCGTGCCAGTATCAATTTGGCGTTTAACCGCCTCATCAACTACGGGATCACAATATCCGAGTATCATAGCGCCGATACCGCTAACCCAGTCAATGTAAGTATTTCCATCGACGTCGCTAAAGGTGCCGCCACTAGCAGATTGGGCAAAGGCTGGACTAAATCCGTATGCGTATCTAGTTGGCCTGCGGCTAATTAATTGGGTGGCGCCGGGGATGACCTGCTCTGCTCGATGGTATAGTTCCATCGAGCGTGCGACAGAGGCGAATGTAGTATCTAGATCAGACATGCGAATTATGACGTCATTTGGTTCTGCGAGTCTGCTTGCTCAACAACATTAACGCCAGTCAACTCCTGCCATCCGCGGAGTATCTGTTTGGCGATTGGGCCAACCATTCCGTCGCCAACATGGAGGCCATTAAATTTAGTGGCCGGCATAAGGCAGTATGGCGTACTGGTGAAGAAGACCTCGTCTGCCGTATAGAGGTCATAGGGGAGCAAGCGAGTCTCTATGAATGGGATACCTTGTGCGCGGCAGATTTCCAAAGTTGTTTGTCTAGTGATACCTGCTAACCCATTGATACTAGTTGGCGTTTTAACAACACCATCCTTTGCGATAAATACATTGCCGCCTTTATTTTCGGCCACAAAGCCATCCGTATCGAGAATCACGCTTTGGGCGTCGGGGTCTACCAGTTTCACTTCCTGCTCTGCAAGCGTGTAGAACATCCTAGACCGATTTTTGATACGCGCATCCAATGATTGGGATGGGATTTGTCTGCTGAAGGGCGTCACTGCATGGCATCCGACATGGTAATACTTTTGCCAACCTGTCAGATTTAAGGGTTGGTTAGAGATCATAATCGTTGCTGCAGAAGATTGTTTGGGATCCGGGCCTAGAGGCGACATTCCCGCGGAGACGTTATGTACGATCCAACAGTCGTCTGTCGTAGCGTAAAGTTGAAGATTTCGTTCCAGTAAATCCATCGTGATGCGATACATCTCATCCGGATCGAGTCCCGGATCGATTCTCGCTACTTTCAGAGATTGATAGAGTCGAGCGATATGTGCCTTGAGCTTAAACGCCTCGTGATGAAACGTGCGTGAGGAATCGGTGACGCAATGACCAAGATTCACAGCGGCATCGAAAATGGATATTTTGGCTTGGCTTTCCGGCACAAAATCTCCGGAAAGATAAACGAGTCGCTCGTTATGGTCAGTCATTTGTTTTGTTCGTCATCCAGTCGTTTAGTTTCCAACACAGATCAACTTGGAGCGGGTCCGAATATAGATCATTCCGTCAGCTATGGCAGGAGTGGCCAAAATAGCATCGCCCATATCGTTTTTTGAAAGTATAGGATAATCTTCGCTATCTTCGAGTACGACGATGACACCATTTTCACCAGCAACGTATATTTTCCCGTTCCCCACTATAGGTGAGGCGAAATACTCACATGTGTTTTGGATACGCGTTTGTCGACCGATATTCTTGCCCTTCTTGGTGTCAAAGGCTGTGCGGATTCCGCCGCCTTTGATTAGCAGCATCCGGCCATTGGAAACAAGCGGCGATACGATATGGTCAGTGTATTTAGTAGGATGTTTCCATAGAAGATTAGATTTCGTGACATCACCGTTTCCACCCGCCCGGACAGCGAGAACATATTCATCGGCGGCTTCCTTCGCATCAAATCGTGCACCGGCGAAATTGTCAGGATGTAGGAATGCAATATCCAACTCTTCTCCTTCTAGGAATCCATCCTGATTCAGGTCTCCCCGGTCGAACGTCTTTTTGAAAAACGCCTCCGGGACGCGACCGGAAGGGACGATGGCATGCATTTCATCTTTTGATAATTTACCGTTGCTGTCCCCTGTCTCTGCGCGATCGGCAGAGGCGAGCCATTGATTAGCAATTCCGCCACTTTGAAGCGAGATATAGACAACACCATTGTCGACTACCGGAGTCGTCTTGATATTCCGCAATAGAACGCGGGCAAACCATTTCCGTTCACCGGTGTCGGGATTGTAGCCAATTAACATACCAGTGCCTGCAACGACAAGATTATCTCCATCAGGAGTTTCGCAGATTACAGGATGAGAATAATTGACGGCCTGATCACTACGGTCGTCTCGCCATGCAACTTTTCCCGTAGCCTTGTCTAATGCGACAATGGCGGGGTTAAGATCGTCATCCTGTAGGAATATGACTTTGTCCTTATAGAGAGTGGGGGACATTGCTGGCCCCCAGCGAAACACGAAAAACGGAGTGGGCATCTCGTATTTCCATTTGTCCTCCCCTGTGTCGGCATCCAAGGCCATGAGGCCCAGGGTACTAAAATAGAAATAGACTCGTTCGGAATCTGCAGCTGGTGTCGTGGCGCATTGACTATTGGTTTTATGAACAGGTATCAAGTTCGGCGTATGCCATTGTCTCGTCCAAAGAGTTTTACCGGTGACAGAGTCAAAGGCATGTAGTCCAACATGCTGTTCGTCGACCATCGAAGCGACAAACACCTTACCGTTGGAAACGACTGGGCAACCGATCCCATCACCCAGCGGTGCGGCCCACTTAACGTTTTCTGTATCTGAGAAAGTGGTAGGTAATTCGTGTTTAGATGAATAGACGCCCGTTGAGTTTGGTCCTCGGAATTGAGGCCAATCTTCACTGTGCACGACAGTCGATAGTAACAAGAGTAGCGGTATGGAAAAGAAGGTTTTAGGATTCATCGCTTAGACTCCGTGATACTGCGGTCAAAATATTTCTGATAGTTCTATTATGCAACAGCCTGATTGGAAATGCTAATTGTTAATCGATTTGAGGGCAGTCGCATGCTCTTAGGTAGTCGCGTTATAATAAGCAAACTACTTAAGGAGATGAATTAGTTTTGCTCGTTAGGCAAGCCGGAAGGGTTTGCAAAGGAACTATGGGCTCTGTGTTGTTATGAAAACAGGTTAATCGATGGTCCGCGGCTTTAGTATTTTCGGCTTTTTCAGTTTTATCTATATCGGCGCGTGCCTTGCCAGCGAACCTGAATTGAAACGAATTACGGTCGACGAGGCTCGTGCAAGAGTAAAATTGCTTGAATCTGTTTATTTATCAACACTTCAGAATATGCATCGAAGATACTTCGATGGAAATGAACGGGCTCCGGTTCCATCGAAAGTCATGGAAGAAGTATTTCGGCGTGTAGATTATGACAATGGTACGAAAAGCCGTTGGATCGCAGTCAATACTCCAGCAATGCATCCGGATCACGAGCCGAAGGACGAATTAACTAAAGCAATTGCCAAGCATCTAAAATCTAACCTGACTCGATTTGAGCGGATTTCGGACGAACGATTTATCAGTGGCCGTTCGATTACACTTTTCGCGAGTTGCCAGAAGTGCCACGTCAGCGCGCTAACTCAACAGAATGGGGGTCGCAAAGTCGCGGGGTTGGTTATTGAGTTACCTCTTGTCTACAAGGTCGCACGGGATAGATAAGCGTTTGGATTTAATTGGAAAAGAGTTTCCCGAGTTCAGGGTGGGTTTCGGTCAGAATCTGTCTTATCGATGCTCTAATTTCTGGCGTGAGGTGATTAAAACGAGACTCATTTGTCGTACTGATAGAACCAGTCAAGATTTGGTTTATTTGACGGTGCAATGCGGCAGTAGTTTTTGGCCCAAGGGCTTTAAACGTATCCGTATAGACCATGTAGCTCAACGGGTGTTTGAACATTCGGGTGTTTAAGTCAAATTGATAAAGACTTTTGCCACTTTTCGTTTGAGGTTCTCTTTTGCTGAAATCACGGGCGAACATGCTTGTGCCTGTGATGGGTGAGGTAAGTGCGAATTCGTCCACGAAGAATAAATAATCTACAAGCTCCGTTACGACTCGCTGGATCCTCCGCTTTGTAAAATCGCTACCACCGTTTTGGTTGAGGCCAAAAACGGCATCATAATGTTCTGCGCGGCGTTCTTCATAAATTGCTTTACTCAGTAAATTCTGCATCTGTGTTTGGTGTTCGAGTACCATGAGTGCGACAATATCACTTGTCTTCGTGGGATAGAGTTTCTCATTCACGTTTCGAGGTAGGCTGAGTCGATTGGCGCCTTGAGAGAAATCAATGTTATCGACGTCGTCGTCTCGACTAACAAACATGTTGCCCATGTGGAGCATTTTGCCGTGAGTTCCGGTTACATAGTATCCTCCCCAACGCTCATGCAATGGCGAAGAATGATCAGAAAGGAAATTGCCGAAATTGTAAACTGGTTGCCCGCTTGCACTGGTGTATAGGCTACGAACCAGTGGCCCTGGCACCTCGTGTGTTCTGCGATTTGCGTGGCATTGCAGACATTCCCCTTTGTCTCTAACCAAACGGGCCGAAGCTGCTGTTTGCGGAAGTGAATAGAAGACAGACCCTAGTGTTGGATCCGAAGCGATGAATTCAAGCCGATCGCCCCCCGGTACCCAGCCAACGTAGACTGAGTCGTTGAAATAGAGAGCCCGTGGCGTGGTCGGATTGATAGGCCTCAGTTGAAGACTCGTCTTGGAATAAACAAGCGTCTGAGAATTCATCGGAATCTGTAGGGCGGACAAAATTGAATCCAGGTATCCGCGGGTCGGATGAAAGACTAGTTTGACATCCCCATCTTGCAGAGCCTGTTTGAGACGAGTGATTGTGTTGTCATCTTTAGCTGTCTGGTATTGAATGGGTTTTTGATAGAAATCAAAATCGGATTGCGCCGTCAATAATGGAATTCCGAGTTGCGGAAAACAGCAAAGAGCTAAAATTAAATAGCGAACGTGGATACATCCAAATTGGCTCGTATAGACTTTAGCGAAGGGGATTTTCGTACCAAACCACATTTTGCGACCCTCTACCCGCATTTAAGATGTCCATGTCTCCGTCTCCATCCATGTCGACATGGCGTAGGTCATAACTTTCCTGGTTATCATCCAGCGTATTGAGCGAAAACGTTCCGTCCCCCCGATTTAGATAAAGCATCACCCGCTTACTTTCATAACCACAGGAGGCGGCGTCAATATGGCCGTCCTGATTAAAGTCCGTGACCGAAAGGCTGTGTGGTTGGCGGATGGTTGTATCGATGTCATGGATTTTCCAGGAAGGGTTTTCAAACCAGATGACCCCTACTCCATGCCCTCTGGTTGCAAGCCAGTCGACCTTACCGTCGCCGTTGACATCAGCGGGGCGAATATTTGTCGCGGCGGTTTGATTCTGCGCGATCAACACCTTCTTCCACGCTCCCTTCACTCCATCCTTTCCGGGGTTTTTCCAATAGGCAAACCAATTTCCATCGACAAAGGGTTTCCCTTTTGCGCCCACCGCTATTTCTTTCCACCCATCCCCGTCAATATCACCGGCGCCCATGTAATGGCTACCCCCACGAGCATTGCCAGCCGCGAAGACGTGTCGATGCCATTGTTTAGCGCGTAAAGGGTTTTTAGGGATACTGAACCAGGCCATGGAATCACCGATGCCTTTTTCGGGTTCGAAGTTATTAATAATTAGTTCAGGTTTTCCATCATTATTGACGTCGGATTTGAGTATGCAATGGATTCCGGTGATATCCGGGTCAATTAGTCGTGGTGTCCATGCTCCTTTCTGGATCGAATTGGGACCAGGGTTTTCCATCCAAAACGGATGGCTATTAGCGAGTGTACCGGCCCAGTCCAAATCGCCGTCTCCATCGACGTCAATAACCTCACTGTGGATACAACTACCGTTCCCACCTTCGAATCGATGAAGAATGATCTCACGTTTCCAGTCTGGAGCCAAAAAGAGGCTTACTCCGCCGTTAAAACTGGCAATTACATCGAGAAAGTCGTCTCCATTTGCATCTAAGGCTACCGCTGTGTTGCAGTGGCCTTGCTGGGTAATTAGGTGTTTTTGCCAGTCCGCGGCTCCAAGTGTGCTAACGGCAAGCAACAGGACTATGATTGTATGGTAGAAGCGTGGCATATCAGGCTTTCTATATTATTAGGCGAGGACGTTCTGGACGACCGTACCCTCAACGTCCGTCAGACGATAGTCACGACCGGCGTGGCGATAGGTAAGTTTCTCGTGATCAAAACCTAATAGATGAAGAATCGTAGCATGGAAGTCATGCACATGGACGGTGTCTTCTGAAGCACGTAAGCCATGCTCGTCCGTAGCACCGTGCACGATCCCTTTTTTGACACCAGCACCGGCAAGCCAGGATGTAAATGCCCAAGGGTGGTGTTCTCGCCCCTTTGCGTCGGCAGTGTTATTGAAAGGGGTTCGACCGAATTCGGTTGTCCATACCACAAGTGTGTCTTCGAGCATGCCACGTTGTTTAAGATCTTTGAGTAAGGCGGCAATGGGTTGGTCTACGTTTTTGGCCAAACCGACGTGAGACATCATGTCACCGTGTGCGTCCCAATTGCCCGAAGAACCCGTGTCGATTAACTCGACAAATCGGACGCCACGTTCGACCAGACGACGTGCAGCAAGGCACTGCCAACCAAATCCTGCGGTTGAATTTGGTTGGATAGCATAACTATTTAACGTGGACTCGGTTTCTTTACTAAAGTCGAATGCTTCAGGCACGGCGCTCTGCATCCCATAGGCGGTGGCAAAGCTTTTCATGCGAGTTTGCAATGCTTCCTTGTTACTGCGTTTGTCTAAATGCAAGGAATTTAGAGCCTGTAGTGCATCAAGTTCGAGGCGTTGCCTGTCTTTAGGTAGGCGTGGGCTAACATTCGCAATGGGTTCAGCACCAGGGACCACGAGTGTTCCCTGATTGATGGCAGGTAAAAAATCGTTGGAGTACACCTGTGTACCTGCGTAGGTTTGCCGAGGGGCAATTACGATAAATCCTGGCAAGTTCTGATTGACTGTGCCCATCCCGTAAGTCACCCAGGAGCCGATGCTAGGCCTAGAGAATGCGAATGACCCAGTGTGCATTCCGAGAGTGGCGTTGTAATGATTAGAGTGTGAAGTATGCATAGACCGAATCATGGCAATGTCATCCACACAAGTCGCTACATGTGGGAATAGAGTACTTACTTCGATTCCGGATTCACCGTGTGGTGAAAACTCCCATTGAGGGCGTTTTAGATAGATTTTCTCATAGCCAGGACGATCCTTAATTTCGGGATGATCGGCCTTGATCTCCTTGCCGTGATCACGATGCAATGCAGGTTTCGGGTCAAATGTGTCCACATGAGAGACTCCTCCGGTCATGAATAAGAAGATGACATTCTTAGCTTTCGCCGGAAAATGGGTTTTTTGAGCCATTCCTTTACTTTGCTCATCGAGAGCAAGACATTCAGTAAGACCGGGCAGTAACATTGACCCAGCTATGGAAGATCGAAGAATTTGTCGGCGGTTAAATTGTTTCATTGGATACTCGTGACGGTAATTGCTGAGCGTGGAGGTCGTGAAAGGAAGCAAAAGAACAAAGAAATAGAGTCTTTAATCAACGTATAAAAATTCGTTGCTCGCTAACAATGCCCGAGTGAAGGCAGCCCATTTATCATTAGGGCTTCCGGGGTAGTTATCGTAAAACTGATAGGTCAATTCGGATTCTTTTTCTGTCGGTACTCTTTGGTAAAGTCGCTGATACAGTTCATCTGCAATCGCCTGAGACTCCTCTGTGACTAAAAGCCGATCCGCGGTTTCGACGGAAGCGTGGTGGAAAAACTCGTCATTGAGGAAGTAGAGTGCCTGTGAGGGAACCGTAGTTTGGTTTCGAACGGCTGTGCTGGTGTTTGGATCAGGGCCATCGAATAGTGCAAGGAAAGGGTGTCGACGTTGGCGTTGGACCATCATGTAGACACTCCGCTTAGTTGTCGCGTAAACGGCATTAAAGGGAGCGTGCTGACTGAAAGTCCAAGTCGTCTCGGCGGGAAATGGATGTGCTTGCCCTGGTGATGTGTCGAGTTGGCCACTCACCGCTAAAAGTGAATCCCTAATTTCCTCGGCTGTTAGACGGCGAGGGGAATAATAACTAAGGAGTTGGTTTCCCGGATCCGCGTTGCGGGATTTCTCGCTCGCGAGGGAAGCTTGCTGATAGGTCTCACTAAGCATGATTAAACGATGGATCGGCTTTAGTTGATAATCGTGCGCAATCAGTTGCTGGCACAAAAACTCGAGAAGTTGAGGATGGCTTGGCGGCGCGCCTCGGGAACCGAGGTCGTTTGGAGTGGTAACGATTCCCTTTCCGAAATGCCACTGCCAAATTCTATTGGCAATGGTCCGAGTGAAAAGTGGATGTGAGGTTATCCAGTCCGATAATTCCTGACGTCCGCTTTGCTCGGGATTCACTAGCTTATTACCGCCAAAGACATCGAGCCAACGTCGAGAGATGATTTCTCCCTCAAGCTCAGGATCACCGCGTTCATGCAGTTTGGCATCTGCAACATCGCCATCACTTACGGCAAATGCAACCGGCAAAACCGGTTGGGTTGGCGGCACGAGCTCTCCGTTGTTCTTACTAAACGCAATAAGCTGTGGACCCAATGTCGGATCATTGAAGTGTTCAATACGGAATGAAACACCGTCACCACCGGGGATGGGATGTGCGTCTTTCACAAATCCGCTGATTTTGTAATTGCCGTCCTCCGGGCATACCCAGGACAGGCCGGAATCCTCGTTGGGGCCCGGATGAGTAAATAATGCTTTCGGAGGAAGCGTCGTCCAGACACTAACAGGGGTCTCGCTAACGTTGGAGAAGTAGGAGGGGTTGTCGCCGGTTGCCCATCCTCTCAATGCCGGATTTCCACCGATATCAGTACGTTTGTCTACTAGGAATTTCGGGCCGTTTGTAACATCTAGAAAAGACCAAGTCGCCCCCCGTATTTCGATTGACGGTGAGTCGGCGTCCAATAATGTGATCAATTCGTCAGACGACCATCGCTTCTTGGGTGCATCAATATTCTCGAATTCAATTTTGATTTGAGTGGTGTCTGCGCCGTAATTGCCGTTACGTAGGACGGCGATTTGAATGATCTCCCCCTTGCGTAATTTGCGGAGTGCATTGTCTCCGAGATGCTCGGAGAGTTTCTCGTTACCAGCCTCTCCGATGTTTTTGGTCGCAATCACTTCGTAATGCTTTGCGTATTCTGCTTTAAGCCTTGCGATTTCTTCCGGATTATTGGGTTGCTGGGCCTTGAACTTTGCCATGGCAGCTTCATATTCCGCTTGCCGAGTTGCCGCAGTATCATCGGGGATGAGGTTGTATAGACCGCTTGGCTGCGGAATCGGCTCGCAACCAGGAAATGAGAATTTTGTGCTACTAAAGATTCCATAAAGGGCGTAATAGTCGGCCGCTGAGATTGGGTCATATTTATGATCGTGACAACGGGCACAACCAAGTGTCATGCCTAACATTGACTTACCAAGATTGTCGATGATGTCTTCATACATTAGATGCACGTCTTTATTGATATCGTGTCCATAACGACGGGCAACCGACAAATAGCCTGTAGCAATAATGCCATTGCTTTTCGATGCGTTCGTGTCATCGAGTGGGGCAAGGTCACCGGAGAGTTGTTGTTGGACGAAACGATCGAAGGGCATATCCTGATTGAGTGCTTCAATTACCCAGTTTCGGTAACGCCAGATGTGGGGTAATGGACGATCTGAATTTTCCCCTGCGGTATCTGCGTAACGCACCACGTCCAGCCAGTGGCGTCCCCAATGCTCGCCGTATTGTGGGGAGTCGAGAAGGCGATCGATTACTTTGCCAAATGCGTCTGGCGAGGCATCGTTGACGAAATCTACGACATCATCATAACGGGGTGGAAGACCAGTCAGGTCATACGTGGCACGTCGAATAAGAGTTCTGCGGTCCGCCGTTGCTGAAGGAGTGAGGCCGACCTCACCAAGTTGAGCACGGACGAACCCGTCTATTCGATCAGACGATTTTGTAGTTGAGGCCTTGTGTATAGCTTGGTAGGACCACCATGTCTGCGCCTGTGCCTTTGACATGCCTCCGATTTGTTCTGCGGAAATACGGGGGTCCTGCGCACCTGACTCAACCCATTTAGTGAGAATTGCGATTTCATCCTTGGTAAGCGGTCCTCCTTTTTCGGCGGGCGGCATTTCCAGTCCCTGGTAGTTGATCGCTTGTATTAACAAGCTCTTTTCAAGGTCTCCAGGGTTAATCGCCGGACCGGAGTCCCCTCCCTTCTCCCATCCTTGGCGGGAGTCAAGGGAAAGACCGCCGGCGGATTTTGTACCCGAGTGACATTGATAGCACTTCGCTACTAGGAGCGGACGTACTTTCTTTTCGAAAAACTCATCGGCTGTAACGAGAGATTGGTAGGGCAATGAAAATAAAACGACGGCCAGCAAGAGTAGGCATTTAAAGCGAATTCGTAAATTAGTCATTAGAAAAAAAATTAAATGTTGTTTGTTATTTAAAAAGGATGAAAGAGTTTTGAGTCCAAATCCTTTCACTCCAATTAGCGAATTGTGAGGAACAGGTCACCCGAACAGTTCCTTGACGGGCTGCCCGTGAACGATGGGGTGAGGCCGTCCAAACCTATCATGGACCAACGTACTGGTGTCGTATCCCAGCACTTTGTAAATCGTTGCTATGTAGTCACTGACGTACACCGGGTTGTCGGTTGGTTCCCCTCCGATTGAATCGGTGGCACCGTAAACTTGACCTCCTACAATTCCGGCCCCTGCAAGGAGGGTGCTATAGACCTTGCCCCAGTGATCGCGGCCGGCATTGCCGTTGATCTTCGGAGTGCGACCAAATTCGCCTGTCCAAGCGACCAGTGTATTGTCGAACAGGCCCCGTTGTTCGAGGTCGTCAAAGAGAGCCGACATCGCCCGATCCATTGGTGGAAGAAGAAGGTCCTTCATGACTTTGAAATGATTGGCATGAGTATCAAAGTTTTTAGTCGAATGCAGGTACATCCAGGGGACTGTCACGAACGAAACTCCTCGTTCCACTAGTCGTCGAGCCACTAGACAACTACGCCCAAATTTATTGTCTCCATATCGCTCTAGTGTCTTAGGTTTCTCTTCTTCAATAAGAAATGCCTTCCAAACAGAGTCCGACGATAGAATGCTCAGTGCTCGTTCACGCGCTTTGGCATAAAGTTCAGGGGTTCCTCCCGATTCTGCCCCAGCCTTGCTCTTCTCGACCCCCTTTAGTAATTGCACTCGGTCACGTAGTCGATTGACGCCTACTCCATCCGGAGGTAGGAAGCTCTGTGGAAGGGTCCCTGGACTCCAGGATTCCTCAATTAAAGTAAGTGGGTCGTATTGTTGGCCTAAAAAACCCGCATGTTGTCCGCCCCAGCGGAAATTGTTTTGGTCACCAATTCTAACAGGCAGATGCACGGCGGCAGGTAGGCCATTTCGATCGCCTCGTAATTGACGCAGGGCTCCACCGATGCTTGGCGGATCGTCTCGTGATACTTGTGGTTCGCCCCGTTGACGAGGGGCATGTTTGAGTCCCGTTAGGTTGTAATGAACCCCAACACCATGTGTATTGCTTTCATGCCAGGTTGAGCGAATGATTGCATATTTATCCGTAACCTGTGCGAGCTTAGGTAGATGTTCGCAAATTTGGATTCCAGCTATATTGGTTGAAGATGGCAAGAATTCACCACGAAACCGGTCATCGCAGTCGGGCTTCATGTCGAAGGTTTCTTGCTGAGCAGGCCCACCGGTCATATATAGCATGATGCAATTGGTCGCGTCTGGTGAACTGCCAGTATTGGCCTTAGCTAGTTCCGCTCGGTACAAATGGTCGAACATTGTGAGGCCAATGCCACCCAAAACGCCACATCTGATTAATGCGCGACGTTGAAGCAGAGATTCTGTTGCCATGATGATACCTATTGGGGAAACTACAAGACTTACTTCGTATTTTACTTGAAAACGTCCATTGAATGAAATGCAATCTGCACTAGGATCGGTCAAGTGATGGTTCAATAGTCCGTTAAAAACCGCGTTCTTTTAATCAATCCCCGATTGAATCAGGCTCCAGGTAACGGCACAATTGGTAAGCAAGGCAATAAGTAAACCAACAAGGATAATTGAATGCTTCTAATCATCGCCGCCAGTCACCAAAAGAATCTAGTACTCGCAAAAAAAGTATCAGCGGCTGCGGGAGAACTAGGTCTTCCTGCCAAGGTTCTAGATTTGACGGAGCTTTCTATTCCGGTTTACAGTTCGCGGAATCACGAGGATGGCCCGGGAGAAGATTTCGAAGTACTACATCGATTAATGGATGAATCTAAGGGGCTTTGGATTTGTGCCGCTGAGTACAATGGTGGCGTGCCTCCGGTCCTGGGAAGTGCGATCGCGTGGTTGTCTACTCAATGCGATGACTTCAGGGAGATGTTTACGGGTTTGCCAGTTGCATTGTCAACTCATTCCGGTGGCGGTGGTCAAAAAGTACTAACAACCATGCGGACGCAATTCGCGCATCTGGGTTCAATCGTTTTGGGGCGTGAATTGGCCAGCAGTGACTGGAAGGAAGCCAATCCAGATTCAATCAATGCTATGCTTTCGACTCTTCAGCAACTGATGGGCTAACGTTCTAGCTTTCAGCTTTACGAAAACGTCTCCAGATTCAAGGGAGACGCAGAAGTCGCTTAAGCAAGCTTGTTTTTCCCTCGGTTTTCTTCCTGATGGATAGTTACAGGCCAACCAGGGAATTCGTTTTCAGGATTGTCGTCCAGTGGGTCGACACTGAATCGGTAAGCATGGATCTCATAGGTCTTTGCTTTGGTGTCAATAAGTACAAAGCCAAAACCACTAGCCTTTTGATGGGCCCGCTCATAACGAGGTCGTTTCGTGCCAACCTCCGGATTACCCGTGGCATATACGTAGGCATAATTCCCGAAGCCATCAACGTATTCACCGGTATTGTCTAGTCCATGTTCAGGGCGGTTAACGACTTTTTGATTCAGGTCATCCGGTCGCCACCATCGAGGGTATCCTGCAGCGATAGCGGGAGTGCAAAAGGACCAGTTGCTGTCACGTTGTTGGTTTACCCCGTATTGTACTAAGGATGTCAGGTGTTGATCACCATTAATATGTAGTGCCATTGAATCACGAATGATGTCAATAGCACGGTTGCGCGGTGTTTGTGGCCAACCACCCGAATCGAGGTCCGCCTTGAGATACCCGTCGTATCCGCCATGATGCGTAGCGACGCCGGCAAAAACAGTTTGACTGAGTAGTACTTTCATTGTGTGCCCCCGCCAGTCCTTGCTCCAATGACGAAGGAAATCCTCCTGTCGTTTACCAAGTAGGATTAAGCCTGGGGTGTCCAGAACGGAAGTATCAAACTCGGGATCCCGGACATGGTCTGCACGGCCTGACCCAGTTTCCACTCTTTCGGGACCACTCTTAAATTGTCGGTCTCCGAGAATCGCGAAACTTACTCCACCGTAAACCATGTCACCGTAATAAACGCTGATGTCCTGTTTGCTTGGAGTCTTGTCGTAGAAATCCGGATGGTGGGCACAATTGGTAATATGCACGGTGTTGACCATACGGGCAGGTTCACGATAACCACCTTTAGAGGAGGCGCCCTGAGAGATGTCAGCCATGGCGGCACCGCCCTCGCCCCATATGTTCCCCTGGAAGACATCGTGGTCATCGGGGAGGCAGATCGTCGGTGCGTCCTTTAGTGCTTTCCGAAATGCCCAACCAAATTGATAAAACTTGCGTAAGTAATTCAAGATCGCTGGCTGTGCCGGTTCACGGATAATGCCATAGCCTCCATGTCCTTCATATAGTTGGTCACCGGAGAAATACAGCATGTGCGGTTTCAATTTGATCACATTTTCAGCTACCGGTGCATAGGGGTATGCGTAATCATTTTGACAAGTTAAAGCAGCTAAACGCAGTGGCTGGCCTTTAGGGTTCTTCTGAATAACACCCGACCACTGGTCCTGCTCACTGTCACCGTGTTTAAACTTTTGTTCATATAACACCCGATAGGGCGTGTCTCGAGTTGCGTCCCAATTAGGAACCCGGAAAGTGGCGGTCCATGCGTCCTCATGAAGAGTCGATTTACCAATGGTGGTCCATTTGTCGTCCAAGCGGACTTGCAACTCCACCTCCTTGTGATCCTCTTTGCCTAGTGGGCCAGTCAATGTACTGAGCTTTAATACAAACCCGTCTTTTGAACGGGAATCACTCAGTGAGTACATTGTCCAAAGTATAGGCCCAAATCGTTGATTTAGCGCATGGCAAAGCGCTTTTCCGCCAGCGAGCCAATTTCTAAATTTATAGCCTGGTATGTTGTAACGCTGTTTTGGACCGGTGTATTGGCTAACGAGGGATATGTTGCCTAGACATGACTGGGCAGGAACTTCTTTACGGACGTCTCCAAGACGCTCATTTGTCTCAGGATCAGAGGCCGAGAGCTGGAGTACATAGTTATCACCTTTGCGGCTGGCAATAATGCTTAGGCGGATGTGACCGTTTTCGTTAACACGACTCAGTTTCTCGCGTGCGCCGGCTAAGACTAACTCATCCTGAACGACTCCGGCAATGATCCCAGATCTCGCAAACATATTTGAGCGATGCTCATTTAGATCACTTTTGACGCCAAGCTTAAACCCGGCACCGCCATCCTGCTTGATCATCGCTGATCTTGACAACTCTACACTCATCGCGAAAGACTGACTAATGTCGGTCACCTGGCGAGTTACTGAGTGGAGGCTACGGTGCTCCGCAGTCGTTTGACATTGTGCCCATCCATCATTGATCCGCCAATCTTCCATTGGATTTGACCAAAATTCACCACCGATCCAAACTCGGTCATGAGTTAACCCCCACCGCTCAATTTGTTCGAGTTCGATGATGTTATTGGAACGAGCAGCCTCTGTTTGCTCTGCAGTAAAGCCTGCCAATGTCCCTATAGCGAGTGATTTGATAGTGTTTCGGCGCGTAAATTCCATGGCGTTATTTTCGGGAAAATGATTAATTGGGGAAGAAGTAGTTCGTTCTCGGCGGTACGGCACGCTGAGGCGTAATGAGATCAGTTAAGTGTTTGCGGTCAGAAGGTCTTTTCCGAGGATCGTTGGGCACCAATATCGTTCGATGTGGTGAATAACCAACTCCAATCCCCGGGCGTGACTTACGTGGGGCGGATCTCGTGGATCATAAAGTGCATCGGTCAGGTCGCGACACAGGACAACATTCTTTCCAAGATAACATTGCTGACGAATACCGAAAGGCCGGCCTAGAACACACATATTAGTGTGGACTCCCATGAGGACGATATTGTCTCGACCTTCTTGTTCGAGGAAATTGTAGATTTCCTGTCCGTTATCGCTAACGCCGTCATAGCCAACAATTCGAATTTTTGAATTCTGATGTCGATCATGATCTTTGTGCGCTTTCGGAGTCGGATCATCACAGCCAGTAACGGCGCCTTCAGCCCGTCGAATATCGTCTACAATGGGCCATTTCCCCTCTTTGTCGGGGTTATGATAACACCACCCTTGAATGGGTACCGGGGGTGTTTTTTGCGGGGCATCAATCATTCTTTGCCTATAGGGAGTGCCTTCATAGTGCATCACGCCACCACTCGGTGCATGGATGATTGCCGCACCATGATCCCTGGCCCATGAAATAACCTCGTTCATTCGTGTTGCCATGCGATCTGCTCTATATTGCGCGATCTTGCATGGATGTTCTGCCCACATGTCACAAACGATGATAGCCGTTTCGCTTGCCAACCAGGACGCTGTACGCTCCTTTATGATTGAACGATTGCCGCGGATCTGCCGACTGCGTTGGGCGAGTTTAAATTGATCGCGGACCTTGGGGAGTGTCGGTTGACTGTAGGCAATCTTCGTGAGATTTGTGGCGAATAGGCCAGCGGCCGTTGACGATAGGAAATTTCGACGCGGATTCATTTAGTGAGCCTCATTGTTCTAGCAGAGTGTGCTGTCCAATTTAGTTTAGCGGAAGAACAGACCGTTGCGGCGGTAACCGTTTAACAAAAGTGGATGTCTTTGGAATCACGATAAGCGCCGATTCCCCAGGTTCCGCTGTAGAATGAGCGACAGGTAATTGTGCCACTCAAAACCTCCCCCGCCGTGCCGGAAATATTTCGGAGTCCGTAATAGGCGCGATCTACCTTTTGATTGTCAACCTTACCAGCAACGATGACGAAGGGGCCATCCTTGTGTAGTTCGATGGTGTAATTTATGTAACACTGGCTGCCCCTAAATTCTGCTTCAGAAAACCGGAAGGACACATAGGCATCAGATAATTCGCCACGCATTCTAACGGTCATGGTGTTGGCGGAAGTGTAATGAGTCTGCGATGAAGCGTAACTAGATCCGGCTTTAGCGTTAGTGTTTTCACGGATTGAATGCATCAGGAACAGAAATAGGAGCAATACGCCAAGTGGAACTCCAAGTGAAGTCGGGGCGTTCAAGTCGATTGCAAAAAAATGAAATAGCGGCATAAGGGATTGGGAAGAGGCGTGTTAATGGAAGGTTAAAATATACAAACGAAATCCTATACAGTTTCCGATTGGATGGCTAATAACAACTACGGAGCCATATGTTTGTTTACTAACCAAATCGGAATACATGCCGACGCGAGAAATCCTTCTTTAGCCTAAAACTGATTGAATGACTTCGCCATGCACATCGGTTAAGCGAAAATCCCTTCCTGCGAACCTATAAGTTAGTCGTTTATGATCCAAACCAAGTAGGTGCAGAATTGTGGCGTGTAGGTCATGTACCGAAGTCGGATTTTCAATAGCACGAAAACCAAGATCATCTGTGGCGCCGTGGACGGTACCGCCTCGGACACCTCCTCCTGCAAGCCAAACACTAAAGCCGTAATGATTGTGATCGCGACCATTTAAAGCTGGGAGTTCTGCTACTGGCGTACGGCCGAATTCACCACCCCATAATATGAGTGTTTCATCAAAAAGTCCGCGTTGCTTAAGGTCGTTTATAAAGGCAGCGATCGGCCCATCCCATTGTCCCGCGAGTTTTCGGTGCTCGGCTTCCAAGCCACTGTGGTTATCCCAAGGTTGCCCGGCGCCACTCCAGGCTTGTATGAAACGAACCCCTCGTTCGATTAATCGCCTAGTCAACAACAACTGACGACCAATCGTAGTATCGCCATACATTTCTAACGTGCCTTTGGTTTCCCTTGACAGGTCAAAGGCCTCTGCTGCTTCAGTTTGCATTCGAAACGCCATTTCAAATGAGCGGATTCGAGACTCCAATTCCGGTGCGTTGGGATGCTTTTGTTGATGATGTCGATTTAGCTGGCGGAACAATTGAAGCTGTCTTGCTTGTTGTGTTGTTCCAGTCGCCTTACTCTTGATGTTCTCGATTAGTTTGTCGATGTCGGAATGTTGGGTATTCAAATAGGTGCCCTGATAGGCACCTGGCAGGAACGAACTACGCCAGTTTCTCGTGGAAACGATTGGGTAGCCGCCGGGACACATCGCAATGAATCCGGGAAGATTTCTATTTTCACTTCCGAGACCGTATGTGACCCAAGAACCCATACTTGGACGGGGTAATTGCGTATCTCCGCAATTCATCAGCATGAGAGACGGTTCATGATTAGGAACCTCAGCGTACATTGAACGAATCACCGCAATGTCATCGATATGTTGTGCAGTCTGCGAGAATAGTTCACTAACCGCGATTCCGCTCTCACCATGCCGGCGAAAATTAAACGGGCTTTGCATTGGGGCGCCCGTGCGACGTTCAGTGCGAAGAGAGAGGCTTCCGATGTCCTTGCCATGCCATTTGGCTAGTTCCGGTTTAGGATCGAATGTATCAACCTGACTTGGACCACCATTCATGAAAAGGTGAACGACGTGCTTTGCGCGCGCTTGGAAGTGAGGACGCTGTTTGGCTTGACCTGGGGCGTCTTGTTCCATCAATGAGGCCAAGCCTAACGCAGGGAGGCCCAGGCCAACCTTTTTCAGTAGCGTTCTTCGGTCTAGGTACATGGGATCTGGATTTGAATGCATGGCTGAGCTTAATTCACATAGACGAATTCGTTGGACATTAATAGCACTTGAATCAGATCGGACAGGGGATCGTGTCCTTCTGAATCAGCAAGGAAATCCAATGCGGTTTCTAACTCGAATTGTTCTGGCGTTCGAGAGTAGAATAAAGAATAGAGGTACGAGACTTGTTGCTGAGCTTTTTCGAATTCATGTTTCTCCAGTCTGGAACGAACGCGGGTAATGACCTGTCGGATGAAGTCATTGTTCAGGAACCACAGTGCTTGTTGTGGGATGGTCGTTGAAGAACGGGAACCACTGCTCGTATTCGGACTTGGATAATCGAATGTTCTTAGGAGCGTCGGAATGTCCAGTCGATTGATATATCCAAACACAGTCCTGCGTGGCAACCAGGCGTTGTTCAAATCAAAACTTCGACCATGGGTCTCGAGATTCATTTCTCCTGTGACATGCAATAAGGCATCACGCGTTTGTTCCCACGTGAGTCGCTTCCGATTAGAACGCCATAATAGAAGGTTGGTCGGATCGATGTCTGGTATGTGTACTGATTCTGAGGATTGCTGGTAAGCCTGAGACAAAAGCATTTGTCGAATCAGGGTTTTTACCGACCAACCTGATTCGATGAATTGATTGGCTAAATAGTCCAGAAGCATAGGGTGCGATGGTTTTGAACCTCGCAGGCCAAAGTCGCTGGTGGTAGCGACAATCCCCAGCCCAAATATTTTCGCCCAAAGTCGGTTGACCAGTACCCTTGCGGTGAGCGGATTCGTGTCACTGGCGATGCTTTGAGCCAATTCGAGTCGTCCGCTGCCATGTTCGAAAGGGCGGTCATCAGGCGACAGTATCGTCAGAAATTTCCGCTGGACGTAATTACCGCGATTGTTAGGATTTCCGCGTATGAAGACGTATGGTTCGGTAGCGGTTTTATTGTCATGTAACGTCAGGGCTCGAGGAGGTGCTGCGGGATCGTTTCGGATGAAACCCTCCACATCTTCTAGCAGTTTCTTGAACTCGGCCTGCGTAGTACGATCAGGAAACAAGTCGAGAAAATCAAATCCTATGTTTACTGGAATGTCAGCGGGGGCGGCTTCACCATAGAGGGAAAATCCGAGTTGGAGAATGTCAGGATCATCACACAAGGGCCCCTCTTTATTTAATATGGCCTTTACTTCCAATAACGCGTTTTGATAACGCTGCGCCAAATCTTCCATATTTTTGGGAGGTGTGTTTAAAACCCGCGGTACCAGAAAACTGTTAAGTTCGGATTTGATCGCACTGAGGCTCTTAAACGTAGCTAATTGTTCAGTAGCAAATTGGTCTTGGTCTATGTTGGAATATTGATTCCAGATATACCATGGAGACGTCGGTGCATCGGGCTGTTCCTTTAGGTAATTGATCCACCGGCGTATCATGCGGGGATTCAACGCGCCCTTATCGGTGAGCAACATAAAATCGTCAGAATTCGGATTGTTTCTCTCTCTATAGGCTGCCAGAAGATATTCTGAGATTCTTGTACGCCCGTCTTCACGCAGGTTGGTGATTGTTGTCTCAAGGAAGGTCTCCAGAGTCTGTTGCTTCACCCGCAGTGCAGAAGAGAATTTCTGATATTCAGGAGTGTCAGGTGGAGTGGCGTAGAGAGGTGGTACGATGGGGTCATGACTACTGTTTAGTATCCCATAAAGACTGTAGTAATCGGCTGTGGGAATAGGGTCAAATTTGTGATCATGGCAACGGGCACATGTGACGGTTAATCCCATCAAACCACGCGTGATTACATCGATACGATCGTCGATCATGTCGTATTTATTGTTCACGAAATAATCTCCAAGCGTAACAAAACCCATCGCGCGGAGGGGCCGTCGATCATCTGCGAGCTCGAGTTGATCAGCTGCTAATTGTTCGAGAATCATTCGTTTGAAAGAACGGTCTTCGTTGAATGATTCAATTAGGTATTCCCGGTAAGTGTAGGCCCATTGGAACTCTCTATTGAGGTAGAAAATATAACCTTTGTTGTCAGCATACCGTGCAATGTCCATCCACATTCGCGCCCAGTGGACCCCGAATTGTGGACTGGCTAATAAGGAATCAACCATTTTTTCATAAGCTGACGGAGAATCATCACTCAAAAATGTTGCGGCTTGCTCAGGAGTGGGCGGTAACCCAATGGTGTCCTGATAAGCCCGACGCATTAACGTAATACGATCAGCTGGCGGACTCATTGTGAGTTCGGCATCCATAAGGCGTCGAATTATGAAACGATCGATTGGTTGAACCGAATCAGGTAATCCTGTAATTGTTGGCGGGGCGGGGTTGGGATTAGGTTGGAAGGCCCAGTGTTTGGTAGGATCAAGTTCGGCGGGAAGTGCAAATGTTTTGGACCACGCGGCTCCGTGGGTAATCCAACGTTCGAGATCGCGAATTTGGTTGAGGGTTAGCTTTTTCTCCGGCGGCATTTTAAGCCCGTTTGCATGGCGGACTGCATCCAAAATGACGCTGTCTTTCGGGTCGTCAGTATTATAAGCGGGCCCACGAACGCCCCCGCGGAGTATTGCCTCGCGGCTATCTAACCGTAATTCTCCCTCTTGGCGTTGAGGGCCATGGCAGGCGATGCAATTATCGATAAGAAGTGGTCTTATCGATTTCTCGAAGTGCTCTAACTGCGCGCGAGTAAAATCTTGTCCAAAGGCAGTTAGCGCAGTGAACTGTAGGGCAAGTAAAACGCATGAACATTGTTTTGCAAGAGACATCCTCGTATTCTAGAACAATTGAGTGACTTGCGTACAATCTGGGCAAACAAAAGTTCCGAGGTTGCGGGGATTGGTGGATTCATTTTCTGATTGACCGCGTATTAGAATTCGAGTCTTAATAGTCGTCGGTCTGTACGTCGTGTTTCTCCAAATGCCAGCCTTGGAAACGGAATTCCATCGTGATTTATCTGTGGAGCCGCTTTGCCTGTTGTTAATTTGCAGTATGGCGGATTTTGATTCTCTAGTTCAAGCGACGCGGGTATGTTGCCAAGGCATGTGGTTGACCGTTTTAAAGTGGGTTTTTGTGGTCAGCGATTAGAAGGTCCAGTCTCCAGGCTTGGACAATGTTATCAGAGGCGACTGAGTAGAGCCTGCTTCCATCTGCGGTGACTCGTACGGCGTAAATACTACCGTGGTGACCGTTCAGCGTAAGTGCGATTTCACCCGTAGTTGGTTCCCAGATGAAGATGTTGCGGTCAAAACCAGCAGTCACCAGATGTCGACCAGTGGCACTGTATCTCACAGTATTCACATTTTTTACATGACGTTGGAATAATGTCTCTGTTTTCTCAGTTTCTAGATTCCAAACACGAACGGAGTTGTCCCAGCTTCCTGAAGCAAGCCGAGAAGTCACAGTGCAAAAATCCAGCGCTGCCACCCTCTTGGTGTGTCCGATCAAGGTCTTAAGTGGATTTCCCAATGATCGCTCGGTGCGAGTGGTGATTGAATTAGCCGGGATGACATTGATTTCGCCGTTTTGGAATCCAATAGCGATCGCCCCATTGCGTTGATCGACGGCTAGTGAAGTGATGGCACGCCGCCATTGATGAATTAGGGAAGTTTCGGAACCATGCACGGAGAATTGAAAGAGCTTCCCATTGGTGCCGCCATAATAAACGGTATTACCTTTCGGCGAAAAACATATGGAATTGACGACGTCGGCACCATGATCGATGGATTTTAGAATGTCGCCAGAAGTTGCGGAAAAGACATGGAGTTGACGGTCCCATCCACCCGCCGCGATTAGGGTCCCGTCGGGTGAGAACGAGGCGGTCCTTAGAATGTCTGAAAATCCATTAAGCGACAGGTGGATTTGGTTGCGACTCGGATCCCAGATTATGAGGTTACCGCTTGTGTCGGCGGTGGCAAGGCGATCGGTCGTTGGGCAATACGCAATAGTTTGTAAATCGCCATGTCCTTGAATGAACGAAACTCGTCGCGGGATAGCTGCAATGCGGCGTGCCTCCTCTAATGCAGCTTGGTCCTTAAGGATCGACTGCAATCCGTGATTGGCTACATTCAATTGAGAGGCAAGTATTTGTCGCTCGGCTTCCAATTGTTCGATTTCAAGCTCTAGTGTCTGATTGACTTGATTGAGACTTGAGGATTTCGACTTCAATGTTGTGAGACGTGTCGTAATGCGTGACCGTTCACTCTCGATATTGCGAATGTGAGTAAGTTGACGGTTTACCGAGCGAATTGCATTTATTTCGCCATCTTGGCTATCAATCGGTAGGGAAGATGGAATTGTTCTTGATGTGGATAAATCAGTGGTTGAACTTGCAGGAAGCAATTCATCATGTGTAGGTCTGTAAACATCGTTATCGATTGGCGTGTTGTGAATTAGTAGTTTAGGAAGGTCTGGAGGAGTTGCCGGAATCAGGTCTAATTCAGTGGGGGCGGAGTTTGTCGTAGTTAGACTTTCAGTCCACGAGGGGATATGTGAAATGATGTAAACGAGTACGGCGGCCGTCAGCATCACAGTCGCGGTCCTGACATAACGAGTTGACCTCGTTTTGTGGGTGCTATGGGCGGTTAAGGATTTAGGAGTTACAGGAGAGTCGGAAGGCTCTGCCAGAGCATCGGTTAGACGCTCTCCACGGTCTAGAGAACTAGTAATCCGTTCTATACCGGATTCGGTGATTTGTTTCTCAATTGGATTCGACATAACTAACAGGCCCCACCCCGAGTAAAAGCGAACTATTGTGTTATATCGAAATCTAAGAAAAAAGACAAAGAAGTATTATCTCTTGAAGGATTCGTTAACTGTTGAGCTCCTAGTAGGCCAGATAATATCGGGGTGATATTACGAGGGAACGAATTTTAAGGCCCGGTAGAATCTGTCCGCATTGACGATTTTGGCTAGAATTAACTATCATGCTCCCACCGATGGCGGGCGGATAGTTTAATTGAACGGATATTCCTTGTTGATAAATCACTCACGACGCGAAATTTTACAAAGCAGTATAGCGGCAGCTGGTCTGACCGTTCCCACGATGCTCGCACTTCAGGCTTCAGGCGCTCGTCCGATGGCCGCCAAACGCTGTATCGTTATCTATTGCTGGGGTGGGATTAGTCATTACGAGTCGTGGGATCCTAAGCCAGATTCGCTTTCAGAGATTAGGGGCGAGTTCTCGACCATCGAAACGAATGTGCCCGGCATACGGTTTTCGGAACACTTGCCGAAAATGGCGCGACACGCGAATAAGATGGCGATTGTCCGGAGTCTGTTTCACAAGCAGGGTGGACATCAACAGGGTATGTATCACAGTATTACAGGTCATGCCCCTCCTCCCGGCGTTAAGGCATTAAACCGTACCAATTCACCATCCCTAGCAGCGTTGGTTGGCAGGTTTCAGGATCCGAATTCGGGCACGCCTAATGCTATTCGGGTGCCATACAATATGTACGATAATGGGACGCTGATGGCTGGCGAGTATGGCGGTTGGCTGGGCTCGGAATACGATCCGATTTTGATGAAGACACCTTCCGGCAAAGCCTTCCGTGGCGTATCACGCTATACAAGCAGGGAATTGGATCTGCAGCTAAATCTCGATCGAGACAGAATCATCAATCGCCAACAATTACAGGAGCAGCTTGAGCGTAAGGTCGGTGACTCCACCGAGTATGATCGGCTTGACCGATTTCGCCAGATGGCAGCTGATATGTTGCTCGGTTCAGATGTCCGAGAAGCATATAATCTCGAGAATGAAGATCCGCGAATAAGGGCAATGTATGGAGATCACATTGGGGGGCAAAGTATGTTGCTCGCACGAAGGCTCACTGAAGCTGGTGTTCCGGTGGTTCAAGTCTGTGCGGGCGCCGGCGACCTAGCAGGTGGAAGTGGGGAAAACTGGGATACCCACCGTGATAATTTCAAAAAGCTTAAAAATCAACTCTTGCCAGTTTTTGATCGAAGCGTGTCCGCTCTATTTACTGACCTGGAAATGCGAGGTTTGTTGGAAGAGACGCTAGTCGTATTTCTAACGGATTTTGGTCGGACACCGAAAATTAACAACAATGCCGGAAGAGACCATTATCCGGCGGTTTATTCTATGGCTTTGGCCGGCGGAGGAATTAAGGGTGGGCAAGTCTATGGAAGTAGTGATGCCAACGGTACGAAGCCAAAGGATAACCCCTGCACTCCAGGTGATTTTCATGCAACAGCTTTAACTGCCATGGGCATTAATCCTAGTGTTGAACTCACGGATCAATTTGATCGCCCATTTCAAATTTGTAATGGCTCGCCTCTCCCACTCTTCTAAGATTCAAGGTTTATGATCAAGTTCGGAATGGCGCTAATACTCCTGCTAACGAGCGGTCTTTTTGCGGCTGAGGAACCGGAGAATTTAGCAGTTATTCGTCAGGCAGGTGGGCGAGTTAGAGCTGTGGCTGGCGGTATCGAAGTATCATTTCATCTAGGAGATCGGCAGGTAAGTGCGGATGTCCTATCGCGTGTGGCAGACCTTCCGAATGTCGTAACGTTGAATCTAAAACGGACGAATATCAATAATAATGATTTGCGACACATTTCGCAGATGCATTCTCTAAAGAAGTTGCACTTGGAATTGACAAAAATCGACGACCGCGCGATCCAGTATCTTAGCGGATTGAAGAAATTACAGTATCTCAATTTGTTTGGCACCTCGGTGTCTGACGTAGGACTGAAAGAACTCCATTCAAATCGAGGCTTGACACACCTCTATGTTTGGCAATCTAAGATCACTTCGGAAGGAATCGCGGAAATTCAATTGCACCTTCCTGAACTGAAAGTGGTTGCCGGAGTTGATCTTGATACAATTCAGATCCCAGATCCGAATGTTCCGGAAAAAAAGCCGACTTCAATGTTGAAGTTTGTAGCGTCTTCGAACTTATCGGATGCTCCTCAATCCAGAGGTGGTGAAAACATCGAGGTGATCTTTGCGAACAAAACACAAAACACGGTAAAAATCGTGTGGATTGGCTACGACGGTAAACCAAAGGTTTATGGACAGATTGCCGCAGGCGCAAGTCGCACACAGAATTCTTATGAAAATAATACCTGGCTGATTACGACGCTCGACGATAAACCGCTAGGATATTTTGTTTGTGGACCGGTTAGGGCACTCGCTGTGATTTCTGATTAGGGGCATTGGAGGATCAGAGTGAAGCGTTTGTCAAAAATTCTTTTTTGCATTGGAACGTGTTTCACCCTTGCGGCCCTTGCCTACGTTCTTTCCGGAGAACTAGATGGGTTATCTAATGATGGTGAAGCTAATAGTGAAGTTGCACTCTTAGCAATTACTTTCTATTGGATTCTTGGGTCATTCGTCTGTTGGGTACTTGCAGTCTTGCCAGAAAAGTGGAAGCAACTCGCCTTGCTGGCGTTTTCGACTGTCCTTTGTGCTGTGTTTTTGGAGACTGGTTTAGCTTGGTTGAATCCATCCTTAGCCTTACGTGAATTTGAGTTTCTACGTTCCTCACGGCAACATCATGTTCTATTACCAGAAGCTGCGTACGATTTGGGCCGGTTTGAAGGTAAGCATATATCAGTGCAAACTAACTCTGATCGCTTAAGAACGGAATATTCTAAGCAGTCGTTTCTTAATTACGAAAATCGAGTGGTTTGTTTGGGAGACTCTTTTACGTTTGGTGCCTGGGTTGACGGTGAGGAATCCTATCCAGCTCAATTGGAGAACAAGCTTCGGCAATTGAGTCATGAAAATGTAGCAGTGCTCAACGCAGGAATGTTGAGCTATTCACCAGTTTTGCACCGAGAGTTGTTGTTTAATACGCTGATGCAGTACGAGCCAACGGTTGTGACTTTGATGCTTGACTGTACCGACATAGGTGATGATTACCATTATTTGAAGGATTATGACCGCTTTCGCGAGAATGGCCCTTTCGCCGGCCAGATTCTAAGTCGTCCTACTCCTCATTTTGGAGCACTCTGGCGACTTGCGAAACCCGTACATCCTATACTGTTGGCGCCAATTGAGTTACTGCAGCGATTGAATAGCAATCACGTGCCACACGATCCGCTAGATTACTATCATTTTGAGATACCGGTGGATGGCGCGATTGAGACGGATAGATTCTTCATTTATCGCCATCCCTTGACGAAAACCAGGCCATTCTTCGATAAGACTTATTCCGTCATTAGTGAAATTGCTGAAATTTGTAAGGTAAATGGGGTACCATTCGTGCTGTTTATTGCGCCCAGATACCATCACTGGAGTGCGACGGAGTCACCTGAAAACTGGGAACGCTCTGTCTACGGAGAAACGCTCGAACACCAAAATACTATTTTCGATTTCTTTGATGAGATGGCGACGGAATCTGAGTTTGAGATTATAAACCTATTGCCAGCATTTCAAAAGACAGAGGAGTTTCCACTGGTTTTTCGAACCGATCCACATTGGAATTCAGCTGGAAATCGTTTTGTGGCAGGTCAAGTTGCCTCGGTATTGCTAAAGAGAGAGCTTATTACCGGTATAGAGGCAAAGTAGTCAAATGCCAATCGCCGGAATACCTAAGCCACGATAACCGTGGCCGGATAGCTCTGTATAAAATGGCAGGAAATCGGATAACGAATCGCTGGAGGCAGTTAGTAGGTGGGCTCACTTGAGAGCTGTGATACCGGTAAGTCCGTAAGCATTGTAATAAAACCATGCCTTTTGTGTGTGAAGATAGTGGATCCTGTAGCGGTCATAAAGATCCATACATATCAAGTTGTCAGGATGCCATTTGCGAGCACACACGCGACGAAGGCGAGTGCTGATGAGGGCAACACCAAACACATCACAAAGCCGTCGAACTCGAGAATACTGATAACATAAATTAGTTATGCCATTTAGGTTTGGGCTCGTTTGCTGTACAGCTCCTGCTTTTTGCTATTAAAATCATTGTTAACCTGTCCCTCAGATCATTTCAGCGAGATTTGCGATGCAAGACCGACGACAATTTGTCCAAAGGACTTTGGCGAGGGCATCCTGTTCGTTGGCGCTTAGTGGTACTATGTGGCCGTCGCTCGCTAAAGCAGACGCTTCTACAGGAAGTGCTAAGATACGAGCGTGCATTATCGTGTTCTATTATGGTGGACCGAGCCATCTCGATATGTTCGACATGAAGCCGTCTGCACCCGACAACATTCGAGGCGAATTTTCTCCAATTTCAACATCTGTACCGGGGATTCAACTGAGTGAGCTCTTGCCGGAGCATGCGAAGATCATGCATAAGTTTGCGATTGTGCGGAGTATGACTCATCAGAATCGATTACATGATTCGGCATCTACCGAGACTCTCACCGGCCGACAGTCACCACAGGGGGATCGAGAGGAATTCTCGCCTATACGACAATTCTATCCAGCGTATGGTAGCGTCCTATCGATGCTCGCCAGCGCCAAGGCGACTGACGTACCATATGCTGCACTTCCATGGGTGTTCAAGAATGTTATCCACGTTCCCTGTCAGGGGGGAGGATTTTTAGGGAACCGATATGATCCCATTCGCATTAGTGGTGATCCGTCAACAGTCACTTTCGATGCGGACGCGTTCAAAAGGCCCGATGATCTACCGATATCACGCCTTAAGCGACGTAAGGCGTTGTTAGAAACTCTGATTGAGCGATCAGCCGACCCCGGATTAGGCAATACCTCTGGATTTAATAACCACCTGAAAAAGGCATTAGAGCTGATGCAATCGGAACGACTGATTGATGCGTTAAAGATTGAAAAAGAACCTCAGGTAATTCGGGAAACATACGGCCTCTATCCCGAGAAACCCGCCAAAGGGGTTCGGGATATTCACGGGTATCAGCTTCGAGGTCAGAACCTGTTGCTCGCTCGTCGACTCGTGGAGGCGGGAGTCCCCTTCGTCAATGTTTATGATTTTCGTCAGCAAGGACAAAACTGGGATTCACATAACAATAATTTCAGCGAACATCGGGATCGGCTGGTACCTCCTATGGATCGTTCATTCACCGCTCTTGTAAATGATTTAGAGGAACGTGGAATGCTTGAGTCAACTCTCGTGATCGGCATGGGGGAATTTGGTCGGACACCGAAGATTAATGCGACGGCCGGTCGGGATCATTGGCCGGACTGCTACAGCATTACGTTGGCTGGAGGTGGAGTCCGCGGAGGATACATTCACGGTGCGAGTGACTCAATAGGCGCTTATCCCGTCGATCAACCCGTCACCCCTGGAGACTTAGCTGCGACGATCTATTGGCGGTTTGGAATTGATCCAAATGCTGAGATGTTGGATGAAACGGGGAGGCCACATCGCCTAGCTGAAGGTAAACCGATTCGCGAGTTGTTTGTTAGTTAGGTGTTGCGGAGTTCTATAGTAACTCACGTACTGGGCTTCCGTCGGGAAGCATTTTTACGGGGCGTCCCTGGCTGAAGACTTCAGCTGAGGGGTCGAGTCCTAATGCCTGATAGATAGTTGCTACAAAGTCGGGAACTGAAACTGGACGATCTGCGGGACTGTAAGAGTATTTGTCACTAGTGCCAACAACCACTCCCGTCTTAACGCCACCGCCGCCCAAGGTGAGGGAGAAACAACGCCCCCAATGATCGCGTCCCGGCCCACGCTTATTGTCATTGATTCGTGGAGTTCTTCCAAATTCACCTGCGGTTATGACTAACGTGGTTTCCAATAGGCCACGTGCCTCGAGGTCTTCCAACAATGCTGAATAACTTTGATCATAGATGGGCAATTGTATATCTAGGTGCGGGAAGATTCCCCAGTGGTGATCCCAGGCATAGATGCCGGTGTCAACGTAACCCTGAATCGTCACGAAACGGACTCCCGCTTCTATCAACCGTCGGGCCATGAGCATACCCTGCCCTACACGATTCCTGCCGTAACGATTTCGAAGACGATCACTTTCCAAACTGAGATCGAATGCCTCTTTCGCTTTTCTACTAGTAGATAAACTGAGTGCGCGTTCAGTAAATTGGTCGTGTTCTTTGGCAAAGCTAAGTTGCTCTTCCTGCCTGGCCTGAAAGAGGTCGAGCGATTTTAGTAGTGCTTTACGATCACCCAACCTTTTGACGTTGATATCGTCAGCAGTGTCGAATTCCCTGACGTTGAAATCCGGCGAGTCGGGATTCTGTCGGATCACAAAAGGATCGTAGGCGCGTCCCAAAACACCCGCGAACCCAGGCGCGGAATATTGTGGATGTTTCATGTCGCCGAAGTGGACAAAGGGGGGGACTGGAGCTGACTGCGGTTGCTGTTGGGATAGAACGGCGCCGATTCCAGGCCCTTGAAGATTCTTGTCGACTGGAGTGCCACACATGATGTGGACATCTCCTTCCCCATGCTTTGAAGTAAAGGAATGCATCGAGCGAATAAGAGAGAACTTATCTGTGTGTTGGGCCAATAAGGGTAATTGATCACTGAGATGAAATCCAGAGATTGCAGTGCTCGACTGGAAATAAGGTCCTCTGATTTCACTTGGGGCCTCGGGTTTCATGTCGTACATGTCTAGCTGACTTGCGCCACCTTGCAGAAACATGAAGATCACATTGATTTGTTTTTTGTCGGGCGATTCGGCTTCGGCGCGCAATACCTGTTCGATAGAAAGACCAATTGGTGAGATTGCACCTAGAGCTAGACCTCCGGCTTGAAAAAATCGTCGACGTGTTGGTATTGCTTTTGTTGTCATATCTCTAGTCTAGCTTAGATAAACTGTTAGCGTTATTTTACGCTAAGATAGGTTTTCAAGTGGAGGGCTATTTGCCTCGGATTTGGTGAACCGATGTTAATCGTGGATCCTTACTCTCTCCTCAGGTTGAAGGACGGTAATTATGAATTTAAGTAGTCTCGTATTCTCTCTGATGTTTTCTACGCTTGTATGTTCCATTGCGAGCGCTCAAACCAAAGCATTGGAAATATTTAAGTCATGGGACAAGAACGGCGATGGTGTCTTGGTGATTTCGGAAGTTCCGGTGGAATTGCGAAAACTATTTCCCAGAAATGACCGAAATGGGGATGGGAAGATATCGGTTAGAGAGCACATTGTCGCCATGGGCAAACCTGCTCCTGTCGTACGCCCAGAGACAAGAGTTGATGAATTCCGGATTCGCCAAGTGTGGCCACAGGAATCTGGAGGCTGGGCTCGGCGCGTACTTGTTAGAACACCGGTAGGGACTTCTGGAAAATTGCCCGTTGTAATTTTCCTGCACGGAAATGGCGGACAAGTTGAAAATGCAATTAATCAGTTTAGGCAATTGGGCAATGTGCTATTTGTTTGCCCCCAAGGATATCGGCGGAGTTGGAATGTGTTTGGAGAAGCAAGCGAAGCTCCCGATGTTAAGTTCATCGAGGAAATCATTACTTACCTAAAAACCAGGAACCGTAATGCTGATGTGGATAATATCACGCTCATCGGCTCATCGAATGGGAGTGGATTGATTCATCGGCTTTTGATTGAAATGGATCAGAAGCCATTTCATAAAGCCGTTTGTTTAGTCGCAAGTATGATAGAGAAGCAATACCACAGTGGAAAGTTCTGGGTTTCGAGTGAAGACGGAAAAAACCTGTATGATCTAGAGAAGAGGCCGACGAGGGGGCCCACTGTCCTTTATTTCCACGGTACCGACGATAGGATTGTTCCGTATCAAGGCGGTAATCGAGGAAATGTACCACATGTTTCCGCTCAGGATACTGCCTTTGCATTCGCAAGAGCTTTTGGCCATGACGGTATCCAATTGGCTGACGCTGATGGCAAGCCTGTTGGCTCGGGGGTCCTCGAATATGCCTATCCGAAAGCAAAGTATACACATTACAAATTAGTGGGCGAAGGCCACGGGATTGGACGTACTCGTGAATTCGTTGACTCGGCTATCAGAAAGCTAATCGTCGAGTAACGGCTACTAGGTTTTGTTTGCCCATTGAGTTAGCTGATCCAATATCCAAGAGACTCTGCCGTTACAAGAGTCATGATTAGTTTGCCCTTTGTCGACTCGACAACGACATTGATATGTTGCTCGAGTCTCGATGCGTAGCTTATGCGATAATGTCGTGAACGACATGTCCATGTACGTCGGTTAGACGCCTTTGTAAACCGTTGTGATAATAGGTTAAGCGCGTATGGTCGAGCCCTAAGAGATGGAGCATAGTGGCATGGACATCGTGGATCGATAGCGGATTGACTTCAGCCTTATACCCAAAGGGATCTGTGGCACCGTATGAAAACCCACCCTTGACTCCGCCTCCGGCCATCCAAACTGTATAGCCTTCTGGATTGTGATCTCTTCCATTATTGCCAACCTGAAACATGGGCATCCGTCCAAATTCGGTGCAGCATACGATCAGTGTGTCTTTCAAAAGGTCGCGTTGCTTCAGATCTTTGATGAGACCAGCGACTGGTTGATCAAGTATTTCCGCATGGCCAGGTACCAAGTCGGGCATGCTGTTGTGAGTATCCCAATTAATCTTTCCGCCTGAAGCGTACGCGCCGTTAAACAATTGGACGAAGCGGACCCCCTTTTCGACTAAACGTCTTGCCAGAATGCAGTTCTTCGCAAAATCCGATTTAGTTTGATTTTCCGAATCGGCTCCGTAGAGCTTATGGATATGCTCAGGTTCACCATCGACGTTAGTAGCCTCCGGAACAGACAGCTGCATCTTGGCAGCTAATTCATAACTCGCGATTCTTGCCGAGAGGTCCGTGTCGGTCATATAGTGTTTTTTATGCTCCTGATTTAGCGTGTTCAGTACAGCCAACGCTTGATTGCCATCAGCGGGTTGGTTTACGTCGGGCGTTAAATGTGAAATGGGACGGGTCGTACTGAAAGCGGTACCTTGAAATGCGGCTGGAAGAAATCCGTTTGTCCAGTTGTTTGGGCCTGATTGGGGAGTTCCGCGAGGGTCTTCGATAGCCACAAACGCAGGCAGTGATTGATTTTCAGTACCTAACCCATATGTAACCCAGGCGCCCATTCCAGGATAGCCCTCCCGGTTAAATCCTGTAGACATGAGGTTTTCTGCCGGCCCGTGAGTACTCGATTTTGTATGGACAGAATGTAGGAAGCAAATGTCGTCCACGCATGAGCCAATGTGAGGCACGAGGCTCGATAGCATCTTGCCGGACTTTCCATAGCGGTTAAATTCCCATAACGGTTTTTGCAAGGCACCATTCTCACCCTGAAAGGAAATCAGCCTTTCGTTTCCTGGCAACGGCTTCCCATCGTATTTGATCAATTCCGGTTTATACTCCCAGAAGTCAACATGACTAACAGCGCCGGCACAAAAAATAACGATGACGTTTTTAGCAGACGATGCGAAGTGTGGCGACCGTTTTTCAAATGGTGCGGTTGGATCAAACGAAACGCTGCCATCTGCAAGAAGATCCTGCGAATCCAAAATCGATGCTAACGCTACGGCCGCAAGACCAGATCTCGATTGGTCTAGAAAGCCGCGACGGTTTAATAGGTGGTTATGCATTCTTTAATTGATAAATACGAATTCATTAAGGTTGAACAATACTCTACCAAGTGAAGCGAGACCCTGACTTTTGACTAATGGAAGTACGGCTTCCAATTCGGGCTTGGAGGGTTTTCTGGCAAGTGTCCTGAGAAACAATAGATTGACTTGGTCAACCACATCGTTTGGATGCGTCGCCTGGGCCTCGTCCGCCATAAACTGGCCATGACGGCTAACGAACTTGCTATTGAAGAGTGAAAGGGCTTGGATTGCTGATGTACTAACTGTTCTTTTAGGAGTCATTTGACTTGAGTCAGGGCAATCAAAAGCACCGAAGATTCCGACGCTTTCCAAGCGGATCTTTTCGCCGTAAATCATTCGTCTCCAACCTTCTTCGGTAAATTCAGCCAGTGGGACCTTCTTACTAAAAGGAGACGTCTCTTTTTCGAAAAATTGGAATGGCGGGCCGAATTGCTTAGGGTTCAATTTACCACTGGCTCGAAGAATCGAATCCCTAATGGCCTCACCTTCAAGGCGTTGGGGAGGGAAACGCCAAAGCAGGCGATTTGAACTGTCCAGTGCGTGAGCTGCGGTATTGCTTTCGCTCGACTGTTGAAATGTTGCGGAGTGTAGGATCAGCCGATGTAGTTCCTTAAGGGACCAGTCCTTCCGGATTAGATAGCTAGCAAGATAGTCTAATAATTCCGGATGGGTCGGAAGGCTTCCGTTGATTCCGAAATCAGAGGGTGTGTCGACGATACCCGTGCCGAATATGTGTTGCCAAATTCGATTCGTTATTACTCGTGCGGTAAGTGGATTATTGCTGGATGCAATTTGTTCAGCAAGAGATAGCCGCCGTGCCTGTTCTGTGTTTGTAATGTCTGGTTGCCTGGCTTCAAATACTGAAAGGAAACCCGGCTCAATAACTTTTCCAGGTTTTTGAGGATCCCCACCGATCATTAAATGAGTCACACGCGGAGCCTGAATCTTACCAACATAAATTTGAGGTCCAGCTTTCAGTCTGTCATAGGTCTGAGTTAGTTTCCGTAATTGTGAGGTATTGTCGACAATAGTAGCAATGGCCTGAGGTGTGAGACCTGATAGTTTCATCGCATCGGCAGAGCGAGTGTCGGTTAAATGCGGATAACGAGTTTTGGAGTTAATGACAGTTCTCCATTGCTCGTCGTTCGTTTTAACCTGTATTTCGTAATCTACAGGCACCGCGCGACCACGAGGTTTGATTGTGATCCGATCGATTGAATACGGTTTGTCTAGATGTATCTGGATCCAAACATCAGTTGTCGTGGCGGCTTTAAAATACAGTAGTAATTGTCTCGAGCCATCAAGAAGCAAATCGGCCGACTTCCCCTGATTGCCCTTGGCCGTTTCACTCGAGGTCGCCGTCGCGCCACGGTCACGATGTGCGACGTTGATACCGGGAGAATCGTTCGCGGCTTTGGCCCAAATTTCAATGTCATCCAGCTCTGGTGCGTTTCCATCGTTGGTGGCGTTGATCTTGAATTGAATGGTATCGGTGAGGACTGAAGGAAATTCTTCGTCGTATTCACGGAGGTCGATCGGCTCGAACAGTTGGTGCCTGTCTCGCAGTTGGGCCGCTTTTTCCCGGAGGGAGGTGAGTTGTACCTCCAATGACTGTGCTTCGTTGAGCATGCGATCGTTTTCTTTTCCCTGTTGGCGGCGTGTGCCATAGGACATTCCGGCAAACGCGGCTTGAAAACGGTAGTAGTCCTCTTGAGTGATCGGATCGAATTTGTGATCGTGGCAACGCGCACATCCGATCGTGAGTCCCATAGTGACTGCGCTTACGGTTTTGATTATTTCGTCATGACCGTCCTGATATTGCATCGCCGTCAATCTGGGATCGGGGCTCGGGTTCGTATCGTGTGGTCCAGCGACAAGAAAGCCGGTTGCCGCGTCCTGCTTATAGAAATCCCCAGCTATCTGCTCCCGAATGAACTGATCATAGGGTTTGTCATCATTAAACGCTTGGATCACATAATCGCGATATGGATAGATGTTGGTGATCCGTCTATTTATCTCATAGCCGGTGGATTCGGCGTAGCGGACACAATCTAACCAGTGTTGGGCCCAGCGTTCCCCATAATGTGGACTAGTAAGCACGCGTTCAACAAGCCGAGAATAGGCATCATCGTTTTGGTCGTCGACAAACTCACGTACTTCCTGAGGAGTTGGAATCAGACCCAACATTACAAGATACAAGCGACGAATTAGTGTATTTCGATCGGTTTTAACCGAATGATCGAGACCGAATTCATGCAGTTTTGCATGAATAAAGGCATCCACAGCATTGTCGTCCGCATTAGAAGAAGTCGCAGGTGGGAGAGGTGGTGAATGTATTGACTGGAAGGACCAATGCTCTGTGTTAGCATTGGTGATTATGTGGGAAGGTCCCTTAGCTCCATCGCGGATCCAGGCCTTGAGTGTTGCTATTTCTTTGTTTTCTAGACCAGTACCTTTGGGAGGCATTTTGACCTGCGGGTCATTACTGGTGACACGCGCAATTAGGTGACTTTGTTCGATATCGGCCGTTACGACAGCAACTGTTTCGGACTCCCCCCCCCTCATGAGGCTCTCAAAGAGATCGATTCGGTAGCCGCTTTCCTGCTTTCCTGGTCCATGACAAACAATACAATGCTTTACCAATATTGGCTGGACGTCACGCACGAAATCGATTGGTTCGGCACTCGCGAATTCCACGGTGGAAGCCACGAAAAGAATTAGGATAAGTTGTGAAAATCTGAGTTGCATCGGAAAATGAACTTGGGAACTTGATGGTTGTGTAGTTGCATTCTACCAATACTGACCTGTGAATACATAAGTTACTTCAGTGGTGAATTGAACTCCACTACGTGAGGAAGCCCCAATCGAAAGAAGATGAAGATTCGCACTGGTCGAAATATCGTTAACTGTAAACGAAATACGGATGAGAATTACATTAATGAGTCCCTGCCAGATACGATGTAAGAATCGAGCTTTATAAAATTACTGGAGCGGTTTACAAGGCTACTGAAACTTGGAGTTTTGCAACCGACGTTGTGTGTCAACGGAGCGTTTGCGAGACGCTCAGGTACACGCTTTTGGCAACGGTAGAAGGGCAGACGGCGATTGATTTAGACTCGGATGGACCTTCGAAGGAAGCCGAATTATTTGATGGATTCTGGACCATGTTTGATCTAGGGACAATCTGTCTCACGAGAACGATCCCGTAGTTTACAAAGGTCTGGGCAGGAACGCCGTCGCCTTTGGATGCCCTTAGCAGCGATGTGGAATTCGAACAGCACGTTCGTTGATTCACTGGAGAAGTTGCGGGTTTGAATACCCGTTGTTTTGAGCCATTCAACTACGATCCTGAGTATTATGAATGCTAATCAAAAGAAAATCGCCATCATTATCCGTGCACAGATAATGATGGCGATTGTGAAGTCAAGAACGTAAGTTAGCGACCTATTTCAGGCTGCTGGTTACGCTTTCCAAAATCTTCTTTACATCCAGTTCTTTGGCGGAAGCAACAGCGTGACTTGCATAGACCTTGTGGTTATTGCAAACCAAAATAGTAACTTCGGCTTCAGGGTTTAACTGGTAGTTGTCTGGCCCGTTTTCGTATTCATTTGGTAATACGAATGGTACGTTTTTGGCTTTGCTAGCTGTCGCCAGGGCTTTTACACCCTTGTTAGCTGCTCCTCGGCTATCACCGAGAACGTTTACGAACGCACGTAGCTGCTTGGATTCATTCTTAGCGATTGCAGCGTCCAACTGATCGATCAGGTTTACAACCTTAGCGTCGTTAGAACGGGTGAAAACCATGACCTGTGGTCGCTTGCCGTTTTTACAACGGTAACAGAGATTGGCCTTGGTTTTAACACCATCGTCATCAGCACCGGCTACTTTGGTTACATAGAATGCGCCAATGTCGGCACCGGCCTGTAAGCCACTTTTAACTTCGGCTGCGAAGATGCTTCCAGCCATTAGGACGACTGCTAAAGTCGTAGCGATAAAGCGTTTCATAGTTTTGCTCCTGAGAAAAATATTCTCACTTAATCATGATTAGGTTTTGTACGTTAGTAGTATAGAACTAGGTCTACAGACATTCAAGTTAATGACTCGTCAAAAGTCTATTCGAGTGGTTTTTGGTATGATGTAACGGTGCAAGACATCATAAATGGCCTAAACCTGTACAATCGAAAGGCAAAGTAATCCATGAAAGTCGGCTTGAGTTTGTTGATTTGTATGAGTCTATCTGCTGCAGTGAATGGGCAGACTGTCGATGCCAGTATTGTCGGCGAACGCTCGCCAGTGGATGTTGCAGTTGCATCTAGGGCTGGATTGTTGCTATCCGCGAATGAGACTGCAGGATCTGTCTCCCTAATTGATTGGGATAAAAAGAAAGTCATTGATGAATTGGTGGTGGGGTCTCATCCTGCAACTATCGTGGTTGCGAAAGATGAATCCTTTGCGCTTGTTAGTTGCACATATTCTGGCGAGGTGGTCAAACTGGCATTTTTGGATGGAACCTTGCGAGAAATTGGGCGGCTGAGAGTTGGTTTTGAACCTGTCGGACTTGCCCTAAATCGCAGCGGGGAAACTGCCTATGTTGGAAGGACGAGTAATGCCACCGTTGTCGAAATATCTGCGGAAACGATGGAGTCAAAAAGAATTTTTGAAGTAGGCCATTGGCCACGTTATCTGGCAATCTCTCATGACGAAACTAGATTGGCCGTTGGGTTAAGTGGTGAAAGCCGTATTGCCGTGGTTGATTTGGATAGTGGTGAAAGGCTGTTTACCCAGTATATGACAGGTGCAATCAATATCGGCCACCTGCAAGCCTCTAAAGATGGTACGTATGTGTACTTTCCATGGATGGTTTATCGAGACAACCCGATTACACCCATGTTTATTCGCTTGGGATGGGTCCTTGCGAGTCGTATAGGTCGGACGCGATTGGACGGGCCTGCGTACCGAGAAGCAATTTCGCTGGACGTACCAGGCAAAGCGGTCGCCGATCCCCATGGAATCACCATGAGTTCGGATGAACGCCGGATGGTAATTTCTGCCTCTGGAACCCATGAACTGCTGGTGTATCGTAAGCCGGACTTGCCATTCAGTGGTGCCGGGGGCCCTGGTGACTTGATTGATCGGCGTTTATTGGCCGATAACGATCTGTTCTATCGAATCCCATTAGGAGGACGTCCAATGGGGATTGATATGGCGAGTGATGATCGTTCTGTAGTGGTAGCCAATTACCTGAACGACTCTATTCAGACCGTTGATATAGAATCGCGAGAAATCACGTCGGAAATAAGGTTATCACAAAATCTGAAGGAAACTAGCGCACGCCGAGGTGCAGCGCTTTTCTATGACGGCACAAAGAGTCTTGACCAATGGTATAGCTGCCATAGTTGTCATTATAACGGGGGCGTTAGCGCTCGCAGCATGGATACATGGAATGACGGAAGTAGGCTGACAAACAAAACCGTATTGCCTTTGTATGACGTCAATCAGACCGGGCCATGGACTTGGCACGGATGGCAGGGTGATCTTAAGGACGCAATGAGAAAGTCGTTCACTGTTACCATGCAAGGAGAAGGTGTGAGTCAAGCCGAAGCAAATGATGTAATTACATATCTGAGTTCCATTAAACGTCCTCAAAACCCATTTCGACAATCCGATGGTACATTGACCGAATCAGCCAGTCGTGGAAAAGCAATCTTTGAGAGCGATTTTGCAGGATGCAATCAATGCCATTCGGGGAAGTTCTATACAGACGGACAGATACACGATGTCGGTACGGGTGAAGATGAAGATGCGTACCCCGGATTCAATACGCCGTCGCTAGTGGGGGTTTACCGCAAAGTGCGATTGCTTCACGATGGTCGTATGAAATCACTTGAAGCGACATTGACCGAGGAACATGCGCCTGACAAGGTGTCGGGGACACGTCCCTTGAAAGAGAGCGAATTAGCAGACTTAGTTGAGTACTTAAAGTCACTTTAAGCGATAATGTCAGTAACAACTTTGCCATGCACGTCGGTTAAACGAAAATCTCTCCCGCTGTACCTGAATGTTTGCTTTTCATGATCTATCCCCATGAGATATAAAATCGTCGCATGAAGGTCATGTATATGCACACGATTCTCAACTGAATACCAGCCAAACTCGTCGGTGGCTCCATAGGCCATGCCGCCTCTTACTCCGCCGCCAGCCATCCAAAGAGTATAGCCATGTGGATGATGTTCCCGCCCGTTCGTTCCTTGACTAGTTGGGGTTCGGCCAAATTCGCCTCCCCAAATAACAAGAGTGTCGTCCAGGAGGCCGCGTCGTTTCAGGTCTGCTAAAAGAGCTGCAACGGGCTTGTCTGTGGCCATAGCGTTCTTGCGGTGATCTCGCTCAAGATTACCATGCTGATCCCAATCGAGCCCGTCTCCTTTTCCGCACTGTACTTGTACAAAGCGAACTCCACGTTCCAGGAGTCGTCGTGCCAATAAACAACGGGCGCCAAAACCTTTCGTATGGGGTTGATCCAAGCCGTAAAGAACATGGGTAGCTTGGGTTTCTGCTGAGAGATCAAATGCTTCAGGTGCTGCGGTTTGCATATTGAATGCAAGTCGAAAGCCTTTTGTTCTTGCGTATAACGCATTGTTCAGTCGTCGTTGCTGGGCGTGCTTATTATTTAATGAACTTATTAGGTCTATCTGCTGTTGCTGCTCGGGAAGGGAAAGGCCAGCTGAATTGATTAAGTTTGGCAATGCAGGATCAGGGCCGATCAACTGGTCAAAACGCCAGGGAACGCTAGTGCCTTGTGTGCGGGAAGGTAGGAAACGGGAATTGTATGTTCCTGATCCACTTTGTTGGTCAGGTCCGATAACGATATATCCCGGCAGGTTTCTATTTTCAGTTCCCAGTCCGTATAGCAGCCAACAACCGAGCCCCGGCCGTGGTAGGGATACCATGCCAGTAAAGGTTTGCAGAGTAGCGCCCGTGTGGTCGATACTGTTGCACTGCATAGAACGTATAACGCAAATATCATCGATGTGCTTGGCTGTTTCTGGGAAAAGTTCGCTGACAGGTAACCCAGATTCGCCATGGGACGTGAAAGTAAAAGGCGATGCAAGAAGCTGTTTGTTTGCATCACGTAGGTTCCGGGGGAGATCGATTGGGATTTGTTGCCGGTCGTATTTAGCTAAAGAGGGCTTTGGGTCGTACGAGTCTACGTGAGACACCCCGCCTCCCATGAATAACCAAACTATTCGTTTGGCTTTCGGCGCGTGTTGGCGAGTGTTATTTGCGGCATTGTCCTCGAAAGCATTAGCCAGTCCAGTAAGGCCCAGCCCACCACTCATGATTGCTAAAGTTTCACGTCGCGTGAAGATTGTTGATCTATTATTTTGAATGGTATCGTTGGGCATACACTGAAACTTTTATAAAGATGCCTGAAAATGCTCACTTTGGTTTTTGTGGTATTCTACCGACGGCGTGGCAAAAAAGGTAAATAGTTTCAATCACATTGACGGTGTTACAAATCGAGTTAATCAATATGTGGCGTGTTAACGTAGCAATCTTAATACAAAGGCTTTACTGAATCCACTTAGAATCGTAACACAGCGTTATTTTGTATTTGCGAAATAAAATAACGCTTCGGTGATTCTATAGGGTGCAAATGTGAGTTACAGGATGAGCGTAACCTTCGAGCAAATACTGATACAGATCTCGGCGCCTGTAACATGATGAACGTTCAGCGACTGTCCAACTGTTCCGGTTTTCTTTTGTTATGATAGATACTAAACCTCAAACACCTAACAAACAGAGTATTTAAAATGCAGCAGCGTAAAGTAAGCAAACTTCATCGTAGGAGATTTCTCAAGACAACCGCGGCATCAAGTGCAGTTGCCCTGGCGGTACCCTCTGTAATTACGGCATCCAAGTCGGATTCGAAAGTTATCGTTGGTGAGGGCGATTATCAATATGAAGTGACTCACGATTGGGCAAAATTACCGAGCGAGTTTAACTGGCAAACGACACATAATATTGCTGTCGACAAATCGGGTAATGTTTATGTCATCCATGAAGGCCGCGAAAACCTTAAAGAACATCCCTCTATTTTTGTTTTCGATAAAAAAGGACGTTTCATTCGAGCCTTCGGTAATCAGTTTCAGGGAGGGGGGCATGGTATCGAGGTTCGGCAGGAGGGTAGCGAAGAGTTTCTCTATGTTTGCGCCTACCAGAATGTAAAAGCCTTTGCAAAGCTGACTCTAAAAGGAGAGACAGTTTGGCATAAGTTTGCGCCGCTGGAATCCGGAAAATATGCAGAAGAAGAAGCGACGAATCCACAAAAGAAATGGGGGCCTAATCGATTTCTACCAACGAACTTTGCCTTTTTAGATAACGGTGATTTTTTGCTTGTAGATGGATATGGTGCGTTTTATGTACACCACTACGATAAGGACGGGAACTGGAAGAGTTGTTGGGGTGGCCCAGGTGACGGAGAAGGGACATTCAAGACTCCTCATGGTATTTGGATTGATAAAAGAGGGGACGAAGATGTTGTTGTGATATGCGACCGCGCACATCATAAATTGCAATATCTCACAGTCGACGGCAAACATATCAAAACACAGGAAGGCTTTGGCTTACCTGCTAATGTGGACAGTTATGAAGATTTATTACTCGTACCTGAATTGCACGCCCGCGTAACATTGCTCGGCCCCGACAATAACGTAGTTGCTCATCTTGGAGATGACGTGCAACGAGTCACTAGCCAGGGCGGAATTCGAAATGACCCAACGAAATGGCAGCACGGTAAATTTGTCCATCCACACGATGCGTGCTTTGATCGTAAGGGCAATATAATGGTAGCCGAATGGGTAGCCACGGGACGAGTATCAAAATTAACTCGCCTGTAGTGGAGAAAAAATATCGGTTGTCTGGTACTAAAAACATTTAGTAATTAGTAAGCCCCGGAGTTTTATTCAAATATCCTCGATTTCGAGCAAAAGGCGACTGAACCACGGGATTATGCACATATGCGATGGAGTTCCGATTGAGTTTAATCAATGTAGATAAACTCATTTGAGGCGATGAGCGCTTGATAGATTTGCCAATGAGTGTTCGTCGGGAGTTGATCTAATTTTCTGCGAATAAACAGTATTTCATCATCACTAGCGTTACGGCCAAATAAAGCTTTGAATGCGTAGTCTATTTGACTCATGGGATCACGATATTGCGTAGTGGCATGGGCAGCTAGGCTTCTAGCGGATTCAATTACCATCTTGTTGTTAAGCATATAGAGAGCTTGGGGTGCCACAGTGGAATTGGTACGTTTTGGAGTAATCGTACCAACCGAGGGCGCATCAAACAGATCGCCCTCGAGCCATTGGTGGCTATTGCCAATCCGTCTATACAATGCGCGGTTACTGTCGACACGTCCGATTCCGTGCTTAAGCTTTCCTGCCACTAGTAGTAAGCTGTCATATATCTCTTCAGCCGATAGTCGACGGAGTTCAAAACGACTGTATAAAAGATTTTCAGGATCCGCTGCGTATTGCTTTTCAGAAACACGAGACGATTGTTGGTACGTGGCTGAGTTGAGGATTAAACGATGAATGTGTTTGATAGACCAATCATGCTCGATAAGTTCGGATGCAAGGTAATCAAGCAATTCAGGATGAGTTGGGAGGCCACCGCGATTGCCGAAATTGCTAGGTGTCGAAACAATACCGCGGCCAAAATGATAGTGCCAAATCCGGTTCACTATTACTCTGGCTGTTAATGGATTGTCAGCAGAGGCAATCCATCGGGCAAGCTCAAGTCGGCCTGATCGATTCGCGGGTATCGTTACACCTGAGTTGTCACCAGATGTAAACAGAGTTGGGACTCCCCGTGGAATCTTTTCTCCAGGGTTAAAGGGGTTACCACGACGGTATAGATGCATGTCACCAATGGTATTATGTCGACTATTTTTATATCCGCCTTCGGTAGCGGCAATGAAGTCCGTTTGAGGGATTCGCGTAATTCGCAGAGAATTCAATTTTGCTTGAGCCTGTTGCCAGGCTGCAGAGTGGAGCTCTCTTGCTGCCAGATCCTTGACAGTTGTTTCTTGAATAGCGATTTCTTCTGCCTGGGCGGCAATGGCGTCGGAAAACAGAGCGGGTTCTGCCTTGTACTTTATTCGCCTGGCGGCAATTCGGTTATTATCGTCTACTACCTTTGTACTAAGAAAAATGCCACCTAATGCATAATAGTCCCGTTGCGATATAGGATCGAATTTATGATCGTGACACCTCGCACACGACAACGTTAAGCCGAGAAACTGCCGCCCGATCATATCGATTTGATCGTCGATAATTTCCGCATAGAGTCGTTCTTTGTCAGAGTCCTGATCATCAAAGTTGCCCATGGCAAGAACCCCGGTCGCAATCATCCCTGCTAGGTATGGTTTGGGTGGGTCGGATGATGGCAACAAATCACCAGCGATTTGGTGAACTATAAAGTCGTCATATCCCATGTCCTGATTGAGTGCGTTGATCACCCAGTCACGATAATACCATCCTTTGTCATTGAAGTTGTAATACCCTACGTCTGACATGTAGCGTACGCCATCAAACCAGTGTTGTGCCCATCTTTCGCCGTACCGTTGACTTTGGAGTAGCGAATCGATCACGGTTGAAATTGGAGTGTCTTGAAAGTCTTGTAATTGTTTTACCGTTGGTGGTAAACCGGTCAAGCTGAAGAAAAGTCGGCGAACCAGGGCGTCATGTGTCGATTGCGGGGCTTGGATAATGCCTGCGACATCGGCCTTGGAAACGATGAAATTATCGAGAGGATTAGAAACACGATATTTTTTATCCACTGCGGGGACAACGGGCCGTGTGATCGGTTGGAAGGCCCAAAAGTTGCGATCAGACTCGGAAATGCTGAAAACTTTGTTACCGTTCTGAGCGGGCAGAGGATCACTCGGCCAAAATGCACCTTCCTTAATCCATTTGCTCAAAATGGCTATGGCATCCTCATCAAGCTTTCTATCGGGCGGCATCTGATAAAAATCACCCGTATAACGGATGGCTTGCAAGATTAGGCTTTGATTTGGCATTTGCTTGTCAATCGCTGGACCAGATTCACCTCCTCTAACGATGTTTGTTATGTGATCAAGGCGTAACTTGCCGCCAACCTCCTCTGAATCAGCACTATGGCACTCGTAGCAATTCTTTACTAATAGGGGACGAACCTCACGTTCAAAAAAGTTGGATTTGTTGTCCGCGTTGGTGAGAACCGGAATGCCAAACAGCAACGCAACGAAGGTAAGCCGATGAAGAAATTTCATAATGCCCATCCGCTCGTGAGACGGATTGGTAAATTCGTAGGAGGAACGAGACATGGAAATCCACCTTGGAGCTAGCGTTGATTCTTCTTTTCGCGAAGGAATTGATACATGTTGAAGCGTTTTGGGAATGCTACGCCAGTGGGCCGAGCCCATTCTTCCCATTGATTTACCATGTCGTTAAGAAGGTTAGATTCCGATTCAGCGAGATTTAGTAATTCTGTACGATCATGCGCAAGATCATACAGTTCCCAAGGTTTTTCATACTCACGCACCAACTTCAGATTCCCGTTCCTCATCGCTGCGTTGCCTTCGTGCTCCCAAAAGATTGGTTCAGTGTGAGTTGCCTTTTTGGGGTTCCGAAGTGTTCTGACTAAAGAGTTACCGGCCAAGGAAGGGAGGTTCTTTGGATAGGCGGCTCCCGATAAGTCGATGCAAGTGGCCATAAAATCAGGCAGATATGCATGTTGCCTGTTGAACGAACCATTGCGTTTTTCTGGGATCCCTTCCGGCCAATGAGCGATCATCGGTGTGCAAGCACCACCCTCGTGCACGAAGTGTTTAAATAGGCGAAACGGAGTATTACTGGCATTTGCCCATGCGAGCCCCTGCCTTACTCCCGCCACGGTTTCTAATGGCGGGTTTTTCACCATCTCTTCATCTCCCTGCCCTAAAATTCCACCCTCCTGACAAGCACCGTTGTCCGATAAGAAGAAGATTAGAGAGTTATCCAGTTGGCCTTTCGATTTAAGATAGGTGACTAGCCTCCCGATATTTTGGTCGATGTTGTCGATGCAGCCAGCATAGGCAGCCTGAACCGCATCAAGTCGATCTCTCTCAGATTCTGATAGCTTGTTCCAGTCAGGTGCCTGTAATGGAGCCTGTCTGACATCCTCGTCAAACAATCCAATTTCCTTTTGTTTCTTAAACCGTTGGTTTGCCAGCTCCTGCCATCCAGCGGTGTATTTACCGCGGTATTTGGAATAGTCTTCCCATTTAGCGTTGAGAGGCCAGTGCGGCGAATTGAAAGCGAGGTACAGGAAGAAAGGGTTATCATTTTTGGCGGTAGCTTTATCGATATATTCAATAGCTTTTTCTGTAAAGGCGTCTGTGGCGTACCAGTCGTCAGGCGTGGCGACAGGCGTATTGCCTTCGGTAATTCCCCGATCGCCACCAGGCTTGAAGTAGTTAAATGCACCTGAAATACCACCATAGAAGTATTGGAATCCCCTTTGCAGTGGCCAATTGTTTTGATCAGCATGCCCTAAATGCCATTTTCCCGTCATGATTGTGTGATAGCCGGTCGACCCGAGCACCTGAGCTAGTGTTCGGCAATCGTTATTAAGAAAACCCTGATATGGCCCCCGAATCCCCAGTGGTTGGTTAGGGGGTTCGGTCATATGCCCGATACCCACCTGGTGAGGATGCAAGCCTGTCATAAGACTGGCACGAGTCGGGCAGCAACGGCCGCTGTTATAGAATTGCGTAAAGCGGACACCGTTGGCAGCCAGCTTGTCTAAATTGGGAGTTTCGATTTCACCGCCGTAACAGCCGATGTCTGAAAAGCCCATATCGTCAACCAAGATGATAATGATGTTAGGACGGGGACTGGTGGCATCGCCATAGCAGTCGACATTGCCAGAAAAGAATAGAAGAAAAACTAGCAATAATGAGGATTGGAATCGCATGCGAGGTCAATTCGTGCAGGTAGTACAGGTGGAAAAGATTGGACAAACCAATTTTACATCATTTCCTACGTCAGATGGATGCCACTTATCTAACTCGGTAGGCAGGAGCCCGAATCTGCACAGCACAAAAAATGTTAGTGCGGCTGCTTGGAGTACGGATCAAAGTGCGCATGAGACAATTGATTCGTTTCTTCATAATGGAGCGGAATAAAAGCCGGCCCGATTGGATACTATGACTGATGATCACATTAGCCTGAAGGTGGCCTCTATGTGTGCAACAGTCCGCCACGTCTAGAAGATTCGTTCACGCAAATAAGTATGTTTTGCAGTGATTGAAGGTTGCCTGACGTAGGGGCGTCGACGACTCGCTGCGGAGTTCTATATATTAGAACAGTAGTTGAGGAATCCGAACCTTTGGCCTACGCGAGGTAATTATGCTTTCAAGGATCTATTTAGTTCTTGCTGCCGTTTTAATGACATGCACGCCGTGTTTAGGCAATGAGGGCCCATACAATGTGCTGTTCATTATCTCTGACGACCTGACGGACACGGCTTTGTCCTGTTACGGAAATACGGTTTGTCAGACACCTAATATCGACGCAATAGCCAAGCAGGGGGTGCGGTTCACCAAAGCCTATTGCCAAGGTACATATTGTGGTCCGTCTCGGGCTTCACTGATGTCTGGATATTATCCTCATGCAATTAAGATGCTGGGCTACAAAACTCCGCGTCCGATGATCGGCGACCGAATGATGTGGCCTGAATTCTTTCGACAGCATGGTTATTATACGGCGCGAGTCAGTAAGTTATTTCACATGGGCGTACCTGGCGGCATAGAACAAGGTGGTCACGGAGAAGATGACCAGCGGTGTTGGACGGAGCGTTACAACAGTCAGGGCCCCGAATGGAAAGCGGCTGGGCAAGGATGGACCTTAGAAGGCAATCCAGATAGGACAGTGCCAGTTAAGGGTGGTAACACATTCGTTGTCGTGGAGGCCGATGGCGATGACCTGGCACATTCAGACGGCAGAACGGCTGAAAAAGCCGCCGAGCTTATCAAGAAACATTCGCAACGTCCATTTTTTATGGGAGTTGGTTTTGTCCGGCCCCACGTACCTTTCGTTGCACCCAAGAAATACTACCAATCCTTTCCTTACGATTCGATGAAGCTCCCAGAGAAGCTCGCAGGCGATTGGGATGACATTCCAGCGGCGGGGATTAATTATAAAACGTCCAAAAACATGAAGATGGATTTGGAGCAACAAAGAAAGGCAGTCGGCGGATACTATGCGTCGGTTAGCTATATGGATGCGCAGGTTGGCAAGGTCATGAAAGCCTTGGAGGAATCCGGGGTGGCCGATCGCACTATCGTTATCTTTACGAGTGACCACGGGTATCACCTAGGCGAGCATGATTTCTGGGCAAAAGTAAGTCTGCACGACGAATCAGCCCGTGTGCCATTGATTATTAGTGTTCCAGGTAAACAACCGGCCGTTTGCGATTCTCTTGTCGAGTTACTAGACCTTTACCCAACGATGGCAAATTTGTGTGGGTTCAAGGCTCCTGTTCGTTTGCAGGGTAAGGATATCTCAAGACTATTGGACAATCCGGACAATGCAGTTCGTGATGCAGCATTTAGCGTCAACGGAAAGGGGTATCTACTCAGGACCGCGGAATGGGCCTATATGCGGTATGGGGCCAATGGAAATAATGGCGAGGAATTGTTTGATATGGTGAATGATCCTAAGCAGTATACGAACCTGGTAGGAAAAGAAAAATACCAGCAAAAGTTAGAATCATTACGAACCGCAATGGATGAAAAACTCGCATCGGTGTTAAATAACGATTTAGAGTTGACGTACTCTACGAAGCCCTGATCATTAAATCGTATTCCCAAAGGTAATCTAAAACGTGCGACAAATGAAATCATTCAGAATCTGTCTTGTCCTGGTTGTGGCTCAGCTCGTGTCCGCTGGTAGCCTAGCTGCCGAACCACCCAACGTATTATTTCTCATTTGCGATGATCTAAATTGCGATATCGGAGCATATGGGCATGCACAGGTGAAGACCCCGAATATCGATGCATTGGCCGGGAGTGGAGTGTTATTTCAAAACGCTCATTGCCAATATCCACTTTGTGGTCCATCACGGGCTTCCTTTATGACTGGTATGTATCCCGACCAGACCTTAGTTCGTCGTAACGCCATTTATATTCGTGAACACATTCCTAATGTGATGACCATCCCTCAGACATTTCGGCTAGAGGATTATTTTGCCGTCCGTATCGGAAAGGTGTTCCATTACAATGTGCCACGTCATATAGGCACAGCAGGGCATGATGACCCTTATTCGTGGAATTATACGATCAATCCCCGGGGGCGTGACAAGGATGAGGAAGATAAGATATTTTCGCTGGTCCCCGATAGTTTTGGAGGAACGCTGAGCTGGTATGCCTCGGAGGGCGAGGATACCGAACAGACCGATGGAATTGCTGCGACGGAAGCAGTACAACTACTGGAAAAATACAGCAAGTCCGGGCGTCGCTTCTTTATGACAGTAGGGCTCTATCGGCCTCACACGCCGTATGTCGCACCGAAGAAGTATTTTGATTTGTATCCGCTCGACGAGATCCGCGTACCGGAAGTCCCTGCGAATTATCTGTCGACAATTCCAAAACCGGCAGCGGCATCCATTCGTCGGAAGAAGGACCAAATTGACCTTCGCGATGATTTGGCCAGGCAGGCTATCCAAGCATACTACGCATCAATCAGCTTTGCAGATGCTCAACTTGGACGTGTGTTAACGTGTCTGCAAGATACTGGACTGGCTGAGAATACGATCGTCGTCTTTACGTCTGACCACGGCTATCACATGGGTGAACACGGCCATTGGCAAAAGACGACGCTTTTTGAAAATGCGACGCGGGTGCCGTTGATAATTAGCGGGCCTGGTGTTATTGACAAAGGTAAGTCTACCGACGGTTTGGCCGAGTTGGTTGACGTCTATCCAACCATGACGGAATTGGCTGGGTTAACTACTCCCAAAAGTGTCTCAGGTAAAAGTCTCGTCCCGATTTTAAAAGATCATTCAACCACGGTGCGTTCAAACGCATTTACCCAGTACAGTAATGGGTATTCAATTCGTACAAGTCGGTATCGCTATACCGAGTGGGGTGACAAGGGTGAATTCGGAGCAGAACTATATGATCATGAATCCGATGCCGAGGAGCTGATCAATTTAATTGGCTCTCCGGAAGTTGCAGATGTCCAATCTGAGTTGCAAATACAGTTGCGTATTCGCATTGAGGAGGCAAAGGCTACGCCACAAGGGATTAAGCAAAATCGATTTGTAAATGGTCGTAAGGTACCGCAGCCTAATCCGTGATGTAGTATTTGCTTTTGAGCAGGCTACGCAATCACATCGTGGATTACGCGACCATGTACGTCCGTGAGGCTTTCCTCGCGTCCCTGATGGAAATAGGTCAGTCGCTCATGATCCAAGCCCATGAGATGAAGAATTGTGGCATGGATGTCATGGACATGCGCTCTTCCTTCGACTGCTTCGAAGCCGAAATCATCAGTGGCGCCGTATCTCGTACCGCCCTTAACTCCAGCGCCTGCCATCCACATTGAAAAACCATAAGGATTATGATTACGTCCGGGTGCGTTTTTGCCTTCACTAAACGGCATCCTTCCGAATTCGCCCCCCCAGATAATTAGTGTCGACTCCAACAGTCCTCTTTGATCTAGATCCGTTATTAAAGCATCGATAGGCTGGTCGACTTCAGCGGCGTGTTGTCCGTGATTGTTTTCAATGCTGACATGAGCATCCCAGGTGTCAGCAAGATGGCCGCCGCCGGAATATAGTTGGATGAAACGGACTCCCCTTTCAACCAGACGTCGTGCAATAAGGCAGTTACGCCCAAACTCATCAGTCGGCGTCTTCCCAACTCCATACATCTCTAATGTCGCCTGAGTTTCATCTTTCAGGTCTACTGCTTCCGGTGTTTCAGCTTGCATCCGATAGGCAAGTTCATAACTTTGAATTCGAGCAGCAAGCTCGGCTCCGCCTGGCCGTTGGTTTAAATGCTTTTCGTTTAATTGCTTAAGTAGATCCAGTTGCCGACGTTGAGCGACTCGATCCAGATGTTTGGGACCCTGAAGGTCGAGTATCGGATTCCCAGTTGGGCGAAATAGAGTGCCTTGATAGGTTGAAGGCATGAAGCCACTAGAGTAATTCGGCTCTCCGGATATTGGGCCTCCGCGCTTGTCCATCATGACGACATAGCCTGGCAAGCTCTGGTTGTCCGTGCCCAATCCATAAACACTCCAACTGCCAAGCGAAGGACGGCCAATAAATGTGCTACCAGTGTTCATTGCAACAAGAGCACTGCCATGTGCATGGCTATCCGCATGGCAGGAATTAATGATGGCTAGTTTATCCGCGTGTTTCCTGACGTTAGGAAAGTAATCAGATATCATCAAACCACTTTCCCCACCGGGCTTGAATGGTCTGAATTCGGGGGTCAAGAAACCTACTTTGCGACCGCCGGAATTGATATAGTCTTTGCCTTCGGGGAGAGACATGCCTGCGTACTTCTTTAGTTCAGGCTTGTAGTCGAATGTATCAACCTGACTAGGCGCGCCGTTCATCATCAGGAAGATGACATTTTTGGCCTTCGCAGTGAAGTGTCCATCACGCGGTACAAGTGGACTGGCGGGATCCGCCGCCTTGAGGTGACGTTGAAAGAATCCGTCAGAATCCAGAAGGCTACTTAGGGCGAGTCCGGCAAAACCGCCACCCATTTGCCAGACAAACTCGCGTCGTGTGTTTCCACAAGGATATAGTTTGCGGGACATTGTGTATTACCTCGTATGTTTTCTTGCAATGTTGGTAGGGGAGGAATTTAACCATCAATCGATATACAGAAATTCGTTCAGATTCATGAGCACGTGGCAAAGGGAAGCAAAGGCCAATCGTTCAGGCGTTGCTTGGTCGGATTCCAAACCAATCGTATATTTGCGACTGAGGTAGCCCCATACATGTTGTAATTCATCGATGGAAAGTGCACGGTCGTAGATGATGATTTCAGCTATATCACCCTGCCAATACTCGGTTCCGAAGTTTCCTTGAGTACCGACGACATAGGGGCCATTCAAATCACGCTTAGCAAGCGAAGCGGACGTTGCGAGTTGGCGGCCATTTACGAATGTGGCAGCCTGTTCTGGACCATTTAAGGCAGTCAGGATAAACCCTGTGTCAGGTGATTCAATTTCACCTGCAGGTTGAAAGGCATCTGAAAAACGGATTTTTCCCTTACCCGTTGTCCCGAGGAATAGTGACGTCGTTGATCTGCCACGACTATTCCAGTTGCTGATGATCTCGCGATGACGACCGTCTGATGAGGCATCTGATGCAACTGCAATAACTGTTAATTGTTGGTTAGAGAACGGAGTGCCTGTTAGCTTCAATAACTGGTTAGTACCGTTGAAACGCAGAGTAGGCTTTCCACCAATTCCATCAGGAACGAATGTCGGACGAGTGGTTGGTTCAGCTTGTGCAGCATCGATCGGGAATTGTCCGTCTTTGGATGAACCTGACACGTCGCCCCAGAGCTTCACACCTGCAGCTTTGTCTGTATCGATTCGTTGCCCGGCATCCAACCAAACTGACAGTCCCTCTTTAATGCTCAAAGAGGACTCGTATGCTGGTGAAAAGGAAGGCTGCGACTCAAACTGCTTAGCTTGGGCCCGAATGTGATTCAATGAAGCCTCGATTTCAAACGATTCTGGCTCACGGCCGATAGCGGCGATCCATGCGGATTTGATTTGTGCGTTAATATCTGCGGGATGCAAGTCGTTCATTTGATTTGCCATTGCCTGACTATTTTGATGCACAAAATGATTATTCAAAAGTGCTAAGGCCTGGGGCGCCACTGTAGTAACATCACGGCGACCACAAGGAAGCGTTGTGTCGGTGAAGTTAAATGTTGTCATCAATGGAAGTAGTCGCGAGCGTTTAGTCATCATGTAAATGCTCCGTCGATTCCGTTCACTTAACGGCGAATTTCCCCAAGCGCCACTCTTTCTGGATAGGCCTTCCAATGCCTCTGGACTCATCTTAGGGAAGAAACTTGGACCTCCCATGGCAGGATTGAGTTGTCCACTCGCAAACAGAATTGAATCGCGCAATTGTTCGGCATCCAAACGTTTGCGTTGGGCTCGCCACCAAAGGGTATTCAAATAATCCTTTTCGGAATAAACCTGTTGATCTTTGTGATGGGATTGTTGTTGATAGACACTGGACATGACGATCAGTTTGATAATGCGTTTCATTTTCCAGTCGCCGGACACCAGTTCAGCGGAAAGCCAATCTAGCAATTGGGGATGTGTCGGTAGTTTTCCTTTGAAGCCAAAGTTGTTTGGTGTTCGTACTAAAGCTTCGCCCATCGTGTGTTGCCAAAGTCGGTTTACGATTACACGGGCTGTAAGCGGATGTTCTGGATGAGTGATCCAATTTGCAAGTTGAAGCCGCTGGTGTGTCGTATCACTATCCTTTGGTGGCGGGGTAAAAATTCTTTCAAGGTCGGGAATTGAGGAGATAGAAGCTGGAGCGACAACTTCAGCAGGTTTTGTGCGTTCACCATTAATGAGACGGTTCAATGGGACGACCTTATTACTACGATCCGTCCAGGCAAATGCCTTGGAACCTAAGCGTTTCTCGGAAGGACCACCGAGATTTTCCTGGCCGATGTAACCGGACCAAAAAGAATTGGCGAAGCGATAATAATCCGTTTGCTTAATGGGATCAAACTTGTGGTTGTGGCAACGCGCACACTTAACGGTAAGTCCGATAAACGCGGATGAGGTTGTGTGAACCATATCTTCGAGTCGCGTGTACTGATAATCGGCGGGATCATTGGGTTCATCATTCCAAGTTCCGGCGCGAATCATGCCCGTTGCAATAATCGAGTTTTCGTCGCGATATGGAACTTCGTCGCCAGCGAGTTGGTCCCGCACAAATTTGTCGTAAGGCATGTCGTCATTAAAAGCGCTAATTACCCAGTCACGGTACATCCATATATTGGGTTTAAGCTGATCACGTTCGTAACCACAAGTTTCGGCAAAACGAATGAGATCCAACCAATGCCTCGCCCAGCGCTCTCCGAAATGAGAGGAGGCTAGTAGGGTATCTACCATCGTTTCGTACGCGGACTCGGAATTATCGTTTAGAAATGATTCTGTTTGTGCCCACGTTGGAGGAAGCCCAGTAAGGTCGTAAGAAAGTCGTCGTAATAAGGTACGTTTATCGGACCTTGGGGCAGGACTCATACCATTCTGTCGTAGCTTATTGAGGATGAATGCATCAATTGGGGTGTTGACCCAGGCCTCATCGAGAGGCAATGGGAGGGCTGGTCGTTCTATTTGCTGTAGGGACCACCAGTCTCGGCCGCCACGTACATCAGACGTGCGTTCATAGATATCCAGTGTTCGGCCTATTGGCCAAGTTACGCCGCTATCAATCCATGAAACTAAAATATTAATTTCTTGTTCCGGCAACTTTTGCGATTCGCCTTTTGCAGGCGGAGGCATTTCCCCGTTGTTGATCCGCTCAATTAAGTAGCTGGTGTTAGAGTCGCCCGAAACAACTGCTGGGCCGGTATCACCACCTTTGGTTAAACCCGGTAAGGTCGATAGGTCCAGCCCACCCTTGGGTTCGGTTGCATTATGACATTCGAGACAGCGTTTTGCGATGATAAGAGAAACGTCTTTCTCAAAGTCGACGTCTGCCACCGTCGTAGAAATAATCAGGAGAAAAAACGTAAAGAATCCAGTGAATTTGAATAAGTTTGACATGGTTTACATCAATTCAGCTATTAAACCAGAATATCTGAGATCACTTTCCCGTGAACATCAGTGAGTCTAAAATCCCGCCCCGAGTGACGATAGGTTAATTTCTCATGATCAATACCCATGAGGTGAAGCATCGTCGCATGTAGATCATGAACGTGTGTACGCTTGTGAACTGCCTGATAGCCGAAATCGTCTGTTGCTCCGTATGACATACCGCCGCGAACGCCAGCTCCTGCTAACCAAACTGTAAATCCGTGATGGTTATGATCACGGCCAGTTGGTTTCCCACCGCCAATTGGAATCTCAATGGCGGGTGTTCGTCCAAATTCTCCACCGCAGATTACGAGCGTTTCATCCAATAGTCCACGTTGCTCTAAATCTGAAAGCAAAGCTGCAATAGGAGGATCTGCCTGGTTGCCGAGATTTCGGAGGCCGGTTGCTAGACCCGAATGAGTATCCCAAGGCTGGACGTCTCCATGGAAACACTGGACCACACGCACCCCACGCTCGATTAACCTCCGAGCGATCAATAATTGCCGTCCATGTACAGTGTTGGCCTGATAAAGATCCTGGGTAGCCTGTGTCTCACGACTGAGGTCGAAAGCGTCGGTTGCTTCCATTTGCATGCGGTACGCAAGTTCAAATGACTGAATTCGCGCCTCGAGTTGAGAGTCCTCTTTACGTAATTCTCGATGTTGTGCATTGAGCTTCGCGAGAAATTCTAGCTGACGCTGTTGGGCAGCTGGTTTGATACGAGAATTATTGATATTGGCAATCAATTTTTCAACCGTGTCATTACGCGTGTCCAGATACGTCCCCTGATAGATTCCGGGTAAAAATGAACTTCGCCAATTAGAACTATCGGCTACCGGCAAGCCCGGGCACATTGCGACATACCCAGGAAGATTTTGGTTTTCTGTCCCTAGTCCGTAGGTGAGCCACGCACCGTAACTAGGCCGAGAAAGTCGCTCATCTCCACTGTTCATGAGCCGCATGCTTTGCTCATGATTCGGTGTGTTCGCATACATAGATTTAATCACGCAAATTTTATCTGCATGCTGTGAAGCAGTTCGTTCAAAGATTTCACTACACCAAAGGCCACCCTCCCCATACTGCTTGAATTTAAAGGGTGTAGGTAATGCGACCCCGACTTCACGTTCAGTTGGCAGGTGAACGGGAAGTTTTTTGCCGTCGTATTTGGCTAAAGCTGGTTTATAGTCCCATGTATCAACCTGACTAGGTCCACCGTTCAAGTAAACGTGTATGATATGCTTTGCTTTTGCCGCAAAATGTGGCTGTTTGACAGCAAGTGGACTCTCCCCTGCTTCAATTAAATGAGGAAGAGCGAGTAGACCGAGGCCCGTTCCGAACGTTCCAAGGGCACTGCGTCGTGAGACTTTAACTTTCATTTGCCGCTCCTTCGGATGACGATGGATTCGTCCAGGATTTAAGTTGTTAGCAAATTGCCGGGACAATCACAGTGGTGTAGATTCCGATTGCTCCAGTCCCGCTTCATAGTAATGTGTTTTTAGCGTCGGAACCGTGGAGAGTTAAGTTGATCATTATTATACATGCAAAGCGTAGTGGTGTCGCAATTTCGATTTGTAGCATGAGACAATTTACACTGCCCAAAAGTGGTTTTCCGACGTGCGTTTAGAAGCCAGAATTTGTTAATGGGCTGATTTAGAAGAGACGGATGTTGTCGGATGGACGATGCGGATCGGAAATTTGTGCCGAAACCTACTAGGGCCGTGTTGGGTATTGCCGGGATTGCAACAGAGAGTTTCCCAATCGTATCGTCCGCTACCATATTCGCGTTGTAGTGAGATATCAACACATCCGGCAAATCCTGATAGACACGCAGTAAAAAGTAGATTGGGAAAAAACAATGCCGGCGAAAATAATTGCCGTGATCGTGTTAGCCATTGCTTTTGTATTTGTTTATTGATTCTTGTTAATCAACAAACCAGAATTCATTGGATATAAGTAAGGCCTGAGCAAAGTCAACCAGCTCATTGGTTGCAAGGAATTCAAGTCCGAGAGATAGTTCATTTTCTGTAGGTGCTCGCCCCAGAGCGTATTTATAGGCAAGTTCAATCGAATGTGACGGTTCGTTCGCTTCGATCCTTGTAGCCAAATTCTGTGCAACCCTTTCAATAAACGGGCTATTTAGTGCGAATAACGCCTGTTGGGGAACTGTGGTGGTCGGCCTCAATGCGGTGGAGCTGTCAGCATTGGCAGCATCAAAGACCTGTACCATATTGGGAAGATTTTGACGTTCGACAAAGGCGTAAATTGTCCGGCGGTTATTATCTTCGCGATCCAGCTCTACAGGCCGACCGTACATTGCCCGGTCCAACATACCACTAGCAAGAAGAAGACTATCTCGCATTTGTTCGAGATCGAGACGGCTGCGATTGAATCTCCAATAATACTGATTGCTCGGGTCGATCTCGTTTTGCTTAACGAATTTCACAGTGTCTGGAATGAATGATGTGCGTTGGTAGGCCTGGCTCGTTAGGATGAGGCGGTGCAATGCTTTAGTCTGGTAGTTGTTGGCAATTAGATAAGCCGCTAGATAATCTAACAGCTGCAATTGTAAGGGCGGTTCGTTTCGCAGGCCGAAATCACTTGGGTTTTCGACCAATGGTGTACCGAAGTGATGTAACCAAACGCGATTTGCCCAGACGCGTGAGGTTAACGGGTTTTCTCGATCACCAATGGCGCGTGCTAAATCGAGACGGCCTGCGCCGTGTTGGAATGGTTTACGGTCCTGGGAAAGAACTTCTAGGAATTGACGTGGAACCGTGTTGCCAAGCTGAGTCGGATCACCGCGTTGAAAGATGGCTGGATCCGTCAATTCTGATTTGTCCACCATCACCATGGCACGGTCTGCTGCATTTGCGTTACTCACCGCGATCGCATCAAGTGAGTTTAGTAGGCCTCTATAAGCATCCTTATCCGTTCTGCCAAGATAGAAGTAGAGACGACGTTTCGGGAACCAGACGGGACTAGAGTTATCGAGTAGGACTCGTGCTAATTCGTCCTCATTAGGGTCCGGTGTTGAAGAGTATTGTTGTTCCAACACGGCGATATCACGTACTATTGCATCACGTTGTGTGCGAACCTTGGCTTGGTATTGAACATCTTTACCGATTTCAATGCGTGGATTTCCAAAGAATCCCTGATCATGGGAATTGCCATCCGTTCCTTCGGTAATCAGGATCGTTAGAAAGCGATTATTCTCGTTGAGAGGGATAGATAGTTCTGGACCTGGTTGCTGTGCTTTGAATGCAGGTTGATAGAATCTCCGTTCGCCGTCTAAGTAGATGGCCACGTCAATGGTACTCATGTCTTTAGCGCCGCCATGTCCGATTACTGTCTTAAATTCGCCTTGCTTGAAATCATGAAGTGTACGGATCGCGGAAATATCAATAGTGAAACCCTTGTTGGCATGCAATCCCATCATCCAATTAGGTTCGGCGGCGTAATCAATTCCATTGATTGAGGTGGAGGTGAATCCCTGTGATGGCCCGTACTTGATGTAATCCCAAGAGGCTGTTTTATTGCCGATAGGTGCATCATGAATGGCAAGTCCTGTAGAAGATATAATCTGGGACGATTTTTGCTGGGGAATAAATACGCCGTCTACATAAGGATTCTCAGCGCGAAGATAGGTATCAAACTTGCCAGGATCAATGCTGGAAGTGCTTCCCGTTGCGGTTTCACCTGTTACTGGATTGATTGCCTTATTGGCTTCGCCTTTTCCAAGTCCGTCTCCACCGGCCATCAGGTCTGCAAGATTGATTATCCCCTTACCTAACTCTGCAGACCGTGACTCGAGGCTTTTGATCTTATCGCGGACAACGGAGCGCAATCCCCAGCTATTTGTTAAAAGCTCACCATAGACTGTTGCAATATCTTCAGGGGACTGAGGTTTGCCTTTAACAAGTGCTGAAATGACGCGAGGTTCTATCCCCTGCTCTTTCCAAAGATCCGGTGTGAGTTCACCGCCCTGCATCAGGTCGGCCCATGGACCGAATATACGATGTCCTGATCTTGCATGTTGTGCAATGTATTGACGCCACGCGTAAGTGATCTGTGGACGCAATTGGTCTTTGGTTAACGAAAGGAAAAAGATTGTTGTTTCAGTATTATCCGGTTCGGTAGTGGCAACCCTTACAAGGTGTTCGGTAGTACGTGAGCGGGCGGCGTATAAAGTTTCCGCGTAGAGTTTGGATTGTCGATCGGCAATCTCCTGAAGTTTCTTGTTGTAAGCGTCCTCAAATGCCTTCCCAGCTTCAGTGATTTTGCCGACTCGCGGTCTTTCGTATGGTTCCTCACTATTTGCGAATACCCCATAAAGCGAATAATAATCCGCCGTGGGAATTGGGTCGAACTTGTGATCGTGGCAGCGAGCACAGCTTACCGTCAGGCCAAGAAAACCGCGGCTGACGACATCGATTTGATCATCAATTACGTCATGGATGTTGTTGTCAAACAAACGGCCCAATGTCAGAAATCCCATTGCCGATAAAGCGGGTGAATTCTCTGGAAGGTCCAACTGGTCAGCAGCCAGTTGCTCGGCAATAAACTGATCAAATGGTATGTCTTGATTGAAGGCTCTAATGACATAGTCGCGGTATGTGTATGCAAATGGGCGTATCCTTGCATCGCCATACATGAGCACTCCGTCCTTTGCATCGGAATATCGAGCCACATCGAGCCAGTGTCGAGCCCAACGTTCCCCGTAATGTTCGGATGCCAGATACCTATCAATGAGCTTGGAGTAATCTTGTAACGGAGTATCCAATTCTTGCAGGGTGGGAGGTAAACCCGTGAGATCGAACGAGAGACGTCGTATTAGTGTCCGTGCGTCCGCAGTTGGAAGAGTCTGCAATCCACGATCCTGTTGATTGATCTCCAATAAATAATCGACAGGATGGCGGTCGTTAGGAACTTCAGGTTTTGCGATTGGTAAGAACGCCCAGTGTTGTTTTGCTTTCCTTTCGATTTCTGTCTCAAATTCGCCTTCCCGTGGATCTGCGGCTCCAGTGTGAATCCATTGCTCGAGAAGCTTGATCTGGGTGCTCGTGAGTTTCTCTCCGAAGTCCGCCGGCGGCATTTGGAGGTTCGAGTCTGTGTGCCGCACGGCCTTGATTAGGAGGCTCTTTTCAGGAAATCCGGGCACGATGGCGGGGCCACCATTTCCTCCGCGGAGTAATCCCGCCTTTATGTCCAGTCGCAGTCCGCCCTCGATATTGGTTTCGCTATGACATTCATAGCAATGTTTCGATAGTAAAGGCCGAATCTTGGATTCGAAAAAGTCGTAGTCCTCTCCGCTCGAAACGTTGCATGAAAGAAGAAATAGCAAAATTATAAACGTTCGCATTGTTAGGCTATCCAGTAAGGATCCAAAGGTATGAGAAGACAATTCTATCGTATTTATTCCCTGAAAACATTGGATGTTAAGCAAGCCGTAGTAAGAGATAGGGGAATTGGTTACAGATATTAGTTAGGATAGTATCCGAAATAGTGGTTCTACAAAGCATGCTAGACAAGGTTGATTTACGATGGACAGGCCAACACGAGTAAGGTTCTGGGTGATTGCCTCTTGTATGTTAATGGGGATCATTTTGTATGTCGATCGATATGGCTTTGGGATCGCGCAGCCATATATTAGACAAGAATTGAACCTCAGTAAGACGGATTTCAGTTATGCTCTGAGTGCCTTCTTTTGGTTTTATGCCATTGGCCAGATGCCAGCTGGCTGGCTCTCAGATCGATTTGGTCCCAGACTTTTACTGACGAGTTACATACTCGTGTGGAGCTTCTTTGCTGCGACCGTTGGATTCGCGGGATCGTTGGTCTCGCTTTGTCTCGCACGTGCTGCCTTCGGCCTTGGTCAGGCTGGAGCGTTTCCGACTGCTTCAGCGATTGTTGGGCGGTGGATCCCACAGGCCCAAAGGGGAAAAGCAAGTAGTTTCGTCGCGTTAGGAGGACGTATCGGTGGTGCAATTGTGCCCATCGTTAGCGCCATTTTGCTCGTTGTATTCTTGCCGTCAGATCAATCGTACGAGATTGAACCGCGTCAAATTCTTCAGCCAAAGGAGATTGCAAAAACGATTGCGGAAAACCGAGGAGACAAAGACGATCCCAAGCCGTATCTAACTCGGATAGACGAGTATGTAGAACGGGTATCTGTAAGAGAAGATGCTGCTGTCATCACCAAACGTATTCTTTCGGTAGCATTCAACGAGTTAATAAATGATCCGGCTTTTTACCGTAGGGAGGCATTCGAAGAGTTAGGTAGCATGGATCGCTTCGCCACTGAACAAATAGAGAGGATTCGCAGCGGGCAATCGCTGGCTGCCCGTGACAGTCAGCGCCTGAATCGGCATCTTATGGAAGCCGTGTTTCCGGTTGGCATCGAGGGAATTTACGTCGCAAGTTGGAGGCCTGTAATTTTCTTGTTCGCGGGATTAGGTCTGGTCGGTGCACTAATGACTTGGTTAATCCTTAGAAATCATCCGAGTGAACACCCGAGAGTGAATGAGGCGGAGTTACGTTACATTACTGGAACTAACGGGGCTTCCAGACCCGCCGGCAACTTGCCACTACAGGCTATTTTGCGTTGTCGCAGTGTGTGGCTTTCGGCGTTAAGCCAGTTTTGCGTTAACATCGGTTGGTTATTTATTGTGACATGGTTTATCGAATATTTGATGGAAGAGCATCATGTTGCAATGGCTGAGCGTTCTGAGATGATTGCGTTGCCATTAATGGTTGGTTTCGTCGGGATGTTAGTTGGAGGCGTGGCGACTGATCGATTGAGCAAGCGTATCGGCCTCAGATTTGGACGTTCAATTCCATGGGCCGGTGCAATGTTGGTGGCGGCCGTGTGTTTTCTGGTCTGCCCGGTATTGAATGACGCTTGGGCAATTACGTGGGCTATGGCGATTGTCGCACTGAGTGTGGATTTTTCGGTCCCGAGCATGTGGGCTTTTACGCAGGACGTTGGCGGGGATTATGTAGGAGTCGTGCTCGGATTCGGAAATATGTTTGGAAATTTTGGCGCGGCAGTTTCTCCGATATTGTTAGCGGAGGTTCAACAAAGTTACAGTTGGAATGTAATGTTCATCATCTGCGGTGGCTTTTTCATAGTCGCTTCGATCTCTGCATTTTTCGTGGATGCGTCTAAACCGATCAGGGGTTTGCCAGCTACTGATTGCAATGCAGACCTGGCAGCTTAATACGCAGGTGCCATTGCGGATACCCAAAAAAACATTATCTTGTTGGTAAATAAACAATTTAGAACATAGGAGATTGTTATGTCGAAAAATATCCAGTGGCACTATCACCGAGCTGGCTGAACTAGCTGTATTAAAGCGCAAGAGTTTCTTGCCAATGCCGGAATTGAACCTAAAGTTGTAGAAAAACCCTCGAAACCACCATACCGGGATGAGAAGGTGCGTGAATTACTTGCTTCAGCTAGTAAACTCTTCGCAGCCAAAGGTAAGAAAACATTGAAGGTCAACCTGAAGTCCGAGACAATTAGCGATGAAGACATTGCTAAATTCCTTCTTGGGCCAACTGGAAATTTGAGGGCGCCTACGATGGTACTTGGTAAAACTCTCGTTGTTGGTTTTAACCAAGATTTGTACGAGGAAATCTTCGGTTAAGAACTCAAGGCTAAGAATATGCAACTTGTCGAAGTCTTTATTCTGGCGATCCATCTAATTTTGGTAGGGATAGGGGCTTGTCTCCCACTAGCAGTTGTTTTACTTAACCGAAAGATGTTGCGGATCGATAATAGTCGTCATTGCGGTGCGATTTGGAAATTTTCTCGCGGCCTGATGAAGGTATCCATTCAAGCTGTAACTCTGGGTTCTATTTTCGGCTTGCTTCTAGCAGGCGTTCTGTGGAGTGAAGATTTCCATAATCGCTGTCATTTAGTAATGACAAAAATGAAATGGGCTGGTGTCGAATGGCTTTTTAGTATGCTTGTCTTTGGCGGTATCTATTTTCAATGGGCGAAATCACCGGGAGCCCATCGGGCATTTTGGATTCGTAGTGTGCTCATTTTCCTAGCGGCATTTAATTTGCTGTATCATTTTCCTTCGCTGTTTCTGGTGATTACAGCCATTCCTGCAGATGTGGTCGATGCTCTTACTCGCTCGGCAATTGAATTGAGTCGCGATACATACTATGAAATTATGTTTAGCTCCACCATGATTTCTCGATGGTTGCACGCGACCCTGGCGATGTTGGCGACATCCATGGTATTTGTTGCAGTTGCCTCGATCAGGAGAGCGAATCAGGAAGATGAGGGGCCTGCAAGAGACTCAGCTATTTCAATTTGCCGTTGGGCTGCGAGAAATGTGCTGTTAATTCTGTTCTTACAGTTTGCATTTGGTATTTGGACAGTCGTCGCAATGGATCCGTCCCGTATGGAAAACCTGATGGGAGCGAATATGGCAGCAACGGGCCTATTTGCTATCAGCATCATCTTGTTGTTTGTACAGTTACAACAATGGACGGGCCTCATTAGCGAGCGAGTACGCAGAGATCACTTAGTACGTGCTGTTGCAACGTATTTGACCATGTTTATGTGCATGGTTGCAGCATCTGTCCTCAGTTAGCAAATACGGAATAGTGTCATTAGGAGAGTGTTGAATGTATCAGAGCATTTTGATTAAAAGTGCATGTGGAAAAACCGAAGCGAAAATTTGTCCGGCGCGCGGATTCAATCTGTATTCGCTTCTGGTAAGTGGAACTGAGTTATTGTGGGCCGACGCGGGATTTTTGGCGGGTAAGGCAAGTGCATCTGGAAGCGGGACCCCCATTCTCTTTCCGATCCCGGGCCGATTAAACGGAAAAACTTATAGTTACGGCGGTGTTGAGTACGATGTGGAAAGCGATGACGGAAACGGTAATGCCATTCATGGCTTCGTTCTCGACCGACCATGGCGTCTTCTAGAGAATAGTGAATCTACAATCGTTGGGGAATTCCAGGCATCAGTCGATGCGCCAGAGATACTCAAACAATGGCCTTCTGACTTTATTATTCGCTGTAGGTATACAGCGGTGGCTGACGGTATAAACGCCCAATACGAGGTCATAAATCCTGATGAAAAAGAATTGCCTTGTGGCCTGGGTACTCACGCTTACTTCCGAGTCGCATTAGGTGAAAGCAACGGTTCAGATTCGATTATTTCATGCCCTGTCTCCGAACGTTGGATCCTGGAGCATATGTTAGCGACGGGAGAGGTGGTTCCGCTTGCAGCTACGGAGTCCTTTGCCAATGGAGCGAAATTTAGTGAGCTTCAGCTCGATGATGTTTATAGCGGGATTACTTTTGTCGATGGTCGTGCGGCGGCGTCCATTGAGGACGTATCGGCGGGCAGGACCATGAGATATAGCTGGGACGAGGCCTGCGAAGTTTGTGTGATTTACACGCCCCCTCATCGAGAAGCTATTTGTATGGAACCATATACACTAGTTCCAGGCGGTTTAGCGTTTGATACCGGTGAACATGGGTTGATCGTACTTAGGCCAGGGGAATCATTTTCGCATGCGATGGAAATTGTCCTCGACTCTAGCGACGCGCAGTGAAAAACGCTCAGTCTTTTCAGACTGAGCGTTTTCGATTAATCGCGTTGGAGCAGAAATTTTACTCTTCAACAGTACCTGGTAGCTTACCAGCGTCGATCAGTGACTTATAAGTTTTTCCGGCCGGATTCTTTTCAGCCAAAACCTTTTTAAGTCCTTCGTCAAATTCTTTTTTGACGGCATCAGCTTCTTCACGTACTCGTGTTGAACTGTAATTTGCCTTCTTGAAATGCTTCGCAAATGCTTTGCCGAAGTCATTCTTGTTCTTTTTGCTTGTACCAAAGTGGCAGAGGTTACATTTCTTCTCTTTGGCAGCAGCGACAAAATCAGCATTTTTGCTGGTGTTAACGTATCGTTCTGTGAATGCCTTAGCAAACGCAGGGATAGCCTGTGCCTTTTCTGCAGACGCAACTACGGCGATGATTGCAACTGCTAATACGGTAGCGAGCTTTTTCATTAGGTCTTCTCCAATCTAAAGTAGAAACCAAACTTGAGTGTTTTGTTTAAACTCCGAAAACAAAAATATGTTTCGACTAACATTCACTTAAAAAGCGAGATGTTGAAACGTTTTATCTTTCGCTTATCGGCGTTTTTTTATCACAACTTTCAGTAGAACTAAGCGATTGTTTGGTGTCAAGGCAGGTGATTTACATAAGCAAGTCTAGATATCCCTGTAAAGTCGGGAGTGTGGGCTCATTATTCTTGCAAATATGTATCACCCTGATATCGACGCCCAAATGGGATAAACGCTAAAGCAGTTAATAGCATCATGCAACTAAAAAACAAATAGTAATCTGTCTCGGATAATATACTGCCCGCCTTCAAACGGTGGCCGTTCTTGACGGTTAGTTTGCGTCCTTCTTGATCTAGAACTGACCATTGAATAGTCAATTCGTTTCGCTCAGGGTCGTACACGTCGAATAGGGCAAGGGTTGTGGCTTCTTCAGCGAACTGAATTTCCGTATTACCCTCGTTGATGCTTATAGAAGGCGGTTGATTATCGTCTGTTGCAAGCACTTCGAGCGTCTCGGTTGCAGTTTCGGTACCGACCGTGAACGTAAGTTCAATTCGATAGACTCCAGCGACGTCGGTTTGTAAAGTGTTATAGAGCTTATTACTGAAAACGAGCTTTCCTTCAGTGGATGTCTCCGGTTTATCAATTAAGTTCCACCGAAGTGAACTGTCCCCAACGCTATCTCCCGCGTCCGTTGTTGCGAATAAGTTAATGCTTTTCCCAGGCTTTATCGCAATATCATCTCCTAGTATTACGGTAGGGGGCGTCAGACCGGACGACTTCGAATACGCGTTGGGGTTATGCTGTTCGCTGACCAGCAGTGTCGAAGTTTTATGGATAGTCGATACTCCATCAGATACTTCTAGTCGGACTTGGTATGCGCCAGGGGAAGTGAATTGCACCGTGGGGCCAGATTCTTGAATGAAGTAGTTCACGCCTGCGACAAAGAAGTTTCCCAGACTTACGCTGACAAGAAAAAGTGCCATCACGATAGATTTCAAGGGTTTCGGGGCCTGAGTGTAGCTAAATTCAAGGCACGTAATACTAACAAAAACTTCTGCTGCCGTTATGAGAATGTATGAGGCTAACTGCCAGACAATGTTAACAATTTCGCCGGATTCAATTCGATATTGGATCCAAGCGGGTAACAAAAATGCAGGTACGGTAATAAATAGTCCGATGGAAATTTTCCGTATTGGCGTTAAAGGAAAAAAACGATTGATTGTTGGGTATAGCCACAATCCAAATATCGGGATGAAAATGAGAATCATGATCGGATTGACGGCCTGTATCTGTGACATCAGCCAGACAATTCCAAAAAACTCGCGGTCCATTTGTTCTGCCTGAAGGACCCAGGCGGATCCAGTTTGATCAAACAGCGCCCAGAACATTGCAACAAATAGGTACAGAACGGATAGTTGCACTAATGCTTTGATTGCTTTTGGTGAACGCAGCTCAGCGAGCAGTTCTCCGCGCCGTGCGGGTATATGAACAAATTTGTTCCGACCCATCCAGAAAAGCAAGGTGGCGATAGCCATTAATATACCGGGGACCCCGAAAGCATACGTTGGGCCGTAAGTCTCAAGCAGGAAGGGAGTAAGTAACGTAGAAGTAAACGCACCTAGGTTGATTGAGAAATAGAACCAGCCAAAGACTCGTTCCAATAGATGTGCGTTGGATTTGCTAAACTGATCGCCGACGTGCGCGCTTACACAGGGTTTTATTCCACCACTTCCAACAGCAATTAATGCCAAACCCCAAAATAAGCCATTACGTGTCTCATCCATTGCAAGCACCAGGTGGCCCGCGCAATAAACGATGCTTAGCCATAGGATGGTGCGGTACTTACCGAGCACGAGATCGGCTAGCAGCGCACCGGCAAGTGGAAAAAGATAAACCCAAAAATTGAAAGCGTGATACCAAACCTTAGCCTGTTCGGCGGACATCACATCACTACCACCGGTGTGGTCCATTAAATATTTCGTCATGAAGATGATAAGAATGCACTTCATGCCATAGAAACTAAAACGTTCTGCAGCTTCGTTGCCGACGATGTAGGGAATACCCGAAGGCATTCTTTCAATGTGTTGCGGAGCAGTGCGATAAGAGGTCTTCATGTTTTACAAATAGCTTAATTCATATGGTCTATCTGATCGAATCTAGGCCATCATTGTAATAGACGCTGCCTAATTAGTCAGGAAAGCCGGGGCTTTCTGGATTTATCCCTCTTTTCTGTTCAGCAAAATCATCGAGACGATAATGATCAAGTGTTTGCTGATGACTTGGGACGGCTGCCGGGGGAACCTGTGGATTTGCCCATCGAACCATTGCGTCTGAATCTTTAAGATTGTACCACTCCGGAGCCGTGTCAGTTTGTAATTCAAGATTTAGTCGATCTAACGTAAATTGCTGGCTGTCCCCAAGATCATCCACAAAGTGTTGCTCCAAAATAACGACCGATTGGTAGAAACCGTTGTTTTGACCATTAATCGACAAAGGCACGTTAATCCGGGTTTCTTGTACTGGATGTGAAATAACGAGGAGTGGATTCCCTAACGCTGTGGCAAAAATGCAATCGTTGAAGTGAAGATCAGCTAATATCAAACCCACAGTGTCCGCAACCGGTAATCTTAGCAGCCCTGCCCCCGCGTAACAGGTTACATTCGTCAGACTGAGACCAATTGAAGAAAGGCTCGAGGCTGACTCAGATACAGAAAACAGCCAGTCTGGTGAAATGAAAAGGCCATTTGTCCAAGTAAGATTTACACCCAACTGATGTCGGTTGCGAAGGAGGTGAATCGGCCCACGGAGAAATGCGTCGCTAATGTCAATTAACAAAGCATGCTCGGTGTTCTGTGACGTCGTGTTCGAGGATTGAGGTGTAGATTTACTAGAAACGCAATCAAACACAGCTACGTTGACTGGTTGTTGATTGGCGGGGTCTTCCGGAGGTAGAACTGTAATAATTGAACTGACGAGATTAAAACTCGAAAGTCCATTCAGACGAAACAGACTCCAGCCCTGCCGAAATTCTTCAGGTAACGTGAAGATGATATTCAAATTCTCGAAGGTTATCTGGCCTCCAAAAACATCAATGAAAGCCGGGACGTTTGTTTCAAGGGCAGACTCACTAAGTGTGATTCGCAATGTAGAGCGTTGTTCGGCTTTTCCCCGTATAACTAAGGGGTGGTTTAGGTTGCCACCCAACTCCAAGGTAAGTCCCTCGATTGGCACCTCGATGTCCCCCCAAATTTCAATAGCACCAATGGCTTCATCTTCTGCCAAGAGTGAGACAGCAAGCTCGAGACTGTTGACGGCGACCATCGAATCCGGAAGAGTATTCTCGGGGATTCCAACGACTACAGTCTGGAAATCCGATGAGTCATTAGGGGCTTCTGTTTGGTTTTGGAGATGGTCAGCTGGGGCAGGCGCGGTATTCCGAGTGCCTTCATCGCTATTTGGCTCGTAGGGTTCAACTGGGGATTGGTAGGGCGTAGTACTGAATGTTGGAGCTGCGATAACTAAATCCGCGACTGGGCGATTGATTTGGTGTATTGAAAACGTAGTTACGAGCAAAGCCATTACCGGCATAAGCCAGCTGAGCTGGGTTTGCCATTTAAATGGGGTGGCAGGGCGACTCCCCATCCATTGTAGACCTGCGCGATCTACCTGAAGTCCGAGTTGCCCGGCCAACTGAATCATGTCGTCGATGACGTCTGCCGGCTTAGGGTATCTATCGTCAGGCCGCTTTGCGAGCATTTTGTGCAATATTTTGATCGATCCTTCATCGAGGTCGTTTCGATACACCTTGGGATTGGGCGGGGGATCACTACTATGGCTTAACAGCTTTTGTAAAACCGTTCCGGTTGGATAAGGGGCTATTCCGGTTAACATGTAATACAAAGTACAGCCTAGCGAGTAGATGTCGCTACGCACATCAGTACTGCGAGGGTCACGTGCCTGTTCTGGCGAGATGTAATCGAAAGTTCCGAGTGTGATACCTGAAGCAGTTACATCGCTGTCATCTTTTTCAACATGATGTAATCTTGCTAGTCCCATATCGACAAGTTTTGCTGTCCCCTGATTAGTGACAAGGATGTTGGAAGGTTTGATGTCGCGGTGAACGACATCCCGTTCCGAAGCGTGGACAAGTGCGTCCGCAATTTGGAGTACATAGGACCAAGCTTCCTCTAAGGGAAGAGGACCCTTGTGTTCAACAAGGTCTCTTATGTTGACGCCATTAATATATTCGAATGCAATGAAATGCCATCCCCGGTCCTCACCTACATAATAGACTCTCGCGATATTTGGGTGATCTAAACGAGCCGCGCTTTGGGCCTCATTTGTAAAACGCCGGAGGGATTCGGAGTCGGTTCGGTTTTGGGAAAGGACTTTGACGGCAACAGTACGACTTAATTTTGTATCGGTCGCTCGGTAGACTGCCCCCATTCCCCCTTTGCCAATAAACTCCTCGAGTGTGAAATGTTCCAGGTGTGTTCCTTCAAGTCCCTCTCCGATAGATACTGGCTCGACTTTAGCAAGTGAGGCCTGGCCGGAAGGCCGTTTAGTGATAACTGTTCGCTGTTCTTCACTCGGGATAGGTTCCGGATTTGACAGTACTGCATCATAATGTGCCGTTTCGCTGTCCCCTTGATGCAGTCGCCGATCCTTAGGGGTGAGTTGCGTAGAATCGTCTTGGGAATTCGAGTGATTCGATGGGTGTTCGGCGCGTTCGTCCACAGTGCGACTTGTAAAAATATGTTATTAGATGAGCTAATTCTATCTTCGCTAGTTAGTCAGCTGCGGTCAACACCTAACGCGGAGTAACGTCTTTCCGGACGGGAGATTGCCAGGGGACAGCTCCACCTCGCTGTATTTGGATCCGTAGTAAGCGAGACAGCTCATTGAATTTACCGCGGTTAACGTCGGAAAGCTCCGAGCGTTCTTGAGGGTCGGTCTTTATATTATACAACTCCAGAGGTTCGAATGGACTATTGTGTAGTAGCTTCCAGTCGCCTTGGATTAAGGCGTTGGTGATCAGCCCTTGATAACGCAAGTTACCTTCTCGCCGATGGAAAAATAGATTCCTGTTTGGGTTGTTCAGCGTACCACCATCTAGTACTGGTAATAATGAAATCCCATCGATCTCATGTTCGATAGAGATTCCTGCTATCTCGCAGATAGTGGGATAGAGATCCATGGTGAGTGCGCGTTGTTCCGTAATGCTTCCGGGGACAATTCGATTTGGCCATCGAATAGTTGTAGGAACTCGTAGGCCACCCTCGTACATACTTTGCTTCCCGTCCCTTAAGAGGCCATTATTTGCCCCGACATTAATTTGGCCGCCGTTGTCAGAAGTGAAGATGACGACGGTATTTGATTCTAGGCCCGTTGCCTTAAGGCATTCTAGTACTTGGCCAATGCCATGATCCATGTGCTCGATTAATGCGACCAGCTTGGCGCGTTTTTCCGACATTCCTGGATGTTGCTGTTTAACTTTTTGGAACCATTCCTGAGGCGGTTGAATGGGTGTATGTGGGGCGTTATATGCCAGGAAAAGGAAGAACGGTTCCTCAGCGGATTTTGCGTCGTTGAGATAATCGCATGTCCACTCCGTAAAAAGATCCGTCGCATGGCCTGTTGGTAGGATTTTCTTTTCATTTAATCGCATATATCCAATGCCATGCCGTTCGTGTTTATAGTAATCATCCATCATGTCTCCCAGCCAGCCATGGAAATGATCGAACCCTCGATTATTAGGCCAATGTTCTTCGGTTAGTCCAAGGTGCCATTTTCCGATCAATGCTGTCTGATAGCCGGCCTGTTTCATTTTGTGACCGATCGTGACAACATCCTTTTGTAAATAACCCCAGCTGTCTTGCGGGTAGGTGCGAATTACGCCCGGGACGCCAACCAGCTCAGGATATCGGCCACTAATAAAGGAAGCTCGACTTGGCGAACAAACGGGGCAGTTTGCATAGAAGTTGTTGAATTTAAGGCCTTCCTTGACAAGCCCATCGACAGCAGGTGTAGATAGGTCTTTAGCGCCGTAACTGGACAGGTCACCATAGCCAAGGTCGTCAACCATAATTGCAAGGATATTAGGAGTGTCCGTCGCGTTGCTGCTTGAGGTCGCAAGACATGTGGCTGCAAAAATTATGCTTAGTAGCTTTGTCTTCATGATGTAATCAAAATCCTATATCTCGTGGCGAATTTGGCAATAGCTTTCATACCTGCGGAGATCCAATAGTCCGTCAGCCACTGCCCTTTTAACGCCACATGGTTGCTCGTGTACGTGTGAACAATCCGGAAAACGGCATTCATTTATATATGGCCGCAGATCCCGGAATAATCCCGCTACCTCTTCGGGTACCACATCCCATAATTGAAACTGGCGGATACCAGGAGTGTCGACAATATAGCCATCGTTACCGAGTTCGATTAAGGTGGCTGCGGTAGTGGTATGACGACCTTTTTGGTTGTCCATACTAACAGAATTCGTGCGTAGCTTTAGGGTCGGATGTGCGGCATTCAAAAGCGATGACTTGCCAACTCCGGATTGTCCTACTACTACATTTTGCTTCGAACGAATCAAGGATCGAAACTGCTCTATACCTGTACCCTTCTCCGCAGAGGTAAAGATGACGCGATAACCGAGTTGCCCGTAAGTGCCAGCGATGGCCTGTAATGAAATGAGGTCAATGAGATCGGTCTTATTGAAACAAATCACAGGTTCACACCCGACCTGTTCTGCCGTGACCAGAAAACGGTCAATCAGATTTGGTTTTAGCGCAGGTTCAGCAACACTTGCAACAATGATCAATTGGTCCACATTGGCGACAAGAACGTGTTGCTGGCCTTTACTGGTTCGGCTGATGCAACCATAACGAGGTTCCACGCGTACAATTAGGCCCTCATTCCGGCTTCCGGCGTCAGTGGAGAGTTCAGGCTTGAGACTTACAATGTCTCCCGCTACGACGACATTTCGTTGCGTGGTACGAATGTTCTTAAGGAGTCCACGCACGGCGCAGTGGTATCGATTACCGTCGGAAGCGGACACCATGCAGTCAAGTCCGTGTACACTCAAGACCCGGCCCTGGATGCACTCTTCCGCCTTGATTTCCAACTGGATATCGATCGCATCATGAGTATCGGAGGAGTTTGCACCGATCACTGTGCGATGTCTGGTAAGTTCGCCCTTGCCATTAAGTCGCTCTTGGTGAAGCGTTGGCTTGTCCTCGAATCCGTGTTCGTTGTACTCGCGAGTAAAGTCACCGCTTCGTCGTCGCCCCTGATGCCCTTTTTTCAGCTGAGTTCGAAGCTTCTTAACGTTCTTCTTTTTTGACATGGAAGTCTCAGCTCAGCACGGGTTAAAAACTCTGGGGAGCAGTATCCGTTTCGCCGGATTCGCCTTCGGTAATCCGATTGTTCGTGCTAACGTCATTTGAATCGGTTGGCGTGGAATCAGATTGTGACTCGGCAGCAGACGTGTCATCATCGCCAGCGGCCGTGTCATTTGTTGCAGGATCATCTATAGTTTCGATTTGGCCCTGATTATCTTCTTTCGGTTTTGGCATTGGATGAACGGACGGGCCGATGACATCCGCAATTTGTTCTTCGGAGAGTTCTTCGGACTCTACTAATTTTTCAGTAAGGTTTTCGAGTTCTTCGCGGTATTGAACAAGCAATTCATCCGCGCGCTTCTCCGCCTCGTGCAGGAATTTGGCGACTTCACTGTCAATGACTTCCATCGTGTGTTCACTAAACTGGCGTTGCTCATGAATCTCCCGGCCCAAGAACGGATCTTCATCGGACAATTTATAACTGACAGGACCGAGTGCTTCGCTCATTCCCCAACGCGTCACCATCCTTCTTGCGGTTGAAGTGGCTCGTTCTAGGTCGTTCTCTGCGCCAACGGCGGTTTCATTGTAGAGCAATTTTTCCGCGGCTCGTCCGGCCAGAAGAACAACCAAATGGTCCTTTAGTTGAGTCTCCGACATGGAAACGCGATCCTCTTCGGGGAGCATTTGGGTGGATCCGAGTGAGCGTCCGCGCGGAATGATAGTAACCTTGTGAACCCTGTCGGCTCCCTTGAGAAACCACGATGCTAGGGTGTGTCCTGCTTCGTGATAAGCAGTTTTTTCCTTGTCTTCAGCGGTCAAATGTTCTTCGCGTTTAGCTCCCATCAGAATTTTGTCACGAGCGTAATCAAAATCCTCCATCTCAACACAGTCCTTATCATGACGAGCAGCCCATAGTGCAGCTTCGTTGACCATGTTTCGGATGTCCGCACCGGTTAGCCCTACAGTACCAGACGCCAAGCGCTCTAGGTCGACATCATTAGAAAGTGGTACCTTACGGACATGGACCTTAAAGATGTCGCGTCTCCCTTTTTGTGTTGGCTTACCTACCGTCACGTGGCGATCAAACCGCCCAGGCCGAAGCAAGGCAGGATCGAGGACGTCCGGACGATTGGTTGCAGCTACAACTATTACAGAGTCATTGGTTGCAAAACCATCCATTTCACCAAGGATTTGATTAAGTGTCTGTTCCCGCTCGTCATGGCCACCACCGACACCAGCGCCACGCTGTCGTCCAACAGCATCGATTTCATCGATGAAGATAATGGCTGGAGAGGATTCTTTGGCCTGTTGGAAGAGATCCCGTACCCGACTCGCGCCGACTCCAACAAACATCTGAATGAACTCAGACCCGTTGATGGAGAAAAATGGGACTCCAGCTTCACCGGCAACAGCTCGAGCAAGCAGTGTCTTACCTGTACCCGGCGGCCCGTTAAGCAGAACGCCCTTTGGTACCCGACCGCCCAGTTTTTGGAATTTGTCAGGACTAGACAGAAACTCTACGATTTCCTGCAAATCTGATTTTGCAGCCTTTTGACCAGCGACATCCTTAAAGGTAATTGGCTCCTCATCCTGGTCATAACGCTTTGCGTTACTTTTACCGAACCCGGAAAGAAAGCCACCACCCATGAATTGACTTTGGCTACGGCGGTATGAAATCCAAAAGAAGATTAGGATCGCAATAGGCAAAAGTATAGCGATAAATAGTATCACCGATGCAGTGGTATCTTGAGGGCTATACCGATATTCAATCTTGTTTTCGCTGATCGGATCAAATTTTAAATCAAGCAACCTTTTCAAGTCGCTCGGGCCATTCGATTTTGGAATTACCACCTGGACTTTATCAAATTCCCGAGTATTTCCTCCTGCGGATGGAAGGTTTTGTGTTTGCTTGAAAACAACGATAGCGTGGTTCGTTTGCTGATCTATTGTGATATCTTTGATATCTCCTCGATCGATCGACGTATTGCCCGGCTTGAAGGAGGTGTTAAGCCACGTTTCTAACTCGCTATAGTCACGTGTTGGCGGCGCTGCAGATGAATTGAGTAATAAGACGATAAACACAAACAGTAGAAGAAAAAGCCAAATCCTAGAATTACTGCGTTGAGTTTGCGGTGGGCGATCTGTAGGCGGTCTATCCATTCGATGTCGTGTACTCAAAGGGCTTTAGAATTAATAATGGGCGACAAAAACGACTGGGATTTTCTTGAAGGCTAATCGGAGCCAGCTCATCGCCAGTCATTATATTATTATATGAAATGACGGTTTCGCCAATGCAGTTAGAAGATTGCATTTAATAGCAAGGTCAGAAATAATTGACCTATTCTTTATCGCTTTTGTGCATCAATTTAATGACGCGGTCACTTGGCAAGGGAAACGCGATGTCTATACCTGGCGTCAAGTTGTTTGGTTCAGTGACTTCTGGACTGAATATCTTTAGCGTATCGTTACTAGATTCGTGCATGGGTAAACCAGCAAAGTTCTGTGACAACTCAAGGGGCTGAAACAAATCGCTAGACAAAATCTGTGCCGCCAGAGATGTGTCCTCAAGATTCGGTGAACTGACAGGATCTGAATCGTTGTTGCCAGTTGCGTTGTTTGTTTCACTGGGAATTGTGATTTTCACGGCCTGCAATCCGTCGCTTTCGAGGCTTGCCTTTTTAAAAATAATTGGTCCCGTGTTAGCCGGCCGCTGTAAGCTATCGGGTTTAACATGTTTTTCTTGCTTGACAGTCGTAGTGAGACGCACCCAATTGACAAGAGAGGTTATTTTCTCGGGTTCCGCCAATGTCAGGGGAGCGAATCTTGATTTGCCATGCCTTGTCGTAGCCTGCGTCAGTAGTCGACTCTCAGCTGGATTAGCGAAGTTTAAATACCTCGTCGTATTGTAAAGATTACGATAACTGATAGTTTTCGTAGTAGTCTTTGTCCAGCGTGAATCTAGCAGGCGAAATTCTGACTGTGAGTTTACACCATGACAGCCTGCAACCGCGCACCGATTTAAAAGAAGTGGTTGAATTCGGCTGACAAACGATTGAATGACCGACGGCTCCAAGGCATTCACTCGAATAGCAATCGTTTCATTGGAGGCTAGTGGTCGTTGTTGAATCTGTGTTTTTGGCGTGGTGGCCTTTTGCGGACTGCGAGCAATAGCAAGCCTCGACTGGATGGGAATGATCCCCTTTTCTCTTGGATCGATTCTTATGGCTTCCTTTAAGTGGTTATCAGCATATTCATATAGCTGGTTAGCCAGACACCAATTGGCCATCTTTAAGTGTGCACTAGCACTGCTGTTTACATGACTCGCACGCTGAAACAGATAGACCTCATCAATCGAGTCACTCGTAAATTCAACTTGTTCCTCCCTTAATCGAATGACACCGCCGCCATTCAACTGAACCTCATAGCCGAAACCCGTAAGGGTGTACTGTCCACCCAGCAACTGACCATTTCTGAGCAGAAGAATACCTTGCCTCAGGCTCGGATTTTCCGCCACTAAATTGGCGGTTAAGGAAGGTTGTTGCCCAAGGGTTATAGGTGGTCGAAGCAATAGCGTTGCAAAAACAAGCAATGTGAGCCTGCTCAGCACGTAGCATCGACAATCGGGGCTTATGTTGGAAACGCTTCGGACAGTCATATTCCAAGATTACGAGATGACAGGATTTGGCGTCAATATCATTACATTCGTCATATGAGGCGATTGAATTAGCGATTAACTGAAAAGCTATGTAGTAGTGTGTGGTGTTTTGCAACCTCTAGGCAAATACGAGTGAGAATGTAGTTGACAGGCCACTTTCTACTATAAATTGAATTCACTAGTACGAACCCTGGGAATAATCAAGCTTAATGATACGTCGCGATGTTATTTATCAGGGGCGCGTCCAAGGCGTTGGGTTCCGTTGGACGACAAATCGTCTTGCACGTGACTTTGCCGTGTCGGGCACGGTAGAGAATCGTTCCGACGGATCGGTTTATATGGTAGTTGAGGGTAAGGAAAGCGAAATCGACCAATTCATGGAGGCTATTGCCAACCGGATGTCGACGAATATTAAATCCACGAGCATACAAGAAGGTATCGCCAGTAAAGAATTTCAAGAGTTTAGGGTCAATTACTAGTTGAACCAATTCACTTGTTGACTCGTAGACTTAGGCACTAAGTAAAACAAAGTATTAGCATGGTAAACGAATTGTCCATCCAAAATCTACAATCCTTCACACTCCTAGGCCTGGAACTATCAGCTGGACTAGAGGCTTGGTTTACACCTCTATGGTTAATCGGAATCGGAGCGATGCTTGGGCTCGTGTTGATTATCCTGTTGTGGTTATCGAGCCAGCTGTTGAGCAAAGTTGACCGCATCAACATGTTGCTCGAGCAACCCAAGAAGGCTTTATTGATTGCTGCGGGAATTGCCGTCGTACTTAGTGTAATCGTAATTCCGTTTCGGTTAGGATCGGTTTCTATGCCGTCTACGGGAATCGAAAACGACACAATTCTCTCGCACCTTATGAAGATGATCGGGCTTTATCTCACCTGCCTCTTTGTAGCCTATAGCTTTTTAGTGTTAGCGTGGCGTCGAACGGCACGCGAACTGCCCCTCATACTTCGAGAGGGGATGCTGATGCCACTGTTCCTGATCGTATGTACCCTCGCGGCGGTCGGGCTGATAGGTACGGTGGTTGCGCCGGATACCTCTGGTATCGTAGGTTCACTGTTCAAACTTCCAAGTTCAGGTGTTACTTCCTATCAATTTGAGCTATCGCCCAGCGATACTCCTGTAGCAGAGACGGTGGATATCTCCGTCGGGGATGTGGGAGGAATGGAAATTGAGACGACGGGGGCAATCCAAGCATCCTTTACACCGTTTGATCAATTACCGGAGCACTTTAAGTTAGACGACATAACCAGCGATTCTATTTACCGCGTAAGTCCCTACGAGCCCGGAATACTGGAGACAATCACTCAGGGTGAAGATGGCGATTTAACAGCAAAATCGGTGATCTCTAAGATTTACTTGTCTAACGTTGGCCCCGATCCTGCCACAGTAGGTGTGTTTGTAAGATATGTCCCGCAATATTCACAGGTGGTTTGCATCCCCGTCACAGCCCTAGGGATTGTTGTGATCTTTTTGGTCTATATCGTACAACGTATGGCATCACCAAGGATGTTTGCCGTTGCATTGTCCACGTTTAAGTCCGAAGTTGCCCAGCCCTTATTTGCTTTAGTGGTCTCGGGTGGGGTGTGTGCACTAATTGCATTTGTTTGGATCCCATACAACACTTTTGGTGAAGACATCAAGATGCTAAAGGATACGGGATTGACCCTAATATTGGTCCTCAGCATAGTCCTGGCATTGTGGTCTGCCAGCACCTCAGTCGCTGAAGAAATTGAAGGCCGTACAGCATTGACAGTTTTATCGAAGCCGCTGAATCGGCGTTCATTCGTAATCGGAAAATATGTGGGCATTGTCTGGACCTTATTACTGGTCTATTTAGTTTTCAGCATCGTGTTTATGGCAGCAGTGGCTTACAAGCCTATTTATGATGCGAAGGAAGCCTCCATGGGCACGCCAGAGTGGCAAACTTGTTATCTGGAGATGATTCGGCTTGCCCCCGGTTTGGTATTGGCGTTTATGGAGGCACTAGTGTTTACCGCATTAAGTGTGGCGATTTCCACGCGGCTTCCGCTATTAGCAAACATGACAATCTGCTTGGTGATATATGCATTGGGACATTTAACTCCGCTTGTGGTAGAGAGTTCGATGGAAGGTGCCGGCTTTGGGATTATCCGGTTTTTTGCCCAGTTAATCGCGACGGTGTTCCCAAACTTAGAATTGTTTAATATCCAGGCAGCCATCAGCGCAGGGGTCGATGTTCCGTTTGTCTATTTGGGGTGGGCTTTCAGCTACTGCGCGATCTATAGCCTGATCGCCATGCTACTAGCTTTGATCATGTTCGAAGATCGTGACCTCGCTTAACAATTCATGGAGAGCAGATAGTCTATACACCTCGTACATGGGATTTGTATAGAGCAGCTGTTTCGGCAGAAGATGGGGCATTTTCGAAATGGGGGCCCCTGGCCGAGACCGGTTCGTCAGTGGTACCCGCCTTGATCGTTTCGGTAATCCGCGTAGCAACTTCAAGGACTCTTAGGCCCGTTGTTCCACAAACGATAGGCGAAACGTCCTCAGTAATTGACCTGTGAAAATCACGATGTTCTTCTTGGATTGCGTTACAGGGTGTGATCGGCACTGATTGCTGTGGCAAAAGGTCGGTGAAAAACCGTTGAGTGACATCTTGTTTTACAGTGTCCGAAGCAGTCACGGGATCAATGTCAAGTGCACTCAGAGCGTCTCCGACACCAACAAAGTTTATGAATTCGTTATTCATGAAATCAATGGATACGTGACCAAATTGCCCGGTGGCTTGTAGACTACGTACCTGAGTGTGGCTAGTCCTGGATGCAGTAAGGTTGGCCATCGAACCGTTTTCGAAGGTCAATCTGGCATGCGCAATGTCTTCATGCGGGCCAATGACAGCACAGCCGGTTGCCTGCAGGGATTTAATGGGACTATCAACCAGAGCAAGTACCAGATCCAAATCATGGATCATCAAATCCAGAGTGACTCCAACATCCATTGAGCGAAACGTATACCCGCTGGCTCGTGTGCACTCTATGAGCCGTGGTTCACTAATTAGGTTTTGAGCAGTTTGGAAATGCGGGTCGAATCGCACAACGTGGCCAACCTGCAGTTTGACCCGGTGAACCGCTGCCAGGGCGACTAAGCACTGTGCTTCTGCAACGGTAGCTGTAATCGGCTTTTCGACCAGCACATGTTTACCAGCGGCTAGCAGGATACTGCAAACATCATGGTGGAACACCGTAGGGGTTGCGACGACAGCACAATCGATCAGGTCAAGGATTTCGTCCAAATATTCATAGCCATTTACGCCGTGCGTCTCCGTGGCTAGACTCCTATTGGCCGATAACGGATCCACGACACCAACGAAATTAAATTGATCAGACTCAATTAATAGGCGAGTGTGAATAGCGCCGAGTTTACCATATCCGATCACAGCGATACGTAACGGAGTCATGCAGCGATCCTTTTTTGACGGGCACGGCCATTACGACCTTGTGCCTTTTTGTCTAGGAAGTTCAATATCTGGTTTACGCTAGGGAGTAATTCACGACGAGCGAGTAGTGTGTCGCGGACGATTTGGTGTTCAACCTTTTGTCGGAAAATGAGCTTGTAAGCCGTCTTTAACGCTTTAATCTCGTCCGGTTGAAAGCCGTTACGCTTTAATGCGACAATGTTAATAGCTCTCGGGCGGGCAGGACTACCTTCTGCGATAAGGTACGGTGGGATATCCTGGACGACACGACTAAGGCCGCCAACAAATGCGTAGGCACCAATGGTAGAGAAATGATGGATGGCTACACTGCCAGAAAGATTTACATGATCGCCTACGTGGACGTGTCCACCCAATAAACAGTTGTTTGCGGCGTGTACATAGTCTCCGACTTTGCAATCATGCGCAACATGCGAACATGCCATAAAATATCCGTTACTACCAATGGATGTTATTCCATCCTCTTTTTCCGTACCACGATTAACAGTAACGCACTCTCTAAAGACATTTCCGTCACCTATTACCACCTGAGTCGGACTACCCTGGTAGCTTACATCCTGTGGTTCTGCACCAATCACGACGCCTGGGAAAAGTCTATTGTTTTTACCAATGATTGCGTGCCCGGTTACCGTTACATTGCTGTCAAGGATCGAGCCGGCACCTATCTTGGCATTCGCGCCGATACTGCAAAAAGGACCGATACGTACACCCTCGCCGAGTACGGCATGGGGATGAACGTCTGCGAATTTTGAAATTATGTTTGACATGTTGTTTGCTTTCGGAATTGCTATTCCAATTAGCCTCATTGCTTGTGCTTCAGGCGCAATTTAGCAAGTCACTCCTGATGTTATGATCCTCGAGCAATGCACGTACCAGTTCAGAGTTGAATCGGTGCCCTGTACGATAAGCGGTAAATTCGCCAATCAGGTCGATTCCCCCAAGTGCTAAATCACCGACCATATCTAATGTCTTATGACGCGCGCATTCGTTCGAATAACGTAGGGATGTATCTATAGGGCCGTCTTCTCCAAATACGATCAGATCGTTTGTGGTGGCACGTTGTCCAAGACCAGCGTTCTGAAGTGCTACAGCTTCGTGCGCGAGTATAAATGTGCGAGCCTGTGACAGTTCAGCTACAAAGGAGCTGGGAGTAACTTCTAAACGGCAGGTTTGCTTAGGGATCACCGATGCCGGCCCGTAATCAAGTCGGTATTCAAGGATCATCACTGATGGGCTTGCTGCGTTTGACAGAGGTTTTGCTTCGATCCAGCATTCAGAATCCCCAAGGCGAACAACCCGTTCAACAATCAACGCTTGTCTAGGCGCGTCTTGAGCCTGAATTCCGGCATTTGCTAATGCCTGGACGAATTCATGACTGGAACCATCACATCCAGGCATTTCAACGTTATTGCAATGAACTTCGCAGTTGTCGATTTGTAAGCCGGCAAGGGCTGCCACTACGTGTTCGACCATGTCGACATTCGTGGAATGCCTCCGAAGATTGGTGCGTCGGGGTACATCTTCTCGATATTCAACTCGAGCTGGTATTCGTTGCAATGCGCCGTCAGACTCCCGGACAAAGGTGATCCCCCGATCGACATCGGCGGGTCTAAATTCAATCGTGATGTCCTGTCCCGACCAATAGCCAAAACCCGAAACGCATACCGGTTTGGTAATGGTGTTTTGTTGGCGAATTGTTTTGAGGATGGTATTCATTTGGTCAGTATTGACGCGTTGGAATAGCGAATCTGGTTCGCCGGGGCCATCCTGTGTGCGTTACAGGACGGCAACCGGCGTTTGCCCAATGGTTCCAGAGAACGTCCTTGTTAGCGAGTACCGGTGGTTGTAGGGTTAGTCCCCACGTTGGCTGCACTACCACCGTTGATTGCCTTAATGATGTAGGACGTAATGTTTAGACTACGTTGATAAACGATGTCTTTATTAACGCCCTTAAGGACAGACTCTCGGCTGGACGGATCAATCGGTTTGCTGTCGAAATTCAGGACTAAAGCAATTCCGTTGCGCTCACTAAACGTGCGTATTTGTTCGACAACTTCGGCATATGAATCATAGAAGACCTGAGACTCTTTCATCAGGACACTCTTGCGTTTAATCTGCATTTGCACGGATACATCTGACTGAATTTGTGCAATCTCCTGTTCTAAAGAAGTGTAAGCAGCCGAACCTGCCTTATAGCCTCGCAATTCTTCCACCTTGGCCTTAACTTCTTCGCGTTTCTGGTCCAGCGTGTCATCGAATGTATCGATTTCCGACTGGATCGCCTCGAGTTTCGCCTTGAATTTGTTGTTGTTTTCCATCACAACGGCGATGTCAACGACAACAACGCGAGTTCCGGTGGCCGCATTCTGTGCTTCGACCGAATTCGAAAACAGAGACAATATAACAGCGGCCATTGCCGTAAATAGAAAATGGGCTTTCACGTTCAGCACTCCTTGCTGGTCATAAAATTGTTCTATATTGTTACCGGCTGCATCCATGCAACCAGTTAGTCAACAGATAAATCGCCTGCAATATGCCGGATCTATAGATAATCACTATGGATTTCTTAGTTTAGACCCGGGAAAACAGGTATTCACAGAGGCACTCTCCCGAGATGCGTGGGTATTTTGCGCAATACCAGAGTTTGCGTCTACACCAGTTTCGCGATAAGGATATCGGAATGAGGAAAAAGCCGGCAATTGTTACCGAGGGTCTCCGAGAACAACCTCCAGTGTAAGCTTCTTCTTCCCACGAAGAACCACGACCTTTACTTTATCCCCGGCTTTGAACTTGCGTAACGCGCTGTCAAAATCCTCGATACCGCCAATTTTATATTTTTCAATGCCGACGATTATGTCTTTAGGCTTGATTCCCGCTTTTTCTGCAGGCCCATTAAGTGAAACTCCAGTTAATGCTAGCCCGTCAGCGTTGTCAGCGTAATCCGGAATACTGCCAAAATAAGGGCGAACCCCACCGGTATTGGCGACATTTCTTTTCTTTTCAGCCTTACTGAATCCCGGCCGTACAGGCATCGTTTGTATGTGTCTAGCGATGTCAGCACCATATTCAACAATTTTAGCAATCCCTGCATAGTTAATGATTTCGGGATCGTCACTTGGGCGGTGATAGAATTCGTGCAGGCCGGTAAATAAGTTGATTACAGGTATCCCTTTTAGGTAAAAGGACTGATGATCACTTGGGCCGGTACCTTCTGGTTGTCGAGTGAAAACGAAGTCGTGGTTCGCATCGAGCTCGTCCAGAAACGGTTCCCAGCTAGGTGAAGTGCCGGTGCCCGTCACGATTAGCTTGTTTTCACTAAGCCGACCGATCATATCGAGGTTAATCATGGCAACGGTGTCTTCGAGTTTAAACAATGGGTTGTTTACGTAATACGAACTGCCTATCAGCCCTCGCTCTTCGGCCGAAAACGCGATAAACACTACGCGACGACGGTCTTTCTCCTTTGTCTTTGCTAGGAGAGTTGCAATTTCCATCATGCCCGTTGTGCCACTACTATTGTCATCGGCCCCATTATGAATTTCCATTGTCCAAGGCGCTAATGAGCCTTGTCCCCCATATCCCAGATGGTCGTAATGTGCACCAATCACAACAGTTTCTTGCTTCAATTTTCCACTGCCTTCCAGAACACCAATAACGTTTTTGACAGCCGCGCGGTTTTGTATTAGGTCGGCACTACCATTGATTTTCCAACCCTCTAATAGGCCAACGATTGGTTGCAAAGACTTGTCTATTTCAGATTCGATATCAGCTAGTGACCTACCCAATGCCGAAGCGATCATTGGATCGATGGCTGCTCGTCGAGCAAAAAAGACTGGCATGCTTTTGCGACTCGTACCAGCTCCTGCCTCGGTGAAGCCGAGAATGGCATCGCCATCGCCTCCCAATTCGCTAACGGTATCACTGATATTATTGGCGGCTTCCCGAAGCGCTTTTTTGTGTTTAGCAATTTCTTCGGCGGTTGGAGCGTCGAGTTCCTCGAAGGTGGACGTCAGTGCCTTTAGTTGAGCAGAGTACTGGGACAGAGCATGCTTTAAACCGCTCAAGTATTTTCCAGGCTGAGCTGCATCGTTCACCAATATCACAGCGGCGGCACCTCGTTGGTAGGCATTGGAAACCTTGGCTTGAAACGTTGCATGCCTGGAGGATTTGACGCCATCAAATTTACTTTCCGGGTTATTCTGTTGCGGTTCTTTCCGAAGAATGACTACGACTTTGTTTTTTACGTCGAGGTTTGCCCAGTCGTCATAACCCAGATCTGGCGCTTCGATGCCATACCCAGCAAATACGACTCCGGCATCAAATTTCCCGGTAGCTCCGATCGCCAACGGGTTGAACTCGTAATCCAAAACCAAATCGGCACTATATGCACCTTCAGCTGAGTCAGGCCCGGTGATTCGGAGGAAGTTGTTTTCATCGGGCCCCAGTTCAACCCCTGTTGAAATCTCGAATGGTTGGAATGCCGTGCCGCTGTAGCTGTCTACCTTGAGACCTAGTTGCTCGAAATGGCGAGCAATATAATCAGCAGCCTTGTTAATTCCGTCGGTGGTTACGCCCCGCCCTTCTAATTGATCAGAGGCTAAGTACTTAATTCGAGACGTTATTGAATCTATTAGAGCGTGCTTTTCTCCACTCTCATCTGCAATTAGTTTAGGAACCGTAAAGAATGCATGAAGCAGAACGAAAACTGAAAGGGTAGAGATACGCATTGTGAAAAACCCTGAAACACAGAATGACACCAAACGAAAAACGTTAATTAATTTTCCGTCCCACCAAGGCGGTCGTCAACCTATCGATGTCGGTAAACCCCCACGATTCTCAAGTCGTTGAGCTATTAGCTCAATAAAACCACTCGTTAAATGGGAGATGCTGTCTAGAATGGAGGTGACGACAAAATCTCTTTTCAATTTTAGATACTCTCAAGATAAGTGCTGTTTGACATGCCTTTTGTATATGTGATTCAGGGTTTTGACCAAGGTGTCCGTGAGGATATTGAAGGTGGCGTATTTCGTATTGGAAGAGATTCCTCAAATCAACTGCAACTAAGGGACTCGGAAGTTTCCAGACACCATGCAGAGATTCGGCTGGCTGATGGGTCTGCAACCGTTCACGATCTTGGTAGCTCCAATGGAACCTTTGTCAATGGAGTCGAATGCAAGGAAAAAGTACTAGCGTCAGGCGACAGAATACAATTCGGTAGTACCCATCTAATATTTACTACCAGGGCCGAAGTCCGGACGAATTCCGAAATCAGTTCGGATGTTAGTTTCCAAGGGAGTGATGAGCAGGTTTCCCAAATCATCAAGTCTGTAACGCCGGACCTGTCGGTTAATATTTCTAGTCAAAACTTCGAGGTAAATCCAAGTTCGGACGATGTAAAAAAACACTTGCAAGTCATGTATCACACGACGATGGCTGTTAGTCAGACGCTGGATATAGGCGAATTGCTGGAACGATTAATGGACCTAATCTTCGAATGGGTCGCCGCTGATCGAGGCTGTTTTATTTTGTTTGACGAAAAAACAAATAGCATGCTGCCGATGGTGAGTAGGTATCGCGAAGGAATTAATGAGCAAGATGGCATTATTATTAGTCAGAGAATCGTCGACTATGTGATGGAGCGATGTGAGGGAGTGCTCACCACTGATGCCAGGGATGATGCACGGTGGGAAGCCGCCGGAAGTATTGTTTGCAACAACATTAAGGAAGCGATTTGCGTACCACTAGCTGGTCGATATGGGATGGTTGGAGTGATCTATATCGACACTTCGCGAATAGGCGACGCGGAGATTATTAAGCAGGACTTAACACGATTCAACGGCGAGCACCTTAAAATGATGGTAGCGATTGGGCATCAGGCCGCCTTGGCGATCGAGGATACACGATTCTACTCATCAATGGTGCAGGCAGAACGCCTGGCTGCCATGGGCCAAACAATCACTGCCATTTCTCACCACATAAAGAATATTATCCAGGGAGTGAATGGCGGCAGTTATCTTGTCGATGAAGGTCAGAAGAGCCGAGATTGGAAAACACTGGAAAAAGGCTGGCAGATTGTTCAACGTAATCAGCAACGAATATCCGATTTGGTTTTAGATATGTTGACCTTCAGTAAGAATCGAAGACCTGAGGTGTCATCCAGCAATCTGAACAATGTCACAGAGGATGTGGTGGATATACTTCGTCGTCGAGCGGAATCAGAGGGTTCTCAATTGTATTACGAGGGGCTTGCTGGGATTCACCAGTACATGTTTGACCCGGATGGCATTCATCGCGTTTTATTGAATATCGCAAGTAATGCGTTGGATGCTGTAAAGGAACTAAAGAACGGGAAAGTGACGATCCTTGTTGATCACGACATGAAGGAACGCATGTTGCAGGTTTCAATTAGTGACAACGGACAAGGAATTCTTCCGGAGCTTCAAGAAAAGGTGTTTCACGCGTTTGTGTCGGGCAAAGGAGCTACGGGGACAGGGTTAGGCCTGGCAGTAAGCCAGAAAATCATAAGAGAACACGACGGAACAATAGAAATCGAATCTGATGAGAAAAAAGGCACTTGTTTCATAATTCGCTGGCCATCGGTTTCTCCGACCGAAAGAATGGAGCGATTACGCGACAGCAGTATTGCGGAACAGAATAAAATCCAGTGAGTATTATCTGGGTGGTTAATCTATCGAGTTGACAAACGGATTCGTTGCCTTTTCCTGACCAATAGTTGTGGCATTTCCATGACCGGTTAGTACGATCGATTCATCCGGCAGCGTGTAGAGTTGTTCTCTAATAGACTTTTCCAACGTGTCGAAGTCCCCATCCTCAAAATCAGTGCGGCCAACACTGCCTTCGAAAAGTACATCGCCGTTAATAACTACCGGTACTTCAGCATCGTAAAAGATCCACACGACATGGCCAGGGCTGTGCCCCGGCGTATTTCTAGTCTCCAGGTCAATGCCGCCGTAGCTAATTAATTCGCCGTGGACGACGGTTTGATCGGCGGGAGGACTAATGACTTCAATTCCATAACCGGCCGATAAGTTGGCTACCGGATCGGATAATTTATGGACGTCACCTTCTCCAATTACCAATGGTACTGAGGGATATCGCGTTTTCACCGGCTGATTGCCGACGATATGGTCAATATGTCCATGGGTATTTAAGATCGCATCGAGTTCATAACCATTGTCGTCTAAATAGCTGAATATCGGTTGCACTTCGAAGCTCGGGTCGACAAGTACGCAGTGTTTTTGATCGCTGATACGTAATAGATAAGCGTTCTGTCCAAACATCTCTGATTTAATAAGCGTAATTTCGAAAAACCGCTTTTCATCCATCGTTATTCGATACTGCATGATTTCCCAGTGTTAATTTACGTAAGTTAGACAAGCGTTGCCAGATGTTCGGCCTCGGTAACTATGGAGCCTGTTAAAACGACTAAAACCGTGACTGTAAAGGACATAACTGTGGTTTTTAAGACTGTTGAAAGGCGATATTTTTACCATACAAATACGTTATCTTGCTGTTAGCTACAGCAGTGTATTGTATTGGAACGATTCAGGGAAGATAGTTGTTCGCACGCTTATGCAGGGGCGTGTTAGGTGAAAGGGAGATTCACATGTTTCGCACGCTTAGTTTAGGGGCACTGTTAACGAGCCTCGTTTTATTAACCCCGACTGCTGACGCTCAGCAATCGCCAATCAAAGTAGCTACCACCAAGGGATCGCAAAACGGAGCAGAGTCCCATCCGTTAGATCCCGCGCTAACTATGGCTAATAAGGGGCTGGAGTTTTCTAAGGCAAATGTTAAGGATTACACAGCGACATTAGTAAAACGAGAACGCGTAGATGGTGAATTGCAGCCATATGAATATATCTATTTGAAGGTGCGAAACGCTAAGCCTCAGGTGCCATTTTCGGTTTACATGTACTTTCTTAAGCCTGTTGAAGCAAAGGGCCGGGAAGTTATTTACGTTCACGGTCAAAATGAAAACAAGATGTTGGTCCATGAAGGGGGCGGTGGCATCAAAGGGGCGTTGCCTAACCTAGAGCTCGATCCAAAGGGATTTTTGGCGATGAAGGGTCAGCGATATCCTGTAACGGAAGTTGGCATCGAAAACTTGATGGCCCAACTGGTACAACGCGGCGAACGCGACCGTCGTGCAGGCACTTGCAAGGTCCAATTTCGAAAGGGAGCAAAGATCAATGGTCGAGTTTGCACTTTGCTGCAAGTAACTCACGAAAAGAAACAAGCACCCTACGACTTCCATATCGCTCAAATATTCGTTGATGACGAATTAGGAATGCCGATTCGTTACGCATCCTACGACTGGCCAAAATCAGATGGTGCTCGCCCTGAGCTGATTGAAGAGTACACGTACCTCAACTTGAAAATTAATGCCGGATTAAGTGACGGGGATTTTGACCCTGACAATGGTAACTACGCTTTTAAGCGTGAATAGAATTCCGGTTGCGTTGTCGGTCCAATTACCACGAAATTTGGCTGGCGACGCTTTCTACCCAACTGCTTATTAGGGATAGTGTTATGAAGATTTTAGTATTGATTGTGTTGGCTAGTTCATTGATGCTAGCCGGTTGCGGCAAACGCAAAACAACCCCTCCGCCGGAGGTTGACCAGGATGTTTCTGAAATAGAAATCGATTTCGGTGACGAATTTGTGCCTATCGATGGCGGAATAGAATTGAGTGTCGGAGAGTAAACTACTCAGTTTGGTATGATCTTTTAATAGAACACAGCCGCTGACCGGGCATCATAGCGGGTAGATGCATGGTCAGCGGTTTGTTTGTTGGAGAAGTGATGAAAGTCGCAGCTGTACAATTTCAGCATCAAGCTAATGAACTAGCTGTCAATTTTGCAGTCATTCGCCGATATGCTGTAGCAGCTAGTCAAATTGGGGTGCGATTGATTTCGTTTCCGGAGTGCTGCCTTACTGGCTATTGGCATCTTCGTCATTTGAATCGTAAACAGCTGGAAAGTCTTGCAGAACAGATTCCTGATGGCGCCTATAGCGTGAAAATACGCGAACTTGCAAACGATCTTAACCTCACGATAGGGGTTGGGCTTTTAGAAATGACCAAGAACGGTAGGTTATTTAACAGCTATTTTGTTGCCAATCCTAGTGGTACTTACGCCTGTCATCGCAAGATCCATTGCTTCATCAATTCTGAAATTGCTTCGGGCGACGAGTATACCGTATTTTCCGGTCCGGATGACGTTCCGATCGGAGTTTTAACTTGTTACGACAATAATATTATTGAAAACGTGCGAATGACCGCTCTACAAGGGGCTCGTGTTTTGTTAGCTCCCCACCAAACAGGCGGCTGCAATTCTGGGAGCCCTTTTGCGATGGGCATTATTCCACGCAAGTTATGGGACGATCGCGCGACCAATCCAGACGCTATCGAGGCAGAGTTGCGTGGTGATAAGGGGCGTGGTTGGTTGATGCGTTGGCTTCCGTCTCGAGCTCATGATAACGGTCTATTTATCGTATTTAGCAATGGAATCGGTCCCGATGATGACGAGGTCAGGACAGGCAATTCCATGATCATCGATCCTTACGGCAGAATAATCAAAGAAACATGGGCAGCGGGAGACGAAATGGTAGTGGCGGATTTGGACTTGTCTCTACAGGAACGTGCCACCGGAACTCGGTGGATTCGTGCTCGGAGGCCGGGGCTTTACGGTTTGCTTACGAAAGAGACGGCCAAGGTGGAATCTACTCGCGACATTCGCTTCGAACATTTAAAGGACAACGATTTATAGTCGTCTCGCGACTCGTAGTTTAGCGCTACGACTCCTGGGGTTTCGATTCAATTCAGCATCGCTGGCTGTCAATGGCTTTTTCGTCAACACTTCCAGTCGTGTATCGTCCCGAAAGGCTTGCTTCACACGACGGTCTTCAAGCGAATGAAAACTAATAATGCTGAAGATGCCCCCCACCCGTAAATACTCCGGCAGACGTCGCAAAGCAATTTCCAGTGATTTCAACTCCTGATTAACAGCGATTCTTAATGCCTGAAATGTACGAGTGGCGGGATGAATCTTTTGTTTCCTCGGATTTGGATAACAACCGTAAATCACGCCGGCAATATCCTTTGCGGAAACCAGCTTAGTCCGATTCCGCATTGCGATTAGGCGGCGAGCTATCTTTCTAGAAAGGCGTTCCTCCCCAAATTCATAAATCAGGTTGGCCAAATGTTCCTGTTTTAGTCGTTGCACTAAACGATAAGCAGGTTCACCACTGTGCTTATCAAAACGGAGATCAAGCGGTCCGTCGGAATTGAAACTGAATCCTCGTTCGCGGTCTTCGAGTTGATCGGAAGAGAGTCCTAAATCCAGTAGAATGGCATCCACCTTCGTAATGTTAAGTTGCTGGAGAATTTCAGGGGCATCAGCGAAATTGGACTGGGCTAAGACAACAGGCAGACCCTTGAGGCTACTTTCGCATCGAGTAATGGCATCGGCATCTCGGTCCAGCCCTATGACTAATCCGTCTGAGCCTACCAGTTTTGCGGCAAGAGAAGTGTGTCCTCCACCTCCCAGAGTGCCGTCAAGGATTGTTGAGCCCGCTTTGATAGCGAGGCTTTCGATAGTTTCATCCGGCATAACCGAGATATGAACCGTTTCTTCACTGCTCATTGCAAGGCGTTTCGATATATTTCCAAATATGACTCGGTTGTGACTTGGGACGTAAATGACGCTTGAATTATTTCGCGGTTTCGCGCCCCGATTCGCGCTAATTCCTCTTCAGTTAACTCCAACAATCTTTTGGCTGCAATAGGCCAATCAGATTGAATCGCAATCTGGAGGCTATCGTCGCCTAATAACTCGGTAACGCCGTCTACGGGTGTCGTAATTAAAGGCAAGCCTAACGCCATAGCCTCCATCACCACATTGGGCATCCCTTCCCAACGACTCGGAAAAAGGAACGCTTTAGCCTTTGACAACAAGGTCAACGCATCACTCCGGTAACCAAGTAAATGAATTTGGCTAGCGACCGAACTATTCGAGATTTTAACTTCCAGTCTGCTACGTAAAGGCCCCTCGCCGATAAGCAATAATTGACGCTCCTGGTTACCAAGTAGAAGATCCGTTGCTGCGTCTAAAAGGATGTCGACTCCTTTTTGCCGATCAAGTCGACCGATGAAAACCAACGATTCGACTGTTTTACTAATGTCGTCTGGCCAAACGTCGTTTTTCGCGGCTTTAATTGTGCTCATATCGACACCATTTGGAATGACGTACGAATTTGAAGCGTGCAATCCGACTAATGGGCGGACATGCCTTTCAACATCGTCTGAAACACTAATCCCCCCGGCCCATCCGCCTGAAAATCGTTGCAGAATACGGTAACGTAGCCGCCGCGGATCCCTGACCCGAAAACCAGTAAAGTGGCGAGTACGCTTTTCGCGATTTGAGAGGCTAGTAAGGAGATTTGCATGATAGAGAAAGGACTGGACGATATCTGGCCGTAAGCTTTTCAGTAGGTTTCTAAGGCGAATAATTGCTATTAAGCCCTGCCATAATCGTTTAATCTGCAAATAGTGGACTGGTATTACAGCCTGATCAAGCTTATCGATCAGTACAGTCCTCGTCGGCCGCCCAGCGATCGAAATGACTTCAACATGGTGTCCTTGGCGTTTAAAACCTAAAGCCAATTTGACAAGGTTTCGTTCCGCACCGCCTGGTTCGAGTTCAGTAATAACGAAAACAATCTTCACGGGGTTAATCCTACCGTGGAACGTGGAGCCGCGGAGTTATTGGAAATTCAAGATACATGCAAAAATGTCAGACGCCAGTCCTTTGAAAAACTTTGTCTATCAGTCATCATAGCTACCAATATGGATTCTTTAGACGACTACGATTACAGATTACCAAAAGAACTTATCGCGCAATATCCAACGGCGACAAGAGGAGAATCGCGTTTACTCGTCGTAAATCGTGAGAGTGGCGAATTGAGTCATGCTCGGATAGCCGACCTCCCTTCCCTGCTCACGCCAGACGACGCATTGGTGCTTAACGATACCCGGGTGGTCCCCGCACGCTTACGCGGTACAAGAATAGCAACCGGAGGAAAATGGGAGGGATTGTTTGTTGAAGCCGCTGAGACTGGACACTGGAAGATTCTAAGCAAGACGCGAGGTAAAATTATTAGTGGCGAGCGTGTCCAGTTGATGGATCGTTGGGGAACCTCACGCTTTACTCTGACATTTGAATCGAAGTTGCAAGGTGGACTGTGGATTGTCACACCGGACAGTAAGAGTAACTTTGTCGAAGCATTGGAACTCGTAGGTGAAGTTCCATTACCGCCATATATACGTGGAGGGAAAATGGTAGCAGAGGATCTTGCAACCTACCAGACTGTTTATGCGAACGAGCCTGGTGCCGTAGCAGCACCGACGGCGGGTTTACATTTTACTAACGAATTGCTTGGCGCAATCGCCGAACAGGGTACGGCGATATGTAATGTCACACTGCATGTTGGTATAGGAACGTTTCGGCCCATCGAAGTAGAGTCTTTAAATGATCATGAAATGCACAGTGAATGGGGTCGGTTAAGTGCCGCCGTTGCCGAAACATTGAACGGTATCCATAACTGCGATCTTGGACGTATTGTAAGTGTAGGCACAACAGCAGTCCGAGTTCTTGAGACAGCCGGGACTACAAATGGACTCGAGGAATGGAATGGCGATACAAATCTCTTCATTAAGCCTGGCTATCAGTTTAAGGCTGTTGATGCGCTACTCACAAACTTCCATCTCCCGAAGTCATCATTACTCGTTTTAGTCAGAACATTTGGTGGTGACGACTTGATTAAAGAAGCCTACGCCAAAGCAATTGAGATGAAATACAGATTCTACAGCTATGGTGATGCGATGCTCATCATTTAATACGACTATAGGTGCTTTAGCGCTCTTAATCGACGGACACTCTGCGTCACTAGATCAATCGCAAAATCGACCTGTTCTTCAGTATTGAACCTTCCCAGACCAAACCGCAGACTTGCTCTTGTCATATCATCATTGCGGCCAATTGCACGAAGTACATGACTTGGTTCCGGGTTAGTCGAACTGCAGGCACTCCCACTGGAGACAGCCAAATCCCTCATGCTCATCATTAGGGCCTCTCCGTCGACGTTTGTAAATGAAACATTTAGATTGTTAGTGAGTCGCAATTGGGAGGCGTTTAATCTGGGGCCGTTAAGCAAAACCTGATCTATGTTATTCAACAAACCGTGATATAGGCGGTCACGTAGCGTTCGCAATCTTTCATTCTCTTCGTCCAACCCTTCGTAGCAGTATTTCAGTGCGCTAGCCATCCCTACGATTCCTGGAGGATTGAGAGTCCCGCTACGAAGACCCCCTTCCTGACCGCCACCAAGCATTAAAGGCTCAAGACGAATCGACGGACGAGACTTCCTAATATAAAGTCCCCCGATGCCCTTTGGACCATAGAATTTATGGGACGAGAAGCTCAATAAATCGACCCCAAGTTGCTTAACATCGATGGGAATCCTCCCGACTGCCTGTGTTGCATCAGTGTGCAACGGAACTCCGGCTGTTCGGCAGATTTCATTAATCTCGGCGATGTCCTGCAAAACACCGATTTCGTTATTAGCCAACATGATCGACACCAAGCAGGTGTCATCTGTAATGGAGTCTGATAATTGTTGTAAATCAATTCTGCCGGTGGCTGAGTGATTTTGATCAAACACAGGTAAATATTGAACATCAAACCCGCGGCGTCCTAGGCGGGCCAGCGGGTCGAGGACAGCATGGTGTTCGGTCCCCGCAGTGATAATGTGTGAGCCTCTACGCTTTTTCCTATCACATACCCCTCTTATCGCGATATTATTGCTTTCAGTTGCACCACTCGTAAATATTAGTTCCCGTTCTTCTGCGCCAATCAAATCGGCGATTGTGCGACGGGACCGCTCTACAGCATCTGCAGCATCCCAACCGAACACGTGGTTGACGCTTCCTGGATTACCGTAAAACTCACCGAACAGAGGCAGCATCTCGTCGAGCACTCGTGGATCAACACGCGTTGTCGCGTGGTTGTCCATATAAACGGGTTTTAGCACCATTACTTTTTACCGTGCAACTTGGTGGATGGTCGTTATTACGTAAATAGTGCTTTCAGACAAATCGCGGACCAGGTCTCGAACCCGTCAAGATTTTCGAGTAAGGATTGAATTGGTTGAAATCCATTCCCTTCGATTTCAGCTTCATTAGATTTGACGTTGGGTTCCGCAACATCACAGATATGGACGATTCCTAAATGGACCTTACCAACTTCTGTTTCGTCGTCATTGATCAGTCCGACTAACTTGATTTCAAATGTAGTATCTATCACGACTTCTTCTTGAAGCTCTCTCGCCATGCCATCATGATATGGATCTGAATCCTGTGCTTCACCGTCTTCCTGAGAGATATGCCCTCCGATGCCAACAGATTTCTTGGCAACAAGCCGTTTTTCTCCTGAGCCGCCGCCTCGGGAATATTGATAGACGCTAACCTTGCCGCCAGCATCAACATGCCGAAAAATCACATATGGGATCAACTGCTTGAAGCTTGGATCCTCCTCCATGGCCGGTCTTGGGCGATAGCTGATATTAGAAGGGGAAAATAAAGTGTCGAGGTAGCGGTCGACATCACCACAGAAACCTTGAAAATGACCAATTGAGTGAAAAAGCTCCGTTGGAACGACGAGCACGTGTTCAACATCCGCATCAGTCATATTATCCCTCCTAATAACTAGCCGTGTTATTTTTAAAATTGCAATTAGTGCTCAATTATATCGTGTCTCTCGCAATACAACAGGATGTGGTATTGTAAATCAGGTAGCGTATTTGCTACCTGAAAGGCCTTTTATAAAAAACGCGACTGTTGTATCCTATTAATAGACGCAAAAAAAGAAATATTTAATCGTTTCATAGCAATGAAGACGATAGTACAGACGTCGAACTAAAAATAATGTTTGGAGCATAAGCGACGATGGCAATTACACTAACTGAAAAAGCAGCTGTTGAAGTTAAACGAGTCCTGGATGAGCAGAAAATGGATGATGATACCTGTCTGCGAGTGGGTGTTGTAGGTGGTGGCTGTAGTGGCTTTAGCTACTCACTAAAATTCGAAAAGGATTATGATGAATCCGCCGATAGTAAGTTTGATTATCATGGTGTTGGAGTGATCGTCGATAAAAAGAGTGCACTTTATCTGGATGGAACCGTTATCGATTGGTACGACGGTTTAGATCGCAGGGGATTCACATTCGAAAATCCGAATGCTGTTAAATCTTGTGGATGTGGCAGCTCCTTCCAAGCGTAGTTGCGATCGCGTTAAAAAATTATCAAACACTCGTCTTACGGCGGGTGTTTTTTATTGCGCAAAAGGCTATTCTCATTAATAGTGTATAGCGATGACCATAACCTCGGGGTGACGAACGTGAGCGTACAGAAGAAGATCCACATCATCGGCGTCGGAGACGACGGCGCGGACGGGTTGTCGGCTCGTGCCGTAAGCTTGATTGCTGATGCTTCCCTGTTGATTGGCCCCAATCATTTAACGTCCGGATATGACAAACCAGGCCAGGAAATCATAGAGGCTGGTAATTCTTTGGACGCGCTTGCCGAACGCCTAACTTCCCACAGTGAAGAGCGTATTGTGATTTTGACCCCAGGCGACCCCCTATTTTACGGCACAGCGCGATTTCTTTGTGAACGTCTGGGCAAGGATCGTTTTGAGGTAATCCCACATGTGTCGTCGATGCAACTCGCATTTGCTCGGGTGAAGGAAAGCTGGGAAGAGGCATACCTCACCAATCTCGCAAATCAAAGTATTGATCATGTGATCAATAAGATACGGAGCGCTGAACGCGTCGGCGTCTTTACCACGCCGGAATTTTCTCCAAACCACTTAGCTCAATCACTTATCCGGGCTGGAATTGATTATTTCACCGGGTATGTCTGTGAAAACCTAGGCGCCCCAGATGAACGAGTAACAGCCGGAGACTTATCAGATATTGCAAAAGCTTCATTTGGGGAGTTGAATGTTTTTGTTCTGGTTCGGAAACCTGACGTTCCTGATCGACCAACCACGCTGGAGGGCCGGAGGTTATTCGGCAATCCCGACGAGCTTTTTCTACAATCCAAACCAAAACGCGGACTACTTACCAACTCGGAGATCCGTGTGATTGCCTTGGCAGAACTCGACATCGGTCCGAACAGTATCGTATGGGACATTGGTGCGGGTAGCGGAAGCGTCTCTTTGGAGGCGGCTCAACTGTGCCCTGCTGGGCATGTTTACGCGGTTGAGATGGACACAGACGATTTCGAACTAATTATAGAAAATGCATCTCGTTTCGGTCTGGCCAATATTACGCCAGTGCTGGGCCAGGCCCCTGAGGCTTGGTCCGATCTTCCTGCACCGGATGCAATATTCATTGGTGGTACGGGACGTCAGCTAACCACGATCGTTAGGGATGCAATGGCGCAACTTAAACCCGGCGGCCGATTGGTTGCAGATATGGCCAGTATCGACAACCTACACAATGTCCAGGAAGTTCTACGACAGGAAACTGGTGACGTGAATATACTGATGGTCAATATTGCTCGTGGAAATTACCAATTAGACCGATTGCTATTCGACGCGATGACACCAAAGTTTGTACTCTCTGCGATAAAGAAGCAGAGCTAATTAACTGTTAAGGCAAAATGATGGAATATAGATTTTTAGGAAATACAGGCGTTAAGGTATCCAGTGTTTGTTTGGGTACGATGATGTTTGGCGGCCAGACAAATGAAGCAGACTCCATCGAGATCATGCACAAGGCCTTCGATCTCGGTGTCAATTTTGTTGACACGGCAAACATGTACAGCGTTGGCGCCTCCGAGGAGGTCGTCGGAAAAGGTATCAAGGGATATCGTGATGATATTGTGCTTGCCACCAAGGGACGTCAAAAGATGGGAGATGGCCCAAATCAGCAGGGTGCGAGTCGGTATCATCTGATGCAGGAATTGGACAATAGCCTTCGCAGGCTCGATGTAGAACACATAGATGTCTATTACACACACACACCTGACTTTAAGGTTCCTATCGAAGAGACGTTGCGTGCGATGGATGATATGGTACGTAGCGGGAAGGTCCGTTATATCGCGTGCTCGAATTTCAGAGCCTGGCGAGTATGTGAATCATTATGGAAAAGTGAACAATACAATCTAAACCGTTTTGCTTGCGTTCAACCTCTATATAATATTGTCAACCGAGATGTGGAAGTGGAACTCTTTCCTCTTTGTCGAGAGCATGAACTGGGGATTGTTTGCTACAGTCCTCTTGCGCGAGGAATCCTCACCGGCAAATATAGCGTGGGGCAATCATATCCTGAAGGAAGTCGAGCATCCCGGGGAGACAAACGAATGTTGCAGGCTGAGCTTCGTGACGCGAGCATAGAGATCGGACAACGACTGAACGCCTATTGCGAAGCTAAGGGGGTAAAGACGAGTCAATTCGCTTTAGCTTGGGCACTGGCGAATCCAATTGTTACTTCTGTTATCATCGGACCGCGAACTATGGAACAGTTCGATGACAACATCCAGGCGCTTGACTATTTACTGACACCAGAAGATGAAGAGTTTGTTGACTCGCTAGTGCCACCGGGGGAGCACAGCGGCTTCGGCTTTCAGGACGATGCATATCCTTTCAGTGGTCGACATGACAAAGAGATCCAAGAGGATCGTCCTTAATAGCCTGAATGCGGGAAAATTAATCAGCTAATTACATGCGATTGCAGACACCAACGGGATAGTCGGTCAGGGTCCGGTTTGGGGATTTCGTTGAACGCGCGAATACTAGGTTGCCCGGCCGTATTCGCGGTCAATTCGATAGGAACCTCACCTAAATCTGTGTCGTAATACCGAGCACTTGGGAAGATGTCCGCTGGATACTGGAAATTCGGGAGCGTTGCAAGCGCTGTACAAATGGCACCGCCGGTGGCGCTTTCCAACATCCCGCCAACCCAACACGGAATTCCGGCCTCTGCACAGATGTCGTGGATTACTTTCGCGATCGTGATTCCACCGACGCGTCCCGGTTTGATATTCACATATCCACAAGCGTTCAGACGCAACGCTTGTTTGGCTAGTTGGACGCTACTAATACTCTCGTCTAAACAAATTGGTGTTTTGATATTTGCTGCCAATTCAGCATGATCGAGTAAGTCATCATGGTTTAACGGTTGCTCAATCATTGCAAGATCATAATCATCTAAGCGCTTGAACATATCGGTGTCTACGATGCGATACCCAGCATTGCAATCAATATGGAATGTTTCGTTGGGAAAAGCGTCCCGAACGCGCCGTAACATTGATTCATCCCAATCAGGGCGATACTTCAATTTAACTCTTGCAAAGCCGTGGTGACTGGCATCATCAATCGCTGCCAATAACGCGTCTACAGAATCCATGACGCCGAAATCTGCGCCAACTGTTATTAGGTCGCGTTCTGCCCCTAAAAGGGTGTGCAGAGGAATACCGGAAACCGCGGATTTAAGAGACCACCAAGTATTGTCAAGGATCGCCTTCGCAAACGGATTTCCCTTAAATACTGCAAGACGCTGCTGCAGTTGAAGTCCGGTTTCAATATCTATACCGAGGAGTTTTGGTGCTAGCCACGTTTTGGTAACGTCGAAGATCCCTCCTCCCCACTCGGGACTATAGCAAGGTGCTGCTAGTGGCGCCGATTCACCCCATGCACTCACCGAACCCGAATCCATTCGACAAAGGATACTATGGATTTCCGCATCCTCGCCATAAGCAGTTTTCCACGGGTATAGCAATGGCATCGCGACATGGAAGAGTTCGATTCGATCAATACGCATTTTTTGCCTTTAATTTATTTCTCAAATAGAACTGTAATAAGCACATCCGAGGATGAAAAGCTACCCATCCCTGGGCCGGAGGGACTCTGAGGCGCGATATTTCCGAATATGTTTATAACAGTGGCACGCTCTTCAGTGATCCATGCATTTATCTCTTCCTCAAGTGCAGACAATTCGCTCTCAATACTTTTAAAAATCTTAATTTGTTGCATAACCTCTCCATTCCAATCATCGAATGTGTGAAACTGTCGTTCAATCGCAATCGCTTTTCTGCTAATGTATTATATCGTTTGTCGGCTAGTTAATTGTCACGTTATTGAGAGAACCTAATCCATGGTCCGTCGCCCAATTCACTCCATAGTAGTATTATTCCTAGCGATCCTTACCTTTTCCAATTGCGAAGCCGCGGAGTTGAAGGATCTGCAAGGCACGTGGACTGGGACATGGCACAGCGAAATCAATGAACATCGAGGCCCATTGAAGGCTCGATTTACGACCAAAGGCGAAGATAAAGTCGAAGCTAGATTTACGGGACGGTTCTTTAAGATTGTACCTTTTAAGTTTATTGTGACGCTCGACGTCGTTTCAGTCACCGATGGTGTAATCAAGCTTAAGGGGAAACAGGATCTCGGACGCACACTCGGCACGTACCACTACGATGTAACCTTTAAAGATGGACACTTCCTAGCGAATTATCATACCGATAAAGACAAAGGCGTTTTCGAAGTGAAAAAAAAATAGGGAGTTACCACGTCATTTATTAGATTAGCGAATTTAGATTGCTTAATCCCAACGGCTCTTTGCAATGGAACGGTTCGCCATATTGTACTCCAATTTTGTGGCCCCAGTATTTGGCTTCCGTTTCGATCCTCTCGGTTAATGACGGTTGCTCTTCTTCACGCCCAATGAAGAATTGACTGCGATACGCCTCGATTGCCTGCTTCTTGATGGACCAAAAGTCGGAGATATCGAGAATGAACGCGGGATTGAGTGACTGCTTCAGGTGTACGCAATAATAGTTGTATATTCTTTTTGGGTGGTAACGTTCACCAGGCATATTTGTCTTCGATAACTTAGCCCAAAATCTCGCATCTTCAATCAATGAGAGAGCGGCGACGTGATCCGGGTGTGCATCCTCCCAATACGGTGCAAAGATCCATTTCGCCTGGGTAAGACGAAAGACGCTCGCAAGTTTCTCGCGATTCTCGAGGGTAGCCTGCAGGCTGCGATTCGGTAGGTCTAAATTGCCACGCCATGTTAACCCAAGTATTTCCGTCGCCAAGGCTGTTTCTGCTTCGCGAGTTTCAATAGTTCCAAATGGTGTCGGTTCACCATTGGTCAAATCTAGTACGCCTACCCGTCTCCCTGATTGCAGTAATTTTGCAATTGCGCCACCCATGCCGAGTTCGGCATCATCGGGGTGTGGTGCTACGACCAAGACGTCAAGGAAAGGTGGTTCTTTGCTCATTTCTAAACTTCAACTTATTCCATTTGGGTGAACCTATATAATACACCGTTACATGAAGACTAATTTAGCAGGGGATAGTCTATCGATGAAACGCATGCGAATCGGACATGTCTATGAAATTGGAATCGGCGAGGAACGGGTTGTCAATTATGCGGGACAACCCGTAATTATCAAAAGAATCGAAGGTAACGAGTGGTTTGCTTATGGAAAACTATGTCCACACATGGGAGCAGATCTCTCAGGCGCGCAACATATGGATGGACTCATCCGGTGCCCAGGACATGGTTTGCTGTTCGATAGCAAATCCGGCGAATGTCTGTCTAAGGAATGCAAACCATTGTCCATTTTTTCCGTTACGATTGATCGTTCGGAAGTATTTTTGTCACTGAAGCCTTCAGAACCAGATATTATCACGACGTTCGTTTTGGCCCGTTACGGTACGGATGGACGCATAGGTCTGTTCGAAATAAAAGATCTCCCAACTCCGGGGTATGGGAAGACCATCGCCGTTAGGACCCCACGCGGAGTAGAACGTGCTGAAGTGCTTCCAAACAAGACGTTTTGTGATGCTCCGAAAGCGACCGGTGTCGCTTCTCTTTCAATTCAAAAATATTTAATAACGGCCTCCGATGCGCATTTAAATCACTCCCAAATTAGTCAATACATTGAGACAGAGATACGAAAGTTCGATTCGGACCTTATCGTTTTGGAAGTCGAAACTTTGCTCTGCGGCAACCTAGTAATTCATTTGTTGGGAGAAGGTAAACGCGAATTGGGAGCCCTAGCTACACGAGCCACGGCAGAGTTCGGAAGAGAAGTGACATTTCAGATCGCAGAAACCTAAAGTGACTGATTTAGCCGAATTTTGTTTTGGCAACTACAAATCATCTTTGATATGATGCAACTACCGATTCCCTCCCGAATCGAAAAACTCCTACCGTTTCCGCAATGAGATTACCTTCTCCCCACCTGCGGACTAGATACGTATATATTATTTTTCGCCCAGTCCTATGAGCATATCCGTCATTATCGTAGATGATCACGAATTGATTCATAACGGCATTCAATCCATGTTGACGGAAACCAACGCCGAAATTATTGGGCATGCCCATGACGGCGATTCTGCAGTTGAATTATGTACAAAATTGCAACCGAATCTTGTGCTGCTGGACGTACTGATGCCTGGAAAGTCCGGAATCGACACGCTTGAGGAGTTGCTGAAAGCTTGCCCTAATACTCGCGTCATTATGGTGTCTACCTACGCGAACCCTACCTATGTTGCTAGGAGTATCATACGCGGAGCTAGCGATTACATCCTTAAAGGAGTTGGCCGCGTCGAACTTCTCAGTGTGATGTCCCGAGCCGTTCAAGGGCAAGGGCCACCCGAATCAAGTATCTTTAATCGCATTCAGCATTTGATGTCCCGTCGTAAAGACAAACACATGACAACTTACAAACTTACGAATCGTGAGGTGCAAGTATTACGGCATTTAGGTCTGGGGCTTAGCAACGCCGAAATTTCGAGATCATTGCAAATAAGCGTTGAGACCGTCAAAGAGCATGTACAAAACATACTGCGGAAAACCAATGCTTCCGACCGAACGCAGGTCGCTGTCTGGGCTGTCCGAGAGAACCTAGTTTAATGACTAGCCAAAGGGTGAGACTTCTCATAGATATCGCGAAGTTTAGCCGTTGTTAAGTGTGTATAAATCTGAGTCGTGACTAAGCTTTTATGTCCGAGTAATTCCTGTACACTGCGAATATCAGCTCCCCGGTCAAGCAGATGAGTCGCAAAACTGTGCCGCAACGTATGGGGTGAGGTTCGTTGATCTAACCCGGTTAGCTTGATGTATTTCTCCATCATACGTCGCACACTACGTGTCGTTATCCGCTTACCAAAGCGATTTGTGAATACCGGTGCATCTGGTTGAGACCGCTTTGTATGGTTACTTCGGGAAAGCCAAGAATTCAGCGCGTCTAAAGCGTAACTTCCAAGAGGTGAAAATCGCTCTTTCTTACCCTTACCGCGCACTCGGATTAGTCCTTCATCCAGTTCTAAATCGGAATAGTTAAGACCGACCAACTCGCTGACACGCAACCCACCAGAATAGATTGTTTCCAACATGGCGCGATCACGAATTCCTAATTGATCCGAGAGGTCTGGAGCATTCAAAAGTAGCCCAATTTCATCTGTCGATAAGAAGTGGGGTAACCGTCGATGTTTGCGAGGATTCCTCAGAGGTTTGGCAGGATTCTCGTCGATAAGAGATTCCCGCTGGCAGAATTTAAAGAAGCTGCGCAGTGTCGCAAGGCGTCTAGCAATTGTAGACCGGGCATAACCCGCCTCGGCCATCTGACTGACAAACTCGCGTAAATCAGATGATCGAAAATCGCGGGGCTCCGGATAAGTTCCATCTTCATATTCGAAGAAGTACTTGAAGGCTTCTAAGTCATCCTTATAGCTCTTGATGGTAAATTCAGACGCATTTCGCTCTGCATCAAGGTATCTGAGGAATCTTCGAATTGCATCTATCATCGTTCTAGTCGTTCGAGGACACCGCTCGATAGCGAGATTGCATCGCTTTTTCGATGCGAGTTAACTTACGAACCTTTTGGCTCATTACAGCTGCATCATACCAGGTGAAACTTAAATCGGGATTTGACGCATACCTACCAAGTTGTCGGAGCGTGGTTTTTCGATTTTCATCATTAAAAAGGAAAATGTATTTTTCCTCGCCTTTAACCAGTGCAAGCACATTAATATTTTTTGACATTATTTAACTCATTCGGCACATGAATAATCGAATCGCTTATGGACTTATCGGTTTGTATTTGGGCCTCTCATAACCACTCTCCTAGGTTTGTGGATTTGTTCTTTTTTAAAAGTTAAGCTGTTCTGGTTCTAAGGTTTTTGCGAGGTGAAAACACTCAATCAGAGCAACAGGGAAAGAATGGATCAGGGGCTATGGCCAGCGAAACTGGAGCTTTAAGAAGTTCACGACCCCTGCTTCAAAACCACCTAGAAATTCGCTAACCTTAGTTAACTGATTCATATTTCAGTTTGTCACTGCTCGACTATTTCAGAAAGATTTCAAATGAAGATACATGAATTCCAGGCCAAGGAATTATTTGCAAATGCTGGTGTCGCAGTATTGCAGAATCGCGTGGCCACAACGGCTGCAGAGGCAGCTGCTGCGTTCGAAGAATTGGGGACGGCAGTAGCAGTTGTTAAAGCTCAGATTCACGCCGGTGGTCGTGGTAAAGGGACTACCGTAGAAAACCCGGAACAGCATGGTGTTCAGCTAGTCAAAAGCGCGGCTGAAGCGCAGGAAGTAGCTGAGAACTTGCTTGGCAAGACTCTCGTAACTATCCAGACAGGCCCTGAGGGTAAAGTCGTCAATCAGGTATTGATTGAACAGGGATGCGATATCGCCAGAGAGCTTTATCTCGGTATCGTTTTGGACCGAGCGGTGAAAATGCCTGTGCTAATGTGCTCGACAGAAGGGGGTGTTGAAATCGAGAAGGTGGCCGAAGAAACTCCGGAACTAATTTTCAAGGAGCATTTCGATCCACATTTCGGACTGCAGGGATACCAAGTGCGAAAACTATGTAAGAAGCTAGGTATCACCGGAGCTAGTGTTCGTTCGGCAGTTAAATTCATGCAAACGTTATGTAAGCTTTACGTAGAGTTTGATTGCAGTCTCGCCGAAATAAATCCTTTGGTAGTGACATCGGATGGGGATCTGATAGCTTTGGACGCAAAAATGTCATTTGACTCAAACGCGATGTATCGACAAAAAGGCGTCGCTGATTACCGCGATCTTTCAGAGGAAGAGCCTACCGAAATACGTGCTGGCGAGGCTGGTTTGAGTTATATCAAATTGGATGGGAACATTGCATGTTTGGTAAATGGCGCTGGATTAGCGATGTCGACAATGGACATCATCAAGTTGCATGGAGGGGAACCAGCTAATTTCCTCGACGTAGGTGGCGGAGCGGACAAGGACCAGGTTACGGAGGCATTTCGCATTCTCCTTTCTGATCCAAACGTGAAAGCTGTACTTGTAAACATATTTGGAGGGATTGCTAGGTGTTCCACAATCGCTGATGCTATCGTAGCTGCATCTAAAGAAGTTGGCTTTGAAGTTCCATTAGTCGTTCGTCTCGAGGGAACCGAAGTTGAAGAAGGCCGACGAATCCTAGAAGAGAGTGATGTTGATATCATCACGGCGACAGATCTCACTGACGCCGCTTCTAAAGTGTGCGCAGCAATTGGCGCGTAGTCCTCACACGATCAAACAAAAAAGAGAAAGAGATAATGAGCATTCTCATCAATAAAGATACAAAAGTAATTTGTCAGGGTATTACCGGGGGCGCTGGTACTTTTCATACCCGCGGATGTCGCGACTACGGTACCAATATGGTTGGTGGCGTAACCCCCGGCAAAGGTGGTCAGGACGTCGATGGGTTACCTGTTTTTGATACGGTTGAAGAAGCAGTCGAACAAACCGGCGCTGATGCAACGATGATATTCGTGCCAGCTCCCTTTACTGCTGATGCAATTCTCGAAGCTGTTGACGCAGGGATCAAGACTATTGCAGCGATCACCGAAGGCGTACCTGTACTTGATATGGTACGGGTTTACGAAGCGATTCAAGCGAGTGATTCAACTCTTATTGGTCCGAACTGTCCAGGATTGATCACGCCAGGCGAATGCAAGATCGGGATTATGCCAGGATATATCCACACGCCTGGCACCGTAGGCATTATGAGTCGCTCCGGCACATTGACCTATGAAGCAGTCTGGCAGACCAGTAATGTCGGACTAGGACAATCCACCTGCGTAGGCCTTGGAGGAGATCCCATCGTTGGTACTTCTTTCATCGACCTATTCAAGCTTTATGAAGCTGACGATGGTACTGAGGCTATTATGATGATCGGCGAAATCGGGGGCACAGCAGAAGAAGAAGCGGCAGCGTTTGTTGCGGAGCATGTAACCAAGCCGGTCGCAGCGTTTATCGCCGGACGTACCGCGCCTCCTGGAAAACGTATGGGGCATGCCGGCGCGATCATTTCTGGTGGGAAAGGTACTGCAGCTGAAAAAGTAAAGGCGTTAGAGGCTGCTGGAATCGAGGTTGCAGAGAGCCCAGCTGACATGGGTGCCGCCTTGCAACGCGCTATTGCCAAACATAGCTAAAAAACGGGACTCTTTAGAAGGCCTTAGGGCTAGGCAGCTATACTGATTATTCACACTCAGTTCCCGATTCCCAAGATGATGCCACTACGACGAGAAGGAGCGTAAGGCTGATAGTACGTTCCCGCGCGCGGGCTATGGTGGTAATGTCGCTCCACTACGACCGGACCAGCGTTTGAGCGTTGGGTGGTAGTAGATGGCGGTGTTACGTTTGCTGCATAACTACCTGCAGACTGATACGCCTTTATCACCTCAGCTGAAATTCCTTTTTGGGTGAGATTGATAATATCGTCGGTTGATAGGTTTTGCGCTGCTCCGCGGCCCTGCAGTTGGGAGATTATTACGTCATCCGACACATTGGCTTGAACCATCCTTTCTACTTGTTCGATCGTCACTGAAGCGTCAACGCGCTGACTAGCAGAGCTGCGCAACAACGCTTGGTCCTGCTGGAACTTTGCTTCATACGCGTCGGAACGTCGTTGAGCCGTCTCGCCAATTATATTTCCAGCAATCGCACCTGTTGTTGCCCCAATCAGTGCACCGCTAAGTGGCGAGTCATTGTTCGCGCCAATCGCGGCTCCGGCAGCAGCGCCAATTAATGCACCATTGGCAGTGCCCGCAGCTTCTTTATCTGAGGAAACGCAACCAATAAACGACGGAATGAAAGCAATTAGGCTGAGATGAAGAAACATACGTATTTGCATTGGTTCGTGCTCACTTAATAGGCTGAATGAGGTTGAATATTCACAAATGATCTGAAATCCGTCAAGTTTGAATTGCCTATAATAGACTTTTGCCTTTTACCACAGGAAATCCAAGATGCCAAAGATTCAACACATGGTCCTTTTTGACTTCAAGGAAGAGACCACACCTTCGACCATAGACAATATCTTTCATGAGTTGGCGGGGCTTAAAGCCCTTTGTCCGGGAATCCTCCACTTTGCTGGCGGTGCCTATTCGAGTCCCGAGGGAATGAATGGAGACTTTACACACGGATTCCTTATGACGTTCGACTCTTCGGAAAACAGAGATATATATCTACCCCACCCAGAACACGAACGTGTCAAGTCGATCATTCTCCCGCACATTAAGAACGTGATAGCATTTGATTGTGAAGACACATCTGTCTAGTTAGATTGAAAGTATGGAGTCTATTAATGCCAAGCGTTGATTTCAAAGAGCGTTTACTTGCCGGTTTAGGTGGCCCGTTCCCAGAGGGAGGCGATCTAAACGTCGAGACAATTCGTGTCGAGCAAAAAGAAGGCTATCGTCTGGAGTGGATTACCTACGACAGCGAGCCCAATGACTCGATTCCGGCCGTCGTTTTGGTACCCGATGGTGTCGATGGAAATAATCCTGCACCCGCTATTTGCATTTGGCATCAACATAATGGTCAATGGCATCTCGGTAAATCCGAACCAGCTGGTCTGGCAGGTAATGAGATGCACCATACTGGTGTAGCATTAGCGCGCGAAGGTTATGTCGTATTGTGTCCTGACGCCCTCGGATTTGAAGATCGCGCGAAAGGCTTTCAGTTGCAGGGCGGAGCGTTAGAGAGGCTTCTTTATCTAAAATATGTAGTCCGTGGTAAAACGATGGCTTGGAAAAACGTCTTAGACATGCGTCGTGCGGTTGATTACATAAGTAGCCGGGCAGACGTCGATTCTGAACGACTGGGCTGTTATGGACATTCCATGGGCTCGACACATGCTTACATGCTTGGACCATGGGAGCCACGCTTAACTGCCACTGTTTGTAATTGCTGTCTACCTACATACGCTGCTATCGAAGAACATGAAATCCTCCATTGCTTCCCAAATTTCGTGACAGGCATTTACCCCGAAGCTGACACGCCCGATATTGTATCGCTAATTGCACCACGAGCGTTACACATGAATTTCGGGGAACTCGACGGCGGGAGTCCTATTGAACATGTAAAAAAAGCAATGCCCGTAATACGGCGAGCCTATGAAAGCATGCATGCGGAAGACAACTTTTCATTCTTCATAGAAGCGGCAGTAGGGCACGTGCTAAGTGATGCGATGTGGCAACGTATTAAATCGTTTTTTGCGAACCATTTGGGTTAAGCAGAGTATTCAAACCTCACGATTGATTTCCCAGCTTCGATGCTTGTGTGTCGACTTAGTGATTGACCATGGTTTACTGAGATTGAACTCCCGATGTATTTTTTCAGCTTCCTTCCGGTCGAGCCATTTGTCATGGATATGGAGCTGATAACGCAGCCTGAGCGCTTCCGATTGCGTGATCTGAATCGGGGCATCGCGGTTTATCGACGGCCCCATCCATCCGTCTTCACGTACATGCCACTTGGAAGGGTAACTTGGGTTATTTTTGTGATCGTGTAGTGTTATGCCGTTGATGAGCTGGACTCCATTGGTTCCTCGCACAGGCCCACTGTAATCCATGTAGGCTGACGGCCTTCCGAAGATGTTGGCCTCCGTAACTTGACCATTAGAATTGGTGAGCCTTCCACCACCAAAATGCTCCGCAATCGAAGCGCCCACACGGACAGCGATGATTCCATAATTTGTCTGATTTAGATTTACAACACCTTGAGGGCTCTGTAACTCAAGTTGGATTTCGATTAAATACTCCTCGTTTGGCAATGGCCGTAACGCGACTACCGTTTGCTGGTTCAATAGGGGCCGATCTTCGTGACCATCATAGTAATCGAGAATTACGGCCATAGCTGCATAGTCATCGCCATCAATATAATCAAGCCACTGCCGCTGACTAATCTGAGTCTCTGTCCCATTTGCCCAGAAATCAAACGATTCGATGCTATTATGCGCAAACCATATGCCCGCATGATGGTCATGATCAGGTGCGCCCGGATGTCCCATTCTCACCAGGTTAGCACCGGATGGGCCATTAACCGGATGGAAAAATGGGCGTGGGTATTGTCCGCCGTAATGCCAACGAAATAACTCCATGCCGTCTAACGTGAAGGAAGTCTGAGAGTCTGCTTCTGGGACGATTTGGCATCTTGGTATTTTGTAATCAACCATAGTAGTTTTCTCACGAGGATAATGTGTCTCGACCTGCAGGTTATGGTGCGAAGCGGTTATAATCTTATCTTACGACATCCAGCCCGCTAAGTCTTGCATGCATTTGGAGAGCAATCATGCCCGTGTTAAAGGAACGCTTTGCAAACGGGGAGATCCTAAATTTCTTCGCGTTATCACGCCTGGTTAATCCAGTATCCATCGAACTTTACTCACTTCGGGGCGGATTCGATGGGTTTTGGCTCGACCTTGAGCACGGGCAGGCTACGGTGGACCAAATTAGAGCTGCCTTTGTTACGGCTAGGGCAGTTGGACTCCATCAATTCGTCCGAATGGCTCCTACTGGATATCACGAGGTCGCTCAGTACCTTGAACTTGGAGCCGCCGGAGTCATGGCGGCCCAAATCGACAGCGCTGCGCAAGCAGCCGAGTTTGCGAGCTGGGCGAAATTTCCACCGCAAGGCGTGCGTGGCATGAACATGAGTGGCGTTGACGGCCAGTTCACGACTCGTAGTGCCGCTGATTTTTACGAAAATGCAAACCAGGAAGTGTTCGTTGCAATTCAAATAGAAACGCTAGGCTCTCTGGAAGAGGTGGAATTAATTGCCGAATTGCCGAACGTGGACCATCTTTTCATTGGGCCGTCCGACCTATCAATAGCGCTAGGAAACTACCCGGAATTCCACGCCGACATTCTATGGGATGCCGTCGATCGAGTTGCCGCGGCTTGTTCAAGGCACGGTAAAAGTTGGGGAGCCGTTACTCCGGATCCGCCTTGGGCGAAAAAAGCAAGAAATAAAGGGTGTCAGTTAATTTCGATGAGTAATGAGACGATTGCGATGAAGCTTGGGATTGACGCTATCAAGGCGAACTTCAAAGAACAATTTAACGGTTAGGCCAATCAAGCTAATAATCTAATCCCATGCCAAGCGAACCATATTTGCGAAGGTGATTTGTCTGCGGTCCTCCAACCCCATTGGTTCATTGGTAAGAATAACTCCGTATACGCCACGTGTCGGATCCATCCAGACTAACGTCCCGGTTGCGCCCCAATGCCCAAACGTCTCGGCCGGCAGTATTGCTCCGAAGCCACGTGGATGATTGGGCCAATTTAGTTGCCAACCGAACCCCCAGGGAATTGCACTCGAAGTTCCACTACGTAACTTGCGAAACCCCTCTAACTGATTACTAGTCATCGCGCGAAGGGTACTTCGTGAGATAATCCCATCTCCACCTTCCAATACTCGTAAGAGATGAGTGCAGAATTGTCCTAGATCATCAACGCTGGAAATAAGTCCGCCCCATGGTGCTCCAAGTGTTCGCCAGTAATCGCTATTCCAACCCCAAGTCTCATGACCATCCTGCGACTCTACCATCGACGCGACCGGCGGACGATCGCTCTTGAGTACCTCCGTCGGACAACCCAGCCAAGTTTGTGTCATGCCTAGTGGTGCGAAAATGCGTTTACTTAAAAACTCTGGCGTAGAATTTGACGTAACAAGGCTTAGGATAGTGCTGAGCGTAAGAATGCCAGTGCTTTGATAATGCACCCTAGTGCCCGGCGCATAAACAAGTTCGACTCGATTTACGTGATCTTGGAACTCTTCTAGAGTTGCGCCCGCCTTTCGTAGCTCTATATTGTTAGGGAGCATATCCGGCAAGCCGGAAGTGTGCGTAAGCAAATGAGCGATACGAATTTCCGCCTTTGCGCCTACGCCAAACTCAGGAATATACTTAGAAACCAAATCACTGGTTCTAATGATCCCTTCTTCCACCAAAAGCATGATTGCCGTAGCGATAAATGGTTTAGTGGGCGAGGCAATAAGGAACGTGCTGTCATGGTCGACTGGGATGTTTCCTTCGGCGTCGTCGGTGCCGGCGTAAAATGACTCAGAGGCACCTCCCGAATCGCCCGTTTGCGCCGCGATTGCTCGGACTTCCTTGTTGTCCACCCAGTGCTGCAACGTCTCCCAGGCCAATAAAAGTTTATTCGCGTTAAATGACTTCATCCTTTTTCCTTACTAACTGTCGCGACAGGGTCAGTAACACGGTCAAAATAAATATAAAAGACATAACCATGCTTACGGTTGAAGCAACAATTGCAGACACGTCACCGTTGGCTGCTATCAGGCCCTGCCTTAGATAGACCTCCACTTTGGGTCCTAAAATCATCCCTAGAATGAGAGGAGCTAGCGGTACCTTCGCGTTTTCCAGCCTCAAGCCTAAAAGACCAAACGCTAACATAACCCAAACGTCTACCATGCTGTTATTCATCGCGAACGCGCCTACTACGGAAAAAACAACCACACTTGTTAATACCATCCCTCGTGGAAGCCTAACAAGCTGACTGAAGAACTGGATCCCAAGCAAGCCGGCTGGTATCAGGAGTAGCTGGGTTACTAGTGCAATTGCAAAAATAAAACTGCCCTGCCCCGAACTAAATAATTCGATACCTGGGGTGATGTCATAAACCAAAAAAACACCCAGCACGATAGCTGTGACAGCATCGCCAGGAATTCCAAAGACTAACGCTGGGATCCATGCCGCAGCGACTGCAGCGTTGTTCGCACTGGTCGGCGCGATCACTCCCTTCCATTCACCTTTGCCAAAGTTGTCGGACTCTTTAGGAGACGTCTTTTCGCAGATACCGTAAGAACCCCACGCTGCCACGTCAGCCCCTGCACCAGGCAAAGCCCCGACGAGCGTCCCTGTCAATAACGATTGCAAAAAGGTCGGGAAATGCCGAAGAACGATTCCTAATGATCGGAATGGACGAAACGGTCCTGCGGTTATGCGATCTGGTTGACGTGCTTCAATTCTACCTACTGCCCGAAATACTTCAGACATCCCAAACAGCCCGATCATAGCAGGGATAAAACTCACGCCTTCCTCTAATGCTGAGAACCCGAATGTAAAACGCTCCTGATTGGTTAACGGATCACGCCCGATCATGGCGAATGCGAAGCCCAGTGACGCTGCGAGCAATCCCAGAGTAGGACGCCTTCCACTTGAGACGGAAACACCCAATATCAGACCGAGTAGGCAAAGCCAGAAATAATCGAACGCTCCGAACCCAACCGCTACTTCGGCCAAGGCTGGAGATATATAGATCAAAAGAATCACTCCACCAACTCCGCCGAGAGCGGAACATAGCAGATTTACTAATAGTGCCTGTCGTCCATACCCCTTTTTCGCCAGTTCATGAGCGTCAAGCGTTGCAGCGGCAGAGGCTGGAGTACCAGGTATTCGCAAAAATGTTGCCGGAATATCACCGGCGAAGATTGCAGTGAAACTCACCCCAATCACCATAGCCAAGGCTGCTTCTTTGTCCAGTTGATATGAAAAGGGCACGATTAACGCGACAGCCATGGTTGCAGTAAGGCCGGGCGTAGATCCGACAAAAACCCCAAACACCATTGCTAAGAGCCACGGAATCAGAATCTGGAGGCTAAAGAGTGAAGGAATAGCTTCGAATAGTTCAAACACGGAAAATACCTAAGAACCCACGTATTCTAAGAGCGAGAATTCTGGCAACTGGATTCCAAACATTTCAACAAAAACCAAATGGACAACAAAAATCAATAACGCCGTGGCAACACAGGACAACCTCGGACTAACACGTAAAATGCACATCGAGGTTATTCCGAAGACCAAGGTTGAAAATTGAAATCCGATAAATTGAATTGAGGCAATGTAGGCCAGAACTATTCCAATCATTTTGATCGGAAGCGGAGTGGAGCGATGGCGATGTGTAGCCTCTTTTGACATAAACCTAGCTACCAAAATACCCACACATCCTACTAGGAGAATGACCCCGAGTACCAACGGGATGAAGCTAGGACCGGGGTCGTATTTTGACTGGATTAGGGGCGTACCAATTTGGAATGATGCTCCAAAAAAGACGCACCCTGGTATCAGCCATAGCGAGGCCGACCCCTGAAAACAGGAGGAGACTATGGTTTGTCCGAAGTACGATTTATTATTGACTGACATAGTGCTCAAGCACTTCCTTCCACTGATTATCCTGTCGCTCCAGGAAAGTAGTGAATTCTTCACCGCTTTTTACATCAATCTGAAATCCTTGTACCCTCATGAATTCTCGAAACGGGTCGCTATTCGCAATATCGGTCAAGGTTGTTCGTAGAATGTTAGCAGTTTCCGCAGGCGTGTCTAACTGAGTGGCGAAACCGCGCCAACCAATGGATGACCACTCCACCCCTTGTTCAATAGCCGTTGGAACGTCATCAAAAGCAGTGTCACGGTCCTCTGCCATAACCGCGATGGCTTTCAGTTGACCGCCATTTAATTGCAAGGCAGCTTCGGGCAAACTACAACAAACCGCATCAAGATGGCCACCTAGAAGCATTTGGATCGACTCAGCAGAACCCTTCGTCGGGACCCAAGTTACATCGTCTTTAGTGAGACCTGCTTTTTGAAAGAGGCCAACGCGTGCAAGATCCCAAGTGCCTCCCGTCGCTGTACCTGACATTTTCAACTCACCGGGTGTTTGCTTGACCGCGGACAGAAATGCGTCCAAATCTTCGTAATCACTATCGGCATTCACCATAATCGCAGCCGGATCTCCATTCATCTGGATTAAAGGTGTGTAATCCCGATATGTAATGTCGGTAATACCAAGTTGATGCATCGTAGACAACTCGGCTGTTATCATTGCGATTGTAGTACCGTCGGGTTTAGCTTCCGCTCCTGCACGATGTCCCACAGCCCCACTGCCACCTGTACGATTAACGACCACGCAATTAACGCCCAAGCGTTCTTTTAGCTGTTCGGCAAAGTACCGGGAAATTCTATCAGTACCGCCACCGGCGCCCCAAGGGCAGATTATCTGCAAGTTACCCGTTGGGAAGTCATTGTTTTCGGGAGTAGTTGGCTTAGAATCACAGCCATTGGCTACCAACAATAACAAGCATATCAAAAGAGCTGATTTCATAATTGGCATATAGTGTTCATTCGAGAGAGATAGGTATCAAAATTCTCATTGTATCGAATAGTTTATTAGTCGTGCAGCGTCTTTCACGACGGAGGACGACTTGACGAATAATCGCTTTTTGAAAAGAATAGTAACGTTGCGATTACGAAATGGCTCGATGGCGGAATTGGCAGACGCGCTGGATTTAGGATCCAGTTCCTTCGGGAGTGCAGGTTCGACCCCTGTTCGAGCTACTTACTCTTTCCCTCTTACCGCAAAGTGGGATATTTGCCGTTCTCATCTTTTAGAACGATGCGAGTGGTAGTTGCAATTACCAATACCGATGCTAGGAGCTTATGGGAAACGCTTAGCTGTCTCGATATTTAATCGACTCTAGGGCGGTTCCGTATTTGTCTGCATAACGCAGTTACTGAATTCAATAATTAGTAAGGGTGGGCTTCTGGGCTCGCCAACCAGCGTCACTTGGGAAATTGGTCTTCATGCGAATAATTTCTAATTCACCAACAAACCAAGGTTCCACTTGAGTTTTCCATCGCAAAAAATGGGGTGTGGTGAGGTGATGCTGAAAGGCGGCTTCATCTTCATAAACTTCGTATAGGTAGAAGCGTGTTGCCAACTCCTCGTCCTGATTGATGTCAAAGCGGAAGCAATTTGGCTCCGCAGTTACCGACCCTTCGGCATCCCCTAAGCTAGACTGAATGAATTGTTCCAAATATTCTTCCTGAATGTTGATCGTTACAAAAATGGCAAGCATATAATTCTCCAGTAATAGCGGCTTACTTGTCTTCAGATGGCAGGATATGGAATGCGTCCGCGATGACGTATTTACCCTCCGTGCCTTCATTCGAAATAGTTATATAGTACGTTTCTTTGGCGATTAATGAATAGTTTCCCAAACTTCGCCAAAGTTTATTGATCTCCGGCGTGATTTGTTGGTTGATTCTCAACTCTCGCTCCACATTCGGACCTTCGATTCTCACTAACGTATTGGTGGAACGCCTGATGTTATAGCAATGAGACATCCGAATTTCGTATTCGTTAGGTCGACTGACTTTGAATCGATAGATTACCTTCTTTTCACCTTTCCCCGTTTTTTGGTCATGCAGGTATCCATAGCCGACATACGGTGGTGTATGAGTAGAGTACTGCCACGCTCCAACCAAACTCGCTTCTGTCTCGTCAAGCACAATCCCAGGAAGCTTGGACGGATGTCGCTCACAATATTCTAAGTTGGCAGCAATATCGACTTCTTCGGGGCTATGGCTATTCGGAATCGCATCTGGATGCCGCCGCTTTCTGAAAGGCTCTTTAAATCCACCAAGGTCACTGCTAAGGAGCGCCAACACACAACCAACTATAAACCAGTTAAAGCGTCGCATCATTTTGCAATGCAGTACAGAAAACGCTCACCTCGTAAGTAGAGTTCGTCTCCAGCAATCGCTGGGGAGGAATCGAACCGTTCATCAAGGCTATTTGAGCTAACTACACTTAAAGTCGATTCAGGCTTTAGGACTAATGTCGTACCTGCGCGACCAGTGACATAGACGTGACCGTTTGCGGCTACTGGTGACGAATACATATTGGCTATCCCAGGCAAACGTGTTCGATCCATAACGACTTCACCTGTCGTCGCGTTGAGTACTGTCCATATACCCTGATTTGATTGATTGTAGAAAAGCATATTCTCATAAAGAACTGGGGAGGGGACATAAGGCGTTCCACGAGTTTGCTTCCAAACGACCTTGTCCATTTCAGAAATATCACCTGTGTGCGTAATCGGAATCCGCATAACACTATGCCCCTTATAACCGCTCATAACGATAACATGTTTACCATCTAAAACTGGGCATGGCGTCGCATTGCCAGTCAGTCCACTACACTGCCAAATTAATGACCCATCCTTGAGATCATAAGAACGAACGAAGTTGCTGGCTGCTGTGATCACTTGCGTAGTCCCATCATATTCCGCAACCACTGGTGTGGCCCAAGCGTTTCCTTCATCACGCGGTTTCTTCCAGAGCGTATTCCCCGACGAGGCACTTAAAGCCTCTATCGTTGACTGTCCCTGGTGATCTCTAACCACGATAAGCTTGCCATTATGAAAAACAGGAGAACAACCTTCGCCAAGTGCCGCGCCCATTTTGGCAATACCGAGATCCCGCTTCCATAACAAATTCCCATCGAGATCATAGCAATAGAATCCAGCAGAACCGAACCATGCGAAAACCTTGCCATCTGCAACGACTGGCGATGACGACGCGAAATCATTATCTCCGTGATGACCTTCGTGAGGAACCTTTTGAATGGCCACTTCACGCCATAGCTCCTTGCCCGTCTTGCGATCTAGGCAGATAACGGCAAACTGATGCTCTGTATTCGGGTGTTTGATACCAAACACTCGCATTGGCTGATCCTCGGGCTTGGGAAGCGTGGGATCAATAATCCCGGTGTCGATTGCGGTCAGAACAAAAATGCGTTGACCGAAAATAATCGGGGTTGAACTGCCGTTCCCATCGATGGCAACCTTCCATCTAACGTTCCTGTTCTCATCCCATGTGATTGGTGGAGAACTAGACTCAGCAACTCCGGTGTTATGGTTACCACGCCATTGCGTCCAATTCTCTCCCGCGTGCGAGGTGCAACAAACTACGATGGTAAAAATACCTATAAGGAGGAAATGCACGAGATATCGTTCACGGTGTCCTGAATTCATCTTAGGTTCCTAGGATATTAGTCTTGGGGATGTTGGGTGTTGTACTGGAAGAGTCCTTTTCGGACCCTTTAGTCATCGAGGTCAATCCGAGATTCAATCATCCCAGTTTAGCCTATTCCACGGTCGCCAACACACCTGTTCCGAAAACGGAATGTTGGCTCGTTATCGATATTCAAGTTAAATTTTCGTGCCTCCGCCCCGCAGTAACTAATGCAATTGCTACGAGTCCGTTCAATAAGCTACATTACGAACAATAAAGCCTAAATTCATTTAACATGGAGTTCCCCATGCTCACACGAGCGATAATCGTTTTTTCCCTAGCCTTCACGTACAGCCTAAACACGGAAGCAATTGACAATCAGAAGCTGGTAATTATCGCAGGAAAACCATCACATCCACCGCGTATGCATGAGTTTAACGCCGGTGTTCAACTATTAGCCAAATGCATGGGAGACGTCCCCGGATTGGATCTACACGTCGTCTTAAATGGCTGGCCAAAAGACGAAGCAATCTTCAATGATGTGGATGCCGTGGTATTTTACATGGACGGTGGAGGTCGACATGAAGCAGTCCAAGAAGATGGGCGACGACTCAAGATCATTGACCAATGGGCAAGTGAGGGCGTGGGTTTGGGATTCATGCACTACGGCGTTGAAATAATCCCCGAACAAGCAGGAGAAGAATTCCTGCGCTGGATCGGTGGGCACTACGAACACATGCACTCCTGTAACCCAATTTGGAGTCCTAAGTTCGAACAGTTTCCAAAGCATCCGATTTCTCGCGGTGTAAAACCATTTAGCATAAAGGATGAGTGGTATTTCAATATGCGGTTCATTAACAACATCGCTGGCAATGAACCTACTGACTTAGACGGGATGCGTTTCACCCCAATTCTTGTTGGCATTCCCGAACAAAAAGTTAGAAACGGCCCATACGTTTACCCAAAGGGACCTTACAGTCATATCCAGGCCAATAGCAACCGAGCCGAAGCAATGATGTGGGCAGTAGAACGCCGTGACGGCGGAAGAGGATTTGGCTTTACTGGCGGTCACTTTCATGACAACTGGGCCAATGATAATTTTCGAAAGACTATCCTGAACGCATTTCTTTGGCTATCTAAACTTGAGGTGCCAAGGCGGGGTGTGAAGTCGACCGTATCAACCCAAGACCTAGAATCTAATCTTGACCCAAAGCCCTCTCGGAAGTAGCGGCGCTTTAAATCATGCCAAACATTCGCTTTCCCCACTGCCAAGGGGCTCGCGGGTATGTTCTTACATTAGCAGGGGAACAGTCGGCATGCTCGTATTGCTCAATATTATTTACTTTCCCCGCTTGAGCATCGGGACCTTCGGCGCAATTTTCGACATCACCGGTAACCTTTCTAGCCGCTTCGATTTAATCCACTCCCCAATTCTTGCGAAAAAGAACGCAGCGACCTCATGACGACGTAAGCAGCCATGCTGTGTCGCTTCTCATGATGGATTAGAACCGGCCGACTCTATTCTTGATGCGATCATCGCTACTAAGTTGAAGAAAGCTTAGAACACCAATGCTAGGTCCAATTTTATGGACGTTAATGCGAGCCTAATTTATAGCACCCTCGTGCTCGGTCACATCTTTTGGTTTATGCGGAGATAAACACTTTATGACGTCTTGAGGCTGCTGTATTGTGCCCGATCAAATTCTATATTTCCTTAGCAAACTGCCAGATGGCTTTTGCGTTTGCTTCTAACGATCATTGAGCTAATAACGGGTATATGTATCTTTACGTGGCACCGCATCGTTTCGGAAACCGTCGCCTTTAGAATAATCAACACGCTCATGAACATGAATGGAAAACTCGGATAACACACGCCCGCAGTGAAAGCGTTACGAATTGCGGCTATTAAAATAGTGAAGCGATGATTATCCTAAGCTGTGTATATTTCCCATCTTTAAGGAGCTGCCTCGTGCGTTTAATTATTTGTCGCTCGCTCATATTCATGACAATGCTGATCGGTATTGCCGAAGCAGAACCAGTAAACCTGGTTTCCACACCGTGGCTAGATCAAACTGGTGAAGTCGTGTTTTTTAGTTGGCGTGGTGATGTCTGGAAGGCAAGTACGGATGGTGGTGTCATATCGCGATTGACTTCCGATGATGCCGACGAACGCAATCCAGTTATTTCCGAGGATGGAGAGACATTGTATTACGCAAGTAATCGGACTGGCGTAAATCAGGTTTATCGAATGGATCTTCCTTCAAGTCGTCCCACTCAGTTGACTTTCCATAGCGAGGGTTCGTTGCCAATTGGAATCTCTGGAGACGGAACAACCGTCTTTACATCTGGACAACGTGATGCCTGGTGGCGTTGGGCGAATCGCTTCTACTCGATTTCAGCAGATGAACCTCAATCGGGAGAGGAGCAGTTGTTTAACGCATACGGTTCTGCTGCTTCTGTTAATCCAGATGGTACAAAGGTTCTATTTAGTCGCGAGGGCATGTCATGGTCTCGTAAACAATACCAAGGCAGTAAAGCGGGTCAGATATGGCTTTGGGACAAGGAAACGAATGAATACACACAACCACTTGGAGCAGAGGATGTAGATAAACGCTATCCAATTTGGTCAGCCGACGGCGATTCATTTTATTTCGCTTCAGAGAAAGATGGCACACGAAACATATGGCACCATGATTTGAGAAGTTCAAAAAACCAACAGCTGACTCATTTCGAAGACGACGGGATTATTTCGCCAGCGATTTCGTCTGACGGTAAAACAATGGTTTTTCGGCGACTGTTTGATCTCTATCGGTTGGATTTAACCAAAAAAAAACCCCCTGTTCGTATTTCCCTCGAATATAGAGGCGACCTATTCAACGACGATGAAATAGAACGGTCTCATTCGAAAGCGACCGATGCGTCGTTTAACGCCAACGCTGATACGTTCGCCTTCATAGCCGGGGGTGACGTCTGGATAACCGACACGACTTTAAACGAACCGGTACAAGTGACTAAAACACCGTATTTTGAAACCAACATCGTATTTGACGACGCCCGTGATCAAATATTATTCGTCGGAGAACAAGACGGACAGGTCGACATCTATAGGGCACAACGGACGGATAACACAAAGCCGTGGTGGCGTAACAACGCTTTCGAAATCAGCCAAATGACAGATACGATAGAAGTTGAATCGGATTTGTCAATTAGCCCCAAAGGTAACTATCTCAGTTATGTACGACGAAATAACGGAGTCTGGATTTTGGGTCTCGCGAACGATAATACAAAACCCAAACAGGTAATATCATCATGGAGCTCCGTGAGTTATGATTGGGCGCCAAATGAATTATGGATGACTTATTCCGCGTCCGACAACGATTTCAATTATGACGTATACGTTATAAATATTTCTGATCCCAAAATCCAATACAATCTATCAAAACACCCAGATAACGAATTTGACCCGAAATGGTCGCCGGACGGACGCACCATAGCTTTTGTCGGACGCCGAGTCGATCGGGAATACGATATATTTTACGTCCCATTGACACGCAGATTGGACGAGACAACTAGTCGGGAATTAAAGCTCAAAGAAGCTCTTAAAAATTCACAGGCGCAAGTAGATAGCTCTTCCAAACCTGAAGTGGACAACGGATCGGAAAAGGATTCGAATGAAGACCAACTCGAATACGACTTTGAGGACATCTCATCCCGCATACGTAAAATATCAATTCCAAATGTTACCGAACAACAGCTTACTTGGTCACCTGATAGTAAAACTCTAATCTTCCAAAGCGAGATCGACTCTGAGAAAGGGACTTTCGCGGTCACGCCGTATAAACCGGGCTCGCCTCGTAAATTGTTAAGTGATCAGGGAACAATCATAGAGTGGCGGGGTAAATCCAATCGGATTTACTGGGTCAACAACGGCAAGCCTGGCTGGGCATCAGGTACGGGAAGCGGCACAGGTACCTATCGTATCGCGGTTTCCCAAATTATGTCTAGATCCGCCTATCATCGGGAAATCTTCAATGAATGTTGGCGAATAATGCGGGACGTATTTTATGACGGGCGATTAAACAACAAAAACTGGGACGAAATATATCGAAAATATTCCACGCAAGCATCGGTCGCTCATACCCGCTCTGATTTGTCCCGAGTAATAAGTATGATGCTTGGCGAATTGAACGCTTCGCATCTTGGTTATCGAGGGCTCTCGGATGCAACGCCAGCATTCTCATCACGTAATGCCACGGGCCACCTCGGTGTTCGTTTTGATTCGAACTATAACGGGCCAGGTCTTTTAGTCGCTCAGGTCATCCCCGGTAGTCCTGCGTGGTTAGAAAAGAGTAAATTACAGGCCGGTGATAAAGTGTTAAGCATCAACGGTGAACGTGTTGATCCCGGTACGGATCTTACAGCAATCTTGAACGGCTCTATCAACAAAGAGACGACTGTCAGAATCGAAAGAGAAAACGCGGAGATTGAAATTGTAATTCAACCGACCTCCTATACCTCAATTCGATCCTTGCTGTATGAGGATTGGTTGGAGAATAATCAGAAACGTGTGGAGGATCTCAGCGAAGGGAGTCTTGGCTATTTGCATATTCGTGCCATGGACATGACAAGCTTCCACCGTTTTGAACGCGAATTATTCGAAGTCGCTCATGGCAAGGACGGAATTATTATTGACGTAAGAGAGAACGGCGGAGGGTTCACCACCGACCACTTACTAACAATACTGACTCAGCCACGCCACGCTATTACCAAACCGCGGGATGGGGGCCGCGGGTATCCCCAGGATCGATCTATATATGCAACATGGTCTAAGCCGATAATCGTTTTGTGCAACCAAAATAGTCATAGCAACGCTGAAATATTTAGCCACGCAATTAAATACTTGAAACGAGGGAAGGTAGTTGGTGTGCCCACGTCAGGAAGTGTCATTAGCACAGGTTCCCGTAGTGTCATGGATGCTGGCACAATAAGAACTCCTTTCCGTGGCTGGTATCTGATGGGTACTGGGCAGGACATGGAATTGAATGGGGCGATTCCTGACGTGGTAATTTGGCCTTCCCCCGGGGAATTACCCGCTGGTAAAGACAAACAACTTGATAAAGCTATTTCTATTCTTGAACGAGAGGTTGAACGCTATAACGCCGTTGAAGAAATCGAGCTGATTAAAGCCTCTGAAAGATGAAACTATGAAAAGTAAACACGCAATTGCATTGCTGCCGGTTCTTCTCGCATATAGCTCCACTTTTTTTGGTGCAGCTTTGACAGAGGGGACGGAACCTAAGGTACTTTCAGGCGAAGATGTATTTGATTTAGCCTATGCCAAGGCACCGGTAATATCGCCGGATGGAAACTGGATAATTTACCAACGAATCGAAGCGGATGAATCAAACGATAAATTTGCAACTACATTTGTGATTCACAATCTTGCGTCGGGTACAACACGAGAACTTACCGATCGTAAAGGCTACCAAGGAATGCCGGCATGGTCGCCCGACTCAAAAACCTTCGCTGTTGCATTTAAACGGGGCGAGCATACAGGTATTGCGGTTATCTACGCGAGCGGCAAACGGGTTAAACAGATATTCGATACAGTTGCTCTTCCCCAACATCTTTCATGGAATACAAACGGAACGATGCTGGCATACAGTGCCTTCGTAAAAACACCACAGCGACGACTCGTTCCGTTGCGTGAAGAAGCAGAAAGCGGAAAATGGGCGCCTTCTGTGATCGAAATACATCGGCCTATCTACCGCCGAGACGGCCAGGGGTATCTGAAACATGGTCACACACAAATATTTTGTTACGACTTTGGGATTGGCAAGTCCCGACAGCTTACGGAAACACCATACCACCATACAGGGCCCTTCGTTTGGCCAGACGACCATACAATCCTCTTTACGGGTACTCTAATTCGTGACTGGGAATATTTCCCTAGGCGGAGCCAATTGCATTCCCTAGACGTAAATGCCGAAAAACCATCCGTCAACCAATTAACTGAGTTCCGTGGCCCTCTATCATCCCCTGTAATTTCGCCCAACCGCGACTACGTAGCTCTAATAGGCTATAGAGATAATGGTTCCAGTTACCAGCAATCGGATATTTATCTATACCACTTGGACACTATGGCCCTTAGCTGTCTTACAAACGAATTTGATCGGAGCGTCAATTCGTTGAAATGGAGAATCCAGAATCAACTTCATTTCCAATACGACGATCATGGAGTCGGTCATATTGCGTCGATCCAGCCGGACGACCAGCAAATAACCACGATCTGTACAGATTTCGGTGGGATATCGATCGGTCGGCCCTATCAGGGCGGAACTTTTAGCGTCAGCAACGGCGGAGCCATCGCTTACCCGGAATCTTCGTTAAGGCGACCTTCTGAGGTCGCCATCATGAATAAAGGAGAACGAACGCTCATATCCAATTGCACAGCGTCTTTTTTGGAATCTCACCATGTTGGTGAGGTTAAACGTTTCAATTATAAATCCAGCTTCGATGGCAAAACAATTGACGGTTGGGTCGTATTCCCACCAGATTACGACGAACCGATACGCGGCAAGAAATTTCCTTTAATCCTAGAAATACATGGAGGTCCGTTTGCGAATTACGGATCGCGATTCGCCATGGAACCCCAATTGTATGCTGCCAAGGGTTATATCGTTATCTATACGAATCCACGTGGATCAACTAGCTACGGCGAAGAGTTCGCGCAACTCATTAATAAAAATTATCCGCAGCAAGGGGATTTCGAGGATCTAATGTCGGCGATCGATCACTCAATCGAACATTTCTCAGTTGATGAAGATCGGCTGTACGTAACCGGGGGTAGTGGTGGCGGAATTTTAACGGCATGGCTCGTAGGCAAAACCGACCGATTTAAGGCTGCAGTATCGCAGAAGCCAGTGATTAACTGGGAGACGCTTGCGTATACGTCCGATGGTTATATTTATTTCACGAAGTACTGGTTCGACGGACCGCCCACCAAGGCCCCCGATGAGTACCGCAGGCGTTCTCCGTTATCGTATGTTGATAAAATCACAACCCCGACGATGCTCATGACCGGCGAAGAAGATTGGCGCACTCCAATCACTGAGGCAGAACAATTTTATCAGGCGTTGCAACTTCATCAGGTAGACACCATGTTGGTTCGCGTGCCGAAGTCGTCCCATTCAATTGCCGCCAGGCCTAGCCGAATTTGGATGAAATTGGACTACATTACAAATTGGTTCGATCGGTACAAGTAAGGGCTTCCGTATTTACTTTCGATTGTCGACGACCTTAGTCAAGACTCCTTCTATCTTGTTATCTTGCATCCGAACATTACCGACGCTGGCGCTTACTTCGATACCAATGCGTTGGGCGACACCTCGATCATCTTTAATTACGTTGCCAAATACTTGAGTATCCTTTGTCTGGCCGTCCAATTTGATGGCAACTCCATCATCACTTCCGCTGTTGATGATACGATTATTGGCAATGACATTGCGATTCGCCCAAAAGTCTTTACCACGCGTATCGTCTCTGAATAAAATCCCTACTTTACCGCTATTTATGACGTCGTTATCGACCATCACATTGTCGGTGTCACAATGGCCAATTGAGATACCATAGTTTGAGTTGTTATTAATGTAGTTCGACTTGGCAAGACCATAGCGTACGCCCCAGCACCAAAAGATACCGATCTCGTTATCATATAACCGATTGTTCCTGATCAGCGGACGTTGCGATCCAGACCCTGGATGTACACCCAAGTTAGCGTTTGCATAGCTTTTGCAATTTTCGACTACGACATCGTGACAAATTTGGAAACTGATGCCATCGCCGTTGTAGTTCGTTGTGGTGACTCCACGAATCGTATATCGATTGCAATCCTGCAAGAAGATCGCTCCGCCATAATTCCCATTCATGTTAACGTTGTTCTTGCCATTTCCATCCAAGACAAGGTCTTCAATAACAACATCTTCGGTGAATTCACTCGTCAGCAGTGGGAAGACGCTCGTGCCCTTTGGCTTACCACTCAGCCAGATGTTTTTTCTTAAACCATCATTTAGCTTGAAACGATTGCCCTGCCTCGCCACGAGCATTCTTTTAATATTCTCTTGAACTCCGTTGCTCGAATTCGTCGCTTGGATAAAGACAGCGTCGCCGACGCGAAATTGGTGACCTGGATCGAATGTGATTTCCTGATCGTACCAATCCGAATCCTCGCTGATATTTGCGGAGTGGGAAGCAAATTTTGTCACAACAGTATCATCACCGCTCCCAAGCAACCGAACTCGCGATGGTAAATAAATTGAATTTCGCAAGGTAAATTTACCTGGCAGTAAATGCACGGTACCTTTACCAATCCGACCTACATAATCTACGGCAGCCTGAATGGCCTTATCGTCTTTTCCATTAACATCTGCGTGTTCATTCCCAACTGTCACAGTGAGATATTCGTCCCAATTAGGTTCAAATTTGGAGTCGCCGTCGGTGGCTCTTGGATTACTTACCTTTGGTCTGATCTCCTCCTGGGGAAAAGCAGTTGCGGCAATTCCAAGTCCCGCGCCGGCCAGGCAAATTGCGGTTCGTCGATCAAATTCACGTCCCATTCGTATGTCCCTCTATTCAATAACAATATTCGACAGATCGTATTTCGGTTTTGGGTATTCTGGAGACATCAATTCTAGAGTATTGAAAATGATTCGTGCTACGAGAAGATTGCGATACCATTTATCATCGGATGGGATAATCTGCCAGGGAGCTTCTGGCGTACTGGTTTCTTCAAACATGACGGCAAATGCACTCATGTATTGTTTCCAATCCGCTCGTTTTTCTAAATCCTGCGGTTCGAATTTCCAGCGTTTATCTGGATTTGTAAGACGTTCATTTAGCCGTCGTTTTTGTTCTGCGTTTGAAATATTCAAAAAGAACTTTACCACTTTTGTTCCATGGCCCATCAACATTCGTTCAAACGACCGAATGTGTTCGTACCTTGCCTCGATGACTTCTCGCGTAGTTAATGATTCCACCAAGGGGACTAAAACATCTTCATAATGAGACCGATTAAAAACGGAGATCATTCCTTTAGCGGGAGTGTGGGGGTGAATCCTCCAGAGGAAATCATGCTCCAATTCCAGTTCAGTCGGGCGTTTAAATGACGCAACATGTACACCTTGTGGGTTGACTCCCTGGAATACCTTCCGAATGGTGCCGTCCTTTCCGCCAGCGTCCATGGCCTGAAAAACTACGAGTAGACTTTGTTGGTTTTCTGCGTACAAGACACGCTGTAGCCTCGATATCTCTAAGCGCAGTCGTTTAAATTCGTCTAGAGCGTCCGCTTTGGTGAGTTCACAATTCTTTGCGTTGGTCGAGAGTAATTCCAAGCCGGGGAACGAGTCGGCTTCAAAGGCTAGTAAATCAGACATCGCATATCCAATGTAAGGCAGTTTCTTAGATTATAGCCGATTCGTATTTGAAAGATAAAAAGTGATTCTAGCTTTCTTTCATTTTCAGTTTTGCACTATGATATCTCGTGTCCCAATCATACACTCGGTGGCCAAAATTAACATGAAACAGAATAATCGATCTGCGAAGGGCCGACGGGGCTGGGCAGTACTGTTTTTAGCCTGCGGTATCGTTTCCGCCGTTTACTGCTTTCGAACCGCCGAAGAGCAGGCTAGATTTCTCCACTCAATAGACGCGCCGATTGGTGGAACGGTGTCTGGTCAATATCGCATCACAGGAATTGCTGAAAGAGCCGACGGATCAGATGAGGTTCTTCCTTCCCGATTGAACAGCTCCAATGTCGTATGCTACTACTTAGAACAGCATGTTCTTAAGGACGGTAAGTGGGTTCCACAACATCCCGTCTCCGACTCTGTGCCTTATGTGTTACGTGATGACTCCGCAGCCATTCAAACGCGTGATTGCCAGTTGGCAAATGCATTCTCACGCATGGTCGAAAAGGGAGGAATTCGACAACGGCAAGCGATGCTAATGGTCGCCGAACAAGCTATCGCGATCGGGACGGTCGAATTAATGGCGGATGGCAGGCGTTATTTTGACGGGAAAATCACACCAAAACGGTTCTACCAAACACCTGGCAACGTCCTTCATACACTTGCGGGTTTATCTGTCTACATTAACATCTTATTTTGCGTTATCACTATCTCGGCTGACTATCGTTCAAGTCGTTACGGCCGTGGAATTCAGTCACTTGTCTCCATTGCAACTGCCTACGTACTGATCCTCTGTTTTCAGGTGTGCCTGTTTCGCGAAGGCCATCGAAGTCTAATTGATGAATATCAAAATCTCCATAGCGAACTTATAGTCGCTGAATCAAGAATACCTCGTGGACAGTGGGTTTTAGCAGTAGATGCTTATAATGAGCACGCTCTGCAACTCGAATCTGTAATTTCCAGTTTTCCTTCTTCGCTTGCAGCAAGTATCTTTGGATTACCAATCCCCAAGGAGATACCACGGTGAAGTCAGCGAATCATTGGAACGTTGCAGAAGCCATAGATCATGTATCCATGTCGGACCCTATAATGGCCTCTGTAATTCAGGCCGTAGGGCCCTACGGATTGAAAACCGATTCGAGTCCATTTCGCATGCTGGTTCGTTCCATCACAGGGCAACAGTTGTCTGTTAAAGCAGCCGCGACTATTTGGGGACGTTTAGTTAATTTAAATGGCAGCAGCCGTATTTCCCCGGCAAGCCTTAACAGATTGTCCGATCGCGACCTTCGTGCCGCCGGCGTCTCCCACGCGAAAATCCGATCTATACGTGATATTACGGATGCATTTGCTTCTCGACGTATTACGGCGTCTCATCTAAAGACTCTAAATGACGATTCAGTCAAATCTGAGTTGATTAAATTGCATGGCGTCGGTCCCTGGACGGCAGATATGTTCCTGATGTTTGCACTTGGTCGACCAGACGTCTTCCCCATTGGTGACCTGGGAATTATACAGGCGTTGCAAGCATTTTATCCTAAAAGAAACACTCCAAATGGGCAGTATTTTCAACGTCTCGCGGAACGTTGGAGACCCTATCGAACACTTGCATCGTGGTATTGTTGGCAAGGTCTCAAGTTGGTGAGGACGACGGATTGGAAACCGGCAAGAACTTAATCTGACTCTTCTACTTCAACATGTTTTGCTATTTGCGACTGCAATTATTATGAAAGCATTAAAAGTATATCGTAACGCCAAACTGACAAATGCTACGCTTGTCCTAGCCTTTAGTGGATGGATGGACGGTGGCAATGTTTCAACGGGAACGGTCGATCGTTTAGTAGAGCTCTTCGGCGCCGAGGAGTTGGCAATGATAGACTCCGACGACTACTACCTCTTCAACTTCCCCGGCAGTATGGAGATGTCATCCCTCTTTAGACCACACATCGAGATTGAAGATGGATTGATTCAAACCGTCGAAATGCCGCGCAACGTGTTCTACCTGCACGAGGACGCCGAGCTTTTATTGTTCGTTGGTAAAGAACCCAATTTACGTTGGCGCTCCTTTGGACAACATATTCTTGATTTTGCTCAACAACACAATGTTTCAAGGATAATCTTCATTGGGTCTTTTGGGGGAACAGTGCCCCACACTCGACAGCCTAGGCTTTATGCCACATCATGCGACAATCGTCTACTCGAAGGTCTTAGTGACTTCGGCATCCAACACACAAATTACTCTGGCCCCGGTTCATTTACTAGCTACTTAATGACGAAGGCACCAGAGGCCGAAATAGATATGTTTTCGATAATCGCAGAGATCCCGAGTTATCTTCATGGAAAGAACCCAATGTGCATCGAAGCAGTAACTAGCCGTCTTGCCAAAGTGCTGCAGCTACCACTTGACGTCGATACCCTTAGAGATTCCAGTACCGACTGGGAAATAAAAATTTCAAAAATGGTTGAAAACGACGCCGAGCTTTTAACGACAATTCGCGAACTGGAAAATGATTATGACAACGAATTGATTGGTTTGAAACAATCCGATTTTCCACACGAGGAATTTGGAGCGGGCTAATTCCGAGTTTCGTTCTAAAGGTTCGGGCGTGGAGGTTTAACAGGCCCGTTCGCCGTATTAACTCCTCTTGCCTTTAGTTTTCGCTTATATACGCTCTGACCACAGGTAACGAATAGCCAATTCCTATCGGGCCCACCAAAGGTTGCATTCGACAACCAACCCTCTCCCGGCTTATCCAGTATTAAGTGAACTCTCCCCAACTGATCAAGTATTTGGACACCCATACGGGTCGTAACGTAGAGCCGACCGAGCGTATCCATAGTTACGCCATCCGCACCGGTGTCGTCATCCAAGTCTCCGCGATGCAAATGACCGTATTGTTGGCGATTGCTGAGCGTGCCATCCGTATTGATTTGGAAACTAGTATTGAATCGACCTCGAGTCCCGGTGACTAAAAGAAATTCTTGGTCCAGAGAAGTGTGGATTCCATTGGGAAAACGAATATCACTGACAACTTCCGTTTTCTTACCGTCATAAGTAAAATGCCAAATCTTATTGTTAGTCGGGTCTGTCGCGTATCCTCCAGATGGCAGTAACACCAAATCATTTGAGTTGATGTCGTTCACGACTATAGTTTTCTGAGCTGTTCGGATATCATACTTAACAATCTGATTCGAGCCATTTGCACAGGCATATAATTTCCCATCTGGGCCAATCATGAGGCCGTTTGCGCCGGCTGTAGCTGAAGCGAATACCTGTTCCTCCCCATCAGCGGTAATTCGAATAATTTTATTCGACGGGATATCTGAAAAGAAAAGATCACCGTTGTCTGCAAATACCGGACCTTCCGTAAACTTATGTCCATCCGAAACTATTTCCCAGTCTTCCCCAGGGATGAGAACGTCCGTTCGGCGTTTTTTCCCAACTACATTAGCTACCTGCTCGGGATAGTCCTTCCAAAGCCACCTTAAGGCATCCGGCATGATGGAAGTAGAATGTTTACGGTTGTGCCCCCCTTCGCTCCAAGCATGGTTGACTTCGTAGCCCGCAAATTTAAGCGAGGCCAGCATATCTAGGTTGGCCTCCCACCAGCCACCTGCGTACAAATTATTGTCATTACTACCATCTTCTAAAAATACTCTGATCGGACGAGGTTCGTATTTTCGAATCAGTGTGGGATATTCGTTACCGCCTCGAAGCGAAACAAAGGTGCCAACACTACTAAACACCCGTCGAAATTGATCCGGGCGTTCCCAGGCCACGCCAAATGCTGCAATGGCCCCACTACTTATACCCATGATTAAACGATCATTAGGATTCGAGCTTAAATTGTATTTAACGCTAACAGCGGGAAGTAGTTCATCAACCACAAATTTAGAATATCGAGGCCCCATCGAGTCATACTCAAACGAACGATTAAAGCGAGGTTGGGATCCCGGATTCCTTGGCGGAACAATCCCTGGGCTGACGAAAATCCCAATAGTAACGGGCATTGCTTTTTTGTGAATTAGGTTGTCAAAGACAATTGGCAACTTCCACCCATTAGCAAGCCCGAGACCGTCCTGGCAAACGCAAGTAGCTGCAGGAGAGCGAGGGGAATACTGTTCGGGGACATAGACCCAATAATTGCGGACAGTGCCAGGGAAAGTTTCGCATCGCATCTCGAACGGACCTAACACCTTGCCCGCCGGGACACCGTCCTGTCGCATGGAATCCGGATGTACAGGGAACTCTACTTGGGCATGAGCCTGCGCTGTCCATAACATAAGGACTAACAATAATGATTTTTGATAAGACATGATAGCGATTAACCTTTTCTGATTAGTTACTATAAACCCAAGGAGCCGTTGTGCGACTTCTCAGGACTAAGTAATAGCCAAGCCAGAACCGGATTACCAGATGACACGTTTTACGGCACCCACCAAATCTCTGACCTTCATTCTTATTCTAGCGTTATCAGTAGCGATACGTGCCGAGGAGTTACCTGAGGTAAGTATTACTAATGTCCGACGCATTACAAATGATGCAAACCATAACGCATTTACCGACCTAATTTGGTTCCGTGGTCACATCTATTTAACATATCGTTCTTGCCCAGACGGCCATAGCGTTTTTGACACTAGTAGCATCGTTGTTAAACGAAGTGCCGACGGGACCGAATGGGAAACAGTCAATAACTTTTCCGTGAGCGGACGCGACGTGCGTGATCCTCACTTAGTGGTATTCAAAGATAAGCTCTATCTTTACACCGGTACGTGGTACTGCGGCCCCCATAAACCAAAAGTCAGGAATATGAATCAAATGCTTGGGTATGGCACATCTACGCTTGACGGCAAGACTTGGTCCGAGCCTTTTGCATTGGAGGGAACTTATGGGAATTATGTTTGGAAGGCTCACTCATGGGACGGTCGAGTTTACATTTGCGCGCGGCGCAGAACTGAATACCAAGAGGTGACGGACTATGCTGAGCATACTCCAATCGTGCAGTCAAGGTTACTTACAAGCACCGATGGAAAGCGGTTTGTTGACTACCTCACCGTACAAACCGAATATGGCGATGAATTTGATTTCATCCAAGATAAAGATGGCGGCATCACATTTCTTGCCAGACAAGGCGGCAAGCGAAATGCACTATTGCTCACGGCTAATTCACGTCGCAATAAAGTCAGTTCGCAGCCGTTAGATCGATATCTAGGAGGGCCATTACTTTTCGACTTTATGCAATGGCGTCTTGTTGCCGGACGTAATATCAATGGCGGGCAACCGCGACTCGTAGTCTCCGTACTGGCAGAAGGGAAGCTACACGACCTTGTAACGTTGCCCTCCGGCGGTGATTGCTCCTATCCTGGCATGGTAGCCCTTTGCCCAGGTTGCATCTTGGTTTCGTGGTATAGCTCACATGAAGGTAGCACTGAAATTTACACCGCTAAGTTGCATTTCAATTAACGATTCTTAGGTCTTGATTTGGAAACCGCATCCAGCCATCTACTCCATTACCAAATAGCATTCTTGGATGCGATCAATGCGGAACGTCTTTGAAATGCCTTCACGGTGACATATTGCAATCATGTAATGCTTCGAGCCACGGCTAAAACATGACTCCGGCGTGACTGTCCGAAATGCACGACTATGCTCGCCGTATTGGATAGCAAGATCACGCTTAGCACTTATCGCGTTTTCTATTAACCTTAGTTCTACAGAGGTCACCTGACTGGGGGACGGTAAGCGAACGTCGGCGACAGTTTTCATCTGATGCGGTTTGTATATTGATAAGAGTTCATTTAGTTCAGAAATCCCTGAGTCACTAATCCCTCTCAAGAATACGTCTCGTAATAGCTTGGAATCTGCCAATCCCCGATGTTCCTCGTCAGTAATCAATCCCAACATCCTCCCAATTGTCTCAAGTCGGTAATTATCCGATTCTGGCCAAACCGACTTACAAAAAGGTAGGGTGCATAGAACTTGAATTTGTGGAGGTAAAAGGTTACATCGCACACACTCAGCCGCCAGAAAGGAACGATCGAACGATGCATTATGCGCGAGTAGTATTACATCCCCGCCCAGGAATCTAAGAAATGAAGGTAGAACTTCTTGTATACCAGGTGCATCTACAAGGTCAGACATCGTCAAGCCGTGCACATCGGAGGCGCTATCAGAAATCGACTTGTCGGGTAAAACCAAGGTTTCAAAGGTATCGATACTTGGCTCAACAACCGAAAACCTCACTGCCCCAATTTCTATGACGCGATCATTTACGGAATCAATTCCTGTTGTCTCGAAATCAAATGCAATGAATTGACAATCTTTAATTAGCTTCATTAAATTCCCTTGGGCCGAAGGATCTTTATATCATAGAGTATTAACCCAGATTGTTCATTTCCAAGAATTCGCGCTGCCATGTATTATTCCGCAATCTCAGATGTATCTATGCTAGATTGGGCCATTTGTGGCGTATATCTTGGCCTTGTCCTTGCACTTGGTTTCTATTTTTCGAAAACAGAAGACAGCAACGACGAATTCTTTCATGGTGGTAAGTCAATGCACTGGCTTCCCGTCGGATTGTCGCTATTTGCTACAACATTTAGTTCCAATTCGTTCGTAGGGCTGCCTGCCGAAGGTGCATTTAGGGACTACCATCAACTATTGGCGATTCTTTTCATACCTTTCATCGTCATACCTATTACCTGTAAGTGGTTCATACCACTCTACAAATCATGGAAATTTGACAGCCTCTATGAATATTTCGAACAACGATTCAACCGCAAGTTGAGGCTTTTAGCCAGCGGTGTATTTATGTTCTATTCAGCTGGCTGGATGGCGAGTATGTTGCTAGCCGTGGCACGGGTGCTAGGGGAGGTTCTAGAAACGAGTTCTTCGGTTGATGAAGCAACGATCATTCTGATAGTCGGTATTCTTGCAACCGGATATACAGCAATGGGCGGCGTGAAGGCTGTGATTTGGACGGACACCATTCAGGCCTTTGCTTTGGGAGGGGGAATGGTGTTTCTGCTTTGGTCCCTAATTGGTGATATCGATGGCGGTTGGACAACGTTCTTCGAGGTTGCCGGTCAGAATAACAAAATGAATATGACTTCCACATCGGGAGGATGGGGAGAACGGAACCTCTTTTCAGCCTGTGCCTATGGTTTTTTCATTTACATGGGTGGTCAATTGGCTACGTATGGATCCTATCAACGCTACATTACGGTTAGTACTGTAAAAGACGCTCAGTTCTCATTGGGCGTCAAGGGCGTCTTCACCTTGATCTCTTGTACGCTTTTCTTCTTCGTTGGTACTGCTTTATACGTGTTTTACCAGCAGGCACCCGAGACTGCTCAAATATTTGACGCTTATAGTGACGGTGCAACGAAAGATAAAATGCTACCTAATTACGTAATGAATTTCATGGAAGGGAAAGGGATTACCGGCCTTTTACTTGCCGGATTGTTTGCCGCCGCGATGAGCAGTCTGGACAGTGGTATCAACAGTATGACAGCAACTCTCGTAACCGATTGGTACAAGGGTCGGGACATGGGACGTGGGACAAATCGGAAACTTACTTTGGTTTTCGGTGTCGCTGTAACCGGTGCTGGTTGCCTCATGGCATTTATAAATGCACCGGTTTTTGACATCCTACTATCGGTTGCAGGAGCTACCCTCGGACTATTACTGTCTATCCTGATGGTAGGATTGTTTCTTCCTCAGGCTACTTCAGTTGGGGCTACAGCAGGTATGTTTGCTGGACTAATCGTCTATTTGTTCATTCGGATCTTCATCGGGGAATTAGCCAGTGATGACCTTGTGGCAGGGCTTGGAGCATTTGGAGAAATAAGGAATAATACTTGGTGGGACGGTATGTTTACCACGTGTACTTCGGCAATAGTGGCCGTCATCGTAAGCCTCCGGACTTATAATGGGCAGGCTCCTGAGTCGAGATTGCTGTTTCGTGGGATTAAAGGGTGATTACTGAAAAAATTGTTCTATGAGCGGTTCTGTTGCAATACTGTATACCGATTTTGTTTGCCCATGGTGCTACATTATCGAGAAAGAGCTCGAGCCATTCATAACACGTGATCAACTTAGCATCGAATACGTATACTACCCTCTGCACCCGGAAACACCAGATGAAGGGATGACGCTTAATGAATTATTTTCTGGGCGGAATGTCGATGTTGAGAAAGCCCAGCAGGCCATAAGACTTAAGGCACAAACAATGGGCCTAAAGTGGACAACTCGGAACCATACTTACAACAGCAGAAATGCCCAACTCCTCGCAAAATACCTTGAAGGAAGTGAATACCATGATGCGTTCAGGGGTCAGGTGTTTGATGCGTATTTCGGAAGAGATAAGAATATTTCGGATCCTGGTTTATTAAGCGATATCTTTCTTACACTAAATATTCCTGGGCGAAATGTGCGCGAATTACTTATCGATCCCGATCTAAATGCAATTTTAGATGCAGATTGGAACCGTTGTCGTTCGGTCGGGATTACAGGCGTACCGACGCTCTGCTATGAAGACCGTTATTGCGTTGGTGCTCAGAATTCCGATATTCTCAGAAGACTTTTTGACTCCGGTGGATAGTAAGGAACCCTGATTTTGCACCGTATACTGCTAAAAACCCTGCTCTTCTTACTGTTACTCCTTGCGTCGACCCAGGTTAAAGCCGATCGTCACAAGCCAAGTACTACTTATCGTAATTTCTGTTCCTCATGCCACGGATTGAAAGGCGATGGTTTCGGAAAGGCTTCTCGTTATCTCTTTCCAAAACCACGAGACTTCCGAGCTAGTCCACTTCAATATGCTACCTCTATTAATCGCATTGCTTCATCGCGCGACATCTTACACGTTGTGAAAAACGGGATTAGCAATTCCAGTATGAATGGCTGGAGTGATTTGACGGATGTACAACTAAATGAGGTCGTTCAGGATGTATTGTCCTTTCGACTTGAGGGGGCTCGCGAGCGATATTATTTTGCCGTTAGCGAAGACACCGGTGAGAGTTCCGCTGGGACGCCATCTATCTCTACGGCTAATGCAGGTTTGTCGGCTTACTTGTCCCAAAACACCGTAGCCGGTCCCAAGTGGTTGTTTGCAAATCCAAAAATTGGCGATGCCAATTTGAATCAAGGGAAATTGCTGTACCAAACGCAAAATTGTCACAAATGTCATGGTGTAGATGGACGTGGTAGCTATGGGATTGACCTTACTGGCGAATTCGGATATCCGGCGTTCGCTCGTAATTTGGTACAAGAATCATACAAATATGGTTCCGAACAACTTGACGTAGCAAGGACGATCCGGCTTGGCATTGCCGGGACTAAGATGCCAGGTAGCCCAACACTTACCGACGAGCAATTACGAGACCTTAGTCACTATGTGCTTTCCCTAAAGGGGGAGGAAACAATCGAAACCACGAATAATGAACGATATCGACGCGCGATCGGTGTAACGCTTCAACGCAAATAAATCAACATTTATTTACTTTGCGAATTCCTGTAGACTTCCTAAACCCAAACACTTGGTGATTGGAGTTTAAATACAGTCAAAGTCAGACAAGGATCACTACAGGTGGGTGCTAACGCAACCCAAATACTTCTCACCGCCGATTGGCGTTTACATGAAGTTTGCGAGGGAATACTTCGAGTAAACCCTGAGTCGGCAGACAGATTGTCCCATGCGCCTCGCGATGCCGTGCGCCTCGTTGTTGATTTTGCGATCAACGAGCAGGTCGATATTCTCGTCAATGCTGGTAACACCTTAGCTCCTAACTTGGCATGTCCCTCTGATTACAATTTCCTCTATGGTGAACTAGAAAGATTAGCGAATGCTAATATCGACGTCGTCTGGAACTGGAGTCCGTTAGACGAGCCACAGAATTGGCCGCGTTGCTTCCAATTCCCGTCCAACGTCCGACGTTTTACGAGCTCAACACCACAAGTTCTTAAAATCCCGTTGAAAGGTGGCGAAAGTGTCAATTTTGTGGGCATTGAATCGGCAGGGAACGAATCCGTCTCCACTGAGTGGTTTGATGGAATTGATTTGCAAGGTATCACATTCGGTGTTTCCCATAGTACGCCACAAGGAGAGGGGCCGGGATTTGACGGTTGGCTCGTAGCCGGCAAAGGCTATTCGGTTATTCGTGATGACAAGAGTCTACCGCTAATTAAATCCGGTAGTCCTCAAAGCCGATCACCCAAGCATACCGGTCCCCATGGTGCTGTGCTCATCAACGCCTGCACGAATGCTGAAACCGACCTTCAGTTTATTGATACGTCCGTCCTTGAATATCACAACTTGCAAGTTGCGATTCAGGAACGCGATCGAGATACGCTGCTCGAGGCGATCCTGGATCAACTTGCCAATAGAACCTACGACGAAAAACTTCTGAATGCGATCGAAATTGAATTGCATACGGAATTACCGAGTGTCCAATCTATTCCTCTTAAAAAGTCGGCTGAAGCGCTATCGGAAAGTATTCAGTCAATCTTTGCCGACGTTTCATCATCATTATTTCTTACGGGAATCTCAATAGCGGGCGAGGCGAACTTTGGCTCTGCTGAGCATGAAGAGATTATTGGTGAATTTCTTTTTGCCATCAAACAATTGAAGGAGTCCGGTTGGGAGCAACTGCACCTTAGGAATTACCTTCCAAACGGTGAATATGATAAACTTGCAACCCTGACTGAAGATCTAGATGGCCTAAATATCATCAACCGTTCGGCTGCGCTTGCTGTGAGTTTATTTGAACGCACAGACCGGGAGGCAGCGTAATGCAAATCACCGGTCTTAGTATTCAAAATTACGGTGTCTGCAAAAACCAGTCCTTTGAAGACATCCAGTCAGCTATGCTCGTCGTTTTTGGACCTAATGAGGCCGGTAAAACGACCACCATGCAATTCATCCGCGGCCTTTTCTTTGGTCTAAACTCGCCGGAACGGCGGTCGTACACAACTGGTACAGGAGGTAAATACGGGGGGTCGCTTAAAGCTGTTGACTCAGAAGGCAATCAATGGCATATCACTCGGATGATGGATGCGGAGGAAGACACATCTATAGTAATCAATGGCCAGATCTTTCCCGCTTCCGCGCTTGGCCGTGATCTTTTATCAGGCATCGATCCCGAGTTGTTTGAGCATGTCTTCACCGTTGGGCTAGCAGAACTTCAACATCTCAATCAACTAAACGCCACCGATGCGGCAGAGTTTCTTTATGAGATGACATCAGGGTTCGATCGTAAGTCAGTCGGAAACACTCTTCGACATATTACCAATCAGCGTGAACAACTGCTGGCCGATTGCGGGGGTGGCAAACTGCAGGCTCTTCACGGACAGCTAAACTCTATTTCAAAACAACTTGATGATCGCAAAGCCGAGATGCAGCCATGGGTTGCGAATAGCAATGAAATTCAAATCATCAATCAGCAAATTAATGCCTTACAAGCAGAACTCGTGGAACGGCAGACCTTACTTAACGATTTGGGGATATACGGCTCCCTCGAAACAAAGCTGCTCGAACGCGGCCGCCTGCGTACCGTTTTGGCACAGTCCCAACCACCAAAACTTCACCGTGCACACACTAGGATTGACGAACGCCTACGCCTCTTAGAACTTGCGATCCGTGGACACGAAACCCTATCGTCCATCGATGAACGTGAGTCAGAACTCCTAATATTAGAGGAAGAGCTACGTGCGATAAACACTATGTTATTGCCTCCAGACGTTGCTCCGAGGATCAATGCCTTTGCAGAAATGTTGCCCTGGATATCTTCCCTATTGAGCGAGGTTGAACTACTCGCTGCAGAACCACTTAATGCCAGCGACAGCCACGGCATACCAGACATCCAGACTGGCATTAAAAACTCCACGAACATCAATAAGAAGTTATTATTGACTTTGCGGCAGCCAGCGAGAAAGCTCAAGGAAACCCGCAAACGTTTGCAGGAGAACGAACGAGTTTGCACTGAGTTACAACAATCAATCGCACAAGCAGAGACGGCTTGGATTAACTCACCAGCATGGCGTTCTCTCTCGATTACACCATCGCTCGAGCACCCCTCTATAGAGTTGCGACAAAAACTAACCACTCTAATCGGAGACCGTAAACAGCTAGCGACCGTAGTGAAATCAACGCAACAAGCAGCATCGCAATCGCCCATCCATCTTGATACTCCTGCTCCTTTGGAGTCCCCAGCAAGCCTGCTTTTAAACGCAATACTCATTTGCGTTGGCGGGACGCTATTGGGAATGGGCCTGTTTTTCCCCGATTCCTTTGGCCTCTCAAATATGGCTATCGTTGTATGCATTTTATCTGGTTTACTTTCCATCACCGGTGGTGTCTATGGAACAATTGTTCAGAGTCGTAATCGCTCACATGCCGTTTACCGGAATCGCCGCCGGGAGGAATTAACAAGGCTGCGACAGCAAATGGAACGGAAAGCCGATGAAGCCGCCGATTCAAATTCCGAATCCACCTGTGCATTTCCAGACTTGGATGAATTAGAGGCAGCTATCGCTGGAACCGAGTCCCTACTGGATATGGCACACGAATTAGAGAGACTACGGCTAAATCTCAAAGTAACCCAACGCCAGAATAAAGATGAACTAAGTCGCCACCAGGACGCTCTTTCCGATTGGCAAGGTTCACTTAGGCAACATGGATTGCCTGAGGAGTTGTCCCCGATTGACCTGTATGCATTAGTCGAAAATGCCGACCGTATCGCGGAACAGCATCGCATTAAAAGCAACAGAGCGGCCGATCTTCAACGTAAACAGAGTGAATTGCGAGAGCTCGATTTACGAATGACCGCGCTATTAGATGATGCAGGGATGCCGAGTTCGCACCTTACCGTGTCCTCACGTGCGGAACATATTGCCCAAGTAGCAAGGAATCAAAAGGAACTGCAACGCGAATTATTAGAAGTTGAATCCAACATTTCCGCTACTGTAAAAACGATCGCTGTCTTAGCGAGCGAATCTGATAACTGCACTCGACAGCTGTCACGAATTTACGCGACGCTCGGCATCAGCAGTTTATGGGAATATGCAGAACTAACCGATCGCCTCGACGAATACGAGGTAAACCGCGACCAATTGTCTGAGCTAGAACATAGCATTAGCGATTCTCTTTCACATCATTCAATGACATTGACGGATTTAGAGCCATTCGAAGGCCTTAACTCTGAAGACGTGCATGAACGATCATGCTTGCTGAAAGACGAAATCAATTCTATCAACGGTGATTTACAGCAAGCATTTGAACTACGGGGACAACTAAGAGCAAAATCCACCCAAATAACATCGGATCGTGACGTCAATCAATTGCGATTGCAAAAACGTAACCTGGAACTTCGCATTCAGGCCTTTGAAGAACATTGGCAAATATGGACCTTAACAGAACACCTTTTCGGCGGAGTAAGAGAACATTTTGAATCTCAACGACAACCGGAAACGTTACGGAACGCAAGTCTTTGGTTAGACACAATAACAGAAGGAGACTATTGTCGAATCTGGACCCCATTAGGAGAAGATTTGCTGTATGTCGACGATGCCCAGGGACAGCCATGGGCCATCGACAGCCTCAGTCGTGGCACCAGGGAATCAATCTATTTGAGCCTAAGGTTTGCTTTAGTCAGATCCTACCACGAAGAAGGTATTTCCCTGCCCTTGATTCTCGACGACGTTTTAGTCAATTGCGATTTATCTAGAGCGAAGAACGCGATCAAAGCGATCCACCAGTTTTCCAATGAAGTTGGTCAGGTACTTTTCTTCACTTGCCATGACCATATTGCCGAGCTTTTTAGCCAGGTCGGCGCCGATGTCCGCCCTATCATTAAACCTGACACTGTCACCGCACCAGGAATTCCCAGAATTTCTTTTGACACTGTCACTGCCCATGAGGCTGTGAGTTCTGACACGCCCGCCCCAGTACCCTTTACCAGCCCAAGCGACTCGGACCAGCAATCATTTGAAGAATTACACAACGCAATAACGGAAACTGACGACCTTATCACGACACTTGGCGCTGACGAATATGGTGACGAAATTGAAATTATAGTTGTTGCTGAGGATGAAGAAGTTGAGGAAGGAATTGATGACGAATTATTGGAGGTCGCAGATGAGATTGACGCGGACGAATACGAAGATTGGGAAGACGAACAAACGGACGACGAGATAGCCGCCTAGCTTCAAACGTCTAATCAAGTGATTAATGTTGAAGGAATAACACGATGAATACGGTCGCCATCCTACTTGCAACTTCGCTACTTGGCGTTGACTATGAGCTAGTCACCGCCGACAGTAAGGAAACGGTGTATGTGATAACCATCGAACGAGAATTAATTGACCAATTGGCTGACGGTTTCACAATCAACTCCTCGTTACCGGATAATGCCAAGAACATACGTCAGATTCGCATCCAGTTTGCCACCGATAAAGCTCCCAAGAACGTCAACCAGGATGCTAATGAAATTGTTTCGAACCTATCCGCTGAAAACAGGCCCATCGCTGAGTCGACAAGCCCGGTAGATAATACTCAAACCGCTCTCCTGCTCACGCCGGACGAATCCTTAATTCCCAAATCAAATAACTCCCTAGCCGGCCCAGATCGACCCTACCGTGACCCTCCAAGGCTCGAGCCTGACCCGTTGGTTCTACCTGTACTGTCTTCCGACGAAGAAGCAGGGACGCCAGCTCACGAACCAGCGGAGTACGAGTTGTTACCGGAGTTTGACCAGCCAATGCAGGTTGGCAATCCTAATAGAGAATTGGACTTACTGAAATCGTCACCAAAAGTAGTCTTAATCGATGCCCCTGAGTCTCCGCCCGCTGCCAATGATATCACGGCAGAAACGCAATCTCGTCATTCAACTGACTTATCCGAGGGTGAGCGTCAACAAGATATACAGAGCCCGGATTTAATCAGTACTCACAGGGACGAATTTGTCGCCTTATCTTCGCTGAGCACTCCTGTACATGACGAACTCGAGGATGCCCCGAACACTCGTAATGACGGACGGACCGACCTGTTATTATTGCTTATGTTTTCGATAACACTAAATCTATTTCTTGGTGCGACTATTTACAGAATATACCGCTACTAACTCTAGTCCTCACCTGCTGGTGGGGTATCATCCAATAGATTCTCAAGTTCCTCGCCATCCATTGAAGAGAGTTCACGGTGAAGAATATTCAATAGAGTCTGCAGAAAGACAACTACCATCGGTCCCGTTAGAATTCCGATGGGCCCCAACGCCTGAACTCCACCTACAACGCTTAACAGTGCAAACATCGGATGAAGTTTAGAAGCGTTTTGCAATACCAATGGTTTCACGATATTGTCTGAAAGTGAAACCGGACCTACGCCCCAGATTATTAGAAAAATGCCATAGCCAGGTGCATCAGCAAACAGGATGAGCCAGGCAGCCGCTGGTGCCCATACAATTGCCGCCCCAACAAAAGGCACCATAGCGAGTAACGTCGCTGCAAAGGTTAGTAACAGTATCGAATTCAATCCAGCAATCCAAAAACCTACACCTGCCAAAACGCCCTGAGCCAATGCCGAGAGCACTGTCGCCAATACAACCGCTCGGCTGATGCTCACGAATTCATCGATGAGCATCTTCTCGTAATCACTTTTAAGGGGAGACAGCTTCAGAATTGTCTGTACCATGACGCGTCCATCAACAAGGAAGAAATAGACTCCAATCAGCATGATTACGATGCCTGCCAGCAAGGCTAAAAAATATCCAAGCGTATTTGCACCTGCCTGCAGAATCTGTCTTCGCATGTCACTATTCAAGACATTATTCGACAAATCCTGTAGTTGTTCTGGCGTCGGATTCGCGGTATCGATCAGGACTTCATTGAGCGTTCCCCCGAGATAGGCAGTACGAAATTCCGCGAAGCTTTCCCGAAGTTCGATTCCTTCATTCAAGACATCGCTAACGGTAAGGTCGTCTGCTCTCTCTGTAAAGGATTTGAGCAACTGCCCATAATCCTTATAGGCCTGTTTTGCGGCACTGCTTGAATCCTCAACGTCTATGCGTTCGTATTGTTTTAAGATTTCGCCAAAAGATGCATGGACCGCATCCAGCTTCTCAGTTAAAGCGGTCCTATTTACAAGGTCTTCAATAGCGATTTCACTTAAGGACAATGCCTCTTCACTAGGGATTTCAAGTTCAAACTGTTTTCGAAAGTCGCCTAGAGTTTCCGCAATATATCCCGGACTAATATTTCGTAGTATTCGACTCCCTTCCACCGCAGCGTAAGTACCTGCGATTCCAATAGGGAGTAGAACGACAAATCCAATGATGGCGGTCGTCGCGGCAGCGGCTGATCGCGTCTTTCCTTTAAACTTTTTCAAAATGCGCTTATGGACTGGCGAGAATATCACAACCAGGACCGCAGCTAAAAAGAGAGGTAATAAGAAGGATGCCATTACTCGGTAGAATAATGCACCTATCAGTACGATAATGCCGAGCAATACCAGAAATGAAATAAGCCGACGTAGTTTGTTGGTTTCCATACTTTAAGAAGTGCCTACGCCTAAGTGTGGTATTACAATCTAAATTTGTCGTCCAGCTGGTGACCGGCGACCAATATCGCCAGGAAATGGGACAAATTCTATTTTATCATGCCACTGATCAATAACCAATCGAGAAAAACGACTGTAATCGCTACCTTGAAAGTGGTGGTGGTGATGCTCATTGTCTACATGATTTATCGAACCGTTGACAAGACCGGAGGAGAATTCACTTCGAGGGACTTGAGTCTCTCCAATTTTTCCTACCTCTGGCTAGTTGCCTCTGCATTTTGCTACGCGTTGGGACTTTCTTGTTTTGCTTGTTTTTGGCACGGGGCATTACGACTTTTGCAGCAAACGCCACGATTATCAGAATCTCTAGGTTCCTATTTCATTAGCCACCTTGGGAAATACGTTCCCGGTAAGGCATTAGTCGTAGTAATTAGAAGTGAACGAGTTAAGAGCACACGTACCTCTTTATCTTCAGCAATAACTGGAGTCTTTATAGAGACTTTGGGTATGATGGCGGTCGGCGCAGTAACTGCTGGATTAATCCTTGCATTCAATCATCGGACTCTTCAAAACCCAACCGTTCTCTGGATCAGCTTGGGTTTGGCATTTGCGGCCGGCGTCCCTGCCTCCCCTCCTCTTTTTCGTAAAGCAATTCGATTCGTAGATAAGCGAAAGAAGCTAGGGAACCTTGAAGACCAGATCTCCCATCTCACGTTAAGAAACATATTTCCGTTTTGGATAGTTTGTGTCGGCGGATGGCTTTGGCTGGGTGCAAGCATGCTAGCAATCCTAGAAGCCTTTCCTGCGTGGGTATTCAACCAACCTTTCGACGCGAGTATCGCGCCACTTGCTATGTCATGTGTAGCATTGGCGATGGTCGCGGGATTTATTTCGCTCATTCCGGGTGGTGCAGGAGTTCGTGAATATATCATACTAGCACTACTTGGCCCCACCCTCGGAGCAACGGGAGCTATTCTGGCGGCAGTCGCACTGAGGTTAGTTTGGTTAGTAACAGAGGTGTTATTGGCGATTGGTTCTATTATAGTAATGAGACAACAACGTACGATCAGGAACACTTGATATGACTTCGATAACCTGCGTTATACCTGTATATAACGAAGTTGAGAGCCTACCCGAATTACATCGCCAGATCATATCTGTATGTGAAGCTAACAATTATCAATATGAGATCGTCTTCGTGGATGATGGTTCTAACGATGGCTCATGGGACTGTGTACTTAATCTACAAAAACAGGACACGAACATCAAAGGCATTCGTTTTCGCCGAAATTTCGGCAAGGCCGCGGCGCTTAATGCGGGATTTAAGGAAGCCACTGGATCCATCGTTTTCACTTTGGATGCAGACCTACAAGATGATCCGGAAGAGATCCCTCATTTCCTTGAATTAATGGAGTCCGAGTCATTGGACGTTATTAGCGGATGGAAGAAACGACGTTATGACCCATGGCATAAAGTTGGGCCATCCCGGATTTTCAATCGAATGGTAAGTACGCTGACGAAAGTGAAATTACATGATCACAACTGCGGTTTCAAATGCTATCGTCGCGAGGTGCTGGAAGAAGTCCATCTTTACGGTGAATTGCATAGATTTGTGCCGGTCCTAGCCGCCGCCCGAGGTTTTAAGGTCGGCGAAATTATCGTAAATCATCGAAAACGCCAATTTGGACATTCAAAGTATGGTGTGCGGCGTATTGTCAAAGGATTTCTAGACCTACTTACGGTCTACATGTTAACTGGCTATGGTCATCGGCCTCAACATCTCCTCGGAACGCTTGGACTTGGCTGTTTCGGCGCGTCCGGTTGTTTGACGCTAGGTCTATCGCTCCATTGGGCCCTCGATCGGTTATTCGATGTTGAGAATCCAGTCCACCTTCATGAAAGAGCGATCTTCTACTTTGCATTGGTTGGTGTAATCATTGGAATACAATTGCTAATGACTGGTTTTGTGGCTGAATTGGTAACTAAACAAACCAGTAGGGATGAACAGATTTATGCCGTCTGTGAGACCATCGGGACCGCGAATAACGAAGAGAGATCTTAGTCATTTTGGAAGCTGAAATGTGAACAAGACACCAGCAACTGAAGTAGCAGAACGCCTGCCCCGACTCGCGAAGTTTATTATCGTGGCGTCTTTGGCCTTGATTACCATACGACTTTGTATGTTTCATGTCTATTTCGACCAACATGACAAACGTGACGATAAATTCATTCAGGGCCGAGAGGCGGCGACTGGAATGCATTGCGCCAACGACCGGAGCCGGTGGGCGAGCGTCGCGGCTCTAGTGCATTACCATACTTTTTCGATAGATGACATAGACACCCGACGCGGGAAAGAAGGTAATTGGGGGACGATCGATAAGGTCTACCATGCGGACCGAGAGGGTGTCGAGCGGTTTTATTCGAGCAAACCGCCGCTCTATAGTATTATCTTAGCCGCACAGTACTGGTTGCTCCACGAAAGTACAGGATTAAACATCTTCGAGTCGCCACGGTTGACCATTAAGATTCTCACATTCGTCAATCAAGTGCTACTTTTTGCTGCCATACTCCTCATACTGGCTCGATTCGCCCAGGAGTGGTTAAAAAATAGTCCCCACTTTTATTTGTTTCTCATAGCTATTGGTTTTGGTACGTTCTTGAGCACGTTTGCGGTTTCCTTAAACAACCACATTCCCGCCGCTCTTTTCACATTACTCGCGATCATTCAATGTCATCACGTTTCGAAGAGCAAAGATACACCGTGGTATCGCTTTAGTTTGATCGGTCTGTATTGCGCGATGACCGTTACCTTCGAGCTTCCTGCCCTCGCCTTTCTCTGTTTGGTCGGTTTATGGTCATTGACGATTGATTTTCGAAGAACGATTTTATATGGGGTACCACCAATCCTTTTTGTGGGAGCGATCTATCTCGGTGCCACCGTCATCGCTCACGATTCCTGGCGACCTCCCTACGCGCATCGATCCGATGGACCTGTGCTCGAGGTATTAGACTTACAGGCAGGCGACACCCTAGTTTCTGGAGTCCTGCCAGACAACCTCGACCTATTCTCCGAAACGATGCCTGGTATGGGTGATTTTCGCGTTGAAGAACATCCTCAACCCGGGCGATGGAGGATATACGATTATCGTAATAACGTTCGGTACGCGTTAGTGCGTAACGAGACTACTTATGAGATACGTGCTTGGGATAACTGGTATGACTATGAAGTGAATGGCCGGAAAAGCTATTGGCTGCCTGGGCAGGCTTCCGGTGTGGATTTGGGGGAACCCTCACGGCTCAATTATCTACTAAACATAATGATTGGCCACCATGGAATTTGGTCGCTTACGCCAATCTGGCTATTCTCGTTATGCGCAGCAATTGTCCTTTGCTTGCAAACGGACAAATTCTGGCAACCTCTTGCGAAATTGACACTTGCCCTTACCCTGATCTTGATTGCATTCTATGTTTTCAGGCCAATCCAAGACCGCAATTACGGGGGAGTTGCGAGCGGCTTCCGGTGGATGTTCTGGTTGATACCGCTCTATAGCTTATTACTCATCCGAGCACTGCATTCGGCTCGGAGGTCGGTACTAATAGGAACTATTTTCGTTCTAACGTTATTAGTCAGCATCTATTCAGCGCACGTAGCTTTTCTCAATCCTTGGCAAAATCCTTGGCCATATTGATCTCCGTCGATAGCGTGACATTAAGCTAGCCCGTTGTCGGAATTGGGCTTTCCGGTTACAATCAATTTTGCTTGGAGTAAATATAGGCTTATCATTACTCCGGAATGTAGTCCACGGGCAAATTTCTGCCCTTAAAATGTTGTTAAAATCATGTCCCAATTAACCTATTTCCTCAAGGTATGCCCAACTTGCGGTCGCAAATTGCAGGTTCGTGTCGAGTATTTAGGTCGAGAAATGATGTGCAATCATTGCGGAGCGGACTTCATAGCAAGTGATGAGATCACGACGCCAACCCCAGAGGAGTCGGGCGATGGGATTATCGCTAGAATCGACCAATTATTAGACGACAAGAACAGTCCCTCTAAACCACGCTAATCTATTTTTTAGCCGTCGCCGACTTCTAGCAATTCAACTAGATCGTCAAAGAATTTCGGGTACGTCTTCTCGCAACATGCCGGATCGTGGATCGTCACTCCATCTATCATAGTCCCCGCGATCGCGAAGCTCATCGCCATTCTATGATCGTTATAAGTCTCAATTTCGGCTGCGTTCATTTTCACCGGCGTAATGGAAAGCCCGTCAGGCCGTTCATCGACGTCTGCACCTAGCTTAATTAATTCCCTTGCGAGATCAGTAATTCTATCTGTTTCCTTATGTCGCACATGTTCAACATTTCTAATGTTGGTAGTGCCGTTCGCGAATAACGCGACTACTCCCAGTGTCGGCACCGTGTCGCTAATAGCGTTCATATCTACGTCGATGCCCTTTAAGGGCTTGCCTATGACAGTGATAGACGACTCTGTGTATTCCACCTCGCACCCCATTGCTTCGAGGCATTCGACAAAAGCAATATCGCCTTGGATAGCATTTTTCCCCAAGCCTGAAACCGTGATCTCCCCTTGCGTAATAGCAGCTAGAGCAAAAAAGTAACTCGCGGCCGATGCGTCCGGCTCAATGTCATAGACAGTCCCTCGATAAGTACTCGTCGCTGGAATACTGAACTCGCGATACTGGTCACATCGAACGCTCACTCCGAATGCATTCATAACCTCCAGTGTAATATCGATATAGGGGACACTCACCAGATCACCGTCTACCGATATCGACAACGCATTTGAAGCCAGCGGAGCTGCCATTAGCAGCCCGCTCAAATATTGACTAGAGATATCCCCTTTGATCTTACAGTTGGAGGAATGAAATCCGTGTGAGTCAAACCACAAAGGCGGACAACCAGTTTCACTGCACTTCGCATCAACACCCAATTGTCTTAATGCATCCACCAGATCCTTTATTGGACGCTGTTCCATACGAGCGACGCCATTTAGCCGGAAAGTACCTCCCACTCCAGCTAACAGTGCACCTAGAAATCGGATCGTTGTGCCACTATTTGCGACAAATATTTCCGACTCGGGTTCCTTAATTCGTTTGATCCCTCCATCTACTAAAAGATTTGGGCCTTCCCAACGAACATCCAGGCCCAATTGGTTGAGCGCTGTGACCATAACCTGGGTATCTTCTGAATCCAAAGCATTCCGGAGGACGGACTTATCACGGGCGGCCGCGGCGCAGATGAGCGCGCGATTAGTAATACTTTTTGACCCCGGCGGACGTATCGATCCAGACACGGGTCGATTAACGAAGGGGACATTGTATAGTTCGTTCAAATTCGACATAGCAGATTGAAATGACTACTGGCTAATCTTCCACAAGGTGTTATCACTTCGGAAAATCAATGCATCACCACTAGCTGCGGGGGTACCGAGTACGGGATCGCCAACTTCGAATTCAGTCACCAATTCGCCCCGCTCGCCCGTCTTCACAATCTGTACCAACCCTTCCTGGTTAAAGAAATATAGATGGCCGTTACTGAGGATTGGAGTCGCCCAGAACCTACCTTTCAAACGGACTTGCCAACGCAATTCCCCGGTCGTGACATCGGCGCATTTGATGATCGAGCCAGATAGTATGTATAAATCGTCACCATCTACAATTGGGCTGGCCGCATTGGCTGTTAGTCTGTTGGCACTCCAGACTACCTCTGGCGTCGTATCCGTCGGATTCAACGCCAATTTGGTCGTACCCCCGGCCCCAAAATAAATTGAATTCCCGATTTTCAACGGAGACGAGATGTTTCCACAACTAAGATCCTTAGTCCACTTTTCATTTCCCGTCTTTGCTTCTACTGCATTCAAACCGGATGGGGATTGCAGTAGGACTGTATAGTCCCCCTGTGCGTCCTGATAGGCTACTGGAGAACTCCAATTAGCTCGCGGATCCCTTGGGACACGCCAAAGCTCAGTTCCTGTCATGCGGTCGATACCGCTAGCGAAAGAATCGCCTTGATTTTCTATTTGCACAACCAATACGTCTCCGGCGATGGCAGGCGAAGATGCCATGCCCACGTCGTTACCAGCTTTTGGATAATCATGTGCCAAGCCTCGGTACCACATCAGGTTGCCCGTAAGATCAAGGCAGACAAGATCGTTAGACGAATAAAATGCGTAAATGTACTCACCGTCACTAATTGGCGTGGGTGCAGCATTCGAACTCGTCGGATGCGTATAGGTCCTACCTGTTGCCCAAAAACTACGCTTCCAACGCTGTTGTCCGGAATCTAGGTCAAAACCGAGTACGAAAAGTTTCTGTTGTTTGGAGCCACTACTAGCAGTGACGACCACTAGATCCCCTACCACGATCGGACTCGATACGCCTCTACCAGGCAGAGCGGATTTCCAAGCAACATTCTCATTATTTTTCGTGTTCCAATTTAAGGGTAATTCGCCGTCGTGAACGGGATTCCCTTTTGGGCCGCGAAAATCCGACCAATCAACACCATATAGATTTGAGCCAAAGAGGATTGTGCATACAAAGGCCGTAATTAATTTTAATTTTCTCATCATTTAATCCTATCTACTCTTTCCGGTTCTTTGAGAGTATTGCTGTTCCGTATTGGTCGCATATACGCAACTGAAATTGCCAGCGTTGAGCCCAGCTTTCTTCCTGTTCGTTTTGCGCGACCTTTACAAGAATCTCGTTGGTGCCAGCTCGGAATTTCGCTTTCGCGATGTATTGATCAATGGAGGTGTTCGCGTGATAAACGTGGTTCGACGTAATCAGTTTCCCATTGACCCACACTTTATTCCCATTGATACAGCCCAGGCGAATCTCCACGTCCCGTTCTGAATCAGTATCGAAGGTGGTATACGCGTAAACGATAGCACCCTTATACTTTTCTGGCATGATCGAATTAAGGTCGACTAGACCATAAGGATCTTCGGTCGAGTGCTCAAACCATTTGACGGAACCGGTTTTTCCTTCTTCGGCATCCTGAAGGTTAATCGCATTTTCTGGCCCATAGGCAACGTTGAAGCCGCTCTTCCCGCTGTTATCGAAAGGACCAATAAGGTGCCAATTCATTAGGAATCCGAAGTGACTGGGCAAGTCAACCGTGCCGCCTAGACGCTCAATAGACTTAGTAATTGAGTCGATTTGATCAATGTCTCGCGCCGCAACCAACGTGGATCGATATTTATCTAACGCCTTTTCCGTTGATTTTTCTTCTAGTTTTGACGCGGATTCCACTGCAAACGCGACCGCTTCTCGACGTATTTCTAGCGAGGGATCAGTAAGCGATTTTTCTAAAATGGCAGACTTTCGTTGTGGTTCAACTTCTATTATCCATTCATAAGCAACCCGTCTAGCGTTCGCATCTTGTTCTCGGTCATGAAGAAAATTAACTAACGCTGTGATGGGTAATTCTTGCGCTTCTGCAACGGCGTTTTCTAAAATCCCATCCACTGCAGCCCTGAGCCAATTCACGGCGAGCTTATTGCTGCTATCGAAATGCGTAAGTATGGCTACTGCGGAATCAGGTTCCAATTGTGCCAATTGACCCATCGCCTTGCGGGCATCGCTATGTCCCTGGCCCTTAATTCCTATCTTGTTGACGACTGCTGTGAGTTCGGAAACTTCGGCTCCATGGCTCGTCTCAAACAGGATCAAACCAATTAAAAGTGCTATTATTGTAAATAGATGGCTACGTGTATGCATTCTCTTCATCTTTCGCTCCGGCATGCGAATACGACATTTGGACACCCAACGTGTTCATTTCTATTCATATTGTACAGAGACATGCCCTTGTCGTGGTAGTATTCACAAGGATTTGATAGAAGTAACCAATGCCCCCGATTAATTTCGAACTTCGACATCCCCCAAACGTAACATTTGGCATTGGCAGTTTCCAGAAGCTGCCAACATTTACGCATTCCTATTCAAAAGTAGCCTTTGTTATCGGTAGTCGCACGCTGAGTGCATCGGGGGTGTTAGGCCCCATCCTGTCTGACGTCCACGGTGATCATCACCAGATCTTATTACCCAAAGGAGAACCTACGCTCGAACTAGTTGATGCACTAACTGAAGAGCTTACTTCTTTTTCGCCTGAATGTGTCGTTGCAATTGGCGGTGGTAGCACGCTTGACGCCGCAAAAGCATCATCTGTCCTTATGAATCAGCCCGGGCGGACTGACGTAATCGCGTATCTGGAAGGTATTGGCGATGGGGAGGTAATTACTCAATCGGGGACGCCACTAATTGCTGTTCCCACCACCGCCGGTACAGGTTCCGAAGCAACGGTCAATTCCGTCGTTGCCAGCCCACGGCACGGCGTCAAGAAAAGCCTTCGCCATCCACACCTCTTACCGAACCAAGTGGTAATCGATCCAGAACTCCAAGTGACGTGCGATCTTTTCACAACGCTACACTCGGGGTTGGATGCAATCACACAGTGCTTTGAAAGCTATATATCCTGTCGCGCGACACCGCACACACGCTTGCTTTCCTTAGAAGGCTTGCGTACGGGGTGGAACGCTATCAATCGAGTTATAGCAAATCCCAACGACGTTACTGCGCGGTCTTCTATGGCCTACTGTGCATATTTGTCTGGTGTGGCGTTGGCCAATGGTGGATTGGGAGTAGCACACGGTCTTGCATCCTCACTGGGCGTCGCGGCTGGTATCACACACGGCCATGCATGTGCAATTTTGCTGCCGTTTGCAGCATCCTTTAACAATGCCTATTGCGAAGACGACTATAATTTAATTTGCCAAACACTTGGGATTGCTTCGGATCAGGGTATTGTACGAGCAATTGAATCACTAACGGCATCACATGGTATCACTAAATCCTTCTTAACCCTCGGAATCTCCAAAAATGACCTCATTGAAGTCGTTGGCTCCTCGTTCGGCAACAGCATGCGAGGCAATCCGTATCTGCCCTGCACAGAGGAACTTTTAGAAGCGCTGTTAGGTTACTACTACTAACTATGCAGATATGTGTTTGTTAAAATTAGGTTGAGTTCCCCAAACCGGAGTATCTACTTTGTTAAAGATTAAGCACTCGCTTCTCCTATTGTCTATATTCGTCACCTCGTCTGCTTTAGCAACCGAGCCACTTATAAGGACCGGCGACCGTGTAACCATGCTTGGCGGTACGTTTGTCGAGCGGATGCAGATTCATGGTCACTTCGAGACAGAAATCAGAGCCCGTCTTCAAGGTGATATCCAAATTAAAAATTTGGGTTGGGCCGGAGATAATGTGCTTGGTGAAAGCCGCGCCGTCTTTGGAGCTGTAGAAAAGGGAATGGAGCGTCTTCTTAATGATATGCGACTCACAAACCCAACCGTAATTATCATTTTCTATGGAGGTAATGAAGCTCACAAAGGAAAGGCTGGCATTGATATTTTTCGCACGAATTTCCAAGCTTTAATCAGCCACCTTGCTTCCTTCAACGCTAGGCTAATCGTCGTCGGACCTCGGCCTTATGAAGACCTCGGGCCGCCGTTACCATCGCCTCAACTCTATAACTCCAGCCTGGCAGCTTATCGCGAAGTTTTACGAACAGAGGCTGAACGGATAGACGCACCCTTCATTGACCTTGCAACGCTCAATCCCGTGGTTTCAGGCGATGTTCTGCGACCTTCAATCGAGGATGGAAACGTCGAAGGAGAACTTCCGACAGGCCTAACCAGTAATGGAGTTCACTTGACTTCATATGGATACCAAACTTTGGCCCCAGCCTTTGCATCGGCTCTGGGACTAACCCGCATTGATTTTTCTTTGGTCGTCGACGGTGATGATATTGACGCTAAGGGCCTGAATGGAATCACACTTGCTCGGAACGGAGAAGAGATTGAGCTTAGAGGAACACCAGAACAACTTCCCACACCAAGCAGTTCCAAGGCAGTCGTCCCGCCCATTGACTTAAAACTAACAGTCGGAGGACTTCCTGCCGGAAAATATCGAGTGTGGGTTACAAATAGCAATGGATCGTCACTCCGAGTGCTAAGTGAAAGTCAACTCGCCAAAGGCGTTCGCGTGGATATTCCCATCGACTCGAATTACACGGAGCTGCTCCATACAATCACGATGAAAAATATGATGTTCTTCCATCGGCATCGTCCTCAAAACGAGACGTACCTCTTTTTGTTCCGAAAGCACGAGCAGGGAAATAATGCAGTTGAGATACCGCAATTCGACCCACTTGTCCAAGATTTAGACAAAAAGATATATGACTTGTCTAAACCTCGAAGATTCAAACTTTCCATCCAGCCGGTTCAATAGAGATTGTTCCAGATCCTTTCACCCCGTTTTCAATCGGTATAAAAAGTATGAAGTTAGTCCAAGCAATTGCGTTCGTTCTCACATTAGTTTCGACGAGTTACGCACAACGCAACCTCACCGAGATCCCAGATTCAAATCCGGATGTCGAACTCAAAACTTTCATACTACCGGACGGCTTTACCGCCAATCTTTATGCTTCCGATCCGCAATTGGCTAAACCGATTCAAATGAATTTCGATGCTAAAGGCCAACTCTGGATAGCTTCTAGTGAAGTATATCCTCAAATCAAACCTGGTCAGCCAGCAACTGATAAGATCATCGTTCTAAAGGATACGACTGGCGATGGGAGGGCAGATCATCGTCGCGTGTTCGTGGACAATCTCCTTATACCAACCGGCGTGGTGCCCGGTGATGGTGGCGTTTATGTCGCAAATAGTACGGATCTAATTCACTACAGTGACACGAATGGTGACGGCAAGTCAGACACCCGGCGAGTAATACTTTCAGGATTCGGTACTGAAGATACGCACCATTTATTACATACACTTCGTTGGGGGCCTGACGGCGCACTTTATATGAATCAATCGATCTACATCCACTCTCACGTCGAAACACCGAGTGGTGTGAAACGCCTGCTTGGTGGCGGTATTTGGCGGTTCAGACCGGAAACCATGGAACTGGAAATCTTCTGCCGTGGATTCGTGAATCCTTGGGGACATCATTTCGATCCATGGGGTCAATCTTTTGCAACCGACGGCGCTTATTCTGAAGGTATCAATTACGTATTCCCAGGCGCTGTTTTTGCTACGGCACCCAATGAACCCCGTAGACTTAAGGGGCTTAATCCCGGTAGCCCAAAGCATTGCGGGCTGGAGATCCTGAGCGGACGTCATCTTCCCGAATCTTGGCGTGGTACGATGATCGCTAACGATTTTCGAGGAAACAGAGTTTGTCGATTTGAAGTAACTGAAAATGGGTCGGGGTTTGCTAGCAGTCAAGTAGCCGAGGTCATTAAGTCAACTCACGTTGCTTTTCGGCCTATTGACGTCAAGATGGGACCAGATGGGGCAATCTATATTGCTGACTGGTACAACCCGATTATTCAACACGGCGAAGTAGACTTCAGGGATGAACGCAGGGATCATACACATGGGCGAATTTGGCGAATTACAGCAAATGATCGACCTGCTCTGGAGTTGCCCGATTTTTCCGAATTATCGGTCAACCAATTGCTAGATCAGCTTAAGTCTCCCGAAGATTGGGTTAGGCTTTATGCGAAGCTGGAACTAAAAACTCGACCAAAGGAAGTAGTTGTCAAAACCATCTCAAAATGGCTTACGAACCTTGACACCAGCCACGCTGACTATTCAAAGCTTCAATTAGAAGCAATGTGGGCATATCAAAACGTATTGCACACGAGTTCAAATCTGGTAGAAACGTTGCTCAATGATGACGATCATCGAGTCCGAGCGGCAAGCGTCCGACTTGCTAGTGTTCGGCGAGACAAACTACCGCAGCACGCGGAATATTTCTTTACCGCAGCTATGGACGACCACCCGAGAGTTAGACTCGAAGCCGTTCGTGCTCTTGCTGAACTGGGTACGCTAGATGCAGTTTCACAGATTGCCAATGTGTTGGAATACCCGATGGATCGTTTTCTTGACTTTGCTATCTGGCGTGCCTTACGCGATAATCAAGATGTCTGGTTTCCGTTAGTCAAGCAAGGGGAGTTCACATTTGATGGCAACACTTCTCAACTACTATTTGCTCTCAATTCGATCGATAACTCCAACGCTTCGGCAACCCTAATTAAGATTTTATCAAAACAGAATGGGGTCCGCACGTCCGGTTTCGACCTATCGGATGCCATTTCCGCCAACGCCGATCCGAAGGCTTTGGATTACCTCATGCAATGGCTCCTTTCCAATGGGATTGTAGCTGATCGGGACCGAACTGCAGCTTCGATTAACGTTGCCATCTCCGCCAGTCTTTCAAATAAAGTTACGCCATCCGACCCGAGGAAATGGATCTCCACCTTGAAAGATGCTGGATTATTACAGCAACAGTTTAAAGCCATTGCAGCCTGGAAATTCGTCGAGGGCTACCAATTTATTTACGACACTGCTCAGAAGGATGGGAAACATAGAAAATCCGCGATAACGGCTTTGGGTATAATTGGTGGTCAACAGGCTATCGAAGTGTTATCACCTTTGGCAACACACAATGATCCCGATATTCGCGCAGCAGCAATTAATGCACTCGCGAAATTTGCGTTGGAACGCAGTGCGGAATTTGCGGCACTTGATTTAGCGTCAACACACTCAATCCAGGGACGAACACTTCCACCGATCCTCTCACAGCAAACAGGAATTAAGCTTCTTATCCAGGCCGTCGACGGGAAAACGCTGCCAACGGATAATGCTAAAAAGGCAATTTCAACCGTTCGATCCACCGGCAATCCATCGCCCGAACTAATCGCCGCCCTACGTATAGCGGGAAAGGTGGACGAAGCAGGTTGGCGACTCACCCAAAAATTGAAAGAGTCGTTGTTAGGAGAAGTCCGAACTTCTGGTGATCCCTATCTAGGTGAATCAATTTACCGACGCAAGGATTTGCAATGCATGAAATGCCATGCAATTGGCGGTGCGGGTGGTAAGGTTGGGCCTGACCTTATCAGTATCGGCGCCAGCGCGCCGACAGATTACCTAATCGAAAGTTTGATAACTCCAAACTCCAAAATTAAAGAAAACTTCCATGCAATTCAGGTACTCGATATAGACGGGCAGATAACGAGCGGAATCGTCATTCAGTCCGACGACAACGCATTAGTCCTACGGACGGCAAAGGATGAATTGGTAAAGATTCAGAAATCGAACATTGAACTCCAGAAAGAGACGCGTTCACTGATGCCTGACGGCACGGTTGATGAGTTAACAAAAGAAGAATTGGTCCATCTGGTTTCCTTCCTAGCGCAACTTGGTAAAGTTGGGGATTTTCAAATTGGTAAAGAACCATTTGCTCGCACGTGGAGCGTATTACAATTCTCTAATGAGACACACCGAGTGCTGAATAGAACGGGGATCGATAGTGCAGCTAAGTCAAATGACGCATTTGTCTGGCTCCCACACTACGCTACCGTTCGAGGGGATGTACCAACTCGAGAACTCCCCGTCTTTAAGCCCCATACCCAAGCAAATCCTGTCAGCTTCCTTAAAGCGTCCTTTGAAGTGACCCAAGCCGGGCAATTCAATTTAAATATCGAAAATCCTGCTGGTGTTCTAATGTGGGTTGAAGGACAGCCGACGGCAATGCGACGAGGAAATGCTAGCCTAACTCTCGACCAGGGACGGTATAAGATTGTCCTAGGTGTACAACATGCTAATCGTCAACAAGAGGCAGTCAGGGTGTTATTGACGCCGTCGACCAATAGTCGCGGACAATTTCAATGGCTACCCTAATATCCTATTCCGGCGCGTAACATTATAGTTGTTCCTGGGTCGAAGTTCTTTTGGGGGGTATCACGAAAGACGACTTTCCGATTGAAGACCAACCCAGCCTCAATGAATCCGATATGTTCTCCCTGGCGAAGTTGTTCAGCCAATCCAAATTCAAAACCTGTGGTAAGCCGAATGTCATTGATATCGGTTTGCGTCTTTCCGCCGCCGTCTTGCTGCATCGTCCAGCTACCTCCGCCATATTCGGCTCCATAATACCACCATGCGTCGTAGTTATTGATCGTAGTAAAATACTGCGAGATCCGGGGCCGGGGGAAAAATAGGTCAATCCGCGCCTCTGGGTGTGGGTGCCATAACAGGCCAATTGCCGGAAGCATCTTTAGATCGAGACGATCGTAATACACAACACCGCCACGGAACGTCGTGTCTTCGTTGATTGCAAGGTTAAAAAGTGCGTGACCGGTAAGGCGAATACTGTCTCCCGTAAGGCTTTTAAAGTCGGAATGAACGCCGATTCCCAACCCTAAATCGACATTAAATCGTTCCTGGGGATCTGTTTGCCATTGGAGTTCGAGAACCCCGCTATACACCTGATTTGGAAGTCCCACGGAGCCGGCCCCTTGTAACAGATTTAGTCCAAACGAAGGAGCAACATAGATAGGTCGTTCCGTATTGAGAAAGTTGGGAAACGCAAACACCACCGAAAAATCTATCTCTTGCTGTGCCAAGTCCTGGGCGCCTCGGCTGTCAGGAATCCAAGCGTATTGGAGACGTGGTGTCTCTGCAAATCGTAAAAGATCTGAAAACCGTGTCGAGGAGTTACTTCCAAAGAGTCGATTTGGAATGGAGCCTGAGGGAGGATCCTTGGGTGCAGTGTACGGGCGGCCAAACCATGGCCGGTCAGGCGGTTCTCCAACGTTATCGCTCCCGAACCCCGGGGGATTAGGCGCGCCAGAGTTGCCATACGGATCAAACCCAGGTTCACCAAGTTCGGAAGACTCCTGAAAGGTGACGAGTTGCATAGCAGCTCCACCATCTTTCCACTCGATAGATCTTTGGCCGAAAAGGCAGTTTGACCCCGCACTCGTCAGACATAACGCCATGACAATAGTATGTATGAGTAATGTTTTCACAACAAATCATCCGTGTCGTGCAGTACAATCCTTCAATTTCCAACCGCTTAATTAGGTAATTCGTACAGGTGAGGTCAATAGCAATCCTTGTAGTAGAGCTACAAGTTGTAAATCTGCGCAGTTTAGTGAAGGTCTGCCGGCCATTAGTCTTATAGTGAATATCTGGGTGGTAGGGGGCCGAAAGAACAACAGGATGAAGAGTTGTAACTTAGATGAATGGTGTTTCCATGGCTTACTCGAAACTTGTTTTAATTGCTGTATGCGTGCTTACGACGTCTGTTTATTCACAAGATGGTATTACCGTCCTTCAAAATGAATATTATCCGGCCGCACAGCCTACCAGTTATCCGTTTCTGGTTGGTAGGCAACTATCTCCAGCCACAGAAATAATGCATTCGTCTCCACCTGCCATGATAAATTCCAGTTGTTGCGTGCCAATAGTACCTACACTTGCACAAGGCATTCGCGATACGATTAACGCATTATTACCTTGTCGAGGAATACGTCGCCGTGCTTATCCCGGATTACTATTTTCCGAACGGTTTTATGAAACTAGTTGTTGTGGTAGTAATGTTACAACACATTCCGAGGCCCATATTGATACCGGTCAAGCTCCGACGCCAGCTCAACCAAGTCAAGAACCGGAGTTGGTGGTTCCCGAAACGATCGACAGTGCAATTAGGTTCCAACCGTTGCCTTCACTTCCCAGTGTCAACAGAGGGAATGAAATACGCCCAGTCTCTGGTAGCAATGTGATCAATGCAACTACGACGTCACCGACGACTCAAAGCATTCTTCGGATCCCAGATAATCCATTGCGTCGCTAGGCTAAGACAATATTGTTGATGTTATTTGGGTTAGCTTACCCTCTAAGACTAAACCAATCATTCTGGGTTTTGGGCCTTGTCAATTCTCCCAGAAACGCTATTATCGGTTGCATAGGGGTTTGTGGCCGCTTGCAGCCTTTATCTGCTAAAGTGCCACCTACACGCGCAGCTGTGTAAGGTTTCTGCTGGTAGGTGTTCTTGCTAGTCACAACTCTCTAAGTTGACGACACACCAGTTCTAAATAGCAGTGGAAGCAAACAAATGGGACTTGATACCGATAAACCCTACGGCGATTCGACCCTTGCAGTACACGGTGGAGAAGCCCACCAGAAGGCTCAAAATTCCATCACCGACCCAGTGGTAATGGCGTCTACCTATACATTCAACGATACGCAGGCCGTGATTGACTACATCGAGCAAAAACAAGCTCGTGGTGAATACGGACGTTACGGAAATCCGAATGAATCAGTCGTAGAGAAAAAATTAGCCAAACTAGAGGGCGGCGAGGATGCTATCGTTTATGCCAGTGGTATGGCCGCCATCGTCGGGGTAGTGATGGCCAAATTAAGTGCCGGTGACGAAGTCGTATTTTTTGATGAGTGTTATCATCGCAGTCGCGAATTTTGCGCCAAGCATATGTCCCGATTCGGTGTTGTTACTCGTCAGGTGGAAGCATGCAACTACGAGGCGATGGAGGCGGCGATCAATAAAAACACCAAGTTGCTGGTCAGTGAGTCCCCAACCAATCCCCATCTTAGCATTGTAGATATGGAACGTTTTGCAGCCATTGGCAAACGACACAATGTTGAAACTTTGATTGACGCAACGCTAGCTACGCCTCATAACTGCCGTCCTCTCGAATTTGGAGTCGACTATGTGCTGCACTCAGCAACAAAATACCTATCCGGCCATAATGACTTGTTAGCTGGTGTCATTATTGGAAACACGGAGAAACTCGACGACATACGCTATTTACGCGGCATTCTTGGCTCAATAAATTCTGCGCACAATTGCTACTTACTACAACGCGGTCTGAAAACATTCGATGTGCGTATGGAACGGCACAATCAAAACGGACAGGCGATTGCCGAATTCCTCGAAACACACCCTCGCGTGGAGAAGGTTTATTATCCAGGCCTGGAATCTCATCAGTACCACGACGTCGCCAAGGCGCAAATGCGGGGGTTTGGCAGTCTGATCACGTTTGAGCTGCGAGACGCCGACTGGCGTACGACTGCGGATGTAGTAGATCGATGCCGAATTCCAAAGATCGGCCCGTCACTAGGTGGAGTCGAATCACTGATCGAACAACCGATGGTTATGAGTTATTATGAATTGCCTGCAGAGGAACGCGCTTCCTATGGAATTCGCGACAACATGGTCCGAATGGCTGTTGGGATTGAGAACACGCAAGACCTCATCGATGATTTGAAACAGGCCCTGGAAGGTACGGCATCATGAAATTCCGAACCAAAGCGATCCACATCGGAAACCAACGTTGCAGATTAACAGGAGCTGTAGTCCCCCCAATCCATCTAGCCTCAACGTACGTCCAGGAGTTTCCCGGCGAATGGGGTGAATATGACTATTCCCGAAGCGGCAACCCCACTCGGGACAATATGGAAACTACTCTTGCCGCCTTGGAAAATGGAATCGATGCCTTAGCCTTTTCCAGTGGCATGGCTGCAACTCATTGCGTTACGATGCTGTTAAACGCTGGGGACCACATCGTTGCAGGCACTGATATTTACGGCGGAACATATCGCCTCTTGCACAAGATTAGTAATCGCGCAGGAATCACAGTCACCCTGGCGGATGCAGGAAACCCAGAAAACCTACAAGCCGCCATTCAACCGAACACTAAGCTAATTTGGATAGAGAGCCCCGGGAACCCACTACTCTCTATTACAGATATCGCGTTGTGTGCAGAGATTGCTGCTGACGCAGGGATCTTGATAGGTATCGATAACACGTTCGCCACGCCAGTCCTCACTCGGCCACTGGACCTTGGCATTGATATAGTCATGCATTCAGCAACCAAGTATCTTGGCGGTCACTCAGACGCACTAGGCGGCGCTTTGGTAATCAACGATCCAGCCCTCCGCGAACGACTTTACTACATTCAAAACGCAACCGGCAATTGCATGAGTCCTTTGGATTCTTTCTTGATTTCTCGTGGCATGAAAACGCTTGATTTACGGGTGAAAGCGCAATCAGAATCGGCGCAGGCGATTGCCGAATTCCTAGATGCCGATCCAAGAGTCTCCCGAGTCCTCTACCCTGGCTTACCCAGTTTTGAGGGGCATCAACTGGCGAGCCGACAAATGCAGGGAGGATTTGGAGCCATGGTCAGTTTCGAATTGGCGGGAGATTTTGAGAAAGCGAAACGCGTTACAGCTTCCACAAAACTTTTTCAGCTCGCAGTCTCACTTGGTGCCGTCGAGTCATTAATTGAACAACCCGCATCAATGTCACACGCAAGTTACGACCGCGAAGATCGCTTGGCACACGGAATCCGGGATGAGCTTATCCGGCTATCTGTCGGCCTCGAGGATCCGACTGACTTAATTGCCGACCTAGATCAGGCTCTCAATAGTTGACCTTTACTTAGCAAGCCTGTTTATAAACACATTTGCCTCAGAGGGGCATGCTTCGGTACTATTAAAACATGTTCCACAAGACCTTTATCGTGATTTCAGTCGCCGTTCACGTGCTCATCTGTTCAGCCAGTTTCGCGCAGGCAGTTGACAATGACCTCTCGGCATTGATCCAACAACTCTCGTCTAAGAAGTTTGCGTTAAGGCAAAACGCGATGGCCGAGTTAATCCAACGTGGTGCAGAAGCCATACCGGAATTGGAACTCGCTTTAAAGTCGGATAACAGGGAACTGCGATTCCGTGCTCAAAGAGTTCTAAATTCCGTAGAGCAGAATGCCTATCAACTCAAACTAGAAGAGTTTATGCAAAATGGAAATGCTGCAATAAAACTACCCGGCTGGGATGCTTTCCGCGCAATTGCCGACAGTAATAGTGAGGCACGACGTTTATTCGTGTTAATGTGCCGCGCGGAACCGGACATCATGCGAAATCTTGACCGCCCTCCTTCTGCCATTTCCAACCAAATTGCGAAGCGATGTCGAGATTTGCAACAGGTCTTCCGGACCTATAAGCGTGATAGCATTAAGCTTGGTACAGTGGCGACTCTTTTGTTCGTTGGAGGCATCGAAGGAATACGGATCGACGACACCTCTATTAAAACCATCTATTCGGTATGTAATTACAATGCATTTCGCGATGAGATGTACACTAGGCAATCCAATAGCACCATA